>Ga0213841_1000105_pt1 | contig 208354 bp, 170 predicted proteins | sample SWPATP23_FD_160125 | JGI IMG/M metagenome (GOLD analysis project Ga0213841, IMG submission 160125) | Coastal seawater microbial communities from Marineland, Florida, United States - SWPA TP2 #3 | ecosystem: Environmental > Aquatic > Marine > Coastal | place: USA: Florida | collected 2016-08-14
GGGTCTTCCGTGGTGTTGATGTCTGGCTTAGAGAACCGACATTTTACCACGTGCAAGACCTTTTTTGTTTGTAAATCAACTGGTTATGACAACTTCTTCACCTAAAATGAACTCCGAAACTTGAGTTTTTAATATAACAATATAAAAATGATAGCATTGATAAATCTTAACGTATTAAGACACGATTCTTGCAACTGAACTGGCTGTCCAGATAGCGCCTAGCCGCGTCGCTCTCAGCAAAAGGCTTTCCCACGGGCCCTTGGCCATCCATTGATAATTGCTAATGTATGCATAGAAAACCTGTTATTTTTCTATTTGATATCCTCCACTAGCATCTCCTCAATGATTTTGAAAAATCATTAATAAATCATTTGAAAAATAAATTGGCAGTAAAGCTTCACCCACAAAAACCGAGCTGCCGGCAAACAGAGAGTGCCGAGGAGAATTAGCCATGAAGAAGTTGTTTTTGCTAACTACATCTACAGCGCTGGTGTTCAGTGCGCAACTGCTGCAAGCGGAAGAACTTTCAGCAAACGTCACCTTTACCAGCGACTATATGTTCAGGGGTGTTTCACAAACGGATAACCGAGGCGCTCTTCAGGGTGGCTTTGACATTAGCTTCGAGAACGGCATTTGGGCCGGAACATGGGCTTCCAGCATAGATCTGGAAGGAATAACAGACAGTCGTACTGAGCTAGATCTTTATATCGGTTACTCCGGTGAAATTGGAAACTCGGGAGTTACCTTTGACGTTGCGGCCTTTCATTTCGAGTATGAGGGCCCTTCAGAAGCTGCGGATTATCAGGAATACCTCTTCGCCGTTCATATCAATGACCTCACCCTGGGTCTCGCCTACAGTCCCGAATATTTGGGCGAGGCGCTCTCTGATTTGTTGGGCGACAAGGTCACTTTCCTTTATCCCCACGCTGACTACACTTTTTCACTTCCCAATGATATCAGTCTGAACCTGCATGCAGGCTGGAACGAGATGAGTGAAGAAGGCGCCCTGGAACCCGGCGAAGACAACTATGTCGATTGGTCGGTGGGTGTCTCTAAAGAATATCTGGGGGCGGAATTTTCGCTCAATTATATCGACAGCAACATTGATAACCTCTGGGGCATCAAATCAGACAGAGCTGATGGACGAGTGGTTTTCTCAATTACCAAGAGTCTCTAAAAAATAGATTCCCTCCCAGTTGACCCACTCACCCTGAGTGGGTCCTTCCTTTCCCGTGAGCGTGCATTCCCCCCTACGAGCGGGCTTTTTCATGAGCAAACGAGCTTGCATACATCGCGCTAATCGAAACCGGATTCGCTATCTATGTGCAGATGCTCTGAAACACACTCAAAAAATGCCAGCGCGGTGCGGTTACGCTCGGATTTACGGCGAGCAAGATAAAACTGCTCGCTGTAGGAGAGACTGTCCTCCATTAGAATGTGCATCAAACTCTCAGCCACCCAGGACCTGGCGAAATGGGTGGGCAAATATCCCACCATTTCGCCGGAGAGTATCATCAAGGCAATGCCTTCCATATGGGACGCCATGGCGTGGCTCTTGAACCGAACATCAGCTGGCGGCGTCCAGTCACGCATATAGGATCGCCCCGCGTAGTCGCACTCTTCCAGCGCTTCGCGGGATACTTCCGACTCTGGCAGGCCAAACAACCGATGCCCTCGCCCGCAATAAAGTCCCTGCCGCTCCTTAAAGACCGGCAGAAATTCAATTGACCCATGTAATCGGGAAGCGGGGGTCAACACCAAGTGATACCGTTCCTCCACAAGCCCCTGAAGCAATTCTTGAGGGGACGATATATCCACGTGGATGATTACTTCCGGTGCCAGGCGGGCAAACTCTCCAATCGCCTTATCAAGGCCCAAGTTGCTGCAGCCACTCAACGCATCCACCATGCCGAAGTGGACCTCTCCCATCAGATGCCCCCGGGCACTGCCCACGAGGCCGCGAAAGTTATCAACCGCACGAAACAGATTCTTGGCGGCATCCAGAATCATCCGCCCTTCTTCGGTCAGAGTAAATCCCTTCCGCCCTCTTTCGCAAAGCCGTACGTTGAGTCGCTCCTCCAGCTGCCTGATCTGAATACTGATGGTGGACTGGGAGAGCCCCAGCTCATCCTGGGCAGCGGTAAAACCCTTGTGATGGGCTACGGCGATAAAAACCCGCAATAGTTTTAGGTCAAGATCACTGAGATTGGGCAGACTGTGATAACGGGAGGTCATTGGGCTGGTCCTCTTACAGTACCACTGAAAATCAACATGTAAACTGCATTACTTTAGAATATATCAATGTTAAAACAATGGCCAGTCGCGCCTATCTGGACATCAAAGCCTGGACACAAAAAAGCCTGGACGGGCCAGGCGAAGCGTGACACCTCAGTGTCGACAGGGCTTTAGCTGGGCAAAAGCAGATGCTTGATACCCTGTTTTGATCGACTGTCAGCCGGAGGGGCTGACAGTCGAATGCTGCTTTACAGTAATAGATGTCCGACACCTGCGATAATCGGCAAGGTAATCAGGGTTCTTAGTAAAAAGATCAACAACAACTCCAGGAAGTTCAACGGTAGCTTGGACTTCAGAATGAGCACGCCCACTTCAGACATAAAGATCAACTGAGAGACCGACACCCCGGCAATCACAAAACGTGTCAGCTCACTTTCGATATCCTTACCCAACACCGCGGGTAAAAACATGTCCGCAAAACCCACTACCATGGTCGGAGCGGCCGCCGCGGCCTCGGGAATCTGCAGCAGTTCCAATAGCGGCACAAAGGGTGCGCCGATATAGTTGAAGATCGGAGTGAACTCGGCCAGCGCCAAGGCAAAGGTGCCAATGGCCATCACCAACGGCAGCAAACCGAACCAGATGTCGAAGCCATTCAGTGTCCCTTTGGTCAGCATCCCAACCGGGCCGGGGGCACGTCGCGCACGCGCTGTCGCCAGCTGGAATCCCCAGCTAAACATCGACTGCCCCTGGGGCACGTCCTCGGCAAGCTGCTTACCGGTATCGCCATCGTAAATATCTCTTTTGCGGGAAAGCGGAGGCAAGCGCGGTGTGATAATAGCGGCAGCGACACCCGCAATCGCCACAGCCAGGTAGTACTCCCCGAACAGGTGATTAATGCCGATAAAGTCCACCACTACCAGACAGAAGGCCACAGACACAATGGAAAAGTTGGTGGCGATAATGGCGGCTTCGCGCTGGGAATAGTAACCGGACTCGTACTGCTGGGAGGTAATCATCACCCCCACGGTGCCCGCTCCCAGCCAGGATGCCAATGCGTCGATAGCGGACCGCCCGGGCAGCTGAAAGAACGCTCGAAAAAAGCCGCGAAAAACCGTTCCTGCAAACTCCATAAAGCCGAAATCGGTCAGCAGAGGCAGCAGCAGGGAGGCGAACATCAGGTAGACCACAATGACCGTCGCCAGCTCGTGCAACATCAAACCACCGGTAGCATCGCTGATAATCCAGTCCGGGCCGACCTGGAAAAGGATCATGACACTGAATATTGCACCGACAATTCTCAGTAGGGTCCAGACCGGTCCCACATGGAAAATATGTATCAAGTGCGATTTTACAGTACCCAGCGTTGCCGAGTCGGCTTTCGGTTTACGGAAGTTGAACACCAGGGTCACCAAAACCGAAATCGCCGTCAGCAGGGTCGCAAATCCCGCCAGGTAATCGCTAGCCAGCGCTTTGACGGTGTCTGCCAACACCCCCATACCAATAGTAACTTTGCCGTCAAACATAAACGGGGTTAAGAACAGTAAGATGCCAAGCACAGAGGGCAGGATAAACTTGAGCAGACCTTGGGCATCTACCGATTTGCTATCGGTTTCAAAGACGATCTGTTCGTTTGCTTCGAGATTATCATCCATCAGAAACTCCACCTATTATGGTTATATTTAGAGCCTGTACTGAGCAAACTGTAGCTATCAGTATGTACAGACAATAATTGTAGTTACATATCAAACTTTAAATGTTTACATTGATAGACCAATGGGTATCAATCTACACTAGGGGCCATAGCAGCCCCTAACTCCTCTCCTCCCCACTGGCTCGTCAATGGTTATCTGAACCTATGTTGATCTGAATCCCATGATTACTCACTAAGTGTCAACCAGACAGCTTTGGTCTCCAGGAAATACTCCAGCTGTTCAGCTCCCAGATCCTTGCCGATACCGGACTGCTTGTACCCGCCAAACGGCATCGCCGGGTCGATCGTGCTGTGTGCATTCACATAGACGGAGCCTGCCTTCAGTTTAGGAATCAGGCGATGCACCCGATTCAGGTCATTGGAATAGATCGCTGCGGCCAACCCGTAGATAGAATCGTTAGCCAGTGCCACCACCTCCTGCTCGCTCTCAAAGGGTGCCACCGTCAGTACCGGGCCGAAGATCTCCTCCCGCACCGCTCGCATATCGTTACGGCAGTCGGCAAAGATCGTGGGTTCAACGAAGAAACCGGCTCCTTCACCCTTACCACCGCCACACACCAGTCTGGCGCCCTCGGCTTTGGCACTTTCTATATAGGTAAGCACGGTTTCCTGTTGCTTTTGGGATACCATAGGACTGATAAAGCAGTCGGGATCCAAACCCGGTGCCATTTTCAGTTCCCTTGTATAGGCGGCAAGCTCACTGAGAAACTGATCGTAGACACTGTGATGTACATAGGCCCGCGAACCGGCATCGCACACTTGCCCCGAGTTAAAGAAAATACCATTAGCAACCGCTTCGGCCGTTTTCCTGAGATCGACGTCGTCAAATACCATCACTGGTGATTTGCCGCCCAGCTCGAGGGTCACATGCTTCATGTCTTCCAGAGCCGCTCGTCCTACGGTCAAACCGACGGGTGTAGAACCGGTAAAGGTCACTTTATCGATAGCCGGATGGGTGGAGATAGCTGCACCTACCACACTGCCACGCCCGGTCACGATATTCAGTACACCATCGGGAATCCCCGCCTCTTTAACGAGTTCGGCAAAACGCAAAGCGGACAGAGAGGTCAGTTCGGCCGGTTTAACCACAACGGCGCAACCGACTGCGAGCGCTGCTCCCAGTTTCCACGCCATGGTTTGCAACGGAAAGTTCCAGGGAATAATCATTCCGACCACGCCCACCGCTTCTTTACGGGTATAGGCCACGTAATCGCCGGGTAGAGATGGCTCAGCGGTTCGGCCACTGATTTTGGAGGACCAACCCGCAAAGTAGCGCAGGGTATCGATGGTCCCCTGAATATCTACCTCGCGGGCGTCATTAAGGGATTTACCCATATCAATCGACTCGATCTGCGCCAGCTCCTCAGCATTGTCTTCGAGCAGCTCAACCAGTTTGTGAAGCAACCGCTCCCGCTCCAGGGGCTTTAACCGGCTCCACTCCCCCTCGTCAAACTGGTGGCGTGCCGCCTCGACTGCAGCGTTCACGTCTGCCTCTGTCCCTTCGGGTATTTGCGTCAACAGCTCACCAGTCGATGCTTCGAACACGTCGCATGTCTGACCCTGGCTGCCATCAACCCATTGACCACCAATAAACATTTTCTGTTGTTTTTCCAGAAACGTCCGCGTATCCGGTAGCAATGGGTATTTTTCGAGATAGGCCTGTACTGCTGGCGCCATCAATGGCGAGACTGCCAGCTCTTTTTCGTTTGCAGCGTGATTCATTAACTTTTCCTCAAGCTCTCTCAAAATTAATTCGTAATGTTTTTTTATGACACCCAGCGCATTTCCAGCTGCCAGGCACCATTGGTTATTTACCGGCGATATCCAGGACAATCCGACTGTTCAGTTTGCCCTCGGCTACCCTGGAAAAGGCATCGTTGATCTGCTCGAAGGGAAGTACTTCGGTGATGCTTCGCACCTCCCCCGCCTCTGCGAGCGCCATCAATTGGCTCAGTTCCTGGCGGTTGCCGTCGGCACTGCCCTGAACCGTCAATCCCGATTCGATGATATCTGCGGCGTGGAAGCTGAGCTCGTCGTTGGGCAGCGCCACCAACAAAACTCGGCCACGGGGGGAACAGGCGGCCAGCATCTGCTTCCAGGTGGATGCCACCGGTGCAAAGTTCAAGCAGGCATCGGCTCCGCCCAAAGACTGGATATAGGTCACGGGATCTTCGTCCGCCCGGACACAATAATCAGCCCCCATATCCTTAGCCAGGGCAAGTTTTTCGGTGTCAATATCGACTGCAACCACACGGGCGCCAGTGAGCTTGGCGGCCTGTACTGCGTAAAGCCCGAGACCTCCAGCACCAAATACCGCCGCCACGGATCCGGCTTCCAGGTTTGCTTTTCTTACCGCGCTATAGGCGGCCACGCCGGCACACAGTAGAGGGGCCGCATCAAAGGCATCAAGAGACTCCGGAATACGGGTGGTCCACTCCTCACGCAGGCAAACATATTCCGCATAACAGCCATTGACATGCACTCCGGTTGCCTGGGCATCGGCACAGTTGGTTTCGTGTCCCGTATGGCACTCGCGACAGTGGTGACAAGTGTCGTAGACATAACCCACGCCGACACGTTCTCCCTCCGTAAAACGACTGTCGTCGGATCCGGTTTTAACAACCTGCCCTATCCCCTCGTGCCCCAATATCTGGGGCAAGCCACCGGGCAGCTCGTGCTCACCCTTCCAAAAATGGATATCAGAGTGACAGACGCCACAGACGTCCAGTTTTACCAGCACTTCACCCGGCTTCGGTTCGGGAATCGGAACCTCACGAATTTCCAGGGGCTGACCGTAGTCCACTAGAAAAGCAGCTTTCATCATCGGTGTCATTAACTTCATTCCTCGTTATCTAACCGGTTTGTTAACCCTATTTCCCGACCGGGAATCATGGTCAATCCAATATAGATAACGCCTACACATTGACAAATTAATTTGTATCAATAAACACTTTGTGCTTTATCAATGCTAAGTGCGGGGAGAAAGGTGGCTGTTCCGGACGTGACAATAGGGGAGCAGCGACCCAAATAATGGGCCGCTGATTTGACCGCCGAGTATGCACCCGGCTTGAGTGTTTAGATTAAGCGTTGGCGCAAGGGCGGCTCAACGCCCCGCCAGCTGCCCGCCATCCACACTGTAAAGCTGACCACTGATCCAGGCGCCCTGATCGCTGCACAAAAAGGCCGCCATGGCGCCGATATCGGTAGGCTCCCCGGCGCGCTTGAGGGGAATGTAGTTGTCGACAATCCCCTGCCACTGCTCGGCAGACAGGTCATCCAGCCGGGAGGTGGTCACAATGCCGGGGCAGATGGCGTTGACTCGAATGCCGTGTACACCCACCTCACCGGACATGGCCGCCGTAAGCGCGTGCAGGCCCGCCTTGCTGGCCGCATAAGCTCCGGTGGTGGGCGCCATCAGTTTGCCGCCAATGGATGAGATATTGATAATAGCGCCACCCTCGCCCTGGGCAATCAGCTTTTGACCAAATACCTGACTCATGTAGAAGCTGCCATTGAGATTGATATCGATCACCTTGCGCCATACAGCAGGGTCGATATCTACGATGGGGACACGGTCGCCTGCGCGAGGGGCTCCGGCATTGTTGACAATAAAGTCAACCCGTCCCATCTCCGCCATCACTTGCTCTGCCAACGCCTTGACCGAACCCAGATCGGCCACATTGCTCACCACCGGCAGAGCACGTCGACCCAGGGCTCGCACTTCCTCCGCCACCGACTCGATATCGCGCCAACCTGCCTGGCGCTCCTCTTCAGGGTAGTGTTCCGGCAAGCGGCCACTGCCGATGATCACGATATCGCAACCGGCTTTAGCCAAGGTCGTGGCAATAGCGCGCCCGATGCTGCGCATACGGCCTGCCCCAGTAATTACCGCGACCTTCCCTTCCAGACCTGTCAGATTCAGTGTCATAACCCTATCTCCCGGCTGTTCTGCCTTTACTGTCTAATAATTGGGCGCTCGCCGCCTATCAGCGGTATGAATAAGCTAATCTTAGGTGGATTAACTGTTTCCCAGAAGACACTTATATTCAACTACTAGTTGAATATAAGACACAAGAGTGGGAGACTGGCACGCCCCTTTTTGCCAACTCGGGAGTACAACGTGCAGAACCTCAGCCGTATGGGCGTCTTTGCGGTGGTGGCAGAGCTGCAGAGCATCTCCGCCGCCGCGGATAAGTTGGGTTTCACCAAATCTGCCGTCAGCAAGCAGATTACGGCCCTGGAAGCGGAACTAGGCGTCAAACTGCTCTACCGGACCATGCGCCGTACCCGGCTGACTGACGAGGGCGCAACCCTATACCGCGAATGCGCCGACATCCTCGCTGGCTATCAGCGGGTAGTGGACATGGCGGAACAGCTCCGGGAGACCCCCTCGGGTGAACTGTTGCTGGAGATTCCGGAGAGTATTGCCACCCATCGGGTCATCCCTCAGCTCGGACGCTTCCGCCAAGAATACCCCCATATTCACTTGCGCCTGCGCTTGCGACAGGCCTCCCTTCAGGAGGTGAGTGAGGACCTGGATGTGGCGATTGTCACCGGCGAGCTGCCCGACTCGTCAGCGGTTTGCCGACGGATCGGTGAAATTACACTGGGGGCCTATGCCAGCCCCGCTTACCTGGCCACCCACAGCACACCGACCCACCCCGATCAACTGACGGCACACCACTGTATCGCCACCGAAAACGCCGCCACCCCCGGTGCCAACCAGTGGGTATTTCGCCAAGGGGATGACGTGATCCAAATGGAGATCCCGGCGGTGATCACCGTCAACGACACAGTGGCCATGAAGCAGATGGTGGAAAATGGACTGGGTATCTCCATCTTGCCGGATTATGCCGTTCAGGAATCGCTCAATGATAATCGGTTGATTCCGGTACTAACTGAGTATCAGCTGCCTTCCATTCCGGTGTATGTGATCTATTCCGAGCGCAAACAGGTGCCCCCGAAAGTCCGCGCCATGGTGGATTTTCTTGTGGAATGTTTTAACTCCAAAGGGTGCTAAAAAAGGGGACAGTTTTACGCTTAGCCTACAAAAATAGATCTTTCCCCTTTTTCGTACCCCCTTTTAATTATTTCTTTTTGGCTAACGAACCCCTATCCTGTGCTGCAAAGCCAAAATATGGATAGCAGTTTTACCCTTGAAGCCAGATACCACCATCGCAATGCGACAGCTGATTCAGAAGGTGCGGAGTATAATCCCCTTCGATATCCCCGAAGAAGCTATTTGCTCGGGCATCTGTCGCGGCTGTGCCAAGAAACTGTTGGAGTTTCTGGACATGGAGTTGGAAGATTGGGAAGCGCGTCTTGCTTCAGGCGATCACCCCAAGCTGGGTGACATTCAAAAACTCGCCAAACAAAGCCAGAAGATATATACCTCCCTGCAACGCAATGGCCTGGTGGCATCCTAGGTGCTCACCGGCTTCATGGGCTTCCGCTTGGGACTTTGGTTAGCAAAATACAATAAGAAAGGCCCCGTAGCAGTGCAACGGGGCCTTCTACTATGGAGCAAGCTCAGGCAGTAACCTGGCGTCAACAAGCTACCCCGGAAGTTTGCTCGATAAGTCGTTTAGACATACGATCACCTCCTTTGGTCAGGGAGTGAATCGGCACGCCACCGCCCCCCTGGCAGGCAGCTGGCGAGACGCTCGTCCTTTACTGTGGTCCATGCGCGACAGTTTGTCAAATGCAGGCAGCTCGAATCAGAGCACCATAATCCTTTCATGTGAACCAAGTAACTGGCGTAGAAGATTTTTCCCTGAGACACAAACGAGGCCCAGCAGCACTGTAGCAATACATTTTTTGCCAGACGAACCACTATTTTGTGATACGATACCGTAAAACCAAGGCTATTTTACGATTCACGTTTACAGGAGGGGGCAGTGCCCAAGGAACAGGAAGGACAAATCATTCAATCGGTCGCGTTGACAATGCGTATCCTCGAATGCCTGGCAAAGAGTACTGGCGAAAAAGGCGTCACTGAACTGGCAAAGGAGCTGTCGACCACCAAGGCACGAATTTTTCGTCACCTGCAAACGTTGCGCCTGCTGGGCTATGTCTCCCACAACCCTGCGACCAAGAAAGATCGGGTCGGTATGCGCCTCCATCTCCTGTCCAAAATGGTAGGCGACAATGTCGAGCTGACCCCTGCTATCCGGCCCAGCTTGGAGACCCTGCGCGACCAGACCGGACAGACTGCAGTCTTCGCTACCGTATTAGACGGTAAAATGACGATCATCGACTTTACTCCAGGCACCGCTCCAGTCGCATTCACCTTCCGCCCTGGCGCAGCCTTTAACCTCAATTCCAGCTCCCTTGGGCATATCTCACTCGCTTTTGGGCCGGAGGAGTATTGGGACCACGTCAAGGTCGATAAATTTGAGCAGGAAACCCCCAAAACTAACACCGACCCAACCAAGCTGCCTGCCCGAGTAAAAAAAGCAAAGGCACGCGGCTGGACGATCGTCCCCGAAGAGGCCGTACTCGGTGTCAATGCCATTGCAGCACCTGTGTTTTATCACGACGGCACCTACGCCGGTGCCATTGCCATCGTGGGATCGGTGCAGAATATCCCCGCCAAACCGCCTCAAGAGTTGGTAGACCATGTGATTGCGGCCGGGAGACAAGCGTCGGAGAATTTGGGCTGGCGACCGTACTCCCAAAGCGAGGCCTGAGACAATACCCTCACATTGAACCCCGCTGACCCAAGGCTTTAGTCATGCTCGGCGGGACGTGTCTTTACCTTTCCACCTCCCCACAACACCGCTTTCCATCCTCAAACTGACAAAACAGCGCAGCATCCGCCAGCCTGACATCCCGAAGCTGTCTCCAGATCCCCCCAAATCTGTCTTCTGTACCATTTTCTGAAGCCCTAGAAGGCATGAACTTGCTTCCGATAAGGCCTGCAGAGGATACCTACTCACTGATCAGGCTGACGAGACCAATTTACAGATGTATCGTATATCATTACAATGTTTCTTTTAACGATACACTGTTTATTGTCGCACAATGGACTACAGGCCCCGCAGGGACACTTTCGAACTAACGAAGCCAATCTGGAACTAGGCGTTAAAAAGTGAAAGAGGCCGCAGAAGAAAAGGCTAAATCATGACTCTCAATGAAACTGCAGCTGAATTTGCGGTACTCGCACGAACCAAAACGAACGCGCTAGGTAGCAATCCTGTTGGGTTTCTGATCGCGGCGATGATGGCAGGCGCCTACGTCGGTCTCGGCATCCTTCTGATATTCAGCGTTGGGGAAAACGTGGATCCCTCTGTTCGCCATTTGGTGATGGGGTGCAGCTTTGGTATTGCGCTGACTTTGGTCATATTCGCCGGTTCTGAACTGTTCACTGGCCATACCATGTACATGACCATGGGCTTGCTGGCCGGGGCCACCTCCCTGCGCGATTTAGGACGCAGTTGGATGGCAACCTGGTTCGGAAATTTAATGGGCTGTTTGACACTTGCCTTTCTGTTCGTTTTGGGCGGTGGTGGAAGCATCCTTCAAGAAGGCGCCCACTTGCTCCACGGCACCGCGACTAAGAAGATGATGGCCCCGGCAACTGAGCTTGTCGTACGCGCGATGTTGTGCAATTGGTTGGTTTGCCTGGCGATATGGACGTCTGCCAGGACCAAGAACGATACGGCCAAATGCATTCTGATCTTTTGGTGCCTGTTCGCCTTTATTGCAGCTGGCTTCGAGCACAGCATCGCCAATATGACCATCTTCTCTGTTGCCTTGTTGTCAGAGCACCCCGAGACCGTGACTCTCGCGGGTGCGGCAAGGAACCTTTTCTGGGTGACCCTCGGCAACGCCATCAGCGGGGCCGGTTTTATGGGGGCCGGCTACTGGCTGGTCTGTGGGCGCCCTCGCCTTGGCCCCAACGACATACAGTCGTGTTGAGTAGATATAAACTTGTAGAGGATTATGTATGGAATTTACCGCCTTTAGCATTGTTATCCTGGCAGCGGCTTTTTGGTGGTCGGGCTTTGTACGCGCGGGTTTGGGATTCGGGGGTGCCGGTCTGATGTATCCCGTTGCACTACTCGCGGTCGATTCAGTTATATTTCTGGTACCAATCGTGTGTATTCAATTGGTGGTGTTTTCAGGCACCACCCTCATCCGGGACTACAGACACATTAGCTGGCCTGTTGCCGGTGGACTGCTCGGCGTAACACTGCCCGCAGTACTGGTTGGTGTATTTGGCCTGATCAACCTGCCGCAACTCATGGTATTGCTGATATTGTATGTTATTTTGATGGGATACGCGCTCAGTTACATTGCTAATTTCCGCGTACGCAATCCCAGAAAATGGCTGGAAGTGCCTTCTCTTCTGGTTGGCGGTTATGCTTCCGGAATCGCTCTGGCGGGTGCCCCAATGATAGCCGCGGTAGGCATTCGTTATCTGGAAAAGGAACAGGTACGTGCAACACTCTTTGTTGTTTGGATCCTGACCGCATTTATTAAACTCTCCACACTCTACGCCTATGATGTCGACCTGCAACTACAACATCAACTCTGGCTATTACCAATGGCGTTTGCGGGCCACTTGGTGGGTATGCGGCTGCACGATCGACTGTTGGCGCTGAAAAATGTGGTATTTTATCGCTGGATGGGCATTGGTTTGTTATCTTTGAGCCTGATTGGGCTTTCCAGACATCTATTAGTCCAAGGCTGATAATCTGTCGGCCTCTAAATGGTTCACGCTGCCCCTAGACCAATCTTAAAGGGGCAGCTATCCGAACAAGCCTTACCCTTCGGTATCCTACCTCCGTCCTACATTTCCCTTCAAATAAACTCATCGCGCTCCGACTGGCACTAGCAAATCCGAAAACGGCGCGCCAGTTTTAAAACGCTTGTGGCGATATTACTCCGGGTAATGTTCCGAGTGTCAGCGAGCTCGACAAAAAAATAGGAGAGCTGACAATCAGCTCTCCTATCGGGTGCGAATCAATAACCTCGCGTTTTACCGGTTATTTTGGGGATCGCTCCTTATCCCCCTCGCAACACTAGTGTCAGAAGCGGTATTCACCACGTATTGCCACAGCACGCGTTTCGTTGATGAAGGCGTAACGAGCTCCACCGGCATTGTTGAATGAGGAGGTACCCTCGCTCCAGGTGCGAACCAGCTCATCGGTTAGATTACGTCCCACCAGGACCACCTTCCAATTCCCAGCGGTATCCCGCAGCGTCAAAGAGGCATCCCACTTGGTATATGAATCCTCCAAACCACGGGGATCATTGTCCACAGACAGCATCTGCTCATCGACATAGTAGGACTTCAATGACGCGGTCAGCTCGGCCGATGATCCCACCTCCCATGAATAGTCTGCCGTCAACACAACAGTGGAATCAGGCGCAAAGGGCGGTGTCTCGCCAGCCGCGTCCTGCAAATCCGCGGCCAAATCCCCGTTGACGTCGATATTGCAGCCGCTAGCAGCGGTCTGGCCATCATAACAGGGAGCCAGGAAATCATCGTACTCCACTTCGTTAATGGCACCGTTGAGACCGAGGGTCAGTGCGTCGGTTGCGGCCCAGGTCAGCTCGAACTCCAAACCAGTTGCGCTGGCATCACCATTGACCACTGCCTGCGTAACATTTTCAGGGTCATTGGATGAAAGCTGCAATCCATCAATGGTCGTATTATAGAGGGTCCAGTTGAACCGGAGACTGCCGTCCAAAAGATCATGCTTGCCGCCCAGTTCAATATTGAAGGACTCCTCCTCGCCAAACACAAATCGCGCCTGGGTTTCAGGAGTCTCTACGTTTTGGCGGATATTGAAGCCACTGCTCTTAAATCCCGTCGCAGCACTGAGGTATATCATAGAGCTGCTATCATATTCCCACTGCAATGACGTATTCCAGGAGAGGGCACTCTCGTCAATGTCATCGGTTAAGGGATTATCAAAGCATGAGGTCAGACCACTGGTTTCACCGCCACAGCGTTCGTCATTGCGAATTGTGGTGCCGTAGGTATTTTGCCATTGGTCTTTCATTGCGTCCCGCTCTTCGCTGGTGTAGCGCAAACCCAGCGTCAGGTTCCAGGCTTCGGCCAAATGCCAATCGACTTGACCGAATACGGAATAGCTCTCCGATTCCACTTCAGCCACTTCGTGCCGGCGACGATTGGTGTGGTTATCAAAGGCCTGCGTAAAAGCCATTTCGCTGGTGAAGAAGTTGGCGCCGACAATGTAATCCAGAACCTCTGCACCATTGGAGACGATACGGAACTCCTGACTGAACTGATCGTAGGATTCCTGGTTGAAAAACACCCGTGGTCCACTTGGGTTGAAATCAGAATCAAAACGGTCAAACATTTCATACTCGGTATAACCGGTCAGAGAGGACAACGTAAAATCCTCAAAATCCCAGCTGAGAGTGATCCCATAAAGGTCCGACTCCAGCTGGAACACCTCACCCAAATCCTCACCACCGGTCAAAACCGCCAGCGAGTTATTTACACCGTTCAGGGTACAGTCTTGCCCCGGCGATTGCTCAGCTGCAGCGACGGGATCTCCACACCAGTCCAGCTCGCGGGGTTTGCCTTCCTGGTCAAAGTCTGTACGCTGGTAAAGGAATTCAGCTGTTGCGCTATCCGTGATATCCCACTCAAGTATGAATCGAGCGGCCATATCATCCTTTGAGCGATGATCATCACCAGTGGGCTTGTTCTTTGTCCAACCGCCCTTGTCCTTCAAATTCACCACCGCGCGCCCACGGAGGCTGTCACTTATAGGCCCAGAGATAACCCCTTGGGCTTCATAACCCTCGCTGGCTTCAAAGTCCCAACCACCGGAAACAATCATCTCCAACTCATCAGTGGGCTTTTTCGAGGTAATGTTAATGGCCCCCAAGGAGGTATTCTTGCCGATCACGGGACCCTGTGGTCCTCGCAACACCTCAACCTGCGCCACATCGAAAAGCGCAGCGCGCCCCATTCGACTACGAGTGGTAAAGAAGCCATTAAACACCTGGCCAACAGCTTGTTCCATATGGGGACCACTACCCACGGTACCCAGGCCCCGCATAACCAGGACATCGGATGCACCTACCGCCTGAGAATAGCTGAAGTTTGGTACCGAAGGCGCCAGTGATTCCATATCGGCAATGCCTTGCTCCTGAATACTGTCACCGCTATAAGCCTGAATAGAGACTGGCACATCCTGCAGACTCTCCTCTCGTTTTCGGGCTGTTACTACTATCTCCTCCAGAGGCCCTGCATGCGCATTATAATAGGGGGTGGGCGCCGTAAATAACGCTGCCGCAATTGCGGAGTACAACAATGTGTGTCGTGCTACGCGTTGACCATTAGGAATTGCAGTTTTATCAGCCATAGCTTTCTCTCCTCACTCAGATTCACTTGTATGAATTTACAGGTTTTATAATGGATAATTGCTAACTGTATAACTCAGGTTACAAGTTCGATAACCTTTCAACTAATAACATATGATTCAATACCCATCACTAAACATTATCTCATCACCTAACGGTTAAGCCGAATGCCAAAATGCTCTTCAATCGCATCCAAATACGCTTGGCCTGAATCCAGTTCAATAACCTCAACCCTATTTCCCATTGTTTTACGCAATGTCGTATTTAACAGGGAAACACGCCCCGTTGCGTTAGGCAGAGTAGCGACCCACGCTTTGGTAAAGAGTGAATCAGGATGAGTCTCTGTAAAATAATTACTCATTGCAATATCAGCCTCAGAGACATGGGTCAAATCGAAGCTGTAAAGGTTGCGCCAATCATTATCCTCCTCCACTTGGAGCATGATGCCGAATGGGCTCGCATCTATTAAACGAAATTTCAATCCGTCCTGCGCGGCCACTTGATCCAAAGTAAATGGAATAGGCTCGCGGAGGCCGCTAGCCCCAAAACCGACATCCGCAATCCAGTCTCGCCCCTGAATCCTTACCAGCAACAGTTGATGCGTCCGCGCTGTTGGCACTCCTCTTAAATGAACCCTTGCCAGTAGAGACCGTGCTTCAAATCCAAAGCTCCGCAGCGCCAACAAGAACAGTCCATTGAGTTCAAAACAATATCCACCTCTGATATTTAAAACTGCCTTTTCGAACAGCGCCCGAGGGGACAGATCAATCGTTTTCCCCAGCTGAATATCAAAGTTCTCAAACGGAATGGAGAAAGCTTGTGCGCGATGCATCTGTATAAGGCCTTCTTCTGATACCATGGGCGTAGTATCCAGACCCACTCTTTGAAGGTATGCAGGTACGTCAAATTCGAACATTTCTCTTTCCATTGATCAACCAGTAAAATACGTACTTTGAGAACTAAAAAACAAAAGAGGCGCCTCATTCAATAGCGGCGCCTTAAAAGCAGTTAGCTCAAAGAATCAAATTCAGCAACGGACTTAGGTCACCCGTTTTAACCTGTACCGTCCGCGCCGAACATTAGAAACCTAGTGCCTAAGCATCAGTAATTTTATCTTCCATGAGAGTCAAACCCATTCCCGTCAGCATAGGCAAGTAGTAATTGCGATGAATCTTGTTTACCTCAGGCGTAAGCGCGCCTCGCATCGTGAGCCACATCATCATCTCGACCGACTCCGCCCCGCCGCGTTCCATCCATACGTCATGAGGCAAATCGATAAGACTTTCTGGATTATCTTCAATCTTATCAAGAAACTCCCTGTCCCAGGATTCGTTCATATGTCCAAAGCGGTCGCCGTGTAACTGGTGGGAGAGTCCACCGGTACCCAAAATAGCGACACGTGCATCGTCGAGATAGGATTCAACGGCCGCACGCAGTGCTTGTCCCAGCTTCCAAAGACGACGAGGGGTCGGCAGCGGATGCTGCAATACATTAACAGAGAAAGGCACCGTTTTCACGCTCCAGTCTGGATCGTGATCAAACAATAGCGGCATCGGCGCCAGAAGTCCGTGATCCATCGTCATCTCTTGACAAATGGTGAGGTCAAACTCACTCTCCTTCACCAGAGAGTTAGCCAGATGCCAGGAAAAATCGGCATCACCCTTGACCGACGGCAGAGGCCTTACCCCCCATCCCTCATCACCGATGGGATATTCGTCCGCAGCCCCCATCGCAAAGGTCGGGTACTTGTCGTAAAAGAAGTCAGTACCGTGGTCGTTATATATAACAATAGCGTGAGTCACTCCCGCTTCTTTCAACCAGGCCTTAACCGGCTTATAACCATCAAACAGCGGTTTCCACTCCGGCCTATCCTGTTGTTTTGCATCATAGGCCACGCCAATCGAAGGGACGTGAGATGTTCCGACCCCTGCTACTATTTTTCCCATTTTACGCTCCACCATATCGTTTATTTGATACTTGCACTGTACCGCTCTGTTACGTGTTTTCCCTCAACGGCACATTACGGGTTTTCATGAACTCTTCTTTCGATTCCCCGCGCTGTTGTGCACCGAGAGAGGCAAGACCTTCGCCAGTGACGGAGCCCATTTTCAAAAGCATATAAATGCTGCCACCACCCTCTTCGATCAGGCTCTTATAATCGCCAGCCAATACCTTCTGTTTTTCCCACTCAGATAGACCGCAGCTGTTCATATAACCCTCCGGATCCTTCAAATAGGCTTCCCTGTTCTCGGCTTCATGAAGGGAAAAGGCAAAGCGGTTCAGGTTCAGCCCTTTTTTAGACCGCTGACCGGTGAACACAAAGGTACCCGGTATATGGTCGGTGTGACCGGTTTCTCTACTCATAGTTATCCATCCTTATTTCTGTAAACTTCAACGTCAAAGGCCCTGGTCAAGCCGAACAGACCTGCAAATCTGTATCGGCAAGCAACACCTGACCAGGGCCTCGTTTGCTCAGAGCTCCGGCCAATATTCGAAGGGAAGCCCTGTATGTTGTTTGGCATAAGAAATCTGGGCCGTCTCGTCAGTTACCAGATACTCGAGCTCCGCCACCTGCATGCGACGATCGAAGGCATTGCTGTCGGGGTGGATGTGGTATTTGGCAGTGTTGCTCCAAGAGAAACGCTGGCACTGCAGGTTACGCTCCAGGGCAACCTCGGCGTAGCGCCCCAGAATTGTATCGTCGCCCTTGGTGAAGTGGTCGATCAGCCCGGCAGATAACACACTCACGTCAGCGAAGGCCGCATTCAGCCCCTTGGCACCGGTCGGCGGAACGATGTGTGAAGCATCGCCGCACAGGAACAAACGCCCGTGAGCCATCGGCGTTGAGAAAAAGCTCCGCAGAGGCGTCACATCTTTCTGAAATATCTCTCCGCGTGTAAGTTCCCAACCCGGTGCTCCCAAGCGGGTGTCGAGCTCCTCCCAGATCCTGTCATCTGGCCACTCATTGAGATCTTCGTCCGCTTTACACTGAAGATAGAGGCGTGACACTTCCGGCGACCGCATGCTCAACAGGGCAAAACCCCGCTCATGGTGTGAAAACAGGGCTACTTCTTTCGACGGGGGTGCTTTGACCATAACGCCGAGCCAGCCGTAGGGATAAACCTTTTCATAGGTTTTGAGAACATCTTTTGGCATCGAAGGGCGCGAAGGGCCATGGAAACCATCAGCACCGACGACGAATTCGCAGGTGATTTCCTTTTGCTCTCCGTTATGGGTGAACCTGACGGTTGGTCTATCGCCCTCAATACCGTCGATTTCTGTAACCGGTGCTTCGTAGAGCACGGGATGATCTTCTGCTGCCAGTGCACCCAGGATATCTTTGGTCACCTCTGACTGGCCATATACGGTGACACCGATCCCGATCAGCTTTTCAAAGTCGAGAAAGTGGTGCTCATTGTGAAGGCCGATTTCCACCCCTTTGTGATACATACATTCCTTTTGCAGTCGCTCTCCGACCCCAGCCTTGATCATCATGTCTACGGCGTTTTGCTCCATCACACCGGCACGAATCCGGCTTTCAACATATTCTCGGCTCTGTCTTTCCAGCACCACACTTTCAATGCCACGCTGGCGCAAAATCCATGCCAAAAGCGAACCGGATGGGCCCGCCCCTACGATCACTACAGGTACATGCATAGGTTTATCTCCTAATTTGTTTTACGGATACCGCCAAACTGTCGTGCTTCGAATCTCATGCTCCGCACTTTTCGTTCCTGGGTCTTTTTCCGCGCTTCATGCTTGTGCTTTATGTTTCGTATTACGATACAGCATATCGTTATACAATACGCTACTCCGAATTGCCTACACTGTCAAGAGCTTCCAAAGCTGCGCCAACCAGCTTTGGCACAAATAATTGAAGGAATTGCCCTGAACTTGACAGCGTAGACATACAGGAGTAATGTATTTCTTTACGTTACGCTGTTTCGTTATCCGAGACACGCAAAATCACTTGTAGCGGTACGCCGATTGGAAGGAACTTCCATGAGTCTGGATAAAATCACAAAAGCTTTTCTTGATTCCAGAGACCTGTTGTCAGCGATTGTTAATAAAATCGTACGCAACCCGTCCCATGTCGAAGATATCCTCCAGGAAACCTATATTCGTACCTATGCGGCCTCCCAGGAGAAGGAGATTAGTTCAGCTAAATCCTATTTATCACGCACAGCCCGTAATGTGGCTTTAAACCATATTGCACTGGCAGGCATTAAGTTGAGCGACTCACTGGAAGATACTGACAACTCAGCTCTCTTGCTTAACGAGATCTGTCTTGAACAACAAGCAGAGGAAGAGCAACGGTTTGTTCATTTCTGTCGAGCAGTACGGAAACTGCCGCCTCAACGCCGAAGAGTATTTGTGCTTAAGAAGGTTTACGGTTTATCGCACAAAGAAATCGCCGCACGACTGGGAATTACCCGCAAAACTATTGAAAAACACATAGCCAAAGGCATTCTGGAATGCCGTGATCACATGAGAGCACTGGGTTACCTGGACCGATCCGGGTTAAATGCACGCCAACCAAACACTGTGGGCGCACGGATGACAAAATGAATTACCAATGCTCCAATGTTACCCAACTACACCCCGCTAAAGATATCGAACGGCAAGCGGCAAGCTGGCTCGGTAAATTGGTCTCCAATCCGCTGTCGAAGGAAGAGATAACGGCCTTTCAAACTTGGTGCAAAATCAACCCGTGTCACTATCAGACACTGCTGGAACTGGCGGATATTTGGGATGAATTGGACTCTTTATCCGAACTGGCAGCACTGATGCCAATTGATCAGGCTTTCGACGAAAAGTCGAGCATTGCCGTCAACGGTCACGCCTATGCCAATGCCATTGTTAATTTCTTGAATTCACTTTGGGCACCGACGGTAGCAATCCTTATAATCACCAGCGTATTGTTCCTACGGCTCGACAGTATCCAGCCCCCATCATCTCTCAATTCGCCAACGCTGCTAACCCGGGTTGGCGAAAAGCGCAGCGTGGTACTTTCTGATGGCTCGATGGTAACATTAAACACCAATACAAACCTTGAGATGCACTTCTCCACAAACGAGCGCCGCCTGAGATTACTGCGGGGGGAAGCGCACTTTGAGGTAGCAAAAGACCCACAGCGGCCCTTTATCGTTGATGTCGATGGCACGCAGGTTCGCGCGCTTGGCACTGCCTTTAACATTCAGAAATCTCTCGGACTCACAGAGGTTATTGTAACCGAAGGAATTATTGAGCTCGATCGGACAAAACCCGCCATTTTCAGTGACGACACCAATATTTCGGCATCCACTACCGTAAGTCTATCCGAGGAAAACAATCAGACGAAAAACTCCGAAGGTCGCACGAAGGCACGCAAAATCAAGGCAGGGCACTTGGTCACACTAACAAAAAACGCCGAAACCGTTGGAAAGATCGAAGAGACTCAGCTGGAGAAACAACTCGCCTGGCAGGACGGCCGCCTGCTTTTCAGTGGTGAGACAATGATTCAGGTCATCAGGGAAATCAACCGCTATAGCAACAGACACTTTGTATTCAAAGATGAAGCCACCAAAAACGTTCGCGTTGGTGGATACTTTCATACCGGCAACATTGATGAGATGTTAGATGTCCTTCAAGAAGGCTTTGATATCAACGTCAGCAAGTCGCATACTGGGGTTATCTATTTGTCAACGAACACCACCAGAGAAGCTGACTAACGCCATAGCGGTTAAGACACGCTGAAAATATTAAACCGCTCATTTTTAAATGTACTTACATGCCCCTTATCTCAATTTTTTCACAGACCAAGGTAGGGTTTTTTAACGCTCACCTGTCTTTATTAAGAGAGAAACAGAGAAAGGTCTGTAAGGGGATCGCGGAGATCGTCTTTTTACTGTTAATCACTGCCAACACCGATGCCGCAGTGGCAAACAAGACAAATGCAACGTTCAACTTTGACTTCCCTGCTCAGCCTGCCAATGTATCTCTTTTGAACTTTGCCCGTATAACCAATAGAGATCTACTATTCCCTTTTGAAACAATCGGGATGTATCAAACCAATAAAGTCTGCGGAGATTACACCATCGACAAGGCCCTGGAGCTCTTGCTTCACAATACCGGCCTAGTAATCGCTCGCAGTATGCGCGGCAATACTATAATCAAAATTGCAACAACATCACGAGGAGATATCTCAGTGAATAAACCTACTGCTACTGCCGGAGCCCTGCTCTCAGCTGCGATCGCTACCGCAGCACATGCCGACCTATCTTTGGATGAGATTATAGTCACCGCTCAAAAAAGAGCAGAATCCGTACAGGATGTGCCTATCGCCATGCAGGCATTTACCGGTGATGATATCAATAGCCTTGGTGTATCCAAGGCCTCCGACGTCACCAAGTTAGCACCCAACTTAAACATTGCCACCCAAAACGCCATGAGCCAGCAAATAGTGATCCGTGGCGTAGGAACCAACGATTTCTTTGGTAACGCACCGGGTTCTGTGGGCCTGTATATGGATGAAGTCACTATGAGCTCCCCTTTCCTTGGCGGGCTCGGTCTCTATGATATGGAGCGCGTAGAGGTTTTACGCGGCCCCCAGAACAGTCTTTTTGGGCGTAATACCACTGGTGGTGCTGTCAACTATATTTCGGTCGCGCCTGAAGTGGGCGGTGAAATGGAAGGTTACCTGCGTGCGACTTACGGCAGCCACGACCGCACCGAAGTAGAAGGTGCCATCTCACTGCCCCTAAATGACACCATGGCCGTACGGATTTCCGGCATGAGCTATCGCCGTGATGGCATCTGGAACAATGTGGATACCGGCAACAGCGAATACGGCGACCAGGATCGTTACTCCTTTCGAACAACCTTGCGCTGGGAGCCCACCCCAGAGACTGTCGTAACCTTCAACTACCACAATGCGAACGACAATAGCGAATCGCTGCCGACACGTTCTATCGGTGCCAACCATCCTGATAACGGCTTTATCGGACCAAAATTTCCTGGCCCTGATATTGATTTTGAAGACAGCTATAACAGTGTGAACCACCAGGGCTTTAACGTTTCCACCGGTGATTGGCAAGATATTTACAAAACAGGCGCGACAAAAAGCGATATTGATGTCGAGGGCGGTTACCTGAAAGTTGTACATGATTTTGAGGATGTCACTCTAAGCGTGATCACTGCCTATGACGAGGTCGCCACGCTCTATTCCGAGGATGACGGCACATCAGGCAATATTCGCGGTGGCTTGAATAATGATACCCTGGTGATAGATATGGACCAGGAGTACGAACAATTAAGTGCTGAAATACGGCTAGCGTCTTCCGGTGAAGGCGACCTTCGCTGGATCGCCGGTCTGTACTACTTCTCGGAAGATGCGTCCTTGAGCCAGAATATTCGGTTTGGCTCCGAGCCATCAGTGGCCTTTGGGACTCATATGATCAACACACTCGCGTTCAGCATCGCCGAAATCGAAAACGAGGTTATTTCACCCTATCTTCACACCGACTATAGTCTTAGTGACTCTCTGACACTGACCGTCGGCCTGCGCTACACTGAAGACACCAAGAAAAACCCTTTCTACTACGGCGGCGGTTTGGATATTGCAGGAATCGCGCCAGAGACTTTTTATGACCGCGATCTCTCGATGCAACTGGCACAGAGTGCTCCTGTTTGTACTGCGCCATTTGTCGAACATTGTGCGGGAGAATCCATTCGCGAGGATCTTGAGTTCGAAGAGTGGGGAGGAAAAATCGGTCTCGATTGGCAAGCCAGCGAGGAACTGATGGTTTACGGCAGCTACTCACGTGGTTTTAAGTCGGGAAAGTTTGATGTTGAATTTCTGCACAACCCGTACACCCCCTTCCCCAATACCCACTTGGATGTAGAAACACTGGACGCTTATGAACTCGGTTTTAAGTCAGACTGGCTGGAGGGTTCTATGCAGTTGAACGGGGCAATTTTCTACTCCGTATGGAAGGGCCAACAGGTGTTAAACGTGGGGCCCCATGGCCCTGAGTTTATTAATATGCCTGAATCTGAAATCATGGGGCTGGAACTGGAAATGAAGTGGCGTCCAGCGGAACACTGGATGATATCCGCTGGTTTGGGCGTCATGGATTCCGAAATTACCGATGCAACCGGTGTCAACGTAGCCCAGGAAGGCCATGACTTACCCTTTGTACTCGATTATTCCGCTAATGCCGTCGTGATCCGTGACATTCCCATCTCTACAGGTGTCATTACCCTGCAAACCGACATGCAATACCGTGGACCATCTAAAGTAAAATTCCGTCCTGATTTTGCTGTCGACGAATACGAATCTTCGTTTGAAGTCAATGCCCGCGCTAGTTATGTGTTTGGTGACAAAGAGCAATACGAAATCAGCGCTTTCGCCGACAACATTACCGAAGAGAAGCGCTGCTTGCAGAAAGCAAACCTGGCCGCTATTGTCGGCGTTTACTACTGCATGCCAAACGAAGGCTATCGTACTTATGGCCTACAGGCGGGACTGAAGTTCTAATTCAATTGCAATCATTGTCCTAACACGGTGAACATGTAGCAACAATATGACTCAGGAAACTTTTATGACCAAACCTAATATAAGCAATGAGGCCGACACAGTAGCGCCGAATTTTTACCAGTGTCTCCTCTCTGGCAAGATCTCGGCCATACTCGATGCCTTCGAGGACGAGCCTCGGATTGATGCTCCGCGTAGCGGAGCCATTTTTGGTCGCGAAGCAGTAAAGAATTTTCTCGAAGAAGAATTGTCATGGTTAGAAAGCCTCGGGGCTTCTGTTGACGGTCTACGAGAAGTCAAAACAACAAGCACGAACGAGCGAGTAGTTCAAGAAGTCGGAATTCTGCTTCCTATACCACCCGTGCCGCGGCCCATTATGTTCGCAATGGTGGCGGATTTGAGGGCCGGAGGCATTGCCGCCATTCGCCTTTACTACTGCTACGGCTATCTTTCTGGCAATCAGGAGTTTCTTCGGGCGGCAATGCTTCCTGCCGATACAACTTTACATGACACGATTCCTCCCGCAGTGCGTTCCTATGTGGATGGTATTGAGGCTGCTGACTTCGAGGTTTGGAAGCTCTTTGCTGATGGTGCGTCGCTCATGGGTGTGCCAAGCATTCCTTTTAAAGGCAGCAAGTTGGTTAGATTCTTTGCCATTGCGATGGCAGAAGATGGGGGAGTTCCACTGCAGCCAGTAACGGTTACTAGCGACGACAAGACCTGTGCGATCGAAGAGAATCTCGATAGCTGGGGAAGCATTCAATTCCAACGCAGCACAGCCGGTCTAGCTGTCTATGACTACGACGACTCGGGCTACCTGACGGCTGCACGCATCTATGATGATATCCCGGTTAATCCATTCTCGAAACCCGGCTGGACTTACGATAATTGGGATCTGATTTCCTCGCGAATGAAGGCCACAGGTTGTGAGAGTAGCTTTGTGCCATCAGCGGAGTCAACGTCCCTTGAAATTAAGGAGAAGCTCCTCTTTTAGGATCACCAAACGGAGTTAAAGGCCAGAATTAATCTGGCCTTTAACTCACTTTATACTCAGTTTTAAACGGAAACTAAAAAAACGGTCACCGAGACAGAGTGACCGTAAAGGGCTTGCTTCACAGAATACTGGCTTTTACTTTAACAGGTTTATATCTAACCTTTTCAAAATGGAAACTCCTGCTGTCCAGTTTGAATAGTTACCCACTTCAATTCGGTAAACTCATCCATTGAAAATTTACCGCCTTCACGACCATAACCACTGCCTTTAACCCCCCCAAAAGGTATCACAGCCTCGTCACGAATAGTTGGACCGTTAATATGCACCATACCCGCTTCAATTCCCTCGGACAATTGCATGGCTTTTTGCAAATTGTTGGTAATGACAGCTGCGGATAAGCCGTATTCATTGTCATTAGCCAGAGCCATAGCGTGTTCGTGATCCTTAGCTTTGATCACTGAAGCGACTGGACCAAAACACTCTACGTGGAAAATGCTCATATCAGGGGTGATATCGGCCAAAACTGTTGGCTGGTAATAACTACCGTCATAGTTTCCACCCGTTAACAGGCGAGCCCCTTGCTCCACGGCACTTTCCACCTGTTGCTGAATAAATGCCGGTTGCGCCGGCCGGATCAAGGGACCAACCACAACGCCCGGCTCTCGGGGATGTCCAACTTTAATTCCGCCAACCTTTTCCGCGAACTTCTCACAGAACCTGTCGTAAACACCCGCTTCAACAATAACCCGGGAGCCTGTCATACAAACCTGCCCCTGATGCATAAAATTGCTGAACGCCGCCGCACTGATCGCATAGTCCAGGCCGGCATCATTGAGCACAATCATCGGATTTTTGCCGCCCAACTCCATAGTAAACTTCTTCAGATATGAAGCTGCTTTGGTGGCGATCAGCTTTCCCACCTTGGTGGAGCCGGTAAAAGTGACTTTCTTTACGCGAGGATCGGCGATCAGACTATCGCCCAGGTCAGCGGCATCGGCCGGAATCACATTGAGCACTCCATCCGGCAGACCGGCTTCCTTAAAGATCTCGGCAATTTTCAGGCCCACAACCGGTGTCACTTCTGAGGGTTTCAATACCACACAGTTACCAGCGGCCATTGCCCAACCGATTTTTCGAATACTCAATAGCAAGGGAAAGTTAAAGGGTGAAATAGCCAGCACAACCCCCAGAGGGCGGCGAATCGAGTAGGATTTAACCCCCGGATATTCAGAGTTGTAGGTCTCGCCCGTCACACGGCGACACTCTCCCGCCATCCCACGAATAAACGCCATGGTATGATGTACCTCATAGCCGGCTTTTATTTGTGTCGAACCTGCCTCATCAATCAGCACATCACGCAACTCATCCGCCCGTGCCGCCATCACATCCGCGGCTTTCATCAAAATCGCCTCCCGCTGTGCCGGCAGCACATCCTTCCAGCTTGCAAACGCTTTCTCGGCCGCATCCAGTGCCGCCTTGGCATCCTCGATATTGGCCTGGTGCACTATCGCGTAACGCTCACCCGTCGCTGGGTTGAGAGATTCATCGGTTTTAGCCGACAACGCATCGCGGTATTCACCGTTGATAAATAACTTGTACTCTTTCATCCTATCAGGTCCTCCTGCTCTCTCGCTAACCGTTAGAACTGATGAATATTGGACAACACATGGGAGAACATGCCTCCGTCACAAGGGATATTAGTTCCTCGAATCCAAACTGAGTCGTCACTACTCAAAAACACCACCAAAGGTGCAATATCCTGCGGCGTACCGGGACGGTCCATTACCCTCATATCCTCTTCTGCACGCTCTCCGAGAGTCTCGATAAAATCCTGTAAAATGGGGGTATCCACAGGCCCCGGACTGACACAGTTCATTCGAATACCGCGATCACGCCAAGTCCAGCGATTCTGCATGGTCCACACGATAAGCGCCTCTTTACCAAAGAAATAGCTGCGAGCGTCGTCAATGTTATGTTGTTCGCAGAAAGTCTCGATATTGTCGAAGTCACCCTCTTCGAGAAAGGTTTTACAGGCCCCGAGCGCTTCCGGCCACCCCAAACCCGCCAGCGAGGCCACATTGACTATCGAGGCCCCCTGATTGAATTTGGGCAGCAAACCTTCTGTTAAACGGATCAAGCCCAGCAGATTGACGCTCAACACCAGCTGCCGCCCCGCCGTCGGTGGCACACCCGCTATATTGCAGAGCCCGTCGATACTGCCCGGCAGCTGAGACAGTGCCGCATCAATGGATTCGGGCCGGGATAGATCCACCGGAATATATTCATCTACATTGGCAACGGGTTCATTGCGGTCGAGACCAATGACTCTCGCCCCGCCCGCTTTGAGCAGTCGAGCGGTCTCTGCGCCAATCCCGGAGGCGGCGCCGGTTACTACGATTGTTTTATATGTAAATCTCATCGTTATCTCCCGTTCACATTTTGCGTTCTTCAAATTGAGTCTGATTATCGTCTACCTGATTCTTTAACCGTTCCCAGATTTTTCATTGATATTCAACGACTTGCCTCTGGTAACGGCCTGGCGGCTGAAGACAAACCCCGGCAACACTACAGATTTTACGACGAACCAGCTTGTTTCTCAATACGAAACGCTATATTGTTATACGATACATTTTGTAATTGTACTTTAACGAAAAATCATGAAATAAACACACAAGTCAGTGGTAACTTAGACGGGGGTGAATAGTCATCGAGAAGTCCATTGTTACACCGATCTGACTGATGGCTATCAACTACCAATCATCGACCTAAAATAATGTTTTAGGCATCCAAATCTTATCTTCAATTGTGGTGGTGCGAATGGGTACAGAAACACTAACCTATGGTGAATCAGGCCAAGATATTCGAAAACTCATCGATAATAACGGCATAACCTGGCTGCAAATTGCCGTTATAGCTCTCTGCTTTTTAATCAACATGCTCGATGGGTTTGACGTTTTGGCCATGGCCTATACTGCTCCGTCTATCAGCCAGGAGTGGGGGTTGGCGCCCCATAAATTGGGGGCGCTCTTCAGTGCCGGCATTCTCGGCATGACCATCGGTGCGATGTTTCTTTCTCCCCTGGCGGATGTACACGGCAGGCGCCCTCTCATCATAATCAGCGTCCTGGTAATGGGTTTGGCTACCTTTGCGACAGGTATGGCTGGATCACTTTGGCAGCTGGTGGTGTTAAGAGCTATCACTGGCCTCGGTATTGGTGTCTTGTTGGCGAGTTTGACCTCTTCAGTCGCTGAGTTTACGCCTGACCGGCATAGGAACATGGCAATCGGAATCCTCCAGGCGGGCTATCCGATAGGCGCGACACTTGGTGGCGTTCTGGCAGCCTTGATTATCCCGGAATATGGTTGGCGGGCAGTGTTCTTTGGCGGCGGTACCTTTGCCTTACTGATGGCGTTAACAGCCTTTATCCTGCTGCCTGAATCAATGCAGTTCCTGTTACAACGTCGCCCCAAGAATTCACTGCAGAAAATCAACCGTGTTTTGGACAAGCTGGGGCAACCCCACATTACCGCAATGCCTTTGCCCAAAGGACTAGGCGGGCAGGCGCCATCGCGTCCATCCGTTACCACATTGCTTTCCCCCGAACATCGCCCGCAGACACTGCGATTATGGACCGCGTTTTTTATGGCTTTTGTAACGCTCTATTTCCTGCAGAGCTGGGTGCCCAAACTGCTCGTGGACGCGGGCCTGGCTCTGGATAAGGCTATCTATGCCGGCGCCGCTATCAATCTTGGTGGAGCCGCGGGCATGGTTGTTCTGGGCTGGATTTCAACCCGTTGGGGACTGCCCCGCACTATCTCCACCTATCTGGTGGTAGGCGCCATATTTATGATCCTGTTTACCATGGTTCCCCAGGAAATCTCGCTGCTACTTGGCCTGTCATTTATCATCGGCTTTTTGGTGATAGGCGGTTTTGTTGGTTTATATTCTGTTGCGGCCAGGATTTATCCCGCCACGATACGGACTACGGGTGTCGGTTGGGCGATAGGGGCAGGGCGAGTTGGCGCCATCATCGGTTCCTACAGCGGCGGCGTATTAATCAGCTTGAATTTTACCATGGGAAGCAATTTTCTTATCTTCGCATTCCCGTTACTGATATCAGGATTTGCGGCTGCCTTGATGTCCTCACCAGCTCTCGGTAGCACTGCATCGCAAGCGCTGAAAAACCCAAGGCTGGCGGCGGAGAGTTCGAGCTGACTCCGCCTCCAAATCAAACCTACCGCAAACTCGCCCTGTTTGTTGTGTGTATGGGGTCCGGTTTGTCGCCGCTTTGTCTCGATTCCGTGAATGTCGCGATTCCCAGCATGGCATCCAGCTTACAAAGTGATGCAGCGTTAATCAGCTGGATGCCAACGATCTTTCTGTTGAGCACTATTGCCCTGATGCTGCCCTTCGGCAAACTGGCTGACAGCGTAGGTCGAAAACGAATCTATACATTGGGATTAGCCATTAATGCCAGTGCTTCTCTTGGTGCATTCTTCTCTGACGCTATTGAATGGATTTTGTTTTTTCGGTTAATTCAAGGTGTTGGATCGGCCATGACGTTTGGAACGGGAATTGCCATTATCACGGCTGTATTTCCTTCTCATGAAAGGGGGTTACCACTGGGCTTGAACACCGCCAGTGTTTATATCGGATTAACCATAGCCCCGGCCCTCGGTGGCCTTTTGACAGAGGCCTTCAGTTGGCGAGCGGTGTTTTTAATACCGGTCCCCCTTACCTTGCTTTTGCTGACCGTTATTGGATGCTATTTAAAAGGTGATTGGCGCACTGAGCAAGACTCTTCCTTTGACTGGTTAGGGACGTTGATTTTTGCAGGCTGGGCGGTAGCCTTTGTGGTTGGACTTACCGGTCTTCCCAAGTGGCCTAATGTGTTTACACTGTTTTTTTCTGTCAGCTTGTTTACGCTCTTTATATGGCATCAGGCTCGTCATAGCGCCCCACTGATTCGGGTACAGATATTTAGAGAAAGTCGATTATTTTCCTTCTCGCTGGCTGCGGCAGCCTTAATGTATGCAGCCACCTATCCGCTGGCGTTCTTACTCAGTCTTTATTTACAATATGTCCGAGGCCTGGGCCCGCTGGAGTCAGGCCAGGTGATCCTGGTACAGGCGATGGCAATGGCTATTCTAGCCCCCTTTGCAGGAAAGCTGTCCGATCTTATTGAGCCCCGTGTTATCTCCACCACCGGCTGTATCTCTGTGGTAACTGGCTTTGTGTTACTGAGCCAGCTCAGTGTATACACAGAACCCGGTTATATCAGTACCGCGCTGCTTTTTATTGGTGTTGGTTTTGGCCTTTTCTCTGCCCCAAATCACAACTCAATAATGAGTGCGGTCTCCCGTAATGAGATGGGTGTGGCCTCAGCAACCATTAATATGGCCCGGGTCTCAGGCAGTTTAATCGGAGTTAGTCTGCTGAATTTATTAATAAACCTAAGGCTGGGAGATTCACCGATGTCCCAAGTAGAAACCGGCAAGCTATTATCCGTGGTGACTTTAGCACTCACAGTCTCCCTCGGGTTCGTTATCTGTGCCTCGCTACTGTCCGCTGCGCGAGGACGAATCAGGTCAGTAAAAGCCTCTAACCCGCTGATAACGACATAGTTCAGAATCGATACTGGCCACGTAATGCCACGGCACGCGTTTCATTAATAAACGCATAACGCGCACCACCGGCATTATCAAACGATGATGTCCCCTCGCTCCATGTGCGCACCAACTCGTCGCCCAGGTTGCGCCCCACCAGGGCCAGCTTCCAACGCCCTTCCGGATCACTGAGTGTCAAAGAGGCATCCCACTTGATATAAGAGTCCTCCAGACCACGCGGATCATTATCCACAGAGAGCATCTGCTCATCCACATAGTATGTCTTCACCGACGCGGCAAGTTCAGTGGATGCCCCGAGTCTCCATAAGTAGTCTGCCGTCAGCACAAGGGTGGAGTCGGGCGCAAAGGGTGGAGTCTCACCTGCCGCATTCTGCAAGTCTGCTACAAGGTCCTCATTGACGTCTATATTGCAACCGTTAGCCGCAATTTGTCCTTCATAGCAGGGTGCCAAAAACTCATCATACTCTACATCGCTAACAGCACCATGGAGCCCAAGGGCAAATACCTCAGAAACTGTCCAGATCATCTCAAACTCCAAGCCCAATGCACTGGCATCACCGTTCACAACAGCTTGAGTGATAGTGTCCGGGTCATTCGATGATAACTGGAGCCCGTCAATCGTAGTGTTATAGAGGGACCAGTTGAGGCGAAGAGTGCCATCCAGAATATCGTGTTTACCGCCCACCTCTATATTCAGTGACTCCTCTTCATCAAACACAAATCGACCCTGGGTAACTGGGGTTTCTACATTTTGCCGAATATTAAAGCCACTGCTTTTAAACCCCGTAGCAGCGCCGATATACAACATAGATTGGCTTGAATATTCCCACTGCAGCGAGGTATTCCAGGAAATCGCGTGTTCGTCAATGTCGTCTGCGAGAGGCCTGTCAAAACATGAGGTCAAACCGTCGGATTCATCTCCACATAATGTATCGTTGCGAACCATTGTGCCGTAGTTATTCTGCCACTGATCTTTCAGCGCCTCACGCTCTTCGCTGGTATAACGTAATCCCAGGGTCAAACTCCATGTCTCGGATACATGCCAATCGAGCTGACCAAATGCAGAATAACTTTTCGAGTCCACTTTGGCCAACTCATGACGGCGGCGATCAGTGTGGTTATCAAAGTCCTGGGTAAATGTCATATCACTGGAAAAATAGCTGGCCCCCACAATGTAGTCCAGCACATCGATGCCGGTGGACACCCAGCGAAACTCCTGGCTAAATTGATCGTACAATTCCCGATTGGAAATCACCCGCGGTCCGCCGGGACTGAAGTCCGAATCAAAGCGATCCAACATTTCGTACTCTGTGTACCCTGTCAGCGACGAAACAGTAAAATCCTCAAACTTCCATTGAAGGGTAAGTCCGGAGAGATCTGACTCAAGTGTAAAGATTTCACCCACTTCTGTGCCATCAGCCAAAGCAGCCAGTGAATTATTAACTGCATTCAGTCGACAGTCCAAGCCAGGCGATTGAGCAGCAGCGGCTGCAGGATCACCACACCAATCCAGTTCACGCGGCTTACCCTCTTGATCAAAGTCAGTGCGTTGGTAAAGCAATTCTGCGGTGACATTATCGGTTAGGTCCCACTTAACAATAAGACGCCCCGCCAGATCCTCCTTTGACCGATGCACGTCATTTGTCGGTCTGTTTTTCATCCAACCATCCTTGTCCTTTACATTCGCGGCTATCCGCGCGCGAATATTCTCAGTCAGCGATCCAGAAATAACCGCCTGTGCTTCGTAGCCTTCACTGGCTTCAAAGTCCCACCCTCCCGAAACAATCACTTCAGTCTCTTCCGTGGGCTTTTTCGAGGTAATATTGATCGCCCCCAAAGAGGTATTCTTGCCGATTATGGGGCCTTGTGGTCCACGCAAAACCTCAATCTGCGCCACATCGAAAAGCGCGGCACGTCCCAACCGGCTGCGTGTCGTAAAATAGCCATTAAATACTTGCCCAACCGCCTGCTCCATGTGAGGTCCGCTGCCCACAGTGCCCAAGCCCCGCATGACCAGGACATCGGAAGCCCCTACTGCCTGCGAATAGCTGAAATTGGGAATAGAAGGTGCCATCGATTCCATATCAACGATACCTTGTTCCTGTACTGCGTCACCGCTATAAACCTGAATAGAGACTGGTACATCCTGCAAACTCTCTTCTCGCTTTCTGGCAGTGATAATTATCTCCTCCAATACAGACGCAGTAGCCGTATAAAAAAGCGATGGAACAACAAAAAAAGCTGTGTGTAACGCCGCAGACATCAATAGCTGCTTGGCCAATATCCGGCGTAGTATAGTTTTTGATTGATCACTCATATTTTTGATACTCGTTTGTGCCTATCAGCGTTTTCGGACATTACTCATGATTAATGGTCTTTTTTGCCCATATACTTCAAAGATTATAGCCAAACATACCTGATTACCACTCTCTGGCAAAGGTCCTCAGCGAGGGGGCTTCTTATGGATTAGTTTTTCCTTGCCTGTATGAGATCCATAATACTTGATATAACCATAAAGCATAAATGGATTGGCTATTTATTGTATTTGCAAGCCGCTTCAAACTCATTTCAGGTAACTATTTTTCATAGGTTGTTAATTAATAACGACTTCTTTTTCTAACCCCGAATTTGTACCCTCAATGCTGACCGACAACCGGGGAATCACCAAAGGAGTGCAACGTATGTCAGCTACTGACATAGCCATGAATGTTCCACTTACCCGTTTTTATGCAAAACACATAATGAGCCCACATGTATTGACCGTTTACGAGGGCTGGTCCATTCAGCGTTTGGCGGATTTTTTTATGCGACATAAAATCTCTGGGGCGCCGGTGATAAGCTCAGATCATGAACTGGTCGGAGTCGTAAGCAGGTCGGATGTTTTCCACTTCGAAAATATGGATGATTCGCAAAAAGGCAAGGCCTTGCAGAGCTGTTACCATGAAGTTGCTGGTTATGACTACAATCTGGCCGACTTGCAAGAGTGGGCAAACAACGCACAAAAGAATTGCACCGTACACCAAATCATGATTCGGAAGGTCATTAGTGTGGATAAAGATGCGCCTTTGTCTGTCATTGTCCAACTCATGGTAAATCGGAGTATTCACCGAGTTTTTGTAACGCAGCAGGGTAAAATTGTTGGTGTAATTTCCACCTCCGACATTTTAGGCGCCCTCGCTGATCATTTGTCTACCGAGGAAAGTAGCGACACCGTCGATTGTTCTTAAGCCAAATTTTGACCTTTAAGAAGGTGATCGAAATTTGAATTGCTTAACCACTATTTTGAGGAATGTTCATTGAAAGCGGATACAACGACAGCCATGCACCAGCTGATTGAAGAGGTGCGAAACACTATCCCCTTTGATATTCCTGAAGAGGTCATCTGTTCGGGGATCTGTCACGGTTGCTCCAAGAAACTGCTGGAGTTTCTAGATACCGAGCTGGAAGATTGGGCATCGCGTATAACGTCGGGCGAAACCCCGAATTTGGGGGATATCCAGAAGCTCGGCAAACAGAGCCAGAAGATATATAACGCCTTAAAAAAGAGTGGTGTTGTGGAGGGCTAGATACTTAAGTACCCAATAAGGATGCGCGACAGACGCACCACCTCCACTCTTCAAATATCTACTTGGCACTCGAGTTGACGTCAACGCGCCCTAAATAACTAAAGCAACTTGTTCGAAGGCTAAACGTGGACCGCGCGGGTGATGCCCCTTAGTCGCGCCGTAACCCAGGTTGACAATGAAGTTAGTCTTCCAATGGCCATCAGGAAAGAACTCGGCATTGACTTTGTCCGGATCGAATCCGCTCATGGCGCCACAGTCCAGGCCCAGTGCGCGCGCCGCAAGCATCAGATAGGCCCCTTGCAGGGAACTGTTACGAAATGCGGTTTTCTCGGTCAGCACCTTATTCTCCATAAAAATGGGTTTGGCATCGTGCGCCATGAACTGAGTGGGCAGGTATTCATAGAACGCGGTGTCCGAGGCGACAATCACCGATACTGGAGCATTCAGTGTTTTTTCCACATTGCTGGCTTTCATGGCCGGCAACAAGCGCTCTTTCGCTTCCGGGCTGCGCACAAAAACATAGCGAGCCGGCTGCGTATTCATTGATGTCGGCCCCCACTTGAGGAGGTCGTAAAGCGCGAGGATGGTATCATCGCTGACTGCCTTCTGGATGAATTGGTTATAGTTATGGGCGGTCAAGAAAAGTTGATCCAATGATTGTTGGTCGAGGGCTGATTTCATCGAATCTTCCATTGGTGAGATATTTTACATGATCAATCGAAGGCTAGCGGCCAAATACTCGTTTCGATATACGTTACCATGTATTAATATTTGAAACATTACGCCTAAGTCACCTTCTAGTCAAGGTAAAAGGAGAAAACTGGCGCTTATCGTAGGACAATAAGAAAGTCACGCCGAGGTCCGACGCCGATTAGTTGTGGAAGTGACAGTTAGCGGCCTAACTATTTAAAAATTAGGATATTTACAGCGGCAAGCCCATGAAGATAGGACTGCGCTGCACAAACCAGAATACGCCCAAACCGCAGAGGGCCGCCGAGAGACTGTCACTTAGGAGGCGCCGCTGGATCGAGGCAAAGCAGCGGGACAACAACCAGCCCCCCAATACCAGTACCAATACAATGACAATCTGGCCCAGTTCCACGCCCAGATTAAAACCGACAAGCGCTAACACCGTGTGTGTTTGGGGCAACCCTACCTCACTCAAAACTGCGGCAAAACCAAAACCGTGGATCAAACCGAATACCGTGGTAATGGCCGGTCGCCAGGCTTGTGCCCGGGCCGGTGTACAACTGAGCCGCAGGTAGCAACCGCAAAACAGGGCTAGCCCCGTCAAACTCAGGAACGAGGGGCCGTGAGAAGAGAACAACGACCACAGCATCAGCACCGCAAGCATGAGAACAGCGGCGGTTGCAGTTTGAGACGTACTACCGGTTTGCACGGCGATATTTTCCGCTGCCACCAAGGCAATGGTGAAACCGATCATGGCTTCGACCCAGGCGCCATTGGGAATCACCCACCCCAGTGCCGCCAGGCTCAGGGTGACACTGTGGCCCAGCGTAAAACCGGTAACGATGGCCAGCAGCTGGCGCAACCGCGTGGTCAGCAATAACAACCCCAGCAGAAATACAATATGGTCCAGGCCAATCAGAATATGCTCGAAACCAAATTGCAGGTAACGCCACAGAGTGTTGTTACTGTCTGTATTCTGCGAGTGTAAATCCACACGGATCTCGGGCTGACTGGCGGTTAACAGGTAGTCCCTCGGCGGTTGATCATCGCTTTGAAACTGGGCGAAATGGAGATGGCTGCGAACATAGGGCAACAAGGTAGTCAGTCGTACCTCCAACTGCTCGATAGGGGCATCGCAAACAAAACGCAGCTGATACTGTAACCAACCGGGTTCCGCCAGGCCGGGATTGGGCGACCTCGCCACGCAGACCTTTCCTTGATGCTCAACGTGGATACTGCTGAGGAGCAGGTTTTCCAATAAATGACCTGTATCGGGCGTTTGTTGGTAAGTCGGTAGACGGGTGAGTTCCCGTGCCGGTACTGTAAACACCATGTCCACTGTTTTGCCGTCAAGGCGCCAGTGCGAGTAGGACTTGCTTTGGGGATCAGCCCATGATGCATTGGCCAGTCCACACAGGATCATCGCTAGCAGATAAAGGTACCAGACTGGTCTAACCACGGTCGGTACCCAGCAGGAAGTTGTTATCAACGGCGATCGAAACTTGTCCGCGCAGTTGTTGCAGATACTCTTGCAGGGCTTGCTCTTTATGGCGACGGCGAAGTTCATTGGCCACCAGTGTTTTTACTTCCTCGAATTGCGCCGGTTGTACGGACTCGCGCGCGACAAGCTGTAATAGATGGTAGCTGTCGTCCATCAGAATGGGCTCGCTCAGTTCGCCCGTTTGGAGTTGTAAGGCTTTATCGGTGAGTGTTGGGCCTAGATAGCGGCGTAAACTGTTGAGCGGTAACAGCTTATCCGGAACCGTTAATCCGCCAGCATCGGCTAGATCGTTTATGACCGTGACATAAGATTTCCCGTCCGACAGGGCGCTCACCGCAGCTACTACCCTTACCTCAGCATTGTCGCCGCGAAAATGCAGATGACGCACCTGAAGGCGGCCCGGGCGGGCAAAGTAGTCGCGATTGGTCTGGAAGAAGTTTTGGAGTTCTTCCTCGGTGGGTGTGCGGTTTTCCACCTCCGCGAGCACTGATTCTAACAGTCTTTCGACGATTAGGCGGCGTACTTTGGCATCGGAGTTGATCAGTCCCAGATTCAGTCCCTGGGCGACTAGCAGACGTTCATCGATTAGCAGGTCTAGGAGGCGTTGTTGGTCCTCGCGAGTAAGGGGGTTGCGTTTTTCGTCGCTTAAACGCTGCAGGTGGTTTTGGTATTCCGCTTTGGTGATCAGTTGGTCGCCGATGCGGGCCATAATATCGGTTGGTAAGCTGTCGCTGCTTGGTTCAAATAGACCGCTGGCGGCGAGGAGGAGGCCCAGGCTTGCCCCCAAGAGCAATAACATGTTTGCACGGCGGGTTTCGGTTTGTTTTTGGATCACAATATTATCCCCCACCTTTGTGCCAATTGGTGGATTACGCTGGCGCTAATCCACCCTACGTAATTATTTAGAGGTTGCAGATTTCGCATCGTAATTCACAAAAATTGGCGAGGACCAAGCCCGTTCGTTGGCTGGGGCCAGGCAATCGTCGTTAAAATCGGTGCGGTAGGAGCCGTAACAGGGCTCGATCGAAACGGGTTCTCCGGCGTCGTTATACTGCGTACGCAGGGTGTCACCGTTGATGGCCGGCGTGGCTTCCTGAATGGCGCGCACGTAATAGAGTGTGTCGCGTTGGGCGGTATCGAAGTCAGCATCTTCAAACTCCACCACACAACCGTTGGCATTGGGCTCGCACTCGAAGCGGCGCCAGGGATCTTCGATCAACGGTGCGATGGGTTCCCCTTTATGTTGTTGCGGGCGGATTCTGACCACTTCGATCGCTTCAATCGGGTGGCGTTGATCACTGGGGTTGTAGCACTCGTTGGCACAGAGGTAATCCAGCCGCTCAGGTGACAGCGCGGCGGTTGAAGGCGCCGGGCAACCGGGCAGTTGCACAAAGTCGCCGGCGGCACGCACCCGGAAGCGCGGTGTTGTCGCCATTGCTGTTTCGGCCCCCATGGGCAAGGCTTTGTCGGAACCGTTTAACAGATCAAACCACAGCAGTATACGCGGGCCACTGGTGCCGTAAACTTCCTTGCGCTTTAATGCCGACCAGATTTCCTGGCGACTGCGGCCTTCCGAGTGCACCGCCACTACGCCACCGGGGAAGGAGAAGCTCGCCGCCCGCTCGGTCTCGGCGATGGCGTTATCGCTGTCCACCACTTGGGGCTTTTGCGGGTCTTCGGGTTTGCGCTGTTTCAGGCTGTCATAAAATTCGGAGCGCACACCGGTGGCAAAGGTCATTTTGCGGCGTTCATACTGTTTGTAACCGGTGCCCGGCCGCGCCGTGTGATCGTCGGTAGAGGCGATAAATCCAAACTTAAACCGCAGCGGATCACCGTCGGCGGTGGGTTCATCAAAATTGGACAGCGCCATAGCGTACTGGGTCGATTCTTTCGGACGCAGGGAAAATGCCGGCTTAAAACAGTCGGTACACTGGCCGCAGTTCAGCCACTCCTCCGGTGCGGCATCGGGAAACACCTCGTGCGGGTAGTTGCCCGCCTCCAACGCCAACTGCCGGGCCTCGTCCACGCGCTTATCGCACTCGGCCTCGGACAATCCGTCACAACGTTTGCGCATAATCTCACCCGCCTGCCAACAGCAGGGCAGGAAATCGTCGGTGGGCATGGGGCAGTAGGCCTCGCCGTTGTCATCCACCGCTACATGGTCCCAGGTGCGGAATTCTTCACTGTTGCCATGCCCGGACATCACTTCGATCAACGTCTGGTGTTCCGGATCGTGTTGCTTTTGGCTCAGAGATTTGTCCCAGCTGGCGCCGGCCGGAGTGTAAAACCCCCAAGCGTTGCCGTGGGGAATAATCAAATGGTCCAGTCCCCATTGCGCCAGCTTGTCGTAGAGTGCGTCCGGCGTGGGGGCGTATTCGTTACATTCCAGGGGCAGCTCTTTGCTGTCGATCCCCGGCGGACAATCCGGAATCTCGTTGATACGGTTTAACAGCCAACCCAGATCCCGGTAGCGACTCCAATTCAGCGGATCGAGAAAACCGACATTGACAATCTTGCCGGTGCTGTCCAGGTTACCCACAGTGCTGCCGCGCTCACGGGCACTGATGGGGCGGACCGGCAGTGAGGCCTCGTCGGTGTCTGGGAAAATAATGTTTTTGTGCCCCCAGTGGGTCTCCGGTGTCACCCCCACTTGTGTCCATTCCCAGCCGGCAAACACCACCAGGTCGGGATCGCTGGGATCACCCGCCAGAGCATTGCATTGGCGTACTGTATCTTTGGTCGCAGCCCAATGCTCCGGGGTCAGGTTTTCCGCGTGGTCGTTAAAGCTAAAAAAATCCAGGGACGAACAGTAACGGGCAAAGTCACAGGCATCCGGTGGTGTGTGAATACCCTGCTGTCCCATAAACGGCATCTCCATAGCGAAGGCATCCACGCTGTAGGTGGTGTGGACATGTAGATCGCCAAACAGAATCTGTTTGGCTGCAGTCGCGTTTTCAGCTGCAGCCAATCTTTCGGCGGTGGTGCGTTGCCGTTCAACCCGCGCCGTGATCTCTGCTTTGGAGTGGGCCTGACCTTCGATCTCCCCCAGGGGCTGGTCGCTGCCACTGCAGCCCGCCAACCCGACTACTAGCAGAGCCAACAACAGCGGACGCATCGTTTTTTTCAGATCCAACATCGGTTACCCACCCTCAGGGTTTGATCATGCGCTTTAACGCAGCTTATTTTTTTGCCGTAGGGAGGCAACGTGCCCCCAATGCCATCAAGTTTAGGCCGCTTTGGCGATATACGCTTAAAGCCTGTTTTGTGCCGGTGTTGTCTGTCCACCAAACAACAGTTGGGCGCAGAGCGCCGCCACCACAAAATCTATGGCTGTGTGCAGGTAGGTAAAGACGGTGGGGTCCTGAGTGACAATGCGGAAACTGGCACCAATGCCAAAGGTTAAAGGCAGCAGCAACCCCAACCAGAGCGCCGCCCGTTTTTGGGTCAACAAAAACAGGCCCACCAACAAAAATACCGTGCCCGCCAACGCCGGGCGCACCAACTCGGGATTCTGTGTGCCGTAGATCAACAACTGGGAGGGATGACTGAGGCCGGAGAACAGCATCAAACCGGCGGCCAACATACGTTTATTCATAACTTCAGCTCCTATAAAACTAAAGACAAACTCGGCGAGATGCGAGCCGAGTTAATCCTCCACAAAGCGAATATTTTGCATCAGCGGCGCGCGCTCCACTCGACACAGGTTGGCGCTGGCCTCCACGTCTTCATAACCAAAGGAGATACCAAACAACAACTTGTGGTTTTCCGGCACCTCCAGTTCGCTGCGTACCAGGTCGGCGTGAAAACCCAAGGCTGTCTGCGGACAGCTGGCCAGACCGTGGGCGGTCAGACTCAGCATCAGGGTTTGGGCGTACATGCCCACATCTGCAGCCTCACGCAGGCCAAACGGCTCGGGCAAAAACAGAAACGCCACGTGCGGCGCCCCAAAGAATTCAAAATTGCGCATAAAGGCCGCTCCGCGACCTGACTTATCGCTGCGTTCGATGCCCATGGCATTGTAGAGCGCCGCCGCCGCACTGTGCTGGCGCTCTTTGTAAACCCCGTCGTAAATCCCGTCGTAGGGGAAATCCATACTGATCTGCCCCGCCGTCATGGCGGCGGGTATTTTCTGCCGCAACCGTTCACAAGCCTCGCCGGAGGCCACAACTACTTGCCAGGGTTGGGTGTTGCAATTGGAGGGCGCCTGTTGAGCCAACGCGAATACCTGTTGGAGCAACGCAGGATCAACCGGCTGCGGTAAAAAACCGCGCACGGCGCGACGGTTTTTTACCACCTGTTCAAAGGCGCTGGAAATCTCTGTTTGCATGGATATACCTCTTGTTCTCGTACTCTGTTATCAGTGCATTGAGCACTGCTGTTCTTAGGCCGATGACGAGCTGCCGCCCAGCAATAGGGTGATCAACCAGGTAATCACTTCATACAGCCAGCGCTTGATAGCCAGCAGCCACTCCGGTGTTTCCCGCAGGGCCTTGTCCTCGTGGGCTTTTTCGATCAGGTAGGCCTGAATTGAGGCCACCTCCTCTTCGTCAAGCACATCGCCAAAACCCGGCATCCCCAATCCCTGAAAAGCGCCCTCGCGCACAATCTGCTGGAAGGCTTCGTGCAACGCCGGTTCCAGGTGCCGCAAATCGGGCGTGGCACCACCGCTGATCGCTCCTACGCCGTGACAGAAGCTGCAGTAGCTGGCAAACAGGCGGCTGCCCTGCTCGATCACCAGCTCGCTGGCACCGCTGCGCGGCGGCGGCTCGGGAAAGGGTTCCGGTTGCGGTACCGGTGGCTGGGTCGCCTGACCACCCAGCTTGTAAGTCAACACCCGACTGCGTTTGGGCCCCGGCGGCGGTTTGACCCCGGCCATCAGACCAAAGGCGCCGCCCCAACCCGCCAGCACCGTGACATACTGCTCACCGTCCACAGTGTAGGTGACGGGGGCGGCCATCACCCCGGTTTGGGTAGGTGTTTGCCACAGTTGTTCCCCGGTATCGGCGCGGTAAGCGACGAAGCGCTGATCGGCAGTGCCCTGAAACACCAGGTTACCGGCGGTGGAGAGTACACCACCGTTCCAGGCCAGGGGTTGGTCAACACGCCAGGCGGGTCGCTGTTTCACCGGGTCCCAAGCCAACAGGTGCCCCCTGGCGACCTTTTTCTGCAAAATCTGGTGAAAAAGTTCATCTCCCAGTGGTGCCTCGCTGCGATCCACCCCCAGGTGACGCAGACCGGGCTGATACGGCATCTCCGTCAAGCCTTGGTAGGCCATCATGGTTTCCATGGCGGGGATATACACCAGCCCGGTGTCGGGATTAAAGGCCATTGGCTGCCAGTTGTGGGCACCCCCACCGGAGGGTTTGACCAGGGCCTTGCCGTCCCTGTAATCCTGACCGGGATTCTCCACAGGCCTCCCGGTGCTGAGATCGTAGTGGGAGGCCCAGTTCACCTCGACAAAGGGTTCCGCCGACAGCAGCTCGCCGGTCTCCCGGTCGAGGATCATAAAAAAGCCGCTTTTGGGAGCCTGCATCAGCACCTTGCGGGTCTCTTTTCCGGCCTCTCCCTGCCAGGGGATATCCGCCAGGATCATATGCTGGGTGGCGGTGTAGTCCCAGGTTTCGGCCGGCACCACCTGGTAGTGCCAGACATAGTCACCGGTGTCGGGGCGCAGGGCCACTATTGAAGAGAGAAACAGGTTGTCGCCCCCCTCGGGGCTGCGCAGGAGGCGGTTCCAGGGCGAGCCGTTGCCCACCCCGATATAGAGCAGGTCCAGCTCCGGGTCATAGGCCATGGAATCCCACACGGTGCCACCACCGCCCAGTTGCCACCACTCACCGCTCCAGGTCTCGGCGGCCATGGCCATCGCTTCATTCTCAAAACCTTCTTTGGGGTTGCCCGGCACGGTATAAAACCGCCAGGCCAGTTCCCCAGTGTCGGCATCGTAGGCGCCCACATAACCTCGTACCCCGTACTCGGCACCGCCGTTGCCAATCAATACCTTACCCTTGACCACCCGGGGCGCGCCGGTAATGGTATAAGCCTGCGCCGGATCCACCGTCATGCGTGACCACAGGGTTTTGCCGCTGGCGGCATCGAGCGCCAACAAGCGGCCGTCCAAGGTGCCGACAAACACCTTGCCCTGCCACACGGCCACGCCCCGGTTAACCACATCACAGCAGGCCTTGCGGGCAATCTCCCGCGGTACCTGGGGATCGTGTTCCCACAACAGTTCCCCGGAACGGGCATCCAGGGCATAGACCTGACTCCAGGTCCCAGTGAGGTACATCACCCCGTCCACCACAATGGGTGTGGCCTCCAATCCGCGGTTGGTATTTGTGTCGAAGGACCAGGCCAGGCCCATTTGGGCGACATTGTCGGCATGAATCTGCCGTAGCGGGCTGTGGCGCTGCTCGTCGTAGGTGCGGCCATGAGTTAACCAGTTGCCCGGTTCCCGGTCCGCTTGCAGAAACCGCTGGTGGTCCACCTGGGCGACGGTGGTTGCCGTGGCCGGCACCACCAGCACCAACCACAGAAGGCCCGTTTTCCCCAGCCGCTCAAGAACACTGTCGAGTTGCCAGCGGCAGCTGCCACCTTGTGAAATCAACGCTCGAATCCCCATTGCTGTTACCACTTCCAAAAGACCGGTCCATCTCACCCCAAATCCACTCTGGCCGACAGCGATCTTGTAAGGCCGACACTCGAAAACTCACGCAACAGGGATGAAATCCTTTAAAAATCAACAGGTTCCATCACATCCTATAAAAATACCACTCCATCTGTCATCAGGGGTCGTATGGCGAAGGCATAGACAATAACTGAGCGCCTGCCCGCATCTGTGTGCCACAAAGGACCGGCACTTTGACTCTCACCTGAACGTCCCTGTATTAGCAGGCGTCAGTCACCCTGGCTCGTCCGAGCGATCGTTGTCTAATATTGTAGGGGTATTTGTGTTTAAACAGCTCAACTCAGTCAATCTTATTCTGTGAGTGTCGAATGAAAAGCCGTTATAGCTACTTTGTTATTACCGTGCTCTTATTGGTTTGGAGCTCTCTGAGCTTGGCTGCAGACAAGCGACGGCTATATTATGTCGACTACAAAGTTAAATTTCAGCCAAAAACACATTCCGCTCAGGTAGAGATTAAACTGGGGAAAAAGGCGGAATACGTACGCTGGATTCGATTGCAGATCGATCCCCAATACCATACCGGCTTTAAGGGTAGCGGCAGTGTCGAAAAACAGGAAAATCACGTGCTGTGGAAACCGAAGCCGGAAGGCGGGACGCTGAGCTTTAATGTTCGGATAAACCACCGCCGTAGCTCCGGTAAATACGACGCCTTTTTTACCGATGATTGGGTGATGGTCCGGGGAGACGATCTGGTGCCGCCAGTACGGGTGGATATGGAGGATGGTACAAAAGCACGGGCAAAGTTGTATTTTGATTTGCCCAAAGGCTGGTCAATCGCAACACCCTACCCGCGTTACAGTAGCGGTGCTTATAAAGTAGATCATCCGCACCGGTTATTCGACCGCCCCACCGGCTGGATGGTGGCAGGAAAAATTGGCGTTAAGCGCGAACAGATCAACGGGATAAAAGTCAGTGTCGCGGCCCCCAAACGACAGTCTGTACGTCGAATGGACATTCTTGCCTTCCTCAACTGGAACCTTCCAACTCTACTCGACATCTTCCCCAGTTTTCCCGAGCGTATTCTTATCGTAAGTGCAGGCAATCCGATGTGGCGGGGTGCTCTGTCAGGACCCAATTCTCTGTACATGCATGCCGAGCGCCCTCTTATTAGTGAAGATGGCACCAGCCCCTTAATACACGAAATGGTGCATGTGGCTATGGCTGCGCGCTCTGGTGCCAAGTCGGACTGGTTGGTGGAAGGCCTTGCCGAGTATTACTCGTTGGAGATAATGCGCCGCTCCGGCACGATAACGCCTCAACGCTTTGAAAAGGCCCATAAACAACTGGCGGAACGTGGAAAAGAAGTAACAAATTTATCGGTGGACCGCTCATACGGACCCATTACAGCAAAAGCAGTGGGTGTATTACGCGATTTGAATAGTGAAATACGCAAAAAAACCAACGGCAAAGCCAGTCTCGATAATGTTGTGAAAGCGCTGGCAACAAAACGCGAGGAGATTACTCTGAACCGTGTGCGGAAAGTCGCCGAACAGGTCGCGGGAGTGCCCATCACAACGTTAAATGGGAAATTCTAATGTAACTTTTCGTTTTCCTCGCGAGCAATGGTCATTTTGGGCCGTACATTGGCAAACACCGTCGGGCCGAGATAGGCGCCCACGGCCGGCATCCCCTCGCGACCATCCAACATCAGCTCAGCACCACATTAAACACCCCATCGGGCAATCCGGCCTCTTTCAGCAAGGGCCCAGCTTCAAGCGCGGTGGCAGCGGTTGTCGAATCGGGTTTGACCCCACGGTGCATCCGGCAGCCAAAGCTGGTCCCAACTTCCAGGCCAGCTCGCCACTGGGAAAGTGCCAGGGCAGAATCAAACTCGCCACCCCCAACGATCACATAGTCAAAGTTAGTTGTCTTGCTCATGGCTTATCCCGTTCATCGTTTGTTACAAGTAACACTGCATTTATTCACCATTCTGCACAGGCACCTTGCCAGAATCGTTTTTCTCCCAACCTTGCCCGTTAAACGGGTCCACGCCCAGCTGCTGCATCACGTAGGGGAAATCCACATTGACCCAGTTATCGACTATTTTGCCATCTACCACTTTCCAGAAATCCATATAACGAATTTCCACACGCTTGTGGGTGGGCTCTATACCCATGAAGGTGCCCGTGTGAACCGCTTCCTGACAACCAAAAGCCGCGCACCACTCCCCTTGGGTAATACGTGCTTCGTCGATACAGACCTTGTCGGAAAACGCCGCCTGAAAGGGCCGCTGCCAGTTATCCTGAAATTCCTTCAGCCCCTGCTTAAAGCCGCAGCCAGCGTTGCCCATCCAGCGGAAGGATTCACTGAAAAAGCGCCCCATATTGTCAATATCGTGATCGTTCAAGCCGTCAACCATGGCATCGATGGTATTGAGAGTTTCCTCGGTTTTACTCAAATCGTTGTTTTTGGTCAGAATAGCCTGCTCGGGGCGGGAACCTTTCATGAATATCGCTCCTGTGAGTGTTGCCTAAAAGCACTGAAAGTGAAAAATACGGGACTAAGCGTAACCGCTGGATCAACAGATTGACCATAGAGCTAAACACCGCATTTATGTGTATTTGCACCGCCAGGGAACATGCGGTGGGCTATCAGAGGGAGAGCGGCAGGCTCTTACGAATATTGGCGCGGTACTGGCTGGGGCTCTCGCCGGTTTCAGCGCGGAAGGTTTTACTGAAGTGAAACTGGTCGCAAAAACCCACTGACTTGGCAATTTCAGCAATTGACAAATCGCCGTAGACCAGTTTGGACATGGCAATCTCCAGGCGCTTTCGGTTAATATAACGCAAGGGCGAAGCGCCGACCACCTGCTTGAACAACCGGGAAAATGCGTTACGGGACAATGAACAAGCGGCTGCCAGTGCGTCCACCTTCAGCGTTGCATCCAACTGGTTCTCTATTAGCTCCAGTGCGGGCAGGATGCGATTTACCTGCAAAAGACGCAGCTCTTTATCAGCCATAGCGTGGGACACGGCAAGTATTTCGTAAAACAACCGAAAGGAGGCACTACGCTTCAGTGCGATATTGTTGAGACTCGGCGCAAGCTTGTATTCTTCCAGGGCCGCCGTCAACTCGTCAACACAATGCAATAACGCCTCGGCTTCGTTGGCGGACACCACCGGGGGCACCTCATAAAACGACAACACATTCAGGTTATGAAACAACGTGAAGTGTATATGCAAGCCATCGGCAACCGTCGGTTTTTCCACCCGCAGCCGATGACGGGCACCGGCGGGTATCAGCAACACTTCGCCAGCCCCCGCACCGACAGAATCAACTTCCGCAGACTCAAATTCGCACCGGTATTCTCCCTTCCTGACAGTAAGTACAACCATAAACGGCAGCACCCGCCACTCCGTGGGGATACAGTTATCACTGTTGTGGCCCGACCAGTAGATATGCGATGCCAACGAGCGTTCGATCAGCTCGACCACAGCACTGTTAAGCGCAACCTCGGCGCGACTTATTGACGTACTTTGCATAGGGTCAGGTCAGCGCTTCACTATCTAGCTGTTCAATGCCTTACAGCTGTGGTAAGCACTTAGGGCATTTCCTCCGAACGGGCTATCAGATCCACCCTCCAGTCGATTAATAGGGTAGGAAATATCCCAGACGGTATCGGGTGCCAGGTGAGCAGCCAGTAATGCCGGTAGCTCCTGTTCTGGTGCTTCGATCATACGGATGAGGAATTGATGTGTGTTGGCGCGTATATCAGTCATACTAATCACTTATTTGAGAGGGCTTTTTTTTTCGCTCAAGAAGCTTGTCTGAAAAAACGTTAGGGTTTAGAAAGCGCTCTGCAATAACGCTACCTGAACTTAACCCAACGTACCGAACCAGGCGAGAAAAGCCAGCGTACCAAGGAATAATAAAGGCAAGGTCCAGACAATCGGTTCCACCTTCCCGGGCACGACATACCAGCCTTCCGACTTGAGTGCGCGGCCATCCCGCTCGAAGGCCAGTAATTGGCCCGGCACGCTGTGTTCGTGCCACTCGCTTTTAAAACCATCCAAAACGACACTGCCGATCCAGGCAGCGGCAATATTAATCCCGCCAGCGATAACGACAAACCAGGGCCACGCAATAACCGGCCGCTCCAGCCCCATAGCGTCCCACATGGAATCGACGACAGCAACAAACGGGTCCAGGGGCGCAAAGAACATCAATCCTATAAATCCGGCCACAACCCCGATAAGCAATCCCCGCTCGGACGTGTGTTTGGAGAAAAAACCCATGCCAAACATGGCAAGTTTTGCGCCCACCAGGTAAGAGCCAACTTTGGATATGACCTCCAGAATTGATCCGGTGCTACTGGCGAAAGCAATGGCGATGGGAATGACCGCCAGCCCCCACAATACGGTAAATACACGCGAGGCGCCAAGATAGTGCTTTTCGTCAGCGTTTTTGTGAAAAAACTTTTGGTAGAAGTCCGTGACCGAAATCGTTGACAGAGAGTTGAAAGCCGACGAGGTGGTGGACATGGACGCGGAGAGGATCGCTGCGCCGATAATCCCCAGCAACCCCGGAATCGCCAGCGCGTGAGCGAACACCAGAATGATCTCGTTCGGTTGTTCAAACGGCTCGCCTTTGTAGTAGACATAGAGGAGCGCACCGATCAGGAAAAACGTAAAATAGAGGAAGAAGGCGGCATAACCCATCACCATGTAGGACTTTTTCGCGTCGCCGATGTTTTTTGCCGCCAGGGCGCGTTGTACCATAAACTGGTTAGCGCCATACACGGTAATGTGATACAGCGTCATGGCGAAAACACCGGCCCAGATGGTCGGCGCGATAGAGGGATCCCAGTCCAAATTGATCGGGTTTAACTTGTCATGCATATCCAGGAAGCTAAGTGCCTCGGGAAAAGCGCCAATTTGACCTAGCAGTGCCACCAGAATAATGCCGGCACCGAAAATAAGAATGACACCTTGCAGTACATCGGTCCAGATAACCGCGTTCATCCCTCCCAGCATGGTGTAGGCAACTACGATGGAGGTCATAAGGATAATCGCAAAGGTCGTGCTCATACCGGTGACAAAGGTCACCACCACCGCCGTTGCGGTCATAATAGATGCCGCGCCCAGCACCATGGTGACCATAAATATCAGCCCCATCACCGCGCGCGACGCAACGCCAAACCGGCGTTCCAGATAATCGTAGATGGAAGCAACACCACTGTTATAGAAAAACGGGATAAAGAATACGATACAGGCAAACACCACCAGCGAGTAGTTGACATGAATCGCCAATGCCGCCATACCGTCCCCATAAGCCCAGGCGGGACCGCCGAGAAAGGACAGCGCACTCACATAAGTCGCCACCACCGAAATACCGATGGCCCACCAGGGTGAGCTGCGATCGCCTAAATAGTAATCTTCCGAGGACGATACCCGGCGGCTCATGTACCAGCCCAGTGCAAGGTTCGCGACCAGGTAAACCAACACTACCGACCAGTTAAGTAGACCAAATTCAGCCATCCCATTGTCCCCTGCCATTGTTATCGCGGCTTGTCGTCAGGTTATTTCGCATGCTGCAACAAATGGAGTAGTAGCCCGACCACTTCCAGTTGACTTCGAATGCAATATACCGCCTATTGGACCTGAATACAAATGCATCTCCAGGCCAACATCATCACTCAAGCAGATTGGGCAGCAATGGCGATGTCGATCGTCAAGTTACCAAGAGTTTTAAATAATAATAAAGCGGTCTACTGCGGAAATGAGCTATAGGTTTCCGGATGGGCACTAGCTGTGTTATAACCCCGGCGGATTTAACTGGCGATCCACAGTCAATGCTTCCATTCTGGCCAATACATCCACACCGAGCTGATGATAGACATCCAGAATATCCACCATCACCCAATTTTCCCGGATCCGGCCGTTTTCACAGCGCCAGAAGTCAAGACTACATAGCGTGATCTCCTGTCCGGATGCCGCGATACCCAACCAGCCGTCACCGCTGACGGTGGCATCGAGCCCCGGCCAACCACAGTAAGCCACATAGTCACCGTCGGCAAAATAGGCAACTTGACCGCCCTCGGCGAGACGCCCCATACGATCCGGCATTGCGTCGAGGAAAGGAATCTGATGCCAGTTGCGAAACCCGGAGATACGTCGATTGGAGCCAATGCCGCTAGGCCCATACCAGTTCATTCTCGGGTGCCAGTAGTTTTCAAGCCCCATGGCTTCAGCGCCTTCCGCTGCGTGCTTACCCAACCCCAACAGCATGGCATTCACCAGATCCAGACTGGCTGTTGACCGCCCTTCATCGTAGTCACCCACCACAATGCCATCATGGGTCGCCGGTCCCGGCCACTTCATCTCCCGCCCCAGGCTCGGAGACATGGGCCAGGCTCGAGCCTGCATCAACACTTCCGGAATGTCCCACAGCGCGTACATCTCAACAATGCGATCATCCTCGACGCGAAAATATTCGACGTAGTGCATCGTCACGATATGCCGTGTTGCCGGAATCTTTAACCAGGGACGCTCAAACACCCCCGTGTAGTAACCGCCACAACCGATCCAACCAGCCTTACCACCATCACCCACCACGATAAAGTCACGACGCTCCAGGTCCGGTATCGCCTCCAGTAGGGGGCCATAACCCACAGCGAAGAGCTCATCCGGACCCGTCATTGAACCCAGGGGGTGAGCAAGATGAATCTTGCTATCAGGTGCAAAAAGTTCGCCTAGCTGCGCTTGCAATTTGCTTGCATCGCAATCGTAAAGCGCAGCACGAAAAGCGTTGAAGAAATGCTTTGGACTAGCAGAGTTTGTTAATGACATGGTAATACCACTCTCCATTGACGTTGTCTTCTCGAGCTGATCTACATACTGGCCAGCGTTATCAGCGATAATCACTTTGAGAACATACTCTAGACGCTAGTCGACGTGGTAGGAATGTCTATTTAGGATCACTTTATGTGAAAAAGCACCCGTGAGGCCTGCCAACCATTGGCGTACTTCTACGCCTCTTCACTGTCGTCGATAATATTGCCGTAGGAACCGGCAATATCCGTCTCGGGAGAGAAGAAAATAACCTTTCCATGCTGCTTTAAATCGTTTTCCGCCTGGCGCCGTGCCAGGGTTTCAGCATTGGTGCCCAGGCAGTTGGCAAAAGCCGCCTGATCGCGCTAGAAGATATATGACACTTTCGATGAAAGAAAACTCACCGATAATGACCCGTGCACTAACCGGATGTTACGACAACCATTGCCGCATGGCAGAACTGACCACCTGCGGCTGTTCCAGTGTGGACATATGCCCGCAGTTTTCAACGATGCGTAAGGTGGCACCCGGTATTTGTGCCGCGATCTCTTCATGGCGCTCAGGCGGGCACAGCACATCCTGCTGGCCACATAACACCAGGGTCGGGCAGCGAATACTCCCGAGACCTGCCAGACTGTCGGGGCGGTGAATCACAGCTTCCACCTGATTCCGGAATACGTCAATGCCGTTACTTACAGCCATGTCTACAATGGTTTGCACCAAGGTCTGGTCATGCAGATTCCCCGGTGCAAGGTATAAAGGCATCAACTTTTCGCGCAACAATGGCTCCAGCCCTACTGAAGATGCCAGTGCCAGCTGCTCGTGTTTGGCCTGGCTACCCGCTTCGGTATCCGCCCTGGCATTGGTATCGAGCAGCGCCAGATGAGTAACCCGTTCGGGTGCCTGGCGCAGAATCTCGAACGCGAGGATGCCGCCAAAGGAGAGTCCCGCCAGCGCAAAGCTGGGTGGCGCGGTTTGCAGGATACGTTCCGCCAGCGCGCCGAGGCTGGCATCAGTACCCACCGGCACCACTTGCGGCTCGGATATATCGGCCAAATGGTTAACCTGATGTGCCCACAGGCGCTCATCACACAATGTGCCGGGCAATAACAATAGGGGAGGTCGTTTCACGTTCAGTTTACTCCTGCACTTTATGGTTTTTGCAGTCTTAGGGTTTGGTTGTGGCCATCACCTCAGGCAATTTCGTGTTTGCCACAGCAGACCGTCTGATAATTAAATCGCCAGGCAATAATTCCTGCGATGTTTGCTTGTCCTGTTGTGTCACCTGCTCCAGCAGGTTTTGCAACGTTCGATCGACCATCTTCTCGACCTGTGGGCGAACAGTTGTGAGTTCGTACACCGGCCAGCGGGCATTGTCGATATCGTCAAAGCCCACAATGGCCACATCCTCGGGAATGCGCAGCCCCAACTCATGACGCAGGGCATCCATAGCGCCCAATGCCATAAGGTCATTCGCGCAAAAAATAGCATCCGGCCTTTTTACTTGGGCGAATAGTTGCAATGCCGCGTCATACCCCCCTGGTAAGTGTAGCACCCCACTTCTCTCACTGGAGGCAATAACCCCAACTCTCTAATTCTGGCGGTAAAACCGAACTCGCGATCACGGCTGGTAGAGGTGTTTTCCACGCCCGCCATAAACGCCATGCGACGAGCCCCGGCTGCATACAGAAAGTCAGCGACACTACGGGCGGAATCCACGTTGTCACAGCAAATGGATATCGCCTGAGCGTTGGGGACATAACGATTAAACAGGGCGACGGGTGTCCCCATACTCACGCAGCGATCAGCCATTTCCGACGACAGCGTCGCCGAGGTAATAATGACGCCATCCACCTGATATTCCATTAATTGCGATAGAACATCATCCACTTCCTGATCGCGGTCTACCATAAACAGCATACCCTTATGCCCCCGCTGGTGTAACTTGCGGACAAATATATCCAGCACCTCGGGATAAAAAGGATTAACGATATCCGCCATCACTATGGCGATCATGTTGGAACGTTTGCTGATCAAGCTACGGGCAATGGCATTGGGCATTTTGCTGCTACTTTGGCACAAAATGACTTCGAATGCAAAGCTATGCTTTCATCTCCCCCTGGGCCTTAATCGGTAAGCCTTTGATTTAATGGACTTTTTAGCTGACGGCTCCCCTTCACCTCCTTGTTGATTAACTTTTCCTGCGCCTGAGCTTCGCTCGGCGCACAATGGCACTTACATCAGCCAAAAACCGGATCAATATGGCTGCTGTAGGTCGGACTTCGCTTAAGGCGCCTACTTTTGGAAGTCCGACAACGATGGTGGAATGAGCACCATTGGTCGAACTAAAGTCCGACCTACAGGGAAATTGGGCTTAAGTAAATGCCATTCGGGCCTGTTCACGAATTCAGAGATTCACTATAGAGAGGCTGATCGCAGGATCTAATGATGGAGAGAGACAATTATTTGCGAAAACGCCCAGCCAGGAGATCGGCTTTACCCGGGATGTTTACCAGCGCTTGAAGCGGCCGGAGCTCGGACTACTGATAGGTCCCCGTTTCCACCTTTCCAACTACGGCATGCTGGGCCTGGCCGCCATGACCAGCAGTGACTTATTTCACTGTTTCAAAGTCATTTTCGACAATATCGTACTGACATGGACCTACTTTAAGGTCAGCCTCTACACAGAAGGGGAGCTGGCTTACTTGCAGATGGACACGATCCGCGATCTCGGCGAATCCCTGCAGTATTTAATTGAGCGAGACCTCAGTGCTGCCTGGCTAGTTGCCAATGAGGCCTTAAACCGAGAATTGCCGTTGATCAGCGTGGAGTTTAAACACCCCGAGACAAGCTACCAGGAAAAATCCTGGCTGGAAGAGCCCCTGGAGAAGTCTGATCCGACCACCTCGAGAATTTTTGCCTCCCAATGCCGGGATATCGCAGCCTCGCTTGTGGCGAAGCAAAGCTTTGCGGAACATATTCGCTACCACCTACTCAACAGCAGTTTTGAGACTCCCTCCCTGGAATCTGTCGCCAGGGTATTTAAAACCACGCCACGCACCATCCAGCGAAAGCTTGCGGCGGAGAATATCAGCTTTCAAGAGTTCCTGGACGATGTCCGCAAGAGCGTATCCATAGAATACTTGCTAAACACTCTAACATCCGTCGAACAGATAGCCGAGCGAATAGGCTATAACGATGCAGCGGCATTCAGCAATGGCTTTAAGCGCTGGACCGGGGTATCACCTACAAGCTATCGTAAAACGCACTAATTGAACATTTACGACTTCGTCGTATAACCACCGCTCCCTGTGGTGGGTGCACCATTCTGAGGCTTAGTCTATCCTTGTTTATATTTCACTTTTAGACAGCACACAGCCCATTACCGTCCGGGTAGCAGTTTAAAATCGAACTATGGTATCGGGCTCGGGATAGATGCTACCCAGAAACTGAATAAAACCAGAAAACGGAGGCCCTAAGCCATGAAAGCTTCTGACCTGATGGTAAAATGTCTGGAAGAAGAAGGCATTGAATATATCTTCGGCGTCCCCGGCGAGGAAAACGCTGACTTTATGATGTCGCTGGAACAGTCTTCCATCCGGTTTGTGTTGACCCGGCACGAACAGGGCGCGGCTTTTATGGCGGAGATCTACGGGCGACTCACCGGCAACCCCGCCGGTTGTCTGGGCACCCTGGGCCCCGGCGCCACCAACCTGATCACCGGTGTGGCGGACTCCAATATGGACCGCGCGCCCATGTTGGTGCTCACCGGGCAGGGCGCCTCCACCCGCCTGCACAAGGAATCCCATCAAGTGATGGATGTGGTAGATATGTTCAAACCCGTCACTAAGTGGGCCACCCCGGTGCGCCACCCGGAGAGTATTCCGGAGCTGGTGCGAAAAGCGGTGCGCCTGGCGCGCTCAGAAAAACCCGGCGCTGTGCACCTGGAGCTGGCAGAGGATATCGCCAAGCTTCCGGTGGACAAGAAACCGCTCAAGGTACAGCGCTTCCGTCGACCCGTACCCGCCGACAAGATTATGGATATGGCCTTCGAGCGGCTCAAGGCTGCCAAGCGACCGGTGATTATCGCCGGTAATGGCTGTATCCGCCGCCGCGCCAGTAAGCAGCTGCGGTTGCTGTGCGAAAAAACCGGCATCGGTGTGATCAGTACCTTTATGGCCAAGGGCTGCGTGGATATGGATGCACCCTACTGCCTCTACACCATCGGCTTGGGCGCCAAAGATATAGTCGCCTGCGCCGTAGATGCCGCCGACCTGGTGATCACCCTCGGCTATGACATGGTGGAGTACCACCCACAGCTGTGGAACGCAGGACGTGAAAAACCGGTGTTGCATATCGATTTTTTACCCGCGGAAATCGACGAGCACTATCACCCCGAAATCGAAGTGGTGGGCGATCTGGCCCACGCCCTGTGGATGCTCAACGAGCGCATCGATGCCAGCGGTGGCCTGTCGTTCGACCTGGAGCAACAGGCCAGTGTCAGACGCGATATGACCGAAGAACTCACTATCCACAAGAGCGATACCACCGAAGGTCTGATTCGCCCGCAAAAAGCGCTCTGGGATGCGCGCCAGGTGATGGGCCCTCACGACATTCTACTGTCCGATGTGGGCGCCCACAAAATGTGGATCGCCCGCCACTATCAATGCCACGAACCCAATACCTGCCTGATCCCCAACGGCTTCTGCTCCATGGGTTTCGCGCTGCCCGGCGCCATCGCTGCGGCCCTGGTTCACCCGGACCGCAATATCCTCGCCGTCTGCGGTGACGGCGGTTTTATGATGAATATGCAGGAGATGGAAACCGCGCGACGGCTTAATCTCAAATTCACCGTGATGGTCTGGGAAGACGGTGGCTACGGCCTGATCGGCTGGAAACAAACCAACGAGTTCGGCCGCCACACCGACCTCGCCTTCGGCAACCCGGACTGGGTGAAGCTGGCCGAGTCTTTTGGCTGGCACGGCCGCCTGGTTCCCAATGCCGCGGATCTCCAGGACGCGCTGTTGGCGACCTTTCAGCAGGAGGGGCCGAGCCTGGTGGTGGTGCCGATCGACTACCGCGAGAATACACTGTTGACTAAGCGGTTGGGTGAGATGACCTGCCCGATCTAGTCGGGCACCGCGTTGTTATTGCGGGCTTTTCCAAGTTTTGAGGTACTTGCCCGCCGAAACCGCACTGCCATAGTTGCCGTTAGCGGCCGTGACGCCGATGGCAGCTGCCAAGGTACCACTAATTCCCTCGTGGAATGTATCTTATTCAAATCCCTCTTCTTATCTTTCCAGCCCTATTAGATACACTGGTATCCAACGGTTAGGAATACCAACTACTGCAACAACCTTCTCACTCACGGACATTAACCCGTCAAACCGGAGTAACCGTTATGAGACATTCAACCTTTATCGCAACCCTTGTGTTGGCCCTCGCAAACATCACCTACGCGGAAACAAATGCAGCCCAGGAAGCTTCCAGCCTGGCCGTATCCTCCAGTATCGCCCTGAAATATCTGGAGGCACCAGGTGCCGGTAGCAAAAGGGAGCACAAACCGCTAGGCCCCAACTTTGCTGTTCAACGGCATGAACTGCAGAAACGAATTTCTGAGAAAATAGCCCAGAAACTGGAACAGCAACTAAACAGGGAACTGGAACATGCGGCGCCAACCTTTACTTTGCACCCGGTCAGTCTACAGACCACGCAGGATTTCCACTAACTGTTGGGGATCAAAACGCTTGCGAAAATCCACATCCACATAGCGAAAGACAACAGTGCGATCCCGGCCAATCACGTAGGTGGCCGGCAGCGGCAGCTCCACCCGCTCACAGCCGTGAAGTTTGGAAAGATCCAGCCCCCAGCTTTCCAGTAGCGCCCGGTTATCGGCAGACAGTGTGTACTGAATACCAAAGGCACGGGCAATGCGGTTGTCCAGATCCTTGACTATACAACAATCGGGACTATCACCGCCGCTCAGTCCCTGGGGAGAGATAGCCAGGTAGGTAGCTTTCAGCGCTTTGAGTTCAGGGAGAACCTGTTCAAATGCCTGCAACTCTGCTCGGCAAAATGCGCACCAGGAACCGCGGTAAAAATTGAGCACCACAGGGCCGCGCTCCAGTAATTGGTAAAGTGTGGTATCGCCCCCCTCCCCCGAGATCTCAATGTTCGGCGCCGTCTCTCCCTCTTGCAGGCTGCGCTCCAGGATACCGCTCTTGCGCACCAGCATCGCCGCTCTCTGCAGTACGGCCAGTTCCGACGACTTGACCTTACCGCAGAGCGTGCGATTCAACTCCGCCAATCGGGCATCTAAAGGCATACACTGATTTCTCCTGGAACCCTATCATCATTATGGGCAGACACAGGCCCATTGTCGCCTCACCAGTGTATCCCATTCACTTTGCTACAATAATACCTGGAAAAGGAATACTATTAATGCCTGGCAGGAATAAATATTGTTCCAAAAGGCCTAACCACATCGAGGCACCCGCTTATGGACCGCCTTACTGCCATGTCGATGTTTGTCCGCGTCGTTGAAGCCGGCAGCTTTTCCTCCGTTGCCAAGGAGATGAACACCACTCAACCTACCATCAGCAAAAATATCGCTGAGCTAGAAAAGGCACTCGGCGCCAAACTGCTGAATCGCAGTACACGGGCTTTGCATCTCACCGAGGCCGGTGCCGATTATTATGAGCGATGCGTCAGTATCCTGATGGATATCGAAGAGGCGGAACAGAATGTGGGGCAGCTGCAGACCCAGCCCAAGGGGACTGTGCGACTGGCCACGGCTGCTGCCTTTGGCCAGCTTCATGTGGTGCCGGCACTTGTGGAGTTTTTTGAAAACTACCCGAATATCAAGGTGGAGCTGCTGCTCAACGACCGCAGTGTCGACCTGGTTCAGGAGGGCGTGGACCTGGCCCTGCGCATGGGCAAACTTAGCGATTCCTCTCTGATCGCTCGCAGGATCTCTGTGAGTCCGATGGTTACGGTGGCCACCCCGAACTACCTTGCCGCCAACGGCCGCCCACAGCACCCTCTGGACCTGAAGAATCACCGTTGTATTATCTATACCGGTTTCAGCAACGCCCACGACTTGCATTTTTACGAGGACGGCAATCCGATCACTGTGCATGTGAATGGCAGTTTCCTCACTAACAGCAGCGAGGCCGTGCGTGAGGCCCTGCTCACCGGTCACGGTATTAGCCCGGCACCTCGGTGGTTGGTCGGCGACGCCCTCAATACCGGCAAACTGGTTACGGTTCTTGAGCCATTTCAGTTGCCCCCAATGGCAATTAGCGCAGTCTATCCCTCGGGCAGACACCTGCCTTCCAAGGCGCGCTGCCTGATCGATTTTCTCTCGGCGCGATTTTCCCACTGTGAGAAGATCGGTACAAATGTCGCAAAAAACGAATGAGCATCGCGTTACATTACTCATGACTGATGTGCCCACTTTCGAGCTGGGCACTTTTTTATCAAGGTTACCGTGTTAATGGCCAATTAAAATGACCCAGTAGCGGTCAATAATTTTGACCCACCCCCCTGTATAGAAATTGGGCGATACTAGATGAAATAAACCACTAACCCGACGTCAAGGTGGCAAACAGGCGCCAATCTCCCAAACGCTGGATACTCATGTTTTATGGATTAAGGCGTTCATACTTCAACGCTGTCTACCAGACAATGGGGCGAGGGTCGCAACTACCAGTGCCCATATGACTCCCTATCCGCACATTGACAAATAATTTCAGGAAGGCAATTTAAGGGTAAACGTCGTGCCTTGTCCCTCTTCGCTACACACACATATCTGTCCCTTATGGTCTTGTAGAATGCTGTAACAGATAGACAGGCCCAAGCCAGTACCCTTGCCAACCTCCTTCAAGGTGAAGAAAGGATCAAATATTTTCCCTTGTACTGCAGCGGTCATTCCGCAACCGTTGTCTTCCACCTCCACGACTATAAAATTCTGTTCTCGACGAGAACGTACCTCAATAGACTTGTTTTGAACATTTTCCAGTGCATCCTTTGCATTCAACAAGAGGTTGGCCATCACCTGCTCTATCTGAATGGCATTACAGATAACAGGGGGTAAATTGTCCGCCTGCCGGACAGTTACAACAATGTTATTCACATGCAAATGCTCGCGAATCATGGTAAGTGAATCATCGATGATTTTATTGATTGCATTGGCTTCACGCGGCATATCTGTGGAATCCCGCCCAAATATCCTTAAGTGATCCATAATTATGGCTGCCCGGTCAACCTGCTTAATGATATTCGCCAAGTTAGCTTCAATTTGCTCATACTTGCCCCGTTTGGCCATAGCCAGGCTAAGTTCAGCTTGCAACGCTATAACCCCTATCGGCTGATTGAGTTCGTGGTTGATGCCGGCGGCCAGCCGGCCAATAGAAGCAAGCTTTTCTGACTGAACCAGTTGTGCCTGTGCAACTTTGAGTTCCTTGTTGAGGGCGTCCAACAACTGACTTTTGTCTTCCGCTGTTTGTCGAGCCTGTTCCAGTTGTGCGTTCTTTTCGATAAGCAACTCATTGATGGCAACGAGCTCGTCACGACTGGCTTTCAGCCGCTCGGCCAAACACTTAATGTCTTGCAGATAATTGTCCTTGGGTTCAATGACCAATAAGAAATCGGGAAGAACATCATGAGGCGCAAAATGCGTGAGCTTTAGGCCATGATTTGCAAAACTCTCCACTGTATTGAACACAGGAGAGCCGACAAAAAAGATGGCGTTAGAATCATGGGGCAACACCTGATAGCGAAAATTCAGACCGGTATCATTATGCGTTAGATAAAAGGTGGCTCTGGATGCCGAACGCAATGACTCAACACTCATGGTTATTTTAGGCCGCGTTAGCGTAAAGTGCTGAGTGAGTCCTTCCCCTAGCCGCAGCTTCTTGCAAAGCTCCTTTAAAGAAGGCCCCAACTGTATGATCTTAAACGAGCTGTCCACAACCAGATGGAATGGAAAGGCGTTAGAAAACGCTTCAGGAGCCGGACTAAACATCGGGTATTCCTGCATACTCAAGTCGCAATTCGCGGAGTATACTCAACCAAAAAGGAATCGTGATCCGCACCTTTTGTTTTTTCGGATATCAGTGTGACTTGGCAATCTACATCGAGCATTTGTGCCAGTCCCCGTACAAGACCAACTACGAAAGTACTGAGCCCTGCTCGTTCAGATAGGTAGTGGAGTACCAATGCATTTGTGTACCCGGGCTGTTTTTTCTCCTGTGTAAGCTCCACATCGGAACACCAGAAAGAGGGAGGAGTCAGTTCGGGAAACGCATTGACGAGTCGAGAGTGAAGGCAATCCAGGTTTTCCAGGACCTCTCGCAGTGAAGTTCCCGCGGCACGCAATAGTGGCCCATAGTCGCTTTTCAGTGCAAACTCTATCCAATGAATACCGACTTCCTCCAATAATTGGTCAACACTTTTTCCCGTTTCCGGTACTGCCTGGTGAATGAGTGAGACAGTTAACTCATCGGGATACTGCTCCATACTGAGGAAATCGTCTTCAGTTGCATTAGACGTAACCTGTACCCGCTGCCAGGTAGTCGTGCCGTAGTGCGCAATAAGGTAGTCCTTGATGGCTCTATTTACCATACCGTACATTTGTAGTCCCTCCTATGAAAATATCATCATCGACCAGCAATATTTTAATTATTTTCTGATTTTCCATAGCCTTGCTCCGGTTTTGAACGAAGGTTTTCCACTCAGCGTTGGCGACCTTTCAGGATGTGGGGCCGAGCCTGGTGGTGGTGCCGATCGACTACCGGGAGAATCTGCTGTTGACCAAGCGGCTGGGTGAGTTGACCTGCCCGATTTAGTCGGGCACCCGGTTGTTATTACGGGATTATTTGGAGGATCCCGGTGACCGCTCGCTCCCCAACCCACCCGCTTTTACCTTCAGACCCTGTGCCCGCCGTTTCCACAGCAGCCGCGCAAGCTTCTGCATATCCTCGGTTTTATCGCTCTCGTCGGTGATCTCCAATCCCAGCAATGCTTCCAGCACATCCTCCAGTGTCAGTATGCCTTCCATACCGCCGTATTCATCGACAATCAGCAGGATCAGCGCTTGCTGACGATGGAGTTCTTCGAACGCCTGGTACAGGGACATGGACGCCAATATGACCGGCATCTCCCGACGAAAACTCGCCAGAGTTTCCGAGCCCTGCCCCTGGGCCTGGGCAAGCAGTAGGTCGGTGCGTAATACAAAGCCCGTAACCTGCTCCTGGTCGCCTTTGTAAATGGGGATGCGGGAGAAACGCTCCTGTTCATACTCTTGGGCGTACTGGGCGACGGTGGTCTCTTCCGGCAGGGAGAATACCACCGTGCGCGGTGTCATGGCATCCCTGGCTTGGGTTTCTCGCAACAGTAGCAAGTTTTGCAGGATGCGCTTCTCCTTCGGTGCCAATGCCCCTTCCTCGGCACTGAGCTCCGCCATCACCGCGAATTCGTCGCGACTAAACCCCCTGAGCGTGGGCCCCTGGGCCAGACCGCGGGTGAGCCTCTCTGCTAGCTGGACAAACGGGTAAAGCACCCAGATCAGAAACTTCAGACAGTAGGCGGTGGTGGGAGCGAGGCTCTTCCAGTAGTGCGCCCCCAGTGTTTTGGGAATGATCTCAGAGAAGATCAGAATCAGCAGGGTCAACACCCCCGAGATTACACCCACATAAGCGCTGCCAAACACCTCCGCCGCCTGGGCTCCGGCGCCGGCCGCACCGACTGTGTGAGCGATGGTATTTAGGGTGAGAATGGCGGCCAGTGGGCTGTGAATATCGTCGCTAAGCTTGCGCAACACTATGCCCGAGGCTTTGCCCTCCCGCTCCAGGAGGGCAATATAGGGCGAGGTAACGCTCAGAATCACCGCCTCTGCAATGGAGCAGAGAAACGAGATCCCCAGGGCAAGCATCACATAAAGAATCAGCAGTAACATAATGAGGAGTGTAACACGGTTTTCATAAAATCAAGGATCTAGTCATCTCACTCAATGCGCTTTACAAACTGCGGCAACCCTCCAATGGCACCAGTTCCGTAGGGTGGATTAGCGCAGCGTAATCCAACAAGATTGTGGCACTAACCTGGCAACTAGGCGGATTGCGCCAACCGGCGCTCCGCCACGCTCTTACGCCCGTTAAAGACGCGCGTTAAGCGGCCTTTTTCTCAGCGGTCCTTATCTTACGTTTGGCTGCTGCAGCTTTCTTACGCTTTTTGGCCGTTGTGGCCTTTTTCTTTTCCGCAGCTTGCGCTTTTTTCGCTTCGGCGACCTCGTGCTTGGCGATCACCGCTGCACGGGTATCTGCGGTTTTCTGGGCCACCTTGACCTCAACCAGTACTTGTTTGGCAGCAGCCAGTGCCTGCTTGGCGGCTTTGGCCTCAGCGGAAGCAGCCTTGACATCCTCACGCAGCTTTTCGACCTGCTTTTTGGTTGCTGCTGTTGGCTTGGATTTGTGCTTAGAACGGACAGCATCGAGACGCGACTTCACCTTGCTTTGCTTGTCGCTCAGCTTTTTAGCCGCAGCTTGAGCCTTAGCGAACGCCTTCTCGCCGTCGGCAACGGCCTTGGCGCGAGCTTTTCCCAGTTTGTCTTGCAGCGTTGCAATCTCTTTTTCCATCGCAGCGATGGGGTCTACTACTTTCTTTGCCTTTGCCATGGTGTGGTCCTCAAGTTATCAAAGGTACATCTGTTGGGGGTTACAACAGTTAATTGGATTTCTTTGCCCGTGATTTTTTCGCCTGACCTTTACCTTTTGCCGGCTGCTGCTCCCAAAGCGCCGGAATCTTATCGACTTTCAAACCAAGAGTTTCGATCGCCTGACTGAGACCGGCAATGGCATCCTGGGTCTGTGCGGCTCGGGCGAGTTCCTCGCGCAACTTATCTTCCATCTCCCTTCGAGCCAGCCGCTCTTCGCTGAGTTGTTGATCCAGGTCAGAGATCTGCCTACTGAGGCGGATAGTCTCTTGCAGCTGCGCGTCCAGCTGTGCCTGCAGCTGATGGGTGTTGTCTTCTGCGAGTGTGATTTTGCGCACAGCCTCCGACTCAATCGCCGCGATTTTAGCATGGGACTCTGCTTCCAGCTGCTTCTGGATCCCGGCGATGGCCGATTGTAGTGGCGTCGAAAGTTGAAGTGCCTGTCCGGTCGGCGCTTCCCAGGTTTTCAGGTATTTCCCTGCTGAAACGGCGCTACCGTAGTTGCCGTTGGCCGCCACAATGGCCTGGGCGCTCGGCCGCTTTTGACGTTTGGCGAACAATGCATCCGCCAATTCATGGACACGGGCTTCGGTCAGACGTTGGGGCGCGGACATTATGGCCTTCGCGGAAAGTTCGGGGCGACACGGGGATTATAGCGGGATTTTCCATATAGTAGTAGTGGTAGTAGCGTAGTAGTAAAAGAATACTATTTGAGCAGATAAAACGGGAGAAATGCATTCCTTCTTTAATATCATCAACTTACAGACCCCAGTCCCCCGCAGACCAATATGGCTCGGACGTTGCTTTGAATAGCGTCTGAGCGCACCGCCGTTCACTAATTGATCTGTCGCTTTTAGATGAGGTAGCTTTCATGAAGATTTGCAGCAAGGCAGATGCACAATTTGAAGAAGAGAGATTTTCGATAGCAGAAATCGACAACCCGCAGCCCGTCAGGGCATGCCCACGTCGAAAACCCCGGAGAATTTTAAACGCTGTGACCTTTGGTGTGCTTTTGAGCACGGCGGGCATTTCGCAAGCCTTTGATCCCGGCTTAGCGCCATCACTGGGCAAGCCAAGCATCTGGGATCACGTCTATCCACCGGCGGTGGAAAGCCAGTCAGCAGATGCGGATATAAAGGTTGAGATGGACCGAAAAAACAACCATGCAGCCCTACACGAGGAATTTTATTGGCAGTACCAGTAAAGTGCTGGCGACACTGGGCGTGATGAAAATCGCCGAGGACTTTAACACTGTTGGGCTCGACCGCAAAGTCTACGGGCCTGGTGGGATTCTGAGTCAAGCGGACTATCGCAATGCCTACAAGCAGGGTGTCAGGCGCTTTCGTCCGATCGCCGGACTCGCCATCGGTCAGGGTAATAGCGTGATAAGCTGGTATCGCGATGGAAAATACACAGTGGGTACTAGTTCAGACCTGGAAGCTTATGCGACTGCTCGGGCATACAAAATCCCCGACGGTCAGACTTATGTGTCAATTATCGGAATAGCCCGTGGAGGCCCAAACAACTATGTCTATACCTGGTATCGCAACGGAAGCTATAGCGTAGGCACCCCGGATGATTTGGCATCGATTAAATATGTTAAAGGCAGTACGAGCAACCCCGCCTTCCAATCCATGGACAGATCCTGGATTGTCGGGATAGCCGCAAACATCCAAAACAACATTTTTTATGCCTACTATCATGATGGCCGTGTCACTTCCGGTGACTCACCGGAAAATCTTAAAAACCGGTGGAATGGTGACACACGGGAGTTTAATTTACCAGACTCCGCTGATCGTTACGACATTGTCGGGGTGGCCCGTTCAAACAACGACGTAATGGTTACCTGGTTCAGTGATGGAAAAGCGATCAAGGGCAACTCTATCAATCTGGCATCAATTTTGGGGCCTTATAATTACAGTCGGCGCACATATAAGGGGTCTATTGCACAATGGTTGAATGCGTACGAAAGTATTCAATTACAACATTTGCTGAGCCATACCTCCGGTTTTACCCGGAGCGGTCAATACGCGCAGGCACGCGTCAAATATGACCTTGACGAAAACGAGACGGCCTATGAGTTTTCCAATAAATATGTATTAAGCACCAGACCGTTGTTGTTCAAACCAGGCAGCGGCTCCTCGTATTCGAATCACGGCATGGGGCTTGTCGGGCATCTGATGGAAGCTATTACTGGTCAGAATTGGTATGAGTACCGTCGCGAACGGCAAGCTGGTAACGGTCGACTACTCTGACAACACAAAGGCGTGGGCTGGCTGACGTCAGATACCGCCGAGCTGTTGAACCGGAGGGCACGGTACATTTCCGTAGGAGCAGTACACACAACAGTCACCCGGCTTCGGACTCAGCACCGCGTGGCATCCTTCACACTCGTAGAACCACTGACAATGATCGGTAGGCATGGTTTCCGTTTTCACATGTCCACACTTGGGACAGGTCATGGTTGATTCCAAAATTACCTTCATGTTGACTATCACCGATGTGATCAATGGAATCGTATGCTGCACATAAAGTGAGTCTGATTCGGCGAGTTCAAATCTTGTACAACCCCGCCTTCGAACACCCAGCGTTTTACCACCCACTGAAGACCCAGCGTAAATTGGTGAACCGTTTGGCCACCTTGTGCCCAGCGCCCACCAAGCTCTGTCACTAGATAACTTTCGTGTGGGATTCCCCACTCCGGGTATTCCGACGGACGAACACGGTACTGCCATGACAGGTCATACCGTGCGGCATTGGCACGATCACCGAAGCCTTGCTGGTATAGCACATCCAGGTCTAATTCATTTCTACCGCGAAAATGGGTAAAGACCGCGCCAGCCTGGGCAGCTTCATCGCGCCGGCCACCCGTAGGAACCACCACACCCGCCAACAAGCCAAGCCGGTCTGTGCCCTGTGGCGTATCCAATTGCAAAACGGTATGGCGGTAGAGCGCCCCAATGTCCCCCAGACGATCACTACCCCCCGGAGACAGCCGATACGGCACGCCAAACAAGAGAGTTTGCTGGTGACTGATGCCGTAGGCGGCATTGAGCATAAATCTGTTGCTGTCGGTATCTGCAGTGTGTTCGACCGTGCCGCGCAATACGCCACCGCCTTTTTCAACGGGTAAGGCAACAAAAGAGCGCAGCCCCATCCCTTGCGCCGGCGATTGAAGTAACGCCAGCACCACCCCAGCAGCTACACTCAACCCATTACGGTTCACCATCTACTCTCCGGATCTTCACCGGCGTGAAGCCCGAGTTGATCACGATGGCTCTAACCTGTTCGATGTCGATACTGTCCGCGCGGGAAACTATTCGTACCTTCTTCGATTTGAGGTTAACATCCACCTGCTCGATAGCGGGCATTTTTTGCAGTTGTCGCTGGAGGCTATCAACACAAAACGCACAGGTTAAACCGTTCACATCCACTTCAATGGTATCGGCATAACTCGCCATTGACATCAGCAAGCCAGCGCTCCAAAACCCTGCCATGATCGCGCGCATATCGACACCTATAGGCCAAAGAGGTTACGCATCGGCAACAGCAGGAATGCAGCCGTAAAACCAACCATCCAGACCGCCGCTGCCACCCAAAATACACGCCGATTCCATATTCGCGCTTGCGCACACCGTTGTGCCAATAGTGGATCATTGGGACATTCCTGGGGGCGCAGCCACAAGACCCCTGCTGCGATCGCCAATATCACGGCTGACCCTGTAAACATCCATAGCTCATATTCCGCCAATGTCACCAGCATGGGCAACGCACTGGTCAATGAGGCGACCACAGCCCCAAATCCCATACTAACCAGCAGGATCGGTAAGGCACAGCACAGCAGCGTTCCCGTGGCTGAAAACAGGGCAATCCAGCTCAGTGTACGTTGTTGCGTGATTTGGTCGGTCTCCATAGCAACCCCAAAATGCTAGCCGTAGTCTAAGTATAAACGCCGTACCCAGGTACGGAGTCAAGAACAGTTCGCTACTTGTCGCTCAAGGCAGCAATGATGGGGCAGTTATCGGTGGGCTGACTGTACTCACACTGAGTCACAAGCTGTTCGAGCGCAACTTCCATGGCTTGGAGGTCAGCGATTTTTGATCGGATCAGATCCAATTTCTGTTGCGTCAACTCCCGGGTGGCCGTGCAATCGGATGCCCGCAGTTGAAGCAGCGTTTTAATCTCTGCCAGCGTAAAGCCCAACCCCTTGGAGCGCTGAATGAACGTTAACCGTTCAATGGTTTTCGTCGGGTAGGTTCTAAAGCCACTGACAGGTTTTGGCGGTTCAGCTATCAACCCTTGGCGCTGGTAAAAACGGATAGTTTCAACGCTCACACCGGAGCGTTTGGCAATGGTACCGATAGTGAGTGGTTTGACAGTCATGACGATCACACTTTAGTGCGGCAATGATGCAATTCTACAGCTGTTTTCTTGGCTTGGCACAGGCTATTTATAAGGTACATGTATAAAACCCACCTCGGTAATTACAGTTAGTAATTGATGAGCACAGTACACCTAGGGATATACACTTGACATATCCCTAGGTATGGGTAACATAGGTATATCCTTGCTGTATATCCCATCGAGGTAGATATGGAAAGAGCCAGTGTTTTTAAAAGTAATAAATCACAAGCGGTCAGACTACCTAAACCGGTTTCACTGCCAGAAACCGTCAAACAGGTTGATATCATTCCCTTAGGCCGAGCGCGCCTTATCGTACCAGCGGGTGAAGCATGGGACAGCTGGTTTGATGGTGATGGAGTCAGCGAAGATTTTATGAATGACAGAGAGCAGCCTGTAGATCAGGAAAGGGAAAATCTCTGATGCTGAAGTACATGCTGGATACCAATATCGTTATTTATACAATTAAGAATAAGCCGCAGATAGTAAGAGAGGCATTTAAAGCACATTACGGCCAGATTTGTATCTCGACAGTAACATTGATGGAGCTGGTTTATGGGGCTGAAAAATCAGCCAGTCCTGAACGTAACCTCGCAGATATTGAAGGATTAGCCGCAAGGTTGGATGTCCTGGATTATGACGACATTGCAGCTACGCACACAGGGCAAGTACGCGCTGAGCTGGCCAGAGCCGGAAAACCTATAGGGCCTTATGATCAGATGATAGCTGGACACGCTCGTTCTCGCGGTTTAATAATTGTGACAAATAACGAGAAGGAATTTAACCGAGTTCCTGGAACGAGAGTTGAAAATTGGGTTAAACGATAAAATAAATTTACGGATGATGGCTTCCCTGTATAGTTCCGAACGATCTGTCAATACTGAGTCTTTTTTGTGATAAGAGCACCGAGCTACCACTTCAGCTATGAAGTAAATTGAAGTAGTTTGCTGTACCTCTCAATTTTAATATATGTCGCATCAATATGCCACTTCTTCCCAGTTTTCCCTCGGCGAGATTGTCTGAGTTTGATGCCCAGTGTGACGCCAAAAGATTGCGCCCAATTGTGAACGGTTTGGTGGCTCAATTGTATGCCTCTGGATGCCATCAGCTCGACAACATCATCCAGGCTTAATTTGAATCTGAAGTAATGATAAACTACCAGCATCACTACCTCAGTTGGGTATTCCACGTAGTTGAGCGGCGTGCCGGATTGCTCATTATACTGTTGGCAGCATTGGCGACAATGGAACTGTCTGTATCCAAGAACGATGAAAGGGGAACACACGGTGGGATTCTGTGGATTTATATATCCCCCAGAATCCCTTACGACGCATCTCTGGTGCTGTAATACCGACCATTATCAAACCGGCAAAAAAAGCGCCCCAGCTCCGGGTGGGCGATCTGGGTCAGATTGCTACTGAGCGCCAAATGCCGCTCCGCCACATAGGTGGTATGCAGGGCGTTGTCCACCAGGACGTGGTACCAGGGTTGGTCCTTGGGCGGCCGCGATTTGGCCACCGTGTCATACCATTCGTCGGAAAGGGAAAAGACGGCGTCGACATCGACAATCACGCCGCGGTAGCCAAAACGTAGATGATCCACGATTTGACCGGGTTGGAACTTGGCGGTACTGCTCATTGGCGAACTGGCCCCCGACCTTTACTGTTGCCTGGTGACAAGCTTCTTTTGTGAAGTGTTCCGGAAAATTACGGAAAGGACACTTTACACAATAGCAAAAGATCGGGGACTGTCGCCAGCTGCTCCCTAGATCACCGGCCGCTTCTCCTGCCAGGGCTGCGCCTGTTCCAGCTGGGCCGCCAGGCGGAACAGTGTCGCTCATCACCAATGCGCCCGGCAAACATCGCCCCCTCCAGTGTCCAGTGCATGGCCGGTTGCCCGGTCATATCAAAACTCGTACGTCAGATCAACACCCGCCGAGCGCGGGGCGCCCCAGGTATAAGCGCGGTAGAAACTGAAGTTGGCGCCGTGGACAATATACTCTTCGTCGGCCAGGTTTTTACCCCAGACCGCCAAGCGCAGATTACCCTGTCCCAGCTCAATCTCTTCCAGACTGATACGACCGTTGATGATGGTGCGGGAGTCCGCTTTGGTATCCAGGTCGCTGGAGGAGAAGCCCATGCCGCCGGTGTAGGTCGTGTCGAGGCGCGCACTTAACTGCCCAAAACTGAAGGCCGGGAAGTCGTAACTGATACCCACTGTGCCGGTGTCGCTGGCGGCAATCTGCTCTCTACCATCCTCGTCGTAATCGATATCCAGGTAACCGTAAGAGGCGTTCAGGGTCAGCTGCGGGGTCACCTTAAACACCACATCGGCCTCCAAGCCCGTGGTAGTGGACTCGCCGGAGTTGAGGCTGATGCGCACACCGTTGACCAAATCCGTCGCCTGCAGGTTGGAGTTGTCGTTGTAGAAGGCCGCCAGGTTCAGCATCAGCCGGTTGTCCCACAACATGGACTTCATGCCCACTTCGTATGCCAGGGTCTCTTCCGGATCCACCGGATTGAGCGCCGGTGCGACCACATCCGCTTCCGTTGCCCCGGCGCGGTTGAGCGTGCCCGGGTTGAAGATACCGGAGGCGTATCCTTCAGAGACTTTGGCGTAGAGACTGATATCGTTGTTCAGCGCATAGTTGGCGGTAAAGCCTGCGGTAAACTTGCTCCAGTCTTCCTCGGCAACATGGTTGGTCGACAGGGAGGGATCCTCGGCCAGCAGCTCCAGCTCCTTGGTATCTTCTGTGTAACGAAGACCCAGGGTCAGGCTCAGCTTGTCGGTGACATCGTAGGTAAAGTGACCAAAGATGGCATCGGAGGAGGACTCAATGTTATAGAAGTTGCCAATGTGCAACGTCAGCGCCGCGTTCGGTGACGCAAACGGGTTGTAGATGGTCAAATCCCAGGGGTTTTGCTCTTTACCCTTCTCTTCGAAGTGGTAAAGGCCAATCACATACTGCAACTTGTCATCCAGCGCACTGCCCAAGGCCTGGAACTCCTGGGAGAACTGGTGTTGGGATTTTTCATTGCTGCTGTGGAACATGGGCACATTGCCGGTGGTTACCGGAAACAGTGGCGAGGTATAACCGCTAAGGGGATCCAGCAGCGTGCCGCTGACGGTTGTGCCGTCCGTATCGATGGACTCCACAATGGCATCGTACTCGCGATAAGACGTGATCGACTTCAGCTCCAGGTCGCCCACCTGCCAGGACAGGGTCAGGTTGTGCCCGGAAATATCCACATGCTCCGCGCCCATACCGTCAACCGCCAGCTTTTCCAGTCGCTTGTCCGGCTCCGCTTGCGACACCATGGCGGCAAAGGGGTTACCCGCATAGCCGATGCCGGTCGCGGTATCGATGGTCAAACCAATGGGGGCAAACTGCGCGCCAAGCACTTCTGACAACTGGTTGGGCTCGGCGACGGCTTCGCCATTGGTTTGGTCGTAGGCGTAGTCGACACTAAAGTTATCATTGGCTTCCCAGTGCAGTGCCACACGGAAAGCTTCGGTGTCTTCACGGCCCAGCTCGGATTCGCCACTGCCACTGGTATTGTTGGCCCAGCCGTCATAGGACTTGTTGACGTAACTCAGCTTGGCGCTGACGCCGGCAAATTCCGGCGTATCCAGGGTGGTGACCGATTTCAACAGGTTGTCACTGCCAGTGGACAGCTGCTGCTTGAAACCCAATTCGCCTTTCGGTTTGGCCGTCACCAGGTTGACTGCACCCCCGGTCGTGTTTTTGCCCCACAGGGTGCCCTGGGGACCGCGTAGCACTTCTACCCGCTCCAGGTCGACAACATCAAACACCGCACCGGAGTTGCGGGCGATATAGGCACCATCCAGGTAAATACCCACCTTGGGGTCCACTGCCAGAGAGGGTTCTGCAGTGCCGTTGCCACGGATGCTCATACGGATATTGAATTTACTGGCCAGACTGGGCGTTATGGTGACGTTGGGGGCGTATTCCCCCACATCTGCCGCCGTGGAAACACCCAGGTCTTCCAGAGCTTCGGCGCCAAAAGCGGAAATCGCAATCGGGGTGTCCTGCAGGGAGGCACTGCGTTTTTGGGCCGTGACAATTATCTCCTCAATGGAGAAGTCGGCGGCGCCACTCTCGGCCTGTGCTACACCGCCTATGGCGGACAACAGGCTGGCAGAGGCTATCGCTAAACTCAGTTTTTGCGCTTTAAAGGGGTTTGTCTTGCTCATATCGGCAATCCTGTAGTTATTGTAAGTCACTTATCGTCTATGCGTCGTTAAATCAGAGGCATAAGGGTTTTAACCCCATTTGCCGCTTAGACCGATGGGCTAATAACTTCTGGTTTTTCAGCTCCGGCGCTGTCAAACCCATCGGCTCCTCGACCAAACCCACGCATTTCCCCTCCCAAAGAAATCGGTGTCTACGCGTTTAAACGCGACACCACCACGCCAGTTAGATGAGAATACTTGCCTACCGTGCCCTTGTCCAAAGGGATCACATATACTTAATCACTAATTCGTTAATCACAGCCGGTCGCTCCTGCCCCACCACATGGATATGCATCTCCAGGGTCAACTGGGTACCGCTGGAGGAGGCCTCCACCGCTTTAACACGGGAACGGGCATGAATCTTGCTGCCGGCAGGAACGGGGCTCGGGAAACGCAACTTGTCCGAGCCATAGTTCACCATATTGTTAAACCCCACCACCTCGTAAGCCAGGGGGATATGCAGTTTGGTCATCAACACCTGCACCAGCGCGCCCTGGGCGATGGTGCCGCCAAAGGGACTGAGCTTTTTGGCTTTTTCGATATCGGTGTGAATCCAGTAGTCGTCGCCGGACAGTTCCGCAAACTGATTGATCAACGCCTGGGTCACTTCCAGTTGGTTACTCCAGGCACTGAACTCTTCGCTGACCAGGGCTTTCATGGCGTCGATATCGGTGCATTTTACTTGCACTTTTTCCACCGCTGTCGCCGGTTCAACGGTCTCTTTAACAACCGGCTCGGGTGCTGGTGGTTCGCAGTGTTCGCCGGTAAAGCGCAACAGCGTCACACCCTCTTTCTCATTGTCGTCAAACACGGGCTTGAGGCGCATGCCCACCTGAATCTCGTCTTCGTCCAGATACACCAGGGTGCTGTTGATACGCGGCCCTTCATCCAGTTGCACCACCGCCATTTTTTGTGGCTTTTCGTCGGCAAAGGCCGGATCGGTGGGCACTCGGGCCAAGGTAAAACTGTACAGGGTGCCGTTGCCAGACACCGGTTTCCAGGTCAACTTATCTGACAGACAGTGGGTACAGTGCTGACGCGGGTAAAAAATCCAGGTCTGACACTCGTCACATTGTTGAATGGACACCTGGTGATCGCGCAGGGCATCCCAAAAGGGTTGAGAGGTTTCAGTAGCGACCGGTAAGGGCTTAAAACTCATGGATCAATCTCCCTGCAAAATCATCGCGGTTTGTTCACTCATTACACCCCCGGTACCGGAGACATAGGCGGTGTTACAGCTAGGCAATTGCCGCTCGCCGGCGTCGCCGCGGATCTGAGTCACCGCCTCGATCAGTTGCGACATGCCTCCGGCGGTTCCAGCCTGGCCAAAGCTCAACTGGCCGCCGTGGGTGTTCAGTGGGAAGTCGCCCTTGTAGGTGAGGTCGTGCTCGGCAATAAAACGCATGCCTTCGCCTTTGGGACAAAAACCCGCGTCCTCCAGACTCAGCAGCACGGTAATGGTGTAGCAATCGTAGATCTGTGCCAGATCCACATCGGTGGGGCGCACACCCGCCATGTCGAACGCTTTTTTGGAAGCTGGACCGATGGGCGTTGCCAGCACATTGTCCACGTAGCTGGGGGACTTGGTGGTCAGGCGTTCGCCGCAACCGGTAATCCAGGCCGGGCGTTTGTTGAGTTTCTCGGCGATTTCGCGGCTGGCCACCACAAAGGTGCCACCGCCGGCCACCGGCATCACAATCTCCAGCACGTGCAGCGGGTCGGCCACCATTTTGCTGTTTAACACATCATCCACGGTGATGGGTTGGCCGTAAAACAGCGCATCGGGGTTGGCACAGGCGTTAAAGCGCTGATCCACCGCAATCTTGGCCATGGCACGCTGATCGTAGCCGTACTCCGCAGCGTAACGCTGGGCGATCATGGCGTAACCGGTGTTCTGGGCCACGTGGCCATAAGGGATATCAAATTGGGCCTCGGGGGCACCAAAGGCCGTACTGTGGCCGCCGTAGCGCATATTGGCCATGGCCGACAGAGGGTCTTCACCCGGAGCCAGCGGCGCCATGCGTTGGGGGATTGAGCAGACCACGACGTCTGCCAGCCCCATTTCAATCGCAGCAGCGGCACGCCAGGCCATAGCCACCGAGTTGGCACCCCCCAGGTCCACCACTTCGGCAAAGTCCAGTTCGGTACCCAGGTACTCCGCCACCGAGGCGGGCACAAAGCACGTAGCCTCGTTAAACCAGGCGCCGTTCAACACCAGGCCGTTGATGTCCTCTGCTTTCAAGCCCGCATCAGCGATGGCCAGCTGCGTCAGTTCCGCAATCTGGTCCAGATGGAACGCCCGGGGCGCGGTGGCGTATTTTTCCGGTTTGTATTGGGCAAATCCGACGATCGCCGCATTTCCTTTTAATCCCATTGTCTAACCTATCTGTGATTGAAAAAGTGTTCGTGTAAATCCGATCCGATTTACGCCCTTAGGACTTAACCAGTTTCCGTATCTGTTCGGTAAACTTGTCGTTGTAGGGCGGTTGCATGCCAAACAGTTTGACCGGGTTAAACCAGCCGGAACGGTAAAAACTGCGCACGTGACTAAAGGCCACAAACCCTTCCTTGCCGTTGTAGCCGCCGATGCCTGAAGCACCGATACCCCCAAATGGCGCATCGTTTAACGCCGGGTGCATCATGACATCGTTAATGGTCATGCCGCCGGAGATCACTCGCACGATCACTTGTCGCTCCTCTTCGGCATCGCGGCCAAAGTAGTAGAGCGCCAACGGCCGCGGCCGGCCATTAATGTCGGCCAATACCGTCTCAAGCCGGTCATAGGTGAGAATCACCAAAGCCGGGCCAAAAATCTCTTCGCACATAATGCGACAGTCTGCCGGCGGATCGATCACCAACCGCAACGGGCTGCGGCGCTGTGTCTCATTGGTGGAAACCGATGCGGTCGTACAGGTTTCCACCCGCGCACCTTTTTTTTGCGCTTCATCCACGTACGCGTCAATACGTTGCAGGTGGCGAGCGTTGATCACCGCGGTGACATCGCTGTTGTTTTCGACCTCGGGGTAATGGGCCTGGTAAGCGCTGGACAGGGCTTTGACCAAGGCCTCCACTGAGGCGCGCGGCACATAAACATGATCCGGTGAGACACAGATCTGCCCCGAGTTGTTAACCTTGCCGGCACAGATGCGTGTCGCCACCTGTTGGATATCGGCGCTAGTGCCCACGATAACCGGGGACTTGCCGCCCAGCTCCAGCGTCACCGGCACCAGGTTGTCGGCGGCATTGCGCATAATCGCCTTGCCCACTGCCGTGCTGCCGGTAAACACCAGGTGATCGAAAGCCAGTGCCGAAAAAGCCTGGGCCACCGGCAGATCACCGGTGACCACAGTCAGCTCCGTCGGATCGAAGAACTCGGCCACCGCCTCCACCAAAACGTCGGCGGTACGGGGGGTCATATCTGAGGGTTTAAGCATGGCGCGATTGCCCGCCGCCAGAATGCCTGCCAGAGGCGCAAACAGGGTAAACAGGGGTGCATTCCAAGTACCCATCACGCCAACCACACCTTTGGGCTGGTATTCCACCCAGGCTTTGGCGCCAAACAGGGCGAAGGGTTGCACGCACTTGCGGCGTTCAGGTTTAACCCACTTGGCCAGCTGCTGACGAGCGTGTTTCAGTTTAGTGAGTGAGCCCACCACATCGTACATCATGGAAAAGCCGCGATGACGACCGCCAAAATCCTCGCTGATAGCATCACAAAGGGGGTCACAGTACTTGACCAGCAAATCGATGCAGCGCTGCAGGCGATCCTGCCTTACCTTTGCGGTGACCTGGCCTTCGGCCAAAAACGCCGAGCGCTGTTGTTCAAGCAACGGATTAAGCTGTTGTGTTTGGGGGCTGGTCAAGTGAGCACCTTCCTCAGTCGAGCCTGATATGGCACCGGAATACCGTGGCAGCATCAGCAGGCAGTATTGAATTTGGTTTCAATTTCAAATTAATACTACCTCAATATTGAATTCATTTTCAACTTTTTATGTGCGAATTTTTAGTGGTTGCCCTGCAGCCCCTTGCCGACGGGTGTAACTCCTTGTTTATACTTATAATTTTAGAAATAGTTGCGAAAATCAATGTCTCCGGAATGGCCAAATTGCCAATATCGAGGTACATTTTGCCCAACGTTTGGCATTATTCCTGCCACCAACCACCGACAGAAGAGGTATACAGCGTCAGCATGCAACAGCATAAGGAATCAGAGTAAATCGATGAGCGCCCCAAAGACGATCAACGACCTGCCCACCTTCAGCGACCTTGTGGATAAGCTCTACCGGGGCGCCAGCGAGAAAGACCCCTGGCACAGCTTTCTGAGTGGTCTTAAGGAGCTGCTGGATCTACAGTACGCTACCCTGATGCTGCGCCCACCCAGCGCCAATGACAGCGGCCTGTTATTCAATGCCGGTGGCACCGTCCAAGCCACCCTGCTGGACGGTTCTGAAAATATCTACATGGACAGCTATTTTGCTCTGGATCCCTTGATCGATCTCCCCTTTGGCAAGGTAGTAACCTTGGAAGAGATCGTGCCCCACGACAAGCTGCTGGAGAGCGATTACTACCACCTGTTTCTGCAGCCACTTGAGATCGCCTATATCGCCGGTATCGATCTTCAAGACGACCAGGGCAAACGGTTCTGCCTGCGGTTGACGCGCAACCCCGGACAAAAGAATTTTAGCGCTGCCGAACAAGCTTATATCAAGCTGTTTGCCCCCCACCTGCAGCGGGCGGTTTCCCAGGGCGTGAAACTGCAACAGCTGGACTCCGAACGGCAAGTACTGGCCCAATCCATCTCCCGCCGCGCTATCGGTATTATCAACCTGGATAAACGCGGACGTATTCTCAACCTCAACAGCGCGGCGAAAAAGCTGCTCGACGACAAAGATGGCCTTACGCAGGTACACGGGCAACTGCAGGTGAAGAACAGCGAGCTCAATGAGAAATTTAAAGCTTATGTGGAGGAAGCCCTCAGCACCCAACACTGCGACGCGCGCCTGCCCATCAATGCCGTTGCCGTGCCCCGTCTCAGTGGCAAGCCGGACTATGAAATGGTGATTAAATCCTTGCCGGTCGACCCCCATATCGAAGCCGAAGGTACACCCCGACTGATGATCTTTATTCAGGACCCGGAGCAGAATATGGAAGTCTCGGTGCGGCTGTTTATGCACCTGTACGGGCTGACCATCTCCGAAGCGACCCTGGCGATTATCCTGGCCGAGGGCAAAACTATGGACGAGGTGGCTGCAGAACTGGGGGTCACCAAAAACACCGCTCGCGCCCATTTGCGGGCGATTTTTGCCAAAACTGGAGTGACTCAACAATCGATGCTGGTGAGTCTGGTGTTAAAGAGTTTGGCCTCGATATCCTGAAGCTGTAGCTATCGTCTACGACTCCAATCCCATATATCGCACCAGCGGGTCCTCACCGGGGTAAGGGCCGCTCTGGGACAGGGAGTCGATAAACAGCACAAACAATTCCGCCTGGGAGGCCACATCCAGCTTGGCGTAGCTGTTTTTTCGGTGCAGTTTGATGGTTTCGGGCGATATCCCCAGTTTTTCCGCCGCGGTTTTTGTGGAGTGACCGCGTAAAAACAAGTGGATAACCTCCCGCTCGCGCTCGGTCAACAAGGAGGTGCCAAAGTGGGTAAGGGCGGACTGCAAATGCTGCGGCAAACCTTTGGTCTCCTCTTCACCGGCACTGGATTGGGGACTCAGCTTTTCTATATGTTGTCGCAGCAGGTGGCAGACAATGCCGGCCACACTTTTTAATCGGGAGAGCTCTTCTTCACTGAAAGGTGCCTCAGTATCCTTGCGACCAAAGGAGATGTTGGCAAAACTGTGCTCGCCATAATACACAATATAGCCCGCCTCATCCGCCATATCGATGCGCACATAGTAACTGCGGTAGTATGCCGATTTCTTAAACGCCGTGGGCGCCAAGTCCGCCAACCGGTAGAAGCCCTCCTCGCTATGCTCTGCCCCAGCCAGATAATAGGGATCTAACAGGTATGGCCCTTTCAGGAACTGGTCCACATCCGTCGCGTCCGAGAGTTCACCCCGAGTATCCAGAGCAAAGGGTTTGTCGCCTGCGGGGTAGAACCAGATGATGGGGTCGCAGTGGGAGGCCAGGCAGGCCAAGGCGTCATAGAGCGTGACGGCGAAGTCGTCTTTGCCTACCCGAGCCAGGGCATTGGCTAATTTTTGACTCCAGGCTTCAAAGTCGACGGGGTTATTAGTCATACAGCATTCCGGCAGCCACGGTTAACATGTCGTCGCAGTATAGCAAACCGCTTTTAGTGAGCCGAGTGTGTGATAGAGGTCCGATCCCGATTCGGGTAAAAATTTCCGGCTGTCCCTTTGACTTTCAGGAGCCGGATTGAACTACGCGGTCCTTGCTGGGTACCTGGCCGTGGAGATGTTTATAGACCCGGGAGAAATGAGATAACGAGGTAAAGCCACAGGCTGTGGCGATTTCGATCAGGCTCAGCTCCGATTGCTGTAACAGGTGACGGGCGCGCTCCAGGCGCAGGTTAAGGTAGTAGGTTCTGGGTGTCTCCCTCAGATGCGCCTTGAACAGCCGTTCCATCTGGCGTACAGAAACGTGTCCGATGTCGGCCAGCTCTTTGAGGGAGCGGGGTTCATCCAGATTTTCCTGCATCGTCTCCACCATCTTGACCAGCTTGGAGTGGTTCAGCCCGAGCCGCGTGGCAACCTTGAGACGTGGGCTGTCGGAGTGGTCGCGGATACGCTGGTGGATAAACTGTTCACACACCCCCAGCGCAAGCTCCCGGCTGTATCTGAGCTGGATCAGGTGCAGCATCAGATCCAGTGATGACGTTCCCCCGGCACAGGTATAGCGCTGGTGATCGATCTCAAAGATCTCCTCTGTGACCTCGACCCGGGGAAACGCCTCCCGGAACGCGGGTACCGCCTCCCAGTGCACAGTCGCGCGATAGCCGTCGAGCAGCCCCGCCTGTGCCAGCAGATAGGAGCCTGTACACATAGCACCCAGTGGAACACCTTGACGATTGAGCTGTTTGAGCCAACCCAACAGTCGCTTGCTGTAATATCTTTCCGGATTGAAACTGGAGCAGACAAAGAGGTTGGTGACACGCTCTGGCGGTACCTCATCGAGGGCGGCATCGCACATCAGGGTCATGCCGTTGCTGGCGGCGATGGCGCCCCCCTGCTCACTGACCAGTTCCCACTCGAGAAACCGGCTGCCATTCAGACGATTGGCAATACGCAGGGTTTCCACCGCCGACATCAGGGCGATCATGGAATACTCGGGCACCAGCAGGAACGTGACGCGATCGCAGTGGTTTTTTTCCATTGATTCAGCCATCGATCGTCAAGGGGTATCGAGTCAAAATTTCTTCACCCAGCGCGGCCTTCAGGGGTTGCAGGTGAGGTTCAAAATTTCGCCATTGCCCCAACCCACTGTGGTAGAGAGGCTGTCGAACCTGCTCGGAACTGGCGGTTCGCACAGAGCGGTTAGTCCGATAAAAATTGAGACAGGCATCATCGAAAGGCAGCTCACAAAAATCCAACAAGCGTCTCACCTGATATTCAAAATCATTCACCACCTCTTCGTATTGCATACACAGAATCTTACCCGGCAATACGCTATCCCAATGATCCATCAGCGCCACATAATCCCTATAGTATCTGCCGATCTCCTCCAAACCGTAGGTGAATGCCTGCCCTTCGGCAAAAAGCTGTTTGAAGCCGCTGAAACAGCAGGCCATGGGGTGTCGGCGGGCATCGATAATCCTGGCATTGGGAAACATCAGCTGGATCAGCCCGATGTGCCGGAAATTATTGGGCATCTTGTCAGTGAAAAACGGCGCCCCCTCGCGATAGATCTCTGTGTCCCGGAGATACTCCTCGCCAAATTGTGTCAACTGCTCTGGCGAAAGTTCGTGCAGCACCGCCGGGTACCGGCCCGCTTCATTCACGCGGCGTCGCCCCCCAAGCCGATGTGCCAGCGCCAGTATATTGGGCAACTCCATTGTGCCATCCACCTGCTGGTGGGAAGCCAGAATCTGCTCCAGCAATGTGGAGCCCGACCGGGGCAGACCAACAACAAATATGGGAGCCGACGATGAACAGCCCGCTCCCCGGTGCTTTTCAAACAGATCGCTATTGCAGAGCTCCATCTGCAACTTACACTCCGCCTCGCTACGGTCCGCGCTGTAGCGCAACTCGCTCTGCTTCAGTCTGTTGCCACGATAGTAATAGTTGAAAGCCTCATCGAACTGCTGACGGTCCTCATAGGCCTTGCCGAGTGCAAAACAGAGATGGTACTGCTCATTGACCGGAGTAGCGGGTCGCGATACATAGTCCAGCATATGGGCAATCTCTGCATCGCTGAACCTGTAGGTCTTCAGATTGGCAAGACTCCAGAAGGCATCGCCCAGATCCGGTTTGAATGCCACTGCCCGGCGGTAGGATTCAATGGCCTCCTCCTGTCTGCCAACGGTTTTCAAGGCGTGCCCCCGCACCATAAAGGTATAGGGGTTGTTTGGGGTTTTCGCGATCAACGCCTCATAGCTGGCAAGCGCTGTTTCAAAGTTCCCAACCGCCAGGTTTTCCCTGGCATAGGCGGTTTCAAACGCCGGGTTCTCCCGATTGCTGTCACGCAACAGCCGCGCCTGCTCAAGGGCTTTTTCAAATTTTTGCCGTCGATGCAACACATCGACGTAGTCATACCTCGCCTGCTGGAATCGGGGGTCGAGTTCGGTACAGCTCTCCAGCAGAAACTCCGCATCGTCCAGTACTTCCAGTTTTACCGCAATTTGCGCCAGCAGTCGCATGGCCTCGAGGTGATGGCGATTTTTCTGCAGAAACTCCCGACAGAGCTGTTCCGCGCGGTAGAGATCGCCCTCGTGAATCAGGCTGGTAACAGCCCGCAATGACGGGGGCATGTTGGCGAAATGGTTCTCCTGCGCCTGTGCCTGTTCCGCCAACTGGATATCACCCTGAACACGGTGCAGGCGGGCGAGTTCTTTCCAACTGGCAACCAGTGCCGGATTGAGTGAAACGGCCCTACGGTAACAATCGACCGCCTCGTTTAAAGCACCCGACAGACGGTTCAGATGCCCCATCTCCTGGTAGGCACTGGCGTAATCGGGGTTCAAAGACAGCAACCGCTGCAAGGTCGCCACGGCGCCCGAAAACGCTTTCTGGTAGCGCTGGCAAACAGCGAGAAGATAAAGCCCTTCGACATCGTCCGGCTCTTCGGCCAACAGACGCTCAACGGCACACTTCGATTCGGCCAGTTTCCCCTGCTGCAACAGGGCCTTCGCCTGTTTGACCATTGCTGGCGTCTCGCTGACAGGACTCGAAGATGTCGCTCCTGAACTAAGATCCACGTGCGCCTCTCGTATTTGCTTGCTTACAGATTTACAGGGATACAGGCATTAGCGGCTTTTCAAGCATAAGCGGGCCATTGAAGCCCGCCCATACCAAGCTTGCGGTTTCGCTAGAAATCGTAAGAAACACGCAGGCCAACTGTCCTCGGCCGGTTCGTCACAATCCTCTTGCTGTAATCCTGATTTCCGATATAAAGCTCGGCTCGCTTGTCGGTCAGGTTTTCGACAAACAGTTCCGCACCCCAGTTTTCTGTCTGGACACCCACTGCGCCCTTAAGCGTTACATAGCCCTCCTGCTTAAAGCGGTTAACCTCGAGAAGCGAGCTGTAACTGTCATCCGCGTATTTACCACTCAACTGCCAGTATGCCGGATAGCCTCGCAGATCCCATTCATAGCGTGCCCGTACATTGAACTGCAACTCGGGCGTCATTGCCAGCTGACTGCCCTCTTCTGCCATATTGGTCGCCCAGTCAGGTCTCGATGTCAGCTCGGTGTCGTTGAAAGAGAAAGCGGAGAACAGTCTCAGGTTTTCTGTCGCTTGCCAGGTGATGTCGGCCTCGACTCCCCTTACCTCCGCCTCACCCACGTTGAACGTGTTGGTCAGCCGGCTCAGGTCCAGATTATAGACAGCAACCTGCATCTCACTCCAATCGATAAAATAGAGTGCACCGTTAAACTGCATCGAGCCTTCCAGTAGGGTAGCCTTCCAGCCAAATTCATAATTTTTAACCGTATCACTCTCATAGCCATCGGGCACGACAATGCCTTCCGATGAAGTTCCCGCGGCGCCGACTGAGCCGCCATCGCGGTTGAAACCACCGGGCCGGAAACCTTCGGAGTAAGTACCATACAGCAAAATATCATCGTTTGGCGCGTAGGAAATATTCAGTTTGTAAATGGTATCACTCGTCTCAGCGGGTGATTTACCTCTGAGTTTCTCGTCCATATTGCGGCCAGCTTCATATCCGTAGCGGAAATTAAAGCTCGACGATCCCGCCAGGCCCACTTCCATCTCGTAGTAACGCGCCCCCAGGGTTACCGACAGCGCATCGGTAAGGTCATAGGTCAACTCGCCAAAGGCGGCTACCTGCTCTTCGGTCCGGGTAAAGTCGTTAATGTAGGTCACCCCTTGTGGGCGTGGGTTGGGATTCACCGCCGTTGCACCGGTGAGCGGTGTATTCGGGTAGAAGTCACCCGCCGACAATCCGGGCTGATCCCAGTAGGTATCGGCCAGCAACTCCATGTCGTCGTAAAAAACCCCGGCGGTCAGACGCAGTGACTTTTCAGGATCGGTGTTCACCCTGAACTCGTGGGTGGTGCGGGTATTTTCGATAAAGCCGTTGTAACCATAGGTCGGATCACCGCAGACGGTGTAGTTGGGGTAATCACAGATATAGTAGGGTACCCATTGACCGACATTGTAATAGGCGGTGTTGTCCGTGCGCTGCTCTGTTTCTCGATCCAGGTAGGAACCGGTGTAGAGCAGATCCAGAGTACCAAGACGCCCCTCGATGGTCACCGACGTCTGGGAAAACTCGTCGGTCATGGCATCGGTGTAGTTACGTGCCACTTCCAGCTCGCCCACCTCCGGGTCGTAGTCAAAAACACCGTCAGCGGTCATCTCCTGAACCATATGCTGCGCTAACAGAGACCAGTCCTCATTGAGGTTATATTTAACACTGCCGCGGAATCCCTTGTAGCTGCTGTCGTTGTAATCTTCTTCGGCGAAAGCGGCATTACTGACCTCCTGAATTGTCGCCCCCGTGGGAAATGACGGATTCGACGACGGCAATTTGAATGTTGCCTCCTTGTTATCAATATAACCGCCATCCTGAACGGAATAGAACGCTGCCCTGACGGCCAGCTTGTCTTCAATCAGCGGAATGTTGATGAACCCCTCGACTGAGTTGCTCATCTCGCCACCCCGTGTGCTGGATACGCTGGCATCCAGACCCGCCTCCACACCGTCGAAGTTGGGCTTGTTGGTAATGATTCGCACGGTACCCGCCTGGGAACTGGCACCAAACAGGGTGCCCTGCGGCCCGGCCAGCACCTCAATCCGCTCCACATCGGTGATATAGACATCCAGGTTTCGCGCTGGTGTTCCCACCGGCTGTTCATCCAGGTAAAGTGCGACATTGGGTGCCAAACCAGCCACCTCGCCATTCAACACAGAAGAGGCATCGGTTGCTATACCGCGAATGTAGATAGCAGACTGACCAGGCCCCCGCCCACCAGCGGTCACATTTGGCAGCAATGCCAGGTAATCATCAAAATTGCCGACATTCTGCTCTTCAATGGCTTCGCCACCCAGCGCCTGCACCGCAATGGGTACATCCTGGAGACTTGCCGCCCGCTTGGTAGCTGTCACGATTATCTCTTCGAGAGCGATGGTTTCAGCCACGCCATTAATACTAAAACCTGCTACGGACGCGGTGAGGATCGCTAGACTCAGTTGGTTTCTCTTGCACATGTATCTCTTCTCTCCCGGACATTTCATCTTGAATGTTGTGGGGCTGTTAACACTCGCCCTCTTTTGGAGCATTTATAAACATACTTCTCTTGGCTCACGGATTAACTATACCGGGGGATTACGGCTGGGATTGACGAAAATCGACCTATAGTTGCCGATTTTCGACAAATTCGACCCCACAATGGTCAATTATTGTACCTCTGGCGGCAAATTCCGACTACCAGTGATAGGTAAAATTCACCCCATAGGTGCGGGGCTCACCGACCAGGGCGGAGTAGACCTCCGCGCTGCCGGAGGGAAGAATCTCGGTGAAATAGTCTCTATCGGTCAGGTTCTTCGCCCAGAGCTTCAGTCGCCACACGTCGTCAGCTGAGGCAACCCCCACGCTGGCGTTGACCACCGTATAGGCTTCCTGACTCCAGGCTTCAAAGTTGTCCAGGGTAAAATACACCCGGTCTTGCCAGGCCAGGTCGGTATTCAGAAAGGCGTCGAGTGCATCGGTCACGGGCCAGTGGAAACGCAGATCCAGATTGACGGTAAATTCCGGCGCCTGTGCTGCCTGAGCGCTCCGGTAACCGAGTTCCTCCGACGTCACCTCGGAATCGGTATAGGCGAGTCCACCCCCGAGGGTTAAACCGACCAGGGGCGCCCAGCGAAATTCCAGCTCGGCACCGCGAATATCCGCTTCCCCGGCATTGAACACTGAAAACCGGTTACCCACGGTCGCAAACAGCTGGATATCGCGGTAATCGTACAGATAGGCAGCACCGTTGAGCTGCAACCTCCCCCCGGAGAGAGTGGCTTTGTATCCGACTTCCCAGGCATTCACAAACTCGGGCTCTGTCGCCTCGTGCGCGGAATAGGGATCCGCCCAGACGCCATACCAGATACCGGACTTGTAACCGCGGCTGTAGCTGGCATAAAGAAGCAGATTGCCGCCAGGCTGATACTCGATGCCGAGTTTGCCGGTGAATTCACTGGAGGTGGTGTCATCGTCTGCCAGGTTCGGCATATCCCTGAGGCCGGGAAACGCCTGGTAATCGTCGACGAAGGTGGTGTTATTGGCGGCATCGGCATTGAAATCCGGGGCAAGGTTTACCAGAAAAGTGCCGCCGTCGAACGCCGTTTTGTCGTCAGAATAGCGCAGGCCCGCAACAATTCGGGTGTTTTCGGTCAAAGGTGTTTCGGTATGGGCAAACAGCGCCCAACTGGTGGACTCCTGATCGAAGCGGACGAGAATATCGTGGTTCAGGCGATCCTGATAGATATAAAGATCATTCACAGTCATCTCATCGGTGTAATACATGCCACCGGTAATCCAGTCCATCCTCCCAAATGCCGGTTCGCGGGACGTGAGTCGAACCTCCTGACTGAACGCCGTCATGTCATTCTCGTAACGACCATCCCCCATAACAAAAGGGCTGCCGTCAAATTCGTCGCCGATGGCATTGTCTTTTTGCTCAATCGCCGTAATAGAAGTCAAGGTGCCAAAGCCCGTCTCCCACTCCACATTAAGCAACGAGCCCCAAGCGTCGTTTTCCAGCTCCGCATCGGCGCTGAACTCCCCCTCTCGGGGGTCGATAAAGGGATCCCGGTAACCGACGCGGTTGCTACAGTTGCGCATAAAAAATTCGATCGGCTGTATCGCCGGATCACCACAGCTGGCGCGGGTTTCAATACCGGTAGGCAGCTCCGGATTGGGGAGCGCCGACGCGGGGTCCGCCTGACCTATGCCCACCCAGGGCTCGGCTTCAGAATCGTCCCGACCGCCATGAATATTCCAGTAGATATCCAGACTTTCCAACTCCCACAGCAAACCGAGGCGCAATGCCCAGTTTTCTTCGCGTCCCACGTCGTCATCACCACCGTTCAGACGGTTGGTAAAAAAGCCCTCGCCGCGGTAATCCAGTTTTCCCGCTATACGGGCGGACAGGTTGTCGGTGACACCGGTGCTGTGACCAAATTCCAGATCAGCGACCTCGTAGTCGCCGATAGAGACACTGACAAAACCTTCGGCATCACGCCCCGGACGTTTGGTGACAAAACTGACGGCGCCACCGGTAGTATTGCGTCCAAACAGTGTTCCCTGTGGGCCCTTTAAAACCTCCACCCGCTCCAGGTCAAACAGCGAAAATCCCAGCTGGGTATTCGACGCCAGAAAAATTTCGTCCACATAGGTAGCTACCGGGCTAACCGTATTGGTGCTCCAGGCGGAGTTGCCCACTCCGCGCACGGTAAAGATAGGGCCGGCGCCGGCAAAGGTGTTCTTGATATACAAACCGGGTGTTTGTGCCGCCAGGTCCACCGGCTTCTGCAAACCCAGTTCCCGCACATTGTCACCCGTGAATGCCGTCACAGCGATGCCGATATCCTGCGCACTTTGCGCCCGCTTCTGCGCGGTAACGGTTATTTCCTCTAGGATAGGCGCATCACTCGCGGCGAACACAGGCATAGTCGGTGCGCCCGCGCACAGTGCCCCACTCAGCACCCACGGCTTCAGTTTTGAGAACACCGCCCTTCCCCTCCCGGCAAACGTTGCTGTGAATCAAGTATAGCAATGGAATTCCGATGGCAGCTCATCAGAACGAACGGTGATTGATCGCGCTTGCAACAGTCCGGAGACATGTCGTTTCAGGACGCAGAGTTGTCGTCCACAGTCAAACACGACACAACTTGCGGCGTTAATGTGATCACTCCAGAAACAAAACCGTACGAGGGCACAGCGAGTGAGCAACCTTAACGCAATTGTTACCGCCGGAGGGTCAGGTATTGGTCGGGTTGTGGCCGAACAGCTGACAGCCCGGGGAGACAGGGTTTTTATCTGTGATGCCACGGCAGAATCGGTGCGCGATGCAGTATCCCAACCGGGTATCGCAGGCGGCGTGGTAGCCGATGTCACCAGCGAAGCGGATGTCGACCGACTGATGGATGAGGCGCTCCATACCCTCGGGAGTGTCGATCTTCTCATCAACACCGCAGGGACGGCAGGCCCAACCAGTCCTGTGGAGGATATAGCGCTCGCCGACTGGCAGCAGTGTATCGCCGTGACCCTCGATGGCACCTTTCTCTGCACGCGCCTGGTAGCGCCAATCATGAAAGCCCAGCAAAGTGGCTCGATCATCAACTTTTCTTCCACGGCGGGCCTGTTCGGTTATCCGAACCGTACGCCTTACGCCGCCGCCAAATGGGGCGTGATCGGGTTTACCAAGTCCCTGGCCATGGAGCTTGGCCCCCACGGCATCCGCGTCAATGCGATCTGCCCAGGCGCTGTTGGTGGTGAACGCATGGATCGCGTGATCGCCGCCGAAGCTCTGGCCACCGGACGCACGGAGAGCGCCGTGCGCGAAGGCTATAAACGGTGTACTTCACTCAGGACTTTCGTCTCTGCCGAGGACATCGCCAACACCATCCTCTTTTTAACCTCGCCCGCCGGCGCACGGATCTCCGGCCAGTCCCTGGCGGTGGATGGACATACAGAATCCATGGGGTGCTGATCCCCGACGTCGAAAATATCTAACCAGGAGCTTGACCATGCACTTCGAATTGACCCATGAGCAGGAACTGATTGTCGACACGGTTCGCAGTTTCGTCGAACAGGAACTCTACCCACTGGAAGCGGAAGTTGAGCGCAGTGGACAGGTGTCGCGCGAAATCGGCGACGAGATCAGGAGAAAAGTGCTCGATCTCGGTTTCTATGCGCCAAACATGCCCGAAGCGTTCGGCGGCGGTGGCCTCAACCATTTCGAGTTCACCCTGCTGGAGCGGGAACTCGGCCGCGCGTCCATGGCGCTCGGGGTTTACTGGGGACGGCCGTCGAACATTCTCTGCGCCTGCGATGACGAGCAAAAGGAGCAATACCTCTACCCGACGATCCGCGGCGAAAAATACGACGCTCTCGCCCTCACCGAACCGGATGCAGGCTCCGATGTTCGCGGCATGAACTGTTACGCCCGACGGGATGGCGATGACTGGATTATCAACGGCACCAAACACTTTATTTCTCACGCGGATATCGCTGACTTCGTGATCGTGTTTGTCGCCACCGGCGAAGAGGCGACGCCCAAGGGCACCCAAAAACGGATCACCTGCTTTCTCGTTGATCGCGACACGCCGGGATTCGAGATCCGCCCTGGCTACCACTCGGTTTCCCATCGGGGCTATCACAACTGCGTCCTCAACTTCGACGACTGCCGGCTGCCGTCGCGTCAGATTCTCAGCGAAGAGGGGCGCGGGTTTGAGGTCGCCAACACCTGGCTCACGGCCACCCGCTTGTCGGTTGCCGCGCTGTGTGTCGGCCGGGCGCGCCGCGCGTTCGATCACGCCCTGGAGTATGCGGCAACACGCAGACAGTTCGGTCAGCAGATCGGCAAATTCCAGGGCGTCTCTTTTAAACTGGCGGACATGATCACCGAGATCGATGCGGCCGATTGGCTGACCCTGGCGGCGGCTTGGCAGCTGGACCAGGGGCGGGACGCCAACCGCGCGATCGCACAGGCGAAGCTTTACGCGAGCGAAATGCTGGGCCGGGTTACTGATGAGGCAATTCAGATTCACGGCGGTATGGGCCTGATGGACGAACTGCCGCTTGAGCGTCTGTGGCGCGATGCTCGGGTCGAGCGTATCTGGGACGGCACTTCGGAAATCCAGCGGCACATTATTTCGCGGGACCTGTTGCGTCCGCTGGGGGCTTAGGCCATGACCGTGCCGATCAAGCTGGAACAAAAACCGCGGAGCGCCCGCCTGGAGCGGCTGCTACGACCGCGTTCCCTCGCGATTATTGGCGGCCGGGAGGCCGCCGAAACCATTCGCCAGTGTCGTCGCCTCGGTTACGATGGCGCCATCTGGCCCGTACACCCGAGCAAAAAAACCGTTGAAGGGCTCCCCTGCTACCGCTCGATCGACGATCTTCCCGCAGCACCGGATGCGGCTTTTGTCGGAGTCAATCGGAATCTCACCCTCGAAATCGTGCAAGCACTTGCCAAAAAAGGGGCGGGCGGGGCCGTGTGCTACGCCTCCGGCTTCAAGGAGGCAGAGGGCGAAGTGGCGAACGGCACGGCACAACAGCAGGCGCTGGTCCGGGCCGCGGGCGAGATGCCGATCCTCGGCCCCAACTGCTACGGTTTTATCAACTACCTGGACGGGGCGCTGCTCTGGCCGGACCAGCACGGCGGACAGCGGGAGGCGCGCGGTGTGGCTATTCTCACCCAGTCCTCCAATATCGCTATCAACCTCACCATGCAGCAGCGGGGCCTGCCCATCAGTTATCTGTTGACGGCCGGCAATCAGGCCCAGACGGGGCTCTCCGAGCTGGCCTCCGCGGCACTGGACGATCCCCGGGTGAGCGCCCTCGGCCTGCATATCGAGGGCATCGACGATATCGCCGCCTTCGAAGCGATGATGTCCAAGGCGCGGACCAAGAACATTCCTGTGGTGGTGCTGAAGCTGGGCAAATCGGAAACCGCGCGTCAGCTGGCCCTGTCTCACACCGCCTCCCTTGCCGGGTCCGATGCCCTGTTCGATGCCTTTTTTCGCCGCCTCGGCACCGCGCGCCTGCACTCGCTTCCGGCGTTTCTGGAAACACTGAAACTGCTCCACGTCCACGGCCCATTGCCGGGATCCGATATCTGCTCCATGAGCTGCTCCGGCGGTGAAGCCTCCCTCATGGCCGATGCCGCCGAACGCCGCGCCGTCAGCTTCCGGCCCTTGCAGGAGCGGGAGCGCCAGCGGGTAAAGGCCACCCTCGGGGAGATGGTCACGGTTGCCAACCCCCTCGACTACCACACCTTTATCTGGGGCGACGCGGGGGCGTTAACAGCCACCTTCAGCGCCATGATGGGCTGTGGATTCGATCTGTCGATGCTGGTGCTCGACTTTCCGCGGCAGGATCGCTGCCGCACCGAGGACTGGGACGCGACCCTGCGGGCGATCACGGCGGCTGCCCGTTCAACCGGCAGCCGAGCCGCCGTGGTCGCGTCGATGCCGGAAAACCTGCCGGAAGCGGTGGCACGATCACTTATCGCCGACGGCGTGGCGCCGCTGTCAGGGATCGAGGAAACCCTGACGGCAGTGGAAGCCGCAGCCTTTATCGGGCAGTCCTATACCGGCACAACACCGGCCCCCCTTTGCCTCGCCGGTGCAGAGACCACACCGATTGCCTCTCGCGACGCCGGGGTGAAAGTTATCGACGAGGCCGACGCCAAAGCCCGCCTGCGGGCGTTTGGCCTGGCCACCCCGGACGCCCGGCTGGTCTCCACACCACAAGCGGCGGCGGCCGCCGCGGCCGAGATCGGCTTTCCGGTGGTATTGAAAGCGGTCGGCGAACACCTGGCCCACAAGACCGAGCTGGGTGCGGTGAAGCTCAATCTCGGCGACCGTGGCGCCGTTATCGATGCGGCGGAATCCCTGGCGCCTCTGGGAGGACGGTTCCTGGTCGAGCGCATGATCACAGACGCCGTCGCCGAACTGATTCTGGGGGTCAACCGGGATCAACAGTTTGGTCTTCACCTGGTGATCGGCGTCGGCGGCGTTCTCGTGGAACTGCTCAAGGACAGTCGCATCCTGCTACTGCCGACCTCGACCCGGGAAATCCGTGAGGCGATCCTGTCTCTAACAGCGGCGCCACTGTTGAACGGTTTTCGCGGCAAGCCGGCGGCGGATATCGACGCCGCCGTTGAAGCGACGCTTGCAGTCGCTCACTTCGCCGAGGCCAATGCCGACGCCCTGATGGAACTGGATATCAACCCGCTGATGCTGCGCGCAAAAAACCAAGGCGCGCTGGTGGCGGATGCCTTAATACGTGTTGCTGGAGAAGAAAACGATGTCTGAACCTGTTCGTGTTGTTCGAAATGGTGCCGTGCTCGAGGTGACCCTCGACCGGCCACGCGCCAATGCCATCGATGCGGCCACCAGCCGCAAAATGAGCACCGTCTTTGCCGAGTTCCGTGACGACCCCGAGTTGCGGGTCGCCATTATCACCGCCGCAGGTGAAAAATTTTTCTGCCCCGGTTGGGACCTGAAAGCCGGCGCGGCGGGCGAGCCCCCGGATGCGGATTACGGCGAAGGGGGGTTCGGCGGGCTGCAGGAGCTGCCCAACCTCAACAAACCGGTTATTGCCGCGGTTAACGGCATCGCCTGCGGTGGAGGCTTTGAGTTGGTGTTATCAGCCGATATCATCATCGCCGCGGAGCACGCCACTTTCGCCCTGCCGGAGATTAATTCGGGCACCGTAGCGGACGCGGCGACAATCAAACTGCCAAAACGCATTCCCTATCACGTGGCGATGGAGCTGCTGTTCACGGGGCGCTGGATGGACGCGGAAGAAGCCGCCCGTTGGGGTTTGGTTAATGAAGTCGTGCCAGCAAACCAGTTGATGGATCGGGCGCGCAAAATGGCTGCGCTGCTCGCCAGTGGCCCACCGTTAGTTTATGCAGCGATCAAGGAGATCGCCCGTGAAGCGGAGCGGATGAGTTTTCAGGAGGCGATGCACAGGATCAACCGACGGGAGTTCGGGACGGTGGAAACCCTATATACCAGTGAAGATCAGCTTGAGGGGGCGCGGGCTTTTGCGGAAAAACGGACTCCGCAGTGGAAGGGGCGGTAAGGTGCCAGGAGCGGACATTCGCTAGAGGCACCTCTGCGAGCGGCACAGTGCCAGATGGTGACCTGACCTGCGGTGGCACGGTCGGGAGCGGAGGGACTTAAATTTTGAACAGGCTTTTTCTGGTCGAAATTTAATCCCTCCGTCCCCATAGGATGGGGCCACTCCCACCAAACGAAGGCACCACCACAAATTCACTCCGTAGCCCGGGAAATCACAAGATCGGAGTAACCTGCGACAGGTGCCTCGGCAGAGGGGAGTGGTACCCTTCGAAGGGGACGGAGTCAATTTTTCACAAACAACGTGAAAAAAAGCCGCCGTCCCCGACCGTGCCGCTCCAGGCCAGGTCACCTTCGGACATCCTTTCAAATATCTAACCGACCAATGTTTTTACAAATTACGATGTTCCCAATGCAACCCTGCCTCAACGTACTGATTGGACACCAGCCTCCCTTTGCTGGTCTCGTCACCCTTCACAAAATAATCGAAGAACGCCAACGCCTTTTCACTCTGAATACGATGCGCCAAGGCCGGCTCGATCAGTGTGTAACTCTTATCCGCCGCAAAAAATTGCGGAAAACGGTTGGGTTTCAGCTGCGGCCACCAATAGGGCCCCGCCACACCCAGTGAACCGTGATTGGCATTGTCGAGCACGCCAAATAACGCAGGGACATCTGCCTGCTCAAAAGCCTGTCGCAAAATCGGGTGACGGTTGTCCGGCCTTGGCAACGTCTCGGAAGAGATTGCCAGCTGTTTGGCAATGCCCATAATCAGCGCATCCTCACCACCGGACAACAACAGGGTCGGTTTGCGCAGCTCGCCCAGCGCATAGCGGCCATTGCGGCTCAGCATCGCCGACTCCTCGCCCGCAGGTCGCAACACCTCCGGCGGCAGTGACGATCGCGGATCCGGAATGGAGGGTGGTACCACCGCCATACCCGCTTTGAAGCGGTCCTCCAGCATCAATCCCGCCAATGTAGTGGCGCCCCCAAAGGAGCGACCCATCAGACCGATTCTGTCCATATCGATACGGTCGGAAAACTTGCTCTGGTTATTCAGCGACTCCAGCTCTTTCAAGGTCGCACGCAGATCGTTGACCCGTTGCATCAACGCGGCATTCAGCTGCGCATAGCCCTTCGGCGTAAAGCCCTCCTCGCCCAGCGGCGTGTAGCTTTGCCCATAGGTGGCCGGGTCGCCGTAGCTGCCGTCTTTGTCCAACAGCGGCAACACCGCCTGCATTTTGGCCCGCAGTTGTTCGTCGCCAGACACCTTATCGAGCGCCGGATCCCGGCCGGTCATGGCGTAAGGGGAGTTGCCAGTATGTTCCGGCGCAATAACGATGTAACCGTGGGCCGCGAGGTACTCACAGGTCGTTTCCATGTTGTAGCGACTGCCGGCATCGCCGTGGGTCATCACCACCACCGGCAGGGGTTTGGTACCGGCGGTAAGTGGTGCCTCGACATAGCTGTTGCGTGGGCGCGAGAACAAATCGTCAATGGCGTTGTCGATCTGTGCTTGAGTCACGCCTTCGCGCACACTGGTGGTAGTCAGGTGAAAAAAAGTGGTGGCGGTCATCATCCGTCGATGCATCTCGCGATCGCCAAACACATAATCGCCGTAGGTGGCGTGTTTGCTGTTGGCGGTGATCGCACTGTGATCCACCGGGTACCAGATCTCGGTGATCAGCGTCCGCACACCGCCGGGAACCCCACCGGTAGCATCATAACCCCGCGTTTCATCGTGTATAAAACGGGTTGTGTTGCCGACGGCGTAGGGTGATTCTCCGGCCAGCGCGGCGGCGTTTAGCAGAAGTGCACAAAACGTAACACAGACAGTGGCTATCCGGCGTAAAATCGGTGACTGGTTTACCATAGAAGCAACTCGCTATTTTTCGCTATAGAATTAACGGTGGTGCCATCGACACGCGGAGTGGCGTATTTTGCCCGGGGATTAATCCTCGGGTTTCGCACACTTCACCGCGGCCCCGTAAGACACAGGCGCCGCGCCAATGCCCTTTGCCAATACCGTACTGCGCTCCGATATCGACATACGCTCATCGGCGCGCAGATCCCGCAGCAGCGCCCAGCACAGTAACAACAGCACCGCCACCATCGGCAGGGACACCACCAGCGTTGATGCCTGGATAATATCCAGCCCCCCCACCACCAGCAGCGCAAGCCCTGTGAGTGCGATCAGAAAGGCCCACAACAGGCGATTCCAGCGCGCCGGTTCCTGGTAACCGGAAAGGTTTTTGGTACTCACCGAGGCCAGGGTGTAGGCAGCGGAATCCAGGGTGGTGGCGAGAAATATAAAACTCAGCACCGTGAACACCCCCAGGGTCAGATTGCCACCCGGCAGGGTCTGCAGGATGGCGACCACAGCATCGGGGATGCCGTCTTTGTTCAGAATCTCATTGACCGGTACCAGGTTGTGGGTTTCCAGGTAGAGGGAGTAACCGCCCCATATGGCGAAGAAGGTCATGCAGCCGACAGTTCCCCAGAAGATCTCGTTGACGATCACCTCCCGAATGGTACGGCCACGGGAGATCCGCGCGATAAACAGGGCCATCATCGGTGCGTAGGCAACCCACCAGGCCCAGTAGAATACGGTCCATTTTTCGGTAAAGCCGGTTTTGGCGACCGGATCGGTCCACAAGGTGATTCGGAAAAAATTATCCAGATAGAGCCCCAGGCTGTTGCTCCACAATTTGAGGATAAACACCGTGGGCCCCACCGCCAGCACAAACAACAACAGCAGGAAGGCCAGGCTGATGTTGATGTCCGACAGCACTCGGATACCTTTGCCCAGGCCCTTGTAGGCGCTGTAGCTGAACAGCGCCGTCCACAATATCAGTACCATCATTTTGAGGGTGAAACTCTCCTCCACGCCCGTCAGGCTGGAAAGCAGTGTCGACACCAGCGGCACCGACAGTCCCAGTGAGGTGCCTACACCGCCGAGGATGCTGAAGGCAACCACCAGGTCGATCACTTTTCCAGGCCAGCGCCCGGCGTAGTCACCGAGCACCGGTTTGCTGGCGGTACTGAAGCGCAGAAACGGCTCCTTACGTACGTAAAGGCAATAGGCCACGGGTATGGAGGCGATGGTGTAGATCGCCCAGGGAACCAGCCCCCAGTGAAACTGGCTATACATTGCCGCGTACTCGATGGCCGCCGGCGAACCCGGCTCAACACCGAGAGGTGAGTCGTGCATCAGAAAGACGGGTTCGACAAACGACCAATTGATGATGGAGATCCCCATGGCGGCACAGAAAATCATGCACACCCAACTAAAGTTGGAGAACTCCGGCTCCTCCTCCGGACCACCGAGCTTGATATGGCCATAACGCCCAAAAGCGAGCCAGCCGAGGGACACAAAGGAAAAGAAGCCGAACAAAAGTAACAGCCATCCGAATTGCCCGGTGATGATCGCCAACAAACTTTTGACGCCGATGCGGACAGGCTCCGGGTTGAAGCTAATAGCCAGGGCGGCCACCAGTATCATGAGCACCCCGGGCCAGAACACCCCTTTGTCGAGACTGGGCCTGGGGTGTTGCTCGGTCGTGCTCATCTTCATACTCACTGGCGTCCCCTTTCTTTTGCGTATCGGTGGGTGGATGGCAGATCACTCAGGCGGCTTCACGCCTGTTGTGCTTTCTCTTCGCGGTAATCTTCAATGGTCTTGAGGATACGAATCAGCAGTTCGTCCCGCTCCTCGAGGAGTTCCGTCATGGAGCGTCCACCCAGGACTTCATCTGCCCCCGCCACCATGGCGCCATACAGCGCTTCCGTCAACTCCGGCGCCTCCAGGCGGGTCCAGGGCTCTTTGAGGGAGGGTCCGAAATGGTCCAGCATACGCGCCATGCCGCCCTCGCCACCGCACATCGCCATGTTCATGCAGGGGCCGAAGATCGCCCAGCGCAGTCCCGGGCCGTAGGCGATCGATTTGTCGATATCCTCCACGGAACATTCACCGGCGGCCACCATGTGCAGGGCTTCGCGCCAAATCGCGTCCTGCAGCCGGTTGCCGATAAAGCCGTGCAACTCCCTCTCCATCTTGGCCACTTCCTTGCCAAAGTGCTGAAAGAACGCCGCGGCCCAGTCAACAACCTCGGGGTCGGTTTTCTGCCCGCCCACCACTTCGCAAAACGGCACGATGTGAGGTGGCGTGAAGGGGTGACAAACAACGGTACGCTCCGGATGCTGACAACGCACCTGGATGTCGCTCATGGGAAAACCGGAAGTACTTGAAGAGATAATCACCTCTGCGGGAATAGCCGCATCCACCTCGGCAAACAGTGCCTGCTTCGCTTCCAGGTCTTCCGGTGTGCTCTCCTGAATAATGGGCACGGCGGCGCCCAGAGCTTCCAGGCTGTCCACAAAACGCAATTTGTCGGGGCTGGCGCCGGGTTTCAACCCCAGCTGCTCCAGCTTCGGCCAGGCTTCCGCCACACGCTGGCGCAGGCGTTCCTCCGCGCCCGGCGCCTTGTCATAGGCCACCACCTCAAGTCCCTGACGCAGGAAGTGGCAGGCCCAACCGCCACCGATCACGCCTGTTCCGAGAATGCCTATCGCAGTAACTGCTTCTGGTGCAATACGAGTCATAAAAATATCTCCTTGTTCCCCTTGTAGTTAACAACTAGCCGTTAAAAACCGATCACTGCGTACCGCGCAGGCCGAGAATATCACGGGCGCGGGCCGGCGATGCCACTGTCGCGCCCAGGCTTTCAACGATGGTGACAGCGCGTTCCACCAGCTCTTCGTTACTGGCGTAAACCCCTTTATCCAGGAACAGGTTATCTTCCAGACCGACACGGACATTGCCGCCGAGCAGCGCCGCCTGCGCCACCATCGGCATCTGCATGCGGGAGATGCCGAAACCGGCCCAGTTGCAACCCTCGGGCAACATGTCAGCCATCAGCTTCATTGTCGCCGTGTCCGCCGGTGCCCCCCAGGGGATCCCCAGGCACAGCTGGAACAGTGCCGGGGCATCCAGCAGTCCCTGTTTCATCATGTGCAGGGCATACACCAGGTTGCCGGTGTCGAAAATCTCCAGTTCGGGCTTGACCCCCAGCTCCTGACAACGCTTGGCCATCTTGCCCAGCATGTCCGGTGTACTGACATAGATCGCATTGCCGAAATTGAGACTGCCGCAATCGAGGGTGCAGATCTCCGGCTTCAACTCCTCGATATGCAGCATCCGCTCTTCAGCATTGGCCAGGTCCGTGCCCTCAATCATCACATTGGGATCGTTCGGGTCCAGTACCAGATCTCCCCCCATACCCGCTGTGAGGTTGATGATCACATCGGAATCGCTGTCGCGAATACGCTCCACCACCTCTTTGTAAAGTGCCAGGCTGCGCGAGGGGGCACCGGTATACGGATCGCGTACATGCATATGCGCCACAGCCGCCCCGGCTTTGGCCGCGGCGATGGCCGCATTGGCGATCTCCTCCGGCGTCACGGGGATAGCGGGATGTTTACCGACCGTATCCCCGGAGCCAGTGATCGCGCAGGTGATAATGACTTCGTTATTCATCGATGCTCTGCCTCATACTAGAGTCACCGCCCTTGGTGAGCGGCGACACAGGTTAAATTCCCGATCTAAATTACCCCAATGAGGCAGAGGAATTTGAGAATAATCGACCGTTAGTTTTCTATTTCCGACAAATTGCCCACCAGAATGACAGTCTCCCAAGCGCACTGGTGACACTTTCGGGTTAGATTTTGATAGTTCGGTCGCGACTCGGGGAGGTGCCGTACTTGGCCTGGTAACAGCGGGAGAAGTGGGAAACGGAGGTAAATCCGCAGGACACCGAGATATTGGTGACACTGCGGCTGGTTTGCCGCAACAGCCGCCGCGCCTCCTCCAGGCGCAGGTCGCGGTAGAAATGGGAGGGCGTCATGCTCAAATGCTTGCGAAACAACCGTTCCAGTTCACGCTCCGAAATATAGACCTCCTCGGCCAGTTCCGGAATGGTGAGGTTGTGCTCCAGCGAGCGTTGCATCAGTTTGATCACGGAGAGCAACTTCGGGTTACTGATCCCCAGCCGGTTCTGTACCGACATACGCTGGGGATGATCGGCGCCGCGAGCGTGGCTGTAGATCAGCTCCTCGGATGCCGCCATCGCCATATTCTGACCGTGTTGGGCCTGGATCAGATAGAGCATCATATCCAGGCCGGAGAGGCCACCGGAACAGGAAAAGCGGTTGCGATCGATCTCAAAGATGTCGTTGACGACCTTCACTTTGGGAAACTCTTCGGCAAAACTGCTGAGGTTTTCCCAGTGAATTGCGGTACGGTAATTGTCCAGCAACCCGGCAGCGGCCAGTAGATAGGCGCCGGTATCCTGACAGCCCATATCGATGCCGCGACTGGCAAGCCGGCGCAGTCCGGCCAACAGCGTTTTGCCGAGGTAGAGCTGCGGATCGAAGCCCGCGCAGACGATCGCCAGGTCGGTATCCTCCAACTCGCCCAGTGCGCGGTCGGCAAGGATGGTCAGCTGATCGCTGGAGGCGACCGGTGCTCCGTCAACGGAGATGATCTCCCAACGATAGAGCTGTTTGCTGTTGAAGGTGTTGGCCCAGCGCAAAGGATCCACCATGGAGGAAAACCCCAGTAAGGAAAACCCCGGCAGCAGTATAAAACTGATACGCTGCGGCAGGGTTTGTGGGTAATCGCCAAACACGCTGCTTCTCTTTTTTATAGCCAGCCATAAACTGGTCTTGTCGAAAACATACAAAAGATAGTCGGATCTTATAAAAACTTCAACCACCCATAAAGGCTAGTATAACGACTCACAAACCTAGCCTAAGCCGAGAGAGAAAATCATGAGCAAACCCTTTCCCGCAGAAGCGCTGATCACTTACGACACTTCTGTGCAGGCGGAGTGGATCGACTACAACGGCCACATGAGCGAGGCGTTCTATGTGCTGGTGTTCGGTTATGCCACCGATGGCCTTTACGATCTGTTGGGTATCGATGCCGCCTACCGGGAGGCCCATCAGTGTTCCGTCTATACCGTGGAAGCGCACATCAACTATCTACAGGAGGTGGGGGAAGGCGAACCGCTGCTGGTGAAGACCCAACTGTTGGAGAGTGGTGCCAAAAAGATGCGCTACTTTCACACCCTGTACCATGGCAAGACGGGGGAGGAACTGGCTTCCACCGAACTCCTGGTGCTATTCGTGGACATGACAACCCACCGCACTGCGCCCTTCCCCGAGGGGATTGCGGATAACGTGGAGGCACTGAGACAAGCCCACGCCGCGCTATCCACACCAGCGCTTGCTGAACGTAAAGTGGGGCAGCGTTAGATTTGGGGCGAGTCACTGGATAATTGCCGCCGCAGAGCGACACATAAGAGAATCAATACCCCCATCATGGGCAGTGAGAACAGCAGGGTGGAGATCTGCACGATGTCCAATCCGCCGACCACAAGCAGCGCCACACCGGTGAAGGCGATCATGCAAGCCCACAACAGCCGATTCCAGCGCGCCGGCTCCTGGTAACCGGTGAGGTTTTGAGTACTCACCGATGCCAGGGTATAGGCGGCGGAGTCCAGGGTCGTGGCCAGAAACACAAAGCAAAGCAGAGTGAATACAGCAAGCAGAAAACCACCGCCGGGCAGTGTATCGAGCACGGCGATAACAGTCGCCGGAATCCCCCGCTCGACAAGCAGCTGGGTAAGCGGGGAAATCCCTTCCACTTCTATATAGACCGCATAACCACCCAAGATCGCAAAGAATGCCATACAGCCCACACTGCCCCAAATCACTTCGCTGAGAATCACCTCCCTGACGGTACGGCCACGGGAGATACGGGCGACAAACAGGGCCATCATCGGCGTGTAGGCTATCCACCACGCCCAATAGAACACAGTCCACTTTTCGGTAAACCCGCTGTCGGCAACGGGGTCTGTCCAAAGGCTGATACGAATGGCGTTATTGAGGTAGAGCCCCAAACTGTTACTCCACAGTTTCAAAATGTAGGTGGTGGGCCCGACCAGCAGCACAAACACCAGCAGCAGCAACGCCAGCGCAATGTTGATATCGCTCAACACTTTGATCCCCTTGTCCAGGCCGTTGTAGACGCTGTAACTGAACAGAAGCGTCCACAAAGAAAGAACAGCCAGGTCAAGCGAAAAGCTCTCTTCAAACGCGAACAGATTACTCAACAGTGCCGAAACCAGTGGAATCGACAACCCCAGCGATGTACCCACACCGCCGAGAATACTGAGGATAACCACCACATCGATAATCTTGCCGGGCAGTTTTTCACAGTAGCCACCCAACAGCGGTTTGCAGGCATTGCTCAGGCGCAGAAATGGCTCTCGGCGCACGTAGAGCATATAGGCAACGGGTACAGTGGCGATTGTGTACATGGCCCAGGGAACGATACCCCAGTGAAACTGACCATACATGGTGGCCCACTCGATCGCCTGACTGGAATAAGGCTCAATACCCATGGGCGGTTCTCTCAGCAGGTAAAGGGGCTCCACAAATGCCCAATTAACAAGACCGATACCGATACCGGCACAGAACAGCATGGCAACCCAGCTAAAGGTGGAGAACTCGGGTTTATCGTCGACACTCCCCAGCTTGACCTGGCCATAGGGGCCGAATGCCAGCCATGCCAGAAACAGCACGCAACAAAATCCGTACAACAGAAACAGCCAGCTGAATTGCCCTGTGATAAAAGTCAGCGCCTCTTTTACCACCGTACGTGCAGGGCCGGGGAACAGGGTCAGCGGAATAGCGATGCTTAGGCAGATGACGAGGGAGCACCAGAACACCGTTTTGTCCAGGGCGGGTTTCAACTTCGGTGTTGTTGTGTTGTCTCCGATCCCCATAATGAGGCTCCCAACCTTGACGGGCCTATTATAGTTCAAGATGGGAAGTCTGATACGGACAAGCGACAACGGTATCTGACCCGGAAGGTGTTTACTTAAGCCAAAGTCCCCTGTAGGTCGGACTTCGCTTAAGGCGCCTACTGTTGGTAGTCCGACAACGATGCCGGAATGAGCGCCGTTGGTCGGATTGATGCCCAAAGCACTCCCTTCGCTCGCGGGGCAGGCCCAATCCGACCTACAGAGTCCATTGAGTTTAGGAGCCAGGGGCCGCGCGTCGACGTCGCCGGGAACGACTATTGCCGGCACCGGTTTTCTTTGCCGGCAGGGTCAGGATTTGCGAAAGGTTGGGAAAGCTGTCCGTTTTGTGGGGTATAGCCATCGCCTCCACAAAATGCTGCTGGAACTTGTCCGCCAGGGCGGTTTCCACTTTCTCAATCTCCCTGACAACGGTTGCGATCGACTCACGATAGCTGCGGTTCAGCAGCGCCATACGAGCGCCATTGCCGGCGGCATTACCCGCCGCGGAGACCTCGCGCAGATCACAATCCGGAATCAGCCCCAGCACCATCGCATAAGTGACATCGATGTGGGCGCCGAACGCCCCGGCCAAGCGAATGCGATCCACCTGGGTAATACCGGCGCGATCCATTAGCAATTTGATGCCCGCCAGCAGTGCCGCTTTCGCCAGCTGGATCTCGCGGATATCGTTCTGGGTGATGTAGAGTGGTCGCTCGCTATCGGTCAGCCGGTATATACAGGTACGACCCTCCAGTTCCAGGCGCGGGCAACGCTCGGCCAGAGAGGCATCGAACACACCGTCCTGATCGATCAGCCCGGCGAGATAGAGCTCGGCCACTGCTTCGATAATGCCGCTGCCGCAAACTCCGGTAATGCCGGTGGCCTGCACCGCCTCTTCAAAACCAGCTTCGTCGGACCAGACCTCGCTGCCGATCACCCGGAAGCGGGGCTCCAGGGTATCGCGATCGATGCGGAACCGCTCAATCGCTCCCGGTGCCGCCCGTTGCCCGCAGGAGATCTGCGCGCCCTCGAAAGCCGGACCAGTGGGACTGGAGGCGGCAAACAGTTTGTCGCGGTTACCCAGAACGATCTCGGCATTTGTGCCGACATCTACCAGCAGCGAGACAGCTTCGCGCTCCTGTGGCGTTTCTGCCAGGATCATACCGGCGGTGTCGGCGCCCACATGTCCGGCGATGCAGGGCAGCAGATAGACCCGCGCACCCCGAGCCAATCCCAGCGCCAATTCGTTCGCCGGCATCGATACACCGCTGTCCACCGCCAACGCAAAAGGCGCGCCACCGAGTTCCACCGGGTCTATACCGAGCAGCAGGTGATGCATAATCGGGTTGGCCACCAGGGTGACCTCCAGCACTGTGCTCTTGTCCCATTGGGCCTGTTCCATCAACTGTTGAAACAGGTCATTCAGTGCACTGCGCACTGCCGCTGTCATCTCCACATCCCCACCGGGATTCATCATGCTGTAGGAGACGCGGCTCATCAGGTCTTCGCCGAAGCGAATCTGGGGGTTCATGGCACCGGCGGACGCCAGTACCTCGCCAGTGGTAAGGTCGCACAGATGGGCGGCAAGTGTTGTGGAACCCACGTCTACCGCAATGCCGGCCAATCGTTCATGAAATCCCGGCCAGAGGGCCACCACTTCTCGCTCGTCTCGCACCGCGCAGGTAATTTGCCAGCCGCCCTTTCTCAAGGTTTTCTGCAGCAAGGGCAACAGATGAGTCGCCAGTTGTGGATTATCAAGCTGCCACTGTTCACGCAAGGCATCCAGCAATCTCTCTGCATCACCCGTTGGGATATCCAGACTGGGCTCCGCCACCTCCACGAAACACAACCGCAGCACCGGGTCCTTTTCGATCGCCAACTCGTCGGCGTCCTTGCGCACCACCTGCCGGTGCACCTGACTTTCCGGCGGCACATCGATCACCACATCGCCCTGCAGCTGCGTATGACAGGAGAGGCGCCGACCATCGAGCAGGGTTTTCTTGCGGGCGAAGCGCTGCTCCGGCTCCGACAGCGGCGTCAGGTTCTCGCCGCTGGAGCTGATGCCGTGCTTGGCGAACTGCCCCTCGCCCACATTTACCTGGCAGCGACCGCAAATGCCGCGACCGCCACAGACTGAATCGATATCCACTCCCAGACTGCGGGCCGCCTGAATCAGTGGTGTGCCCACCGGAAACTGTCCCCGCTTGCCGGAGGGGGTGAAAATTACCCGCGCTTCACGATCAACTGCCTGGCTCACCCTTCACCTCCGTCGTTCAAACGTTGCTCATTAGGCCGTGGGCGCAGCAGCGCGGGCGCGACGACGATTGCCGCGGCGGGCGCGACCTTCCCCCTCAGCCGGAGGCTCGCGATAGGCCTTGATCCAGTTAAGGCACTCCGGATCGTGCCCCATCATCACGTCGGCGCCGCGGATGCCCGCCATGATTTCACTGTGCATCGGGTTGGTGATAGCGGAGGTCATACCGGCGCCAATCGCCATGGCGATAAACGCGCCGTTCAGGCCGTTGCGGTTGGGCAACCCGAAGCTGATATTGGAGGCGCCACAGGTGGTGTTGACCTTCAGCTCTGTGCGAAGACGATGCATCAATTCCAGCACCTGCTTGCCGGCGGTATTGACCGCGCCCACCGGCATCACCAGCGGGTCCACCACCACATCACTGGCGGGGATGCCGTAGTCGGCAGCGCGTTCAACGATCTTTTTGGCCACATCGAAGCGCACATTGATATCCTGGCTGATGCCGGTTTCGTCGTTGGAGATTGCTACCACCGCACACTCGTGTTTCTTCACCAGAGGCAGCACCCGCTCCAGACTCTCCTCCTCACCCGTTACCGAGTTGAGTAACGCCTTGCCTTTATAGACAGCCAACCCGGCCTCCAGCGCCTCGATTACCGAAGAGTCGATACACAGGGGAGCGTCAGTCAGGGACTGCACCAGTTGAATCGTCTGGGCGAGAATTGCCGGTTCATCCGCCAGGGGGATACCCGCATTCACATCAAGCACATGCGCGCCCGCTTCCATCTGCGCGATGGTATCGGCTTTCACCCGGCTGAAATCGCCGTTCTTCATCTCTTCCGCCAGCAGCTTGCGGCCGGTGGGGTTGATGCGTTCACCGATGACCACGAAGGGGCGGTCGAATCCCAGTACCACCTCTTTTGTGGCGGAGCTGATCACTGTCTCTGTCATAGCGATTTTCTCTCTTTATCTCGTTTGTGTTAGCTAGCTCTACTTTGTTACGCTGAACTTAAATTATCGTGTAGGGTGGATTTACCCAAAAAACGGGCACAAGAGCGTTTGCGTAATCCACCAAGAAACGTGCCATTAGCAGACTAATTGGTGGATTACGCTACGCTAATCCACCCTACGTTGGCGAAAGCGTTTTTGCATGACAAAGTAGAACTAGCTACCTGTTGTAACCATGCCGTATTGTGTGTCGCGCTGCGGATACCAGGGTATGCGACCGTTCAACACGCCGGCGGATTCCACCATATCCGGCACCGCCTCTTCCTGGCGGTAGGCCATCACATGCACCCCGGCAACGCCTTCGATCTCTTTCACCTGCTGCATCATCTCGATACAGATTTTCTGCCCTTCCGCCTTCTGCTTCTCGGCGCCTTTCATACGTTTGATCACGTCGTCGGGGATATGCACGCCGGGTACATTGCCGCGCATCCATTCCGCGCCCCGAGCCGAGGCCAACGGTCCCACGCCCACCAGAATGAACACCTTTTCGTGCAGACCGCGGTCGCGCACACGCTTCATATACTCTTCGAGTCGGGGCAGATCGTAGCAGTACTGGGTTTGTACAAATTGCGCGCCCGCTGCGACCTTTTTGGCCAGGCGTTCGACCCGAAAATCAAAATCGGGTACAAACGGATTGGCGGCTGCACCGAGGAACACCCGTGGCGGCAAGTCCAGCTTGCGGCCGCTCTGGAAATGGGATTTCTCCCGCATGGTGCGCACAATTTCCAGCAGCGACATGCAATCAAGATCGAACACCGGCTTGGCGCCGGGGTGGTCACCGGTTTGCACGCCGTCGCCGGACAGGCACATAATGTTGGTCACCCCCATGGCCGCCGCACCCAATACATCCCCCTGAATCGCGATACGGTTGCGGTCCCGACAGGAGACCTGCATGATCGGCGAATAGCCTATCCGGGTCAGCAGGGCACAGACCCCGACGCTGGACATATGGCAGTTGGCACCGGAGCCGTCGGTGGAGTTGATGCCGTCCACATAACCGTCGAACAATCGTGCGCGCCGGTAAACCTCTTCGGCATCAGCGGAATCCGGTGGTGCCAGTTCCGCAGTAACCGCAAAGGTACCCGCACGCAGTACCCGCTCTAGTCGGCCCGGGGAGACGTGTCCCTCGCGAATCGGCAGCGGCTCGCCCGCTACCAGGGGTTCGTCATCAAAGTACACCGCTCACCTCCCCGTTTTGTTCCTGCGTCACCCGCATGCGTGCCGCCCGCAACCAGGAGGAACGGCCTTTCAGCGTACTGTCCACCGGCAGCTGCACGGTTTCTATCAGTTTGTGTGAACGCATCTGGCGGGCACCGCGGGCGGCTTCCACCCACACGCAACGCATGTCCGCTTTCACTTCGCAATGGCCGTTGCTGCGCACACCGCCGCAAGGGCCGTTGCGCAGAGTTTTGGGACAATTCATCGGACAACTCATGCCGGTGCTGGAAAGCGCACACTGGCCACACATCTGACAATCGAAGAGAAAACCCTTGATCGCTTTTTCCACTGCCGCCACCGGCTTGTCCAATCGTTCATAACCGATCGCTCGCCACAGAGGATCGAGTTTTACCATCACCCATTCGACGATATGGTAGAGCCTCTCCATACCCCGCGAATGACTGGTAGACCAATAACGAACCGCTCGCATAGTCAGTTGTTTCCTCGCAACGCTTTAATCAACAACGTGATCAATGGTTAAAAGACAGCATCCACTCAATTCGATTCAGCCACGCCTTTGGCGCGTACCAGCTTCTCCAGATCCTCATCACTGAAAGCGGTGTCCAGTTGCAGCGCGGTGGCATTGACCGCCGCGCGCAGGTCACCGTCAACCGGACTGTTGACGCGCCGCCATTCCGACAGGTAGGCATCTGACGAACCCTTACCCGCGCGCATGGCGGCGCGATCGATCGCCTCGGCAAAACGCTGGGGCAATACTCTCTTGATACTGTTGCGACCGGCCTTGCCGATCACCTGAGCGGGAATGTCGCGCCAGTAGACGGTAATCAGTTTTTCCATTGCAGCACCTCCTGGTCTGCCAGCGCGGCCTGCAGTTTGCCGTAGCCGGTAAAGCGATATTCAAAGTCGAGTCCTAGCTGTTGGGCACAGGTTTCCGCCTGGGCTTTTAAGCTGTCATTGGACTCCTGCGCCAGATAGAGCACGCGTCGGTAGTGGCCAAAAAACTGCGCTATCAATTCGGGATAGCAGTCCAGCGCCAACCCCCGTATTACCAGGCGCTCGAAGTGACGCACCAGAAAGTCCGTGAGAAAAAAGGTGCCCGGCTCCTCCGCCATCAACTGATCGAAAGCAGCGCTGCCCGCGAAGAGGTCGTAACAGTGAGCGCCGGGCAGGCGGTCCACACCGTGATCCCCCAACAGCGCATCCAACCGGCCTCCTGTACCGCAATCAGCGTAGGCCACGAACAGCTGCCGGTAGCGATCGCGCAACGCCAGCAGTTTCTCTTCGACACAACCGGGAATCTTTTCCGGGCTGTTGTGCAGTTCCGCCGGCAGGCAATGCAGTTCCAAATGGGTCCAGTTATTGAACCGGGTCAGTGCAATCAACTCCCGGGCGATGGCGCCACAGGCGATAACACCAACGGGTTCCTGAACCTCTGCAGCCGTCACCGTCATACCGCCGCCGCGCGACGCTCCGATACCATCTGCTTGGCCATCTCCACCGCTGCCGCGGCATCGCGACAGTAAGCGTCCGCGCCAATGGCCTCACCGAACTCCTCGTTGAGCGGCGCACCGCCCACAAACACCAGGCAGTCGTCGCGCATCCCTTTGGCTTCCAGGGTCTCGATCACCACCTTCATGTAAGGCATGGTGGTGGTCAGCAGAGCCGACATACCGAGGATGTCCGGCTTGTGTTCTTCGATCGCTTCCAGGTAGTTCTCGACCGGGTTGTTGATGCCGATATCGATCACTTCAAAACCGGCACCCTCCATCATCATCGACACCAGGTTCTTGCCAATATCGTGGATGTCGCCCTTGACGGTACCGATCACCATCTTGCCGATCGGCTTGACACCGGTTTCCGCCAACAGCGGACGCAGTACTTCCATACCCGACTTCATGGCGTTGGCGGCCATCAGGACCTCGGGCACAAACAGAATGCCTTCGCGGAAATCCACGCCGACAATATTCATGCCGCCGACCAGCGCTTCGTTCAGGGTTTTCTCGGCGCTCCAGCCACGCTCCAGCAGGATGCGGGTTCCCTCTTCGATCTCATCGGCCATGCCGTCATAGAGGTCGTCGTGCATCTGTGCAACCAGCTCCTCATCATTCAGCTCGGCCAGATCCAGTTCGTTCTCTTCTTCATAGATGTCTTCAGACATGGGGTCACTCTCCGCTGCTAGGGTGTGCTTAATCTCTGACCATAAATTTATGCCGAGACGGTTACTGTCGCTGCCATCACAACGACGCGAGGTTATCCAATTACGACGGGGTTATTTGCAGGCGACTTGGCCCGAGAATTTCATCCTTATATTCCTAAATTCAACGGACCCGGGAGCGGCGCCGCGCCGGCGCTTGCGACGCGCTGCCGGCGGCGGGATCGTAGTCGCCGTGATATTGCGCCTGGGCACCGTTGGAGACTTCACCCAACACCTCGACTACCTGTGTCAGTGTCGGCCTCTCTCCCGGCAGGTAGCCATCCAGCGCCCGGCGCATTGCCGCCACATGCAGCGGCGAAGTACCGCAGCAACCACCGATAATCCGCGCACCGGCGTCCACCGCCAGGCGGGCGTAAGCGGCCATCAGTTCCGGTGTGCCGTCGTAGCAGATAGCCCCATTGATATACTCCGGTATTCCGCAATTGCCTTTGGCGACGATAACGGCATCTGCAGTCGAGCTGGCCGCCATATTCAGTATTGTCAGCACCAGCTCCGACGGACCGACGCCGCAGTTGGCGCCAAACCCGGCAAGGGGCACATCTTTATTCGCGGAAAAAGCAGCCAGATCCGCCGGCGTCACACCCATCATCGAGCGGCCGTTAGTATCGAAACTCATAGTGCAGACAATCGGCAGGCCGGCTTGCGCCGCGCCCGCTATCGCCGCCTGTGTCTCCTCCATGGAGGAGAGGGTTTCGAGCCACAACAGGTCGACACCTCCGCGGGCAAGGGCCTTGGCCTGCTCGGCAAAGACCTCGGTCGCTTCCTCGATCTGCAACTCTCCCAGCGGCGCAAGAATTTCACCGGTCGGGCCCATGCTGCCGGCTACCAACAGCGTGCGATCCGCTTTCGCGATCTCCTCCCGGGCAATCGCCGCGGCGCGCTCATTCAGCTCGTCGACAGCGTTTTCGCTGCTATGCAGCTTTAGCCGACAGCGGTTGCCGCCAAAACTGTTGGTCAGCAATATGTCTGAACCCGCCTCGACAAAGCTGCGATAACTGGCGGCGACACGATCCGGGTGTTCGCGATTCCAATGCTCCGGGCAATCGCCGGTCTGCAACCCCAGGGCGAAAAGGTTGGTCCCCGTGGCGCCGTCTGCCAAAAGAATGTTTCGCTCTGACAACAAATGACTGAGACTCTCGCTCATCACTCACTCCGTTCAAACTGGCTGGTCGTCGCAGTTTAGCGACTGGAGGCGTTGCGTCCTTCCTTCAGTGCGCCATCGATTTTCGCAATCTCGCCAAAACCTCACCATGACGCCAACAGATATTCCCGTGTCGTAAATCACACAGCGGAAACCGCCCGATCTCGCCATACTGGTGAAAATCACTATTTGTCAGTAGCTGAAAGAGGACACCCTTCATGAGTGAAGCTCAAGCCCGCAGCCGCCGTCGCTCAGGTGGCGGTCGCTCTGCCCGCGTTCAGGCTCGCCAGCGATCCGCCGTTACGGCTCCCCCCTACATCACCCGTCAGTTTGCGCCCCTGGAAGTGCTGAACGAAGAGGGGCTCAGCCTGATCGAGAACAACGCCGAATTGGTGCTGGAAGAGATCGGTATCGAATTTCGGGAAGACCCGGAGGCACTGGAAATTCTCAAGGACGCTGGCTGCGATGTAAAAGGGGAGCTGGTCCGTTTTCCCCGCGGCCTGTGCCGCAAGATCATCACCGAAAATGCGCCCCGTCAGTTTACCCAGTGCGCGCGCAACAGCGCGCGCAATGTCGAGATCGGCGGCAACCACACCGTCTTCGTGCCGGGCTACGGTGCCCCCTTTGTGCGCGACCTGGATAACGGCCGCCGCTACGCCACTCTGGAAGACTTTCAGAACTTCGTCAAACTGGCCTATATGTCACCTTATATGCACCACTCCGGCGGTACCGTTTGCGAACCGGTCGATGTGCCGGTGAGCCAGCGCCACCTGGACATGCTCTATGCCCACATCCGCTACAGCGACAAGGCATTTATGGGATCGGTGACTCACCCCTCACGGGCCCAGGACACCATCGATATTTGCAACATTCTGTTTGGTGAAGAGTTTGTGCAGCAGAACACGGTGGTCACCAACCTGATCAACGCCAACTCGCCAATGACCTTCGACGCCACCATGCTCGGCGCTGCCAAGGTTTACGCGCGCAACAACCAGGCCTGTGTGCTGTCGCCGTTTATTCTCTCCGGCGCCATGGCGCCCGTAACTGTCGCCGGCACACTGACCCAGATTCTGGCCGAGGTCCTCGCCGGCATCACCTTTATCCAGCTTTACGCACCGGGCGCGCCCTGTGTGTTCGGCACCTTCGCCAGCGCCATCTCCATGCAGTCCGGCGCGCCCACCTTCGGTTCGCCCGAGCCGGCACTGGTGCTGTACGGCGCCGCGCAACTGTCACGACGACTGGGTCTGCCGTTCCGCTCCGGCGGTGCACTGCCGGCCTCCAAAATCTCCGATGCCCAGGCGGCCTATGAGAGTGCCAACACCCTGCAGCCGACGGTACTGGCGGGAGTCAACTTCGCCCTGCACAGTGCCGGCTGGCTCGAAGGCGGTCTGGCGATGGGCTACGAAAAGTTTGTGATGGACCTGGATCAGCTGGGCATGTTGCAGAAGATGTGTCAGGGTGTGGACCTGTCGGAAAACGGCCAGGCGCTGGATGCCATACGCGAAGTCGGCCCCGGCAAACACTACCTGGGTTGCGCCCATACCCAGGCCAACTTCGAAACCGCCTTCTACCGCTCTACCATTGCCGACAACAACAGTTTCGAGCAGTGGCAGGAAGAGGGCGAGCTGGACGCCACCCAGCGCGCCAACAAGGTGTACAAAAAGATGTTGGCCGAGTACGAAGCGCCGGCACTGGACCCGGCCATCGACGAAGCGCTGAACGAGTATATCGTCAAACGTAGAGACGAGCTGCCACCGAGCAATGAATAACCGCTAAAGCTTGTTCGACCCGAATTGTAGGGGCCAGGCCACAGTGCCTGGTTTTTTTTGAGAAGGAACATTCCCGATATTATTAACCCGGCAATCAAGGTTGCCGGGTTAATAGCTCCCTAATGCCCCCAGCTGGAGAGTATTGCACCGATGACCCCTTCCCCCGTAACCCAGCCCCTGTGGACACCTTCCGAAGAACGCATCCAAACGGCCAACCTGACCCGCTTTATCGCTCAGGTCCGGGAAAAACGAGCCCTGCCCCCTATGGGTTACCACGACTTGTACCGCTGGTCGGTCGAGGAGAGCGAGGCCTTCTGGAGCGAGATCTGGGATTTCTGCCAGGTCGTGGCCGAAACCAAGGGTGAGGTGGTGGTTGAAGCCAAAGACAAAATGCCCGGCGCCTGCTGGTTTCCCCAGGCCCGACTGAACTTTGCCGAGAACTTGTTGCGCCGCAGGGATAACGCCGATGCCCTGGTCTTCCGAGGCGAAGACCGGGTCGAACGGCGGTTGAGCTTTGCCGACCTCTACGATGGAGTTTCCAGACTCGCCCAGGCGATGCGGGCCATGGGCGTGCAGAAAGGCGACCGGGTGGCCGCGGTTCTACCCAATATGCCGGAAACCGTCATCGCCATGTTGGCCACCGTCAGCCTGGGGGCCATCTGGACCTCCTGCTCACCCGACTTCGGTGTCGCAGGGCTGCAGGATCGTTTCGGGCAAACCGAACCCAAGCTGCTCTTTGCCGTGGATGGCTATCGCTACAACGGCAAAACCCACAACTGCCTGGACAAGTTCAAGGCCCTTGTCCCCGAACTCCCCGGCCTGGAGCAAGTAGTGATCGTTCCCTACGCCGGTTCGAAAGAGGAAACAGAGAGCATTCCCTGGGCCTGCACGCTCGGCGACTGGATTCAGGATTTTGCTCCCCGGGAGATCCAATTCACTTACACAAACTTTAATGACCCGCTTTACATCCTCTACTCCTCCGGAACCACGGGAAAGCCCAAGTGTATTGTCCACGGCGTCGGGGGTACCCTGTTGCAGCATCTGAAGGAGCACCAACTGCACTCGGATATCAAACGGGATGACCGGGTGTTATTCTTCACCACCTGCGGGTGGATGATGTGGAACTGGCTCGTCAGCGCCTTGGCCAGCGAGGCGGCCCTGATGCTCTATGACGGTTCGCCCTTTTATCCCGACGGCAATACGCTGTGGGATTTCGCCCAAAAGGAGCGCTTTACCTTTTTCGGCACCTCGGCCAAATATATCGAAGCCCTTAACAAGGCGGGGCTCAACCCCAAATCCAGCCACCGGCTGGATAACCTGAGAACGCTTGCCTCCACCGGCTCACCGTTGACGCCCGAGTCGTTCGATTACGTTTACGCTAGTATCAAGAGCGATCTGAACCTGGCCTCCCTCTGCGGGGGTACCGATATCATCTCCTGCTTTATGCTGGGCTGCCCCGTGATTCCGGTGTGGCGTGGTGAGATACAGAGTCCTGGACTGGGCATGAAGATTGAAGTCTTCGACCCGGACGGAAAAGCAATTGAGGGAGAAACGGGCGAGCTGGTCTGCACCCGTGCCTTTCCCAGCATGCCAATCGGTTTCTGGAACGACAACAGTGGGGCCCGCTATCACCTGGCCTACTTTGCACAATACCCCAATACCTGGTGCCACGGCGACCTGATCGAACTGACCGAACAGGGGGGGATCATCGTCCATGGACGCTCTGACGCCACCCTCAATCCCGGGGGCGTGCGCATCGGCACCGCCGAGATCTATCGCCAGGTGGAGCAGTTCGACGAAGTGGCGGAGTCGGTGGTGGTCGGCCAGGAGTGGGCCGGGGACATCAGAGTGGTGCTCTTTCTCAAACTGCGTGACAGCCTGACCCTGGATAAGGCCCTGACCGATCAGATCAAACAGAAAATTCGACAAAACTGTACACCGAGGCATGTGCCGGCGGTGATTCACCAAGTCCATGCTATTCCCCGCACCCAATCCGGAAAGATAACGGAGCTGGCAGTAAGAGACGCGATTCATGCCCGCCCCGTCAAAAACGACGAAGCGCTGGCCAACCCGGAAGCCCTCGATGAGTTCCGGCAATGGGCGAACATTCGCTAGAAATTGGAAAAATGGAAAAAGGGGACAGACCCCTTCGAAGGGTTCCACTCCCCTCCGCAATGGCACCCGTACCGCATCACTCCGACCTCATCTTCTGCCAATTGCGGATGGCACACTCACCTGAAAGAGATTTTGCTTACGCGTTGTAGACGAACGCCCGTCTACGCTCCAGACATCTTCCACTGACCAGAGTTGTTGTCGACTTTTGTCATAGCTGTCCCACAGCGCGCGGTAACTTTCCCTGAGTTTCGGGTGTAACTCATCGGGGGCGATCTCCGCCAAAGGACGCAACACATGGGCATATTTGACAATATCGCTGCGTGGCAGCAGATTGCCCGCAAACTCCCCGACCAGATCACCATAGGTCAGAATATCGAGGTCCAGCTTGCGACTGCCGCATTTTGGTTCGCAGAGCCGCCGGCCGTAGGTGTATTCGATCTTGCGCAGTTGCCAGGCGAGTTCGCCCACTCCCAGGTGAGTGTCAAAAGCAGCGACCAGGTTGTAGAAATTGTCGCCCTCAAACCCCACCGCCTCACTCTCATAAACGGAGGAGAGCTGCAACCGCCCAAACGCCCTGCGCAGGGCATCCAGGGCGGCCCTGATATGCTTCTCGCGCTCTATATTACTGCCGATACCAATGTATACCCTGGCCATTTGATAAATCTCTCGGTTGTTAGAGACTCCGTTCGCCCGCTTCCAGTGTTTGCAATATCAAAGTATTGATCGTCATGGGGCCCACGCCGCCGGGAACCGGGGTATAGGCGCTGGTACGATCTTTAACCGTTGCCAACGCCACATCGCCCACGCCACCGGGGTGGTAGCCCGCGTCAACGACGACGGCGCCCTCTTTGATCCACTCGCCTTTGATAAACTCGGGCTTGCCCACCGCCGCGACCAGGATATCAGCGCTCTGGATAAGCTCCGGCAAATTTTGGGTACGTGAGTGACAGATCGTGACCGTGGCGTTGGCGTTGAGCAGCATCATCGCCATCGGCTTGCCGAGAATAGGGCTGCGCCCGACCACCACTGCGTGTTTACCCTCCAGGGCAATATCGTACGCCCGCAACAGCCGCATAATGCCCTGGGGCGTGGCACAGCCGTAAGCCGCCTCCCCCATTGCCATACGTCCGAAGCCCAGGCAGGTAACGCCATCCACATCCTTGCCGAGCGCTATGGCGTCAAAGCAGGCGCGCTCGTCGATTTGACTTGGCACCGGATGCTGCAGCAGGATGCCGTGCACGTTCGGGTCTTCATTCAGCGCGCGAATCCTGGCAAGCAGCTCCTCGGTCGTGGTCTCCTCAGGCAGCTCAATCGCCAGAGAGTCCATTCCCACCCGCCGGCAGGCGTCGCCCTTCATTCTTACATAGGTGGCGGAGGCGGGATCATTGCCCACCAGAATAGTCGCCAGGATAGGCGTTTCCCCGGCGCTTTTCTCCCGGAGTCTTTCCGCACGCAGTTTGATCTGCTCTTCTGTCTTGGCGGCTTGCAGCTTACCGTCGAGTACGAGTGAAGTCATGGTTCTCAAATCTCTGTAAGTCTCGTAGAAACTATGAAGGGTTGCCACATCGTTAGCGTTACAAAGCAGTACTAATTAAACACAACCGCCTTGTTGCCGTTCAAAAACACCCGCTGTTCGCAGTGTGCCTTCACGGCCTTGGCCAGGGTAACGCTTTCGGTGTCCCGACCAGTGGCGATCAGTCCCTCCGTGGTGTAGGTATGGTCCACCTCCTTAATCCCCTGGGCGATGATCGGCCCCTCGTCGAGGTCGGCGGTGACGTAGTGTGCGGTGGCGCCCACCATTTTGACGCCCCGATCATGGGCGCGGTGGTAGGGTTTGGCGCCTTTGAAACCCGGGAGCAGCGAGTGGTGGATATTGATGGCGCGTCCCTGCAATTTCCCGCAGAGATCTTCAGACAGCACCTGCATGTAGCGCGCCAGCACTACCAGTTCCGAACCGGTCTCCGCCACCAGCTCCATCAGACGCGCCTCCTGCTGCGGTTTGGTTTCCGCTGTCACCGGCAAGTGGTAGTAAGGGATACCGTGCCAGTTAACCAGCGATTCCAGATCCGGGTGATTGGAGACCACCGCGGTGATATCCACCGGCAGGTGGCCAGTGCGCCAGCGGTAGAGCAGGTCATTGAGGCAGTGGTCGTACTTGGACACCATGATAAGCACCTTCGGCTTTATCGCGGTGTCGTGCAGCTCCCAGTTCAGGGAAAAGCGTTCGGCGACGGCGGAGAAGGTCTCTGCAAACTCCTCCTGTGTGAGATCACCCGACTCCAGGGCAAATAATACACGGACAAAAAAGTTACCGGATTCCCTGTCGTCGAACTCGTTCATCTGCTCGATATAACAGCCGCGCTGGTAGAGAAAATCGCTGATTGCCGCGACGATTCCCCGGTCGGAGGGGCAGGATGCTTTGAAAATGAATCGCTGCTGTGTCATAGATGGTGTCATGGATAATGTCATGGAATGCTCTCCCAGGTTGAGAGGACGCAGGTCGGTTACGCGCCCGCGTCAATAGGTGTCAGTTATCTATCGCTTCGATCGGGGCTCCCGACCGGCGTATCGACCTACGGCAGCTGTACCGCTTTACGCTCCACCGCAAAGCCGTACTCAGCGGCGGCGTCGGCAATCCAGCGGAACAGGTAGTCGGCAAAGCTGCGCCTTACCACCAGATCGAAGGAGCCGTCCGCTTTTTTGCTCACCAGCGCCGTGGCTTTGGCGAAAGTGGTTTGCACGCAGCGCCCCGGACCAAAGCGGCTGGGATGGAAGTCGTAGCCACTGGACTTTTTCAGCAGGCTCTCGACCTCCCCACCGCTGAGGTTGATCAGGGTCTGTCCACCGCTGATATCCACCACCGAGAAGTGACCGTGCAGTGTTTGACGGAGCCTGGCTTCCACCTCGGCTTCGGTACCGCCTTCGACAATGACCAGCCACTCGGTGGGGCCAAGCCAGTACACGCGGGTCTGGCCCGCTACCGCACTGGCGCAGGGTTCGGTGGGCAACTTCACTCCCAGCACCTCTTCCACGCCTTTGAGAAAGAGTTCGTTATCGGGATCGCCGCGCAAACTCAGATGGCCCTGGAATACCGCCTCTCGCAGCAGCACACCGCAGTCGGCGCGCTGTGCGCCGGCAATTTCCCTGCGCATATAATGTAATGGTGTTTCAACGCTCACAGCGACATCAGCCGCCGGCTGTTCTCTCTTTAGGGCCTCAGACATTCTGGCGCTCTCCTTTGGGATCGTAGAAAACGGAACTGACAATTTCAGCAGCGACGGTGCGGCCATCGGCCAGCGGACAGTGGATGATTTCACCCATGCGTTTCAGACCGCCCTTGACCACCGCCAGCGCAAAAGAGTGTCCAAGATTGGCGCTGTAGTAACTGGACGTTACATGGCCCTGCATGGCCATGGGTATTGGCTGATCGGGTTCGTTGACAATCTGCGCCCCCTCGGGCAGCACCGTCTGCGGATCCAGCGGTTTCAGCCCGACAAACTGCTTGCGGTTTTCCCGCACGCAATCGCAGCGCTCCAGCGAGCGCTTGCCGACAAAGCTGAACGCCTTGTTTTTGCCCAGCACCCAATCCATGTTCATATCCTGTGGCGTCATAGAGCCGTCGGTATCCTGGCCGACGATAATGAAACCTTTCTCGGCACGCAGTACGTGCATGGTTTCAGTACCATAGGGTGTGATATCGAACTCGGCACCGGCCTCCATCAACTTCTCCCACACATGACGACCGTAGTGCGCAGGCACATTCACCTCGAAGGAGAGCTCGCCGGTAAAGCTGATACGGAAGACCCGCGCCTTGACACCGGCGACAGTGCCGTCACGCCAGTCCATGAATTTGAAAGCCCCGGCGGATAAGTCTATATCGCCGCACACCTTTTCAATCACCTTGCGCGCATTGGGACCGGTAACCGTGGCGGTAGTCCAGTGATCGGTAACGGAAGTGAAATACACCTCCAGCTCCGGCCACTCCGTCTGCTGCCACAACTCCAGCCAGGCCAGCACACCCGCCGCCCCGCCGGTGGTGGTAAACATCTGGTAGTGATTTTCGCCGAGACAGGCGGTAACGCCATCGTCGAAGATCATACCGTCTTCTTTCAACATAACGCCGTAACGGCACTTGCCGGGCGCCAGTTTCAAATAGGAGTTGGTGTAGATGCGGGTGATAAACTCCGCCGCGTCCGGCCCCTGAATATCGATCTTGCCCAGGGTGGAGGCATCCAGAATACCCACACTGTTGCGCACCGCCAGACACTCGCGGTTGATGGCGTCCTGCATGGTTTCGAACGGTTTGGGGAAGTACCAGGGACGTTTCCACTGGCCGACGTTCTCCCACTTGGCACCGTGTTCCTCATGCCAGCGGTGCATCGCCGTGTAACGCTCCGGATCGAACAGCTCTTTGACATCGCGACCGGCGATGGCGCCAAAGGTGGTGGGCGTGTAGGAGGGCCGGAAAATGGTGGTGCCGGTTTCCGGAATCCCCTGCCCCAGCGCCTTGGCCAGAATCGCCATGCCGTTGATATTGCCGAGCTTGCCCTGGTCGGTCCCAAACCCCATGGCGGTGTAACGCTTGACGTGTTCGACAGACTCGTAGCCCTCGCGCGCAGCCAGCTCGATACCGGCGGCAGTGACATCCAGCTGGAAATCCACAAACTGGCTCGGTGCGCGGCTGGTGGGTTTGCTGTGGGGCACCAGGAACAGCGCCTGCTGGGGTTCCTGGGGCAACTCCTGGGTGTTCGGTGCAACAAAGCTGACACTGCCATCACCAAGACCGGCCTGTCGCGCGGCGTCGGCGCCGGCATTGGCACCCTCTTGTAAACAACCCAGCAGTGTGTAGGTACCCCTGGCCGCACCGGCAGACCGCTCTTTCTGTTTCGACGCACCGGGCAAAAAGCCCACCGCCTCATCGCTCCACTGTGGCTTGGCGCCGGTGTGGGAGCTGAGGTGAATCGCCGGACTCCAGCCGCCGGAACAGGCGATCAGGTCGCAGGCCAATTGACGGGACGAACCGGTAACGGCCGTACCTTCAGCATTGAGCGGCGCAATGACAGCGCCCTTCACCCGCTTCTTGCCCAGCGCTTCAATAACACCGTGACCCGCGACAACCTCAATGCCCAGGGCCTTTGTCGCTTTCACCAGCGCACCCTTTGGATTGGCACGGGAGTCGATGACCGCCACCACCGTACGACCGGCCCGATGCCAGTCGATGGCGGTTTGGTAGGCGTTGTCGTTGGTGGTAAACAATAGCAGTTCCTTTCCGGGCGCGACGCCATAGCGGTTGACATAGGTGGCAACCGACGAGGCCAGCATCACCCCCGGCACATCGTTTTTGCCAAACACCAGGGGACGCTCAATGGCACCGGTAGCCAGCACCACCTGTGCGGCCCGCACCCGGTGCAGGCGCTGACGGCTGCCTGCGCTCGCCACCAGGCTTTGGTGATCCGTCCGGCGCTCGAGAATGGTGAGGAAGTTGTGGTCGTAGTAACCGAAGACGGTACTGCGCGGCAGCAGCTGCACATTGTCCAGGTTGCGCAGTTCCGCCACCACCTCGGCGATCCACTCGGCCGCCGGTTGTCCACCAATGCTCAGTTTTGAAGCCAGCAAGCTGCCACCGAACTCGTTCTGCTCATCGGCGATGATCACCCGTGCACCGGTGCGCGCCGCCTCGCGCGCAGCCGCGAGGCCCGCAGGTCCCGCGCCCACCACCAGCACGTCGCAGTGCTGGTTTAATTTGTCATAGCTATCGGGATCCGATTCAACCGGCGCTTTGCCCAGACCCGCTGCCTTGCGGATATAGTGCTCGTAGGTCATCCACAATTTTTTCGGGCGCATAAAGGTTTTGTAATAGAAACCCGGCGGCATCAGGCGGCCGAGCGCACCGAGCGCACCCATCAGATCGAAGTCGACGCTGGGCCAGCCACTAACGCTGGACGCTTCCAGTCCGTCGTAGAGTTCCACCTGGGTGGCGCGCAGGTTGGGAACGGTTTCCGCACCACTGCCCAGCTGCACAATGGCGTTGGGCTCTTCGGCACCACTCCCTACAATGCCGCGGGGGCGGCCATATTTGAAACTTCGGCCCACCACATCGACGCCGTTGGCGATCAGGGCCGAGGCCAGGGTATCGCCCTCGTAACCCCAGTAGGCCTTGCCATTGAAGGTAAAGCTGACGGGTTTTGCACGGTTGATGCGACCGCCCCCATCGAGGCGGCGGCTGTGCGCTGGATTCTGCATTATCGAGCTCCTCCCTCAATTACATCTGCTACAACAGCGTTTCTCTTTTGTGTTGTGCTGGCGTGTTTTGCGCTGGATGCCGTCACTTTCGGCTGAGTACCCATGGGGTAGACTTCCAGAATCTCATAACTCAGCGTGTTGCGAGAGACATTGAAATAACGGCGACAACCGGCCGCGTGGTACCACATCTCGTGATGAATGCCCTTCGGGTTTTTACGAAAAAACAGGTAATCCCCCCACTGCTCGTCGGACAACGCTTCCGGCTCCAGCGGGCGCTGGATATGCGCTTCACCACCGTAGCTGAACTCCTCCTCTTCCCGGGCTTCCTGACAGTAGGGACAGTAAATTTCTAACATGGCTCTTCTCTACTCTTTTTAATTAACTTTTTACCAACAACGTCAGGGTTTAGTGAGCAACACCGGCGGCGCCGTGCTCGTCGATCAGTGCGCCGCTGTAGAAGCGGTCGATGGCAAACGCCTTCGCCAGCGGGTGCGGTCTGTCATTGGCCACCGTATCGGCAAACACATAACCGGATCCCGGCGTCGCCTTGAAGCCACCGGTGCCCCAGCCACAGTTGAAATAGAGCCCTTTGACAGATGTTTTACTGATTACCGGACAGGCGTCCGGGCAAGTGTCGACAATACCGCCCCACTGGCGGTTCATGCGCACCCGGCTGAAGGCGGGAAACAGTTCACAGATCGCTTGCAGTGTGTGTTCAATGACGTGGAAGGAACCGCGCTGACCATAGCCGTTATAGCCGTCCACACCGGCGCCAACCACCAGGTCCCCCTTATCGGACTGGCTGATGTAACCGTGCACGGCATTGGACATTACCACCGTGTCCAGGCAGGGCTTCAGGGGCTCGGACACCAGTGCCTGCAGCGGGCGCGATTCAATCGGTAGCCGCAACCCGGCCATCGACGCCATCACGCCGGAGTTGCCGGCAGTGACACAGGCGACCTTGCGCGCACCGACAAAGCCCTTGGTGGTTTCCACGCCAACCACAGCGCCGTTTTGACGACGAATGCCGGTCACTTCAGTTTGCTGAATCAGGTCCACCCCCAGGGCATCGGCGCCGCGAGCATAACCCCAGGCCACCGCGTCGTGGCGAGCGGTGCCGCCGCGTGACTGCCAGGACGCGCCTAATACCGGATAGCGACACTCGGGTGAGCAATTCAGCAGCGGAACGATCTCCTGAATCTCAGCCGGGTTCAACACTTCACCGTCGATACCGTTCAGGCGATTGGCATTGACCCGTCGCTCGATGTCACGCATATCCTGCAGTGTGTGCCCCAGGTTCAGTACACCGCGCTGACTGAACATAACGTTGAAATTCAGTTCCTGACTCAGATCTTCCCACAGTTTCATTGCGAACTCGTACAGCTGTGCCGCTTCGTCCCAGAGGTAGTTGGAGCGGATAATAGTGGTGTTGCGCGCTGTGTTGCCGCCGCCCAGGTAACCCTTCTCCACGACGGCGACGTTGGTGATACCGTGCACCTTGGCCAAATAGTAAGCCGTGGCCAGACCGTGACCGCCCCCACCAACGATCACCACGTCGTAGTCGGATTTGGGTTTGGGGCTACGCCAGGCTCGTTGCCAGTTTTCATGGTAGCTGAGCGCATTCTTGATCAAACTGAAACCAGAGTAGCGACTTTTTGAGGAAAATGGATTCATAACAGACACTCAGTAAAGGGGAGTTAACAATTTTCTATTTGGCGATTTACGGTTTTCCGTTAAATTTACGTTTTTCGGTTAATAGCAAAAAATGACCACGTTGATGGATAAAAACGACAGTTAGAGTATTCACGGCCTCAGCACTCCACCAAATTGACAGCAAGTCCGCCCTCGCTGGTTTCTTTATACTTTTTGTGCATGTCACGGCCGGTGATGCGCATAGTCTTGATCACCTTGTCCAGTGACACAAAGTGGCTGCCGTCGCCTTCCATCGCCATATGGGCGGCGTTGATAGCTTTCACCGCCGCCATGGCGTTGCGTTCTATACAGGGAACCTGCACCAACCCCTTCACCGGATCACAGGTGAGTCCCAGGTTGTGCTCCATGGCAATCTCCGCCGCATTCTCTACCTGCGCCGGTGTGCCACCCAGTACTTCTGTGAGACCGGCAGCGGCCATGGAACAGGCGACACCCACTTCTCCCTGGCAGCCCACCTCGGCGCCAGAAATGGAGGCGTTTTCCACATAGAGCGCACCAATAGCACCAGCGGTTAACATAAATCGCACCACCGCCTCGTTATTACTGCCGGGCAAGAATCGGGTGAAATAGTGCATCACCGCCGGAATGATTCCCGCTGCGCCGTTGGTGGGCGCCGTTACCACACGCCCGCCGGCGGCATTCTCCTCGCTCACCGCCAGGGCATAGAGGTTGACCCAGCTCATGCCTCCCATGGAGGGGAAAATCAGCTGCTCCCCTTTTTTCTTTTTCAGTTCGGTGTAGAGGCCCGGCGCCCGACGGTTTAAATCCAGACCGCCAGGCAGTTGCCCCTCGGTCTCCAGTCCGCGCGCAACACAGTCGCGCATCACCTGCCATATACGCAGCAGCCCGCTATGCACTTCATCCCTGCTGCGCCAAAAGCATTCGTTTTCCAGGATCAGGTCGGCAATTCCCTTGTCGGTTTCCGCGCACCGATTCAACAGCTCCTGGGCACTGGTAAAGGGGTGTGCCACAGCCACGGATTCCGTGCGCCCCGTCTCTGCATCCAGCAGAGCCTCCTCGACAATGGCACCGCCACCGATGGAGTAGTAAACACGCTGGTGTACGGCCTCGTCCGCATCGTTGAACGCCGTAAAACGCATCCCATTGGCATGGCCCGCCAGGGACTCGCGGCGATGAAAAAGCAGATCGCGGCTCTCGATAAAAGGGAGGTTGCGCAGCTGCAATAGCGGCAATACACCGCTGTCGAGTACGTTGCCGACAAGGACTGGCACGGCGTTCGGGTCTACCTGGTCGGGCAGTTCTCCCAACAGTCCCAGCAATACCGCTTTGTCGGTCCCGTGACCCCGCCCGGTAAGTGCCAGCGAACCGAAAAGCTCCACACAGACCCGGGTTGCATGTTCCAGCACGCCGCTGTGTCGCAACTCGGTGGCGAATTCGTGGGCCGCACGCATTGGTCCCACCGTGTGCGAACTGGAAGGGCCGATGCCAATTTTAAAAAGGTCGAAAACGCTGATAGCCACAATCGATTACTCGTCATTGGTTTTTACCACAGCTATTGTGGTAAATACTCAGTATCGGGACTTACTTGAAAACGACCTGTTCTTTACCGAATCTTCTATTGGGAATCTGAAGGAGGGAATGAGGGGGAAGCTATGGAAACAAAACTAACGTAGGGCGGATTTACCCAAACAACGGGCATAAAAGCGTTAGCGTAATCCGCCATGGATGTGGCACCACTCTACTTAAGATTGGCGGAATACGCCTTCTTCAATCAGAAGGTCGAGAATCGCCTGGGCCTGTTCCCGCGCAGGTTTGTCCTTGATCACCTTGCCGCCATCGCCCTGGGATTTGGCGGTGGCCGCTTTAAACCTGTCTGCCGCAGTTTTGGCCTTGACCACTTTCAGCCGCTTCGGCCGCTTACGGGCGGGTGCCTCAGTCCAATCGTTACGCTCGTCGTCCAATACCAGAGTAACCGGCACACCGTCGATAGCGGCACGCCGGGCGGGCCCGTAGGCACTCTGACGCGGCGCCGCGGCGGCCATATCGACACTGGCGACAAAAGGCAGGCTGACAGTCAATGCCCGCCGCTGACCCCGGGGCAGGGCTTGCAGAATCTCCGCTTCACCGTTTTCGATACGGGTGATATCGGCGACGCGACTGACCACAGGCCAGCCCAGTTTTTCCGCCAGCAGATAAGGGGTCATGCCGGAGGCTTCACCGCTTTCCGCCCTGACGCCGGTCAACACGATATCCGGGCGCTGGCTGTCGAGATAGTCACTCAACGCGGCAACGGCATCGGCCTCCGGCGGCTGTTCCAGCACCGTCATAGCATTGAGCCCCATACCCAGGTAGGCGCGCAAGCTTTCCTCTCCGGCATCGCCGGCGTGCAGCAGCTCCAGACTGTCGGCGCACAGTTTCAGCCCCAACTCAACGGCTCGGGCATCCTGCTCGGCGCGGCGGGCGCGGCCGGACTTGGGGTGCTGGCCGATCGACACCAAGGAAACAACTTTTACATCAGGCAGCATCTTCAACCCCCCGCTCGCGCCGGCTGTTAATCAGTTCCATTAACTCGCCCAGTATCTCCTGACTGTCACCGATAACACTCAAGTCAGCACGTTTGACCATGTCACAGCCGGCATCTGAATTGATCGCCAGCACCTTGTCGCACAGGCCGATCCCCTGCATATGCTGAATGGCACCGGAGATACCCACCGCCAGGTACACCCGCGCGGTCACCCAGGTGCCGGTGGCGCCCACCTGGCGGAAGCGCGGCATAAAACCTTCGTCCACCGCCACACGGCTGGCGCCTTCGGTCGCCCCCAGCAGTTCCGCGGCGCGGTGAAACTGTTCCCAGTCGTGGACGCCGTTACCCGCAGAGAGGATAAATTCGGCTTCCGCCAGGGGAATAGCATTGGGATCCACCGCCACCTGACCTTTATCCTTGATCCGGCTGAGTGCGCTAGGGACAATCTCGACGCTGATCGGCAACACTTGGTGTCGGGTTTCATCGATCGGATCGGCGCACTCCTCGGCCAGCAGGAGCATACGCGGCGTAGCGCGGGTGATATCGATGCGGTTGCTGCCGCCACGGCAGACCGCGGTATCCCCACCCACCTGCCAGGCCTGGGTTGCCGGCCGCTCTCCCAGTCTGGCGGCCAGGCGCGAACCCAGTTCGCTTCCGCCGTTAACGCTGTCCGGGAACAACCAGTAACACGGTTGCAACTGTGCGTCGACAGCGTGCAGCGCCTCCACCCGCTGTTCCGGGCTGTACCCTTCGTAGGTCTCGCCCTCGAAATGGATCAACCGATCGACACCGGCGGTGTCGAAGGCTTCCTCCTTGCTTTCGCCGAAAATCACCGCCACCACCGCACCGGAAATGTTGTTAGCATCGGCCACACCCTCAACCAGCTTGTGCGCCTGACCCAGCACATCTTTGTCGTGACTGCCGAGGCGCCCGCCGACCATATCCATCACCGCCACGACGTAGAAATCCGGATCCTCCACAGTCACCAGCGGCAACTGTGCTTGCTGTCGCCCTTGGGTTGCTCCGCGACGGATGCCCTGCCGCGGGCTGTTACCCGCCAGGCGGTCGATACGTTTGATGCCATTGGGCCCGATAAAGCCGACGGCATGGGGATTCTTGCGAATCAGGCCGGAGGGACCGCGCCCCACCGACGCCGGCGCTACTACCGCCTCATGCTGCGGATGCAAACGGTTACGGGCGATCCACTCGCGACGCGGATCGCGACGAATCACTTCCTGATTATCGTGGGTACTCATCAGTGAACCTCCTCCACCAGTGCATCGGCGACTATCTCGGCGATGTCCTTCACCTCGGGTCGCGGCTCAACCACACCTTCCAGCATCGCGGTGCACTGCTGGCAGCCCACCGCCACCAGTTCAGCACCGGTGGCCCGGACATCTTCCATACGTATATCGGCGATGCGGCGCTCACCGGGAATGTCGGTAATGGGCGCACCACCGCCGCCGCCACAGCAGCGGGAGCGGAAACCGGAGCGCTCCATTTCGGCCAGCTGGATACCCAGTGCGGCCAGTAGCTCCCGCGGTCCGTCGTACTCGCCGTTGTAACGACCCAGATAGCAGGGATCGTGATAGGTGACGGTGCCACCCTTAAAGCGATCCAGTGTCAGTTTGCCCTCGCGCACCAGCTGATTGATAAAGGTGGTGTGGTGAAGCACTTCCACATCATCACAAAAGCTTGCGCCAAAATCGCGATACTCGTTTTTCAGGCAGTGAAAGGCGTGCGGGTCGGTGGTCACCAGGCGTTTAAAGCGGTATTTATCCAACACTGCGATATTGCGCCGGGCCAGATTCTGAAAGGTGGCGTCGTCCCCGAGACGGCGGGCCAGATCACCGGTGTCACACTCCTCGTCACCCAATACCGCAAAATCCACATTCGCCGCCTTCAGCAGCTTGACGAAGGCGCGCAGGATACGCTGGCTGCGCATATCGAAGGCGCCATCACCGACCCAGAACAATACCTCGGCTTCCCCGACATCGGCCATCAGGCGCAGGTTCTGATCCGCGGCCCAGTTCATGCGACCGCCGGGATCAAAACCGTTGGGATTGTCGGTAGCGATCAGATTCTCCAGTGTCTCGGCGCCCTTGTTGGGGGTACTGCCCTTCTCCATGGTCATATAGCGACGCATATCGACGATGGCGTCCACGTGTTCGATCATCATCGGGCACTCCTCGACACAGGCGCGACAGGTGGTGCAGGACCAGAGGGTATCCGGGTTCACCAGCCCCTCGGTGATAACCTGACCCGGTCCACCCCGGGCGTTACCCAGCTCACGTCCCGGGTAGGGGCTACCGGCGTAGTTGTCGTCGCTGCCGCCCGCCAAGCCGATCACCATATCCTGAATCAGTTTTTTCGGGTTCAGTGGCTGACCGGCGGCAAAGGCCGGACACATCGCCTCACAGCGTCCGCACTGCACGCAGGCATCAAAGCCCAGTAGTTGGTTCCATTTGAAGTCAGTGGGTTTGGCGACACCCAACAGGGGCGCTTCTAAACTCACTGGTTTCAGCCCGGTGGAACGGCCACCGCCGAACCGCTCGGCGCGCCGGTGAAAGGCCAGGTGCAGGGCGCCGGCGAAGGCGTGTTTCATCGGCCCGCCCCAGGTCATGCCGAACAGCATTTCACCCAACGCCCAGGCGATACCGAGCGACAGTACGATCGCCAGCACCCAGCTGTCAAAGTTCGCCGGCAGAACTCCGGCCGCGGGCAGGGTGACCACAAAGAAGGTGGCGGCGAACATTAGCAGACTTTTCGGCAGCCGCATCCAGGGACCCTTCGACAATCGCGACGGCGGTTGCCGGCGACGCAGGTAGACGAAAACAGCACCGGTGAACATGGTGACGGATGCCGCCAGCAGGGCCCAGGCCAGCACTTTGCTTTCCAGCCCCAGCAGGTGCACCAGCAGAATCAGCAGCAGAGATGCCACGAAGCCACCGGCGGTGGCAACATGGGTGCGGGACATGTATTTGTCCCGTTCGACGACGTGATGCAGGTCAACGAGGTAGCGGCGCGGCATCGCCAGCAGCCCGGTGACTATGTTAACCGGCTCCGCCTGGCCGGCGCGCCAGAGGCTGATGCGGCGGCCGGCACCGATAATCGCCAGCGCCAGAGCGACAGCCAGTAGAACGGGGAGTAACCAGTCGAGAATCATAACTCACCTTTATAAAGTTAGCGTTGTGCCAGGAGCGAACATCGGTGGTGGATTACGCAATCGCTAATCCACCCTACCCAACTAGATTCAGCGTGCGCTCCCAACCTGGAGCGGCACGGTCGGGGTCTGTCCCTGTTTTTCACGCTTTTTGTGAAAAATGGGGACTGACCCCATAGAATGGGTCCACGATCCACGTTAATGGCACCACTACGCCCGGCACGATCCGGGACAGACTTCCAGTCTGTCCTTATAGAATGGCACCACTCCCACCGATCAAAGGCACCCGCAAAAATTCACTGCGTTGCCGATATAACCGATTAGATCGGAGTGATGCGGTACGGGTGACATCGCGGAGGGGAGTGGTCCCCGATCGTGCCGCTCCAGGGTGGAAACGCACGCTGAATCTAGATCGTGCCACTCCAAGAGGTGCCACTAGCAACCGTCCGCTCCTGGCACAATTCAGACTCTTCAAAAAAACTGAATTTGACTTAATACCAACAAACCTACAGATCCTTACACAAACGCAACGCGTCGTAGATCGCCGCGTGGGTGTTGCGCTGGGAAACACAGTCCCCCAAACGCCACAGCACCATCCCGTCGCCCTCCTCCGCGAGCACCGGCTGCACTTCGCCCGCGAACAAGGTCTCCACATCAATCTGCCCCTTGTTGCGCGATTCCTGCTTCAGCTCGTAGTACAGGGCTTCGTCCGGACGCACACCGTTCTCAACCACCACCTGGTCGACGACACGCTCCTCACGTTGTCCCGTGTACTCGTTTTCCAGAACCGCTACCAGCTTGTCCCCTTCGCGATAGACCTTTTCCAGCAGCAGATCGGAGGTCATGATCACCTCTTTCTCATACAAGCTGCGGTAGTAGGTCGGGAAGGTGGTGCCGCCGATACCGACGCCCGGTTTGACATCGTCGGTGACAATCTCCACCAGAGAGCCTTTGCTGGAGAGATAGTCCGCCGCCGACATGCCGGAGAACTCGCAGATGGTGTCGTAGATCAGTACGTTTTTACCCGGCTCCACGGTGCCGTTGAGGATATCCCAGGTGGAGACCACCAGCCCTTCCTGCGCGCCCCATTCCGGATTCTGTTCCAGGAACGGGCGACCACCGGTCGCGAGGATAGTGACGTCCGGTCGCAGGTCGCGAATCATGTCCGCGTTGGCGGCCATGCCCAGGCGCAGATCCACCCCCAGTCGTTCCAGCTCCAGTGCATACCAGCGCGTGATGCCGGCGATCTGGTCCCGCTGCGGCGCTTTGGCGGCAATGGTGATCTGACCGCCCAGGGCGTCGGCTTTTTCTATCAGGGTCACATCGTGGCCGCGCTCGGCCGCCACGCGCGCCGCCTCCATACCGCCTGGACCACCGCCGACCACAACCACCTTGCGCTTCGGCCCCTCGCTCTTTTCGATGATGTGCGGCATGTTTTGGTATTCGCGGGAGGTAGCAGCGTTCTGGATACAGAGCACGTCCAGCCCCTGGTATTGACGATCGATACAATAGTTGGCACCGACGCACTGGCGGATCTGATCCACCTGGTTCATCTTGATCTTGGCGATCAGGTGGGGATCGGCAATATGGGCGCGGGTCATGCCCACCAGATCCACATAACCGGCTTCCAGAATACGCTGGGCCTGATTGGGATCCTTGATGTTCTGGGCGTGAATCACCGGCACGTCCACCACTTCCTTGATACCTGCGGCCAGGTGCAGAAAAGGCTCCGGCGGATAACTCATATTGGGAATCACATTCGCCAGGGTGTTGTGTGTGTCGCAGCCGGAACCGACGACACCGAAGAAATCCACTATGCCGGTGTCGCTGTAGTATTTGGCGATCTGTTTCATGTCCTCGTGGTTGAGACCGTCGGGATGGAACTCATCGCCGCAGATGCGCATGCCCACCACAAAATCGGGGCCCACTTCTTCACGTACAGCTTTGAGTACCTCCAAACCGAACCGCATGCGGTTCTCGAAGCTGCCACCCCACTCGTCGGTGCGTTGGTTCACACGGGGCGACCAGAACTGATCGATCATATGCTGGTGAACCGCAGATAGTTCGACGCCGTCCAGACCACCTGCTTTGGCACGCGCCGCCGCTTTGGCGAAATCCCTGATCACCCGCTGAATCTCTTCCACTTCGATGGTTTTACAGGTAGCGCGATGTACCGGTTCGCGGATGCCGCTGGGACTCATCAGGTTGGGCCAGTTTTCCCCGTCCCAGCGCGAGCGGCGCCCCATGTGAGTGATCTGAATCATGATCTTGCCGCCGTGCTTGTGCACGGCATCGGCCAGATTCTGGAAGTGGGGAATGATGCGGTCGGTGGAAAGGTTGACGGAACTCCACCAGCTCTGGGGGCTGTCGATAGACACCACACTGGAGCCGCCGCAGATACAAAGACCGCAGCCGCCTTTTGCTTTCTCTTCGTAGTACTTCACGTACCGGTCAGTAGTCATACCGCCGTCGGTGGCGTAAACCTCCGCGTGGGCAGTACTGACAACACGGTTGCGAATTGTCAGCTTGTTGATGGTCAGCGGTTGGAAAATGGCTTCAAACTGGGACATGGCTCTTTCCGTCAGTTAGGGATTAATTACGGTCTGACTTCAAACACACAGTGGTTCTGTTCGCCCTCGCAGGCACAACGGGTCTCCTCGCAACCCACCTTCAGCGAATGGCCGGCGCTGTCACCCAGCCACTCCATGGCACCGGCAAACCAGCCGGCAAACATGTAACAGACCCGGCGGCCGGCGTCGCTGCCGTACTGCTGTACAAAGGCGGAGTGGTCCAGCCTTATGCAGGCGGTGCCGGCCTCGGGATCGATCGCCTCCAGGGTGAACAGACCCCAACCGCGTTGGGACAGTCGCTTAAGGTAGTGCTCGAACACCGCCACTCCTTTGAGACCGTGCGTGGCCGCTTCCTTCTCGCACCAGTAGTAGGCGGACTTGTAGCCGGCCGCGTTGAGGATCTCCCGGTACTTTTCCACACCCAGGGCTTCTTCCACTGCCTTGTGGTTATTCACAAAGAAGTGTTGCGGCACGTAGATCATCGGCAGGCCGTCGGTCATCCAGGTACCGGTTTCCTCATTCACATCGATCGGTAGTTGTGGTGCTCCCATGGTTGCTCTCCCCATAATTATTCGCCCCATACCTCTTTCAATACACGTACCCAGTTTTCACCCATCACCTTGCGGATCTTCTCCTCGCCCCAGCCGGCGCGATACATCGCCTCGGTGAGGTTGGGGAACTCGCCCAGGGTGCGGATCCCTTCGGGATTGACCACCTTGCCAAAGTCGGTGAGCTTGCGGGCGTAACCCTTGTCGTGAACCAACCAGTCGAAGAAGTCCTTGCCGTGATCCTGGGTAAAGTCGGTGCCGACACCGACACAGTCCTCGCCGGCGATATTGATAACGTAATCGATCGCTTCCACGTAATCGTCGACAGTGGAATCAATGCCCTTCTTCAGGAATGGCGAGAACATGGTCACGCCGATAAAGCCGCCGTGATCGGCGATAAACTTCAATTCCTCATCGGACTTGTTGCGCGGATGTTCCTTCAGACCAGACGGCAGGCAGTGGGAGTAACAGACGGGTTTGTTAGATTCGAGAATCACTTCCTCCGAGGTTTTCGCGCCTACATGGGACAGGTCGCACATCACGCCCACCCGGTTCATCTCGGCGACAATCTCGCGACCGAACCCGGAGAGGCCACCGTCGCGCTCGTAACAGCCGCAGCCCACCATGTTCTGCGTGTTGTAAGCCATCTGCACAACGCCGACGCCAAGGTTCTTGAACAGTTGTACATACCCGATCTGGTCTTCGTAGGCGCTGGCATTCTGGAAACTCAGAATAATGCCGGTCTTGCCCTGGCGTTTTGCTTCCAGAATGTCCTCGGTAGTTTTCACCGGCATGATCAAGTCGGCGTTGTCGCGGAAAAAGCCGTTAAACTCCACCAGGTTGTTCATGGTGGCTTGAAAACCTTCCCACACCGATACGGTACAGCTGGCTGCGGTGAGACCGCCGCGGCGCATATCCTCAAACAGATCGCGACTCCAGTTGGCAATGACCAGACCGTCGACCACGATGATTTCGTCGTGCATAGCCTTTGTATTCATGATGGATGGGTGACTCCTTTATCTTTGAGCGTCTCTGTGAGCCTGGCGAGGGCCATAATCCCCGCCGTCACACTTTGCTGTGGTACACAGTCTATCCCCGCGCGAACAACGTCACGCTCCGCAATACGACTCGAGTTTGTTCAATTGCGTCATCCGCACGGGGAGGGCATCATCGACGCGATGCCGCAATTAGCGGTATACCGGGTACTCGGCACACAGGTTCAATACCTTCTGTTTCACGGTTTCAACCACCTCTTCACTGTCGATATGGTCGATAACATCACAGATCCAGCCGGCCACCGCTTCGCACTGCTCTACCTTGAACCCGCGACTGGTTACCGCCGGCGTACCTATACGCAAGCCACTGGTCACAAAGGGGGATTGCGGATCGTTGGGCACGGTGTTCTTGTTAACAGTGATGTTGGCACGGCCGAGGGCGGCGTCCGCCTCCTTGCCGGTGATCCCCTTGTCAATCAGGTCCAGCAGGAACAGGTGATCGTCGGTACCATCGGAGACTACCTTGTAGCCGCGCTCCTGGAACACCGATACCATGGCGCGGGCATTGTCCAGCACCTGCTGCTGGTACGCCTTGAACTCGGGGCTCAGCGCCTCCTTGAAGGCCACCGCCTTGGCGGCGATCACGTGCATCAGAGGCCCCCCCTGACCGCCGGGGAATACCGCCGAATCGAGCTTTTTCGCCAGCACTTCATTCTCACGAGCCAGAATCAGGCCACCACGCGGTCCACGCAACGTCTTGTGGGTGGTGGTGGTCACCACATCGGCAAAGGGCACCGGGTTGGGGTAGAGGCCCGCGGCCACCAGACCGGCCACGTGGGCCATATCCACAATCAGGTAGGCACCCACCTTGTCTGCGATGTCGCGGAAACGCTGCCAGTCCCAGATACGTGAATAGGCGGAGAAACCGGCCACGATCATCTTCGGCTTGTGCTCCAGTGCCAGCTGCTCAACCTGGTCGTAGTCCACCTCACCAGTTTCCTGATTCAGGCCGTACTGCACCGCGTTGTAGGTCTTGCCGGAGAAATTGGGTTTGGCCCCGTGGGTGAGGTGGCCACCGTGATCCAGACTGAGGCCCAGGAAGGTATCGCCGGGCTGCAGCAATGCCATATAGACCGCGGCGTTGGCCTGGGAGCCGGAGTGGGGCTGCACATTGACATAGTCGGCGCCGAACAGCTCCCGGGCGCGCTCGATCGCCAGCCGTTCGACCTTGTCCACGTACTCACAGCCGCCGTAATAGCGCTTGCCGGGGTAACCTTCCGCGTACTTGTTCGTCAACAGGGTTCCCTGGGCCTGCATCACCCGGGGACTGGTGTAATTTTCGGAGGCGATCAGTTCGATATGCTCCTCCTGGCGCACCTCCTCCTCGCCGATAGCACGCCACAGTTCCTCGTCAAAGCCTTGAATCTTGTCCTGTTTGTTAAACATCGCTTTGCTCTCCCAATGAATAATTGTTTAAAAAGCCGGCCGAAGCCGGCAAGGACTTGCAGATTAGTGGGACAGAGATAATTCGATCAGTACGCCACCGAGACATCGCCCTTCGGCACACTGCAACAACTGAGAATGTAGCCGGCCTCCACATCGGCGTCGGTGATGCCGCCGTTGTGTTCCATCACCACATCGCCCGCGGTTTTCAACACCTTGCAGGTACCGCAGATACCCATGCCGCAGGCCTTGGGAATATGCAGCCCGACTTTGGCCGCAGCTTCGTGGACGGTCTCGCCGGGTTGAATCCGCACATTTTTACCGGTGTTGCTAAATTCCACCCAGAATTGCTCGCCCAGATCGAGACTCTCCTCTTCGTGTTGGGCCTGTTCGGCCAGTACCACGGCGTCGTCCATCACATCGGAGGGCGTGCTGCCGAAACTCTCATCGTGATAGCGCTCCATGGGGTAGCCGTTGCGCTGCAGCAGCGCCTTCACCGCCTCCATATAGGGCGCAGGGCCACAGCAGAAAATCTCCCGCTCCATAAAGTCCGGCGCGATCAGACTGAGCATCGCTTCATCGAGATAACCGGTATAGCCGCTCCAGGTCTCACCGATATCGTAGCCCTCACAGATGATGGAGAGATTGAAGTTGGGGATGCGTGAATCCATATATTCCAGCTCGCGACGATAAATAATATCCTTCGGCGATCGCGCACTGTGAATAAACACCATATCCACATCGATGTTGGTGTCGAACCACCAACGGGCCATGGACATGACGGGCGTGATACCGACACCACCGGAAAGCAGCAACACCTTGTCCGATGGATAGTCGATGCAGTTAAAGTTGCCGACCGGACCGTGAACCGCAATCTCGTCGCCCTCTTTCATATTGTCGTGGAGCCAGTTCGACACCACGCCACCGGGAACCCGCTTGACGCTGATGGAGAAACTGTAGGGTACCGAAGGCGAGGAGGAGATGGTGTAACTGCGCATCACCTGTTGGCCGTCGATCTCCAGCTCCAGCGTTACGAACTGGCCCGGTTTGAAGAAGAACATCACCGGGGTTTCCGCCATAAAGCAGAAGGTGCATACATCCCGGGTTTCCTGGATCACCTTGACACAGCGCACCACATGGCGACCGTTGGTCCAGGTCTGGGTGTTGATCGGATTCAAAAAGGCGGTGCTCATTGGCTTCCTCACGGTAACGGCTGTTCGGTGTTTTTCTGTTTTAAAGCGTGGACTTCAATATATGCACCCATTGTGCACGAGCGGTTTTGGGATTATTTAACTGGGAGCGACATCGAATTATCTTTGTGGGCACAGATCGGGGGGTCGCTCACCAACCGGGATTTGGGTGGCGGGTCAGTGCCATAACCGGACATTGCCAGTGGCACTTCTACAAGCGGCATGGTGCCAAGTTGTGGCCTGACCTGCGGCGGCACGGTCGGGGACGGAGGCGGCACGGTCGGGGACGGAGGCGGCACGGTCGGGGACGGCACGGTCGGGGACGGAGGGATTTAATTTTGACCACGTTTTGGGTGGTCTAAATTAAATCCCTCTGTCCCCATAGAATGGTTCCACTCCCCCCGACCAAAACTACCGCCATAAATTCACTCCCCAGCCCGAAAAAACAGGATCGGCGCAAACTGAGACAGGTGCCATTGGCAAAGGGGAGTGGACCCCTCCGAAGGGGACGCAGCCATTTTTCACAAAAAACGTGAAAAAAAGCGACGTCCCCGACCGTGCCGCTCCAGGGTGGGAACGCACTCCGGTTCTCTATCGTGCCGCTATAAGAGGTGCCACTGGCAATGTCCACTTTTGGCACAAGACTTGACAATAAAGACCGGGGTTTGGTTATGACACATTAATTGCCGCAATATTGTCGCAAACCAGGTGATGGCTGGTCGCATTTGGGTAATTCCGGCAACTAACCCTGGTGCACAATGACTTCAAAGAGCGGTATTCAACTGCGTCTTGTTATTACTTACTTGGCAATGAACAACCTCAACCATACATAGAAACCCCTAATCCCCACGCTTAGGGAGGAACCAATCAATGGACGACATTATCAAACGCGACATTACAGGCCTATCCCGCGAAGACGTCATCGGCATGCTGACAGAGCGCAACCGTAACTATTCGCTGCCCCAGCCTTTTTACAACGACCCCAAGCTGTTCCAGATCGACATGGAGGAGATCTTTCTCAAGGAGTGGCTGTTTGTCGGCCTGAGCTGTGAAATTCCGGAGCGGGGCGATTTCTTTACCGTCGAAATCGGTCGCAACCCGATCGTGGTAGTGCGCGACCGGCAGGACCAGGTGCGCGCCTTTCACAATGTCTGCCGCCACCGGGGCTCCAAGGTGTGCCTGGCGCACCGGGGCAAGACGGCAAAACTGGTGTGTCCCTACCACCAGTGGACCTATGAACTGGACGGCAGGCTGATCTATGCGGGCACCGAAATGGGCAAGGATTTTGATATGTCGAAATTCGCCCTGAAAGAGGTGCCCCTGAAGAGCGCCGGCGGCTATATCTTTATCTCCCTTTCCGACCAGCCCCCGGAGATCGACGGTTTCTTGCGGGACCTGGAAACCTACCTGGAGCCCCACGATCTCGCCAATGCCAAGGTGGCGGTGGAGAGCAATATGATCGAGAAGGCCAACTGGAAGCTGGTGATGGAAAACAACCGGGAGTGCTACCACTGCGCCGGCTCCCACCCGGAGTTGCTGAACTCTCTGGTAGAGTGGGACGACAGTACCGATCCCCGTGCCCCGGAGGAGTTCAAGCAGCACACGGCCCGCATGAACGCCGAGTGGGAGAAAGACAATATCCCCTATCGACACGTATCCCACGGCTATCGCAACCGCATGGACCGTATCCCCATTAAAGAGGGCGCCGTTTCCATGACCATGGATGGAAAACAGGGCTGCAAAAAATTGATGGGCCGCATTAGCAGCCCGGATCTGGGCTCCCTGCATCTGTTGCACCTGCCCAACTCCTGGAACCACGCCATGGGCGATCATCTGATCGCGTTTCGGGTGCTGCCCCTGGGGCCGGAGGAGACACTGGTGACCACCAAGTGGCTGGTGCACAAGGACGCCGTCGAAGGTGTTGACTACCACCCGGAAGCGTTGCGCAAGGTCTGGGATGCCACCAACGACCAGGACCGCAAACTGGCGGAGGACAACCAGCTGGGGATCAACTCCATCGCCTATCAGCCAGGGCCCTATTCCGAGACCTATGAATTCGGTGTTATCAATTTCCTGAACTGGTACAGCAAGACAATGCTGGGCAACCTCGCAGACAGCGGCAAGCCGACACTGCAATCGGTAGGCTAGACCGGGACTATAGCCCGTCACAGCCCGCCGACATTGATGAATGTGTGATTGCAAATGGTTCCCCCGGAATCCATTTGCAATGCACACAATTTTTGCCTTAGTATCTGTACCTACTTTGTTGGCGGGCATCGATTCTGACGTAGTTGTGTGCAATTGGTTTATTAAATTTCTATAAAATCAAATCATTATTTCATTTCGATATAATAAACCAACCATTATTTCCTCTCCCGCAATACAAAGAAAAATAAGAAGAGGGACACCCCCGTAAAGACACTGGAATGTCGAAAACAGAGAGAGTTCAAGGTCATTGCCAATGCCTAATGTTCCTGAATCGTCCGTCGCTAACGATCCTCCAGTGCATATCGGCTTTCTGCTGATACCGAACTACACCATGATTACCTTTGCCAACGCTGTCGCAGTACTGCGCATGGCAAACCGTCAAAGCGGACGGGAACTGTATCGCTGGTCCACCCTGACGATGGATGGGCGCCCCGTTTTCTCCAGCGACGGACTGGAGCTTAAACCCACCGGCGCGGTTAACAGCATCGCCCCCCTGGACATGCTTTTTGTCTGCGGCGGTTACCACATTGAAAAGCAGTGCAGCAAAGAGGTGCTGGACACGCTGCGCAGCTTCGGCAAAAAGCATATTCCCCTCGGCGCCATGTGCACCGGCACCTACGTGCTGGCGGCAGCGGGTATACTCGAAGGCTATCGCTGTACCATCCATTGGGAAAACGTCAACAGCCTGCGCGAGCAGTTTCCCAAGCTGCAGGTCTCATCGAGCGTGTTTGTGATAGATCGCGACCGCTACACTTGTTCCGGCGGTGTCAGTTCAATCGATCTGATGCTCAATCTCGTCGCCAATTTACACGGCCATCAGTTGGTGCAGGAGATCTCCGAGCAGTTTGCCTGTGAAAGGGTGCGCACCGAAAAGGATACCCAGCGGGCGCCGTTGCAGTACCTGATCGGTACCAGCCAACCCAAACTGGTGGATGCCGTGTCCCTGATGGAAGCCAATATCGAGGAACCGTTGAGCCTTGATGAGGTGGCGGAGTATGTAGGTATTTCGCGCCGCCAACTTGAGCGGCTGTTTCACAAATACCTGGACTGCGCACCATCGCGCTACTATCTGGGACTGCGCCTCTACCGAGCGCGATTGTTGCTGCTGCAGACCAGCATGCCGATCGTGGATATCGCTATCAGCTGCGGCTTTGCCACCGCCCCCCACTTCAGCAAATGTTACAGCGAACAGTACGGCAAGCCACCGAGGGAAGAGCGCCGCGCACTGCATTGATCATGCAGTACTTTTTAAACCCTTACGCACAGCGCCATTTTACACCAATCGACGCCTATCTTGACTCGGCCTCTCACGGCATTGTCATAGCCAATGCCAATGATGTCGGATCAGCCATGTCAATGTCGTTTCTGGACAAGTCCCCGGGCGGTGGAAGCGTATAGTGTTTTGTGAATCTCATAATAAATACAGGAGGAAGTCTTCACCGTGACTTCGAAAATTGGCCTGTTAAAGGGTATGAATCCTGTTACCACTTGCTTCTCCATGGCAATTGTCGTCCTGTTTGTGCTGAGCGGCACATTCTTCACCGAGGCCACCGGTGAGCTCTTTGCCACCGCCTCGCGCTGGATTCTCTCCTACCTGAAATGGTACTACATCGGCCTGGTGGCCCTGTTTCTGTTTTTCTGCATCTGGCTGGCCTTCAGCCGCTACGGCAGCATTCGCCTCGGGGATGACGACTCGCGACCCGAGTACAGTGATTTCTCCTGGTTCGCCATGCTGTTCAGCGCCGGCATGGGCATCGGCCTGGTATTCTGGTCCATTGGCGAGCCAATCCACCATTTCCAGGGCAACCCGTTTATCGAGCAGGGGCTGACAGCGGAAGCCGCGCAAGTAGCGATGCGCATCACCTACTTCCACTGGGGATTGCACCCTTGGGCCATCTATGTGATTGTGGGACTTTCGCTCGCCTTTTTTTCCTACCGCAAGAACCTTCCCCTCACCATCCGTTCCGCGCTCTATCCGCTGATCGGAAAGCGTATCTACGGTCCCCTGGGGCATGCCGTGGACATACTGGCGGTATTCGGCACCATTTTTGGCGTCGCCACATCGCTGGGGCTCGGCGTGACCCAGATGAACACCGGACTGAACAGCACATTCGGCGTTGAGGTATCCCTCGGTAACCAGCTGATCCTAATCATAGTCGTCACCGTGGTCGCCACCCTCTCTGTGGTATCGGGTGTGGGCCGCGGCGTCAAGCTGCTCTCAGAATTGAATATGTGGCTGAGTGTCGCCATACTGGCGTTCCTGCTCTGTTTTGGTCCTACCCGTTATCTGCTCGGCAGCCTGGTGCAGAACACCGGTGATTACCTGGGCCATGTCCTTCCCCTTAGCATGTGGACCGACGCCAGCAAGGACAGCGAGTGGCAAACCTGGTGGACAGCATTCTACTGGGGATGGTGGATCGCCTGGGCGCCATTTGTGGGTATGTTTATCGCCCGCATTTCCAAAGGTCGCACCATCCGTGAATTCATTATCGGCGTCTTGCTGGTACCGACGAGCCTGGGTTTTATCTGGTTGACGCTGTTCGGCAATACGGCACTTTATTTGGAACTGGCAAACCAAATCCCCAACGAAGCCGGCGAACTGGTGTCAGCGGTAGGCCAGGCCGGCATCGTGGAAGCGGTCAAAGCGGATGTGGCCTCCGCCCTTTATGTGACGCTGGATAAACTGGATTCCGGTTTGATGGGCAGTACAGCCGCCTTTGTCGCCACACTACTGATTGCCAGCTACTTTATTACCTCATCGGATTCCGGCACCCTGGTGATAACAACGATATTGTCGATGGGTAACGAGAACCCGCCAACGCCTCACAGAATCCTGTGGGGTTTGAGCGAGGGCGCGCTGGCGGCGATTTTGCTTCTGGCCGGTGGCCTCAAAGCACTGCAAACCGCCTCCATTACAGCGGCCCTGCCCTTCTCTTTTGTCATGATCATCATGATATGGGGCCTGGTCAAGGCGCTGCGTCAGGAGTCTGAGCAGGGGGTGGTTGTGCCTCGTACCGTCCCTGCGCCCAAGCCGGTAAAACCGGAAAGAGCCCGCTCCCTCAGCGGCGGGCAGCGTGTGTTATCCAGAGATTAACCGCGCGGTCTGCGCCGCCACGATCTGGCGCTGATGTGCTACCCTTTTCCTGATGCGTTAGTTTTTATTTAGAGCGCTATTACTACTTTGTCACGCAACGATGTGGCCGCATGTGTAGGGTGGATTCGATCAAGTTCAGTGGGGCAAAGTAGAACTCTTTAGGGAACAGGGGTTCGGCCATGCATAGGAAAAAAAGTCTGAGCAGTGCCATTCTCGCCGCGATGGCGGCAAGTGCCGTGAGTGAAACCCCAATTACCGGCTCGATCATCGAAGAGGTAATTGTTACCGCCACCAAAAGATCCGAGAGTGCCCAGGATATTCCCGTCGCTGTTCAGGCGCTCGGCGGCGAAACATTGGATGATCTGAACGTCAGCAACTTCGACGACTACATCCGCTTCCTGCCCAACGTCACCGCCGGCGGTCGCGGTCCGGGGCAATCGGAAGTCTACATCCGCGGCATGTCCATCGACGCCATCACCGTGCTGCTCTCCGGTGCCCAGGGTACGACCCCCAACGTCGCCCAGTATCTCGATGAACAGCCCGTTACCTCCCCCGGACGCAACCTGGATGTCTACGTCGCCGATCTCGAGCGGGTCGAAGTGTTACCCGGCCCCCAGGGTACCCTTTTCGGCGCCAGCTCCCAGGCGGGTACCGTGCGGCTGATCACCAACAGACCCCTTATGAACGAGTTTGAAGCCGGGTTGGATGCGAACTTGGCCAATACGGCACACGGAGAGGATAGCTTTTCAGTGGAGGCAGTGGTCAATCTTCCGTTGATCACCGACAAGCTTGCAGTCCGGGGTGTGCTCTATCGATCCAAAGAAGGCGGTTACATCGACAACGTGGCTGGCACCTATACCCTCGATCCGAATGTTAATTCCACATTGCCGGCGGTTGCCGACTATTCCGGAGCAACCACCTCGAACACAGGTCTGATCGAGGAGGACTTCAATGACGCCTTATACGAGGGTTACCGCCTCAGCGGTCGCTACGCCATCAACGAAGAGTGGAGCCTGCTGCTCGGGCACATGGCGCAGACCTTGGAGGTGGACGGGGTATTCGACTACGACCCGGCGGTAGGTGACCTGGAAGTGACCCGCTTTTTCGAGGATGAGCTGGATGACAGCTTTGATCAGACCACCTGGACGCTAGAGGGCCGTCTGGCAGCGCTGGACCTGCTCTACACCGGCGCCTACCTCGACCGCGAAGTGGAGCAATTGGTCGATTACACCGGCTACAACAATATAGGCGGTTTTATCGGCTACTACACCTGTACCTATGTCGGCTACACAGCCAGCGGTTCCCAACGCGAATGCCTCGATCCCACTAAAGGGTTCATAGGGCAGGTCAACATCATCCGTCAGACCCACGAGCTCCGTGTCTCGACGCCGGTGGAACACCGCACGCGCCTGGTGGCCGGCGTGTTTTACGACCAGGTGGAGATCGAAACCCTGGACGATTTCCACTACTTCCCCACCGCGGAGCAGCAACAGCAGTTGGGCTTCGCCCTGAACGCGCCGATCTCCACGGCCAAGAACATCAATCCCAACACGCGACCGGTCGGGGTGGGCTTTTTCAATGACATCACCCGCACCGAAGAGCAGATCGCCGTGTTCGGCGAACTGGCCTACGACATTGCGCCCGAGACCCTGACCGCCACTGTCGGTCTGCGTTACTACGACATGGAATCGGACTTTGAAGGCTCATCGAACTTCGCCAATGGGCCTTTCAGTGGCAGTGTCGACCTCGACAGCGGCAGGGACTACGACTCTTCCGGTGGCCACACCACCGAGCCGCTCAAGGCACATGACATCATCACCAAGTTCAACCTGAGCTATACGCCCACGCCGGACACCCTGTTCTACGGCACCTACTCCGAGGGCTTCAGGCCGGGCGGTTTCAACCGCGGCGGGGGGCTGGCGTCTCGCAATCCGGCCTTCCCGACCGTGGAGGTGACCTACGAGACGGACAACGTCAAAAACTATGAGCTGGGCTGGAAAACCACCTTGGCCGACGGCTCGATTCGCTTCAACGGCGCGGTCTACTTTATCGACTGGAGCGATATGCAAATATCGCGTTTCGACCCGGTCAACGTTTCGGTGCTGACCTTTATCGATAACTCGGCCGATGCGGAGATTCTCGGCCTGGATACCGACCTGGTATGGGCAGCGAGCGAGAGCCTGACCCTGTACGCCGCCTTCTCCTACATCGACACCGAGCTGGTCTCCACCGACTCCGAAGTGATCGAGCTGGCACCGGTGGGCAGTGAGCTGGCGCTGACACCCAAGTTCCAGGGTAACCTGCGCGCCCGTTACCATTGGGACTTTGGAGAATACGAAGCTTACTGGCAGGGAGCCCTGCAGTATGCCGGCAGCAGCTACAGCTCGGTGGTGGCCGCCGACCGCCGCAAGCAGGACAGCTACACCACAGCGGATCTCTCACTGGGCGTCAACAAAGACAGCTGGGGCGTGGAGCTCTATGTGGAGAACCTGACCGACGAAAGAGCCGAGCTGTTTCACAATGTTCAGGACGATGTACCCAGGATCACAACTAACCGCCCCCTGACTATCGGGTTGCGGTTCTCCTACGAGACCCGATAACGGGAAACGCCTTGCGGCTGCCGGCCTCCCTTTTGCACCAAAACAGGGCGTTTCCGACAGCGTGTCGTATCCGTTAAATAAGAGTCGCATTCAGGATATTTTTTACCGATCAGTATTGCTAATGTGGTATGGCGGTACTGACTATTGGACACCTCCAAAAACAGCTATTTAGTGCATTTTTAGAGGTGTCCTGTTGTTCATCCGGAAACGGATGCCTACTGCGGCAAGCTGATTTACGCCATCTGCACACCGCCAATTGTAGTTGTTAGACGGCGCCGATTTTTCGGCGGCAAAATACCCGTATTTTGTCATGCATACCTGGCGCTTTTTTGGCTTCCCTCGTAAGGGCCTTTTTCTGGACGGGCACTAACTATATATAGAGCGAGAGGGGAAAAAATGTTTATAAAAAAGAAACTCAATTGCGCCATGCTAACGGCCATGGCTGTAAGTGTAGGTAACGGAACGGCCTATGCTGGCGCAACCATTGAAGAGGTTGTGGTTACTGCCACAAAGCGGGCCGAAAGCGCTCAGGATATTCCGGTCGCTGTTCAGGCACTCGGCGGCGAAACACTCGATGACCTGAACGTCAGCAACTTCGACGATTATATCCGCTTCCTGCCCAACGTGACCGCCGGCGGTCGCGGTCCCGGCCAATCGGAAGTTTACATTCGCGGCATGTCCATCGACGCCATCACCGTGCTGCTCTCCGGGGCGCAGGGCTCTACACCCAATGTGGCGCAATATCTGGACGAGCAGCCCGTCACCTCTCCGGGGCGAAACCTGGATGTCTATGTCGCCGATATCGAGCGGGTCGAAGTACTGGCCGGGCCACAGGGCACATTGTTCGGCGCCAGTTCCCAAGCGGGTACCGTGCGCATGATCACCAACAAGCCTGTGATGAACGAGTTTGAGGTCGGGCTTGATGCCAGTCTTTCCAGTACTGTACACGGAGAGGACAGTAACTCCGCGGAAGTTGTCATAAACATCCCGGTGATTGACGATACACTCGCTGTCCGTGCGGTGTTCTTTAACTCCAATGAAGGGGGTTATATCGATAACGTTGCAGGCACCTATAGCCTGGATCCGAATGTCAACCCCACCCTGCCGACAGATGCCGACTATTCCCAGGCAACCGCCTCAAACGCCGATCTGACTGAAGAAGACTTCAATGATTCCTCCTATAAAGGCTTCCGCCTCAGTGGCCTCTATACCCCCCACGAAGACTGGAGCCTGTTAGTCGGACACATGCAACAGACCCTGGAGGTGGACGGGGTATTTGACTACGACCCGGCGGTGGGCGATCTGGAGGTAAATCGCTTCTTTGAAGACAAACTGGAAGATACGTTCAACCAGACCACCTGGACCGTTGAAGGTCGTATGGCGGCGCTGGACATCGTCTACACCGGTGCCTACCTCGACCGCGAAGTGGAGCAGTCAGTGGATTATACCGGCTACAATAACACCGGAGGATGGATCGCGTACTACACCTGTACCTATGTCGGTTACACCGCCAGCGGTTCCCAGCGCGAGTGCCTCGATCCCACCAAAGGGTTCATGGGGCAGGCGGATATCACGCGCCAGACCCACGAGTTTCGCATCTCAACACCTCAGGAGGAGCGCGCGCGCCTGGTTGCCGGGGTGTTTTATGACAAGATTGTGCTGGAAACACTGGATGACTACTACTACTTTGCCTCCCCGGAGCAGCAACAGCAGTTAGGCTTCGCCCTGAACGCGCCGATCTCCACGGCCAAGAACATCAACCCCAACACGCGCCCTGCCGGGGTGGGCTTTTTCAATGACATCACCCGCACCGAAGAGCAGATCGCCGTGTTCGGCGAACTGGCCTACGACATTGCGCCCGAGACCCTGACCGCCACTGTCGGTCTGCGTTACTACGACATGGAATCGGACTTTGAAGGCTCATCGAACTTCGCCAATGGGCCTTTCAGTGGCAGTGTCGACCTCGACAGCGGCAGGGACTACGACTCTTCCGGTGGCCACACCACCGAGCCGCTCAAGGCACATGACATCATCACCAAGTTCAACCTGAGCTATACGCCCACGCCGGACACCCTGTTCTACGGCACCTACTCCGAGGGCTTCAGGCCGGGCGGTTTCAACCGCGGCGGGGGGCTGGCGTCTCGCAATCCGGCCTTCCCGACCGTGGAGGTGACCTACGAGACGGACAACGTCAAAAACTATGAGCTGGGCTGGAAAACCACCCTGGCCGACGGCTCGATTCGCTTCAATGGCGCGGTCTACTTTATCGACTGGAGCGATATGCAGGTATCGCGTTTCGACCCAGTCAACGTTTCGGTGCTGACCTTTATCGATAACTCGGCCGATGCGGAGATTCGCGGCCTGGATACCGACCTGGTATGGGCAGCGAGCGAGAGCCTGACCCTGTACGCCGCCTTCTCCTACATCGACACCGAGCTGGTTTCCACCGACTCCGAAGTGATCGAGCTGGCACCGGTGGGCAGTGAACTGGCGCTGACACCCAAATTCCAGGGCAACCTGCGTGCCCGTTACCAATGGGACTTTGGAGAGTACGAGGCTTACTGGCAGGGAGCCCTGCAGTATGCCGGCAGCAGCTACAGTTCGGTGGTGGTCGCCGACCGCCGCAAGCAGGACAGCTACACCACAGCGGATCTCTCACTGGGCGTCAACAAGGACAGCTGGGGCGCGGAGCTCTTTGTCGAGAACCTGACCGACGAGAGGGCTGAGCTGTTTCACAATGTTCAGGACGATATACCCAGGATCACAACCAACCGTCCGCGTACCATCGGCTTGCGCTTCTCTTACGATCTTCAATAGCGAGGAAAGCGCGTAGAGCACCCCGGAAATGTCACCAGCAGGCACCGCAACCCGCACTGGTACTGCTATAAAAGACCAGGCGGTAATTCGGTTTGGTGATAATTCCGGGTGGGGGCGACGCCCCTTTTTTTATCGCACTTTTATGAATACACTTTGATAAGCAGATTATAAAAAAGCAGTGCGGGGAGAAGTTCAGTGAGCGCAAAAGAGGCCGCGCAGGCATCGGATTCCGAAAATACCATCAAGCAGGCGAAAGCGCTGTTGCAGCAGGGGCAGATTGCCCAAGCGGTCGACGTTGTCGAGTCGCTGCTGAATACCGAACCGGTGCATACCGAAGCCCTGTATATTACGGCAGTGTGTTTTCGCTACCTGAAGCGAACCGAGAGTGCCCTGGCCACACTGAAAAAACTGGTAGCCACAGATCCCACCTATGCGCGAGCCTATCAGGAGCAGGGACACAACTATCGACACATCAAAAACGCCACCCAGGCAATTGCCGGTTTCGAACAGGCCGTGTCGCTCAATCCTACCTTGATTGCCAGCTGGAAAGCCCTGGCGGAGCTTTACTCGGCAGCAGGGAATACCGAAGCGGCAAACAACGCCCGACTCCAGTTTACGCACCTGTCGAAGATGCCACCCCACCTGCTCAGTGTCTCCAGCCTGATCCACGAGGGCAAACTGTACAAAGCGGAAATGCTCTGCCGGGATTTTCTGAAGAAACGTCCCCATCACGTGGAGGCAATGCGACTGCTAGCGGAACTGGGTACAAGGCACTATGTGCTGGACGACGCGGAATTCCTGCTGGAGAGCTGCGTGGAGTTTGAACCCGACTATCTGCTGGCGCGCTTTGACTACGTCAATGTGCTGCACAAACGACAGAAGTATCAGAAAGCCCTGGAGCAGGCAAAAATTTTGCGCGACAGGGAACCGGGCAATCCCAGCTTTGAAATCGCTTATGCCAACGAGAGCATGGCGGTGGGTGACTTTGACACAGCGATAAGTGTCTACGACGCGGTTTTGGAGAAGACACCGAACGATCCTCTCGTACAACTTGTGAGAGGCCACGCGTTGAAAACAGAGGGCCAGCAGGAGGAAGCTATCGCGTCCTACAGAGCCTCCTATTCCGCCAAACCCGATTTTGGCGATGCCTACTGGAGTCTTGCCAATCTCAAGACCTACCGCTTTACCGACGGGGAACTGGCGCGCATGCAGGCCAGCGAAGAGGCCTCGACAACAACACTGGTCGATCGATTCCACCTCTGTTTCGCGATTGGCAAGGCCTATGAAGATAGAAAAGATTTTGATACCTCGTTTGAATACTACGAACGGGGCAACCGCCTGAAAAAGGAGCAGTGCCGCTACGATGCCGCTCTCACAGAGAAGGAGTTCAAGGCGCAGATGGAGGTGTGCACTCCGGCGTTGTTTGCAGCCAAGGCAGGTCAGGGCAACCCGGCGCCGGATCCTATTTTTATTGTCGGACTTCCGCGGGCGGGCTCCACACTGCTGGAGCAGATTCTGGCTTCCCACTCCAGCGTGGACGGCACCCAGGAACTGCCCAATATTCTGGCCCTCGCCCACCGGCTCAACGGGCGGCGAAAGACCACAGACGACGCCCGTTACCCCGGGGTCCTGAACGAGTTGTCAGCGGATCAATTGTGCAAATTCGGGGAAGACTACCTTAAAGATACGCAGATATTTCGCCAAGGTGCGCCCTATTTTATCGATAAAATGCCGAACAATTTTCGGCACATCGGCCTTATTCACCTAATATTGCCCAACGCGAATATTATCGATGCACGCCGCCACCCCATGGCCTGCTGTTTCAGTGGTTTCAAGCAGCTGTTCGCCGAGGGACAGGAGTTTACCTATGGTCTTGAGGAGGTCGGTCGTTATTACAAAGATTATGTGGCACTGATGGATCACTGGGACGAGGTGCTACCCGGAAAAATCCTCCGTGTTCAGTATGAAGAGGTGGTTGCAGATCTGGAGCCCCAGGTGTGCAGAATTCTCGATTTTTGCGGATTACCCTTTGAAGAGGCCTGCCTCGAGTTTCACAAAACCGAGCGTTCGGTACGGACTGCGAGTTCGGAACAGGTACGCCAGCCGATCTATAAACAAGGGGTGGATCAGTGGTGCAATTACGTAGAATATCTCGGGCCGTTGAAAGCAGCTTTGGGGCCCGTGTTGGATAATTATCCATCTCTTTAAGATAGGGATCGGGGAACCGAAATCAAAAGCTTGACGCAGCTCAATTGACCCCTCTTTGATGCTCTCCTATATTTTTAGCAGGTGTTTTGAGGTTAACCTACCCCCAATCAACCCCTATCAAGGCGGTGCAGCCTTCAGGAGAACACGGGCAATGGACAAGCATACCCCAGCTACCAGAATGCAACATTGGACGCACGAACTGCGGGTTTTGTTCGCCACACTAGGCCTGCTGGCGTTAACCGCCTGTACCACAGCCTATAACCCACTCAAGGATTTTGAAGAGCTGGAACCCGCGACCCAGTTGGAGGCGCCCCCCGCCACACCCCGCTCCCAAAGTTACACCCCCGAGCAGGTGGCCCATGGCAAGTACCTGGTGGAACTGATGGGGTGCGGCAGCTGCCACACCCACGGCGCCATGATTGGTGAACCGGATATGCATCTGCGCTTGGCCGGCTCCGGCATTGGTATCGCCTACTCCAACCCCTTGAGCACCCCCAATCCGGGTGTCACCTATCCCCCCAACCTCACCCCGGACAAGAAAACCGGCCTTGGCAAATGGAATGATGACGAAATTGTCGAAGCTATACGTCACGGTGTCAGCCGTTATGGTAAGCGCTTACTTACTGTTATGCCCTGGCCATCGTTTGTCCGGCTATCTGAATCCGATGCAATGGCGATTGCCGCTTATTTGCGCAGCTTGCCCCCCGTAGAACACCAGGTTCCGGAAAACGTGGCTTCCGGGTACCGGGCCACAGAACCTTATGTGTATTTTGGGGTTTATCGCAGCCGGATCGATTAGTTTTTATTGACGGCTACTCTACCCGATAAACGAGTTTGCCCCCAAGATAGGTCGCCTGTACCGCGCGCGCGCGAATCGACGCATCCAGCGGCACCGGTAGGCGGCCGTCCAGCACCACAAAGTCCGCCCACTTGCCCGCCTGAATACTGCCGATCTGCTCACCCCAACCGGCCATATCGGCACCAGCCTGGGTGTAGGCGTATAGCGCCTCGTCAAAACTCAGAGCATTCTCGCCCTGCCAGCGCTTGCCGTTGCGCTCGCGCAACACCGCATCCCCCAACTGGGTCAACGGATCCAGTATGGCGGTGGGCCAGTCACTGCCGAGCACCAGGTTCACATCTTGCGTTAGCATCTGCTTCCAGGCGTAGGCATGGGGTTCGCGCTTCTCACCAATACGGTCGAGGATATAGTCACCCACCACGCCGTGATTAGGTTGCATGGAGGCGGCGACATTACCCGCCTTAAAACGCTGAATATCGGCGGGATCCACCAGTTCGATATGTTCGATACGGTTACGATATTTGTGCGCGTCTTCCACCGCGGCAAAGGTGTCCAAAGTTTGACTGACGCTCTTGTCTCCGATCGCGTGAACAGCCACCGGAAAACCGTTGCGAGCCGCACTTTCGACAACGCCAGTCAACAGCGACTGGTCAAAAAACGGTTGGCCAGTAATCTGAGGATTATCGCTGTAGGGTGCTTTCAACGCGGCGGTGTAGGTGGAGAGCACGCCGTCATACACTACCTTCACATACCCCAGTTGTAGCGAAGGACCTCGATCCTCACTCCCCTGCTTGAGCGATACACGCTCCGCTATCTGCTCGCGCACCTTGGCATAATTTCCGATCTCCATTTCCACACCTTCGCGGGTAGATACGCCGTTCCACATACTAAGGGCCCCGAACCATACCCGCAGGGAGAGTTGATCCTTTTCCAGCAAGCCCAAATAGTTGTGTATCGCCTCCACATCGGCCATATCGTGAACACTGGTCACCCCCATGCTGTTCACATAACGCACCGTATCGCGCAGGCCCGATGTCAACGTCCTGGTATAGCGTGAATAGGCGTTGGACTGCGTCACCAGTGCCATCGCCGTTTCCTTCAGGATACCGGTCGGCTCTCCAGTGTCAGCATCCAGCACAATTTCACCGCCTTCCGGTGCGACCGTTTCTTTGGTGATCCCGGCCAATGCCAGCGCTTTACTATTCACCCAGGCAGAATGGTGGTCGATATCCCGCAACATCACCGGTCGGTCGGGCACAATCGCATCCAGGTCCTCTCTGGTCGGCAGTACACCGTTTTCAGCCAGGGTATAATCCCAACGCCCGCCGAGGATCCAGGCATCCGGCGGCAGCTGTTTGTCGATCGCTGCGATCGCTTCGAGCCAGTCGGCTTTTGTCGGCATGCCGTAGAGATCCACCCCGCGAACCAGATCGATGGCAGAATGCAGGTGCGTGTGTCCATCCACCAGACCGGGAATCACGGTTTTTCCGAGGGCGTCGATCACTTTCGTCTCTGCACCGATCAGAGGTTGGATCTCCCGGCTGCCGCCTACATGCAGGAACCGCCCGCTTTTGACCGCAAAAGCCTGGGCTTGTGCCGCAGCGGGGTTGGCCGTACGCACGTCCGCATTAATCACCACCAGATCCGCTGTGGCTGACGCGCTAGACGTTAGCACTGACAGGGCTACAACGCTTGCCAGGCTTTTTATTTGGCCCCTTAAACCGGAAGCTATCCGCTGCGTAAGCTTAGTTATCATCATTCTTAAAACCTCTAAAAAAACCGTTAATCCAAACTGTGACCGATACTCAAAAGGGGCCCCCAAGAGCCCCAAAACAGGAGAATCAATCCCAGTGATAACCGAAAGAGAAGCCAACTGTACGTGGGCGCGTAATAAACTCGCGGTTGTTGTAGACGGACTCATTGAGCACCGCACCAGACACCCCCGCCTCATTGGTAAGGTTGTTGATGAACAGGCCGATACGCCAACTGTCACCGCTGAGATTGGCGGCAACATTCCACAACTGGTATGCATCCAGCACGGCGAAGCTAGCTTGATCGGCATCCGTGATCACCTGACCCGCTAGACTGTCGTAAGCCTTGTCGTTAAGTGCCGTGGTCACTTCATCGCGATAAAAACCGTCGAGATGCAGATGCATTTCAAGGCCGTTATCGAGCGCTTTGAAATAATCCAGCGACAGTGACAGCTGGTGTTTCGGCACACCTGGCAAGGCATTGCCCGCCTCACCCACTTCGTTTTCCACCACAAAGTCATCGCGTAACTCAGCATCTACATAACCGTAACCCAACGTCGCCGACAAGGCCTCGGTCAGTTGTGTGTTAATTTCCAACTCCAGCCCCTGGGATCGGGCATCGCCACCGTTAATCACAAACGGAAAACCGCCGGGATCGGTGAATGCGTCCAACTGCACGTCTTGCCAATCGATGCGATAGAGCGCAAAAGTATAGTTAGTGGATTCCCCCAGGCGCCCCTTAATGCCGGCCTCGATATTGGTTGCGGTGTCGGAGTCAAACGACAGCAGGGAAACGTCGGCCTCACACAACCCGCAGTTACCCACTGCCAGGCCATTGGCGCCACCGTGGCGAAAACCTTCGGCCCAAGTGAAATAGACCATCGCATTTTCACTGACATCGTAAGAGGTGTTGAACTTATAGATCTCGTCCTCAAAATCCGCCTGAGTGTCCATGGTTAAAGTGCCCAGCGGATCCAGACCATCGGATGAACAGTAGGGGCCACACACTGGCAATTGCTGCATTAACGACTGCTCAAACTCCTGCCAGAACTTGCGCATGCCAACGGTCACCTGCCAGCTATCGCTGAGGTGGTAAGTCAGCTCGCCAAACAACGCGATATCCTCAAACGTCACCTCGCGTTCGAAGCCAAACACATAATCGGTCGGAGTCAGCTCGCTGGGACGAGGGGCACCATTATAAAAACTGACAAAGTCGGCAAAGCTGTCAAAAGCGCCGGGGATGCCAAACAGGTTGCTGATAAGATCGCCGGATCCGGACAATTCTGCCCATTGGGAAAAGCCATGCATCAGCTGGGGATTCATATTCACGTCAAATTGCTGATCGCGGTAAAAGGCCCCCACCACCCAATCGATTTTGCCCTCACCGTTGGAAGCCAAACGAAACTCCTGGCTCAGGGATTGGTCACGAGAGTCCTCCAACAGGGTAGACAACACCCGGGGGAAGCCGCCATAGGTCACGGGATTCTGCGCAACGTTTTCCATAAACCCGGTCCCGTCCCGACCAGAATCCGCTTGATTGTCGTAGTAGGAGGTTGAGGAGCTAAAAGTCGCAAAACCCAGGTCGGCGCTGATATCCGCCGCCAGCAGATCCACCTCCCGCTCCAGCGGTGAGGTCAGCGACAGGTTATGCTCGTTTTCCAGGCCCACCGTCTGTACGCTGTAGTCGTTGGAGTTTTCCTCCTGTCGGTGGTAGGTAAACAGGGCTTCCACATCGTCGTTGATATCCCACAACAGGGAAGCGCGCAGATAACGGACGTCGGCGCTATCCACATCATCCGCGGCATGGTAAACCAGCCCACTGTTTAACGGGTCCGCCGGGTCGGCCAATAACGGTTGTCCGTTGGCATCAAAGGTGGCCAGCCGGTTGGCATCCACAAAACCGCCGATCTCTTCGTAACCCAGCCCCACCCGCAAAGCCAGGTTATCCTGTAATGGCAGATTGAAAATACCGTCGGCACTGTAATTTTGTGCCGAGGAGTCGTGGGTATAGGACAATTTGCCGGACAGCTCCGCCGAAAACGCCTGGGTGTCCGGTTTTTTATGGATCAAGCGCAGGGTGCCGCCCATGGAACCGGAGCCGTAGAGAGTGCCCTGGGGCCCCCGCAATACCTCCACCCGTTCGATATCGTTAAGCTTGAGATTGACAAAAAGCGGGGTTTCATCCACATAGGTGGAGACCAGCGGCACACTCAGATTAGGCACAGAAGAGTTTTCAACCGGGCTATTGCCGTTGAGGCCCCGAATAATGAGGTTGCTGTTGATGCCCCCGGCCCTGGGGCCCAGATCTGCACTGGTCAGCCCCGGGATCATGCGACTCAGGGATTGCAGATCGTCGACACCGGCATTGGCGATGGCGTCGCCCGACACCGCAGAGATGTTATAGGGTATGTTTTCTACCGACTGGGCGCGGCGGGATGCCGTCACCACTATCTCCTCCAGCTGAAAGCCCTCGTCGGCACCGGCCACAGAAGCCCAGCCAGCACTGGCGGCCATCAAGGCAGCGGCCAGAGTCGAGTGTTCAAACGCTTGTTTGGTTCTTGTCATTTGCCTCTCCCACCCATCGGAGCCCCTATACGGGTTAATCACCGTCCAGCGCCCGCGGGTTGTTTTTGCTATTGCGGTTAGGGATACACCTCTATGAGGTGAGCAATCAGCTTATCAAAGGGCACAGCGCCATAGTTTTGCCGAAAACGGCAAAAGCTTTGCTGAAAACGGGACTAACGAAAAAGGGTTAGATACAGGAATCGAGGGTGGGCTTGGGGTTGCCAGGCCAGCGTCACGGGGCCCGTCAACCCTTGGCCTCCAGCTTGCGGAAGGCATTGGGAGTCAGGCCGTATTGGCGTTTGAAGGCGGTGACAAAGTTACAGGCGTGCTCGTAACCCAGCTGCCAGGCCACCTGACTGACATTGAGATCGGGCTGGGCCAGCAGGGCTAAGGCCTGCTCCATCCGCGCCTGTACCAAATAATCGCGGAGCGAGAGACCGTAAAATTTCTTGAACCGCTCCAGCAAAGTGCTTTTGGCCATGCCCAATTGCTGCGCCAGGGCTTCCACCGTGGGCGGTGCTGACAGATCCGCCACCAGTCGCGTCCGCGCCTGCTCCAGCAACTCCACATCCCGCTCCCCCAGGGGTCTGTGGGATATCACCCGTTCCTGCCGATACAGCGACCGCAGGATAAGGCAAATCAGTTCCATGGCTTTGATGTCAATAAATCGGTCGCGCAGACTACCGCTAAAATCCGTTGCCGCCAGAATTTGCAACGCTTGATGCATTTTTACATCCATGGGGAATGTGTGATGCAGTACGGGACGGTCATCCCGGAACGCCGGGCGCAATACTTGAGGCAAACTGTCACCATCGCCACCAAACAGTTCCGTCTTTAGCAGTGCCTTGCTGATCAACACTTCGATTAACCTATACTTGGTGCCCCCCCGACAGAAATCCTCGATAACCCCACTTTCAGGATTATAACCAATACCACAAGTGCCCTCACTTTGCTGAAGCTCTCCACCCTTTTTATCCAGCAACAGATATTTACCCCCCAGGTTAAAAAACAGATCGACATAACCGCCCAAATAGCTAACCTGCACGCGGTTATCGCGCAGCATTTGCAGATCGAGACTACGCAGAATCAGCCCATCCCGTATCTTAAACACCTGCTCAATCCCCACCTCGTCCTGGGTGTGGTGCCGCACCCGAAAACGGGGGTACCGGGACAGCATTGACGGCCACTCGGTATAGGGCAGATTGTCGATCTCGACGATGTCCTCGCCGTACAGGCTGGGAAACGCCGGGGTAAAGTCCTGCATACAGTTCTCCGTAGCCACGTAGGTCGGATTTAAATCCGACACGACCATGTGCAAATTCACTTCCACTAATCAATTCGAGCGAGTCCGGTTATGACACAATGCTGCCGTTTAATCCGACTCCCCAAACAGGGTCTCCAACGGATAACCCGCAAACGGTTTGGTCTGGTCAATCACCAACTGGGTCGACATGCGCTCAACGCCAATATCTTCCCGCTGCAAAAGCTCTTCCGACAAATTGTTAAACTGGGCTGCATCGGCACACATATAATGCAGAATATAATCAAACTCGCCGGAGACCTTGTAGCACAAGGTAATTTCCGGAATCTGCTCGATATAACGGCGAAACTGTTCAGTCAGGTTGGCGGCCTGACTCTTTAGCCCCACATTGACAACAAAATGGGCATAACGCACCTTGGACAAATTGATATTGGCACTGCAGCTGTTGATATACCCCTCCTTGAACAGCCTCTTCACCCGCCCGTGACAGGCGCTCTCTGACAAACCCACCGCCTCCGCCAGGCGAAGGTTGCTGATGCGCGAGTCCCGCTGCAAGGCCTTGAGGATCCGCAGGTTAATCTTATCCAACTTCATTGCCATTTGAGTCCAGCCGGTGATGCCAAGGGTGTTCAACTTAGATTATAGCCTTATAACATGGAATTCAGAGTCGTTTCATCCTCAACGCCCAATTTTCAATAACGCGAATATTCTTTCGTTTCGGCTGCAAAAACGCCGGATTTCTACCAAAACCGCCCCCCAAATCCCGCTACTCTTTCAAGAGGCCTTGGTACCATTTTTTTAAGTTGTGACTTTGGTACAGAGGAAGAAAAAAACACCATGACATTTGAGCTAAATTTGAGCCGTATGGCCCTGCGTTTGGATAGCGACGGACGCTACGTATGGGCGATTTCCGACCGGGCAGGGGCAATGGAAGCACAGGACATTGATGTCATCCGCCTGTGTGTGGGCGATCCGGACTTTGACACCCCCACCCCCATTCACAACGCCATCGGCCAGAGCCTGCGTCAGGGGCGCACCCACTACTCCGCATCCCAGGGTGAGCCAGAGCTTCGCGCTGCCATTGCCGAACTGGAAACACAAACCTCCCCTCACCCCTGTAACGCCGATGAGATTGTCGTTTTCCCAGGCGCCACCAACGCCCTCTACAGTGTGCTGGCCTGCCTGCTCAACACAGAAGACGAGCTACTGGTACCCGACCCCATGTACGTGGGTTACTGCGGTTTTCTTGCCGTCATTGGATGCCAGGTCACCCAGGTGCCCCTGAACGTGGCCCGCAACTTTGCGATTGATATTGAGGCCATCAAAAACGCCGTCACCGCTAAAACCCGCGTGATATTGATCAACACCCCCGGCAACCCGGCGGGCAATATGATCACCGCGGAAGAATTGGCTGAACTGGCGGAGTTTTGCCGCGACAAGGGGTTGTGGCTGGTGTGCGACGAGGTCTACTCCATGATTACCTTTGCCCGCCGCCACACCTCGTTGCGGACGGCCGCCAAACACCTGGACAATGTGATTATGGTGGACGGGCTATCCAAGTCCCACGCCATGAGCGGCTGGCGGGTGGGCTGGGCCGTAGCCCCTAAAGCCCTGATCCCCCACCTCAGTCACTTTGCCGGTGCCACCGTCTTTGGCTGCCCGCAGTTTATCCAGGATGCCGCCGCCTTTGCCCTGCGCCACGACGAATACTATGTGGCCAAAATGCGGGAAGAGTACCGCGCCCGCCGCGACTATGTGGTAAACCGGGTCAATGATATCGATGGCCTCTGTTGTCAGGCCCCCGATGCTGGCATGTTTGTGATGGTGGATGTGAACGCTCTGGCGATGGACGGACGCCACTTCGCCCGGGCATTGCTGGAGGAACAACACGTCTGCACCGTACCCGGAGACGGATTTGGGGAGACCACCCGCAACTTTGTGCGCATTACCCTGGCACAGTCGGTGGAAGTACTGAGCGAAGCATTTGACCGGATTGAAACTTTCGTCAATCATCACCGTCAAGCATCACACCTAATGATGTAACAACAGCACGACCCGCTAGCGCGGCCGCACAACTATCAGCCCGACCACGGAGAGAGCAACTGCCCTATGACAGCCACAACCATCCGTGAACCCAGCCTGCTAGACGCCCTGATCCCCACCACTGCCCTGGTATGCCTGCTCGCGTTGAGTGTCTACCTGTTTGGCGATGCTTCCTCCAGCGGTCCCAACCAGATCGCTCTGATTATCAGCGCCGCCATCGGAGTGGTAGTGGGCCTGAAAAACGGCCACAGCTGGCAGGCGATTGAAGAGGGCATTGTCAGCGGTATTACCGTATCCCTGCGCGCGATGATGATCCTGTTTTCCGTGGGTATGTTGATCGGCAGCTGGATCCTCTCGGGCACCGTGCCCAGTATGATCTATTACGGTTTGCAGTTACTGGATCCGAGCATTTTTTACGCAGCCTGTTGCGTCATCTGTGCCTTTGTTGCGCTCAGTATTGGCAGCTCCTGGACTGTGGCCGGTACCATCGGTATCGGTCTGATCGGCACTGCCGCCGCCCTCGGCCTGTCGGTGGAGATTACTGCCGGGGCCATTATTTCCGGCGCCTACTTTGGCGACAAGATGTCCCCCCTCTCCGACACCACCAACCTGGCGCCGGCAGTGGCAGGCACCGACCTGTTTACCCATATCCGCCACATGACCTGGACCACTGGGCCCAGCATTGTGATTGCAATTATCCTGTATGCGGTCATCGGCCTTAACGCCGATATCACTGAAAGCACCGACAGCATGGCGGCCACAATCCACCTGCTGCAAAATCACTTCACCCTCGGCTGGTATCTGTTGATTCCGCTGGCGGTTGTGCTTTATCTGGCGGTGAAAAAACTACCGGCGCTGCCCAGCATTCTGATCGGCGCCCTGCTGGGCTGCTTGTTTGCCCTGGCTTTTCAACAGCAAGCGATCTTTCAACTGGCGGGTGATCAAAGCCTGCCCCTGTGGCTGGCATTGTTCAAGGGTATCTGGATGGCCCTGTTTGACGGCTATGTCTCCACCACCGGCAATGCGGACATCGACAGCCTGCTGTCCCGCGGCGGCATGTCCTCCATGTTGACCACTATCTGGCTAATCATGATGGCGATGATTTTTGGGGCTGTGCTGGACAAGCTGGGCCTGCTGCGACGTCTGGTGCAGGGGGTGCTGACGTTGGCCACCTCCACCGGCAGCCTGATTGCCCTCACCATCGCCTCCTGTATCGGCGCCAACATCGTTACCGCCGACCAATACATCGCCATCGTACTGCCCGGACGCATGTACAAGCTGGAATTTGAGCGCCGTGGTCTGGCGCCGAAAAACCTCTCCCGCACCCTGGAGGACGCGGCCACCATCACCTCACCGCTGGTTCCCTGGAATACCTGCGGTGCATATATGGCGGGCACCCTGGGCGTCAGCACCCTGGCCTATCTGCCCTTCTGTTTTTTTAACCTGATCAATCCAATAATCTCGGTGATCTACGGCTACACCGGTTTCAAGCTGGAGAAGCTGGAAACCACCACCCAAACATCCCTGAAAACCGCCTAAAACCAAAAACCGGGGACAGACCTAAGCCCAATTTCCCTGTAGGTCGGACTTCAGTCCAACAACGATGGTGGGATGAGCACCGTTTGTCGGATTGATATCCAAAGCACTCGCTTCGTTCGCGGGGAAGGCCCAATCCGACCTACAGGGCCTATGGCTTTATGTTTCGTTAAGGGATAGTTTCATTAAATCGTCATATTCTGTATAAGAACAGCGCACGTGAGTTGTTGCTTAAAACCTTGATTTATAATCTTCATTAGCAGGCATAACTACAGGAAAGCACTTTATGCTAAGCCCCTTCAAACACTGGCTGTTTGCCCTTGCAGCCACTGCTACCCTTACCGGTTGCCTGGCTCCCGAGATGCCGAAATCCACGGAGAGCACAATGTCTAACCCTACCGAAAAAGCCGCTACTAACGAGTCACAGCACCTCTACAAGTGGTTTCAGGCCAACTTCGAGGAAGATCTCGCCGACTCTCCAGAGCATCAGACCCACCTGGGCATTATCGACGATATAGACGCCTACGGTCGTTGGGACGATGTCTCGGAAGCGCACTTTCGCGCTGAACAGACCAAAATCTCGAATCGCCTGGCTTATATGCGCGAACACTTTGATACGGCAGCCCTGACACCGGCGGCCCGCACCGCTTATCGGTTTGCGGAATTTGTGGCGATCAATAGTGCCCAACAGGCCGAGTTTCGGGATCACAACTACGTGTACACCCAGCTCTTTGGCCCCCATATCGATATGGTGACCACCCTGATCAGTTATCACCGCATCGACAGTGTCGAGCACGCGGATGCCTATATCCGCCGTCTGGAAAGCTTCGGCCAGGTTTTAAACACCCACTCGCAGCACGCTGAAGAACGCGCCCAAATTGGCGTGTTGCCGCCGCTCTTTGCTTACCCGGTGATTATCCACTCGGCCAAAGGGATGATTACAGGCGCGCCCTTTACGAAGGGCAAAGATTCGCCGCTGTTAGCCGACTTTCGCCAAAAGGTAACCGCATTGGAGCTGGCGCGGACCGACGAGCAGGCATTGATTGGGCGTGTCATCACCGCACTGAAAACTTCCGTGCAACCCGCTTACGAGCACCTGATCCGCACTATGGAAAAACACCAGTCCATGGCTGACAACCGTGACGGCGTCTGGAAACTGCCCCGAGGTGAAGCCTACTACCAGACCCAGTTGGCAAACTACACCACCCGCAACGACCTGACTGCGGAACAGATTCACCAGTTGGGACTGGCGGAAGTGGCTCGCATACACGGTGAAATGCGCAAGATTATGGCGCAAGTGAATTTCAGCGGCTCCCTCCAGGAATTCTTTGCCCACCTGCGCAACAGTGAACAGTTCTACTACCCCAATACCGAGGCCGGGCGGCAACAGTACCTGGCCGAAGCCACTGCCATGATGGACCGGGTGATGGAAAAAGCGCCGGCGTTTTTTGGCACCCTGCCCACAGCCCGGCTCAAAGTCCGCGCCGTAGAACCCTTCCGTATCGAAAGTGCCACCGGTGCCTTTTATGAACCCGGCTCACTGGACGGTACACGCCCCGGTGTTTATTACGTCAATCTCAGCAATATGCGGGAGCTGCCGATCTACCAGATGGAAAGCCTCGCCTATCACGAAGGCGCACCCGGCCACCACTTCCAAAACAGTATCGCCATGGAGCTGAAAAACGCCCCCATGTTCCAAAAGTTGACCTGGTACTCGGCCTATGGCGAAGGTTGGGCACTTTACGCGGAGAAACTCGGCAAGGAGATGGGGCTGTTTTCCGACCCCTATATGGATTTTGGCCGCCTCTCCTATGAAGTGTTCCGCGCCGCCCGCCTGGTGGTGGACACGGGGATTCACGTCCTCCAATGGAGCGAAAAACAGGCCACGGATTATATGCTGAGCAACACCCCCATGACCGCTGGGGATATCGAAAACGAAGTGCAACGCTATATCGTTTTGCCGGGGCAGGCAGTGTCTTACAAAGTCGGCATGTTAACGATTATGGAATTGCGCCAGAAAGCGATGGATGCCTTGGGCAGGGACTTTGACATAGGGGAATTCCACGATGTGGTGCTCAACAACGGTTCCGTGCCGCTAACCCTGCTGAGGCAGCTGGTGGACAGCTATATCACCCAAAAACAACAACTGACGGCTGAGGATAAAGCTCAATCCCCAGACGGACCCTCGGGCCGGACATAGGCGATCTTTTTCACCTGCAACTTATAGGCCCGTTGCGCCTGCTCCTCTGCCGAGGCAAACAGATCGTCACCGGCACCATGCATCTCCCGCAACCGGGCTTCCAAGGCGGTTTGGTTTTCCAGGCCGCCATCGTGCCGGATATGTTCAATGGACCAGCCCCCGATTCGCTGCAGGTAGTAGGCGACCAATAAACTGCGATGGCAGGTGGCGGGGTCTTTTTCCGCACACATCAAGGCAATGTGAAAGCCTTTGTCCAGCCCGGCGCTCACCCGGTCGACGCCCTGTTTAAACAGAGGCGTCTGCATCAGTCGGTCAAACTGCACCTGGCCGCACTCGTCGTAGTGTGCCGGGTCCTTGGAGCGCGGGCCCAATTCGTCACCCAGATAGACATAGCGGATACCGGCCTGTTCCAGCCGCGCTTTCAGAGATTCCTGGTGATAGTCGCGAAAGGCCTTGCTGTAAGGCACCGAGCGCACATCGGCCACGGCGGTGATCCCATAGCGCCGCAGTTGCTCGATAAATAACTCGATAGGTTTGGTGGCGTAACCAATGGTGTAGAGAGTCCGCATAACTGAGGCATTATAAAGGCCGCCAAGTGAAGCGTGTAGGGGGTATCGATATCAATCTGCGACTTCCTGAGAATTTCTCCCCGATCTTTACAGTTGCCATACTGACGATTCCGTGATTCTCTATGACCGCAAGAACAAGCTCCTCGACATGAACACCGCGCCAGGGCACTTGAAGCCGTTCTCAACTGACAACCGTGTTTTCAGGATAGAGCGCTCTAGTTGCGCTATGCACGCACGAAAGCATGATCGGCATGGATTCGGATCGCCCTATGTCTCCTGTACTCACGACTACAGACATTTCCTTATGGCGCACTTCGTTGGAGGGTGTACTTCCGCAGTCTACCCATAGCGGGAATTCCTATAACGGAAAACTCAATGCATTAATAGGTTAGGCCTAGACCGGTGTACACCACAGAGCTGCCCTTCAGTCATAGGCAGATGTAATGCGATAAACGTTGGTAATGAAGTTTTTAGACCACAAAACTCTCGCTGAGTAGGGATCTCAAAGGAATACAACCATTATGCGCTCAAACAGCCACAGCGTAGATAGCCCGCCGATGCTATAGAGAATAGTAATCTCCATGCTTCCAACAGCAATCGGGCCTTGGCTTGCCAAATATCCGTGAAGTCTACTTGCACTCTTATACAAACCAATAATGACGAAAATAAACAACAGCTGGCCCAACTCCACGCCAAGATTAAAAAACACTAGGGCGGCGATCACCTGGGTCTGGGGCAAACCGATTTCACCGAGCACAGCGGCAAAACCCAGCCCGTGCAACAGGCCAAATGAAGAGGCCACTGCGATTGGATAGCGCCAGGTGAGGGTATCGCGCCGCGGGCGCAATAGCTCGCGGGCCAGAAACACGATACTGAGCGCGATGACCGCCTCGACCGCCGGCACCGATAGGCTGAGCCAGCCCAGCGCGGCCAGCACCAGGGTAAGCGAGTGGGCGATGGTAAAGCCGGTCAGCGTGATCACCATGCGTCGCAACGTGCCGGCAATAAATATCAAACAGGCCAGAAACAAAAGATGATCGTAACCGGCAAGAATATGCTGCATGCCGAGCACGGTGTACTGGCCAGCCACCCCGCTGATGCTCTCCGCAGGCGGGACTGTCCACTGTTTCTCGTGGGGCGACAACAACACGGTCTGCAACTCACCATGGAGCCGCCGAAAGCGAATCATGGTCGATACCGAGGGATTATGCAGCGGATACTGGATACTCAGCATCTCACCGTCCAGCGGCAGCGCGCACTGGTACCACTGCTGATAAAGATCCTTCCCGGCCACCAGCGTACACTGCTCAGGCATCAACAACCGGGGTTGATTATCGCCGGGTACCGAGGGGGGCACTTTGCTGAGTAGCTGATATCGCTGCTCTGTCTGCTGGGTCAGTTCGATATAGAAGGGCCGGCTCTCGTGGGCGATCGCCGCGGTGCTGGTTAACAGTAGCAGTACGATAAGCAACAGGCGCATGACTAGTCCTCAAGCGGCTCGCGCTCAATGGTGTAACCCGCAACGATACTGGCAATAGCCGTATCCAGCTCCCCCTGCATCGCCTCGCGCCGCGCATCCTGCTCTACCCGAGGGCGCACCTCCATCAGATCAGCATCGCGCCCTGATTCACGCTGGGCCACCAGCAGCAGATGCAGACCATAGGATGAGCGTAGCGGCCCGGTCCACTGTTGGATAGGCGTCTTGCCGGCAAATACCGCCTGACTAAATTCCACGCCAAAATGGGAAGTCACAAATTCCGGCGTGCGCTCCACATAATTCAAGTGATAGAGAAAGCGATCACCGTAATTCACAGCCTGTTGAAAAGGAACCTTACGCGCATTTAACTCTACCAATAACTGTTTGGCTATGAACTCTGCCTGCTCCCACCCCCGCTGTTCGGCATTCAAAAACACATGAGTAAATGTAATCGAGGGCTCGATATAGTAATCCTCACGGTTGGCCGCAAAGAACTGTTGAACATCCTCTTCGCTGACTGACACCGTGCGTTCACTGAAACCCTGGGCCAGAAAGCGTATTTTTTGCACCAGTCTCTGCTTGATAATATAGTCATCGCGATCCATACCCAGGCCCAAGGCTTCGCGATACAGCGCCTCCTGCTCAATATAATCCTTCTCCAATCGTGATCGCTCTTCAGAACTGAGTTTGGCCAGGCGCAGCTCGGCCATCTCCGGCTGGAAGAATTTGGCGCGGTATTGTATGAAAGTAAGCAGCTCCTCGCGATCCACTTTAATTTCCCGCGAGTCCGGTTTACCTGCCACATCTCCGTTAATCAGTTGAAGCAGTCCAAACAGTGCTGCTGCCAACAGACCAAAGTGCAGCAATGGTTCGCGCAATACAGTTTTCATTGACAACTCACCAACAGACCCTAATCACCCGAAAACCCAAGCCATTACGGCGTATACCAAATAGGTGAACCATAGGCACGTTCCTGAATAAAATCAGGTGTCTTTTTTTGTTGCTGCAACGCCAGCTCATCGTAGAACGTATGACGGGGCGTGGGAATCTGCAACACCCGCGCATAGTAGAAGGCGCGTTGCGTCGGGTCGAAATCGGGGTCACTCCAAACCACCGTCAACCGGGAATCACCAATACTGTTGGTATAACGCCCGGTCGTCAGATCCACAGTATTCCCCACCGGGAGCACTCTGCCATCACGAGCCACTTTTCGCCCCCCGGACAGCGCGACATTGTAGATTTTTTCCTGAGGTTTACCATCGGCATCCAGGTAGCCTTTCACCACCTGAATGCGATCCAGATTGGCACCCACCGTGTCTTTGACCGCCTCGATCAAGAAGCTGGGAGATTTTTTGCGAGGCGCGGAAGTGAGTTCCCCTCCCATCGGTACGCCTTTTCCGTAACCGCGCCTGGCCAAGTCCCTGGCTTCGGCATCACTCGCTTTAAACTCCCAACCACCAAAAAAACGCAGAGCGATCCGGGGGCCGCTGGTGGCATAGACTTCGCGGCGTTTAAAGGCGGCAAACAGCGACTCTCGGGTATTTTCCTCGGCCCATACCGCAGCCAAACCTGAAGCCGCCATGTCCCATCCGGTCACCCCACCTATGCCTTTGTAATCCAGAGTTTCTGGCGTAGAAGCGAGCGGGGCTTTACCGCCAAAGTTATCCTCTTCGGCACCAGCACGGCTGGTATGGGCATCACTGGAGCCGATCAGCGCAAACTTGTAGGGGTTGACACCGATGGCAGTTTCCATCGCCATACCATCGAGCAACGCCGTGCGTACATAGTCGCCGCGCCCCACCCTTTCGTTGGCTTCGGTCGCTTCGGCATCAATCATAAAGCTATAAGTTTCAAAATCGGCAAATTCATCATCGGGTGAAAACAACGGATGGGTTTCCGAGTCGCCCTTGATCTGGGTGGCTTCCACCACCGGCTCCCAGCGCATACGAGTACGGGCATAGTCCGCCGTGATGGGTCGCCCTTCGCTATCTTGCCGGGAAAACATCAAACCACCACTGATATTGGAGTTATGCGGTATGGCGACAAAATCGGTATTGACCGTTTTCGCCGTGTTGTCCAACCATTGCCAGAGCTGCTCCGGTTTATCACTGTCCAGCGAGCTATAGGGGATAAACTGCCCTGATTTGTTCGCACCATCGGGCATAAACACCACACGATGCAGATTATTACCTCCGGGGGTGGACGTCCACTCCCACCCGATAAACGTGGTGAATTTGCCCGGTTCGTTATACTGCTCGGCAATCGCATTGGACCGCTGCCAAACGGAACGACGTATCCTGTCGGTATTGAGTGAATCGATTGCGCGATTGGCATTCAGGGATTGGATAAATTCCTTGAACACTTGCTCGGCCTCGCCGGCTTTTAGCATGTCGAGAAAGCGTTTGCCTTCAAGGGTGCCAGTCATCATCGCATCGCCCTGATACAAGCCATAGGGTACGCCCATCATTTCTGCATGATCGGCTATTACCAAAAAATCCAGCGGCGTATCAATTTGTACCCGGGCGCGACTCCCGGGATCGACAATCGGCAGCCCCTTGGCATAACGATAGGCCACATCCGGTGTAGCATCTCGATTTCCGAAAAAAAACGCATCCGGCGAGAAACTGGTGTGCAGATGGGTATCGCCCCAAAAAAGCCGGGTCGGCTCGGCCTGTACAGCCGCTGCAAATACCAGAGAAAAGCCCACAGGTAATAGTCGACGCATAATTTTTATCCTTCCAGAAAAGTAGCCCCGTCTTACGGAATGACAACAGGCAACCGTAGAATCATCGATAAAGGATGCCAACTCATCAAGTGGTGTTAACCGATGACGCGACAAATTCATGTTATCTATGATTTTTATGGCGTGTACCAAATCGGAGAGCTGTATGCACGCTCCTGGATCGTCGCCGGTCGATTGGTTTCCTCAGGATCGATGCCCAACGCCAGTGCATCAAAGAGAGAATACCGGGGAGTCGGAATCTGCAACACGCGCGCATAATAGAAGGCAGACTGTTCAGGATCGAAATCAGGGTCACGCCATACCGTTGCCAACTGTGCATCGCCAATGGTATTGGTATATTCTCCTGTTTCCAAATCAACGGTGTTACCCACAGGCTGTGAGCCGTCAGTGCGTCCATCAGACAAGACAACATCATAGATTTTCTCATGACTTCTTCCTGTTTTATCAACCCAGCCCTTGACGACTTGGATTCTATCGAGATTTCCTTCAAGGGGGTCTTTGGCCGCATACATCAGGAAAGTCGGAGCATTACCCTTGGGGTTGCGAATAAGATCTGCCCCCATGGGCACCCCCTTCTTGTAGCCGATTTCAGCAAGATCTCTCACCTCGGCATCAGCGGCAACAAAATTGAAACCCCCAAAGAAACGCAGCTGAATACGTGGACCGGTCGACGCGTAAACCTCCTTACGCTTAAACGCCTCAAAGATGGCCTTGCGGGTGTTCGCCGTCGCCCATACCCCCACATAACCGGCTGCGCCCATGTCCCATCCCCTGGAAGAGCCAATGCCAGTGGGGTGCGGGCGACTTTCAGGGAGGGCATCGTGCTGGCCTTTGCCGGCAAAATGGTTTTCCTCGACCGCCGACATTCCGGTGTGAGCATCGGTGCTGCCGATCATCCCCGCCTTGTAGGGATTCACACCAACTTTTACCTGAAGCTCCAGGCCACGCTTCAGCCCCGAGCGTACATAGTCCGCCTCGGTTGGATCCGGCGTTCGGCCATCGGGCGACAGCACGAACGGAAAGGTCTCGTAGTCGGCAAACTCGTCTGTGGGCGAGAGCAGCGGGTGAGCCTCGGAGTCGCCTTTAATCTGGGTCACTTCGATAACCGTCTCCCACTGCATCCGCGCGGCCGCATAATCTGCATCGACCGTATCGCCCCTCTGGGTAACCAGCGGGAACATCTGGCCGATACTGATGTTGGAGTTGTGGGGGATCGCGATAAAGTCAGCACCGGTACGGGTGGAGGTTTCACGCAGCCAGGTCCAGAGATCTTCAGGGTCGTCACTCTCCAGGGTGCTATAGGGCAGGAACTGACTGGCGACCTCCCCGCCTTGGGGGGAGAAAACGACGCGATGAAGGTTTCCGCCGCCCGGCGTGGCGCTCCACTCCCACCCGATAAATGTGGTAAAGACACCGGGTTCATTGTAGCGATCGGCGGTGGCGATATACTCGTCCCAGGTCGAGCGACGCTTTTCTCCTCCATGAAGATCCCGGTAGATATCCTCTCCGGTAAGCCCGGCTTCGTTCTCAGTCCCGGAGCCGGCCTTTACCACCAGTGAGTACGCGTCCAGCAGCTCCTGGGTGCTCTGTTCTCCACCGATCCCGCGCAAGATTTTTCCTGTTTTGGTTTCGGCAAGCAGGGGATCTCTAGCGAACAATCGCGGCATGGACCCCATCATTTCCGCATGGTCCGCCACCACCAGAAAATCGAGCGGCCTCGACAGCTGCCAGCGGACCCGGGTGGTCGGGCTTACCACCGGTAATCCCCTGGCAAAGCGATAGGCCGTCTCCAGCGTCGACGTCGGCGTGCCAAACAGGTAGACGTCAAAGGAGTTACTGGTGTGCAGATGGGTATCTCCCCAATAGAGGTTGGTTGGAGCGGCCTCAGTGCCCATACACGTCAAGCAAATCAAGCTGGCAACTGCCGAAAGTGGTCTATTCATACCTGCGTCTCTATTCTATTTGCTCCGACAATCAGGGGTATTGTCCGACCCGAGTGGTGCCAACGCCCCGATAAGCGCTATCTGTTCATCGACTGGTAGATGGCCCGGGTAATATCTTCAACATTAAACTTGGCCGGCTTCTGACGGGGAGGAAACGCCTTGAAGGTGGCGACAAACTGGCTCACGATGGGAATCGCAGGCATGGCGAGGAATTGGTTCTGTGTTTGCCAATGATTGAACTGATTGGCGTTGTGCTGTGCCCGCTCGTAGGGATCCATACGTAAATCGAAGATTAGCGGAATCCGCAGTTCGACAAAGGGCTCGCGCCAGACCTGCATTTCTGTCGCGCGTTGCTCAGCGAAGACGAGCTTCCACCGATCATTATAGCGCAAGGCGGTCAACAGCCCATCATCGCTGAAATAGAAAAACTCGTTGCGACGCCCCTTTTCCTCACGGCCCAACAAATGTGGCAACATATTGTAACCATCCAGGTGGACCTTGTATTCGCGCCCCGCGATACGATAACCCTGCTTCAGGTTTTGCTTGATGCGGTCATCGCCGGCTGCAGCCATCAGCGTTGGCACCCAGTCCAAATGCGCCATCACCGAGTTGGACACAGAGCCCGCGGCAATCCTGTTGGGCCAACGAACCAGGGCCGGCACGCGATACCCCCCCTCCCAGTTGGTGTTTTTCTCGCCGCGGAAGGGCGAAATCGCAGCGTCCGGCCACTCGTTCAAATGGGGGCCGTTATCGGTAGTATAAATAACAATCGTATTGTCCGTCAGTTCCAGTTCGTCCAGTTTCGTCAGCAATTCGCCCACATGGTCGTCGTGTTGCAACATGCCATCAGCGTAGAAGTTGAGGCCGGAGCGGCCGCTGTACTGATCGGGAACATGGGTGTTGTAGTGCATGCGAGAGGCATTGAACCAGACAAAAACGGTTTTTCCGCCTTGGCCGCTTTGTCGATAAATTTCAGGCTGGCGGCAAGGAACTCTTCATCCACGGTTTCCATGCGCTTCCTGGACAACGGACCGCTATCCTCAACGCGACCATCGGCGAAGGAGTGAATCACCCCTCTGGGAGCAAACATCTTTCGTAGCGCAGGGTCCTTAAAGTAGTTGGGATTTTCCGGCTCCTCCTCCGCATTGAGGTGATACAGATTGCCGAAGAACTCGTCGAAGCCATGGTTGGTTGGCAGATATTCGTCGCGATCCCCCAGATGATTCTTGCCGAATTGCCCCGTCATATAGCCGTGAGGCTTGAGCATCTCAGCCAGGGTAGGATCTTCTTTTTGAATGCCCAGGGGGGAGCCTGGAATACCTACTTTGGTCAATCCTGTTCGCACCGGACTTTGCCCGGTAATGAAGGCAGAGCGACCGGCTGTGCAGCTTTGCTCACCATAGTAGTCGGTAAGATACATTCCCTCCCGGGCGATGCGATCAATATTGGGGGTTTTGTAGCCCATCATGCCAAAGCTCAGATGGCTGATATTGGTCAGGCCGATATCGTCCCCCATGACCACCAGAATATTCGGCTTATTGTCTGCCGCAGAAGCCAGCGCCGTTATCAGGTAACCGACGAACAAAGCCACCACTTTCCAACTCACTTTTTTCAACTCTAACCCTCCTGCAACCATCAGATTATCTACCGCTTTATTTGTCACCTTTCTCGCTACCGGCCATTTGCACATGAGCCTTGGATACGCCTTCAAGGTTGGCCTTGAGCTTCTTCAACGCTTGCCCAAAAATCATCCTGAGTATCAAAGCGGTCGGCTTGCCGGAGAGCGGAATCCAGGACTCAAAGCGGATAGCCCAACGCACTTTGGTTTTACCCTTCTTTTCTAAAACAATCACATCCCCTTGATGCTTCTTGAACGGCGCTCCCGTGCGCAACTGATAGGAATAGTGCCGCCCCTCATCCCAGGCAGTGATCTCCTCCGTAATACGCATACCACAGGCGGACAGCTCGCGAATGCAGCCGAGGCCGTTGGGCGCATCCCGTCCCTCGCGCAATACCCTCCCCCTGAACAGGGACCAGTTGCCCATGGTGGCGTGGTCGGTGAGCTGTTGCCAGACTGCCTCGGCGGGGGCATCGATCTCGATTTCGTTCTCGACGTAGGGTTCGTGGGAGTTGAACCCAGAAATCGTCCACAACGGCTTACGCGCATTCAGCATCTCGACACTGAGGTCGCTCCTGCCATTGACGTACATTACGCGAAAGATCCCTGCATCAACCACCTTGCCATTGGGCTTCATACCATAGCGAGTAGCTTGATCAAAGGCCGAATCGAACGCCTTGTTGCCTCGATAACCCAGCGCGATGTTCATAAAACCCTGGTCGGAGAGCAGATAGTCTTCGGGCCGTGGCTGGGGCCTGGGTGAGTGGTACTCCACCAGCTCCAACAGAAAATTATCGGCGCGGACCACCACGGACGTCGACCGGGCGCCATCCAGCCCCCACTGCGACTCATCTTCCGGCGAGTGCAGCTGAAAGCCCTCCACCACCTGCAGTCCCATGCCTTCGACAAAGTCCTCCCGTGCCTGGGCAAGGTTCGGCACCGAGGCGCGCATGGTCCGGAATACGGCGGGCACTTCCGGGCGCAGGAACCGGGTGTCGGTGCCCTCGATTTGCGTGAGGGGATCGCGTTCGTAAATCTCCACCAGATTGCCTTCCGGGTCGGCGACACAGGCCCGGCGATTTCCCGCCTCGCCGGTCACTGCCGGGGTGTTGCCCTCCGAGAAAGCGCAGACATTGCGCAACACCTGATCGAAGTCGTTGACCGCAACGCCCACCATATTGTAGCCGATATCACAGGGGCGCCAGCCCGGAGGCTTGGGGCGGGTGCGGGGGTTGAGAAAGCGGAAGATCTCCAGCTGGAAGTAATCCTGCTGGTCGAGCGCCCAGCTCGCCTTTTCCCAGGCACCGGGTACGCCCTGCACCCGGCTGGTAGAAGGAGGAAAGAACAGCATCTTGCCGGACTTTACCAGACCAAAGACGTTGACATACCACTCGCGTAAACCGTCGCCATCCAGGGCCGTGATGGCCACCTGGCACACATGCTTGTCCACTCGCATCATCACTCTCCTGTATGAAGCCCGCTATAGCGCAACGAGCAATTTGCCCTTGTTTTCCCCGGTGAACAACAGATTGACGCCATCCACGGCACTTTCCAGCCCATGCAGAACGTGAGCACGGTATTTCAACTGGCCCTTTTGCAGGTAGCCGGCAAGCGCTTCCGTGGCTTTCGGTGCTTTGTCGTAGTGATCGACAATGACAAAACCCTGAACCGTCAAGGCCTTCAGATTGATGTCCACCCAGCTGGGTCCCGGGGCAGGCGTCTCGGCATTATAATCGGCAATCATGCCGCAGACGCTGATGCGCCCCAAGCGATTCATCCGATCAAAGACCATCTGCTGAATCGGACCGCCGGTGTTCTCAAAATAGATATCCACACCATCGGGTGTCACTGCCGCAAGCTGAGCCTCCAGATCGACGGACTTATAGTTAATGGCCTTGTCAAATCCCAACTCCTGCTCCAGCCACTCGCATTTTTCGTCGCTGCCGGCCAAGCCGACAACGCGCAGGCCCTCGGCCTTGGCCATCTGCCCCACCAGAGAACCCACAGAGCCGGCAGCACCGGAAACAACCAGTGTTTCACCGGCTCTGGGCTTGGCGATTTCCATCAGCCCCACATAGGCGGTAAGCCCGGGTACGTGCATCACGCACAGTAAAGCTTCTACGGGCAGGTCCACAGGTACAATCTGCAGGTCTTCACCGCCAATAACGTATTCCGCCCATCCCGTGATGCCCACCACCCGGGCACCCACCGGGAAGTCCGGGTTTTTCGATTCAACGACTTCACCCACGCCGAAGGAACGCATTACATCGCCAATCTTGACGGGTTCGATATAGCTGTCGGGGTTGTCTTGCATCCAGGTTCGCATGGCCGGATCCAGGGACATATGGGTCTGTTTAACGAGAACTTCACCATCTTTCAGCGCGGGCCTCTGCAGGGTTACCACCTCGAAAATATCGGGGGTAATCACCGTCGTTGGGCGTTTAACCAGTTTGATTGCTTTGTATTCCATCAGGTAGCTCCTACTCTCTATCGGATTGGGACAATGTGGGGCTTCATGCCCAGACGGACAGGTCATCCGCCGGGCCGTTTTTTCAGTCGTCTCTGTCGAGCCCAACTCGCATTCCCGAGCCTCAGGGAATGGTGATATCCCCCAGAATGCGAGTGAAACGCGGCTGGCCGTTCCAGGCGGTCACGCCGCCATCCACCGCCAGATCCTGCCCTGTGACATAGGACGCCAGATCGGAGACCAGGAACAGGATGACTTTCGCAATCTCCTCGGGCTGCCCGGCGCGTGACATCGGGATATTGTTCAGGTAGGACTCGTACACTTCCGGGTTGTCTCTTAAAGGGGACGTGAGGGGCGTCTCGATCAGCCCGGGGCTGACCGCGTTTACCCGGATATTGTCCAGAGCGTAGTCGAGTGCCAGGTTGCGGGTGTAATTAATGACGCCTCCCTTGGCTGCCGCGTAGGCGTTGAAACCGTAGTCCGCCCGGGTTCCGGAAACCGACGCGGTATTGACGATGCTCCCGCCCCTTTCCATCATGTGCGGAACGCAGTGCCGGCAGGTGTGAAACAGTGCATTCAGGTTCACGTCTATCACGGACTGCCAGAACGCGGGATCGATCAGGTGTGTGCGGCCATAGCCGCCGAAACCCGCGTTGTTGACCAGGATATCCAGGCCGCCCAGTGTCTCCACGGCCCGATTGACCATGGCCTCGATCTGGTCGGCATCACTCAGATCCACCCTGTAGAAATGGACTCTGTCGCCCAGTTCGCCCGCCAGAGCCTCGCCTTTTTCCTCGTTCACGTCGGCGATTACCACACTGGCACCCTGCTCCAGAAACAGGCGCACAGCCTGCTCACCAATACCGGATGCACCACCGGTAACAATCGCTTTTTTGTCAACCAACATATTCATCTACTGCCCTCATCAGGATTTTATTAATCAAACTCGATAATGACTTTGGCCTGTCCCTCAGGGTTGCTCAGCTCCTCGAACATTGCGGCTACATCTTCCAGGCCAATCTTCGCTGTAATCAGTGACGCCGCATCAATCTTTCCCTCAGCCAAACCATGAAGAGTTTGCGTGAACTCTTCCGCCGTATAGCCAAAGGCGAAATGCACATTCATTTCTTTGCCGATACCCAAAGACGGCTCGATGGCGTCCGTCTGCAAGCATACGCCGACGACCACCAGACGGGTACGCGGCGGTGCGCTTGCGAAAACCTGCTGGATCATTCCCGGAATGCCCACGCACTCAAAGACCACACAGGGACGCGGTTGCACACCCACACCAAGCATGGCCTCGGGTCCATGAATATCGTAACCCTCCGGTGCCGCGACCTCCGTCCACGACTGGTAAGGCGTTTGTTCCGTGGGATTAACGACAATATCGGCACCCAGCTTTTCCGCGAGCTTGCGGCGACTCTCGGAAAAATCCGCGGCTACCACGGGGCCGATACCCTTCGCCTTCAATGCGATGATCACCGCAAGACCAATAGGTCCGCAGCCGATCACGATGGGCACCTCATTGCCTGCCAGGCCAGCGCGGGTCACTGCATGGTAGCCCACTGCCAGGGGTTCGGTCAGCGCTGCCAGGTCGCTGGGCAAATCGCCAGGAACGGGTACCAGCAGCGACTCCGGAAGAATCATCTGCTCGCCAAATCCACCGGAGTATTTATTTGAGTAACCGACATGCTCAAAGCCATCGGGTGTAATCACATAGGGCATGGCGCAAATGCGCGTTCCCGGTTTCAGTTTTCTATCGGCACCCACGCCATAGTCCAGCACTTCTGCGCAGTATTCATGCCCGAATACCACCCCTTTACCTGGATCAAAGTCGATAGGTATTCCGGCATCTTTAAACCCGGCCAGCATGTCATCACAGTGATGATGCATGTGCAGGTCAGACCCGCAAATACCGCAAGCCAGAGTTTTCAGCAAGACTTCACCTTGCCTGGGCTCTGGATCAGGTAGCGGCTTTACCGTCAATTCATTGTTTTGCATTACTACTGCTTTCATAAAATCACCTCCCACAGCCACGCCATTCGTATTAGCCTGCTTTTCCCTGTTTGCTTGCCGACTGGCATCGTGCCTCTTGTCATTTAACCAGGGTCTTTTCCCGTACCTCGCTCTGTGAGTAACAGTGCCTGAATCCAACCTTAATCATTTGTCATTTCACGACATTGTTTTGTCATTTGGCGAACGTAACTTTCACGAATTAAAGGGAAAATCCGCAACAATTGATTTACACCTGCAGCAATTTGACAATCGACGACAAGTGTAAAACAATTGTTGATGTTGAGCTGTTATAAAAAATTGGATTGCCCAAGAAGCGGGAGAAAATATGGATTACTTGTTACGTGCAGGCAGTCTGGAAGGTTTTTCTGAACAGGTGTTGGAACTGGGGGGCATTCCGGAAGTCCTGTACCAGGCGGTCAAAATTGATCCCCAAACGTTAACCAATCCGGAAAACATGATCTCCTACCGCGCCTTCTTACAGCTCTTGGATAAAGCGGCCCACAATACCAACTGCGAGCATTTTGGGCTGTTCCTCTCGCGCAAGCAGAGCTTGCATATGTTTGGCGCGGTCGGATTGATTATGCGGGAATCCGCCGATGTTCGCGCGGCGCTCCATGACTTGATCCGTTTTTTCCACCTGCACAACCAGGGCGCGACTGTCGAATTAAAAGAGGACGGGAGATTCGCCTATTTGCATTTCACCATTAACCAGCCTGGTGTAGCGGACCTGCGACAGCAGGAAGACCTGGCCGGCGGTGTCGCGTTAAATATCATGCGTTTTCTCTGTGGCAATAACTGGTCTCCCAATAGCCAGTATTTAATACACAGTGCCCCAAAAGATATTCGCCCCTATCATCAACTGTTTCGCTGCCCGATACATTTCAGTCAGGAAATGATGTGCATGGTCTTTGATGCAGCGGCGTTGGACATCAAGCTTGCCCGTTCAGATGAGCAGCTGCACGACATTTTACAGCAACACCTGGGCCTTCAGGCGACACAAAACCTCCATGATTTTAGCAGCAATATTAAACAGCTGATCACCCGCGCCATGCTCGCCGGCGACTGCTCAATCGATCGCGTTGCCAGCTATCTGGCGGTCAACAAGCGCACGCTACAGCGGCAATTGAAAGAGCAGGGACTGACATTTAAATCACTGCTGGAAGAAGTGCGCTTCAATACCGCAATAAAATACCTGAAAGATTCCACCATTTCCCTGACGCAAATCGCCGACATCCTCTGTTACCACGACATCAGTGCTTTTTCTCGCGCCTTCAAACGCCACTGCAATATACCGCCTCAGCAGTGGCGTGAGCAGAATCGGCATTAGCATTGAAATCAGGCTTTCAAAGTCACCAAATGTTTGCGTGCTTTTTCCTGGTCCAGTCGCTGCATCGCGTCCACTGCCGGCTTTTCCATCGCCGCTTCCAAACGGGCAATCACCTCGTCTTTTTTAGCATCACCGAACAAGATTTCCAGTCCAGCGGCGTACTCGATATAGGGCACGGGTGAATCCGGTGCTATTGCCAACGCCCTGTCATAATTTTCGAAGGCACCGTCTTTCGTCGCACCATAGAGCATTTTCGCCATCATTGCGCCGGCTTTGTCGGACAACTCTGCATTCCACGCACCCAAGGTCACATGGCCCTCGGCATGCTCATCATCGAGCTCGATGCACCTATCCACCTGCTCCTTCATACGACCACCGAATCCCTGAGCCAGGGCTTCAATCATAGAAATGAACTGGCTGTAACGCCCCATGGCAACCGCGAAGATATAGTGCAAATTGGCGCTGCTATGGCCGTCGGCAATGGCCTTCTCACACCAATCCATCACCGCCTTAAAAATCTCGCTCTTCTTACCTTCATCCTGTTCAATATATTGAGCGTAGATGGTACCGGCAAACGCCGCGGGCACAGTGCCTTCACCGCCCATTTCCAATCCGATATTCACAGCTTTGGCAAAGTCACCCAGATGGTAACAACGCCAGGCTTCCTGCAAGGATTCATGCTCGGGAAAGGCTTCGCGGTTACCGGCATGCAGCTCATCCCAGTGCTGTCTGAGATTTTCGCCGCTCAAATCCAGATCGCTCATATCGATGGGGCAAGCCTGCCAATCTTTCGTCACCATAATAACCTCTTCTAATGCATACGACCCAATGTCGAGCCGATAAATTCGTTGGATAAGTACGTTTGAAGTCGCTGCGGCAGCCTAGTGATTACACTGTCGCTGTCAGCACCAGCCAAACATTGCAAACTGGCATTGTATCGGGCCAGAGAGCTGCCCAATTCCGGTTGATCTTTGACGATACCAGCCAATAATCGCCAGTTCGGTGGATGAAGATAGAGGCCGCAGGTCAATACACAACCGTAGCGGCTTCGAATTTGTGCAACCCCCAGTAGTTTTCGCCCCTGCTGATCCAGGAGTTCGCCATGAGCAACGGCAGCGTAGCAAGCCCAATCCGTTGCGAGTGATTTGGCACGCTGATTCGATTGGACAATTTCATCGGCGCTGGGCAAGCGGGAGTAGAGTCCGTAGCTGGCAAACACCTTTTGCCACAACTCCCCCATCCAGTGATAGGCCTTCACCGTACTGCCCTTACTGATCGGGTGGTCACTAGGCACGAACACACTGACACTCAGCATCTCTGCCCCCGCCATCACCGCTCCACCACCGGACTTGCGACGCACCAGCTCCACGCCTTGAGACACTGCCCGCGCCAACTGTTGCTCGTCCGGCCGCTGGGAGGCTCCAAGAATAATGGCCGGACTGTTGTAACGAGTCAGCAACCAGCTGGGCGTGTTGATCTCGGACGCAAGGGTTTGGCGAATCCGTTGCTGTTCTACAGCTGCGGAAGCCTGGTTAACGACAGCGGCGTGTTCGCCCTCCAGCAGCGTCATCGGAGATTCAGCGGCAACGGCAAGCATGACTAAAAGCTCGCTTCTTCCAGACGTGATTTTAAGTCATTTAAAAACAGGCCGGCGGGGTAGCCATCCAGGGCACGGTGATCAAACACCAGGGTTAACTCCATTATCGGTGCCGCGACAATTGCCCCATCAGCAACAACCGCGCGCTCGCTGATGGTGCCCGCTCCAATGATACCTACTTGTGGAGGATTCAGAACGGGCGTAAACCAATCCACACCCGTCGCCCCCAGGGCACTCAGGGTAAAGGTGCCCTTCTGATAGGCCGAGGCTGGCAATTGATTGGCCTTGGCTTTTTCGGCCAGTTCCTTCAGCTCGACAACGATATCGACAATGCTTTTTTCCTGGACTTTCAGCATCACCGGCACCAACAGCCCCACATCGGTGGCGATGGCAACGGCGATATTGGCGTCGGCTTCGAGTTTGATTCCCTCATCGGAAACCGTGGCATTGACGCCAGGGTGTTCCTGCAGCGTATCAGCCAAGGCTTTAATCAGCAGATGGGTCATGGTGACCTTCATGCCGGGCTCGCGTCGCAGCTTGGCGATCATCGCATGACAGCGTGATACATTGACAGAAACACCCTGGGCAACCCTGGGGGCCTGCCAGGCCTGCTGCAGGTTGCGGGCGATCATGCCACGCAAACCTTTCAGGGGAATAAAATGATTGTCGCTCATGCTACTTAAACCTGTTTACTCTCTTGTCACGGCTCGCCTTATGCGATCTCAGCCAGAGGATCACCTTTACCAAAATTATCTTCCGCGTGTACATGGATTTTTCTAACAATCCCGGCCACTGGCGCGAGAATTTCGTGATTGGATTTGATCAGCATCACATTGGCAATGCATTGGCCTTCGCTCACCGTCTCACCTTCGCTAACATGCCATTCGTCCAGCAGCGCTGTGGTGTCCTCTTCCACATCTTCCCAGGCTTCATCGTTTAAGCTTACTACCGTCGTCATTTTCAGGTTCCTTAATTCAGATTAATTTTCATCAGTTCAACCGCGCACTCGACAATATCGTCGGCCTGCGGGATAACCGCCAGCTCCAGCGGGCGGCTGTAGGGAATAGAGACACCGGGAATGCCCAGGCGCCTTACGGGCGCCTTGAGTTTTACCCTGTCCAGGCGCTCGGCAATCATGGCGGCAATCTCACCGGTCATGCCGTAATTCAGGTAATCTTCATCCACCACGATCAAGCGGCCGGTCTTGCCGACCGATTCGATCAGGGCCTCGGTATCAAAAGGCACCAGGGTGCGCGGATCGATGATCTCCGCACTGATGCCCAATTCTTCCAGCTTCTGCCCAGCAATTACCGCCTTGGCCACGGTCTGTGAAAAGCCAACAATAGTAACGTCTGTCCCCTCCCTGACAATGCGTGCCTCGCCGAAGGGGATGGCGTACTGCTCAGCCGGCACATGGCTGTCGATCTCCGCTTCCACATAACCCATCACCGGCAATCCCATCAGAGCTTTATGGAACAGGTAAACCACCGGACTGTTATCGCGAATGGCCGTGGTCATCAGCCCTTTGGCATCGTAAGGATTGGATGGCGCCACCACTTTCAGGCCAGGCACATGGGCAAACAGACCGTGTAGGGTTTGAGAGTGCTGAGCGGCATCGGAAAAGCCACCGCCGGTGCTCGCGGTAATGACCAGCGGCAGGTTTACGTTACCGCCAGACATATAGTTTACCTTGGAAATCTCGTTCATGATCTGGCCGAAGCACACGCCCATAAAGTCGACGAACATCAGCTCGGCGATAGGACGCATGCCCTCGGCAGCAGCCCCCAGGGCGACCCCCATGATACCGGTTTCCGAAATCGGAGTATCAATCACCCGTTCGGACCCAAACTTGGCGTGCAGCCCCATGGTGGACTGGAAAACGCCGCCCATTTGCCCCACGTCTTCTCCCAGACAAAATACACTTTCATCGCGCTCCATTTCCTGGGCAATGGCTTCAGTCATGGCCTGATAATAGGCTTTGTTGCGAACTTTACTCTCGGACATCAGTACTATCCTTCTCTAGCAATTGATTGCCTTCTCTGAAATTGATTGCTCAGTGGGTGTTATTGCGCAAAAGCGTGTAGAAAGGCTTCTTCGCGAGCGGGGTACTCGCTCTCGCGCGCATAGATAAACGCCTCGTCAATACGGCGGTTAACACGTGCTTTGATTTCCACCAGCTGGTCGTCACTGACGACACCTTCCTGCTTGAGCTGTTCCGCATAGCGCGGAACGGGATCCTGCGCCTTGAGGCGGTCAAGCTCACCTTTCGGGCGATAACTTTCCGGGTCGCCCTGGAAGTGGCCGTAATACCGGAATACCTTTGCCTCGATCAGGGTCGGACCGCCACCGCTGCGGGCCCTTTCTATCGCCTCTTTCGCCGCCGCAAAAACAGCTTCGGGCTCATTTTCAGATACGGTGATACCGGGCATACTGTAAGCACTGGCACGATCGGCAACCGAACTCACTGACGTTGAGTGCTCTTTGGAAACCGAGATGCCGTAATTGTTGTCCTGACACACAAACACGACGGGCAATTGCCACAGTGACGCCATATTCAGCGCTTCATGGAAAGCCCCCTGGTTCGAGGCACCTTCGCCAAATTCCGCCACGGCAACCCAATCCTTACCCCGCATCTTAGCCGCCAGGGCCGCGCCTACTGCCTGGGGAATACCCGCACCCACAATACCGGTGCAGGCGAATTTGGACCTGGTGTCAAACAAATGCATATGACCGCCTTTGCCGCGACATAGGCCATCCACCTTGCCGTAGATTTCCGCCGTCATGGCATTGAGGTCAACGCCATGCGCGATGGCAAAGTGATGGGTGCGGTGTGTACCCCACACAGAATCACCTTTCTCTAGATGTGCACAGACGCCGACGGCGGCCGCTTCTTGTCCTGCCGACAAGTGCATCTCGCCCGGCACAGGACCAGCGCCAATATCAAACGCCAGCCCCTTTTGAATATGGGGTGCCAATTTTCCCTCAAAGTAAGCCATGGCCAGGCGATCTTCGTATTCTCGGATCAAGACCATGGTTTCGTACATCCAGAGTTTCTGTTCTAATGTTGAAGACATCGCAACCTCACACTGATTTGTTGTATTTCCCCTGCGCTCCACAGGAATTCATTAACGCCCACGATTACTTTCTGAAGGGTCAAGAGACCTCGGGAGGAATAATTTCGATCACCTCTTCGGGATTGATATTCGCCGCCTCTTCTGCAGAAACACCCTCATAGGCCTTAAAGAAAGACATCCCCAGTCTCAGCACCGTACCGCACTCCAGATAGTTATCCAGAAACCGACCATCATCACTGTCGAAAAACAGAAACAGTTCCGCACCGGTGTTACTCAGCGGTGTATGATCATTCCCCACTTCCTCATAAGCCACATGTCCCGTTTTAAAGGCACCCTCGTCATACTCCCATTCGCCGGCAATGGTATAGGCGATTGCGCGACAGTGATGCACATGACGAGGCAGTCTCGTATCTGCATCAAACTTGAATTTCATCACCACGCGGTTATGGCGTTCGTCGGCTTTCAGCACCTTGAAATACATGCCTTCAGACCCTGGAATCGGTAGTGGCAAGTAGGGTTGAGTATCGTCGTTGATAATGGTAAGTTCCGGGTTTGACATGGTTACCTCCAGGGCTTTTTCTGTAAGGGTATGAGGAATAGATTACGCGGGCAGGAGCTGCGGGGTTTGTCATTCGACGACAACACGTTGTTAATTGACGTCAGTGTATGAGCAAAGAAAGAAGTTAACTCGTTCAGGCCTTCAATGACAACGGAGGCCCCTATACACCGCCCACCAGGAATATTCTGCAAGCAAAAAAAGCTCCTCGGAAAACGTCCGGGGAGCTAAACGGGAGAGAGACTGGAAACTGCTGCGATGCCGCCCCTGCCACCTGCAGGTACGGCATCTTCTACCACTTTTTAGAAACGGTAAGTTCCCTGCACGGAAACCGAACGCAGTCGATCCATAAGGGTGAAATGATTCCCCGGCACCAAAGGCTGGTCAACCGTGTTATTACTGACCTTTTCATCCGTCAGGTTTTTACCCACAACGGCCAGCTCCCAAGTCCCATCCAGATTGCCCAGAGACAGTCGCAGATCAACCTTGGTAAATGCATCCTGCAGTGACGCAGCGTCGAGATCCGGTGCCGTGTAGTATTCGTCCGAATAATTGAAAGTCAATACACTTCTGAACTCCAGCGTATTGAACACCGGGCGAGCGTAGTCCAGCGCCAGGTTGTAAGCCCACTCCGGTGATAAAATATTGGGCTCACCACCGAGATCCTGCCCCTGGCTACAGTCCAGCACACCGGCAACGGTCTGTGCCGCCGTACAGGGCGCGGTATCCCACGTCTCCCAGCGGTTATCCAGATAGGTCATGGCCGCGTTGACCGTCAGATACTCTGTGGCGCGCCAACGGGCATCCACTTCCACGCCTTCCACCCACAATTCCGCGGCATTGGTTACCAGGAAGCCGGTAGCACCGTCAAAGACACTAACCTGGAAGTCATCCACATCGGTGCGAAAAACGGTCGCATTGAGGGTGGCGGCACCGTTGAGCAGCGTCATCTTGGCGCCTAGTTCGTAGTTAATGGCCTCCTCCTGTTCAAACTCAAAGGTAGCACCGAGGTTGTCACCCAGGAAACGGCCATCGAAACCGCCGCCCTTGAATCCCGTGGCCACAGAGGCATAGACCATCACCTCTTCGGTAAGGTCATGCTCCAGGTTCAACGACCAGGAGACATGCTCCTCATTGCGGCTGCGGTCCAGGTTGTGTTCCGACGTGCCCAGCAGTGACCACAGGGCCGCATCCAGGCCGGCCGAGGCCGCCGGCAGCTCACTGGCAAAACGGTCATATTCAGCCGCGGTATTGCCGTAGGCGAAGCCACCGCCAAAATCCATGCCCGCGGTAAAGCGCTTGTTCAGGAAATGCGTCGCCTCTTTTTCCTCCTCGCTGTAACGCAGCCCGAAGGTGGCACGGGTATCCTCAGCAAAATTCCAGGTCAGAGAACCGAACAGGGCCCACATGTCCTGGTCCTGATCCAACCGGTAGGTACGGCTGACATTGGGGGCGCCCAGAGCGGCGGTACCAAACCCCTCATCCGAGGTAAACAACATATCAGACTGATGGTAATAAAGCCCCGCGATATACTCGAACGTTTTTCCCACCGGCGACGTCAAACGAATTTCCTGACTCCACTGCTCGTAGTCCTCGGCTGCATTCACCTGAATAAACGGCAGGGCCGAAAAATCACAGTCACACACATCGACATAGTCGTATTCGGCATAGGAGGTCTGCGCCGTCAGTGTATACTCCCCCAGGCTCCACTCAAACGTGACCGAGGCCACGGACATATCGGTTTCCCCCCCGTCATTGAGCGAAGGGTAGCCGTCGGCAGCGGGAAGCAACCCCATGGCAATGGCTTTTGCACCGCCATCGTTAATGACCTCGCGCTCATCGTCCCACGCCAGAGGGCCTCCCCCGGCCAGGGCGAGATTCAGGTTGCTAAAGGCGGTGGCACCGGGCGTCAAGGGGTTTATGACGCCGAGCTGTGCCGCTGCCCCCTCATAATCAAACGAGCTGGTCTCGTACTTGGCGGTCACGGTCAAATCATCGGTCGCATCCCAGACCAGAGTGCCACGGGCGGTAAAATCGTCTTTGCTCGGGTTGTCGTCGCTGGTCATGGTGTTTTCCAAATAACCATCCAGCTCGTAACTGCGTAGCGCCAGGCGGCCGCGCACCTTGTCCGAGAGGGGCCCGGACAGGACCAGATTGACTTCTTTTTCACCATCATCAGGCTCATACAAGGCGCTCACTTCCCCTTCGAATTCCTCGGTGGGCAGTGCGGTGTGCAAACTCAGTGCCCCACCGATGGTATTTTTGCCGAACAGGATACTCTGCGGCCCCCGCAACACCTCGACCCGGTCCAGATCCATAAAGGGCGCGCGTGCCAGCTGGTGGCGCCCCATATAGGTGCCATCGTGGAAGATCGAAACGGATTGCTCCATGCCCTGGTTTGTCCCCGGCGTGCCGACGCCGCGCACAAACAGGAAGGTGCCGATGGTGTTTTTGGCAACGGTGACTGCTGGGATACTCGCGGTGAAATCCTCCATACGGGCCATACCCGCTTCCTTAATATTTTCACCACTCATCGCCAGCATCGAGATGGGTACATCCTGCAGGCTTTCGGCACGCTTCTGAGCGGTTACCACAACCTCCTCTAGCGCAAAGCCTTCTGCGGCCAGTGCCATGCTACTGGAAGTGCCGCTGACGGCCAGTGCTAAAAGATACAGAGGGGCTCTCTTCATTACGATCTTATTCATCACTTACTCTCTTCTGTCTGTCATTAATGGAGTTTTTTCGAAACCCGGTGTATGAAAGTTAGTTGTATTACCACCCCACCGTCACCCTGTTTCGTGGTACAGAATGTCAATCGGTTTTTGCAAGCTTTCATGACTCGCGGCTCCTAGGAAAGATCCATTGTTCAGATACACCAAGTCTGCACACAGTCGGAGGCCTGCTAGTGGGCTCTATTACGGTGATGGTGTAAATAGTGCAGCAACTGAACGCTGCCAGTTTGTCATTGCGCGACAAGCGCTTGACATTTCACGACTCAACACAGACACCGGTATTCGGGATCAGCGGAAACTTGAAGTTTAGGCAGCCATCCTCCTCTGCCACGGTCGCGCCGTTGATGCAGTTGGCCTCCTTGAAGGCGGGAAAGGCAAACACCTGGGCGATTTCTGCCGCCTGCGCCTGGTCGAGGTCGACCGCCAACACGCTGGCCCCTCGGCCAAAAACACCCCGACGATTTCCTCGCCGATACCAACGGCAGCGCCGGTGATCACCGCTACCTTGCCTTTCAGTCTCATGGGATTCTCCTCGACACTCATTTTCTGTCAGCCGGCCTGAAGAGCACCAAAGCGCCAGGGCTCGATAATCACCTTGATATGGATATTGGGCTGCAGTAAGTGGTCAAATGCGTCCGGGACGCCATCGATGCCCACTTTGCCGGTGACCAGCCCCTGCCACCGCAGCTCACCGCTCTCGGTAAACGCATACACGGTTCCGGTATGGTAGTGGGTGTCAATACAAAAACCCGGGTGAAAGCGGCTACGCACAATCCACAAGTTGTTGCTTAAATTCACATGCAACAGTTGCAGGGTGAAGCCGTCGGGCAGCGTCACTTCGGGCACATCGTCGCGCTCAATGAGGATGGCCTCGCGAGCGTGTTCCAGAGAAACCACCCAGCACCCCTCGTTACCCATGGTTTTAAACAGTTCCGAAAGCTCTGCCTAGTGCTGATTGCTCATATCTGTCTCCTGAGTCGCAAGCGTTTCATCATGCAAAGCGCAATTCCATTCACTAACACGCTGAAAGACACAGAGCTTGTGTACTACCCCATTGAAACCTATCCAACAGGCGCATCGGTAGAGCTAAACTCAGGTGTAGTGGGTATTGTCATATCCCAAAATCCGGAGATGCGTTTGAAACCCAATGTGGTACTGCTGTTGGAAGCCAATAAGCAGGAATATCCGCGTTATCTCGTTTTACCGTTGGGAAGTCCCGATTCAGGCAATAAACCTAATAACCTGGCTATGACAAATACACTGGAAAATGGGACATTTGGCATCAACGTCGAGGAACTGAATCTTGACTGATCCGCAATGCGCTCCGCAACAAGCCCAACAATGAGCGAGCCACTGAACTCCACAATACTGGCACATCAATGCCAGCATTCGCGTAGAGTAGCCCTATTGACTACCCTGTAAATGTTTCTCCACCATCTGATCAATGGTAAAACTGGCGGGCCGTTGCCGCTGTGGAAATTTATTGAAGGTGGCGAGAAAACCGCCCACTGCATCCAGAAAAGTACCGACCCGCGCCGAAGCCTTACGCACCCACCAGTCTTCATAGGTGTTGGAATCGGTGTCGGCACGCTCGAAGGGATCGCGACGAAGATTGAAAATTTTGGGAATACGCAGGTGCACAAAAGGCTCGCGCCATACGGCGTGACGGCGGCCACGCTGCTCGGCAAACACCGCTTTCCAGTCCCCTACACGCACCGCCATCAGATCGCCGTCATCACTGAAATAGAAGAACTGGGTGCGCGGCGATTGCGCGGCTTCTCCCGTCAGGTAAGGCAGAAAATTGTAACCGTCCAGATGAACCCTAAACTGCTTGCTGCCGGCGCGGTAGCCGTTTAACAGCTTTTGCTTGATGTCGGGCTCCCCCACCGCCGCCATCAGCGTCGGCACCCAGTCGAGATGGGACATCACCGCGTTGGCAACCCGGTCAGCCGGAATGCGTCCCGGCCAGCGCACCATGGCAGGCACCCGAAAGCCGCCTTCCCAGTTGGTATTCTTCTCGCTGCGAAAGGGCGTGATGCCCGCGTCCGGCCAAGTATTGTAGTGCACGCCATTATCGGTGGAATAGATCACAATGGTGTTGTCGGCAATGCCCAGGTTATCCAGTTTTGCCAACAGCTGGCCGACCTGACGATCGTGCGCCACCATGGCATCGTTGTAAAAACCCTGGCCCGACAGGCCTTTTTCAGACGCCTTGATATGGGTGAAATAGTGCATACGGCTGGAGTTGAACCAGACAAAAAACGGCTTCTTGGCCCGATGGGCGCGATCCATAAACTTCAGGCTTGCATCCAGGAATTCATCGTCCACCGACTCCATGCGCTTTTTCGTCAGCGGGCCGCTATCCTCAATCCGACCGTCGGCGTAACTGTGAATCACACCCCTGGGCCCCCAGCGGCGACGATAGTCGGCGCTTTGCGGGTAATCCGGGTCCTCGGGCGCCTCTTCCGCATTGAGGTGATAAAGATTGCCAAAGAATTCATCGAAACCGTGATTGGAGGGTAAAAACTCGTCCCTGTCGCCCAGGTGATTTTTACCGAACTGACCGGAGGCGTAGCCCAGCGGTTTGAGCAGTTCTGCCAGGGTGGGGTCTTCCGGTTGCAGCCCCAGCGCCGCACCGGGAATGCCAACTTTGGTCAACCCGGTGCGCACCGGATGCTGCCCGGTGATAAACGCCGAGCGCCCGGCGGTGCAGCTCTGCTCGGCGTAGTAATCCGTAAACATCACCCCTTCGCGCGCGATGCGATCGATATTGGGGGTCTGGTAGCCCATCATGCCATGGCTGTACTTGCTGATATTGGTGATGCCAATATCGTCGCCCCAGATCACCAGGATATTCGGGCGCTCCGCCGCCGCGTTTACACTCATCAGCAGCATCAACGCTGCCGGTAACAGGCAGCCCAGTTTACGTTTACACATCAACAGCATCGTTATTCCCTTTTCAGTTAGTAAATTACCACACCGGTTTCCCCAACCGCCGTTGGTCGTCATCACCGCGACGACCAATGGCGCTGGCTTAGGCGTTCAGCCTGCTCAGAAGCTCAGCCGCCCGCGTACCGTCAGTGATCGCGGCGCGTCCACCAGATAGTTGTAGGCACCGCTGAACAGGGGCACATCATTCAGGTAGCTGTAGGTGAACTCGTCAGTCAGGTTCTTGCCGATCAGTGACACGTCCCACTGGCCGTCCTGGGGGCCGAAGGTTACAGTCATATTGACCTTCACATTGGCGTCATCCAGGCTGCGGGGGTCCAGGTCACCCTGGCGATACACCTTGTCCAAATAGTTCACATCGACCAGGGTGCGCAGATCGTACTCGCCGAACGACCGCAGGTAATCCACCACCAGGGTCGCGCTTAATTCCGGCGTACTCTCAGAGGTTCTTCCTGCCAGATCGTTAACGCCGTCATTGGCGCAATTGGCGGCGTTGTAGCCGAGCGCAGCGGCGGCTGCGGCAAACTCGGGCGCTGCTTGCCAGATCTCTTCCCGTGCGGCTACTAACTGATCATTAGTACACGCCTGGTTGGCGAACGATTGGTATTCAAAATCAATCCAGCCGAGCGACCCTTGCAGAGTCAGGTTTTCCGTTGCGCGCCAGCGGCCGTCGATCTCGATCCCCTGGGACACTGCCTCGGCCGCATTCTTCACCTCGAACGTGGTATTGCCACTGAAGATCGCGGCCTGCAAATCGTCGTACTCGGTGCGGAACACGGCGAAATTCAACTCGGCGGCGCCGTCGAGCAGGCTCATCTTGGAGCCCAGTTCAAAGGCCAGCACTTCCTCACTGTCAAAGTCTGCATCGTTGGAATCCGCACCGACACCGTCGGTCGTCCCCATAAAGAAGGAGTTGTATCCCCCGGCCTTGAAGCCCGTTGAGGCGGTCGCATAGAGCATGGCATCCGGAGTGACATCCCATTGCAAATTTGCGGACCAGGTAAAGCTTTCCTCGTCGCGGGTCATACCCGGGGCGGACGACCCGAAATCATGGGTGGTGAATTCTCCCAGCAACTGCGCCGTGCCAACCGCGACCGGATCGTTGCTCTCAAGCGTATTTCGCTCGCCAAAATCTGCGGTCCAGACGCCCTGCGAGGCTTCCTTCTTTTCTTCCGTATAGCGGATACCCGCCGTTAACCGCAGGGTCTCTGACAGGTTCCAGGTCCCCTGGCCAAACACCGCCCAGGATGCGGTATCCTGGTCCAGATAGGCATAGCGGTTGACGCCGTTGAGTCCCATGCCGACCACGTTGTGCACCGCAATGCCGGTGGCACAGCCGACCGCCTGGGCCGCACTGCCGCCCGCCGTGTAAATGGCCTCGGGATTGGCGCCGCCGCAGTTGCCCAGCACACTGTCCAGCGTGCCCAGGTTAAAATAGGACAAACCGTCCACCGTCAGATTCTGTTGCTGGTAAAAGAGCCCGCCGATATATTCGAAGGCGCCGCCAGTGTCGGAAGCCAGGCGTAGTTCCACACTGCTCTGGTCAAAGTCCTCGGTGTCATCAAAGCGCAACGCATTTAGCGGGCCGTAATCCGCATCCAGGAAGCGTTCGAAGTCATAGGCCGAATAACCGATGATGGCGGTCAACACCGAACCGTTGGCAAAATTGGTTTCCGACGTCAGCGCCGCTTCTTCAAAATGACCGTCAATCCGATTGCTGGAACCAAAGTCCATAATGCCGGTGGGATCGGAGCCAAACGGGTCCAGGCTGTTGGTGATAAAACTGGTGAAATCCTTGCCGCCGGTCACGCCCAGGGCGGCCTGCGGCCCCGCTTCCAGAACGTCGTGGGGCAATGCCCCGACTTCATAGTCGGCGTTTTCATACTTGAAACTGATGGTGGTATCCGCCATCGCATCCCACTCCAGCGAGATGCGGCCCGCCAGGTTTTCGGTATGGGGGTCGTCGCTGTCGTTGAAGCGGTTGTGCATCCAGCCCTCGTCCATATCGCGGCTGAGCAGAGCAACCCGCGCCCGCAACGAATCCGTCAGGGGACCTGACACATAAGCCTGGATATTGGTTTCGTCAAAGTCGATATTGTAGGCCGCGGATATCTCGGCCTCGAATTCGTCGGTGGGTTTAGCGGAACGGATATTCAACGCACCCGCCACGGTGTTCTTGCCGAACAGGGTGCCCTGGGGTCCGCGCAGCACTTCCACCATTTCCACGTCCATAAACGCAAAACGCGCCTGCTGCCCGCGGCCGCGATAGATGCCGTCGACAAACGTACCCACCGACTGCTCGAAGCCCGCCTGATTGCCGGACTGAATGCCGCGGATATTGATTTTGTCGCCTATCGGGTCCTTGGTGACACTGAAGTTGGGTACATAGGTGGACATATCCTCAAAGCCCACAATGCCCGTTTCGGCGATCCGTTCACCGCTGACAGGGGATACCGAGATGGGCACAGCCTGCATGCTCTGGGCGCGCTTCTGGGCCGTAACCACTACCTCTTCCAGTGCCAGTCCCACAGATGCAAACGCCGTATTGCTGCAGACGCCACTGACCGCCAGCGCCACCAGATAGCCGGATGTTCTTTTTGATAGCCATTGATTGTTCATTGTCGCTCTCCTCGGTGTTTGTTATTGGAGTTTTTTTCAGTTTGATGGATTTGGGTTATTCAACATGCCCCTTTGCTGCGTCCCTTTACTGGGCGCTTACCAGGGGGAATTTGAAATTCAGGTAGCCGTCTTCGGCCGCCACGGTGGAACCGTTGATACAGTTGGCATCCTCGGAGGCAAGAAATGCAAACACCTTGGCAATTTCGCTCGGCTGTGTGAATTCATTGCGCATCTGCTCCCTGCGCACGTGTTCCCACAAGCCCATTGCCGCTAGCGTCCGCAGCATCGGCGTATCCACCCGCCCCGGGGCGACGGCGGCAACGCGGATCTTGTACGGCGCCAGTTCCAGCGCGTCGCTCTTGGTCATCATGTCCACCGCCGCTTTGCTGACGTTGTAGGAAAACGTCATTTCCGCCGCCATCTGGCCGTAGATGGAAGAGGTATTCAGAATCACGCCGGGTTTGCCGAGCTCTATCAGTTTCCTGGCACCTGCCAGGATGCCGTGCAGAACCCCCTTCTGGTTTACCCCGGTGACCAGATCGAAATCCGATGCAATATCGTGTTCCAGCAAGGCTTTGGGAAAAGCGATGCCCGCATTGTTGATAACAATGTCCAGGGTGCCAAAGTGCTCCACTGCCTCGGCCATCATCCGTTCTACCTGCGCATAGTCAGTCACGTCAGCTGCGGTTGCCTTGACCTGACCGTCATACTGCTTGGTAATCTGCTCGACCTTTGCCTGGTCCAGGTCCACCGCCAGCACCCTGGCGCCCTCAGCCGCAAACACCTTGACGATTTCCTGGCCTATTCCGCCAACCGCGCCGGTGATCACCGCCACTTTATTGTTCAGTCGCATGGATTTCTCCTCTCGGGACGATGGGACTCAAACCGCCTGCAACGCACCCTCGCGCCAGGGTTCCACCACCACCTTAATGTGTGAATTCGGCTTCATCAGCTCATTGAAAGCACCCGGGACACCGTCGATACCGACCTTGCCGGTCAGCAGTACCCGCCAGTCGACCTCGCCAAGGGCCAGCACCTGCAAACATTCCGCGTACTCCGCTGGGGTGTAGTAGTAGCTGTACTTGATATTCAGTTCCTTGACCATCGCGTATGCCGGGCTGATCTTGACCTCCGCGGTGTGTACACCGGTGAAAACGATGCGGGCCTGTGAAGGGGCACGCTTGATCAGGTCGGGGATCATGAACGGTATGCCGACACATTCGAGGATGACGACCCGTGCACCGTTGGCAAGCTCCTGCACCCGCTGAATTTCATCCTCTTCCAGCGGATTGACCGTGTGGGTTGCGCCAAACTGCGACGCCTTGGCGCGACTGACTGCCAGAGGGTCACTGGCGATAATGGTATTGACGCCCTGACGTTTGAGTGCGGCAATGCAGGCCAGCCCGATAGTCCCACAGCCCACTACCAGGGCGGCTTCATGGGGCTGGACCGCGCCGTGGTTGACCGCGTGCAATCCCACCGCCAGGGGTTCTGTCATGGTGACCGCGGCGTCCTCCAATCCTTCCGGCACCGCCAGCAGGCAGGATTCGTCAAGGATAAAGTACTGCGAATAGGCACCGTAAATACCCGGCGTGGTGCCAATTCCGGCCTGGCCCTGTTCCGCCGCCAGGAACGGTATGGATGTGACCCGTGCACCGACCGGCAATGCCTGGGTGGTGTCGGGCCCATAGCCGACAATTTCGGCGCAGAATTCGTGTCCCAGACTGATCTGCAAGTTATCACCCGCGGCACTGGCATCCACCAACCCCAGTTCGCCGTAGAAATCGAAAATTTCCTGCGCGTGACGGGTGATGTGCAAGTCGGAACCGCAGATACCGCAGGCAAGACTCTTGACCAGCACCTGGCCACTGCCCGGTTGCGGCACTGCCACCTCTTCCACACTTACGCGGTTATTGCGCATGGTCACTGTTTTCATTGTCATAGTTGACTCTCCCACTGCTATCGCTGCACTCAGTGGCGATTACTCCTGGATGATAACGCCATCGGCGCTTTTACCTTCGGCTTCACACAAGGCAGTGTATATTTTGAGTACAGACTGGGCGTCGAGAATGCTGGTAACCTTGCCATCCTCATCGACGTTGACGTTGCAGCCGTTAATGACAAAGGAAACCACCGCGTCTTCTGTGGCATCGTCAGCAACGGTGAGGGTGTGAACCGACTGGGCGGGCTCGAACAGGTAGGAACCGGCCTTGTTGACCAGTTCGGGATACTCCTTGTAGTACCACTCGCCACTCTCGGTAAACGCGTACACCGTGCCGGTGTGGTAATGGGTGTCGATACAGAAGCCCGGGCGAAAACGGTTGCGAACAATCCACGTATTGTTGCTCAAGTCCACCTGCAGCAATTGCAAGGTTGAACCGTCGGGCAGTGCCACCTCGGGCACATCTTCCCGCTGGATCAGAATCGCCTCGCGGGCGTGCTCCAGGGAAACCACCCCGCCCCGCTCGTTACCCAGGGATTGGAAGATTTCGGAAAGTGCTGCCTGATGTTGATCGCTCATAACTGTCGCCTCGTGGCCATCTCGTTGTCATTGTCGAAGGGAGTGCAGTGAAGCCCCGATCCCCGGCGGCCATTCACCTTCCCGCTATCTGGAAGTACCAATATAGCCAGCGAGCCTCCCCGACTCTTGATCTTTTGCGAATAGTTTTTGATAATTTGCGAACACTCTCTTTGACCCTGAGGTGTCCATGTACCTGGTGCGCAGCGGTGCTATAACCGGTTTTGAGCGGCTTGTGGCCGACTTCGGCGTGAATCCCTTAACCCTGATGGCAGCAGTGGGGCTGAGTCACGCCCATTTGCGCGACCCCAATACCTATGTGTCCTACAGTAAGGTGGCGGAGCTGCTGGAATTGGCCGCAGAAGCCTGCAACGAATCCCTATTTGGCTTGTTACTCTCGGAGCGGCAGACATCCACGGTATTGGGTGAACTGCTGGTGGCCCTGTCCCAGCATCCGACACTGCAAGAAACGTTGCTGGGCGCCAACAAATACCTTTACCTGCATGCCCGGGGTGCGCGCCTCAACCAGACCGCCAGCGGTAATGACCTTCTTCTGCACTTACTGCTGGAGATCAACAGTCCCCGAGGAGTGCGGCAACTGATCCAAATGAGCGTTGGGCAAATGACCAACTTCATTACGGAGTTGCTGGATATCGCTGACCCGACCATCCCGGTCCTGCTGCGCCAGGACCAGCCACTGGCCACAAGCACCCGGCTCAACCCGCAAATGCTGACGCGACTGGAGTTTGGCTCCCGGATCGACGGCATACGGATTCCCGCAAACTGGCTGAACCGCAAGCCCCATTTCGACGAAGCGACCCTGCAACGGCATTTCCAGGACTACATGCAATCGCTCCAGCAGCGCTACCCGGACAACCTGCAAGACCAGGTGCGGGACATCATTGGCCAGTTCCTGCCCACCAGCGAATGCAGCATCGATCGGGTGGCTGCCACGCTTGATTTACACCCACGCGTCCTGCAAAAGCGCTTGCAGAAACTGGGCACCACGTATGTCAAGTTGCTGCAGGCAACACGCCGGGAAATTGCCGAGCAGCATTTGCGCCACAACACGATGACAATAACCGACCTCGCCTACAACCTGGGCTATGCGGATGTGTCCGTCTTCAGTCGGCACTTTAAGGGATGGACGGGGCTATCGCCGCGACAATGGCAACGTCAACAGGGTTAAACAACCGACAACCGTTCGGTAGGCGGCATCAGGCCCGTTTTTGGCATCGCCCTTCTGGGCGATCAGCGGTCGATAGATTTCCACCCGATCGCCGTTCTGCAATTTGTGGGCGTTCTGTTTTTATTCCCTGCCGAGTACCCCGACATTGTTGATGCTAAAGTCAATCTCCGGACAGATCTCCGGAATGTTGGAGATAACGATCGCTTCTTGGGCCGTGCTGTCCGCTTCACGGGTCACGGAAATCAGTTAGTGCTTATCGGGTAGCGCATAGACCTCCTCGACGGAGATGGCTTGTGTTTTCACCAGGCTCGCTACTTTTTTAACACTTCCAGTGGCGTGGCCATCGTAGGATCTTCAACAATATAGGGGCCATTTTTTATGCAGCGTTAAGAATTGTATATAGAGATTTATTGTCCCTGTATTGTTGAAGACCCAAGTTAGACCAGTCTGTAGTGACCCGTTAATTTAAGCTATTCTTCTTAGGCATTCATTTGTTTACCCAATGATGGATGGGATAAACATTGAAATATATCTATATTAATCAATAGGTTAAAAATTTTTAGCGGTGCTACAAGCATTTTTGTAGCACCAAGAGGGGGCTGCGTAACACTCCTAGAGTAAATCTATTGGCCTTATCATACTAAAACTCAACCACCTCTCCTCCATCGTCCAAGACTGCCAGATTGAAAACCTACGCTGTGCCCTAATCTGTCAACCTTCCAAGAGCTCCCATCGAAGCCCTACTTTACCTAATTTTGAAATGTGATCCTGCTATTTTATTTGGCGAACGTAACTATTTTCTAACTTTGTGCCTGGGATATCGACAGCGTCAAACCGGCAGAAGAGTGGACTAACTTATCGCGATTAGCCAAAGCTATCGGCTATGAAAAAGAGCGCGAGAAAAAGCACGCGCGCAGCAGTTTGGGAAAAGTGATTTTGACTATGACCAGTGTGTGGTAAAACAGTCCTAAAAGTGCAAAATCATGTGATCAATAATTTGGTAAAAAGTACGAAATCAAAGTGGCGCGCTACAGGAGGAGCGTAGATTTTAGGTGTGGGTGAGACAGCCAGAAAAATCACAACAGGGGGACGAGGTCCCCTTTTTTGTGTCTGGATAAGCGCCGGGATCATATCGGGATAAGTGGCAGTATTGTTTGTCTCCAATTGCCAAATCTATCGGATATAATAATAACTTGGCGTAATGTACGCCCACAATTTGGGAAAATTGATTTTGGATATGATCAGAGCGCGGTAAAACCGTCGTAAAATTACCAAATCGTTCGATCAATAATTTGGTAAAAAGTATGACGGTAAAGTGGCGCTCTACAACAACGGCAGCAACTACACCTCCAAAGAGATCCTGCAAGCCTGCGTACGACTGAACATTCATCTCTCCCACGCTCCCATCCGAGATGGGGCAGCGAAGGGAAAGATTGAGCGTTTCTTCCGCGGCTTTCGCGACCGTTTCCTGGTCCAGCACAGTGACTTTGAGTCGCTCGATCAACTCAACGCCCTGACCTGGGACTGGATCGAGAACGAGTACAATACCCAACACCATACCGGCATCCAGATGATACCGCTCGACCGCTTTAACCTCGATCACAACCGTCTTCACTTCCTCACCGAGGATGAGGTCACTGAGGAAGTCTTCTTCGTCGAGGAGACACGCAAGGTCAGTAAAACCAACGTCTTCTCCATCAACTCGCAGAAGTACGAGTGCCCGGTCGATCTGCGCGAGAAGCGAATACAGGTGCGCTACGATCGTAGTCGTCGTGACCGTTTTATTGTTTACTTCGCTGACAAACGCATGGGAGAAGCCGCTTTGCTCGACCTGCATCACAACGCCCGCCAAAGGCTACGCAACGGAGAACCATCATGATCAAATCCATCTTCGGTGTCACCAAGGAGCCGTTTAATCGCAGTGATCACACGTTACTGCCTCAACAACAACGGATCTTCGACATCCTGAAAATACACTCTCAGCAAGGTGGCTTCTCCGTCATCATTGGTAATCCCGGCGTCGGTAAGAGCGTGTTGCGCGAGCACATCGAAGCCCTGGAAAAAGAGCGCGATGTGACCGTTGTGTCCATCTCCAGAACCATGCATACTTACCTTAATATCCTCAAGCAACTGACCGAATCGTTTCGCATTGAGGCGCCCACCAAAGATCTGGAAAAGGAGCTGATCAACAACGCGTATAATCATATCCGAGACCGTAAAACGTTGTATATTGTGATTGATGAGGCTCACTTGTTGGACATGCAGGTTCTGCGTAAATTGCGCCTGTTGTTCGAACGATTTCCCAAAAAGCATAATCTTGTGTTGTTCGGCCAGCGTGATCTGTTGCATTATCTGTCGATGACCGTCAACGAGGACATCAAGAGCCGGATCACCTATTCACAAACTATCACACCGCTCAACGATGACGATCTGGAGCGTTACATCGTCAAGGAGTTGGAAGCGGCGAGAATGGGCATTAACACCTTTGACAGTGCGGCAACAGAGTTGATCATACGCTCCGCCCAGGGTAATCTCAGACTGTGCCGAAACCTCTGCTATGGTAGCCTGATCGAAGCGTGTCGGGAGACCAAAAAGATTGTCACGATCACCCATGTCAACAACGTGTTGGTTCAGCCCCATTGGCGTTCTCACGAAGAACTGATCAAGCAGCAAGTGGCATAGAAAACGTGATGAGTATGAAATTATCGCAACTGAAAACCCATTGGAGCGCTGATGATGCCCATCTGGTTCTGTCGTTTCTGGATGAATTACGAGACGCACTATGGGCGGCCTACGGCGCCGAGGTTATCGAACAGCAGCATCAGGAGAGCCAAACATCGGCTGACTATGATGATCTGAACTTTGGATCGGAATGTGAGGAAGAGGAACATAGATTTTAGGTATTGGTGAGACAGCCAGTAGAATCACAACAGGGGGACGAGGCCCCCTTTTTTGTGTCTGGATAAGCGCCGGGATCATATCGGGATAAGTGGCAGTATTGTTTGTCTCCAATTGCCAAATCTATCGGATATGATAATAACTTGGCGTAATGTACGCCCACAATTTGGGAAAATTGATTTTGGATATGATCAGAGCGCGGTAAAACCGTCGTAAAATTACCAAATCGTTCGATCAATAATTTGGTAAAAAGTATGACGGTAAAGTGGCGCTCTACAACATCTATGTACACGGCCGCCTGGTAGAGAGCGTTCAAGAGGTGGTTGATGCCCTGCGGGAATTTCTCCGCTTCCAAGATCTTTTACCGCGGCGAGGAGTGAATTATCAGGAAGAAGCTGCCATCGTTAAACTAGAGGGATCAAGGAGTGGCTAAAACAGGATATTACGCTTACTGAAGGGGCTAAATAACAAGTGCGGCCATTAACGATGGGAAAGGCGCACAGCCTTTTATAATCACTATTGATTGAAGATCATAGTCAACCGTCTCCACCACCACCGCCATCACCGAACCCACTACCATCATCTACACCACCGAAAACGCCATCAATGAATCCGCTCTCGGACAACCAACTAGAAGCTGCAAGAGCTTTTACGTCAACTACCGAAAATCCTGTATTACCACCAAAATAAGTTTCTGCAAGAAATTTGCGAATGCTTTCAAAAGTTTTATTTATATTTGGATTCTGAGTAATTTCTTGTGGATTGCAGAACATTGCAATTGCGTAGTGCGCATGCTCTCTGTACAGTGAGTACTCCTTAATCGTTGTCTTCACTTGTCCAGTAGTATAGTAATCGGCAGCCCCATACCTTGACTGTAGCAATTCTGGTAATTCTTTCATGTATGACTTAATAGCGCGTTTTCGCTGCCATTCACTCAAACTATACTTATTTCTCATTTGATCGTCTTTTTATCAAATAGTACGTAATATAATAGAAAATCAAAGCAGGAAAAACTAATATAGAAGTCTTCATCCTGTGATTTTCTTTCAGAAAAGCTAATTCTTCGACAACACCGAAATCGCCTAAAGAGTCATAAAGCAATAAAACGCAAACAATAACTAGCCAAACCAGCATTAGCTTGTTTAAGAATTTAAGTTTCTGCACATCTATTTCCTATGGTTAAACCTGGGATCAAATTCCGGACGCCATCTACCCATAGAATCAGGTGCATTGAACGGATCTTCTGGTAGAATCTGTGTTCCATCGGAAATATCACAAGACATACCCGTATCATGATACAGTGGGGATGAGGGAGTCGGCGGTGGTTGTTTGATATTATCTGTCAAATCATTAAAGATCCATATCGCTATTACAATCGGGCCAATCCAAAATAGAGGATTTTCACCGGTTGGATCAGGACTAATTAGCGGATCCTGACCCACGTATCCGTACAGATGATTCAAACCACCCGCTAAATCAAAGGCTGGGATCAATATCCCCGTAAGGTGTGCTATTTGTCTCTGAGGGTCGTTAAAGTTTAGTAAGACACCACGAGGATCAGCCTGAATAAACCTTCCGAGAGAGGGTTCATAGGTCCTGAAGTAATTATAGTGATACCCCGTCTCGCTGTCATGGTACTGGCCGGGAAGTAATTACCCCGACGACCATCGTAGGCTAAAATCCCTACAGCCCAACGCCCACAAGGCTTTAAAGAACGCGCAGCTCGGTGCAACGCCACTTTACCAAGTTACAGGCCCCGACGCACTTTTTCGCTTAACTTTGTCGTGCCACATCACATTGGCTTGTTTTTTAGTCGCAGCCGGCGACGCCGATCCCAATGAACAGGAAAGCACCAAAGAATACGCCAAATGATATGCCAAACGTATGCAAGCCAAGCGCATAGGTGCCTGGAGAGCCCAAATCGAAGCCCGTGCATTGCGTACCTTCGGGCTACGCCGGTGTATGACCAAGTGGCGTCAGTGCAGAAAACTGAGAAGCAAAATCAATACAGGAGAGTTAAGCCCCCACTTTAGAGCAGGCCGTTGTGGCTGCCTGTGGTGGAGATTTTGAGGCCTTTTACGATTTATAGAACCAACTCTATACTGTTACCGAAAAACAGCCTGGAAACTACAAAAATCACTACCATGCAGTGGTTGACATAGTCGATCAGGAAGGTAATAAAGGCCTTCCGCCTGAAGGGATAAAAAATACCCTCCGGGTAAGACTATCAACCCTGGCGGGCTGAGGTCACTTAACTAACTCCCAGCCCCAATGAGGGGCTGGGAGTTAAGCATAATTATCCAAGCACGTTTTAATTATCCACTGCCCTCATTGCGTTCAGCTTCTTTATTGACCATATGAATGGCGCTGAAAATATAGCGATAAAGACGGCTATAGTAATTGGCAGAACTACGGTAAAGCCCAGTTCACCATATTGGCGTATCCCCATCAAAACACCAAGCAATACAGCATAAAGTACGCCCACCCAACAGCACAGCTTGTGTCTATCTACGTATTCTGGCGATCTTACCTTTAGCGAAGAAAAATAAAAAATGATCGAATAAATCAACTGAAAAACTACAACACAAAGCATGACTAAGCCGTGCTGTGAAAAGTTTCTAACAAGGTCAAAAGTTGCTGCAACGGCCCCTAAAAAAAGAATAGCGGAAATCCATTTTCCCAATTTTTGAACAGCCATTGCTTATTTCCTTTTCTTACTAATTACATTCATCATCACATTGAACCGTGCGTGAAGAGACAACCTGTGACGTACCAGATATTTCGCCTGCACCAATGCCAATCCCTCCAGTGATGCCATGGTTGACGCCCGTAGCTTGTCCACGGTTCCAGCTAACCGCGCTTACCCCATATCCAATACCATAAGTGTAATTGGCACCGGCTTCAAAGTATTCCCCATTAAATACATCGGGATTGGGTTGGCTATTGTTGTCGTTAATTTCATTCCCACGACTTTCTACCATCCCGGCTTCAATTCCAATATTGACTCCAGCATATGATACTTCTATTTGCGCAATGGTTTTCGATCCATTGATACATTCGGATTCGCATCTGTATCTGATTATGCCAGCACCAAAAACCGCCGCACTACCACCCATGCTTAATGAGGTGCATTCCCAACTAACTAACCCAAACGGGTCAGTATAGCGAAGTGGGTTTTGTAACGCATATCCATATGAATTGATACCGCCAGCAAGTCCAATCGGGTCAGACTGCATGTATCTTCCGATGCTCGGGTCATACGTCCGATAGTAATTGTAGTGATACCCCGTTTCTTTGTCATAGTACTGGCCCGGAAAACGACTGTCCTCCTGTATCACCTCCACGGCTAAGTCCGCTTCCCCAAACGGTTCTTTGTCGGCCTGCCAGACCACTGCCTGGTTCTGGTCCGTGATCACCTGCGGGGTGCCCAGGTGATCGTTGTGGATGAAGTACATCTCGCTGGCGGCCTGCACGTTCGCGATCCCCAGGGCTAGGGATCCAAGGATACTCAGCATGCCAAGGGTAAGGTGACGACCGGTGTTTTTGAATGTTGCTTTCAACGCTTCCATAATCCTCACCTCCTCAGTCTGCCAGGGTGTAGTCGATGGTCAGTTTGGGGCGATCGGCGGCACTGTTCTTGTCCCCGGGGTAATACCCCACGTAGTCGGCCCCGCCGTCGTCGTTGTCATCGAGCCCGTACTGCAATCGAAGCTGTAACCGCGTCTCCCCCTGATCCAAGCCGGTTTGTGCCGCCGCAACGCCAGCCGCGTTGACTGTAGCGGAAGCCGTGTTGCCGTCGATCAAGGTCCCAACGTTGGTGACCGAGGCCGCCGCTTCGAAGTCGGCGTCTTCGAGCGTAGCATTGGCGTTAAACGCCCCGCCTTTCAGATCGAGGGTGGCACTGCCGAAGCCGCTGACATCCCCGACCAAGCCTTGGTTGGCCCGTTTGAGGGTAAGGCTGAGGCCGGTCAGCGTGACATTGACCGGCAACGCACTGAGATCAAACGACACCAGGCCCTTGTACTGCTTGTTGTTCTTGTCGTCGCCGAGCCGCAGGCCTTTGGTGCCTTTTTCCGTGCTGTTGTGGGTGCCACCGATGTCGCTGTTCTCGCTTGACTCCAGCAACCAGCCGTCTTCGGTGGCGACACTCTCGAGGGTCAGCTGCTCGGGGTCACAGACATTGCCAATGCTGTCACCGTCCGTATCGGTCTGGTTAGGGTTGGCATCGGTGGGGCAGTTGTCGCTCGCATCCGGCACCCCGTCGCCGTCCTGATCACTGACACTTTCATCGATCAACACCGCGAGTTTGAGGTCGCCGAGGTAGATATATTCCCGTTTGGTCACCCCGGCGTCGGTGGTGACAGCCACCATGCGTCCTGCCTGATCGTAGTGGTAGTGCTCACCCAGCAGTGGATTGCCGGCCACCACTTTGGCGGTGCGTTGCCCCAGGGCGTTGTGGAGGTAGACCGCGGTGGGGACCACATCGCGATCCAGGCTCACAAACCGGTTGGCGTCGTTGTAGGTGAGATCAAACACCGTATTGTCTGGCCGGGTATCCTGGGTGACGTTGCCAGCGGCGTCGTACTGGAATAACCGCTGGGTGACGGTGCTACCGTCATTGATATCCACCTGGTCGAGCCGGTTGCCGGTATAGCTGTAGGTCTCGGTGATGGCGCCATTGGCAATGGTTTTCTGGGTACGGTTGCCGTTGGCGTCATACCCGTAATCGAGCTGGCCGTAGAGTCCGATCGCCTGGCTGAGCCGGTCGAGATCGTCGTACTGGAACGTCTGGTTCCGGGTGGCATCGCCCTGGTTGGCGATACTGGTGATATTGTGGCTGCCGTCATAGCCGTAAGCGAGATCCAGCACCGTGCCCGTGCCGATGGCTTCGATATCGGTCACCCGATAGGCCTGGTCGTGACTGACGGCCTGGGTGATGCCGTTGCCAAAGGTATAGGCCTTCACCGGACCAAACGGCAGGTGGGTGACGTTATTGGTCACGGTCACCGCACCGGCACCGGCATTTTCCTGGGTGGTGACACTGGTGACCCGCCCTTCACTATCGCGCAGGTAGTTGATGATCCGGCCGCTGGGATAAGTAACCTGGATCAGGTTGCCACTGAGGTCATGAGTATATAGCAGGCTGTAATTTTGACTCTCGACCGTATAGGTCTTGCTGGTGAGGTGCCCCAGGTGGTTGTAGACCAGCGCTACGGTCCCGCTTTCATCGGTGATGCCAGTGAGGCGTCCGACCCCGTAGTTGCCGTTGGCCGTATCGTCGTAGGTGTAGGTCACGTTCTCGCCACTGCTGGCAGGATAGGTCACACTGGTCAGCCGGTTCAGCGCATCGTAGCTGTAGTTGACCACCACGCCCCGAGCGTCAGTCTGACTGAGACGATTGCCGGCCGCGTCATAGGTGTAGGAGAGCGTCCCGCGATCGGGACTGATTTCCGCCAGCTGGTGACCAAGGTCGTCGTAGCTGAATTGGGTAATCGTGCCGTTAGGGGTCTGGACCTGGGTGATCCGGTCGCCCACGTCATAGCTGTACACCGTGGTGCCGGTCAGCGCATCCAGGGTGCTGTTCAGCCGGTGCAACGCGTCGTAGCTGTGATCGGTGGTGTGCAGGTTGCCGTCGGTCACACTGTCGAGGTTACCCACGGCGTCGTACACCAGGGTGGTAAGGGTCCCCGCGGTATTGATGGTGTTGAGGCGGTCGCGGAGGTCATAGCTTTGGGTGACGGTTTTCACCAGAGTGTTGCTGGTGTCGTACACGTCTTCGCTGGTGCGGTTGCCTTCGAGGTCATACCCGTACTCGATGCGGTGGCCAAGCCCGTCGGTGATGGTGCGCAAATAGTGCGCGGCATCGTAGCTGTAGGTCAGGGCCTCACCTTCGGGCAAGGTTTCGGTAGCCAGCAGGCCCAGGGCATTGTAGGTGTAGGTACGGACCCGGCTGCTGCCCCCGGACACGGTATCGGTAATCGTCAACACTCGGCCGCGGCTGTCGTAGGTGTAGCTGCTCTCCAGGCCATCGGCGGCGGTGCGTTGCAGCACCCGGCCGTGGGCATCGTAGCTGTCATAACTGGTAACTTGCCCCAATGGATTGGTGACCTGGTGCAACATGCCGCATTCATTGCCGGTGCTACACGTATAATAGCTAAACTGGGTGATGTCACTGACATCGGTGCGGGGGCCGTCAATCGTAGCAATCTGGTTGATGGCGTTATAAGTAAAGGCCGTCGTGCGTGAGACCGGGCTACCGGCAGTGGTAAACCCCGCTTCCGTCACCGAAGTGACCCGGTTAAAGGCATCGTAGCCAAAGGTGGTGGTGTGGGAGTTGCTGCCATAGACACTGGGACGCACAATGCTCGCCACCAGGTTCAGGGAGCCCGACACATAAGTATAGGTCTCGGTCCGCGCCAAGGGCGACCCGTGCGCCAGGGTCTTGCCGGTACGCTGGTTGCTGGCGTTGTAGCTGTACTGGGTGACCTGCCCCGCTTCATCGGTAAAACTCAGCACATTGTTGTTGGCGTCATAGGTGTAGGTTTTGGATTTGTTGTCCGTTTGTTGCTTCAATTCCAGCAGGTTTTTGATGCCCAGATTTTCACTCGAAAACGTAAACACCTCGGCATTGCCGTATGGATCGGTAATGGTGGTCTGGGTGGCGGAATCAAAGCTCAACTGATATTGCTCTTGGGGCGCGCCGTTATCCGTCTGGGCGTGTTCCGACAGAATCGCCTTACCATTGCCATCGTAGGCCCAGGTGGCAAAGCGCACGCTGGCCTCATCGGTAATCCCGGTTAACAATTCCTCTTTGTTGGGGTCTTCGTAATGGTAGGTGCGCGCCGTCGAGTCCGGGTAACTGACCCCCGTGAGGATAGAATCCGAATAGGTATACAGAATGCTGTTGTTGCCCGGGTCGATCACCTCGCTGATACGCCCGTCGGGGTTATAGCTAAATTGCAACTGGTGCCCATAGGGACCAGTCACCGTGCTGAGTTTGCCCGTCGTGACATCGTAGCTGTAGTTGGTAACATTCTCCGAGGCGTCTTTGACCGACAGTACCCGGCCGTTTAAATCATAGGTCTCGGTGGTGTTGTTACGGCGAGTCAGGGTATAACCGCTCCCCCCTTCCGTTACCACCACCCGGGTATCCGCATCCCCTAGCCAACTGGTATCGGGCTGGCGGGTAAACACCTCACCGCGACCGCTGCCGCTGCGCACGGTCATCTTGCCGTTAAAGATCTCCAGGCGCCGGTGATGGTTCGAGGTCCACCCCAGCCCCAGCCCGAAGTCCACGACAAGCAGGCTGTTGTAGTGGCGCACAAAGAACAGGGCCGGGCCTTTGTAATCGACTTCTTTTTGGTATTTGTTGCCGGTGCGGGCGCTGCAGGGGTTGGTGTCACTCGAGGCCTCCTCATCGGGACCCAGGCATTTGTCCTTACCTAAGTCTCTTACAAAGAAATAATCTGAATCATTACCATGTTCATCACTTGGGTCGCATTGCGTATTGTTAACGTTACTGTACATGGAGATCGAGATTTTACCGGGGTTACTCAAGAACAACGACGTTGGTGCCCCTGTTGTGGAGTTAGGGATCGCCGTATCCGCAAGAGGCCTGCACTCAGCAGTACCGTTCTCGTCTACTGGGTAAACTGCATCAATATCAGGGAAAGAAAGCCCTATATACCAGTAGGCTCCCATCTTGCAGATGGTCCTATAGTAGGTGTCAATGTGTACACATTCCCCACCGATCATGCTATTAATTTCACAATATCCTGACGTTTCCCCGCGCATATGGAGCCTGACCCTTGAGTTGCGAGGAATTACTTGCCCAGTAGAAATCGGTTCACCTGTAGAGAAGTCTTCCATTGAGTGGGTTAGAGTATTTCCACCATTAACGTATATGTTTTCGCAGGTCTGACTAAAAGCAGATGAAGCAAGGGCACCCAGCAACATGAATTGAAGAAACCGATGAGCATGTAGTTTGTTAAAGGCATTCATTGTTAGCATGAGTAACCAGCGCCCCTTTTGATATTTTTGTGCTGTAACAAACACGCTGACGGCTAAAACCAATCCGTACAGGCCCCTGCAGAACCACTTGATGGTTAAAAAGAAAGCTACGCAAGCTGTTCCGGAGTACATTGGCAGACACCCTTAAATTTGTAGATTTTTCAGGCAAAAAGCATCCGCAGATCAATGAACCTGAGACGATGATGCCGTGATCCAGAATGAAATTTCAGGGTTAGCTGACTCGCCTTCGAAACCGCGTGTTCAAGGCAAACGACAGCAACAAGCACTTTTTACCGAGGCATTTCAAGTGGCGGGAAAGTGGGGAACACCGTTTATTATTCATTTTCTCTTCCTTAAGACCTATGCAGAACTGATGGCGAGGTCCTATACAGTCAAATAGACAACACTGTCACTGATCCACAAAAAACAAACTTCTGTGCCATTGACAATAAACTGTAGCGGCAATCCAGCTGATTGCAAAAGATGATTGTTTTATAACCCCCATGAATTTATGCAAAAAAGATAATAAATCAACAAATCCCGGTCGATCGAGTTTGGGAAATAAAGATTGATTGATCAAATATATAAAATCCGATACCTTAACTCATTCACTGTCCCACTTTCGGGTTTAAAGTGCGACTGTACATTTTCTGCCAACAGTAAATGGGGCTAGTTTTTTGGATTTACTTAGCATATCCACTACCTAGCAGGGGGGGCCATTAAGCAAAGTTCAAATCCTGAGAGTTATACGAGAGGTATGCATTTATACAAGTTAGCCGCTTCAGTAGTGACCCGTTGCTTTAAACTACTTTGCTTAAATGGTCAAATGTTTACCCCATGATGGATGGGACAAACATTAAAATTATTTGTTACATTTCAATAGCTTAAAAATATTTTCCAGTGCTTAAAGCAAATTTGTAGCACCCGGAGAGGAGTAAACCAGTGCTGCCAGACACTCCTAGTGCAACTTAGTGGCCCGATCACCACGTTGATACTCAACAACCTCTCCTCCATCACAAAAACTACCAAATAGAACAGATGCCCTTCCATACACCTTGTCCATGTTTTTATTCCAATTATAATCTAATTCAAATCATCTGATACAGAACGCTATTAGCAGGCATGCGCTTTTCAGAGTCGAGCGCCTAAACTTGTTCTGTTGGATGTGGCGCAGGCTTCTCCACCACCTTCTTTTCTTTACGTTCCGCCTTTCTCGCGGCCTTGTCTTTTAGCATCTGCTCGATTGAGCGGATAGTTTCAGGACACTCTTTGTTAAATCGCTTAAAATATAGCTCTTCTATATATGCTGACAGAGGCAATTTCCACGATTCCTGCTTATGGTTGGCCATACCACCAAACTTCCTGGGGTTAAGACCAAGCTCCCTTGCCATCTGTATCTGGGCATGGGATAGACGATATTTCTTCCTTGCCTCAATCCATGGCTTGAATTTCTGAGGGATAAAACCGCTTTTTGCCATTTACTTAATACCTGAGTCAAAGCTCAACCCCTCCTTGATGCTCGCCAGCATCTCGGGGCGATTACCTGTCTTTACACCCGCTACCTGGGTGCTTCACGCAGCTTCCCGGCTAAATGTAGCCGGATTCAACGCTATAAATCAACGGCGGCAAAAAAGCAGAGCGAGAACGAGCGGCGTTTTTGCCGCCCGAGTGCATTTACCTTGTCCAGCATCTATTGCGCCCATTACTTCGTTCTTTTTGAAATTGCCGCTTTGACTGCATTGTAATGGCATTTAAATTTTTCGATCCATATATCATTTAGTAACGCGTTGAATAGCGCAAGCATACCGTCCCTACTAACAAGATCTGGACTGGTTATGTCAATAGTCGCACCATGCATCTTAGTCATGGAATTGTCCATGGCACCGCCACCCATCCAGCTCTCGTAGAATGTAGCAGACTCCCATCCATAGTTAATGACCGAGACGAGCTTTTCGTTGTGCACTACTTGGATCATGGTTTTGCGGCAATCACACTCAGAATCAGCACAATAGTTTTCAATAAAGCTGTATTCCCCATCGGGCAACTGCGGGCTGCGCTTTATTGATACCGTACGCACCTGATGTTCTTGTCCGATGATCTCACCAGCCGGTATAAATTCCATCTATCAATTACCTCTCTATTCTCTTTATATGTCAAATAGTGTTTTTTGTAAATTTGCCTGACCGTCTCGTGCGAAACCGATTCCACTACCCCCCAGCTCGACCAATCGCTGACTGAGCAGGTTAAGTGTCCAACGGGACTGACCTGCCGCCGTTTCGGTGAGTACTTTCAGGTCCGTCTTTCCCTCGCAGACTTTGCCGCTCTTTGGTTATTCGTTTTCACACGCCTGCCACGCTATCCCCGCGCTCACCGCCTCGATTAGGACCCGCACGCCCTGGTTATCCGAGGGGTTGAGCCAGAGCATCCGCTCGAAGACACGCTCGGCCTCCTCGACCCGTCCCAGTCGCCAGAGGCATAACCCATAGCCATGCAGGCAACGCAAAAACGGACGGTTGCCAATATGACCCCAAGGCAGCACCCCCGCAAAATCCACCCCCAGGGAAAGCTCCCCGATGCGCACGCCGACTGCGTAATGACGAATTGCCTCAGCCGGGCTGCAATCGAAGACGAGGTTTCCGAGGTGTGCGTGTGCATCGAGGCAACGCAGGTCGGCCTGGCATAGCTCCATGAGAATTTTTCCCGCTGCCGCGGATTCACCCGCATCTTTTAGCGCGCTGGCCTGGCTGATGGGGTCATCGAAGGGATCGTCAATGTCTGCGCCCGGTAACACCGACACCATCTCGAATGCCGGGCGGAGCCCACGGCGGATGATCGGTCTGGTCCACGCCGCGATCGGCTCCTCCGGCTCACCCCTGTAATGGGTTTCGGGATCCCAAACGCCCATCGGCTCGAGCCCGAGAGGCACGAGCCCAAGCGCGGCCACCTCGAGCCGCGTGGACTCGATCTCACCCGAGAGATAAGGGTGGCCCCCGTAACGCCACTGCTTTCGAGGTGTGACAGTGACGATCTCGCCTGGAACCACGTCCCATAAGCGGCTCGCCCGAAGCGTGAAAGTACGGTCACTTCGCAGAAGGGAACACCGGGCCGTTCGCTCTGCGACCGACAGCGCAACGAGTTCGACGGGTTTGCTCAAATCGAGCGCGTCCGGTGTAACTCCCTGCTTGCGCTTGCGTCGAGATGACCCCTTAGCTTCGCCAGGATAGGGTTCCAGGTTGAGCCATCTGCGGTAAGCGGCGATAAGGCGGGCACCGGGCAATGTTACCGGGAACGCCACCTCGGAGGCCGCCACCACATACTCAGCACCACCCTCCCGGCGGCATGTTGCCGTCAGCCCTCTGCGTTCGTTGCCATTGTAGTCGATTGCGTGCACAGAGACTGGCTCACCGATAACGAACCCGTCGGCGGGTAGCCTAACTTCCTCTTCGAAAGCTTGGCGAAAAGCCCAGAGCTGTTCATCGTCACCATAGGCATCGGTCGTGATAGTCTCTATCAACTCGTCCAGCGCTGTGAGGTCGTTGTCACCGCCGCCTTTTCTGGTCATTATCAATTCTCCATGGCATCGGGGCGTGACTCCCGAAAATTCATCTATAGGTTTTGTTTAACGGCGAGAGCCGTCCTCTGAGCGTTCAGACTTAAGGCGTCAAGGCATTCGAACACAAGCCGAGGAATCTGACCAACCCGGTACAGTGACAGCGACAACAGCCTGTAGTCCACCGCACCATTAGGCAAGACTACTGAGGTGCGTGGAAGCGTCAGTTTTTCTCCATATAGGGGTTGGCCATCAACGGTATATGCCTTAGTCAAGGATAAAGTAGCCCTTTATTTTCGACAGGTTGCAAAACTTTAGTGTATTTTATGAACAAGGCGGTTGAGCGGAAAAAGTGAGGCGTTAAGGTGGCAATATAGACTTTTGCTGCAGACTCCTGGTACGCCACAGCCCTCCATTACTCGATAAACCGTACATAGCCATCGCGCAACCACTTCGCCAGACCATCCTCATCCACTCGGTTATCTGCCACAGCAACCATCATGTCCGCCAGTTCGATCTGATCATGTTCGATCTGGATATTATTGATCTTTAGGATCAGCGCCATCACTGCCAGCCCCGTTCGCTTATTGGCATCGTTGAAGGCATGGCCCCGGATAATACTCACCGCAAAGCACGCAGCCAGATGAAAGACATCGTCCACCATACCATACTGTAGTCGGTTATACGGTCGCTGCAGCACCGATTCCAAAGACTTATCTGGCGCCAGCCCGGGTATCTGTCCCTTTAACAGTGTCCTGTCGTGAGCCTTAACAACGTACTCACACAGAACATCGAAATCCATTATCTTCATACCCGTTAGCGATCCTTCAGGTTATCCAGCGCTACAGCGTTCTCAGCGAATACCTCATCCAACATGGCGTCCACCGATTCGGCACCGACAACCTCATATGCCTCAACGGCAGATGCGGGGACGAGGTAGGCAACGGGTTCGTTACGGTTAAAGACCGCAACCGGCTCCCCATGGGCTTGCGCTAGCACCTTGGCGGGACTGGTTTTCAGCTCGGTCATACTTACCGCCTTGCGGGTTAACAGGGTTTTCATCTGGGCTTACCTCAGAAGCTTACGCACATTCAGAGGTACATCATAATATACTCGCAAAGGTACTTCAAGAGGTGCTATTTGGAAGTGGGTCGGCGGATTTTCCGTCCAGGAAAGTCTAACCACATTAAATGACACAGGTCGCACAATAACGTACATTTTCGATCGAAAATCACTCAGCACACCCAATGTCCTCCAATTATAGGAGTACACCCCCAAAAATATATCACATTTTTAGGTGTATACACGTAATTTTTGCGGTATATTTAGGTGTCTACACCCAAGAATTAGAGCGAACTATGAGCTTCCATTCATTCCTCGATATCACAGATGAGCTGCTGACTGAGACTGAGAGCTATGGCTTTCGACGACAATCGATCATCGCCTCGCTAGAGCCACCTAAAAAGAACGTCGTGTTAGTCAAAGGCTTACGTGGTGTTGGAAAAACAACAGCGATTCTTCAATTCTTAGCGGAGAAACGGGAGCAAGGCCACAATGTTCTCTATTTGTCGGCGGATTCAACAATCCTTGAAGAGCGTACACTACTTGATTACGCCAAAGAATTTAAAACACGAGGTGGCGGGTATCTCGTATTTGATGAAATTCACAAGTATTTGGGTTGGGAAAGGGAAGTGCTTGATATTATCAACTTCTATTCCAATGTTAAGCTCATCGCTTCGGGCTCCTCATCTTTGGAAATTGATGATCGTTTAGCGGACTTGAGCAGAAGACATATTGTGGTAAATGCACACGGCCTAAGCTTTGGAGAATGGGCCAGCATGGAGCATGGACTGCCATTAGGACACTACGGTTACGACGAACTTCTTGAATCCGCCGAGGATATTGCATTCTCCATCAACAAGACTTTCAAACAGAGTAATTTATCGATTGTCAATGAGTTCCATCGCTACCTAAAAGAGGGGTATTTTCCGACGAGGGGGAACTATCCTTCCTACACGCTCTACAGGCAAAGTATCGCGCACACCATAAATGCAGTCATAGACCAAGATATCCCAAGCCGCTTTCTAGAGATCACAGAAACAAGCAAGCACAACCTGAAACGACTACTGGGCAATATCGCCAGTCGTTGCCCGTTTATTCCCCATATATCGGCGCTTAAATCCGCCTTGCATATAGGTGACGACAAAACAGTTAAAAGATACCTGTATATGTTAAATGAGGGAAAGATCTTAAATAACCTATATCAGCCTGGCGTAAGCTACAAGAGTTTCCCAAAGCCAGAAAAAGTGTATTTAGAAAACACAAACTTTATGTACGCGTTGCAGGAAAATATCGATATTGGCAATTTGCGTGAAACGTTTGCCACATCAATGTTAAGTAAAGTCGTTTCGATAAACGCGCCCAAGCACGGTGACCTAATTGTAAACGGCGAGGAAATTTTCGAAATTGGAGGTAAAACAAAAACCAAAAAACAAATAAGAAACGTAGACAAAGCTTATGTACTTAATGATGATATCGACTACGCGAACGGTTCTCACCTGCCCTTATGGTTGATGGGGTTTCTCTGGTAAACCGGTTCGTCCACATGCAATATCGAGTAGAATCCAAATCAACCTGAAACCTGCTAGCCTACAATCTACTATGCCCGTGATTGACGATACCCTCCAGGCGATTACCGCCATCAAACCTACCGGCGACTTCGCCAACCGTGCCTATGCCAGCCCCGATGATCTGAAGCTCCACATCAAAGGTGTCGGCGACATCAACCTACCGGTCTCCGCCCGCCGAGCCAGCCAACTGAAGAAGATTGCCAGACCCGCCGGTTTTGGCTGGCGTGAGCAGACGCTCGTTGACAAATCGGTTCGCGACACCTGGGAGATTGCCCCCAGCCGGGTAAAGATCGATCAGCGCCAATGGCGCAAAACCCTCGCCCCAGAGCTGGAGAGAATCAAGCGCCAATTCGGGCTGCCAGAGCAGGGAAAGTTAAAGGCCGAGCTGCACAAACTCTTGGTGTACGAGCCCGGGCAGTTCTTTGCCGCACACCAGGATTCGGAGAAAGTCAACAACATGGTCGGCACCCTCACGGTGACGTTGCCGTCTTATTACAAAGGCGGCTCGACCATCGTGCGGCATCATGACGACAAGGTAACCTATCGGGCCACGGCCAAAGGCTCTGAACAACTGACCCTGGTCGCTTTCTATGCCGACTGCCTCCACGAAGTGCGTCCCATCAAAGAAGGCCATCGCGTGGTGCTGGTATACAATCTGATCTACGAATGGCCCGCCTCAGGCTATACCTGTACTGTTGCACCCTCGCAAGTAACAGCCTTGTCAGTGGCACTCGAACGTTATTTCGATACCCCCGTTAAGCCCTATTCTTGGTCCAAGGAATCCACTATACCAGACAAGTTGGTGTACCTGCTCGATCATCAATACACAAAACGCAGTTTGGCGTGGCATCGGTTAAAAAACGGGGATGCTCCTCGCGCACAGGCGTTCGTGGCCATCGCCGAGAGTCAGGATTACGAACTCTACTTGACCCTCGCTGAGGTCCAGGAAACCTGGCACTGTGAAGAAGACTGGTCCCAAGATAGCTACTATCGTCGCCATTGGTCTGATGAAAATCAAAATGTGGCGATGCGCAGAAGTGCTGAAGGCTCGATAGAACTGTTGGAACTGATCGCCGACAGTATTGAATTGCCGCATTGGCTCAACCGCACAGGCAGCGTAGAGGAGCCATTTGATATGGATGTTCGACCGCACGAAGTCATATGGACCAAGGCGTCGAAAGATTGCGACCCCTTCGAATCAGAATACGAGGGATGGATGGGAAACTATGGCAATACCATGGATCGCTGGTACCACCGCGCTGCCATCGTCATCTGGCCTAGCAATCGTACCTTTATTGTTAATGCCAAGGCATCCCCGGATTGGGCAATGCAACACATAGAGCAATTACTGGACGAAGGCGACAGCAACGAAGCACTGGACAACGCGCAATTGCTCCGTCCGTTCTGGCACGACGTCGTACCGGCCTGTGCAGGCCGGGGGCTGATTGAGACAACGATGCGGGTCGCCCTAAAACTGGATGATGCTCCGCTGGCCACGATGCTCCTGCACGGCGGGTTTGCATTGCATCACCTGGGGGCTCGGGCCTGCGGCCAGTTTGCGAAGCTGCTCAAGCTCTACAGCAACCCTTGGTGCCAAGAGATACTGCAGCAGTGGAGTAGGGAGTGGCTCTATTACGGTCACGAAGAAGAGAAAACCTGGATCGGTACGCTCCCGACATTGTGTAAAAAGCTGAGCAGCCAGGGCGGCAACGAGGGTAAGGAGCTAGCGCGATGGGTTGTGCAGAAACAGTGGCCCGCGATTGAAGAATACGCCGAACGCGCGCTCAAAGATTGCGCTGCACCACAAGAGCTGGCGTCGCTTGAGAGGCTCGGCCTGGATCTGGTCAAAGTGATGGAAGCCTGTCTCTTCTGTAACGAACACTCGATCTTAGTCCGCATCCGACAGCTGCTATGTGGTGAAGACTCTGCCTATCCGTATCAAGCCCTGCTTACACTGTTGCAATCGGCCCAGGCATCGCCGGAACTTTCCGACCTTGGCGATCATCTGGCCCCGATATTCAATCGTTGTCAGCAATTGCTGGAACTGCATCTATCAGCACCTCAACGCGCGAAGGACGATTGGCGAATGCCCTCTCCATTCGCCTGCACCTGTGAGCTTTGTCAGACACTCAATGAGTTCCTGGAACACCCAACCCAGACGACCTTTGTTTGGCCGTTAGCCCAAGATAAGCGAGCGCATATCCATCGACAGCTGGACCGCTATGAGCTTTCTGTTAACCACACGACACGGCGAGAAGGGCGCCCATATAAGTTGACGCTGGAGAAAAACAACCAACTCTTTCTTAAAGAGAATAGAGAGAGAAAGGCATGGAAGAAAAGTTTGGCTGAGGTGAGAAGACTGGGAAGGAAGCTACACATACTATCACTTTGATGATATGTCCATGGTTCCGAGAAGTCATGGCGCTCAACGCCACAACAGTTCTTAATGTGCACAAGCCCAAGAGTCCCAAGCTGAAAGGCTACCTGATTTCCTTACGGGGCGTATTACCGAAGCGCAGCTCAATGCAAAGCTACCGAGCAAGCCATAAATGTTCTTCCAAGCATGCCAACCAAAGCTTGGCAAATCATAATTTTTCAGCCGCCGCTCAGATAACCTTATAAATGATTCCTTATCGGGGATTTGCTGACCTCATTGCGGCTGTTTGGCATCTAGATCTGTAAACTCTGCAAACCTGGCTGAAAACTGTGATAGCGGTAAAAGCCCGCTATTTTAGATTGTTTCCAAAATCAAGAGCCCTACCAGGAGGAATCTAATTTCAGCGTTAGACATTAAAGTTAATCTCAATTTCTGGGGATTACGAGATCACTTATGGACTTTTTCAAGTGAACCGCTGTCAGAATTGATGCGTTGATTTACGTTATTCCTTTTATAGCTCCTCAACTGCTTCCCTTTGATGGATGGGATCAACATTAAATTTTATCTATAAGTTTCAAAAGGTTATAAACATCTGTAGGCGTTTGTAGCAAATTCGTAGCACCAAAGCTGACCAAAATATCACTCTATCAGGCAATAATAACGACAAGATACCTTGGCGCTTCTCAAAATTGGCTTTATAACTCCAAGAATACTGCAAATAGTGGCAGCATGGTCGAGATAGCTGGATCGGTGAATTCAAAATCCGATGCCAGCGATAGCGTGCCGGTTCGAGGCCGGCCTCTGGTATCATATATAGAAAGGCTCGCAATCGCGGGCCTTCTTGCTTTCACTTTCCTGCATCGTCTTAACCACCCCAAGCAAATTTCATTATTACTATCGCACTGAGGTTTGAGTGCCGTTACCGGCGCGAACCTCATCACACCGTCACAGAACAACAGGTCACTCTCAACTTAGGAGCTGTGTATATTTCAACCACACCTCCATCCAGAGAAAGCACCACCAGCAGCACTCCCTCCAAGGTGAACGAGTTGCCTTTATCTGGCACTGTAAACCTCCCCTGATTAGTGACGCTCATAATTAGAGTTTCCAGCATTTCATGTTTGGGCAGATACTCCCAAGGTGTCGGTTTTGAAGGGCACTAACAAGCAGCCCTGCAAACTTGTACAAACGCATCCGCATCGAGTGAGGCGCCCCCCACCAGGCCGCCATCCACATCTTCTTGACGGAACAAGGCCCGGGCATTGTCCGGTTTGACACTGCCCCCATAGATAATCGGGACAGTGTTAGCGACCTCGGGGGAACACTCTGCCAGCAATCCACGGATATGGGCGTGCACCGACTGCGCCTGTTTCGGCGTAGCCGTCTCACCGGTACCGATGGCCCAAACCGGTTCGTAGGCAATCACCACCTTGGCTAAGCCGTTGATCCCGACCTGCTCCAGCACCGCCTCCACCTGAACAGAAATCACCGATTCCGTGATCCCCTGCTGCCGCTCCTCGAGGGTTTCGCCCACACAAACGACCGGCGTGAGCCCCACAGTAAGGGCGGTTTCACACTTGGCCGCGATCTGGCGATCATCCTCTTGAAATAAACTACGCCTTTCTGAGTGGCCCAGCAATACATAGGCGCAACCGAACTCTTTAAGCATGGAAACGCTAATTTCGCCGGTATTGGCGCCTGCATTTTCGGCACTCGCGTTTTGAGCGCCGACTTGTATGGGTGTTGTGGCCAGCAACTCATTCACTTGAGACAAGTACGGATAAGGTGGACAAACGCAAACATCAACCTGATCAAAATCTTTCGCTTGTACCTTCAGTTGTTCAATCCGCTTAGCATTTTCAACCAGGCTGCCGTTCATTTTCCAGTTTGCAATTATCAGAGGTTTATCCATTCTAGATTACCACTGTAATGTATCTCTCTAGCTTAGGCGAAGCAGGGCCTTTTATCCCACGTTCTGTGAGGGCTCGCTAACCCTATCTCCCCTAATTTCCGCGACATGGCCACAAACAAGAATGGCCGGCTCCCTATCTG
>Ga0213841_1000106_pt1 | contig 207218 bp, 175 predicted proteins | sample SWPATP23_FD_160125 | JGI IMG/M metagenome (GOLD analysis project Ga0213841, IMG submission 160125) | Coastal seawater microbial communities from Marineland, Florida, United States - SWPA TP2 #3 | ecosystem: Environmental > Aquatic > Marine > Coastal | place: USA: Florida | collected 2016-08-14
TCAGAAACACGTTTTTTTGCTTGTCAGCAAAAAAACGAAAATCGAAGAGGTCTCGAAATGTCAACTACTTTTCAAAACATCGTCACATTATTGCTTGGCATCGCTATAATCAGTCCAAAGTCCAATATCATAGAATAATAAAAAAACGGCAACCCCTAGGCCAGGGCTGCCGTTAAAGGTGCGAAAACTTCTACAAAAGCTTTCGGGGAGGTGTGAAAACCTTTCACATAGCCTAACTGACTTAAAACTCCATCTCAGGTACCACTTCCGGTACCACCATCTCACCGGCGGTGAGTTTCACAATGTCATCCACGCTCACACCCGGGGCGCGCTCTTTTAGCCAGAACTTGCCGTCGGCAATTTCCACATAGGCCAAGTCAGTCACTACTTTCTTGATACAACCTGCACCGGTCAGGGGCAGGCTGCACTTGGTCAGCAGTTTGGACTCGCCGTGTTTGGAGGCGTGGGTCATGGTCACAATAATATTGTCGGCACCGGCCACCAGGTCCATCGCGCCGCCCATACCTTTGATTAGCTTGCCCGGTATCATGTAGGAGGCGATATTACCCTCTACGTCCACTTCGAAGGCGCCCAGTACAGTCAAGTCCACATGGCCGCCGCGGATCATGGCAAAGGACTCGGCGGAGGAGAAAATCGATGCCCCGGTAACGGTGGTCACGGTCTGCTTGCCGGCGTTAATCAGGTCGGCGTCCACCTCGTCTTCGGTGGGGAAGGGGCCCATGCCCAACAGACCGTTTTCCGATTGCAGCATCACCTCCATGCCCTCGGGCACATAGTTAGCCACCAGGGTGGGAATGCCGATGCCCAGGTTGACGTAGTAACCGTCTTGCAGCTCACGCGCCACGCGCATGGCGAGTTGTTCACGAGAAAGTGCCATTGTCGTAATCTCCCTTAGCCTTCGCGGACAGTACGCTGTTCAATGCGTTTTTCGAAAGTGCCTTTTATCAGGCGGTCTACGTAGATGCCAGGGGTGTGGATCTGGGTGGGATCCAGCTCGCCGGGCTCCACAATCTCTTCCACTTCCACCACGGTGATCTTGCCGGCAGTGGCAGCCATAGGGTTGAAGTTTTGAGCGGTGTGTCGATAGACCAGGTTGCCATAGCGGTCCGCTTTCCAGGCTTTGACAATGGCAAAGTCACCGGTGATGGACTCTTCCAGGATGTACTGGCGACCGTGGAATTCCTTCACGTCTTTGCCTTCGCCCACCTGGGTGCCGTAACCGGTGGCGGTGTAGAAGGCGGGAATACCCGCGCCGCCGGCGCGCATTTTCTCGGCCAGGGTGCCCTGGGGGGTGAGTTCCACCTCCAGGGTGCCGGCCAGCAGCTGCTCTTCAAACAGCTTGTTCTCGCCCACGTAGGAGGAGACCATCTTTTTCACCTGCTGGTCTTCCAGCAGGATACCGAGGCCAAAGCCGTCTACACCGCAGTTGTTGGAGACAATGGTGAGATCTTTAGCGCCTTTGCGCTTGATCTCTGCAATCAGGTTTTCGGGGATACCGCAGAGGCCAAAGCCGCCAGCGATGATGGTCATGCCATCTTCCAGGCCCGCCATGGCTTCTTCGTAGCTACCCACGACTTTGTCGAAACCGGACATATTGTTCGCTCCCTAGCTATTGAACTTGGCTGTTCGATTCAGAGGTTGTTTGTCTGTAACTAAGCATCCTACAGAATCTGTCATTTATCAAATGTAAAAATTTAAAGAATTAATAAATAAACTAAATGTATAATGGCCCCGTGTTTAACCACCTGCCCGAGGTGCCGCTGCCGCCATGAACGTCACCATCAAACAGCTCAAAGTCTTTGTGGCTGTGGCCCAGACCCGCAGCTTTGCCGAGGCCTGCGGCCAGGTGCACCTCTCCCAGCCTGCCTTGAGTATAGCTATCAAAAACCTGGAGGAAGCGGTGGGGGGGCAATTGCTGGCCCGCTCCACCCGCACCCTGGCCCTGACGCCGGAGGGTGAAGCCTTTTTGCCGGTGGCCCAGCGGCTGCTGGCGGACTGGGATGAGGCCCTGGATCACCTGCACAATATCTTTGCCCTCAAGCGCGGTAAGCTGGCGGTGGGGGCCATGCCATCCTTTGCCAGTACCGAGCTGCCCAAGTTGATCGTGCCCTACCGTCAGCAGTATCCGGATATCAATATCACCGTGCACGACGTGATTGCCGAGGATCTGGTGGAGATGGTGCGCTCCGGGCGAGTGGAGATAGGTATCTCCTTTGATCCGGGCAGCAGCGAGGACCTGGAGTTTCAACCCCTGTTTAGCGACCGGTTTGTGGCTGCCTTGCCAGCAGATCACCCGCAGATCGCTTATCGCCGGGTGCGCTGGCAATCTCTGGTTAATGAGCCCTTTATCGCCCTCCAGCGCCCCTCCAGTATCCGGGAACTGTTGGAGCAGTCGTTGGCTGCGCAGGGGATGACCCTGTCGGTGGAATTTGAGAGTAACCAGCTGGTGACCATTGGTCGAATGGTCGCCACGGGACTGGGGGTGAGCGCAGTGCCGGCCTTGTGTATCGGTCAGATGGAGGAACTGGGTGCCGTCTGCCGCCCCCTGATAGCCCCCAGTGTCAGCCGCCGGGTGGGTTTGGTGACCCGGCGCCGCTACCCCTTGTCCCAGGCGGCCCAGGCTATGGTGAGGATCATCAGCCAATATTACGACGAAAACCCGCCGCGCTAGGGTCAGGCAGGCTAGACTGGTTAAGGAGAGAGCTTGTGAGAGTGAGTTCAAGTGAAGAGACTGATCGGATTGCAACGTGATGCGACGGCTCTGGGGCGAGCGGGGCGGGTCATCCTGTTGTGTCTGGCTTCTCAGATAGCGTTTGCCTCCAGTCCTGCCACTGTCTCGGAGGCGGCGGCGCCCCCCATACAATTTGGCATGGCGGGCAGCAATGATCCCTGGACTCACTCAACGGACGAGGGAGTGTCTGAGGGGTATGCCGTGGAGATGGTCAGCGCCACCCTGGCTGAACTCGGGTATACCGTACACGTGATGATGATGCCTCCGCGGCGGGTCAACGCCTCGTTGAACACCCACCGGTTGTCCGGTGCGATTGTGCTCGAGCCGCGAAACAAAAAACTGAACTTGGTTCCTGACATTGTCTGTACCCCCATTGTGTTGGAAATCCCCTGGGGTCTTTACACCAAACGAGAGCGCGCGCTCTTGCCAGAAGCCTTCTCCCCAGGCAATGGGTACATTGGCGAACAGGGGCGGGGTGTAGTGCTAGGGGTCTTGAATTTTAACCACTTTGAAGGTAGCGGCTTTTTTGACGAACAGAAAACCGTCTATTTTTCCAATTCCAAGTTGCTCTACCGGGCGTTAAAAGCGGACCGTATCGACGGTTTGATCTCCTCCCCGGTGGTGGCCGCTTTTTGGCAAAAACAGCTGGCCATGGACCTGGAGGCGCACCCGCCATGGGGCCGCTTTGCGGTGCGTAACTGTTTCTCACGTGTGCGTCTGGGGCAGGCGGCGGAAAAGATTGCGGCGCAATTCAATCAAACAATGTACGAGCTGCTCGACCATAAACCCTGGGTGTTCAGCGACGGGGCGCTAGAGGCGATCCGGCGCTACGATGGCCGCAAGATTTTCAACACGGAGCTGTGGCCGCAGTTCGAAAAGTAATCCCTAAAAATTAATAAACCACTGTTGAATAATAAAATGTGATAAATAGTTTTTAGTAAAAATATCGTTATAAATCAGATGCTTAGTTGATAATTTATTTCTTTGATATCAGGTTGTATACCTGCAAAAAAGCAGTTACCCTATATTTTGTTAGTAACTGCTTCGCGTCAACCTGTCTGTTTTTCGACAGTTTGAATCGAAGCCAAAGAATGATGCAAAGAGCTTTGATCACTATGGGCAAAGGAAGCAACTCCAGCGGATTGCGCCGATACAATGAACGGGTGTTGTTGACCACGTTGCGTAAGTTGAAAACCGCCTCCAAAGCCGATCTGGCACGCTTGACGGATCTCACGCCACAGGCGACCACCCGGATTGTCGATGACCTGGAGGCCGGTGACCTGGTGGTGCGCGAAGGACGCCGCCTGGGCGGCAAAGGGCAACCCTCGGTGATGTATGGGATTAATCCCACGGGCGCCTACTCCATTGGGGTGAAGGTCGGGCGACGTGATATGGACATTTTGCTGATGGATTTTGGTGGCGCTGTGCTCGAAAAAATCGGTTGCGATTTTGAGTGCCCTGAGCCCGAGTTTCTACTGGATAAAATTGAACAGGGGATTGAAGCGCTCTCCTCCAAACTCTCCCGGCGCGAGTATGGTAAGTTGATGGGGGTGGGGGTTGCCATGCCCTGGTTTATCGGCGCCTGGACCCAAGAGCTGGGAATGAGTGAGGCCCTGGCACAACAGTGGCAAGAGATAAATTTTGGCGAGGAAGTGGCCAAGCGTACCGATTTGCCGGTGTTTTTTGAGAATGACTGCTCTGCAGCTGCTATTGCCGAGCTACAGTTTGGCCATGGCATCGATGTCTCTAATTTCCTCTATATGTTTATCGGTACCTTTATTGGCGGCGGTCTGGTGCTGAAAGGCAACCTGGAGGCCGGGGTGCACGGTAACGCCGGTGCCGTGGCGTCCATGCCTGTGCCGCCGTCCAAGCTCGCCAGCACCCCGCCGGTGGAGGGTCCCTTCGAGCTGCTGCTCAACCGCGCCTCGCTGTTCGGCTTGCGGCGCCACCTGAATGCTAACGGCATCGCTATCAAGAGTGTTTTTGAACTTGATACGGTCATGGATGAGGCGCGACCCTTTGTGCAGGAGTGGCTGGATGACAGCGCAGATGCCTTGGTCTATGCATTGCTTTCCGCCGCAGGTATTCTGGATCTGGAGGCAGTTATCTTTGACACCTATTTACCGCGGTATTTGTTGATTGAATTGGTGGAAACGATCTCGCGACGGTTGCACCAGGTTGTGCCTTCCGGCGTTTTTACCCCCACAATACTGGCGGGAAAAGTTGGCGGCGATGCAGTCGCTATCGGTGGTGCCATACTGCCGTTCTACTCCAATTTCGCACCGGATAAAACTGTGATGCTGAAAGGCGGTATCCCTGAACGGGTGTCCTTTTAAGTCGTGTTGTTAAAACCGGTAGCTGGCGGACAGTGTCCAGGCCCTGCCGAGGAGGGGGGCTGCCTTCGGTAATGCCCACTTCTTTACCGCTGGCGTCAAAGCCGATTTCCGGCTCCTCAAAGGCTGGCAAGCCGTCGATCATCAACGGTGTAAACTTAAAACCTCCGGCGTATTTCCACCTGGATGCAAACCTGTCGTACCTGCTTCTGATTCAAGGCCTGCTGGCGAGTGAGTGGTACAGCTAGGTTAACAAAACAGTCGCTCATTGATCGTATACGTGGAGTGATGAACCCTTGGAAAGGTGCACCGCCTTTTTATCTAATTTCCTGTTAATTAGTTATAAATAGCCATCTAGAGGTCTTTTGAAGCTAAACACGGGCTGTTGACTGGAATAAATAACAGTGGTTTAATAAATGGGAGTCGAATAACCTATCATTGATAGGTGTTGTGTGATGAACGACAAGATGTTGTCGGATATTTAAGTGGAGCGTCAAACGTGGCGGTGCAAGACGTGGAATCTTCGATTTTGCTGGGTGGTGTTGAAGCGGGTGGCACCAAATTCAATTGTGTAATCGGTACCGGGCCCGGGGATATACGATCGCGCGCCCACTTTCCGACCACAACCCCTGCGGAGACCCTGGCCCAGGTGCAGGCCTTTTTTGAGGCCGGCATAAAACGTCACGGCGAGTTGCAAGCCCTGGGCATTGCCACTTTTGGTCCCGCCGACTTGAACAAGGCCTCGGAAACCTACGGTTATATCACCTCCACGCCCAAGGCGGGCTGGTCCTATACCAATATGGCGGGATTGTTGGGGGATGCGCTGGCTGTGCCGGTGGGTTTTGAAACCGATGTTAACGGCGCGGCCCTGGGTGAGGGCTTGTACGGCGCAGCAAAGGGCCTTATGCACTATGTGTACGTCACCATTGGGACTGGCATTGGCGCCGGGGTTGTGGTTAACGGCAATCTGTTAAATGGCGCCACTCACCCTGAGGTTGGACATATGCTGATGCCCCAGGAGCCGGCCGTCAACGGCTTCGAAGGCAATTGCCCATTTCATAAGAATTGCCTGGAAGGGGTGGCGGCCGGTCCGGCCATCAAAGCGCGCTGGGGTGTGTCCGGCGATCAACTGGAAGAGTCCCATCCGGCATGGCTTTTGCAGGCCCACTACTTGGCGGTGATGTGCGTCAACCTCACCTTGTGTTATGCCCCGGAGAGGATTGTCCTGGGCGGTGGTGTCATGGGGCAGGCGCACCTCTTCCCGATGATCCGGGAGAAGTTTGCCGTGCTGATGAACGGCTACCAGAAGTTGCCCCACCTGCAGGACCTGGATAGCTATATCGTACCGACCCCATTACAGGGGATGGCGGGTGAATTGGGTGCCTTGGAGCTGGCCCGCAAAGCGTACAAAGGAGAACAGTAGGATGACTGGCCCAGCTTGGAACGCCCTGGTTGAACACAAGGCAGAGATGCAAACGGTTAGGCTGGTTGACCTGTTTGCGGACAACCCGGACCGCTTCCCGCAGATGACCTGTAACGCGGCGGGCATCACTTTGGATTTTTCCAAAAATATCGCCACCGGAAAAACGTTGGATCTATTGTTTGAGCTGGCACGGGAACACCGGCTCGAAGAGCGCATTCGCGGCTTGTTGAGAGGCGATTACGTCAACAACACGGAAAAGCGCCAGGCGCTGCATACCGCCCTGCGTTCCCGCCATCCCAACACCGACAGCCAGGAAACTGCGGTTGCCTCGGTGTTGGCCAAAATGGCGGGGTTCGTGGAAGCCATTTACACCGGGAGCTTTTGTGGTTATTCCGGCAAAAGAATTACCGACATTGTGAATATCGGTATTGGCGGTTCGGATCTGGGGCCCTTGATGGTCGTCGAAGCCTTGACTCCCTACCAGGTCGATAACCTCAAGTGCCATTTTGTCTCCAATATCGATGCCTCCGATATTTGTGAAACACTGAAGCAGCTCGATCCGGCGACTACCCTGTTTGTGGTGGCTTCCAAAACCTTCACCACGGTGGAGACACTCACTAACGCCAAAACGGCAAGGGCATGGTTGCTGGAAAACACCGGCAGCGAAGCGGCCACGCAACACCACTTTGTGGCGGTCACCGCCAATGTGGACAATGCGGTGGTTTTCGGTATTGCCGAAGAGAATATTTTCCCCATGTGGGATTGGGTGGGTGGGCGCTACTCGCTGTGGTCCGCCATTGGCCTGCCCATTGCGCTGGCAGTGGGCATGGATAATTTCAATCGCTTGCGCGCCGGCGCCGCGGCCATGGATGAACATTTTTTCAGTGCACCGCTAGCGCAAAATATGCCGGTGCTGATGGGCCTTTTGGGCATCTGGTATATCAATTTCTGGGATGCCCACGCCCACGCGGTGTTGCCCTATGACCACTACCTGCGCAGCTTCACCAAATACCTGCAGCAGTTGGATATGGAAAGTAACGGCAAGAGTGCGACGCGCAGTGGAGGCACTGTCAACGGCCACACCGGCCCGGTGATCTGGGGTGACGCGGGCACCAACGGCCAACACTCTTTCCACCAGTTGTTGCACCAGGGGTCCCGTTTGATTCCGGTGGACTTTATTGCCCCACTCAAAAGTCACAATCCGGCCGGTGAGCACCACCCGCTGCTGTTTGCCAACTGCCTGGGGCAGAGTCGGGCCCTGATGACCGGTAAGTCCATCGAGCAAGCCGAGCGCGAGTTCCTCGATATGGGCTACTGTACGGCGGAAGCGTCAGCTCTGGCACCTCACAAAGTGATGCCCGGCAACCGGCCAAGTAACACCCTCATTGTTGATCAAGTGTCGCCGGAAACCCTTGGGGCTTTGATCGCGCTGTACGAACACAAGGTCTATGTGCAGAGTGTGATCTGGGATATCAACGCTTTTGATCAATGGGGCGTTGAGTTAGGGAAAAAGTTGTGTCACGAGATCTATGAGGTGATTCAGAACGAAGGCGAGACAGGAAATCTGGATGCTTCCACACTTGGTTTGATTCATCTGTTCCAGAACCAGACAGAGATTCATCAGGCTGGTTGATAGCGGCAAAGCAGAAGTGTATATCTCTGGATTCTGAACAATTGCCACACAAAAAGGGAGCTAAATCGCTCCCTTTTTTTAATTCAGGCAGCTCGACTGCTTAACGCTCAACCGCCAGGGCGATACCCATACCGCCGCCGATACACAGGGTGGCGAGGCCTTTTTTGGCGTCGCGGCGAACCATTTCATGCAGCAGGGTCACCAGCACCCGACAACCCGATGCGCCGATGGGGTGCCCCAGCGCGATGGCGCCACCGTTGACGTTGACCTTGCTGGTATCCCATTCCAGTTCCTTGTTCACGGACATGGCCTGGGCGGCGAAGGCTTCGTTGGCTTCGATCAGGTCCAGATCGTCAACGCTCCAGCCGGCGCGCGCCAGGCAGTTTTGAGTGGCGCGGATCGGGCCTGTGCCCATAATGGCGGGATCAACGCCGGCATTGCCGTAGGCTTTGATAGTGGCCAGCGGTTCCAGCCCCAGCTCTTTGGCTTTTTCGGCGCTGCAAACGATCACAGCCGCGGCACCGTCGTTAATGGTTGACGCATTACCGGCGGTGACAGTGCCGTCCTTTTTGAAGGCGGGACGCAGCTTGGCGAGGGATTCAGCGGTAACGCCAGCGCGAGGCTGCTCGTCGCGATCGACGACCACGGGATCGCCTTTGCGCTGGGGAATGGCCACCGGGATAATTTCATCGGCAAACCGGTTCTCGTTCTGTGCAGCTTCCGCCTTGTTCTGGGAGGCTGCAGCAAATGCGTCTTGCGCTTCACGGCTGAAGCCGTATTTCTCAACGATGTTCTCAGTGGTGATGCCCATATGGTAATCGTTAAACGCATCCCAGAGGCCGTCATGGATCATGGTGTCGACCATATTCCAGTTACCCATCTTCTGACCATTGCGGGATTTTGGTAAATAGTGGCCGGATTGACTCATGCTTTCCTGACCGCCGGCAATAATCAAGTCAGCATCACCCAGGGCGATGGCCTGGGCGGCCATGGAAACGGATTTCAGGCCTGAGCCGCAAACCTTGTTGATGGTCAATGCAGGGGTGCTGTGAGGCAAGCCGGCGTTAACTGCGGCTTGACGGGCGGGGTTTTGGCCGCAACCGGCGGTCAGAACCTGCCCGAGAATCACTTCATCGACTTGCTCGGGAGCAACACCGCTTTTTTGCAGCAATCCTTTGATGACGGTGGTGCCCAGCTCGCTGGCGGGGAGGGAGGAGAGAGAACCGTTAAAAGCACCGATGGCCGTACGGCCCGCTGCTACTATGACAACATCACGCATAAAATACCTATTTAATGGTTGCAGAAGAACAAATTGGAACAGTGAAAACCAATCATTTGGAGGCGTCCAAGTGGGTAAATTTCAACCCCCCGAATAATAGACTAAAAAAATGATTCTGCCACAATCTTGTTACAAATTTGCGTAACGGTATCGATGTTTATGCTAATCTAGAAGATAGGTCCTTCGCTTCGCTGGAGGTAAGCACGATGTTGGAGCTCAAGATTATTGATATTGATGGCCAGGCTGGGGTTGTTCTGCCACAGGTGGTGATGGATGAGCTGCGGGCTCAAACAGGTGACTATCTGTTTCTGGCGGAGATGCTCGACGGCAGCTACCGTTTGGCCAGACACGACAAAAAGCGGGTAGAACTGATGGAGCTGGTGGAAGGCCAAATGCACGAGGATGATGCCTAAGCTGAAAGCCCCTTAATCCTACCTAAAAACCAAAGGGTAGCACTTACGTTGCTACCTCTAGATGGGGACATAACGGTAGCCACCGGCTTGGGGCAATCCGCGGACCAGGGGGTTGGCCATCAACGGTACGTACACTACACCTTAGGTAAATTTGCCAATATCTAAACCTCCTCAAAAATGGTATTGCGCAAAAACCAGCAAATGGATTACCTCAGTCAGCAGTATCCAGGTTTCCATCGGTTCCCCCTGTGGCGTCGATTCCAGGCTCACGGCATTGCAGCTTGGGTACCGCCAAATGCTTGCCTGGCATCGGCGACGTTCCTGCGTGCGCACCCGATCTATACGGTAGCAGCCATTACTTACCATAGCCTTCTCCCTATAAAACAAACTTGTAAATATCCGAAGACGTCACTGGAGATCCCCAATCCCGCTCGTTGATTTGCGTGCCAAGATTGAAAAAGCGGACATTGAGGCTATTGAGTTATTTTTGGGTGAGCGTCCGGGGATCCACACCAAAGAAAAATCAGTCTGTTTTCGCGTCAATAATCTTGTGCAGGAGTGAGTAGCCGACCCGCCAGGTGCCTTCTGCACTCTCTACCGTTACTGTTTTTTGATTCAATCGCACTGCACGCCCGGAACGCTCTAGTCCGGAGTGATCCAAAAAACCAACCGTATCACCGATCTGGATCTCGGCTTTGGTTAGACCTTGTGTCTGTCGCGGGGTGAGGCTGATATCGCTGGTGTGGGTATTGATGGCGCATAGGGGGATATCCCAGCGGCGACCGTCATCTTTACGTCTAACCACCGCGCGCGTTTGTTTGATCTGCTCGACGGTCGCTTCAAATACACTGTTGCCTTTCGGCTCAAAGCACTGGACCTTTTGCCCCTGTCGTAAGGCGGCTTTCACCGCGACAATACGCCTTGGATCGTCGATCATCTTGTCCAGCATCGAGTGCAAACGGTACAGATCAAACGCACTGGCGTTGTCCAAGGTTTTTATCATGTCTGAGTAATTCATTGTTTAATCTGGCTCTTGCCAATGATACGGCAGTAACCCTTTCACCTCTTCCTCGGTTGCTGTTGGCAGCTTCGCTAAAACATCTTTTAAAGTGGCTATAGTTTCCCGGACACACAAATAAGGGTAATATCCCGCCAAAATTAAGGTGTGTCCATATGACCAAAACGAAGAACAAAACTTATACAGCTGAATTTAAGGAATCTGCTGTCAAGCTGGCAGTTGAATCTGATCAGCCTGCGAGTGTAACGGCTAGAGAGCTTGGGGTAAATGTTAATACCTTGCATACTTGGGCATGGTTTAGAAAACAGGGATTTTAGGTCCCAATTGGCGAGTTTTTACCCACCGCTGCCGAAACTGCATCAGTGTTTGGTGAAAGCTGATTAAAATCGAGATTAAGCGGTGCGCTTGAAGAGCTCGAAGCCCAACATTTCGAGCCAATGCGGATGGGATTTCCCTGATAATATTTCTGCAGGGGTTTTCCCTTGTCGATCCGGTCTTGCACTGCGCACAAAAGGTTTGTGATTCAGAAAAAATCGCAACAGATCCAAATAGCCGAAGCCGATTTCTCCCCGGTTTTGGATATGCCTTCTCACCCGTCCGTTCGTATTTTCGATCGTCGAACTGGTTCGCTCAGTGGTGTCCATGGCGATAAGAATGGCGTCTTCCACCTCGTTAAAACGCTCACCGAGATCTCTCTGTAATGACTCCGATCGGAAAAAATATTCATCGCCACTAGGGTGGCAGCGCTGCAGTTTGCAGATGGCCCATACGGTATCGAGCGGGAGTGAGAATTGTTGGGCGATCAATGTGAACTTTGCCGACAACACATCCGCAAAAGCCAGCACTAGGTCTCGTTTGTTTTCTAGGGTAATGCGCACGGACTTGATTCTGTGTGATTCCATGCATTTGAGTTTTCTGAGTTCCTCGACGATAAAATTATACAGCTCGCGCCATTCTTCAGGTGTTGGCCCGGCTTTGTTGAGTATGTCGTGCTCCAGCCAACTGATGAGTGTATCGAAGGTACTGGAAATGTGGCGTATCCTATCCACTTTCTTATTCGATGAACGCAGGTCATCGGCTAATTCGATATTGCCCTCGGCGTTTCCGGATTTACGCTGATGGCCAGTTAACGCTGTTATAGCAGACTTTAACCGGTTTCGGTAATATCGCCTCAGATCCATCAAACTCCGGGATAGATGAAAATTGTCGTAATCATACGGTGTGGTCGGGAAAACGTGTTTATGCTCGGAAACCAAGCCTTTGGCATCATCCCCAATGGTCCGCTGGGGATTCAACCCTCTGACTTGTGCATCCCACAGATGAATCGCCCAGTTCTCTTCATCCCGCTGGTCTTCTGCGGCGAGCAGGTAGCAGTACATTGATCGCGTATCGACCCCGGACAATATGGGTTTGTTGTAGTGGAACAGCTCATCATTGGCCGTGATTTCAATCGTTGACAAATCTTCGGCCGCATTGTGTTGTTGGGCGCTCTTGACGGCTTGCTTGAAAATGCCATTGATCGATGGCGGTGAAATCGTATAATCGAACAGATCTTTGATCAGCATGGCAATATGACGATAAGAGGCTTTGCCTTTATCGAAAAGTTGTCAATAGCGGTCTGCAATTGCTTACCCTGCTGACGAATAAATTTGCGGCTGGTGTTGTTTTCTTTGGCCAAAGAGGTGACCGTTTGTTGGCGTGAGATGACAGCCAGGCCAATACGCTTTTTATGTGACGACGGCATGGATTTGGCGGGACAAGCGGAAGGCGAGAAGGAGGCACTGATCACAAGGTGGGGTTCCCAAAAGAATTAAAATCGCGCTATTTTACCGGAAGGCAGACGTCTGAAAAGGGATCAAGGTGGGTGATTATCGATCAAATATGCCTTGTAGAAGTGGTACCCTGATCTGAACCACGCCCCTTTTTTCATCACTCCCAGTGAGAGCAGGTAGAGCGAAATCAGGGGCGCAGCAGTGACATTGGTGGCGGAGGGTGCACGCCAAAGGAAGAGTTAGCCTCCAGTGTCGATTTTGCGCAGGGGATGGCATCTTCAAGACCGGCTAAGCAGTGCGGCCAAACTGAACTGACCAAAAACTGTCGCTTTAGCCACAAAGCCATATCCATTCTTGCGGATGTGCATATTATTGACGCCGCATTGCCAGATGAATTGCAGTGCCCAATGTTATCTCTCATTTTAGATCATACTTGTTTTAATATGTCAAAAAATTATTGGTGAGATTGGCTGGTTCGTCTATTTTTACTATCTAGGTCCCTGATAGCGGCAAAATACAGGGTTGCAATCGAAACAGCACCGGATCAGCGCCCATGGTCAGCGAGAGCAAGGAAAACCAATCCGCGGGTGGCGGAAGAGCACTTATCTATATCCCCATCATCCACACACAAGCCGATATGGGAACGGTGGCAGACAGGATAAAGAGCAGGGCCACACAGCAGTTGGGTCAACAGGGTTGGGAAAAACACAGGGGGCAGGTGAATCAACTGTGGTCAGAGATTGAAAAGTTGATAGAGGGGCTGCCTCTCAATTTTTCTCAAGTGCGCTTATACCAGGATGGTTTGCCTGTCTGCGAGCGGGAAAGTGAAATTGTCCGCGAGCTTGCCAAGGCGGGAAGTCGCAACCACGGATTGCTGTTGCGTCTGATGGAAGAGGGGGCCACTTTAATGGGCGCCGAGTCACCCCAACTTCTGGTGGAAGAATATCAGCTGCTCAACCACTCCCTGGATTCTAAGGCAACGACCAGCGAAGAGCAGCGTCAGGAGACCGCCGCTCTACTCCTGCGAAAGCGCGACCGGTATATCGCTGAGCGTATCAATACAACGTTGGGCGAGGGCGAGACGGGGATTCTGTTCTTGGGCATGCTGCACTCCCTGGAAGGATTGTTATCGAGTGATATCCAGCTGATAGAGCCTTTGGCCATCAAAAGAGGGATTACCAAAGCAAGCGCAACCTACCGAGGAAAGGAGCATGGAGCCGCGTAGGGATAGCGTCCTGATTGTAGATGATGACAAGGAGCTGTGCCGCATGCTGGCTCTCTTGCTCCAGCGAGAGAAGTTTGAGGTTAGCGTTGCCCATGATGGCCAGGCGGCACTGGATCTACTGGAGACAGCATCGCCGGGTGTATTGCTGGTGGATGTCAAAATGCCAAAGATGGACGGCATCACTCTACTCAAAAAGCTTCAACAGCGCGATACAGGTCCGCCGGTGATTATGTTGACCGCTTATACCGGGGTTGCCGATGCGGTGGAGGTGATGAGGACGGGGGCCTTCGACTACCTTTCCAAGCCCTTCGATCACGGACAGGTAATCCGCACTGTGCGCTCAGCTTTACAGCGTCGTGATATCGTTTTATCGCAACCTGATACTGCCGAAGCACCAGGAGGCAGAGCGGCGAAGAGGCCCGATGGCAAACCTCAGCCGTTGAGCGATCTTCGGGAACGGATGGGTCCTAGCAGCGCCATCGAAAAGTTGATCGGCGAAATACTGTGTGTGGCCAAGACAAACTTCACCGTGGTTATCGAAGGAGAAACCGGTAGCGGCAAGAGCTTGCTGGCCCGGGCCATTCACGGTGCAAGTACTCGAGCGGAAGCCCCATTTATTGCCCTCGATTGCGGCGCCATTCCAGAGAATCTTTTGGAGAGCGAACTGTTTGGCCATGAAAAAGGCGCTTTTACCGGGGCAGAGCGGCGCAAGCCTGGCAAGTTCGAGTCGGCGAAAGGCGGAACACTCTTTCTCGATGAGATCTCCAACATGCCCCTGGCATCCCAGATAAAACTGTTGTGTGCGCTGCAGGACAAAACCATCTACCCGGTGGGCAGCACCAAAGCGATCGAGGTGGATGTACGCCTGTTGGCCGCAGCCAACTGCGATCTTCGCGCCGCGGTGGTTTCCGGCGCTTTTCGCGAGGACCTCTTTTACCGGTTGAACGAGTATAGCCTGTACGTCCCGCCCCTGCGGGAGCGCAGCGACGATATTCTTTTCCTGGCCGAACGCTTCAGGGAAGATTCCAATCGGGAGCTGAACAAATGTGTCCGCCGATTCTCGGATACCGCTCGCAACCTGCTGTTGGCTTACGCCTGGCCCGGCAATGTCAGGGAACTGCGGGCCGCGGTACGCCGGGCGGTACTCTTGGCTGATGAACTGGTTTTCCAGGAGCATCTTGAAATCGACTCAACTGTGCACAATCGCGGCAGGCACCCCGCCTGGACTCAGCCCGAGCCCATGCCCTTTGAGGGCTTGTCGCTGAGAGAGATAGTCAGAAGAGGTACAGAATCGATTGAACGCAAAGCCCTTGCGGAAGCCTTGCAATACACCCGCGGTAATAAGGCGCAAGCGGCTCGATTGCTGCGTGTGGATTACAAGACAATCCATACCAAGCTGAAAAAATACGGCATCATGAATGGAGAATAATGCGATGACTAGAAAAGAAAAACAAAACGAAGACAGTGACCTCAAAGGGCAGGCCGCTATTGGAGGCATCATCAAGGGACTGACCGGCTTGGTGGGCAAGCTGGGCGACCTGGCAGAAGCCGGCGAACGCCTTAAGCGCAGTGGGGAGTTTGAAGTCAACTTGCCGGAAGGGAAAGAGGCCAAGGGCGTATACGGTTTCTCCGTAAAGGTGGGTCTCGATCAGACGGGCGAGCGTGAATTCAAGGTGGAGCCCTTCGGCAACGTTCGCCGGGATGAAGAGACCGGTAAGGCCGAGATTCAGGAGCTCCATGAGCCTCTTGTGGATCTCTTTGACGAAGAGGATCACCTCTTGGTGGTGGCGGAGATGCCGGGAGTTGGAGAGCATGATCTGGCGCTGGAGCTTGAGGGTGACATTCTTATCCTGTCGGCGGAGCGGGGCGAGAAGAAATACCGCAAAGAGATACTCCTGCCGGAGAAGTTCGCACAAGACAAAATGACCGCTTCTGTCAGAAACGGCGTGGTGGAAATCAAATTCGATCGGTAATCGAGGCCTACTAGCTATAGCCCTGCAAAGGAGGCATTGTCTATGAGTGAGGAAAAGGAAACGGTCCTGAAACTCAAGGTGGCCGAAGCACTCGGTAAGGATGTCGGTCGTGCCTACGCCCGTATGGGACCGGAGGACATCAAGCGATTGGGCATGGAGGTCGGTGAGATTGTCGAGCTCGCCGGCAAGCGACTAACCGTCGCCAAGCTGATGCCGGCTTATAAGGATATGCGCGGCCAGTGTCGAGTTCAGTTGGACGGCATCAGCCGGCAAAACAGCGGTGTAGGTCTCGATGAGCATGTGGTTGTGAAGAGGGCACAATGCCGCCACGCCGAACGTTTGGTGATCTCCCCAACCACCATCACGCCAAAGGAGCGAGATCTCGATTATATTGGCAGCCTCCTCGACGGCCTGCCGGTGATGGAAGGCGATCGCATCCATGCGCCCCTGTTCGGCGGCCGCTCCGCCGACTTTCGGGTGCAGAGCACGGTCCCAAAGGGGGCTGTGGTCGTCACTCCAACCACGGAACTGGTGATCGGCAAAAAACAGGACGAGGAGATGCCGGCTGCGCTTTCCTACGAAGACGTAGGCGGCCTCAAACCGCAGTTGAATCGCATCCGGGAGATGATCGAACTCCCTCTACGCCATCCCGAGGTGTTTGAGCGTTTGGGTATCGATGCCCCCAACGGCGTTCTCCTGTATGGCCCTCCTGGCTGCGGCAAAACCCTGATCGCACGCATTATCGCCCACGAAACCGACGCCAATTTCTATTCGGTGAGCGGTCCGGAAGTCGTCCACAAATTCTACGGGGAAAGCGAGGCGGCGTTACGGAAAATTTTCGAGGAAGCGAGCCGCAAGGGACCGAGCATCGTTTTTCTCGATGAGATCGACGCCATAGCGCCGCGGCGAGAGCAGGTGACGGGGGAAGTGGAGAAGCGTGTGGTGGCGCAACTGCTGGCCCTGATGGATGGCTTAAATCGCCGCCGCAACGTCATCGTGATTGCCGCCACCAACCTGCCCAACACCCTCGATCCCGCCCTGCGCCGCCCGGGGCGATTCGACCGCGAGATCGCCATACCCATCCCGGATCGCAACGGCCGTTTGGCCATTCTGGAGATTCACAGTCGCGGCATGCCGCTGGCCGAGGACGTAGCGCTGGGGCATCTCGCCGATATCAGCCACGGCTTTGTGGGCGCAGACCTGGAGGCACTGTGCCGCGAAGCCGCAATGATCGCCCTGCGGCGTATTCTCCCTGGCATCGATTTTGCCTTGGCAGAGATTCCTTACGAGCAGTTGCTTAACCTGCAGGTGCAAATGACCGATTTTCTGGCCGCGCTTTGTGAAGTAGAGGCCTCGGCCATCCGTGAAGTTTTTGTGGAAATTCCGGACGTGCACTGGGATGACGTGGGCGGGATTTCGGAGGTCAAACAGCGCCTGATGGAGGCGGTAGAATGGCCCCTGCAATATCCGACACTGTTCGAGCAGGCGGGTGTTCGACCGCCCCGGGGACTGCTGCTGGGCGGTCCACCGGGTGTGGGCAAGACGCTGATCGCCAAAGCGATCGCGAGCCAAAGCGGCGTCAATATTATCTCCGTCAAGGGGCCGGCGTTGATCTCCAAATACGTAGGGGAGTCGGAGCGCGGTGTGCGGGAGGTTTTTCACAAGGCGCGTCAGGCGGCCCCCTGTATCATCTTCTTCGACGAGATCGATGCCTTGATTCCCGCCCGCGGGGCCTCCGCCACGGATTCGCACGTGGCGGAACGGGTGCTCAGCCAGTTTTTGGCCGAGATGGATGGGATCGATGAGCTGAAGGGCGTGTTTGTCCTCGGCGCTACCAACCGTAGCGATCTGATCGATCCGGCCATGCTAAGGCCGGGCAGATTCGATCAGGTGATGGAGATTCCGCAGCCCAATGAGATCGATCGCGAGGAGATATTTGCCATCCATCTGCGTGGCAAACCCCTTGCACCGGGCATCGATGCGGCTAGCTTGGCACGCCGAACACCGGGTTACAGTGGCGCCGATATCGCCGCGGTGTGCAACCGCGCAGCCCTGCTCGCCATTCGCAGACTGGTGGACGCTGCTGGAGAAAGTCTCAAGGAGCACAGCCGTGAGCTCAAAGAGGACAGCCGTGAACTTATAGAGAGCCGCGAGGCGGAACTCAAAGTGCTGATCCAGCCGGAGGATTTTGAGGCCGCACTAATTGAATTGGGCCAGGCAGTTAATTAGCGACTAAAAACGAAGGAACTGTTCAATGTCGAATCCCCCCCTAACGTCCCTCAATCACCAGCAGGCGCTCTACCTCTATGGTTTTGCCCCACCCGAAAAGCTCACCACTGTGGACGCTTGCGCCGTTGATGACAATCACCCCGTACTGCTCCATCAGTACCAGGGGCTGACGGCGATTGTCAGTGTCGTAGCCAAGGCGCTTTTCACGGGAGAAGCAGCCGAGGTGCAGCTGCAGGATCCGACCTGGCTGGCAACCCATGGCTGGCGCCACGGCATGGTGGTTGAACAGGCGATGCGTACTTCACCTGTCTTTCCTGTGGGTTTTGGCACGTTGTTCTCGTCACTGGAAAGTCTCGAGCAGGCGATGGCCGCCTACCGGGAAAGGGTGCAGCGCGTCCTGGCAGCGGTGGCCGGCTGTGACGAGTGGGCAGTCAAGGGAGTACTCGATCGGAAGAGGGCCCAGCAGGCATTGTGGCACGAGGCTCTGGCAAAACAGAAAGCGAGCCTGCCAAAATCCCCCGGTGCACGCCACCTGTACGAGCAACGCCTTCGACAGCAAGTTGAACGGGAAGTGCACTGCTGGCTCAAGCAGGTGTGCCGGGCGCTTGCCCTGGAACTGTCCGATCTGGCCGACGGCTTCCGCGAGCGCCAGGTCTCCGCCAGAGGGGAGAGCAGTGAAGAGATAATTGCGAACTGGGCGTTTCTGGTTCCCCGACAAAGCGACGGGGCTTTCCACAGTAAAATTGAAGAGATCAACACGACACTGGAACAGCGGGGCTTGTTGCTGGAGTGTACGGGCGCATGGCCCCCTTACAGTTTTTGTGAGAGCGCTTTCTCGGCTGAAGGCTCTCTCTCGGCTGAGGGCTCTCTCTCGGCTGAGGGCTCTCTCTCGGCTGAGGGCTCTCTCTCGGCTGAGGGCTCTTTATCGGCTGAAGGCTCTCAATGAGCTACCTACTGTACGCTATTTTCCAGACGCCTTCGGATGGGAAGGTGCCGGCTTTGCCGTCGGGAATTGGAGACCAGTCGCTGATCCTCGTGACCCGGGAGGACGATACTGGCGGCAAGTTGACTGCCGTCGTGAGCGCCTACGAACCCTCGAGAACCAATCAGGATATTGATAATGCTCTCCTGTTTGGCCGGGTGATCCAGACCTTGCACGACATGGCAACTGTCATCCCCATGCGTTATGGCTGTCTGTTCCAGGACTGCGCGGCGTTGGAGCGGCATCTGGAAGACCACTGCCGGGAATATCTGACGGTGCTGGCGGAGCTGGATGGCCATGTGGAGATGAGTGTCCGTATTCTGGTTCCGCAGCAGCAAGCGGCATCGAAGCGCCCAAAAAGCTGTGAACCCTCCCCACACGGGGTGGGGGAAACGGAGGAAAAAACCGCGGGGCTCGCTTATCTCCAAACGCTGCGCCGTCAGTACCAGAGTGAGGAGAACGTACGGCTAAGTGTGGCTGAAACCACCGACAGGCTCAATGGGCAATTGCGGGGCTTGTACAGCCGCAACCGGTTCGAAGCTGGTGCGCTGGCCGGGCAGTCTATGCCGACACTTCACTATTTGGTACCCAAGGAGTCAGTCGGGGCTTTTCGCAACGTATTTAGGGATATTTCCTCTTCAGTGGCCCGCCACCGTTTGCTGCTTAGCGGCCCATGGCCACCTTACAACTTTGTCACCAGCGCACTTGTGGCAGGGGAGGGCGACGAGGAGACGCTAGGAGCCGGGGACTTCAAACCTCCTTGGTCTGAGGTGGGGCCTCGCTAGAAAGGAGATAACACTGTGAATGACGTCGCGTGGCTGGAATCGCCGGAGAAATACCAGCAGCTTTACAGCACACTACTGGATGCAATCCCTTCCTCCGTGCTGTTGGTCGATAAAAATCTGCGTATCACCTCGGCTAACCGAAATTTCCTGGAAAAAAGCCAGCGCTCGATGACGACGACCATCGGTCAGCGATTAGAGGATGTATTTCCCACCATTATCCTTGAACATACAGATATCAAGAGACGGGTCCACGACGTCTTCAAGAAAAAAAAGCCAATCCGCGGACAGCGAATGACCTACCGGGCGCCCGGGATTCCCATCCGAACCTATTACTACAGCCTTCTTCCCATCCTCTGCTCGGAGATCGACAAGCAGGTGATGTTGTTAATGGAGGACGTCACGGAACAGGTGCGTCTAAGCGAAGAGGTGAGGCGCATGGAGCAGCATCTGGCCGGCGTGGTGGAGAGCGCCAGCGATATTGTGCTCTCCACAGATATGGCAGGTCGGATTCTGACATGGAACTCAGCGGCGGAAAAGCTCTCCGGCTTGCGTTTCCATGAGGTGAAGGAGCGTTATTTTTTTGAATTCTGTGGGCAGGGGGAGACCGGTGAGGCCAGGGAGCTGTTTGCGTTTATGAGTAGCGGCAGCGAGTCTCGTACCGCGGAGTGGGAACTGCGGGGGCGAGTAGAAGAGAGTATACCGGTCTCTTGGGTCTTTTCCCCCATGCGAGACGATTATGGAAAAACAGTGGGCGTGGTAGCCGTGGGGCGGGATCTGACCGAGCAGCGCAAGTTGGAGGCGCAACTGCGCCAGTCCCAGAAGCTGGCTGCACTCGGAGTGATGGCCGGGGGGATCGCCCACGAAATCCGCAACCCTCTGGCGGTCTGTTCCTCGGCCGCCCAGTTCCTCTGTGAAAAGGCGGTGACGGAGGATTTTCGGATCGAGTGTGCGGAAAAAATCCAGGCAGGCATCCAGAAAGCCTCGACCATTATCGAGAACCTCCTGCGATTTGCTCGCCCTTCGGCCACTGCGGAGATGGAGAGGGTGAATCTGGTCACGGTTTTGTCGGAAACACTCACCCTGATTGCCAATCAGGCGAAAGTAAAAAAAATTGATATCACTCGCCAGTTTACCGGCCATAGTATGCTGGTGCATGGCGTACCCAGCCTGCTGCAACAAGTGTTTATGAACCTCTGTCTGAACGCCATCAATGCCATGGCCGACGGCGGAACCCTGTCTATTGACCTGGCGCAGACGCACCGTGAAGCCGTGATCAAGGTCAGTGATAGTGGTGTGGGTATCGCAGAAACTGATATCGACAAGATTTTCGACCCGTTTCATACGACGCGGTTGGGCAACGGAACCGGCCTGGGGTTATCGATCTGCTATACCATTGTAAAGCAGCATCTCGGCGCTATCACTGTGGATAGCCGAGTCAATGAGGGCAGCACCTTTACCGTGAGGCTACCGCTGCTATGACGCCGCCCGGCGCCACGCCCGAATACCTGATTGTTGATGACGAACCAGATATGTGCTGGGCCATGGCGCATATTCTGTGCACTTTTGGCTTCTCCTCGGTGAGCGCCCAAAGGGGGGAGGACGTCCTCACCATTTTAAAGAAAAAACGGTTTAAGCAGGTATTTATGGATGCCAAGCTTCCCGATATTGAAGGGCTGGAGCTAGCGAGCAGCGCGCGAGAGATAGACCCTGCCGCAAAGATCGTGCTCGTGTCCGGCTATTACTACCGCGACGACCTCCAGATTCAGCGGGCATTGGCAGAGGGCACGATTTGCCACTTTGTTGCGAAACCCTTCACCCACAGCGATATCCTCGCCACCATCAAACGCGATTAGTACCTTTTTTCAAAACCTTTTAGCTGCTGTGATAGAAACCTTGTATGGAATGTATTCCATTACTATGGAAACCATTCCATAGAAAAGCTTGGCCAGCGCCGGGGATTCAGTCTGTTTTTTTCGGAAGAATTTTTATAAGTTGATTGAAAACAGGCACTTATAAAAATTTTGGGGTAAACAGAATTTTGGCATTGCGCTTGCTCCTTTAAGCGTTGCAGAAAGGGCAAAAAGCTTTCCTGTAACCTTTAAACACTTTTTATAGTAAGGAGACGTATGATGGCTAAGATTCAAAAATCAACAGATTCCTCAAGCCTTGCCGAAGTTGTGGACCGCATCTTGGACAAAGGTATTGTGGTCGACGCCTGGGTGAAGGTATCGCTGGTGGGTATCGAGTTGCTCTCCGTGGAGGCCCGCGTAGTGGTTGCCTCTGTGGAAACCTATCTGAAATACGCGGAAGCGATCGGTCTGACCGCCAGTGCGGCAGCGCCAGCCTGAAACTAGGTCTGCCCCGCGGGGAGCCGGTTTCCCGGCCCCCGCGGGCACAGCAGCTCCAAACCGGAGAATAACCTGATCATCCAAGTTTGTAAGGAGAGTTTGAAATGGGATCTATAGCTGAGGATTTGGGAAGGCTTCGCGAGGAGATCGTTCGAAGCCGAACGAACTGCGTGAATGAGCTTGCGGAGATGAAGGAGAGCGTTAACGGGATGTTGGCAGATTTTCACCGCGCTCATATTGAGAGAGCCAAGGAGCTTGGGGGGATAGCCAAGGAGCTGGGCGAGCGAGCTAGAGAGACAGAGGATAACCTCAGGGAATTTATGACGCAATTCCAGGAGGAGACGCGTAGGCGGGGCAGCCAGCGAAGGGAACAAAGAGAGGCGCAAACAAAGGATGTCGATGCAATGCTGACTGGGTTCCGGATGGAGATGGACAATGCCCATCGGGCTTTTTTCGGCAGGGATAGAATGCAATGACGGCTAAGATAGCGGCTGATAAGTTTGCACGGGCTCGTAAAGCGGCAAAGGTCAGCTGTGCATTCTGTAGGGGAACAGGGACGGACCCCTACGGTGTGTTGTCCTCACTGGCTGCCTGCCCCGTCTGTCTGGGCGAAGGAATGGTTCAGGTGCCGGTGCCCTCTGTGTCTTGTGCCCACTGCAGTGGGTCCGGTGCCATTAAAACACTGACATGTACGGTATGTGGTGGCAAGGGTGCGGTTGCAGCTCCTGAATGGCCAACCAGGCCCTGTGCGGTATGTGGGGGCAGTGGTGATGATACGGGAAATTCCGCCATGACCTGTCTTGGCTGTGGCGGCGTCGGTTGGGTATACAAGTAGGTTGACCTTTATTACTTGGGAGATTGACTGGAATGACTATCGAAACGGTTACAGGAATAAAAAGAGGCGGCGCGGAGGCGATCAAGCTTCCCCTGACGAAAGACAACCTCTATCCCGAGGCCAGCGACGAGTTTGTCGCCACACCCTATATCGAGGAGATCACGGATCGCGCGCTCACTTACATTGAAGCCGGATTTCCTATCCACTTCGCGGGACCTGCCGGCACGGGTAAGACGACCCTGGCCTTTCATGTGGCAGCCAAACTGGGTCAACCGGTAACCCTGGTACACGGCAACGACGAATTCGGCAGCTCGGACCTGGTGGGCAGAGACGCGGGTTATCGCAAGAGTCGGTTGGTGGACAATTTTATCCACTCCGTGGTCAAGACCGAGGAGGAGATGAGAAGCCTGTGGGTGGATAATCGCCTCACCACGGCCTGTCGCAGTGGCGACACGCTTATCTACGATGAATTCAACCGCTCGCGGCCCGAGGCAAACAATGTTCTGCTCAGCGTCCTTGCGGAAGGGGTGCTCAATTTGCCTGCTATGCGCAGTGCGGGGGAGAGCTATATAGAGGTACATCCCGACTTTCACGGGATCTTTACCTCCAATCCAGAAGAGTATGCCGGTACCCACAAAATGCAGGATGCACTGCTGGACAGGATGATCACTCTCCAGCTCGATCACCCGGATCGGGATACTGAAGTCGAGATAATTGTGAGCAAGGCGGCGATCGCTCGTGCGGATGCAGAGCGAATTGTCGACATAGTGCGGGAGCTGCGTGGAGGCCACGACAATAAAACCAGGCCTACGATTCGCGCAGCAATTGCCATCGCCCGGATACTGGCGACACGTGGCAGCTCTGCGTTCAGGAATGATCCGTTCTTTCATCGCATTTGCTACGACGTGCTGGCCATGGATACCGCCAGAGTGCTGCATGGGGGCGTATCTATGCACCGAGAGATGGTTGACAAGGTGATACGCAAAGTCTGCCGCTCTTCGCGCAAGACCGCGAGAGCCGGTTGCAAACCAAAAAGCGTTTGACCAGGAGTTGAGTGCATGAGTATACACACATCCAGGCCGAGCAAGAGCTTGGCTGATATCAAGACGGTAACCGGTAGAGTCGATCGAGAACACCTTACCTACCGCACCTATTTTAAAATGGGAGCACTGGAGCTGGAGAAGTTGAGAAAGCAAAAGGAGCGCAGCGCGGCAATGCATCGCGTCGCCAATATCGATGAACGTTTTAACCAAATCGATAACGAATTGGCCTCGCTGTGCGCCGATCTGGCATTGGCTTCCCAGGCACTAACAGAGGAGCGGGACAAAGTGGACCTGGGGACACGCCGACAACAGCGTGGTCTCCGCTTGAAATATTGAAGGATAGTGGAAACACACTATACAGGAGCGATAACAATGAAGATCAACTGTATTTGCTGCGGTCACACGCTCGACCTGGGTGACAACTACGACGATTACGAAGGCCAGATCAGGTGCTGGGTTTGTGCCTCCATTCTGGCGATTCGCACAGCGGATGGCAAAGTAAGATCAGTTCACACTGTCGAATTGTCACACCGCGAGCGCAAAGATGAGTTAACAACCGCTTCAGTGCCACTCATATAAACCAGCGAGAGTAACGGTGGAACTTTATTATGACCAAGAAACCAACCCGCAGAGGAGGCAAATTTATTTATGCCTTATCCCCAGTATCAGATGATTGGCATCACAGGATTACAGGCATCAATAAATCGCCAGTCTATAGGATCGGTTACGGAAAAATCGGCGCGGTGGTCAGCGACATCTTTAGCCCCAAGGTACGGCCGGATCGGCGCAATCTGAGCGCTCACCAGGCGGTGCTCAAACAACTGAACGAGGCGGGAACTGTGCTGCCTATGCGCTTCGGTATGATTGCGGCGAGTGCGGATGCGACGCGAACGCTGCTGGCAATCAATGAGGGTGCTATCACAGAGCAGCTGGCGCGGGTGGCTGGTAAAGTGGAGATGGGGCTGCGGTTGAAGTGGGGCGTCGGCAATATTTTCGAACACTTCGTTTGCTCCCACCCCCGCCTGAGAGAGGAACGCGACCGTATCTGCCAAGAGAATCGAGCCTCTAAACGGGATGAGAAGATTGCACTCGGAAAACTTTTTGAAAGCCTCTTGGAGGAGCAGCGCGCGGCTCACCATGCAACGGTAGAGCGATGTTTAAAAGAGAGCTGCTATGAGATTCGCAGTAATCCTGTCAGGAACGAGTACGAGATTATCAGTCTCGCCTGCCTGATCGATCGCGCTGAGCAGAGCGCCTTCGAAGAGGGCGTCTTTGAAGCCTCCACCCTATTCAGTAACGACTATATCTTCGACTACACGGGACCCTGGGCGCCCCACAACTTTGTCGATCTCGATCTTGACAGTAGCGAGCAACGGCAAAGGGAAAAGGAGGCGGTATAGATGTTGATCGTCGATGATCTTCTGCTCTCTCCCTACCGGGGGATCAAATGGATCTTCAATGAGATTGAACGCCTGGCCGAGGAGGAGGTGTCCGGTGAAGCGGAGAGGATTACCCAGGAGCTGAGCGAACTCTACAGAAAACTGGACACAGGAGAGATAACTGAAGAGGCCTTCGATGAGCGAGAGCAAGTTCTGCTGGATCGGCTGGATGCAATCGAAGCGGAGGTCGCCCTGATCGGTGACGAGGTGTTTGATGATGAATGAATTTGATCCCCCCCAACTGGCAATGGATGAAAGCGAGCGCCTCTCCCTTTGCGAAGCCTTGGACCGCATCATTAACAAGGGGGCAGTTGTTATCGGCGAAGTGACAATTTCCGTAGCAGATATCGACCTTGTTCACCTCAGCCTGCAGCTGGTCCTGCAGTCGATCGACAGCGCTATCCGTCGCCAAAACACGCAATCGCCTGAATTCGGAGGCAGAGCATGACGCATACCATGAGGGCGACAGCCTCTCCCAAAGTCGAGTCCGACAACCTCGGGGAGTTTGCCGAGCTGATTGAAGCCGACTTTGCACGCCAATCGGAACAGCCTCTACCATCTGGTTGTGCCGAGCAGTCAAACCTGGCACAACTGTCAAACCTGGCCCGGCAGTGTTCTTTTGCCGACCACCGGGTGGATCTGGATCCCGACAGGGTCAAAAACGGCCTCGGGCAACTGGTGCTGACACTCGTGAAACTGCTCCACGAGCTACTGGAGCGCCAGGCCATTCGCCGCATCGATGCCGGTTCACTGAGCGAAGCCGAGATCGAGCGATTGGGGCTTACCCTGCTGAAACAGACGCAGGAGATCGACCGCTTACGGCGGGGGTTTGGTTTGGATGAGGAGGACCTGAACCTCGATTTAGGGCCGCTCGGTAGATTATTCTAGAAACCACTTTATTAGGTATTCTTATATAAGGAGAAAGGGAGATGACCGTCAAAAATCAGCGCGCAATGCCCCACGCGGTGGCGAGCGCGACAGCCGCCGACCTGTTGGAACGGATACTGGACAAAGGTGTTGTGATTACTGGGGATATCAAGGTCAAGCTGGTGGATATCGAACTGCTTAGTCTCGAGATACGCCTGGTGATCTGCTCTGTGGATAAGGCAGTCGAACTGGGGATGGACTGGTGGAAAGGCAATCCGGCATTTACCTCCCGCGAGCACCAGGTGTCACAGCCGCTGGGTTGACGGCTTTCCTCCGCCATAATGGGGACACTTGTCTCTTTAACAAAATGCCTGCCCCCGTTTTCACATTACCCATCTTGACATTAGGGTCAAATTGGTGATGGAATAAACTCTATTCGTCGCCAGCGTTTTAGAGATTGCCTATGCATAACAAAAACAATAACCGCCGGTTCGTCTCCCTATGCGTATCGGTAATGCTCTTCCTCACCACCACCCACGCCACCGCACTCTCCCTCTCTTTTGGCGTTTATACCGCCGACAGCCCCACCACAGTGGTCACACAGTTCCGGCCTGTATTAAATGTGATCGAAAAACGCCTAGCCGCACTGCTGAACGAGCCTGTCAGTATCAAAATGCAAATCGCCCCCACCTACGAACAGGGGGTTAACGATCTGGTGAACGGCAGGGTGGATTTCGCGCGCCAGGGGCCGGCCTCCTATGTCGCCGCCAAACAGACCAATGCACAAATCGCGATTCTGGCCATGGAAAGCCAAAAAGGACAAAAACGTTTTAAAGGGGTGATCTGTGTGGCGGAACAGAGCCCCTGATTGCAGTCGCGACCTCAAGGCCATATCCGTTTCCCGCTGGAGGTCTCCCGCCTGTCTGACGCGGTCAATATGCTCGGCAAGTTGCTCGCCACACAAAAAGACCGGGAGCAGGAGCTGGAAGAGCGCGTGGAGCGGCGTACCGCCGAATTGCAATATCAAGCGCAGCGGGATTCGCTTACCGGGCTTTACAACCGGGCCGCTTTTGAAGAGCGTCTCAAGGCGCTGCTCATGGCGGCAAAAACCAGCAATTCCAGCCACGCGTTGCTCTACATCGATCTGGATCAGTTTAAACTGCTCAATGACACCCGCGGTCATATTGCCGGTGATCAGTTGCTCAAGCAGTTGAGCGAAACCCTGCAGTTGCATATCCGCCTGGGGGATTGTCTGGCTCGCATGGGGGGCGATGAATTTACACTGCTGGCCAGTGATTGCACACTCGAGGGTGCTCAACGCATTGCCACGATGATCTTGGATACAATCCGAGGCCTTCGCTTTGCTTGGGGAAGCCAAACCTTCAATATCGGGGCGAGTATTGGCATTACCGCGATTACCGCGGACAGTTACTCCGCTGAAGAGATCCTGAGCCACGCCGATATTGCGTGTTATATGGCCAAAGACCTGGGGCGCAACCGCATTCATGTGTTTCACGAGGACGATCACCACGCGCGCTCTCGCAAAGCAGAGATGCTGCTGGCTTCGGAAATCACCGACGCGATTGACGAGGATCGTTTAGTGCTCTTTTTCCAGGAGATTGCGCCCGTACAGCCAGACCATAACCGCGGACGGCACTTTGAGATTCTTGTGCGCATGCGGTCCAGAGACGGAGCCATTAACGCCCCCGGCATGTTTTTGCCAGCGGCAGAACGGTATAACCTGATGGCCCGTATTGACCGGATGGTGATCCGGAAAACACTGGACTTTCTCAGCCTGCCTCACATTGATATCCATCAAGTTGAGCAGTGCAGTATCAACCTTTCCGGGCAATCCTTTTGCAGTGACGATTTTCTGGAGTTCTTGATCGAGACCATTTCCAAGCTCACCTTCCCGTTATACAAGCTCTGTTTTGAAATCACCGAAACGGTAGCTATCTCCAACATCACCAAAGTCAAAGCCGTAATGGACACACTGAAGGTGATGGGGTGCAAGTTTGCACTGGATGACTTTGGTGCCGGCATGTCCTCTTTTGCCTATTTAAAACACCTGCCGGTGGATTACCTGAAAATCGATGGCCTGTTTGTGAAAAACATGACCAGCGACCCTGTAGACCAGATTATGGTCAACTCCATCAATGAGGTCGGACACGCACTGGGTATCCACACCATCGCCGAGTTTGTGGAAGACGATGCGATTTTGGCGGCGCTGCAATCACTGGGTGTGGATTTTGCAAAGGGGTATGGCATTGCCAAACCACGGCCTTTGGCTCAACTCGACGCGGTAGTCTGCAGCTCAAAATAATGTATTTCCACCAAAAGTGGTCAGATTTATTTTTTGCAAAAAAATGGGCTGGTTCAAGACAAGGTTCCAAGCTGGTGAAACCAATTGGGATGAATAATGTACAGTCAGGCTAAAATCTAGGCTGGTTGTATTGTGTAGAATACCGGTATTGTTAGCTACTTTGCTGGGTTCCCATCTGTGAATATCGCTCTATCATCCTCCACTTTGTGCGCCGCAAAATCAATGCCCTCTGAGCAAAAGAAGCGCATTGCCCTTGAGGCTGTATCACGCCAGAAAAGCATTACTCTGATCGCCAACGAGAATAACACCAGCAGGAAATTTGTTCGGCAGCAAGGCCGCAATCTCCAAGTAGCCAACGATAACGTTTTCGATATAGATAGCCCCTGCAATGATGATGTAATTTACGATTTGCCCGTGACAAAAGTGTGGATTGTACAGCTGGTATTGGCGTTGATGCTGATTGGTCAGGTATCCTATCGCAATATCATTGCGATTCTGAAAGACCTTTTGGACTACGACATTTCATTGGGAACACTTAATAATATTTTCAATACCGCCGTCGAGAAAGCGAGGGCAGTCAACGCGACAGAAGATTTGTCGAATATCGAAGTTACCGCCAATGTTGTCGACAATTTAATGAACGCTCGGGGACGCCGTTGAACTTTGTGCAATACCCCACCGAAGTCGTGATGTTGGTGGTCTATCACTACTATCGGTTCAAACTCAGGCAGGCTCGCCAGGGCATGGCGGGGAAAAAGTGGCACACGGATGCCACTTACATTAAGATCGAAGGACGTTGGTGCTACTTATACCGAGCCATTGATAAGCAAGGCAACCTGTAAGATGTGTATCTCAGCGATATCAGGAATCAACCGGCCGCCGAAGCCTTTTTTACGCAGTGCCATGAGACCACACTGGTCACGCCAAGCCAGCTCACCACCGATAAAGAACCCGCGCTGTACCCTGCAATAAAGCAGGTCTTTGGCGAGGCGACTCACCATCGCGATGTGAAGTACAAAAACAACGGCATCGAGCAGGATCACCGAGGGATAAAATCTCGCTACCACGTGATGAAAGGGTTCAAGAATATCTTTTGCGCCTTGATCTTCTGCACGGTGTTTGAGGAAATTCGACAGTTTTTCCGTATGACCAATAAATCCCGAGCCGACCGCCGCAGGGAAATTCCCTTTAAAATGCAGCAATACAACGAAATGTGCAAAATCACTTCATAGTATGGGGGAGAATATTGGCGTTTATCCTTCAGCTGACTCAGTTTTGACAAAACCCCTGTCTCCATCTTAAAAGCTTCCAGCTTGTCGCGTAAAGGCATAAACCTAAAGCCGACACGGGATATTGCGCTTTTGGCTAGCGCATATTTCATGGCGTTGAATCAATGTTAGCCATTAGCCTAAATCGGTTTAAAAATACGCCATTACAGCCTGGAAATTGGAGGGGCTTGATCAATACTTGTAGTGCGCTGGCGTGTATAGAGGTCAGCGTTTTCACTAACCGTCAACAGAGGATTCCCAGATGGCACAGGAAACGAAATTCGAGTCAATCGAACCGACCACCCGGAGACGACTGGCAGAAGTTAGCTGGCAGCAAGTCCATCAAGCTGGGGCCTACGTGGAACTCGGCACAGGCGATCTCTATCGCGTGCCAAAAGAGGCCCTGCTCGGGGGAGCTTCACCGCTGATCTGCAAGGAAAGTGCGGGTGGTTCAAACCTGATGCAGGTCAGTACGAACCCGTTTATCACTACGCTCGAGGCGAGGATGATCTGTGCGGAACACAACATTCAGCCAAACTTTTAAACGGTAGGTACTGCCTCCGGTGGAGTCCAGCGCTTTTTCTCGTGCCGTGAGGAAAAGTGCTGTGCTCAGCGCTGCAGTTTTGGCAGCTCAGGAATCGTTTGATCATCACGCGCGACAAGCTCTGTAGGTAGGGTCACACGTGGCATCTGGGCTATCAGATGAACCGCGTGCGCGGTTTTTAACAAAGCCAGGAGGTCCCCTATGGCAACTTATATGTAAGCGCCAATTGATGGACGTACCTGCCCCTATCGACAAATCAGGAACTTTTTAAAAGTCTCTCTTTCACCGCCCAAGGCAGCAACTCTTCGAGTTTCTCAACAGTGTCGGCATAGGGGAGTTTCGCCAATACCTCTCGGTAGTACTCGTCGGGGGAGAGATCGTTGGCCTTGCAGGTCTCCACTATACTGTAGTGCACCGCACTGGCGTGGGCACCTTTGGTGGTATCACTAAAGAGCCAGCGCCTCCTGCCAACCGCAAACGGACGGATCGCGTTTTCCGCCCCCGCATTGCTGATATTCAGCCGCCCATCTTCACAGTAACGGATCAGTTTTGGCCACTGGTTCAAATGCCGCATGCGGCATTTGAATCAGTGGGACAAGCTGACGCGCTATGCCGCCAATGGTGAGCTGCCCATCAGTAATATCTTCTGTGAACAGCAGGCGAAAAAGTTTGCTGTAGGGCGATCCAATTGGCTGTTTGCCAACACGCCCGAACGCGCTCGATCCGTGGCTCAAAGAAATCGATATCCCGACTGGCCAGGGCAGTGTCATATTCGGCCGGGGCATGCTCATCCAGGTAGTAGGCACCCCAAAAAGCCAGCGCCTGACCGGCAACCAAAATGCTTTTAGCCGTGCCAGACTGCGCTGCTACCCCCAGGTCCTGGCAGATGTCGATTAGGTCAAATGGTATAGGGGTGTCAGGTGTTGAGGGCAACTCGGGAATCACGCAAAGCTAATTTTGATCTGGGCTTTGCGCTCGCGGGCGAGCTGGGCGAAGGCTGGTGCCTCGGGCCGACCGTGCAAGGCTGGACGCCGCACTTGGCGATCGTAGTGGGCTTGCTGTTTGTCTTTTTGAGCCTGAGGGGTCATACCGGTTATCCATTAATATCGTATGGAAAAGCTATAACTTCCATCTGGGCCGAATACAAGGTCAAAAGCCCTGTATGGCCCGGCTGGTGCGGGTTGTAGCTTCTCAGGGAAAGGCGGGAGTCCCTGTGGCTGTCAGCCTCGGTGCGCAGAATATGGTGACTTACATGCTTCGAGATTTCCTCCTCAAGCGATTGGATATCCTTGTCCGGGTCCTTCGGAGGCGTCTGCTTGTTGATCTTGAGGGGTCGCTGGTTGTGGCGCGAGTATAGACTAACTGGCGCATTTGTGGCGCGATTAGCCTGGGCAGTGGTGCCAAAATGGCGCAGTTAAGTGGGCCTGTGTTATAATTGCGCCATCCATGAAGCAATTTCGGAGGCAGTTGCCGCTAACCCAATGAGCGCAATCGCAAAAATTTATCAAACTATCGTCGAAGCCGATGAGCCAGTTTCGCTTGCAAGGCTGCAAAGTCTCCACCCCGAGGTGGCCCGTAGAACGCTCCAGCGTTGGCTTAGCCAGTTAGTGAGCGAAGGAAAAATAACTGCAGTGGGTGGTGGGCGCTCGCGGCGCTATCAATCACCGATAGGCGTTGACGAGGCTGCCGTCTCCGAGTCCGCCGCATCCGCCATCCCCCTCTCAGCGGACAGTCGTGATATCCTGCACTATATCGGATTGCCACCCGAGTCCCGCACTCCAGTTGGTTACCAGCGAGAGTTTCTCGACAGCTATCAGCCCAATACCAGCTACTATTTGCCCGCACCTATTCGCCGCCAGTTGGCCCGCTTGGGTGATACCAAACAGTCGACACAGCCGGCCGGCACCTATGGCCGAGAAATATTGTCACGCTTATTGATCGACCTGTCATGGGCATCCAGCCACCTGGAAGGCAACACCTACAGTCGTCTTGATACCATTGAGTTGATTGAGCATGGCATGGCTGCAGCAGGTAAGGCGGCACTGGAAACGCAAATGATCCTCAATCATAAAGCTGCGATCGAACTGCTGATTGAGAATGTGGAGGCAGTTGATTTCAATCGATACACCATTTTAAACTTACACAGTGCTTTATCTGAAAACCTGCTCCCCAACCCATCGGATGAAGGGCGCATACGTCAACATACGGTAGACATCGGGAAAAGCGTATTTCGACCGCTTTCCGGCGAGGCTCAACTTTCCGAGCTGCTGGATGTGCTGTTGGAAAAAACGCGTGCGATTGAGGATCCCTTTGAGCAATCCTTCTTCATCATGGTGCACTTGCCTTATTTGCAGCCGTTTGCAGACGTGAATAAGCGTACGTCACGATTAGCGGTAAACCTGCCGTTAATTCGGGCTAACCTGCGCCCACTGACGTTTTTGGATGTGCCGGCTGAAGCCTACAGTAGAGCGATGTTGGGTGTGTACGAAATGACGCGGGTCGAGTTGTTGCGCGATCTCTATTTGTGGGCCTATGAACGCTCGACAAGGGAATATTTGGCCATTAAGCAGCATTTGGCCGCCCCCGACCCTATCAGATTGCAATACAGGACTGTGATTAAAGACGCGGTTCATCAGATTGTTTGCAATCCCGAGACCAATCCGCTTATGGTGCTTGAATCGGTGCTGGCAAGTGACCTTCAAGGGGAGGAAAGAGCCAATCTCGTCGCCTTGGTTGTCGAGGAGTTAAGACGATTGCACATGGGGGTTTTGGCCCGTTATGGTCTTCGGCCGTCGGAGTTTGAAGCGTGGAAAAAGCACCAGGGTTTATAGAATACCTTGGTATTTTAAATCACCCTTAAAGCATCCGTGTTTCGTAAGGGGGATTTAGAGAGCTGACGATGGTGGTCTAAAGCCACTTCATTGCGGGGATTAAAACGGTAGTGTTATCAACGAGAGCCTAGGGTGGTTAAAGATGTCAAAAGAAACCAGCAACAAGAAACTGTGGATGGAAAGTGACGAAACCGCTCGGCAGCGCGTTGAGCAAGCTCGCGTAAAACCGCAATCGAGCCGCGGAGGGCTAAAATTCGAAGCTTACCTCACTCCTGATCTTGCGGTATGGGTGCTCGATATGGTCGAACAAGGAATCTTTCTGGATCCCTCTGAAGCAGTTTTCGTGTTTATGGGGCAAGCCAAAGATATGGAAAAGAATAGAGCAACACAACTAGGGGGCACGAATCCCTGATTTCAGGCAACATCGTCAATCAAACTATCCATGTCTACGTGGACAGAATATCCGGTACTGAGTAGGAAATAGTATACCGACTGATACTTGTCGATGGTTCCCTAAAGCCGCGTATTTGGGGTTATATTCCGTAATGCGCGGTTTTACTCAGCCGCTAACACTATTCATCATTGGGGCCATTATGTTGCAGAGAGTGTGCTCAGATCATTGAAATTAGTGTACGCGGTACAATCAGTAATGATCTTCTACATGAAGAAGAGGATAAAGCGTTTGGAAGGCATACGGACTAACTGTTGTTGAATATTTCCTAATATCTGTGCAATGGGCGATCGGTCGGTCGAAATTCAATAACGTAGATCTTTATGAAGCCGGTATGTCGGCCAAGTTAATACCAGACGCTAATAAAATCTATGCAGGCGTATGGCGGTTTTCTGGTACTGAGCTGCCCGTGCAGCGAACTTCAGCTCTGGTGTGGACACCGGAATTTCTTTTGGCAGAGAAATCAACGAAAAACTTTACCGATGTATTTCGCCTTAAGGTAGAACCCGGAAATTCGATATCTTCAAGTGTGGAACTCATTGCTGAAAATTTAACGTACTTGCGAAGGACCGCAATACGGCAGACTGCCGACAATCACGATTTTGAAGACAGTGCCCTACAGTAAAGTCAGGTCTGCGGTAGATAGGGGACTGTACGAAATGCCGATGTTGCTATTATTACCCAAATCCAATCATACTTCTCATTTCTTTCCAGAGTGAGCGCGTTCCTTCATATCGGACTGAGTATAGACTTTCCCAGTTGTACCCATACTCGCATGACCGAGATCATCTGCCATATGTTTTAACGGCCTGCTGGCGATAGTGGACAATCCCATGCGGTTACGAGGGGGGACCTGGAGAGTCAGATTCCTGGGGACGTAACGGTGGTGGTGGGTGGAACCGCCATCGCAGCAGCAGATGCAATGGGGAGGCTACCCAATGTGCGGGGGCATCCCCACAGCTGGCAAAGCAATCCCCGTGGTGCTAATCCCCGGTGGTTTTAACCATACATAGTACAGAGACTGGGGTATAATGCCCTGCATGAGCCAATACAAGATCTTGGAGTAAAATGAAAGTCACCCGAAGGCGCGCGCTGAAAATGGCCGATCTGGCCAAGATGGCGGGTGTGTCAAAATCCACAGTTTCCCGTGCTCTGGCGGGCAGCGAGCTGGTCAACAAAGATACCCGCGACCTGATCAAGAAGCTGGCGGTGGAGCACAACTACCGCATCAATACCCGGGCCCGCGACCTGTTTCTGCAGAACACCTTGACGGTTGCGGTGTTACTGCCCTCTGCTAATCGGGGCGATTGGCAGATTTCCGATCCGTTTTTTCTGGAGCTGCTTGGAGGAATCGCCGAAGCCATCAACGAGCAGGGGCACCAACTGTTGCTGGCCAAAACCCATGCGCAGTCGGGTAACTGGATCGCCGACTTTATCGATACCAATTCCCCCGACGGCGTAATTCTGATCGGTCAGGGAGCACAGCATGAAAAAATCAACGACATCGCCACAAGCTACAAGGCCCTGTCGGTGTGGGGCGCCAAAGTCGAGGATGAGCAGCTCTACCCAACGGTCGGGAGCGATAACGAATTGGGGGGGTATAAAGCGACCAAACACCTGATTGAGCAAGGCCGCAAGCGCATCGTCTTTTTGGGGTATACCAGCCTGCCGGAAATCAAGCTCCGATACGCGGGTTATCATCGCGCTTTGGCAGAGGCCGGCATTGCGATTGACGAAAACCTGGAACGCCCCGCGCGGCACAGCAAAAGTGCGGGTTATGTCTCCACCCAACAACTGATTGAGGAGGGCGTTCCCTTCGACGCGATTTTTGCGGTCAGCGACCTGTTTGCCATGGCCGCGATTACGGCGCTACAGGAAGCGGGCATTCGGGTTCCCGAGGATGTGGCCGTGGTTGGTTACGATGATATCGCCATTTCTGCCTTCTATAACCCACCGCTTACCAGCATCCGCCAGGACCGCATGGAAGGGGGGCGTTTACTGGTTGAAAACCTGCTGACGGCCATCGCGGGCGGTGAGCCGGAATCCAAAACCCTGGAGACGGAACTGATTGTCAGGAAGTCGTCCGGCGGCAAACTCGAGAAACCCCTCGTGCGCTAATCGATCGGGCCGGTCTTGCGTTATAAAGGGCCGGCCCTCGCCTCTGCTCCACCGCTAAGCCGCTGACTCCGCAGGGGCGGCGGATTGATAGTCGCTGGCCTCCAGCTGGCTCAGCTTAGCCTGGGCGGGATTGCACAACCAGTTGTAGAGCATCCCGACAAACAGCAAGCCGGCAAAGCCGGTGGCCAGCATAAAGCCATACATCACATGGCCGAGCACATCGCTGATCGCTCCCATCATCAATGGACCCACCGCAGCGGCGGCAGCGGTAAAGAATAAAATGATCCCCGCCACCGAACCGTGCTCGGACTTCTGGAAGCAGCTGATGCCTTTGGAGTTGAGTGTGGGATATATCATTGACATAAACAGCCCGGAAACCGGCAGCAGGTAGACAGCCGCCTCGACACCGAAAATCATGGTGCCCAGATAGCAGAGGAAAATGATCAAACTGAACACCATCATGACTGCCGTCCAGCTATAGCGCGTCAATACCCAGACACCAAGAAAGCGGCCGCCGGCGCGCAGAATAAAGAAGATCGTCAATGCATAGGTGGCAAACCAGACCGCCGGCCCGTCATAATCGGCCAACAGGGTAGGCATCCAGACATAGATCGCCACCTCGGTGGCCACATAGAGCGCGATGGCGCTGGAAAAACCCAGGGCATAGGGGTTTTTCATAATGTGTAGCGTGTGTTTCAAACTGACCGGCTCGCTGGCGACGAGCCGGGTTTGCGGGTAGCGCACCAGCAGTGCCGATATCACCAGCAGCAGGCAAATACCGCCGGCAATGGCATACAGGTATTTCCAGGAATAGCCCGCTGTCAGCAGGTAGGTGACCACAGCGGGCCCAATAATGGCGCCGACACCAAAAAACCCCTCGACCGCGTTCATGGTCGAGGTATGTTGGCGCCCCGAAAGGGAGATATCGCCGATCAATGCCAGGGCACCGGTTTTAAAAATACCGATGGCGGCGCCGGACAAAACCAGCAAGGCCAGGAAAAACGCAAACGAATTGCCGACCATAAAGAGAAAACAGGCAATAGCAAAGAGTACCAATCCGACCAGGATAGTGGTTTTGCGTCCCAGCCGGTCGGCGAGGAAGCCAAACAGCACGCCGCTGATGGCGATGGCGGCCATGGTGGCATAGTGGAACGCGCCGGCCGCCGTCATGCTCAGGTCGAACTCTCTGATCACTTCCGGAATGATAACGCCCACCGCATCGGTGGTCATGGCGAACATCAAAAACATCAGGAATGTCAGACCCTTGATCAGTAGCAAGTTCTGCTGATCGTGTGGACGCGTAGTTATCATCATAAATCAACCCTGGCGGCTTGGTGGTTTCGAGGGCAGGGCTTGTTTGAGCCAGCCTCAGGCAGTGATCCAATTTGTATACCGAAGGCGATATTTAACTGCATTTGGCACTCTATTGCAACCGGTTGTAATTATTTCTGCTCCCATCCTCTTCGGACCAATAAATGATTTATAAAATTAATTAATTTAAATATTATAATAGTATATTTGAATTACAACCGGTTGTTTATTTGTTGCAACCGGTTGTAGCTGAGTGTATCTTTAATGCGGTCAGCATTGATTTGCTATTGCCCGTGAATGAAGTAAGAGAGATCCGAGGCTGCCAACGGTAGTCTATCTGTAGGATCGGCACCGGGATGAAATTCAATGCTAGAAACCAAAAATCTGACGGAGAGAAGAGAAATGATTGATAACAGTCAGTTAGTGAAAACTCAAATGCGTTTTAAGCGCCGGGCTTTGAGCGCCGCCATTCTTTCTACGGTCCTGGCGATGTCTGCACACGCGCAGCAGCAATTCCAGGTGGGGAATGAGGGATACGCAGGCGAAGAAGAGAAAGCTGTCGATGCATTGGGTTTGGAGGAGATTGTCGTCACGGCTGCTCCGGGTAGAACAACCAAGATGGAGAGTTCCGTCTCGGTCACCGATGTGGACCAGGACGCAATTGCAAACTTTACACCGCGCTCGGAAGCAGAAGTGTTGTTGCTGATCCCGGGTATCCGGGCGGAATCGACAGGTGGTACTGGTGGTAACTCGAACATCACGGTGCGCGGTTTACCGCTGGCGGCGGGGGGCGCCAAGTATGTTCAGCTCCAGGAAGACGGTCTGCCAGTGGTTGAATACGGCGACATTGCTTTTGGCAACAACGATTTCTGGTTGCGCTACGACTACTCGGTAGAGAGTGTACAGGCGATCCGCGGTGGCTCTTCATCTACTTTGGCATCTCAAGCGCCTGGAGCGGTGATCAACTATATCAGCAAGACCGGAGAAGAGGCCGGAGGCCAGATAGGGCTGACCAAAGGGCTGAGTTACGATGAAACCCGCCTGGATTTCTCCTACGGTTCGCCACTCACCGATACCCTGCGCTTCCATGTCGGTGGCTTCTACCGTGAAGGTGAAGGTCCTCGTGAAGTGAGTTGGAACGCGATGAAGGGTTACCAAATTAAGGCCAATCTCACCAAGGAATTTGAAGACGATTCGGGTTACGTGCGTTTCTATTTCAAGCACTTGGATGACCGCGCGCCGACCTACACCAGCTATCCACAAACAGCCAAAGTTAGCGGCGACAAAGTGTCCGACTTCGGGACCTTCCCAGGCTTTGATGCGCGCAAGGACACCAACCTGTCGAAATACTACCGTAGCTTCCTGACCGTAGCCGGCAACGGCGAGACTATTGTTGGCCGCATGGATGGCATTCATCCGCAGTCGACGGCTTTTGGCATTGAGTTTCACAAGGAAATCAACGACCAGTGGACTTTGGAAAACAAATTTCGCCAGGCTGACACCAAGGGCGTGTTTGCTGCACCATTTATGAACGTCACCCCATTAACCGATGTTCTGAACTATTCGGTAACCACCGCTGACGGTACCACCTATAACGCAGCGGAAGCACGTTACGCCAATGGCCCGCTCGCCGGTCAGACGGTAACGTCTGAGAATTTGGGACATCCGTTCGTCAACACCAATCCCGCACTGTTTACCGAAATGCACGATATGGGCAACTACGCTAATGACCTCAGTCTGACCGGTGACTTTGACGTAGGTGAGGGCCTGTTGACAGCGAAGGCGGGGTATTATCGCTCCGGGCAAAACATTAAAATGGACTGGCACTGGAACGGTAGCATATCCGAAGCTCGTAGCGACGATCCGGCGCTCATCGATCTGTTCGACGATGCCGGTAATCGGCTCACTGATAATGGCCTGACCGGATACAACGATCAGTGGGGAGGCTGCTGCGCACGGAACTACGACCTCGAGTACACCGCCGACGCTGTTTATCTGTCGCTGGCCTACTCGGCAGGCGATCTGGACTTAGAGGGCTCCGTACGTCACGAAGTGGTGAATGGCAATGGTACCTTTGCCCCTTCCAGTTCGAAAATTGCTCAGGATGTCAACGGCGATGGTCAGCTGAGTATTGCTGAGCAGAACGTCTACGTTGCCGATGTCGAGAATGTATTGCCGGTTGATTACGAAGTCGATTACACCTCCTACTCGCTGGGTGCCAACTATCTGTTGAGTAACGATCTCAGTGTGTTCGCCCGTATCAGTGAGGGGCACCGCTCCAACGCCGACCGACTGGTAGAGAATCGCGTCCTGTGGGATAGCTCTGGTGATTTATCGAGTCTTGGAGAACAGGCCGCGGTCAACAAGGTCGAACAGCAGGAGGTTGGCGTCAAATTCCGTAGCGATGCGGAGTGGGGGAATTTTGCATTCTTTACGACACTGTTCCATTCGGAAGCTGCCGAGTACAACACGGACCTGACCGTGGAAGGCGGGGCGATCAAGAACCAAGCTTATGAAACCTATGGCGTCGAATTTGAGTCAGTGGTGAATTGGGGCAACCTCTCGCTGCACTTCAACGCGGTTTACACCGACGCGGAGATCGTCGAAGACCCTGTCAACGGCAACGAGGGCAACATCCCGTTGGCGACGCCGGACTGGATGTACCTTGTAGCACCGACTTACCACTTCGAGCGTGGCGTGGTGGGTCTGATTCTACGTGGTCAGACTGAGACCTATAGCAACGACAACGACAACCTCTTGGTTGAGGGTCAATACTTTGTTAATGCCTTCGCCCGTTACGAGTTGATGGATGGCCTTGAGCTGGGCCTCAACGTCAACAACCTGTTCAATGAATGGGGTCAGTCGGGTCGCCTCGACCAGTCCGATCCAGCCAGTGTGGCGACCAATGGCGCGCTGATTGGAGCCTCGGGTTTGGTTACCAACCGTCCCGAATTGGGTCGCACGATCTCGGGCTCGATCCGCTACACCTTCTAGCGTTTCCGCCAACAGGACAATCCTTCGGGATTGTCCTGACTCGCTCCGCTGTCGGGCCCCGCCATGAGATTAAGGTTCCGGCCCGACAGGTATTGGCTTCTGCCCCGCAAGAGGACACTGATATGGGTGACTTAGATCGTGCCATTCGACGCATTGTGATCGTCGGTGGCGGTTCGGCCGGATGGATGACTGCGGCTGCCCTGGCCAACGCGACACAACGTGGCTGTGAAATTGTCCTGATTGAATCGGACGCCATTGGCACTGTTGGCGTTGGTGAAGCCACCATCCCGCCGATCAAGCTCTTCAATGAGTCTTTGGGTATCGATGAACGCGAGTTTGTCCGCCGCACCCAGGGTTCGTTCAAGCTGGGCATACAATTTATCAACTGGGCCAAAGAGGGTCACGCCTATTTTCACCCATTCGGTCCCTATGGCCGCAACTTCGACACAGTGTCGCTGCACCACCATTGGCTCGGTGCCAGGTCCGAAGGGGAGACATCGAGCCTGGACGACCACTGTATGGCCTGGGCAGCGGCCAGCCGCAACCGCTTCACACCACCGGCACGGGATCCGCGCCACGTGTTGTCGACCTTCGACTACGCGTATCATTTCGATGCGGGTCTCTATGCTGCCTATCTGCGCGAGTATGCCGAAGCGAAGCGCGTGCGCCGCGTGGAGGGAAAAATCACAGACGTCGGCCAGCGCGCAGACGGTTTTGTGGAAAACGTTCGCCTGGAAAGCGGCGAACTGGTTGGCGGGGACCTGTTTATAGACTGTTCCGGTTTTCGCGGCCTGTTGATAGGCGATGCCCTCAAGGTCGGTTATGAAGACTGGCGCCACTGGTTGCCCTGTGACCGTGCGGTGGCAGTGCCCTGCGCAACGAGCGCTGATTTTACACCCTACACGCGCTCCACAGCGCGCAGCGCCGGTTGGCAGTGGCGGATCCCCTTACAGCATCGCACGGGCAATGGCTATGTCTATTCGAGTCAGTTCATCAGCGATGACGAGGCCTGCGCTACTCTGTTGGCCAATCTCGACGGCGAAGCTTTGGCTGAACCAAGACTGCTCAAATTCACCACCGGGCGGCGCCAGTCGTTCTGGGAAAAGAACGTGATCGCGATCGGCTTGGCCAGTGGCTTTATGGAGCCACTGGAGTCCACCAGCCTGCACCTGGTCCAGTCTGCGATTTCTCGCTTGCTGGCACTATTTCCCGACCGCGATTTCGATCCGAAAGTAATCGCTGAATACAACCGTATCACCATTCAGGAATTCGAGCGTATCCGCGACTTTCTGATCCTCCATTATCACCTCACGACGCGGGAGGATGCCCCGCTGTGGCGCTACTGTGCGACGATGGCGATCCCGGACACATTGAAACACAAGATTGAGCATTTTCGTAGCTACGGTCGCCTGGTGACTGACGGCGCGGACTTGTTCGGCCCGGCCAGCTGGCTGGCCGTACATGTTGGCCAGCTCAACTGGCCACAACGCACGGATCCCTTGCTGGCGTTTCGCCGTGTAGAAGGACGTGATTGGCTCGCGAAGTTGCGGCAGGCCATGGCCGCAGCGGCTGAGTCGATGCCGACACACGGTGACTACATCGCACACCATTGCCGGGCCGCGGGCCAGGTATCCATCTTTTAAAACGACGGTGACAATAACCCGGTGGTCCACCGGGCTTTGATTAACACAAAGTGAATTTCAATATGAGAAGGGTATTGCATGGGTTTTGACCTGAAAGACAAATGGGTATGGGATTTTTGGTTTGCACGTGACGGCGAGGATTATCACCTGTTCTATCTGCAAGCGGACCGCTCGCTCGGGGATCCGGAATTGCGTCACTGGAACGTCAGTGTCGGCCATGCGGTATCGCAGGACCTTTGCCATTGGAAGCGGCTGCCGGATGCATTCGCACCCTCTCCCTGGGAGGTGGAGGAGGGGCCGCAAGGGACCGCCGCTGACGAGCCGGGAGATTCCCTGACCACCTGGACCGGCAGTGTTATTCGAGTCGACGACCGCTGGTATATGTTCTACACCGGCACCCGCCAGTCGGAGAAAGGGCTTGTTCAGCGGGTCTGTCTCGCCACCTCCGAGGATCTTATTCACTGGCAAAAGCACCCGAGTCCCCTGTTGGGGGTCGATCCACGTTGGTACGACACCCTCAATCTCGAACACTGGCACGACCAGTCCTGGCGTGACCCCTGGGTGTTCAAGGATGCTGACCGCGAGCTCTACCACATGCTGCTCACCTGCCGGGTGAATAGCGGTGCTCCCGATGGGCGCGGTGCGGTGGGCTACGCTAGCTCCACCGACCTGATTCACTGGCAGGCGGGCGAGCCATTACTGGCTCCGGGCTGGTACGGTGAAATGGAAGTGCCGCAAGTGGCTTGTATTGGTGGTCGTTATTATCTGTTCTGTTCAGTCTCAGTGAAGTACCACAGCCGCAAGCATGTCGCCAGTGGTGTCACGCCGTTAACCGGTCTCAAGTATTTCCCTGGCGACGGTCCCCTGGGGCCTTTCCACACCGAGGGTGCTGGGTTTCTTGGCGGCGACGTTCAAGGGAGCCTCTACGCCGGGCGGGTGATTCAGGGGCCGGACGACGACTGGTATATGATGGCGTTTCGCAACCTCGACAGCGACGGCCGTTTTGTGGGGGGAGTCTGCGATCCACTGCAGATTGTACAGGATGCTGACGGGCACCTGACGCTAGTTGAAAGTTATGAAAGCTGTGCAGCGCACACGTTGCCGCTGGCAAACTGACGGCATCGGTGACCATGAGCTTCGGTAAAAACACCTGTTTCTATCCGAATTAGCGCGGGCGATTAGGCCGGGCTAGAAACTGTACAGAAATGGAAATGAATACGGGTTGTTAGTAGGAGTCGCAGGGATCCCTGGAAACACTGTGCAGATTGTGCCATCCTGATACATGCAATACGCCTTGTCAAAGCGTGGCCTTTATGAGGAGGCACCACAGTGACGAACAGATTTGCCCGGCTGAGGTTAAGTATTGGTGTTTGCACGTTAGGTGCCATGATTGCGTCGGCAGTGGGTGAGGAAACCGGGGAGTATGACGAGGAGTATAAAAAATATAAGGAAAGCTTTGGATTTCTAGAGGAGATAGTGATAACAGCCTCTAGCCGGGATAAAGCCAAATTGCGAACGAGCCTGGCGAGCACGTCGCTGGGAGCGGAGGACATCGCCAACTTTGCGCCGCGATCCGAAGCGGAGGTGTTCAGGAATATTCCCGGGATTCGCGCCGAATCCACCGGCGGCGCGGGAGGTAATGCCAATATAGCAGTGCGGGGTTTGCCGATTTCAACCGGGGGGGCCAAGTTCCTGCAACTGCAGGAAGATGGCCTGCCGGTGGTTGAGTTTGGCGACATCGCTTTCGGCAACAACGATATCTGGATTCGCTACGACGACAGTGTGGAGCGGGTGGAGTCGATCCGCGGCGGCTCAGCTTCGACTTTTGTCTCCAACGCGCCCGGCGGTGTCATCAACTTTATCAGCAAAACCGGCGAGGAGACAGGCGGCACTCTGGGGCTGGTCAAGGGTGTGGACTTTGAGTCGACCCGGATCAATTTCTCCTATGGTACCCCCGTGACCGATGATTTGCGCTTCCACCTGGGGGGATTTTACCGCGAGGGTACAGGCCCCAGAGACCCGGACTATACTGCAAATAAAGGCTATCAAGTCAAGGCGAACGTCACCAGGGAGTTTAACAACGGCTTTGTGCGCCTGTATGTCAAGCGCCTGGATGACCGGGGCATTACCTATGCGGGGCTGCCCATGAGCTTCGATGTCAGCGGCAGGACGGTCAAAAACCTGGGCACTATTGCGGGCTTTGATGCCCGGGAAGATACCATTCAGTCACCGCTCTCACGACGCATTGTGGCAGTCGGTCCCGATAATCGGCCGATTCAGAACGACGTCGCCGAAGGCATTCATCCTGTCTCCAACAGCTTCGGCATCCGGTTTTCGTTTGACCTCGGGGACGGCTGGCAGCTGGATAACAAATTCAAGTACGCCGATACCCGCGGCAGCTTCCTGTTTCCCATAGTCAGCCCGGCGGAACGCGATCAAGTCATAGAGTCTATCGGTGGCCCCGGAGCCAGCGCCCGGTTTGCCAATGGTCCCCATCGAGGCCAACCCTTGAGCGATGCCAACACGGCCAATGGCCTGCTCAATGCCCTCGGTATTCTCTATACCGAGATGCCCGACTTCAGCAACTTTGCCAACGACTTGAGCCTGTCGAGATCCTTGGCGGTAATGGGTGGCGACCTGCAACTCAAGCTGGGTTTCTACAGTGCCAGCCAGAATATCGCCATGAACTGGCACTGGACCGAGTACGTCCAGGAGGTGAGAGGAAACGATGCCGCCTTTGTCGATATTTTCGACGCCTTGGGCAACAAAATTACGGAAAACGGTGTGCTCGGCTACAACAGCCTGTTCGGCGCCTGTTGCGTGCGCAGTTATGACCTCGAATATGAAATAGATGCTCCTTATGTGTCGGCGGATTGGGAACTCGGCGCCTGGAATCTCGATGCCAGTATCAGATACGACACAGGTGATGCCGGCGGGACTTTCGTCGGCGGACAGTTTGATGTTGACGGGCAGCCGCTGCGCAGCAGCCTCGACATCAATGGCGACGGGATGTTGACGGGGCCCGAAAAAAACGTGTTTCTGTTTGACACGCAAAATCCGCAACCGGTCAATTACGATTGGGATTATTGGTCTTACTCGCTGGGCGCCAACTACCTGATCACCAAGAACCTGGGGGTCTTTGGGCGTATCAGTGAGGGCGCCCGTGCCAACGCAGATCGCTTGGTGCCGGGTCCGGCCATTTCGCCCCTTGACGGTTCGCTGGCCGATGACGATGCCGCGGTGGATGTTGTGAGCCAATATGAATTCGGTGTTAAATACCGCTCCTCAGACCATATGGCCGGTGAGCTGGACGTGTTCGCCACCTTTTTCTTTGCGGAAGTGGAAGAGTCAAATTTTGAGTTGACCACCCAGCGTACTGTGAATGCCAAATACGAAGCGAAGGGGGTGGAACTGGAAGCCGCCTATCAGCTAGGGGATTTTTTGTTTAAGGGCAATATTACCTATACTGATGCGGAAATCGTCAAGGACCTGATCGGTGGTAATGCCGGCAACACGCCCAGGGCGTCGGCAGATTGGATCTACAGTGGCTCACTGGCTTATACCAGGGAGCCATTTACCGTCGGAGTGCATGCCGTCGGTCAATCAAAGGTGCCTACCAGTGATGGCAATACTCTATACGTGGAGGGTTATTACTACCTCAATCTGTTTGCGTACTACGATATCGTTGAGAATCTGACGTTGGGTCTCAACTCGAACAATGTCACCAATGAGTTTGGCGCGCCGGGGCTCGACCAGTCCAGTATAGAGCCGGGCCAAACGTTTGTAAGTACTCGGCCAGAGGCGGGTCGTTCCACGACCATATCCATAACGTACCGTTATTAGGGAACGCCCAGCTACGCAAAAAAAGCGCCCCACAAATTTGACGGGCTTCCGATACTCGAAAGTTCTTTGATTTAAAGGAAAGGCTCCACATGCCTTTATTATAATATAAATAGGATATTTATTGACTTATTAAACCAGAGTGTTTTAATAGCAGTAGGGTTCGCCTCTTCTTATCTAAAGGTCTCAATCCGATAAACAGGAAGCAAGGTTTCAGGGCCTTTATTCCTTTCACCACAGGGGAAGTCGTTACGTGAATACCGTTAGACTCAGTTTTCCATCGTTTATTACCGGCCTGTTCTGTCTGTTTTTGTTAACGACAAGCCAACAGGCCCTTACCAAAGTGACAGAGGAGCTGAAACTCTCTTCTCCGGATGGCGCCATCGAGCTGGCGGTGCAAGTTAAAAAAGATATTTCCTACAGTGTGGCGGTAGACGGCAAAACCGTGTTGATGCCGTCGCGCTTATCCATGCGTCTCGAGGCATATGAAGTCGGCATCAACGCCGACAGATGGGCGAGCGACCACAAGCGAGTTAATCGAACGATCAAAAACGGTGAAAAACTGACCATCAAAATGGCACCTGCTGGTGAATGGACGGCCAGGTTAACCCCCCGTTAACGTTAAAGTACCCTAAACGCCCCCGGACAGATTGAGTCCCATAATGCTCAATTCGTCCGGGGGCTCACACGCTTTGGTGGACTCTATGCAACTCGCAACAATCGATATCACTGTCTTTATTGTTTACGTCCTGGCCTTGATCGGCATTGCCTACCGGGTTTCCCGGGAAAAAGCCGGGCATGACAAAGACACCAAAGACTATTTTCTGGCGGGTAACAGCCTGCCCTGGTGGGCCATCGGTGCGTCGCTGATTGCGGCGAATATATCTGCTGAACAGATCATTGGCATGTCCGGATCGGGTTATGCCATAGGCCTTGCCATTGCTTCCTATGAATGGATGGCTGCGATCACTCTGATTATTGTGGCCAAATATTTTCTGCCCATCTTTCTCAAGCGCGGCATTTACACCATGCCGCAATTTCTGGAGCAGCGCTTTGATCACCGGGTCAGAACCATTCTCGCGGTTTTCTGGCTGGGCGTTTACGTTTTTGTCAATCTGACTTCCATCCTGTGGTTGGGCGCGTTGGCGATCAACACTGTCACGGGTATCGACATGCTCTACGGCATGATCTTTCTCGGGGCCTTCTCGGTGGCCTACTCGCTCTACGGGGGGCTGAAGGCGGTGGCCTTTACCGATATTATCCAGGTGGTGATATTGGCGTTGGGCGGGTTTCTGCTGTCGTACATCTGCCTGGACCTGATTGCGGACGGACAGGGCGCTATTGCCGGTTTTGCTGTGCTGATGGATCAGGCGCCGGACAAGTTCGATATGATTCTTGACAAGGATCATCCCCACTACATGAACTTGCCGGGTATTTCCGTGCTGGTGGGCGGGCTGTGGATCATGAATCTGTCCTACTGGGGTTTTAACCAGTACATCATCCAGCGCACACTGGCGGCCAAGAGCTTGAAAGAAGGACAGCGCGGCATTGCTTTTGCCGCCTACCTGAAATTGCTGATGCCGATTATCGTGGTATTGCCCGGTATTGCCGCGGTGATCTTGGCCCCCGGCCTGGAGCGCCCGGATCAGGCGTATCCCACCATGATGCAATTGATGCCCGTGGGCATTAAAGGCCTGGTGTTCGCCGCCCTGGTCGCAGCCATTGTGTCATCCCTGGGCTCGATGACCAACAGTATCGCCACGATTTTCACCATGGATCTTTACAGCTTCCACAGGCCGAATCAAAGCGAAACACACTATGTGGGTGTCGGGCGCCTGGTCAGCTTCAGCGCCTTGGTGATTGCCATGATTTGCGCCAAGCCGCTGCTGGGGAATTTTGATCAGGCGTTTCAGTATATCCAGGAGTTTACCGGCTTTTTCACCCCGGGTATTGTGGCGTTGTTCCTGCTGGGGATGTTCTGGAAACGAGCGACGGTTCATGCGGCCCTGGTGGCGGCGATTGCTTCCGCAGTGCTGTCGCTGGCCTTTAAGTTGATAATGCCGGAGCTGCCCTTTATCGATCGTGTCGGACTGGTGTTTGTGTTGTGCATGGCTTTGTCCATTATGACCGTGTGGCTGGAAAGGGCCAGCGAGCAGAAAAACTGCGTGGAACTTGCCGATATCGAGTTCACCACGGGGCGACACTTTAACATTTCGGGTGTGGGGGTCGCCTTGGTTCTGACGGCGTTTTATATGGCCTGGTGGTAAAAGTAGGTATAGGATTACTGTGGCAATGGGGGTTCGAACTGCGAACCCCCATTGGTTTATGCCACTGAAAAATCTGCAACAATCAATTGACATTCCATGTATCATGCTATGAGAGATTATCGATTTAACCTGGTGACCTCCCTTGAGGTTCACAACACCCTCGGCGAGGGTGTCGTCTGGCATCAAAAGGACGCTGCCGCCTGGTGGAGCGACATTCAGGCATGCACGATGTACCGCTACAGTCCCGCCGCAAATGAGCTCCAGAGTTGGTCGATGCCGGAGCGGGTGGGCTGCTTTGGTTTTATCGACGACGGCAAGTCGGCAACACCTCGGCGCTTGATCGTGGCCTTTGCCAGCGGTATTGCCTATTACGATTTGCAAACTTGTCAGACCGAGTGGCTGGCGAGGCCGGAAGCTGACATCGCCGGCAACCGCTTTAACGACGGACGTGTGGACCGCCAGGGACGCTTCTGGGCAGGCACCATGGTAGAAGATAAATCGCTGAGCTGTCAGCTGGGTTCCTTATACGCTATTGATGCCGGGGGTACTTGTCTGCAAAAAACATCAGGCATCACAATCTCCAATGGCTTGTGCTGGAGTCCGGACTCCAGTGTCTTGTACCACGCGGATTCCCCGTTAAATCAAATCTATGCCTATGATTTTGATGCCGTCTCGGGCGCCATTGGCAATCGGCGAGTGTTCGCCACCACGGCATCCGGTTGTCATCCCGACGGGGCCACGGTGGATCGCGACGGTTATCTTTACAGCGCACAGTGGGGCGGTGGGTGCATTGTGCGCTATGCGTCGACGGGCGAAGTCGATGCCGTGCTCCGTGTGCCAGTCAGTCAACCCACCTGCGTGGCTTTCGGCGGTGAGCAGCTTGATCTGATGTTTATCACGAGCGCAAAAGAGGGACTGTCAGCGCAAGCGCTGGCGCTGCAACCCCACGCAGGCAATTTACTCATTTATCAAACTGACTTCTGTGGCTTGCCCGACCCGGAGTTTACGTTTTGCCGCTAACTCCGAGCCTGCACTCAGTGTGAATGCCTGGGTATTTTGGCGATAATATTGTTGTACTTGGTCATATCCTCAAATCCTCCTCGCAAAGGATAAACTCGATACCATGTCAAAACCGATTAAGAAAATCGTTATTGTAGGTGGCGGAACCGCCGGTTGGTTGACCGCGGCTATCGTTGCATCCCACCACCAGAGTGAGGACCAGGATGGCCTGCAGGTCATACTGGTGGAATCCTCGGATATTCCAACCATTGGGGTTGGAGAGGGGACCTGGCCAACCATGAAGAATACCCTTCATCAGATTGGTATAAAGGAAAGCGACTTTTTCAGACATTGCCGCTCCGCATTTAAACAGGGCGGCAGGTTTGTAAATTGGGTGCATGGCAAAGGTGAATTCTACTACCATCCTTTTACCGTACCACTGGGCTACGGTCGAATTGATCTGGCTCCCTACGTATCGGACATCACACATTATGCGGTCGAATCCAATTTTCAGCACCATGTGTGCGAAGCGGGACTGGCGCCGAAAACCATAGCCGAAGGCGAATATCAAGGGCAGTGCAATTATGCCTACCATCTGGATGCTGGCGCCCTTGGCCAACTATTGAAGGAACATTGTAAAAGCAACTTGAATGTTGAGCAGATCGTTGATACCGTCCAGGATGTGACTCTATCTCCGGAAGGTGCAATTGAGTCATTAATATTGACAGAGAAGGGCGCGATTTCTGCGGATTTATTTGTCGATTGCACCGGATTTGCGTCTCTCTTGCTGGGGAAAGCCCTGGGGGTTCCCTTCGTTTCCACAGATGATGTGCTATTCAACGATACCGCCCTGGCCATGCAGGTGCCATATGAAAAGGGAGACGTGCCATTGGCATGTCATACCATCGCGACGGGACAAAACGCCGGGTGGATCTGGGATATTGGCCTGACCCACCGGCGTGGGGTAGGGCATGTCTACTCCAGCGAGTTTATCAGTGACGACGAGGCCGAGCGCAACCTGCGTAACTACCTCGGATCCGCTGCGAATGGAGTGACGACGCGAAAGATCAGTTTTAGTTCTGGTTACAGAAAGCAGTTATGGAAGCAAAATTGTGTGGCGGTCGGGATGGCTGGAGGATTCGTTGAGCCCCTTGAAGCGACAGCAATTATGCTGGTAGAGGTTGCCGCCCGATACATTGCCGAGAATTTACCCCCCGATCAGGAAGTGATGCGCATCACCGCCAAGCGCTATAATCAGCAGATGGATTATCGCTGGTCACGGATTATCGATTTCCTGAAATTGCACTATGCCTTGAGCCAGCGCCCGGAGCCCTATTGGCAGCGCCATACCGATAAATCGACCTGGCCCGAGAGCCTCAAGGAAGACCTGGCGATCTGGGCCACGCGCGGTCCGATCACGAGCGATTTCGACAGCTCCATCGAGTTATTCCCCGCCGCTAGCTATCAGTACGTCATCTATGGTATGGGATTTCGACCCGACTTCAGCAAACAGGCATACCTCTACCGTCAGCGCGAGCAGGCGGATAGCATTATTCAGCGTAATCTACAATTAACCGAACAGTTGCTCCAGACACTGCCTCCTCATCGAAAATACATTGAACAGTGGCTCGCTGCGTCCCATTGATGAGAATACAGCTCGACAGCATTAGTAGAGTTCACCTGTGGTGCTTAACGTTTTTTGTCAAGGGTGCAATAAATTTCGCGGCGACCTCGTAGTTTACGACCTATACGAGTTATCCCTCATTGAATATTTTATTGCACTCCTGAAGTTAGCCCAATAGGTTTCTTTCGCCGAGTCAAGAGAGCGTCATCGTTAGCAGGAACAGAAAATGTTTGACTAAATTATTATTTATATGATAAAACATATTAATAGTAGATGAAAACCTCGTAACTCTGTTCAAACCAATGGGTTGAACCGGTTGAGAAAGATAAGCTGAGAGCCGAACCGGCCATCAGCATGGTACAGCGGAGATCACGAAGAGGAAACACCAATTTTGCGTCAAAAATTACAACCGGTTGCAATTGGCGTATTTCTTTCGTCTGTACTATGAATGGCATGACTCTGTGCATTGCTCAGCTAGGTCCGAAAAGGGGTGTAATAAACATGAGTGTTATTACCGCGGATATCGGTATCCAATTCATCTATTTGGTAAGCGGTTCGGCTATCTTGCCTTCAACTTATGGTCAGGATTTGCAATGCTGATGATTGCATCACTACTGGAGTCAGACCACAGTTTTTTCGGCAGAGCTGGCCTAAGAGTTTGGTCTCTCTCCTCCCCACCAAGCTCTTTTGGGGCCACTCTCTTTTGTATCGATACAGTTGAATATAGGAAAAACGGCAGGATTCAATACCTCGTCCCTGGCGGTGGTACTGATACTTACCGCTTTTTATGCTGCCTGGTGGTAAATCCACCGGAATTTTCAGGCCGTTACTGCTTGCACCAATCAAAGAATCTGAAACAACTGAAGAACAATCAGAGAATCGAGATATAAGTTACATGGAGAAATTAACGATATGAAACTGTCCTCATCCCTATGGCAGAACCTTACTGGCGCTTGTGCAGGCCTGGTTCTGATGCTGACCGGTACACTCGCACTCGCGGCCAACGATAAGCTGCAGCTGGCATCACCCGATGGCAGCATCAAGATCGAGGTGAAGGCTGATAAGGTGGTTACCTGGAGCGTCCGCGTTGATGGTGAACAGGTCCTGCTGCCATCACAGCTGTCAATGCGAATCGACGACACACTGGATCTGCAACACAAACCCAAAGTTGTTCAGGTCAAGCGTCGCTCCGTCGACCAGGTATTGAAACCCGAGGTACAGGTGAAATCCGCTACCATTCACGATCGTTTCAACGAAATGAAGGTCGACTTTAACAACCGCTATTCGGTTGTGTTTCGTGCTTATGACAATGGCGTTGCTTATCGTTACGAGACCAGCCTTCCTGGCCAGGTTACAGTCAACTCCGAGTTGGTGGAGTTCGTATTTAGCGCCGATAGCCACGTCTACTACCCAGAGGAAAAGGGTTTTTATTCCCACAACGAGCGCTCCTATATCTACCAGCCTATCGCGGACATTGGTAAGAAAAACTTGGCGAGCACTCCGGCCCTTGTCGCCACAGGGGGCACTAAACTGCTAATTACTGAAACTGATCTGCGCGACTACCCTGGCCTTTGGCTACTCGGCAACGGTAGGGATAGACTGGTGGGTACTCTGCCCCAGTTTCCGCTGGTCAAGGAAATTCGTCATCCCGACACACTGAAACGCTTTGAGAAAAAAGAAGGGCCGGGACCGGATCGAAATGAACCGGTGATGAAACGCGCCGATTACCTGGCAAAAACGGACGGCAGCCGCACTTATCCCTGGCGTATCCTGGGCATTGCCAAGCAGGACGGCGACCTGATAACCAATCAGTTATCCTACCAGTTGGCGTCTCCAAACCGGATCGGTGACGTGTCCTGGATCAAGCCTGGTAAAGTGGCTTGGGATTGGTGGAATGCCAATAATCTTTTCGGCGTGGATTTTGTCGCCGGGGTTAACACCGAGACCTATATGCATTACATCGACTTCGCCGCGGAATACGGTATCGAGTACGTAATCCTTGACGAAGGCTGGTATCCCCTCAACGACTTGCTAGGTTCCGTTCCGCATATGGACGTACCAGCGCTGATCGCCCACGCCAAGTCGAAAGGTGTCGAAATTATACTCTGGGCTTCCTGGATGACCCTGCGCGATCAGTTTGATGCTGCTATGGATCGCTTTGCGGAACTGGGTGCGGCCGGCATCAAGCCTGACTTTTTCCAGCGCGATGACCAGGAGATGGTAAATTTCTACTGGAAGATTGCTGAGGAATCCGCCAAGCGCAACTTACTGGTGGATTTCCACGGTGCCTACAAGCCGGCCGGTCTGCGCCGAACCTATCCCAATGTCATTACCCGGGAAGGGGTGAAAGGCCTGGAGTGGAACAAATGGAGCTACGACATCACACCTGAGCACAACACGACTTTGCCCTTTATCCGTATGGCGGCGGGCCCCATGGATTATACCCCCGGGGCAATGCGCAATGCCCACGGGCCGAGCTCCTATGTGCCGGTTGATCCAAATGCTGGGCAAACCCAGGATTTTAATATCCGTTTCGAGCGCCCTATGAGTCAGACTACCCGTGCCCACCAGATGGCGTTGCTGACCGTATTTGAAAGCCCGCTGCAAATGCTGGCTGACACGCCCACCAATTACCGCAAGGAACACGAAACTACCAAGTTCATGGCATCTGTACCCACGGTTTGGGATGAAACAATTGTATTGGACGGCGCAGTGGGGGACTACATTGCAGTTGCCCGCCGCCACGGTGATCAGTGGTTTATCGGCGCTATGTCCGATGAAAACGCACGGGAGCTCGAGATCGACCTGTCCTTTCTCGGAGAGGACAACTACGAGATGGTGATTTTCCAGGACGGCTTAAATTCGGACCGTTGGGCGGAGGACTACAAAAAAGTTTCCATGACAGTCACTCGCGGTCAAAAACTCACCGCTAGCTTAAACAAGGCGGGGGGGTGGACTGCGCGGCTTAAGCCTCAATAACGATCGGTAGGCCCCTGGCACTACCAGCGCGAACCAGTTGGCAAATCCGTCGTGCAATTTGGCGGCGATTTTACCAAAACTGACGCACTGCGCTAAGCCAATCTGCTTGCAAGTGCGTCAATACTTACGAGAGCTGTTTCTTAGGAGAAGCTAATAATGAATACAAAACCTTTTTTTAAAACAGCCGCTTTGTCGAGCGCAATTCAGCAGGCCGTCGTCGCCTCTACGTTTGTAGCTGCGGTGGCACCAGTCTCTGTTCAGGCAGAAATAGAAGAAGTTGTAGTTACAGGCATTAAGGGCAGCCTGACTCGTGGCATGGATATTAAGAGAGAGGCTTCTTCATTAGTAGACTCAATAGCAGCAGAGGATGTTGGTAAGTTTCCCGATTTGAACGTTGCGGAATCGCTGCAACGTGTCACGGGCGTGTCGATTGACCGCAGTGGTGGCGAGGGTCAGGCTGTAACAGTACGAGGCCTGGGGCCGCAGTTTAATACTGTGCTGGTCAATGGTCGACAGCTTGCTACCGATACACGCGGCCGGGAATTTAACTTTGATGTGCTGTCGGCGGATCTCATCAATGGCGCGGATGTATACAAGAGTGCAAACCCCGGCATGCAGGAAGGTGGAATTGGTGCGACAATCAATATCTCAACCAGAAAGCCACTTGATAACCCCGGCCTACAGCTGGTTGGTTCTGTCAAAGGGATGTATGAAACCCTGTCGGAGGAAACCGCGCCTTCTTACACAGGTTTGGTGAGTCAGACGTTTATGGATGACAAATTGGGGGTGCTCCTTGCCTACAGCCATGAAGAGCGTGATATGCAGAACAATATCTTCCGAACTGCAAACTGGCGGCCGGGACTGACGCTGTTTAACACGGGTGGGGTCGTAGCCAGTGACGCGACTATCCCGAGAAACTTTGCTCAGGTCGTCGATAGTGTGGAGCGTACCAGAGATAACGGCTCTTTGGTATTCCAGTTTGCACCCAATGAAGATGTCACGGTCACGCTGGATGGCTTTATTTCCAAGTTCGAGGTCGATTCTCTGGTGACCGACCTGTCTCAATGGTATGAACCCGGACGCGTTGGCACGGCGACGATAAATCCGGACACACGAACCGCAACCTTTTTCAATCAGGTGGTCGGCATGGCTGCAGAAGGCGGTGACCCCCACATTGATTTTGTGGTTGATACCGGCAACAGCCGGGACGTGACCAACGAAGGGTATGGGTTTAATGTTGAGTGGCAAATTAACGAAAAGCTGGGATCAAGCTGGGATATATCCAGATCAACGGCCGAAAACGATATGGCCGGGAAGGGGCGTTTCAATGTTATCGGTATCAGGGATAATTTCTCACTCGATTCCTCGGGCTCGATACCCGTTCCACAATTTGACGGCTTGACCGGCGGCAATACTTTGTCTGCGAGTGATGCAAGAGCACACTACAATGACTTCAGGGGGCAGACCGACATTGATGAAATTACCGAATTCCGGGCAGATTTTGTCTATGAATCGGATTCGGACGTGTTCAAGACATTCAAGTTCGGCGCCTATCGCCAAGAGCGCGAGAAGGAGTTCTTTGAAAAGGGGACTGGTGACTTGTGTTCCGTTTATTGTGGCTACAATGTTCCGGTACCAGCGTCACTGATGGAGCCTTTTACCGTGGACAATTTCTTCGGTGGCTTCCCAGAGGACTACTTTACCTACGACGGCGCAGCCTACGTTGCCTGGATGGTATCCGAAGAGGGAATGGCAGCAGCGGATGCGGCATTGGGCAACCCTGCGGGCACGGCGCGATCCATGCTGTATGATGCGGATGGAAATCTCACAGCGACTGTCCCTGTTCTGCGAAATAACCGTTATCAAATCTCAGAAGAAATCGACAGCTTTTATGTTAATTTCGATTTTGAGACAGAGTTGGGTAGCATGCCAGTGTATTTCAACTTTGGCGCCCGCTATACCACGACCAATATCGACGTAAGGGCGATACAAAGTTTCCTGAGAGACATAGTGTTGACCGCAGACCCGACCTTTTTCGATACAGTGGTTACCGAACCGACCCAATTTAGCGAGGGCGCGAAGTACTCCAATCTGCTTCCAAGCTTGAACATTAAAATGGAAATTGAAGAGGATATGGTTCTGCGCTTTGCGGTGTACGATTCGATCACCAGGCCCACCATGAGTCAGCTCTCGCCTGCAACAAATATTCCCGGCACGGTGCGCACTCAGGACCTGACGGCAAGCGGCGGTAATCCGGCGTTGAAGCCATTCAAGTCTGAGAACTGGGACATTTCTTATGAGTGGTATTATGATGACGCCAGTTCCCTAAGCGTTGCCTATTTCAATAAGGATATTGAAGATTTCATTATCAGGCTGTCTGGACCGGAAACTTTCTCGCTTGACGACAGGTTGTCCACTCCTGGAAATATATGCGGCAACTGTGACGGAACCGAGATAGCGGAAGAGTTAGCGGGTTCGACGGAAGTCTTTACCGTCACTCGCCCACAAAACGGTGAAACAGCGAATGTCACCGGCTTTGAAGTAGCGATTACCCATACTTTTGATAACGGGTTTGGGATCATCGCCAACGCCACGGTTGTGGACAGCAATGCCACCCTCGGTGCTGATACCAGCCGGACGTTTGCCCTGGAGGGGCTGGGTGACTCCCAGAACCTGGTGCTCTTCTACGAGACTGATAACTGGCAAGCCCGAGTGGCGTACAATAACCGCGAAGGGTTTTTGCGCTCTCTGGACGGTGGTGGCGGTGAGCCGATCAATACCGACACATTTGGACAGGTGGATATCAGCGCAAGCTATGACGTTACTGAGAACTTTACCGTCTTCTTTGAAGGGGTTAACGTTACCGAAGAAGAACTTGTCCAGACGGGAAGGTTTGCAGATCAGCTCTTCTCCATTGAAGATAATGGAGCTCGCTATGCGATCGGTGTGCGTGGCAAGTTCTAACATTATCCATGTGGACTATGGAGCAATGATTGCCTAGAAATACCAATAGGCAATAGGTTGTTGGCCCGCTCTCCAAAAGCGGGCCAACATTTCTTTCTGATGCGAAAGTAACTGGATCTTAAGCATTATTTGTCACTGCTGAAACTGCACTGATGATTTCGAAAGTTTCGCCGAATCCGGAATATTATTCGAGCCGGTATGTTGCCGAACGATCGCGACCGGTCAGAGGGTAGGAAATATTTTTCCATCGGCTTAGTACAACACACAGGAGTAATTCATGTATGCTCTAGCGGAAATCTTTCAGATAATAAGGCTGAGTAAAACCCTCGCATATAAATGGGCGAATCCACTGAGGGATTAATCGCACGTAAAAGTACCTGCTTGTCGCGATTACAGCGATAGGTGGCTTGCCATAAACTAGCAAGGTTAAGAGAAAAATGGTTGACTTGGTTGAAATTGATCCTTCGCAACATAGTGAGCTGAAAATAGTAGATGGGGCGGGCATATCCTTTGCCGCTTCACAGCATCTGATGAATCTTAGAGTAACGGAAATCGATAAGGCAGTCAGTTGCTTTCCGGTCTTCATTACACGAAATCAACATTCTGGAAATTTGGCGTTATCTGCTTTGACCAGTTTTACTAAGGGCAGAAATCTGTTTGTGATGCAGAATTGCTGGGATGCAATCTACACTCCGGTAGACGTGCAAACTTATCCGCTGTTTTTGACTAACGCCAAGAGTAATTCGAAGGGATATGCGGTTGCACTGGACCCCGGGAGTGAAGCGTTTAACAAAGAACATGGAGAAGCATTGTTCGAATCAAATGGACAAGAATCAATGTATCTCTCAAGGATTTCAGCGATGCTACAGTCTAATTTACGCAACGAGTCACTGACTCATCAATTTTTGCTGGAATTGCAGGAGCTGGGTTTTATCAAATCTATCAATTTAAAGCTTCAATACAAAGATGGCAGCATTGAAACGATCAAGGGATTGCATACCGCCGATGAAAACAGGCTCAATACGGTCGGAAATGACAAACTTCAGGATTTAAAGTCGCGAGGTTATCTGGTTCCAATCTACGCAATGCTCATATCGATCTACCAACTCAATGCGATAATCAAACGACATAATAATGTCGCCAACAATATGACAATCGAAAAAATCACTTTGGAAGTCCTTCGAATTGAAACCTGATTTTAAAAAGTTACGAAATGGATTGGCAATTGGGTCGTATTAAATTTTATCGAGACGTGTCGGGTGCGAATTCGTGTATTAGCATGTTGCCGGTAGTTGGAATAGGCCATTACAGTGACAAACGGGTGAGAATAGGTCGTCAGCTTCAGTTAAAAGGAACCATACGCCGCAAACATTTTGTGTGACCCATCCTTTCCACCCTCTTTATCAGCAAGTATTTGAGTTGATTGATCGACGCACTAACTGGGGCGAATATCGTGTTTACTTTATGATGAGTCTGGCGATCTGAAATCCATTCCCTCCCGCCCCCCAAGGGGTGAGGACCACGCAGGCAATTTACTCATTTATCAAACCGATTTCTGTGGCTTGCCCGACCCGGAGTTTGCGGCGCGCCGGTAACTCCGGGTCTGCACTCAGTGTGAATGCCTGGGTGTTTTGGCGATAATATTGCTGTACTTGGTCATATCCTCAAAGATTGCACCCTTGTCCATGTTGGAGACCTGTTTGCGATAGGTCTCCTGCCACCAGGTTTGATTCTCGGGGAACCCGAATTCGGTGGTAGCGCGGCGCTGTTCCCACTCTTCCGCCGGCACCAGTGCATCGACGGTGCGATTGCTGAGATCGATGCGCACCCTATCGCCGGTTTGCAACAGGGCCAGGCCGCCGCCGTCGGCGGCCTCGGGCGATGCATTGAGTATGGAGGGCGAGCCCGAGGTGCCGCTCTGGCGGCCATCGCCGATGGTGGGCAGGGAATCGATGCCCTTTTCTAACAGGGCAGCCGGGGGCTGCATATTCACCACCTCTGCCGAACCAGGGTAGCCCTTGGGGCCAGCGCCGCGCATCACCAGGATGCACCCGGCATCGATGGCCAGCGACGGATCGTCGATACTGGCGTGGTAATGCTCCGGGCCGTCAAACACGATGGCGCGGCCGACAAAGACGTTAGACCGTGCCGGGTCGGACAAGTAGCGCTTGCGAAAACTGTCGTCGATGGCGGAGACTTTCATCACCGCTGAATCAAACAGGTTGCCGGACAGCACCATAAGGCCAGCCTCCGCTGTAACAGGCTCACGCACGGGTTTAATGACACGAGTGTCGATTACCCGTTTGTCAGCGCAATTTTCAGCGATAGTTCCCCCGGTGACGGTCAAAGCATCACCCCGGATCAGATTGCTTTTCAGTAACTCTGAAATTACCGCAGGCACACCACCAGCTTTGTGAAACTCTTCGCCTAAAAATTCGCCGACCGGTTGACAGTTGACGATTTGTGGCACTTTCTGGCCGCAGCGCTGCCAGTCTTCCAGAGTAAGTTCCACCCCGGCGTGGGCGGCGATAGCGTTGATGTGGATGGGTGCATTGGTGGAGCCGCCAATGGCGGAGCAGGTTACAATGGCGTTTTCAAACGCGGCCTTGGTCAGGATCTTCTCCGGCGTCAGGTCTTCCCACACCATGTCCACGATTCGCTTGCCGGTGTGGTAGGCCATTTGCGCGCGCTCCCGGTAGGGCGCGGGGATGGAGGCACAGCCGGGCAGCATCATGCCCAGTGCTTCGGCCAGGCAATTCATACTCAGCGCCGTGCCCATGGTGTTGCAGTGACCCGCGCTCGGGGCGGAGCCGGCGGCCTGGGCCATAAACTGTTCTGTAGTGATTTCGCCGCGACTCAATTGCTTGCGCGATTCCCAAATCACCGTGCCGGAACCCACGCAACGCCCCAGATAATCGCCGTTTAGCATGGGGCCGCCGGAGAGGGCGATGGCGGGCAAATTGGTGCTGGCCGCGCCCATCAGTAGTGCGGGGGTGGTTTTGTCACAGCCAGTGGTCAAAACCACGCCGTCGAGGGGATAGCCGTGCAGCACTTCGATCAGTGACAGGCACTGCAGGTTGCGGTCCAGGGCCGCCGTGGGACGGCGCCCGGTTTCCTGGATGGGGTGGACAGGAAATTCAATGGGAATCCCGCCGGCGTCCCGAATCCCCTGCTTGACCCTTTCGGCCAATTCGATATGGATACGATTGCAGGGCACCAGATCAGAGCCGGTCTGGGCAATGCCGATGATGGGGCGATCCGACTGCAGCTCTTCCTGGGTAAGGCCGTAGTTGAGATAACGTTCCAGGTACAGGGCCGTCATGCCCGGGTCCTTAGGGTTGTTAAACCACTCGCGGCTGCGTAATTCGTGTTTTTTCTTGGTCATAAGTGACTCGACTTTACTACTCGTTAAACCTTCAGTGTTTGTTAGCGGTTCGGCCTCAGCGCTGCGCACATTGAGTTTTTGCGGCGTGAAAGGCCGCGATAAACTGCTCGGCGCTGGCCTGTATCGCCGTCAGGGCTTTACCGGGCTTGTACAGGGAAGAGCCGATCCCGAAACCGGTGATACCCGCTTGCAGATAAGCGCTCATATTGCCGTTATCGATACCGCCCACCGCCAGCAGCGGTGTGGGCGGCAGCACGGCGCATAGGGCCCTGACCGCCGCAGGTGTAACGATGTCGGCAGGAAAGAATTTGAGCGCGTCGGCGCCGGCTACGATCGCCGCAAAGGCTTCGCTGGGCGTGCAGCAGCCGGGCATGGAGACCATGCCCAGCGCCTTGGCCCTTCCAATTACCTCGCGATCGCAATTGGGGGAGACTATCAGTCTGCCGCCCGCGGCGTATACCTTCTCCACTTCCTCGGGTGTGGTGACTGTGCCGGCGCCGATCAGGGCCCTATCGCCATAGGCTGCGCTGATTTTCTCAATCGAATCAAAAGGCCGGGGAGAATTGAGGGGGACTTCGATGATGCAAAGACCCGACTCGAGCAAGGTCTCGGCGATCGCCAGCGACGCTTCGGGCGTGACGCCGCGCAGAATGGCAACCAGGGGGCAGTGATCGAGATAGGGGGCTAACATAGGTGATCCTTTTGCGGTAAAAGATTGTCTTCGGCCAGGGCACAGAGGCCCGTGACAATGGCGTGATCAGCATCGACAGTGATGACCGGGTAGCCGTAGGCGTCGGCTGCCCGCTGGTAAAGCGCCTGCAGTCGCGCATTGCCGACCACCAGCAGGGGAGCCGCGCTGGGGTAGAGAACGCTGGCGCCGGCCAATTCGTGGCCGATAAGCATGCCGGAGAGGTATGCGCTTAGTGAACCGCTTTGCCAGTCGCCGGTCAGCACCCGGGCGCGGGCGGAGAAAATATGGTGGAGGAAGCCGCCGTTTTGCCGGCTGTAGGCCACGCCTTGCAGAAAAGCATCTTCATCGACAGACTCCTCATGCTCCGCAGCGCCCTTCATTATGGCGGCAATGGAGCTGTGCTGTTTCAGCAGCGCAAACAGCTCACCGGTAAAGAAAGTGGAGAACTGTTCAATGCGCCCCATGTTCACCTGCACCCATTTGCTGTGTGTGCCGGGCAAACAGACGATGGCATCGGGCGTGTTGGTGAGGGCGAGGGCACCAAACACCTGCACCTCTTCGCCGCGCATCACATCGGGGGCGCCATTCGGACTGTGACCGCTGATACCGGGCACCAGTTGAAGGTTCACGCCCTTGACAGCGGGGAGTGCGCAGAGGCGGCGGCTGAGCTCCAGGCGGTCAACGGGGCAGGGGGCGTAAGGCGTTTCCCACCAGCCGCTGCGGCTACCGATCATGCCGGCCATGATCACCGGCAACCCGGGCCAGCGATCGAGCCAGGCACCACAGGCGGCCAGTAGAGTGGCCTCGAAATTCCCCTCGGTGTGGGTAAACACCCCCTTGGCATTGGCCACTCGATCGGCCAGGCGGCCTGCCTCATCAATCAAATAGGCACGAAAGGAGCTCGAACCCCAGTCCACGGCAATACACTTCATCAAACGCGCCCACCGTCGATAATTAAAGACTGGCCGGTGATCATGGCAGAGGCTGTGGAGGCCAGGAACAATGCCGAATTAGCCACATCCGCTTCGGAGATAGTGGTCTTCAGGCACTGTTGATCCAGGCACTCCTGTAGCGCTTCAGGTGTCACCCACAACCGCTTTTGGCGTTCGGTCATGACCCAACCGGGAATCAGACTATTGACGCGGATGTTGTGTGACCCCAGCTCTCGGGCCAGTGCCTTGGTGAGGCCCAGAATGCCCGCCTTGGCGGTCACATAGGCGGGATAGCCGCTCAGCCCCAGCAGGGCGGAGTTGGAGCCCACATTGATAATGCTGCCGCGGCCCTTGTCCTTCATACCCGCGACCACCGCTTGCGCCGTGAAAAAGTGGGGGCGCAGGTTGGTGTTGAGCGAGTTGTCCCAGTCCTCGGGGCTGAACGTTTCGAGGCTGTGGCGGGTGTCGCGGGCGGCATTGTTGATTAACACATCAGTGCTGCCGTGCCTGGCCTCTGCCGCGGCGATACAGGCCTTCAAATGTTCGATGTCGGTAATGTCACAGGGTTGGAAAAAGGGACGCACGCCATACTTGGCCTCGATGAGGTTGCAGCGTTGTTCGGCGTCCTCGCTGTCTAGCGAAACAAAGGCGACCTTGGCGCCTTGCTCGATAAAAGCTTCCACAAAGGCCGCCCCGATGCCCGAGCCGCCGCCCGTGATAAAGATTGCGGCGTCTTGGAGGTCGGTATAGGTACTGAGGGTCATGGGATTGTTCCTGCTTGATGAAGGGTTTGCCTGTCTGAGCAGTGGCTGCATTAAAAGTATGACTTATATTATAAATAAAGTATAGTGTGGACAAGTGCCGCAAGAGGCGTTTTGGTGGCTTGCTGCGCCAAATCAGAGGTGGACTATAAAAATGCGAGATGCAAAATTCCCGGTAACGTCGAGAAAATTCGGGGTGCTGTCGGATAAGCGAGAAGTGACCGAATACACGTTAAAAAATAGGCGGGGGATGACGGTTAAAGTCCTTGACTACGGCGGCATCATTACTGAACTGCACGTCCCGGACCGGAAGGGTTTCTACGGGGATGTGGTGCTGGGATTTGACAGCCTCGAACAATACGAACAGCGACATCCGTATTTCGGCGCCATTGTTGGCCGTTATGCCAATAGAGTTGCGGGGGGAAAGTTTACGGTAGACGGTGTCGAATATTCGCTAATACAAAATAGCGACGATCACCATCTCCATGGCGGGGAAGTGGGTTTCGACAAGGTGATCTGGCAGGCCAGTACTGGAGGCAATGAGGGTGAGACATTCATCAGGCTGTCTTACCTGAGTACCGATGGGGAAGAGGGATATCCGGGCAATTTGGCTGTGGAAGTAACCTATACCCTGAAGGAAGACAATGATCTGAAGGTGGGTTACCGGGCGGTTACCGATAAAAAAACCATCGTCAATCTTACCCAGCACACGTATTTTAATCTGTCGGCAGGAAAGCAGCGAGACATCCTCTCGCACGATTTGCAAATTAATGCGGATCGCATTTTGGAGTTGGATCGTTCGAATATACCTACCGGGCGCGTAATCGCAGTCGACGAATCCCCCTTTGATTTTCGCACCCTGAAACCCTTGGGACAGGAAATTGAATACCCCCACGAGCAGCTGCAAATTGGCAACGGATACGATCACCTGTGGGTGCTTGGCAGCGTCCCCTGTAATAAATTGTGTGGGGTGGCTGTGCTGCAAGACCGGCTAAGTGGCCGTAAACTGCAGGTAAGTACGACCGAACCCGGCCTGCAGCTCTATACCGCCAACCACTTTGACCCGGCGATTATTGGCAAGCAGAGCGTGCCTTATGGCCCGCGTGCCGGACTTTGTCTGGAAACGCAAAAGTTTCCCAATTCACCAAATCAACCGAATTTCCCAACGGCCTTATTGAACCCCGGAGAAGAGTTTTGCTCAGAAACCGTATTTAGCTTTTCAACGGTCTCTTGAAGGGGGTTGAGGCCCTATCGGACGTCCTTAGGCGGGCTCGCCAGCCAGTTCACTCACGGTCAGCGCCAGCGCCTCAATTTGCAGGTCTCTGCAGGCATTGCGCGCTGAATTGGCGTTACCCCGGACGATGGCGTCGTAAACTTTTTTGTGGGCCTTGTAGCTGGCGGTTTCAACCCCCTTGATACGGTTGGTGTAGCGGATACTGACCCGCAGGGCGGTTTCGATAAAACTGCGCAATTGCATATAAAAGGGGTTGCCACAGGCGGCTAGAATCCCCAAGTGAAAGGTGATGTCGGCTTCCAACGGATCGTCCAGGCCCTCTTCAGCCGCTTTCATGCGCGCCAGTGCTTCGCCGATCAACGCTATTTGGGTTGCGTCTTGCTTTTCGGCGGCCAGGGCCGCAGCCTCGGGTTCCACTGCGATGCGCAACTGGAGAAACTCCTTCAGCGTCTTGAGTGTGGGGGCGCCCCGCAAGATCCAGTTGAGCACATCGGGATCGAACAGATTCCACCGTTCCTGGGGCTGGATGCGGATACCCTGGCGTGGCCGCGAGGTGAGCAGGCCCTTTGCGGTCAGCATTTTCACTGCCTCGCGGGTGGCGCTCCGACTGATGTTGTACTGTTCGCACAGCTCCGCCTCGGAGGGTAATCCCTGCTCTGCCGTATATTTCCCTTGCACAATGGCGGCCCCCAAGGTATGAACGAGTTGTTGGGTTAGGTTGCGTCCAGACAGGTCTCGATCCATGGAAAAGCAGTCTCTATATGATTTATAAGTATTTATATGTTAAAACAGCGGGACCAAATAAACTAGTGTAAATCTATGGCCTCAGCTCATCGTATGGATGCCGGAATGAAGTAACAGGCCGGCGTAGCTGATTGTTTTAATTGGCCACCCAATCTGCTCTTTTTTGCCATCGCAAGACCTCAACGATCAAGGTATCGTTGGGGTTTTTCCCGTTATAGACACATAAGCAAATAAGCAGGAACCCCATGAGCGACGTCCTCTCTTACCAGGTTGAAAACGCTATTGCCCAGGTTACCTTCAATCGCCCTGACAAAATGAACGCCCTCAATATGGCACTGTTTGAGGCGTTGACAGAAGTGGGGGAGACCATCAAGGCGGATAACAGCATTCGCGCCGTCGTGCTCACCGGTGCCGGCAAAAGCTTTTGTGGCGGACTGGATATGTCGTTGTTTACAGGGGGCGCCGACTGGTCCCGGTTAGAGGAACGCACCCACGGGCTCACCAATATCTACCAGCAGGTGTCCTGGGTCTGGCACGAGATCCCAGTGCCGGTGATTGCGGCTATTCACGGTCATTGTCTGGGCGGTGGCCTGCAGATAGCCAGTGGTGCCGATATGCGTTTTGTCCACCCCGAGGCAAAGCTCAGCATCATGGAGATCAAATGGGGCCTGGTGCCGGATATGGCGGGTACACAGCTGTGGAGTCGCTATGTGCGTGAGGATATCCTGAGGGACCTCACCTATACCGGTCGTATCTTCAGTGGCGGGGAGGCCATGAGTTTCGGTTTTGCCACCCGCCTGTGTGACGACCCCCTGGCCGAAGCCCTGCAGGCCGCCGAGCAGATCGCGGGTAAAAACCCCCATGCTATCCGCGCCGGCAAGCGCCTGATTAACAGCCAATCGCAGGTGAGTTATGCCGAGGGCCTGCTGGCCGAGGCCATCGAACAAAAGGCCATTCTCGGCTCGCCTAACCAGATGGAAGCGGTGATGGCCAATATGGAGAAACGGGCCCCCAACTTTGCTGATCCTGAGGCCTGATCCCGGGAAAAACCCGAACCAAAGCGGGGGAGGCTAGCGACGCTATACTTAAGGGAGAGTCTCTTGAACGATAAGAGGTGATCCCTGGTGCATGCCTCCCACCATTTATCGGGCTTCTTTTGGCTGGCGCTGGTGCTGCTGTGCCTGATTGCGCTGTGTGCCTGTAGTTCCCATCCCGTATCTAAGGTACCCGCCAACCCGGCGTTGGAGCGGGTGTTGGCGGGACAGGCATTGCTGGCGACTGAAGAACTGCACTGGACCCTGCCCGATGACCGGGTGATGGCCCTTAATGACGATATGCATCGTTTCTTGGCAGCCTATGTTCCCGGCGGCAGCGACAAACAAAAACTGAGCGACCTGCTCTACGCCATTATGCACCAGGGGTTGCTGGGATTGACCTATAACCCCCATACCACATACACCGCCGCCGATACCTTCTTACACCAGCAGGGTAATTGCCTCTCATTTACCACCATGTTTATCGCCCTGGCTCGGGAGGTGGGTTTAAAGGCCTATTTTAACGAAGTGGATGTGCCCCCGGTGTGGGACTTGCAAAGCGAGAGCACCTATGTGGTGTTCAAGCATATCAATGCCGTGGTCAATGTAGGCAGAGAGCGCAAAGTGGTGGACTTGAACCTGGAAAACTACGATGTGGATTACCAACAGCGGAAACTGCCGGACCGCCAAGCGGAAGCCCAATACTACAATAACCGCAGTATGGAACATCTGTATGCGCGCAACAGTCGCGAGGCGTTTCGCTATCTGCGCAAGGCGATTGAGCTGGCGCCGGAGCTGGATTACCTGTGGAGCAACCTGGGTACCATCTATCGCCGTGAGGGGTTGTTGGCAGAAGCGGAAATCGCCTTTCACCAGGCGTTACGCCTAAACCCCCGCAGTCGGCTGGCGGCCAGTAACCTCGGCCGGCTCTATAAGCAGCTGGGAAATGACCGGCGGGCCGCGGAATATGAACAGCTGGTTGAGCGTTTCCGCCTGAAAAATCCCTACTACCGCTACCACCTGGCCCAAACTGCAGTGGCGGAAAAAGATTATCGAACCGCGTTAAAGCATATCCGTGCGGCTATCAACGCCGAAGACCGGGACCACCGCTTTCACTTCCTGGCGGCCAATATCTACTATGCGCTGGATTTGCCAGAACAGGGTAGGGCGAGCTTGCAACGGGCGGCCAAGGTTACCCAAAACAGTGAAACCCAAGGTCGCTACCGCCGCAAGCTGAATAAATTGCTGGCCCTGCATTAATCCTCGTAAAAGCGCACCTCCGGTTGATAAACGTGCGGGGCTCTGAGTAGTAGTGGTCACCCCTGGCAACATGCATCGCAATTACTCAACGGTAATCGTGATCTTCTCTGACAGTACGGGAGGGTTGTGGGGTTTATGGCCTGCGTCACCCAACAGCAACTGCAGGGTATGCTTGCCGGGGGACAACTCCAGGGTCACTTCTGTCTGTCCTCCGCCAAAGTGTCTGTGATTGCTGTCATTGGGAATGGGCATGCTCAGGTCGGGCAATTTGGACAGGTCGATCAGCAAGTGGTGATGCCCTGTATTGTCTCTGTCCACCCCTGACGGCGCAACACCCATGCCTTTGAGCCCAAACCTGATGGTCACCGGGTTTTTGACGGTGGCGCCATCGGCAGGCGAGATGATATAGGCCTTGGCTTTCTCTGCGGCCCAAGTGGCGGGTACGAAGGCAGCGACAATCAGGGGTAGGGCGGCGACAATCAGGCGTAGGGTGGCTATCCACTTTTTCATGGCATTATCCTTGGTTCTTTGCACATTTTGGGCGCTTTCGGCAATCGGCTTCCCGTTGCCTTTTAGATGGTCCCTTAATGGTAGTGTAACTTTTCCCCTTTGTGTGAATTTGGCTGCGGCAGCGATGGAACAAAATAGTACTAAATCAGTCCCATTAATAAGAGGAGCGTCCAACATGCTACGAATTGCCAAATTAACCGACTACGGTACGGTACTGCTGATTGAGATGGCTCGCCGCCCTGAAAAGACATACAGCGCTGCGGCGCTGGCCAGCAGGCTGCACATCCCGGAGCCCACTGTTGCCAAGTTGCTGAAGCAATTGACGGCGGGAGGCATTCTGCGTTCTCGTCGGGGTAAAGGTGGAGGCTATATGCTGCAGGTGGGCCCGGAGGAGATCACCTTGGCCCAAGTGTTGACCGTGCTGGAGGGACCTATGGCTGTGACCGAGTGCAGTGCTGGCCCGGGTCTCTGTCATCTGGAGGGTGATTGCGCGATACGTCACAACTGGCAGCAGATCAATCGGGCTATTTATGAGGGGCTCAATCAGTTGACTCTGGCGGCAATGAGCCGGCCTCTGGTGCGAGACAAACCCCTGTTTTGGCAGACGGAGTAATTCTATGGCCACTAACACAGATTCCCTCGAACGACTGATCGATGCGGGTTACCCCCACGGTTTCGTGACCGATATCGATACTGACAGTGTGCCTGCGGGGTTGAACGAGGCCATTATTGAGCTGATTTCGGCGAAAAAATGCGAGCCGGACTTTATGCTGGAGTGGCGTCTCAAGGCCTACCGACACTGGCTGACGCAAGCGGCGGAAGAGCCGCGTTGGGCCCATGTCAGCTTTCCTCCCATCGATTACCAAAAGATCGTTTATTACGCCGCGCCTCGTTCAAGTAACGGGAAACCCAAGAGTCTGGAGGATGTAGATCCGCAGCTGCTCGCAACCTATGAGAAGCTCGGGATACCGTTGCATGAGCGGGCGGCGCTGGCTGGTGTCGCTGTGGACGCGGTTTTCGATAGTGTTTCAGTGGCCACCACTTTCAAAGAAAAACTGGCCGAGGCCGGGGTCATCTTCTGCTCTTTTTCCGAAGCCGTGCAGCAGTATCCGGACCTGGTGCAGCGCTACCTGGGCAGTGTGGTGCCCTATACGGACAACTTTTTCGCATCACTGAATTCAGCGGTGTTCAGTGATGGTTCGTTTTGTTATGTGCCCGAGGGTGTGCGCTGCCCGATGGAGTTGTCCACCTATTTCCGTATTAATGCGCGTAATACCGGCCAGTTCGAGCGCACCCTGATCATTGCCGAACCGGGCAGCTACGTCAGTTACCTGGAGGGTTGTACCGCACCGATGCGCGATGAAAACCAACTCCATGCGGCGGTGGTGGAACTGATCGCTCTGGACGATGCCGAGATCAAGTATTCAACGGTGCAGAACTGGTACCCCGGCGATCGCGAAGGCCGTGGCGGTATCTACAACTTTGTCACCAAACGAGGGCTCTGCAAGGGCACTCGCTCCCATATCTCCTGGACCCAGGTCGAAACCGGTTCCGCCATTACCTGGAAGTACCCCAGCGTGATCTTGCGCGGCGATCAGAGTATTGGCGAGTTCTATTCCGTGGCTCTCACCAACAACCGTCAACAGGCCGATACCGGCACCAAGATGATTCACTTGGGCCGCGACACTCGCAGCACCATTATTTCCAAAGGGATATCTGCCGGGCAAGGTCAAAACAGCTACCGCGGGCTGGTGCGTGTCAGCCCCAAAGCGGACAACGCCCGCAACTACACCCAGTGTGACTCGCTGTTGCTGAGCCAGGGTTGTGGTGCCCACACCTACCCTTACATTGAGGTGAAAAACCCGACCGCCCGCACCGAGCACGAGGCCACCACCACCCGCATTGGCGAAGACCAGTTGTTTTACTGTCGGCAACGGGGGATTGATCCGGAGGCCGCCGTCTCCATGATTGTCAACGGATTCTGTCGCGATGTGTTCCACAAATTGCCAATGGAATTTGCCGTGGAAGCGCAAAAGCTGCTGGAGGTGAGTTTGGAAAATGCTGTCGGCTAGTGGAACAAGCTGGACGACGGCGCAGTTACGGTGGGAGTTGAGCCATGCTGAGCATTCGCAACCTGTGGGCGAGCGTCAATGACTCCGACATCCTCAAAGGGCTGAGTCTGGAGGTGGGTGTCGGCGAGGTGCACGCGGTGATGGGGCCCAACGGCTCTGGAAAAAGCACCTTGGCCCGCGTATTGGCCGGACGGGAGGAATATACGGTGCGCGCCGATACCCTGACCTACTGTGGTCACGACTTACTGTCCATGAGCCCGGAAGAGCGCGCGCGGGAAGGCATTTTTATGGCGTTTCAGTACCCGGTGGAGATCCCCGGCGTGAGCAATATTCAATTGCTCAAAACCGCTTACAACAGCCTGCGCAAGCACCGTCATGAACCGACGCTCGATGCGGTGGATTTCCTCGCCATGGTCAAGGCGTGTCTCAAGCAGGTAGGTATGGAAGCCGGCTTTTTGCAGCGCGCGGTCAATGCTGATTTCTCCGGTGGTGAAAAGAAGCGCAACGAGATTTTGCAGATGCTGGTTCTCGAACCGCGGCTCGCCATTCTCGATGAGACCGACTCGGGCCTCGATATCGACGCCCTGCGTATCGTTGCTGAAGGCATCAACAGCTTGCGGAGTCCGGAGCGTGCGATTGTGCTGGTGACCCACTACCAGCGGTTGCTCAATTACGTGGTGCCGGACTGTGTGCATATTCTGGCAGAGGGGCGTATCCGGCGCTCGGGAGGCCCTGAGCTGGCTTGCCTGCTGGAGGAGAAAGGGTACGGCTGGATCGCTGCCGAGGACGACTCGACGGTGGGAGGAACGGCGTGAAACGCGGCGAAAATACGTTTTCCCTGCGGGATATTGCAACCGGCTTTGGGTGTTGTCAGCAACATCTGTCGGGAGCGAAGCTCGATTGGCTGCAAAATTATCGCGAGGCCGCGCTGGCACAGTTAAGGCAGGAGGGATTGCCCTGGCGTAAGACCGAGGACTGGAAATACACGAGTGTGCGTGCACTAATGACCCGGGAATTTGCACTGGCGTTGACGCCGATCGCTGTCAGGCCAGAGCGGATGCCAACGCTACCCGATGTGGAACATCGAGCGGTCATGATCAACGGCTGTTTCAGCTATTCGCTGTCCCAACTCAAAACGCTGCCGCCAGGTCTGAGCGTCAGTAGTCTGGCCGCTGCATTGGTCAGCCATCCCCAGGTATTGCAAGACCGTGTTGGGGCTACAGCCGTGCTCGAACGCCACCCGTTTGCAGCGTTAAATAGCGCCTTTTTTCACGATGGCCTGGTGATCGAAGTGGCATCTGGTGTGCGGGTGACAGAACCCTTGTTTATTCTGGGGTGGAGCGGGGGTGTTCCCTGCCGGCTTACCCAACCTCGGCTGCTGATCGACCTGGGAAAAGGGGCAGAGCTGACATTGATGGAACACTATGCCGGCGATGGTGTCGGCCATTTTAATAATCAGCTTGCCGAAATCAGTCTGGGGGAGAATGCACAGCTGACACACGTGACGCTGCACCAAGCCGCTGGCGATCACCTGATCCACGGCACGCATGTGCGTTGCGGCAGGGGCAGCCGATATCGGGCCTGGAATATTGATCTCGACGGGGTCTTGTTGCGTAACGATTTGGCAGTGAGGTTAGCAGAGCGCGGCGCCGAGTGCAGTCTCGATGGTCTCTTTCTGGTGGGAGAAAGTAGGCACGTGGACAATCATATCCGTATCGATCATCAAGCAATAGCATGCCGAAGCCGTGTCTTCTATAAGGGCCTCTTGGGTAAAGGGGGACGGGGTGTTTTCAACGGCAAGGTGATTGTGCACCCGGAGGGCCAGCAAACCGATGCTCGCCAGGTCAATTGCAACCTGTTGCTAGCCCGCGATGTGGAGATTGACAGCAAACCGGAACTGGAAATTTATGCCGACGATGTAAAATGCAGCCACGGCAGCACAGCCGGGGAGCTCGATAACGATTCCCTGTTTTATCTGCGTTCCCGCGGAATCAGTTTGCCGCGGGCGCGAACATTGCTGGCAGAGGCGTTCGCCCGAGAAATCATTGACCGCATGAAAGTGAGCATTGAAGACGGGAAAATGCTGTGTCATTGGGTGACCGCGAAGTTGACGCCGCAGTTGCATCAGTTGGCAAACCGCGAGGTAACCCTATGACCAGTTTAAGTGTCGATGAACGTATCTCCCAGTGCGGTCATGGGGAAACCCTGAACAGCGACTGCGAGCGGTTCCTCGCTGCCCGTAAGGAGTTTCCCGCCCTGAATCAGACAGTAGCGGGTCAACCGTTGGTCTACCTGGACAATGCGGCTACCACGCAAAAACCGCAACAAGTGATCGAGCGACTGGTACACTACTACCAGCGGGATAACGCCAATGTTCACCGCGGTGTACACACGTTGAGTGAGCGGGCCACCAAGGCTTACGAGGAGGCCAGGGATAGCTTGCGGGCCTTTATTAACGCCCGCGCCTGCGAGGAGATTGTATTCTTGCGCGGCGCCACCGAAGCGATAAACCTGGTGGCCCAGAGTTACCTGCGGCCGCGGCTCGGCATCGATGACGAGATCCTGATTACGGCCATGGAGCACCACTCCAACATTGTGCCTTGGCAGTTGGTCGCTCAACAGACGGGTGCCCGATTGTGTGTGGCGCCGATCAATGATGCTGGCGAGTTGCTATTGGAGTCTTTTAAGGCGCAATTGTGCGCGCGCACACGCTTGGTGGCCGTAACCCAGATATCTAACGCCCTGGGTACCATCAATCCGATTGCGGAAATTGTCCGTCTGTCCCACGCCAGAGGGGTACCGGTGCTGGTGGATGGCGCTCAGGCCGTCGGACATATGCCGGTCGATGTGCAGGCGCTGGACTGTGATTTCTACGTTTTATCCGGGCACAAGATGTATGGTCCCACCGGTATTGGTGCGCTCTATGGGCGCCAGGCATTGCTGGAAGGGATGCCACCGTGGCAGGGGGGGGGTGAGATGATCCGGCGTGTCACCTTTGAAACCACCGAGTATAACGAACTGCCGCACCGGTTTGAGGCGGGCACACCCGATATCGCTGGCGCTATCGGACTCGGTGCGGCGATCGGTTATTTACGCGGATTGAAAATGGACGCTATCGGCCGCTACGAACAGGGGCTACTGGCATACGCCACCGGGGCGCTCGGCGAGGTGGAGGGCCTGCGGCTGATCGGCACGGCGCAGTGTAAGGCCGGTATCCTCTCCTTTGTGCTGGATGGGGTGCATTCCCACGATATCAGTACCTTCCTGGATAAAGCAGGCATTGCCGTGCGCGCCGGGCACCACTGTGCCATGCCCGTGATGGACCGCTTTGGCGTGCCAGCCACCACGCGCGCCTCGTTGGCACTCTACAACACCCCCGCTGATATAGATGCTTTGGTGCTCGGATTGAAGCAGGTGAGGGCATTTTTCGATGGACGCTGAACTGCGGGAACTCTACCAGGAGTTGATTATCGACCACGCTCGGCATCCGAGAAACTTTGCGTTATTGGCTGACCACACCCACAGCCAGGAAGGCTACAACCCGTTGTGTGGCGACAAGCTGATGCTGTATCTGCGTGTGCAAGACGAGGTGATTCAAGATATCTCGTTTATCGGTGAAGGCTGTGCCATCTCTATGGCCTCAGCGTCGCTGATGACGGAGCAGTTGAAGGGCAAGCCTACAACCGAAGCCCTGGCGCTGTTTGTACCAATGCATCAATTGATGACGACTGGCGGTGTGACTGAGGCTGAGCAGCAAGCACTCGGCAAGTTGACAGTGCTTGGGGGGGTGAGTGAATTTCCTGCCCGCGTCAAATGCGCCACCCTGGCCTGGCACACCCTCAAAGGCGCGTTGAGCGGCACAGCAGACCGTGTTACCACGGAATAGGGCATATCGGGATGAGGTGGAGGCTATGACGGTGAAATCGATAAAACTGCGAACCGCTTGTGATGCTGTCTTGGTACCGCAAGGGGTACCTGTCTTGCTTGAGAGCGGCACCGAAGTTAACGTTGTTCAGTCTCTCGGCGGAAATGTCACAGTCAACTACAATGGTAACTTGTTCCAGATCGCGGCTCGGGACGCCCATGCGTTGGGAGAGGAATACTCGCGACCGGTGTTATCACTGGACAGTGATGCAACAGCGGAAGATTGGGTTTGGGCCTGCCTACGCACTTGCTACGACCCGGAAATCCCGATCAATATAGTGGATCTGGGGCTGGTGTATGATTGCCGTTTGTCTGAATTGGTGAGTGGAGGCACCCGAGTGGATGTGCGTATGACGCTGACGGCACCTGGCTGCGGCATGGGAGCCGTGATTGCCGAGGAGATCAAGCAGAGACTGGAGAGTCTGGAGCAGATCACTGTGGCCAATATCGAAATCGTTTTCGACCCACCTTGGTGTGTTGAGCGGATGTCCGAAGCCGCAAAGCTTGAGTTGGGGCTTTGGTAGGTATCGATAGTGAAAAGCGCGAGGGCCGCTTAACGTGTGCCCATCGCGACACTCTCCTGGTCACTCTATGGGCTCCGCCATTTTGTTGATCCCAACCCGAGCGATCAGTTGCGCATAAGCATCAGTTTTAACCTCATGTTTTCTATCTATGTCGAATCGATGAGCAAGCCGCTCTGGTAGAAGAGTGGCGGTCGGCCCGGTCGGCTTGGTGTCTTTTTATAAAGAAATATGCTAAAAGTCACCAATATTTCCGCACATTCAACTATAAGGTTCCTCCGGTTTGTGTTCTTGTTTGCGTTGTGACCCCCGTTGAAGGAAACTGTCGGTGGAGGAGAGAATGATCTGCACAGAAAATAATATCCAGTCCGACTTTTAAGCCGACTGGTGTAAACGGGGTTTTATATAGATGCTGGTCTGTAGTGTTTGCTCCGTCCCTTTGGGCATAGGCTGCGCCAGTCTTGACCCACTCCTCTTCACGGTCTTAACTGAATATAACAGGTGGTCACAAAAACAATTGATACAGTGTGGCAACCCTTGGGAGAATAACCATGAAAGAAAAACACCATCATTCAACCTGGCCCGAAGCCGCAGCTGATCTGTTTGATCTATTGACAGGTCGCAAGGCCGAAATAACTTACCAGCTTGATAATCTCGAGGTTTATGTCCCTCTTGAATCGGGGTCGGAGACAGAGCACGCAGTATGGAAGCTCAATGGTTCGATAAAAGTTTCCGCCCGCGAAGACTCCTAGCAGGCGAGCCACCCCGGTTCTCGTTGGACATCAACGGTGTAATACGCGCGGTCTTTGAGGATGAAACAATTTTGGTCACCGCAAACCGTGACACTCTCGTCGTTGACTTACCACGGCTGCGTCTTGCGCTAAAAGTCTTGAAGGGTGCAGGGGATCGAGCATCGCGAATAAGAGCGATTCGGTGTGCTGATGCCGTTTTACGCTGCTCGGCCCAGTGTCTGCATGTTCGGATAGCCAACAGAACTGTCGCTCGGCTTGGCGAGGGAGTTCACCCAGGGTTGTTCTCACGGGGGCTTGCCAGGCTAGTTGGTCTGGGTCCCTTGGACACAAAACCCGCTCTTGTCACGGCTCGAATCTAGGAAACCAGGAGCTTGCCACTCTCTTCCCCCTTCACCTTGAAATAGCGGTGGTCGGGTGAGAACCAGCAAATACTTTCAGAGATGGAAGCCTATATTGCCCTTATGGAAAGAGTGTGGGTCTTGAAACCTTTGGCATGGTTCATTGGCCTTCCCCTGATTCGTCCGTTGGTTAGCCGAATTTATCACTGGTGGGTTGAGCGTACTTCGACTCGCCGGACGACTATAACGCCAAATTCGATAGCCATAAAGGGCTTCTCTATTTATATCCCGCAGCACCTATTTTTCTTTCAGAAAATTGTTGGGCGTCTTTGAGGGCGGTTTTAATAGTTATTTTACCCCGCAAAGTCTGGTTGATTTTATTGCCGACATATACGCCCAAAGCCGGAAATTCTGGAATTGAGATATATTGAACGCCTGTGTTGGGGCTTGGCTGTAGTGTGGCATTTTTAGGTTCGCTTTTCTCGATAACATTTAAGACAAAACTCGCGAAAGGGGCGACAGAAACATACTCCTTGTTGTAATACGTTGAATATCTCGTCCCCGGAGGAGCCGCTACCCAGCCTTCTTCTTTTTCTACAGCTTTGATGTAATCCTTAGATGTGGCCCAGAAGATGAACTGAAGTGCTTCTGTTGGCAACTTGGATGCAGAGGGTACAGCAAGCGCCCAAATCCACAGCCATCGCGAACCCTTCGGGGTGATGCTGACGGGGGCTGGTGCAAACCCAAGTGAGTCGGCCACATTGGCGGTTTGTCCGCCAAAGGTAACCTCTATGCTCTGCCTTTTTACGCCGAGAGCTCGATGACTTTCTATCGCAAGGACCTGTTTGAAAAGAACGGCCTGACAATGCCTCATCAGCCGACATGGGACCAGGTTAAATCTTTTGCCCAAACACTGCATAAGCCCGATCAAGGGCAGTATGGCATCTGTCTTCGCGGCAAGGCGGGTTGGGGTGAAAACATGGCATTGCTCACTACCATGTCCAATGCTTTCGGTGCACGTTGGTTTGACGAGGACTGGAAACCCGAGTTTACGGGAGCGGAGTGGACAGCGACGGTGAATTTCTATGTCGATCTGCTCAGCAAGTACGGACCTCCCGGGGCCTCTTCTAGCGGCTTCAATGAGAATCTGGCACAGTTTAACAGTGGAAGATGTGGGATGTGGATGGACGCCACCGTGGCAGGTTCTTTTGTGACCGATAAGTTCCAGAGCAAAGTGGCTGACCAGGTGGGCTTCGCACTGGCGCCCAAACAGATTACTGCCAAGGGCGCCGGATGGCTCTGGTCCTGGGCACTGGCGGTACCGGTCAGTTCCGATGCCAAAGAGGCTGCAAAAGCGTTCGTTACCTGGGCGACGTCGAAGGAATACAGCCAGCTGGTAGTGAAAACCAGCGGTATTGCCAATATGCCCCCTGGAACGCGTGCATCTACCTATGACAATGCCGAGTCTATGGAAGCGGCGCCTTTTGCCGCGAAAACACTTGAGTCCATGGGCAACGCGAATCCTAACGACGCTACGCTGAAGCCTACGCCCTATGTGGGAGTCCAATTTGCGGCGATTCCCGAGTTTCAATCAATTGCCACTCAGGTCGGTAAATTGATTTCCGGAGCCTTAGCCGGTTCGATGACGGTGGATCAAGCCCTGAATGGCGCACAAAGAATTACGGTGTGTGAGATGAAGCGTGCTCGCTATTACGCCAACAAATAGCGGTGCCACAGAGTTACTAAATCCTAAAAAGTAATTCATCAACCTGGTGTTCGCCTCAAAGGCTGCTAGAAGCAGCCTTTGAGGTACCAAGCGGACAGATCTTTCTGGACAACAAAGAGATCACTGAGCTACCACCGGCCAAGCGTGATCTGGCAATGGTGATTCAAAGCTATGCACTGTACCCACATATGTCAGTGCGCAAAAATATGTCCTTTGCACTGGAGTTAGCGGGTCAGGACAAAGACCAGATCGAGACCAAGGTGGCCGAGGCAGCACGTATTCTGGAGCTTGGGCCGCTGTTGGACCGTAAACCCAAAGACCTGTCCGGTGGCCAGCGTCAACGGGTGGCGATCGGCCGTTCTATCGTCCGGCACCCCAAAGTCTTTCTGTTCGCTGAGCCGCTTTCCAATTTGGACGCAGCGCTTCGTGTGCAGATGCGTTTGGAACTGGCGCGACTTCATCACGATCTTGAGGCAACGATGATTTACGTAACCCAGGACCAGGTAGAAGCGATGACTCTCGCCGATAAGGTGGTGGTGCTCAATCAAGGACGGATCGAACAGGTTGGCTCTCCCATGGAGCTTTATCATCATCCTGGCAACCAGTTTGTGGCCGGATTTTTGGGGATGCCCAAGATGAGCTTTTTGCCTGCTCAGGTCCTCGCCGGTGACCAGTCTGGCGTCAAGATCGAGCTGGCTTCGGAATCCCAGGTTCACTTGCCGGTTTCCAGTGAGGCTGTTACCAGCGGGAGTTCGGTGACGCTCGGTGTGAGGCCTGAACATATCCAGGTCACCGGAAAACGAGAGGGCACTTTCCAGGGACGACTAGATGTGGCAGAGCATTTGGGTAGTGATACCTATTGCTACGTGAAAACCGATGCCAAGGAAAATTTGACCGTACGCACACCGGGGGACTTTCAGGGTGTTTACGGCGATACTGTCGGCCTGAACCTGGATCTGTCCCAATGCCACCTATTTGATGCCCATGGACAGGTTATTCACAAGCTTAGCCGCTCAGCGGCCTAACGTTTAAAACGTTCCCGGCTGTCCTGCGACATAACGAGCGATTTGAAGAGTTCCTGGATGCTGAGTGCAAAGACACCGGCAAGCCTCACAAGATTGCCTCTCACATTGATATTCCACGCGGTGCCGCTAACTTTAAGGCCTTCACCGAAACGCTGGTTAACCACCCAACCGAATCTTTTAAGTTGGATACCCCGGATGGCCGCTCCGCGCTGAATTATGGTCACCGTACCCCTAAGTGTTGTGGTCAAGTAAATCTGTACAACTCCATGAATCTTATGCCGCCTTTTCTGCCGCGACTGGGCTCAAATAATTATTGTAACTGTGTCCTCGGTAATGATTGTAGTGCTGGATGTACTGCATAATATCTTTTTCCGCCGCTGAGTAACTTGTGTAGCCGGATCTCAAGGTCTGCGCTTTGAAAGAATGAATCCAACCGCGGGAGAAATTCAGTGACCGGCAATGGGGGGAGTGATCTCGGAGGATCTGGAACGGTTACTTTTCCCTAGCCGCTACTGCAAGTTAACAAGGAATCCCATGAAACCTGTTGATGTAAAGCTATTTTTTAACTTTCTTAGCCCTTATTGTTATCTGGCATCGAAAACGCTATTCAAAATATTTGATGACTATAATACTAAGCTGGTGTGGCACCCCCGGGGTGGTTGGTCCGGGCGTTCGAATCCGGAGCGGGCCAAGCTCAAGGTGCCCTTGACGCGTCAGGATGTTGCCCGCATCGCACGTAAAATGGGTATTCCTCTTACACCGCCCCCTCTGACTACTGAGCCTACCAAGGCGGGAGCCGGTTCACTACTTGCCGAGCGAAAAGGGTTGCTGCGTCCTTATCTGGTGGCTTGGGAAAATAACCAGTGGCCAAGTGATAGAGGGCATGGCAAGCGGGGCGGACATTATTCCGGCAGTATTGTATTTTACCGGACTGAAAAGAGCGCACCTGTTTCCCATTTACCCTGCAGTAATCAAAGAGATATTGCTGCAGGCACCTAAAATCCGCGCCAGAGCATTCGCCAGTCGCCACCATGTCAACCAAAGGTAACGAGAAATGGTGTCAGGTCGTGTGCCATCAGAGTGCTACGCTGTGCCCAACACGCCCTTTGGCAGCCAAATGTTTCGTGAACATCAAAATCACATCGTGGCTGGCATTAGAAAATCCATTCTAAGAGGTAGTGTAGGGGTGTTACCCCTATTAACGCTAAAATCGGTAAGCTGAGCAGAAGTGGCAGCCATGCTCGACGAGGGAGAGGGGATACCGGTGGTTCCAGTAAAGCCTTGACTCGCTGTTCGGTGGCTGTGCCGGAGAAACCGCTGAGCGCTATCCCGGTCATCTGGCGACTGATGCGTGCCATCCTCAGTAGACTGTCAGCCACAAGCAAGCGATCTCCGCAATGAGAGGCAGCGACCCGGTCACAGCACTGTTCCTGCCAGAGGCTCAGCTGGGCTAATAGTTGGCGGCGGTTGTGGCGGGGAAAGCACACGGTGCCCAGTCGTGCTGCCAGCAGGCGCAGGTTATCTCCTCGCCGTGCGTGGGCCTGCTCGTGACTGAGAATCACTTCCTGAGCTGGTTTTTCCATCTTTGTCAGGAGCCCGCTTGAGAGGAAGATCCGAGGGCGCCACAGTCCGAGAGTAAAGGCGATGGGGGAGGGGTGCTCCAATAAGAAGAACCCTTCGCAAGGGCGCGCCATAGTACGCCAGTGCCGGGCTTCCCGGTGGTCGAGCCATATCAGGCGCCCCAGCACCAGGGCAATCACAGTGCTTAAACCGGCAACCACTATCACACTCCCCCACATTCGCTGTTCGCTCTGCCAAACTGGACCATGAGGGCTGCAAACAGCTTGGTGGCAGTGGGCGTCAATGAGGGGAAAGCCGGGTACCAACAGTACGGTGACTACTATCAGACTGAATAGAGCTGGCAGCAGGGCCACCACCAGAGCAAGGAGACTGCTGAACTCCGGTATTACCGGGGGCAGTTGCGTGGATAAACGCTGCCAGTAAAACGCGACGAGACGTGAGGCGAGCACAAACGACAGCAGAAATACCAGCCCGGCGAGTGCGCAGGTTCCCAGCGAGCCGTTCAATCTTGTTCCTCCTGTTGGCGACGACGCTGGGCTACCAACTCTTCCAGCTGGTTTAGGGAGGTCTCGTCAATTTGTTCCGCATAATCCACAAAACTGGACAGTATCGGTTCCAGTTGACCGCCACCCAGCTGACGAACCACATCGTTAATCATGCTGCCGAGCAACTCGCGACGTTGCAACCGGGCCTGATAGCGGTAGGCGTGACTGATTTTTTGCCGATTGACCAAACCTTTGCGGAACAAGCGCTCAAGGGTGGACTGTACAGTGCTGAGGCTGACACGTCGCTGTCCCTGTAGATAGTGGTGCAGTGACTGGGCATCATTTTCACCACCTCGCCACAGGCATTCGAGGATCGCGATTTCCAATTTACCCAGCTGGGTTGTAGTTTTTACCATCAGTTTTCCTGTTTTGCGGTGTAAAAAACCGATTGGCGGTCGGTTTTTCGATGCTTCGATATTGATGGCGCGGCTAACTGTAAATTTTTCTTAAGTTTTTGTTTTATAAGCACTTTTCTATTGCAGCGAACGGATTACTGACCTTAAACTGATACTGTTCCCAAGCATAATGAAAGCGCCCCGCTGGAGCAACTGAAAAAATACCCCTCTGGAGATATATGTGATGAAAACACTGCTCGGCTGTAGTTTCGGCCTAATCGCTTTTATAGCCCAAGCCGACAATCAACAAGAGGAGATCACCGTCTACGGGCGCCAAGTCAACCTTGTGGGAGAGGCCGTTTCTGCCTCGCAAGGGCTGATCAGTCAGGAAGAGTTGAGGCTGCGGCCACTCCTGCGCACCGGTGAGGTACTTGAAACTGTGCCCGGGATGGTGGCCACTCAACACAGTGGCACTGGCAAGGCTAACCAGTATTTCCTCCGGGGTTTCAATCTGGACCATGGCACCGACTTTGCCACCACGTTCGACCGTATGCCGCTGAATATGCGCACTCACGGCCACGGTCAGGGTTACACAGACCTCAACTTTGTCATCCCCGAGCTGGTGCAGCAGATCGAATACAAAAAAGGTCCCTACTTCGCCGAGGTAGGGGATTTTTCCGGGGCCGGCAGCGCCCATATGTACAGTTTCAGCAATCTTGAGCACGGACTGCTGCACGCAGGTCTCGGTGAAGATCAATTCTACCGAATACTGGTCATGGACAGCGTTGCGTCCGGCAGCGGCGAGTTGCTCTACGCAGTTGAAGCGAACCGCTATGAGGGCCCCTGGCGCGATATTGATGAAGATCTGGATAAGCTTAATTTCGTGTTAAAGCACAGCTGGAAGCTTGGCGACAGCAAACTCTCTATGATGTTGATGGGTTACGACAATAGTTGGAACAGCGCCGACCAGATTCCCCGACGGGCAGTGGCCAGCGGGTTGATCGATGAACTGGGTTCGCTGGATAGCAGTGTTGGCGGTGAATCCGATCGCCACAGTCTCAGTCTCAACTGGGAGGCGAAGCAGTGGCAGATGACCGCCTATGCCATCCGCTACGACATGAACCTGTGGTCCAACTTTACCTATTTTCTCGATGACCCGCTTAATGGAGATCAGTTTGAACAGGTGGATGACCGTTGGATCTATGGCGGCAATTTTAGCCACCGTTTTGACGGCCAGCTGGCAAACCGGGCCATGAAAAATACTGTGGGCATAGACATCCGCTACGATGAGATCAACAATGTGGCCCTCTACCGCACTCGTGAACGGCAACGCATAGGAGTCGTCCGCAGTGACGCTGTAGAGGAACTCAGCGTTGGCCTCTACTGGCAAAATGAGCTGCGTCTCACTGATAAACTGCGGAGTGTGTTTGCCCTGCGGTATGACTACTATGACTTTGAGGTGCGATCCCGTGACGGCGTAAATACCGCAGGTATCGACCTCACCGGCAACAGTGGCAACGCCAACGATGACCTGCTTACGGGAAAAGCGAGTTTGAGCTACACCATCAATCGGCATTGGGAGGTGTATGGGGCCGCAGGTCAGGGTTTTCACTCCAACGATGCCCGCGGCACCACCATTAAGGTCGATCCGGTCAGCGGTGACGACATTAGCGCGGTAGATCCATTGGTGAAAGCCAAAGGGGCGGAGCTGGGGCTGCGGACTTTTTGGGGTGACCGCCTAAACGCGTCAGTGGCGCTGTGGTATCTTGACCTAGACAGCGAGTTACTCTTTGTAGGAGACGCTGGCAACACTGAACCCAGTCGTGAGAGTGACCGCCAGGGCATTGAGATCACCGCCTACTACCGGTTTAATGAAATCTGGACGCTGGATCTGGAATACGCCTACTCGGATGCCGAGTTCAGCGAGGCCGAACCCGGCGATCCGCTGTTGGGTGATGAAATTCCAGGCGCCCTCGACACTGTTGCCAGCGTTGGGCTTAGCAGCCAATTCAAAAGTGGATGGCTTGGCAGTGTGCGGGTTCGCCACTTCGGTAAGCGCCCACTGGAAGAAAACGGTGAGATTACATCCGACAGCTCAACCATCGTTAACCTAAGGGTTGGTTACCAGTGGCAAAAGGTCAAGCTCACGATGGACATCCTTAACCTGTTCGACAGCGACGATCGCGATATTGACTATTTTTACGCGTCACAACTATCTGGTGAGGTGGCGCCGGTGGAGGACATTCACTTCCATGTGATGGAACCACGAACTGTGCGGGTTTATGTGAATTACGAGTATTAAGTTCGGCCGCGAATGCAGTGTGTCGGCCACCCAGTCGAACCGGAATGATTGAAAAGTGGACAACTCGGCCATCGAGTTATTTAAGGCAGTTAACTAAAGTAAAGCGACGTAGCGATTCATTCATTTAACGGTCTAACGCCGCGGTGATAAGGAAACTGCCTAACCTCTCTTCAAGAAACTTCTAGAGCACTGGAAGAAGGGTATGCAGGACCTATAGGGGCAATGGGTTTACCAGGCCCGGTCCCGATTGACACTGAAGGCGGCCTCAATCGTCTGCCAATCTTCGCTTGTCAGGTGTTTCTCCGCAAGCGGGAGGACGAGGTCTTCCTCCTGGCGCATGTGTTCAAAATGAAACTCGGCATAATCCCTGAGGGCCTTGTCAAAGGCATCGACATTGCCAGATTCACGATACTTCTCCAGTTGCAGACGCAACCTGTTCAGGAATTCCACGCCTTGCACATGTTGAGCTTCGAGTGCATCGAGAATGCCGTCCGCCTCCTGGGAGCGCAGGCGGAGAAAACGGAAAAGATACTCATCCTCTTTGGGGTGGTGCAGGCGTTCAGGAAAAGCCTGAATATAGTCGAGCATCGCTAAAATCAGATGGACATCGGGTTCCTCCCGGCCGGACTGAACTTCGTCCAAGTGATTGATCAGCCCTTTGAGCACCGCGGCCATGGAGCGGTGCTCGTCCTTGATGATAGTAATGGTAGCATTCATACATGTCTCCAGAGTCGTTCAGCGAGCGTCCAAGCCTATTGTCCCGTGCTCATTGCTCGCAGTTTGAAGCGTTGAATTTTGCCGGTGGCGGTCTTCGGTAAATCCTCGACGAATTCGAACCAGCGGGGATACTTGTAGGGTGCAAGCAGGGCTTTGACATGCTGCTTTAAGGAGGCCGACAATTCCTCAGACGGATGACACCCTGGTTTGAGCACGATGTAGGCAATAGGTTTGACAAGCTGGTCGTCGTCTTCTTTGCCGACCACTGCAGCTTCCAATACTGCCTCATGGGTCACCAGTGTGGATTCGACCTCAATGGGTGAAACGTAGATGCCGCTGACTTTCAGCATATCGTCGCTGCGGCCGGCATAAACGTAATAGCCATCCGCATTCTGGAAATACTTGTCTCCGCTGCGAAGCCATTGGCCCTGGAAGGTAGCGCGGCTTTTTTCGCGGTTGTTCCAGTAAAACACGGCGCTAGTAGGGCCTGCGATCTGCAGCTCGCCTGGCTCCCCCTGCGCCGCGGGATTGCCTTCATCGTCTACCAGCCGGAGCCGGTAACCCGGAACCGGCTTGCCGGTAGTACCGTAATGTACTTCACCCACGCGGTTGGATAAAAATATGTGCAGCATCTCGGTGGAGCCGATGCCGTCAAGGATGTCGACCTCGAAATGTTCGCGCCAGCGCTTGCCGATTTCTTCTGGTAGTGCCTCGCCTGCGGAAGTGCAGCGACGCAGTCGCAGATCAGTTTTCTGTGGCAACCCCGGGCTGGCCAGCATGGAGGCATAGAGCGTGGGCACACCGTAAAAAATAGTTGGTTGATGCTGAAGCAAGCGTGTACAGACGGAGGCGGGGGTGGGGCGTTCAGCCATCAGTACGGCGGTGGCTCCCATGGCCATGGGAAAGGTCAAACCATTGCCCAGCCCATAGGCGAAGAATAGCTTGGCGGCAGAAAAGACCACATCGTCTTCGATCATTTCCAATATTGGCCGGGCGTAGAGTTCAGCCGTTTGTATCAGACTGGAATGCACGTGTACCGTGCCCTTGGGAGACCCTGTGGAACCGGAGGAATATAGCCAAAAACACATATCATCGGCTTTGGTCGGGGCGACCGTGTAAGTGTCAGGGGCATTGGCGATCAGTTGCGAGAGAGAGTCGTTATCTTGAGTCTGGCCGTCTGCCACCAGTATTCGCTCGAGAAAGGGCAGCTTTTCCAAAAGCGGTTGGAACAGTGGCAAAAGCGCGGCGGAGACGACAGCGATCCGCGCTCGACTGTCTGAGAGCATATATTCATAATCACTTTGGGTGAGCAGCGTGTTTGCAGCCACGGGCACCACGCCGGCTTTGATCGCTCCCAAAAAAACAGTGGGAAAATTGATGGTGTCGTGCAAACACATCAAGATGCGCTGTTCCATCCCAATGCCCAGTTCTCGAAGCACATTGGCAAACGCTGACGTGCGTTTGTCTACCTCCGCGTAGGTATAGGCGCCTGCGTCATCGATAAACGCCACCTTATCGCCACGTCCGGCCTGGAGGTTACGCTCAATCAAGTCGTGGGCAGCATTGTACTCCCGTGGCATATTGAACGAGGGTGGGCTGGTGCTGTGGTCGACCGAGCTCAGTGCCGGCATAGGATTCTCCTCTCCCAAAGATGCAATTTATTTCATTGTTACGGTATCGTCTTTTATAGGGCATGTAAAGGCAATATATTGCATTAGTTTGTCGTGGGGTTCATATTCACACCAGGTTTGCTATAAAAATATTTTTGTTTATTTTAAAAAGTTATAGCTGCCGTACCGCTTACTCCTACAGCAGGTAGTTAAGACCGATGTCCACCATTATAAAGCTATATTAGGGGATAGTAACTGGAGGTTTGAATTCTTCCACTCTGATGTCTCAAGGGGGAATTCTCTAGCCCTACTAAGGTGACAAGAGCGAAGTGCGCAAGGGTGGAGCAAGATTAGGACTGTAAAGCTCGAAAAGTGTACTGTATCAGCAAAGCATATATGCAAAATAATTCCATTTTAGACGACATATAAATCATTATTTGTTGACATAGATCAATACTGTGTGTAGCTTGTAACAGCGTTGTCCGTTCAAGCAATGCAATAAAGTGCAGTGCTGGTTCCAGGGTTGGTAAGAACCGCCTGACTCTGCGTTTGAGCAGTAGCGACCTATATCGGATAACAACACCTATTTTAAAAGCAGATTAAAAATGAAATAGAGCGAGGAGTTATTACATGAGTGAGAACCCAATTGTTTCGGCTATTAAAGAGCGAAGCCGCGCTGTGGCACTGGGCGGAGCGCTAATCCCGATACTTTGTCCCATGGTCGAAGTTCACGCCGCACAAGGCGGTTTTTCGTTAGAGGAGATAGTGGTAACGGCGAGAAAGCGGGAAGAAAGCCTCCAGGATACGCCGATCTCGGTGGCGGCTTTCACCGCGGATGACATGAGCAATCGTCAGATCGACTCTACAGACCAGCTGACACAGGTCACCCCCAATCTGTCATTTTCCTCCCATGCTCCCTCTGCGGGGAACAATGCTTCCTCGCAAATCTTTATTCGCGGCATTGGGCAAACTGAATTCCTGCCGTCAACCGACCCGGGTGTGGGCCTCTATATCGATGAGGTGTATATGGCTCGCTCTGTTGGCGCCACCCTCAGTTTTGTCGATCTGGCCCAAGTGGAAATTCTTCGCGGGCCTCAGGGAACCTTGTTTGGACGCAATACCATCGGCGGGGCGATTAACTTGACCACCCGCCGGCCGGCTGATGAATTTGGCGGCAGTCTCGAAGTGAAGATTGGCAGTGACAACCGCTTGGATGTTCAGGCCTCACTCGACATGCCCCTCAGCGATACCCTGCGCACTTCCGTGTCCCTGGGGTCGAGGAAAAGAGATGGCTATGTCAAACGGATCCTGGACGGTGCCGATCTTGGCGACGACGATGGCATTGGCGGCCGCTTTGCTGCCGAATGGGACGCGGCGGAGAATGTGGAGGTCTATTTCTCCGTTGATTATGTCAAGGAAGAAGAAAATGGCGCGCCCATCTCCTTCAACGGCCTGGCGCCCAACCTGTTTGCCAACCTGGCAGCGGGCGGTGTGCTCGTTGGCAGCGGGTGTGCCGGGCAGGACCCCTCTTTGCAGGCGCGCTGCGCGTCGCGGGATTGGGACGCGGGCCCCCATGCCAATTTCGGCACTTTTCCGGCAGAGTCCTACTTTGAAAGTTGGGGCAGCAATCTGACGGTGAAATGGGATTTGGAAGGGTTTTCGGTCAAATCCATTACCGCCTATCGCGATATGGAATGGACGGGTTCACGCGATGCCGATAACACGCCGCTGACCATCCTGCACACCCGCAATGACGACACCCAGGATCAATTCAGTCAGGAGTTTCAGTTTTCCGGGATCGCGTTGGAGGACCGCCTTAATTGGTTGCTGGGATTGTACTATTTTGAAGAGAGTGCCTCGGACGACTATTTTGTACCCGTTGCTGTGGGAACATTCAATTCTGGTGGACTGGTGGAGAATGACTCCCAGGCAGTATTCGGTCAATTGACGTACGACCTGACCGATAAGCTGAGTTTGACGCTGGGGCTCCGTTGGACGGAAGAGAACAAGGCGTTTAAACCGCTGCAGTTTGCCGAGACACAATATGTGTTCCCGGTAGCACCGGGTGAATCCGATGGCATGGGCGGTTATATTCACCCGTTCGACGGCAATACTTATCCCACCTTGGGTGGTGGAGGCACTGTCGCCATCGTGCCGGCGGGGACGCTGTTCTTTGCGCAGCAGTGGGTGGATGAAACTTACTCGGATACCACGCCCATGGTTAACCTGTCGTACCAGTGGAATGAAGACGTGATGCTTTATGCCAGCTATTCCGAGGGCTTTAAAAGTGGTGGCTTTAATGCCCGTAATATCAAACCGGGGCCGGCGGTAAGGTCGTTTCAGCCAGAGACCGCCGAAACCATCGAGCTGGGTTTTAAAGCGGATCTCTTTGACAATACTCTGCGGGTAAATGGCGCGATCTTTACCACAGATTACGCAGATCTCCAGTTCGTGATTCGTGAAGATTTTGCGCCCATCGTTTTCAATGCGGGCGAAGCGCAAATCGACGGTGTGGAGCTGGAGTGGACTTGGGTGCCCAACGCCTCGTTACAGATTGTCGGCGGTATCGGCTACGTCGATGCCCAGTACAAAAAACTCAGCGATGAACTTCAGGCCAGCGGCGTCCTGCTCAGCAATAAAATGCCCCATGTGCCAGAGCTTAGTGCCAACCTGGGCATAGCCTACAGCTTTGCTCTGGACAATGTCGGGACACTGACCCCACGGATTGACTGGTCTTATCGGGATGATGTCGTGTTCGATGCGTTGAATTCCGAAGATATCGCCCAGGATGGCTATGACATTGTCAATGCCTCTCTCATTTGGGATTCTCCCTCAGAGGACTGGCGCGTAGCCGCTTCAGTGAACAATCTGACCGATAAGCTTTACCGTCTTGCGGGTAACACCGCGATCAAAGAGTCGTCTTCTTATTCCGAGGCCACCTATGCCAGGGGCCGGGAGTGGTCGTTGAGTGTGAAATATCTTTTCTGATCCCGTCGACCCATTGTGTTTGGGCCGTGCACGCCTAGGTGTGCACGGCCCATTTTTTGGGGGATTGCGCTCAGCGCTACCTCCTTCCTTTTTGCTAATTTACACCTCACTTTATCCCATTGATACCTCGCGATAGATCGCTGAAAATTCTCTCAACAGTTGACGTATTCCCCAAATTTTTTGCAGGCAACAGCAAAAAAGTCACCGGCGGACACAGTAATCCAGACCTTTAAATTCAGTGTTTGCTTTTGATCATCCATATATTAAATACATGAGGTTCATCGATGGCACAATTGCCGGAAATACCCTACGGGGCCTACTGGTCTACCCCTTTCGCTAAATGGCAGGGCAGCCTCTCACATTGCAATGCGGTGGAATTCGCGGCCTATGTGGCAAAGCGGGAACTGGAAAAGCGAAATATTCCCGCCGCAGAATTTGATTACGCCGTACTGGGAACGTCGGTGCCGCAGAAGCACTCGTTCTACGGGGTTCCTTGGCTAATGGGGTTAATCGGGGCCGATAAGGTTTCAGGTCCAATGATTGGGCAGGCGTGTGCCACAGGCGTGAGGAGCATACTGGATGCGGCGCAGGAGATTGACGCCGGATTGGCCAGTTGTGCCCTGGTGGTGACGGCCGACCGGTGTTCCAATGGGCCGCACCTGTACTATCCCAATCCACAGGGCCCGGGTGGCACGGGAGACCATGAAAACTGGGTGCTGGATAACTTCGGCTGTGATCCGCTGGGTGGCCATGCCATGGTGGACACGGCTGACAATGTGGCCAGAAAACACGCTATTAACACCGAAATGCAGCACGAGTTGGTATTGCGTCGGCTCGAGCAATACCAGATGGCCGCGGCAGATGATCACGCCTTCCAGCGCCGTTATATGACGCTGCCGTTTGAAGTGCCCAGCGCACACTATAAAAAGACTGTTGCCACCCTGTCCGGAGATGAGGGAATTTCCTTGTCGACTCCAGAGGGCTTGGCCCGATTGCGCCCGGTGAAACCCGCTGGCAGTGTGACTTTTGGCGCTCAGACACATCCAGCCGACGGCAATGCCGCCTTGCTGATGGCAACACCGGACAAGGCCCGCTCGCTCAGCACCGATCCAAATGTTCGCATTCGCGTACTGGGGTTTGGCAGCGCTCGTGTGGAACTTGCTCATATGCCCGAGGCTACCATCCCGGCGGCACAAATGGCACTGAAAAATGCGGGTGTGACCATCGATCAAATGCAGGCGATTAAGTCCCACAACCCCTTCGCCGTTAACGACTTGGTCTTCGCCAGGGAGACCGGGGTCGATGTCAATAGAATGAACAACTACGGATGCTCACTGATCTGGGGGCATCCTCAAAGCCCGACGGGGTTGCGTTCCGTTATCGAACTCATTGAGGAATTGGTGATCGCCGGGGGTGGTTATGGCCTGTTTCAAGGGTGTGCGGCCGGAGACAGTGCTATGGCGTTAGTTATTCAGGTCGATAATCGCTAACGATGGCGTTGTGATGGCTTCAATAGAGATGAGAGATTGACACTTTGCAAGTAGGCAGGAAACGAGACAACCATGACAAAATCCAATGAAATAAACCAGGTAGCGGTCATTGGGGCCGGCACCATGGGTGCAGCTATCGCCCAGCATTTTCTGATGAAAGGGTTACCAGTGGTTTTGATTGATAACCAGCAACAGGGGCTCGAACGCGGCACAAACAATATCGATAAGTCGCTGTCTGAAGCCGTTGAACGAAAAATCATCTCCAGCGAGCAAAAAATAGACATATTGGGGAGGCTGTCTTGTGCGACGGATTATCAGGCACTAGGGCCGTGTGATTTTGTCGTTGAGGCAGTTTTCGAAAACTTCGAGGTCAAGCAAGAGGTATTCCGTCGAGTTGAAACGGTGGTTAGCGATAGCTGTATTATCGCCTCAAATACGTCGTCGTTCTCAATCTCTGAGCTGGGTTCGGTGTTGAAAGACCCTAGCCGATTTGTTGGCGTGCATTACTTTTACCACGCCGCCAAAAACAAATTGATTGAGGTTGTTCCTGGGAATAGCACCGAACATAAGGTTGTTCAGCGTCTTGTAGACTTTTATTACAGCATTGACAAGGCGCCGATTGTCGTGGCAGATGTCTATGGGTTTGCGGTCAATCGCTTTTTTGTGCCTTGGATGAACGAAGCAACTCGCCTCTTGGAAGCGGGGATCGGAAGCATTGCGGTTATTGACCAGGTTGCCGAAGAGACTTTTAAGGTGGGCATGGGGCCATTTGCCCTTATGAACGCCACGGGGGTGGCGATTACACTCCACGCCGCAGATACCCTGGCTGAGCATTTTGGGCCCCTGTATGCCCCTTCCGTTATTCTCAGGAAACAGGTAGCCAGTGGCAAGGATTGGAATTGCGCTTCCGCAGAACTCACCCAAGCCGGGGCTACTGACAATGTCGAGGAGATTAGGGAGCGACTGTTGGGAATCACCCTGGGGGTGGCGGCACAGATGGTGAGTGAAAAGGTGGCCGATGCCAGCGATACCGACCTGGGTGCCCGTTTGGGGCTCAGTTGGCCCATTGGTCCCTTCGAATTGATGCAGCAATATGGCGTGGTGGAAATGCGTACTCTTATTCGCAAAGCCCTGGCTAGGTGGGATCATCCGCTTCCCGCGGTGCTCACCGACGCTGACCGAGCCCACGAACTTAAGGTTTGGCATGTTAAATCCCATGTCGTTGGTAAAACGGGGATCATCGAATTTAACCGCCCGGACGCGATGAACGCCCTGAATGAGCATGTGGTCGCGCAATTGAATGAACGCTTTACCTCGCTCGACTGTAACGACAACATTGAAAAAATCATCCTTATGGGGCGTGGCAAAGCATTTGTTGCTGGTGCCGATATCAAGTTCTTTGTCGATAATATTCGCAATAACAGTATTGACAATATTTGTCGTTTTACCCAATCGGGGCAAACGTTGTTGGCCCGTATCGCCGGATCTTTCAAGCAAACCATTGCGTACCTGGACGGTATGGCGCTGGGGGGAGGGCTTGAGTTGGCGCTTGCTTGCCAAAACCGTATCGCAACCCGGCGTTTGGTGGCGGCCTTTCCCGAAACCGGCATTGGTATTTACCCAGGCCTGGGGGGAACCCAAAGAACCTCCCGCCTGGTGGGCAAGGGGCTGGCCAAATTCCTGGTGGCTACTGGCGCTACGTTGAGTGCCGATCAGGCCAAGGCCTTTGGCTTGGTCGATGCCGTGGTGGCAGAGAACAATTTCTTCGCGGACATTGCCAGCCTTACAGTTAGCCGGGCAACGGTTGATACTGCGGGTATACCGGAAACCGCATTTTCAGATTTCGATGGCGCATTGACGCCGGAGTTGTTTGACAGCCCCCTATTCAAACACTACGAAAAAGCCCTTAGAAGCAAGGCGCCTTTGGCGTTGAATGCGGCCATGACGCTTATCGAGGAGGGCGCCGATCTGCCGATTGAGCAAGCCCTCCAACTGGAACTTGATGGGCTGAAAGCGATGTTTGCGACAAAGGATGCACAGACTGGCCTGGCGGGGGTGCTCAATCGTCAACGCGTTGAATACGTCGGTGCGTAAGGCAGACCGTTATATCACCTATAAATAGTTCAACGATCGATCCGGTATCAATGCCTGCCGGGTTAACACAAAAAAATCAACGTAAAGAGCGATGAAAAACGGGTGGCGAAATGCTTGACGTGTATGAAGAAATCGGATTTCCCAGTCCGAAAGTTGACGTGGAGACGCAGGCAGACGGGGGTATGATTCTGCGTTCTCCGTTTCCTCTGGGGGAGTATTCGTCCCGGTTGGGCGATTACCTGTACCACTGGGCGGAAAATCGTCCGGATCTGATTTTCCTGGCAGAGAAAAACAGCGAAGGAAGCTGGTCAACGGTAACCTACAGAGAGGCACTGCTCCATGTGGAGGCGATCGCCCAAACCTTGCTCGACCGAGGCCAGAAACAGGGTGACACCCTGGCCCTGTTGTCGGGTAACAGTGCCAGGCAGGCACTGCTGACCCTGGCGGCGATGCATATCGGTGTGATTGCAGTGCCGATTTCACCGTCCTATTCCCTGTTGTCGTCTGACTACAAAAAGCTCAGACATGTTGTGGACAGCATACGACCAGGCCTGGTTTATGTGGAAGATTATACAGTGTTTCAAAACGCGTTGGCGGCGTTGGATATGTCAGAGGTGATTGTCGTCAGTGGCAATAGCGCTGATGGCACCGGTACTACAGATTATGCCGAGTTGACCTCAGCGGTGGTAACGAATGCTGTTCGTGAGGCTTTTGATAGTACCGGGCCGGACACAATCGCCAAGATACTCTTTACCTCCGGTTCCACCGGATCTCCCAAAGGTGTCATCAATACCCAGCGGATGCTGTGCGCCAACCAAAAGTCGTTGCAACTGATTTGGCCCTTCTTGACCCAACATTCGCCGGTAGTGGTGGATTGGCTGCCCTGGCACCATACATTTGGCGGAAATCACAACTTTAATATGATTTTGGTAAATGGTGGTTCATTCTACATTGACGATGGCAAACCGCGTCAGGACTTGATTGAAAAAACGGTGGCAAACCTTGAAGCGATTGCTACGGGGATATATTTCAATGTGCCCCTGGGGTATGAGTTGCTGATCGGCCATCTGGAAAAAAGCGAGGCGTTTGCCCGGAAATTCTTTTCCGAATTGAAGTTGTTATTTTGTGCAGGCGCCGCGCTGCCGGATGATCTCTGGTGCCGATTGCGCGCCCTGGCCCTCAAAATTCAGGGGCGGGAAATACCGGTGGTTTCCAGCTGGGGCTCCACCGAGACCGCGCCACTGTGCACAAGTACCTACTTCAAAACAGAAGTGCCCAGCCCCTTGGGGCTGCCCGTGCCGGGGGTTGAACTCAAATTGGCGCCGACCAATGGCCGTTATGAGCTGCGGGTGCGAGGCCCCAACGTGACGCCGGGATATTGGGAAGCACCGTCGGCTACCCAGGCGGCGTTTGATAGTGACGGTTTCTACTGCATGGGCGACGCCGGAATGCTGGCGGACGCAGCGGACCCAACCAAAGGCATTGTTTTTGAAGGTCGCCTGGCCGAGGAGTTTAAGTTATCGTCCGGCACCTGGGTGCAAGCGGGCACGTTACGTTTGGCGTTGATCTCTGCGCTGTCGCCGTTGATTCAGGATGCCGTTATTGCAGGGCCCAATAGAACGGAAATCGGGGCGTTGTTGATCCCTAACGTGGAAGCCTGTCGCAGCTGTATTGACAGCGCCCCCTGTGAAGAGGTTCTCGATGATTGCCTGTTGCAATCCGAGGTATTGCTAAGGGCGCTCGGCCAAAAACTGCGTCAATACAATAAGGGAAAGTCCAGTAGCCTGAAAGTCGGCCGGGCAATACTCCTGGCACACCCTCTTTCGGTCGATGCCGGGGAAGTCACAGATAAGGGTTATATCAACCAACGTGCGGTGTTGCTGAATCGGAAAGATGTTTTTGACGCTATGTATAACAATGACAAAAACGTGATATTTTCAGGTGAATAATTTTTCACCGGCTAGAGTAATTTAACCAAATAGATGAGGCCTAAAGGTAGGTGAACCATGACTGATTACACCCCCCCGTTGGAGGATATGCAGTTTGTGATAAACGAACTGGCCCGTTATGACTTGGTCAAAGCGCTACCGGCCTATGGTGACTATGGAGAAGACTTGGTCAAGGCTGTGTTGGAAGAGGCCGGCAAGCTGTTTTCCCAGGTATTGGCACCACTAAACCGCATTGGCGATCATGATGGTGTTAGATTGAACAACGGCAATGTCGTGATGCCGCCCGGGTTTTGTGAAGGGTATGCCAAGTTGATGGACGGCGGTTGGTTTGCACTGCCGTTTCCCGTAGAGGCTGGTGGCCAGGGGTTTCCCACTGTAGTGGCCGTAGCGCTGATGGAGATGATGCAGTCTGCCAATCTGGCGTTCAGTATGTGTCCGCTGCTTACCGCCGGAGCTGTGCTGACGTTGCGTGCTTTTGCGCCTGAGGTGATAAATTCAGCTTATGTGCCTAATCTGGTATCGGGAAAATGGTCGGCGACCATGGCTTTGACGGAGCCACAAGCCGGGTCCGATCTGTCGGAAATTGCAACCAAGGCGGTTGCTAACGGCGATCACTATTTACTGACCGGGCAAAAGATATTTATCAGCTATGGTGATCATGATATGGCTGAAAATATTGTGCATTTGGTGTTGGCGCGAATGGCGGGGGCGCCCCAAGGGGTAAAAGGGATTTCGCTGTTCGTGGTACCAAAGTACGTGCCCGACGCCGAAGGCAGGCCTGGTGAGGCTAACGATGTGCAGCCCATCTCGATAGAACACAAGTTGGGTTTGCACGCCAGCCCCACTTGTACGATGAGTTTTGGGGAGAATGGCGGCGCCAAAGGGTATTTGGTGGGAGAGGCGAACAAGGGGCTCGCTTATATGTTCACCATGATGAACCACGCCCGTTTACAGGTAGGCCTACAGGGCGGGGCATTGGTAGAGCGTGCCTATCAGGATTCCGTTGCCTATGCCCGAGAGCGAATTCAGGGTCTTGAAAAAGGGAGCTCTGACAAAGTCGCGATCATAGAACATCCGGATGTTCAGCGGATGCTGATGTCGATGAAAGCCGGTAAAGAGGCTATCCGCGCAATGATTTATGCGACGGGCGCGGAAATGGACCTGGCGGAATTTGCCACAGAGGAAGCGGATAGAAAAGCTCGCCAAGCGCGAGTGGATTTGTTGACACCCATCATCAAGGGCTGGTCCACCGAAATAGCACAAGAGTTAACACAACTGGCGGTACAAATTCATGGCGGTATAGGGTATATCGAAGAAACGGGTGTCACGCAATACCTGCGCGATGCCCGCATTACGACTATTTACGAGGGCACTTCTGCCATACAGGCTATGGATTTGGTGCGGCGCAAACTGCTTAAAGATAATGGCGAGGCTTTTATAGCACTATTGCAGGATATTGGGGCATCGGTGCGTGAAGCGGACACAGCAAACAAAGATGTGAGGGTATTGGCACAGGCGTTGGAGGAGGCCGTTTGCCGGTTGGAGCTGGCCATTGAGCAGGTGTTCCGATGTCAGGAGAACAACGACAAATGGCTAGGTGCCGTCGCCTTTGACTTTATGATGCTGTCGGGTTATGTGGTTGGGGGCTGGTACATGTTGCAATCAGCCATAGTCGCTCAACGAAAACTGGAGAGTGGCTTGACCGAGGACCGTTTTTACTTGTCAAAAGCTGCAACCGCTCGCTTTTTTATGAACGCATTGTTGCCTCGCACTGCAGCGCACGCTCAGGTTGTTATGGGTAAATCGGTAGTGATGCCCAATACCGAATGGTTGTGATCCCTCACGCTGAATGTCGGTAGTGTCCGGGAGTCACGCCTGTCCATCCCTTGAAGGCTCGGACAAAGTCTCCCGGCTCAGAAAACCCTACCTCAGGAGCTATTTCAGCGATGCTGAGGGAGGGCATCTGGGTCAGGTAGTATATGGCCATATCGCGCCGAACAATATTTTTGATTTGTTGATAGGAGGTCCCTTCGGCTTTGAGCTGTTGTCGGATTGTGTATTTCGTCATGCCGAGCTTATCTGCAACCACATCCAATCCGGGGATGCCCCGGCTGACGTCCGGTTCGATCAATTGCCGCACCCGTGCGCTCAGGCTGTTATCATTGCGATACAAAACAAACAGGTTTGTGGGACAGTCCGCGATAAACTCCCTTAAAGTCTCGTGGGTTTGGACAACTGGCAAATCCAAATAGCGGTGGCTGAAGCTGAAGCTGCTTTCGGCATGATTAAAATGACTGAGACAGGGGAATAAATATTTGTATTCGTCGATACGTGATGGGGTAGGGTAGGCAAAGGTGGCCTCTTTTAAGACAATGTTTTGACCGATGAGCCAGCTAGCGAAACGGTGCCATGCCAGCATAACCAATTCAGATAAAAGATTTTCTATATCACGTTCGGGCTGTTTGAGTTTCAGGGTGATCTTTGCCGTATGCTCTGAGCGTGTAAGCTGCAGTTCATAGTCATCCACGACCAATTGGTAAAACTGAACCCCTCTCCCCAATGCTTTTTCAAGCGTAGGAGCGTGAACGGCCAACTTACCCATCATATGAAAACTACCGGGCTTGGTGGGATGCAGGCTGAGCCCCATATTCTCATCTTGCAGTTCACTCCAGAGTTGGCGAACCAGCGTGGCGATCTTGTCTGTCAGGACTCGCGCTCGAGAAGCGTCTATCAGCTCTGGGGCTATGCCAGCGTTGCGTAATAGGCGGTGCGCATCCAGATTCTTTTGAGTCGCGAGCCTATAAAGCGCGGAGACATAGTGATTACAGGAGGTATATTTCGCCATGCTATTCCGAAGTTCTCGTTCAGTACAGGATAGAGAGCTATCACAGGAGCAGTGGCGTCTCTTCTCATACACCCGCGGCGTTCATCAAGGTGGTTTGTTGCTGTATCAGTGCAACCAGCTCACTGTAGGATTGCTCTACTGACTTTCCCGAGGTGTCGAGCACAGCGTGGGCCTTTTCATAATAGGGGGTGCGTTCTACCAGAATTCTACGCAAATCTGCCATGGCGTCATCGTTATTGGCCATTGGCCGCGTATCGCCTTGGGCAATGACCCGTTCCATATGCTCTTCAGGGGAAGCTTTGACCCAGATGACCAGGCAAGTGGTTAACAGCAGGTTGAGTTCCTTCAGTTCGGACACGATACTGCCTCCGGTTTCAATGCACACAGAATCGTATTCGTTAAGTGTCTTGAACAGGGCTTTTTCCTCCAGACGGCGATAACCCGCCTGGCCTGACAGGGCGAGAATTTCAGCAATGGCCATGCCGCCGACGGCTTCTATTTCCTCGGCCAATCGAACAAAAGGCAGATTTTGCCGCTCCTGCAACAACTTGCCCAGTGTGGTTTTTCCGGCGCCGCGCAGGCCAATCAGCGCAATACGGGTCTGGCCATTCCCCAGACAGGAGAATTTCTGGTATAACATTTGCAAAGCAGATTGCTGATCCTCCCGTGACAGGCGGCCGACAAATTCGTTGATCAGGGATTGTTCCGGCGTCTGCTCGATCCCGGTGGGCAAAAGTTCGCCGAGATTAGCGCGCAACGCTTGCGCCACCTTGCGCAATAAATTGATGGAAATATTACCCTTGCCCTGTTCGAGGTTGGCGAGATAGCGCTCCGAGACAGAGGAGTCGTGGGCGAGCATTTTACGGCTCATCCCGCGGCTGGCGCGCAGGCCGCGTACCCGGTTGCCCACCTGTTGTAAAAAGTCTTCGTTGGTTTGAGCGTCTATTTCCCGGATGTCCTGCATAAATCACTCTGTCAATTGATAGCCTGGTGCGCTCGAATTCGGGAGCCGGCCAAGGCAATATGCTACATGACCCTGGCTCAACTGGGCTCTTTGGGTGCACCCGTCTCGCTATCATACTGAAAAGTGAATAAAAATGCATATATTGATTGTGGTCAAAGGGGGCAGGCTTGATCGAAATCAACGGGCCGCTTATCGCGGATGGCGGACAAGCCCTCGCGAATATCGGGCAATCGAAAGCCCAGCATCTCCAGCGCCAGCGAATGATCGAAGCTTGGACCCATCATCCGCAACCAATTGTTGAGGGCGTGCTTGGTCCAGCGCACCGCGGAAGGGCTGGCGGAGGCCAGATTGCCTGCTACCTCCAGCGCGGTGTTGTAGAGGTCTGCTTCTTCGACACTGAGTGATACCAGGCCAATACGCTCCGCCTCTTCCCCATTGACCGGTTTGCCGGTGAGGAGGTAGTACTTGGTTTTGGCCATGCCGCACAGGATCGGCCAAATGATCGCTGCAAAATCTCCCGCAGCCACCCCCAGCTTGGTATGGCTGTCGATCAGGCGGGCGTTTTTGGCGGCGATCGAAATGTCCGCCAGCAGGGCGACCGCCAATCCCGCCCCCACGGCGGCGCCGTGAATGGCCGAGACGACGGGCTTGGAGCAGTTGATCAGGTTATAGACCAGGTCCTTGCCCTCTTTCCAGACATTGAGCAAAGCCTCGTCGCTATGGATCATGCTGTTGACCAGCTCGAAGTCGCCCCCGGCAGAAAAGCCTTTGCCCGCGCCGCGCACCAGTACGGCACGCACTTTGGGGTCGAGGTCGATGTCGCGCCAAACATAGGCGCTATCCCGGTGCATGGCCGCATTCATCGGGTTCATGGGGGTGCCGGTAGCAAAGGTGATTTCCAGAATCCCCTCTGCCGGCTGGTCAAATTTGAGTGAAGCAAAGCGTTCGCGGTATTGCGCTATATTCATGCTGATTGTCTGTCGGTATCTGAGTGGATAACGCCGGAAGTCCAGAGGTTGTGATGACTTGGCCTGCGCTCAACGGCGGGTAAACTTTATCTCGCCATTGGGAAGCAGATAGAGCACCAGGGCGTCCCCCTCGGTGACGGTAGGGCTGTGGGCGCTATCTGGCCCATAAACCAGCCAGCCGGCGCCGCGGCCGTCGAATTTGGCAGTGCTGGCAATGGGCATGATCAGGTCTATTTCACCTCGCGGGTGAGCGTGATGGGGGCCTTTGACGTCATTCATGTAAACCACGTCTACGCTATACCCTTGTAGTGCCGGGCTGGCGTCAATGACTCGTCCAAACTTGATGCCACGGGCTTCTTGCTGACAGAGCTCACCGGCTTCGATCCCGGCGTGGCAGTAGGCCGCAATGGCGGAGAAGACTTCGCCGTCACGGGGAAAGTGTTGATTAAGCTGGTCCTCCAATGCTTGGTCCAGCGATTGGTTTTTGATCCGGTCAGTAACGGTTTGCAAGAGTGCTTGAAATTTATTCAGTGAAAAGCTGCTCATCTTTTAAGTCCACGCTGATCGCTTCAAGGGTTGAATATTGGCGTATTGCAATATAATACATTCATCTATTGACTTCAATGGTTGCTGGCAATATAGTGCATTCATGTTTACGCCATTGCAAGAGGTCCAGGAGCCTTTATGAAGAAAACAGCGCCCTACATCCATTGGCGGACGGTTTCGTTTGGCGACACCGATGCGGCGGCAATCGTTTATACCCCGAATTTTTCCATTTATTGCATGGAGGCGGCGGAAATATGGTTCCGGGACTATATCGCTTTTGACTGGTTCCGGATGAATGTCGAGCGGGGGCAGGGAACACCGGTGGTGCATATGGACATAGATTTTGCCGCCCCCTTGGCGGGCAGCGATCAACTCGGTGTCATCGTGCGCGTTGAAAAAGTGGGGCGATCTACAGTGACCCTGCTGTTCGAGGGTATCAGGCAGGGTAGAGCAGATAGCGAGCGCGTTACGTCGTTTACGGGCCGGTTCGTTTTTTGTTTTACCGACAAAGAGGCGCACGGAGCTATTCCCATTCCTGCCGAGCAACGTGCGTTAATTGAGGCCTATGTTGCCGAGTGTGAAAGTGTTGCATTCACTTTGGACACTGTGGTGGATGACTAGCAAATCGAAGGCTGGTCCCAAAACTTTAATCTGCAATTGTTTGTTTTCAGCGATAAAAGGTAACGACATTGAAACTGCAAAATTATGTAGGCGGTAAATGGGTACAAGGAGAGGGTCAGGGAGCGGCTTTACGCAATCCAGTGAACGGGGAAATATTGGCTTACGCGGGATCTGAGGGAGTGGATTTGTGCGCGGCACTGGCTTATGCCCGTGAAAAAGGCAACCCCGCGTTGCAGGCGCTGAGTTATGGCGAGCGGGCCCAGTTGCTCGAGCGCATTGCGGAATTACTCTCGGAGGATCGAGAAAAGTATTGCCAGCTCGCGTTGCAAAACTCGGGCAATACCGCGACCGATGCAGCGATTGACGTCGATGGCGGCATAGGGACGCTAAAATATTACGCCGCCGTGGGTAAAGGCTTGGGTGATGCGCACTACCTATGCGAGCCGGGAATGGACCGATTGGCGCGCGATAAGGCCTTTCAATGTGCCCATATACTGACGCCGCTTACCGGAGTGGCGATCCATATCAATGCCTTTAATTTTCCTGCCTGGGGGTTGTGGGAAAAAGCGGCGGTTTCTTTGTTAGCTGGCGTGCCGGTATTTGCCAAGCCCGCAACCACCACATCGCTGTTGACCCACGAGATGGTGAGAGATGTGATCGAGGCGGAGATTGTGCCACAGGGCTGTTTGTCGCTGATCTGCGGAGGGGGTCACGATCTGATGGATTACGTGCAAACCGGTGATGTCGTGCTGTTTACCGGCTCGGCCGATACCGCTATAAAGTTGCGGACCCAACCGCAAGTGATAAAGCGCGGTGTACGTTTCAATACTGAGGCCGACAGCCTGAATATGGCGTTACTGGCAGAAGATGTTGCGGTCGATTCGCCCTTGTTCGAGGCCTTTGTGAAAGAGGTGGCCAAGGAGATGACCGTCAAGGCGGGCCAGAAGTGCACCGCGGTGCGACGTATCCTCGTGCCAGCAAAGGTGATTGACGCAGTTGCAGAAGCGTTGAGTGCGCGGTTGGCGAAAACAATCGTGGGCGACCCCGCCATCGAGGGCGTGCGAATGGGGCCGGTGGTCAATAAAGCGCAGCAACAAGCCGCCTGGGAAGGCATCGATATGTTGGCGCAGGAAGCCGAGTTTGTATATGGTGGCGACCGGCATTTCGCGCCTGTCGGCGGTGATACCCAAAACGGTTGCTTTGTTCAGCCCACACTTCTGCGGTGCGATCAGCCCTTCGAGGCCGAGCGTGTTCACGATACCGAGGTATTCGGTCCCGTGGCTACATTGATACCTTACGCCGGTGAAGACGAGATTTGGGCGTTGGGCGCGCTCGGGGGGGGCTCTTTGACCGGCTCTGTGTTTAGCAGCGATGATGAGTTTGTCGCGCGCGCCGCGGTGCGATTGTCATCCAGCCATGGGCGATTGTTGGTGGTTGACGAAAGCGTGATGGCCAGTCATACCGGTCACGGTATCGCCATGCCCCAGTGTGTGCATGGGGGCCCGGGTCGCGCTGGCGGTGGTGAGGAACTGGGCGGCTTGCGTGGCTTGCGTATCTATCATCAGCGCACGGCGGTCCAGGGCAATGTTGAGCGCCTGCAAAAACTTCAGGCCGCATCCGTTGACTTTGTGAACTGAAGACAAGTTTAGTTTTTGGTGCTTTGCAATAGCCTGGCGGAATCTGGCGCCGGGCGCCAGTGCCGCGGACTGCCCACGGCGCAGGCCCAATCCCTTTCCCCTTTATGCAATGTACTCCTACGGCCCGTTGTCCGCATAAGCCTACACCCTACAGCAACCGACTTCTGTCGCACATTTGCATCATCTGTCGTCGCGTTTCAGTCCTTCGGCTTATATAAATTTTTTCCTGAGGTTATCGACGGATTGCCTCAGTGATTTGCAATATTGTGCGATAAATCCAAATATAATGTGATATATTATTCTTGACTGACATCATTAGTGCATTATAATGCACTTCAGGTTTTCGATAGTTCCCCTAACCAAGGTAATGAGAGCATGATTGATTTTCAGACCAATCCCGATAACTACAAGCACTGGAAACTTTCCTTTGACGGTCCTGTGGCCACTTTGACCATGGATGTGGATCCGACAGCAACGCTGTTTGAGGGCTATGAGTTGAAGCTGAATTCCTATGACCTGGGTGTCGATATTGAGCTTTACGATGCCGTGCAACGTCTGCGCTTTGAGCACCCCGAAGTCAAGACCGTCGTCATGGACTCGGCCAAAGAGAAAGTGTTTTGCGCTGGCGCCAATATTCGTATGTTGGGGGGAGCAGCCCACGCCCACAAGGTGAACTTCTGTAAATTCACCAACGAAACCCGCAATTCCATTGAGGATGCCAGTGAAAACTCCAAACAGCGTTATCTCTGTGCCGTGAGCGGCACTGCCGCAGGAGGGGGTTATGAGCTGGCCTTGGCGACTGATTACATCATGATGGCCGATGACGGCAATTCTGCTGTATCCCTCCCCGAGGTGCCTCTGTTGGCGGTGCTGCCCGGTACCGGTGGCTTGACCCGTGTTGTGGACAAGCGCAAGGTGCGCCGCGATCACGCCGATGTGTTCTGTACCATTGAAGAAGGCGTACGAGGTCAGCGCGCAGTGGATTGGCGCCTGGTGGACGAAGTGGTACCGGGCTCTAAGTTTAAAGAGACCGTGCAGGTCCGCGCACTGGAAATGACGGCAACCTCAGATCGCCCAGAGGGCGCCAAAGGCATTACCTTGACGCCGCTCAAGAAAGAGCTGCAGGAAGACTGCCTGAATTACGAATTTGTGGAGGTGCAGATCGACCGCGCCAAGCGGATTGCCACTATCACCGTGCGTGCACCGGAGTCCGGCAATCCTGCTGGCATGGCGGTGGAAGAAGCGGTGAACCTGGGCGCTGATTTCTGGCCACTGGCCGTGTGTCGCCAATTGGACGATGTGATTTTGCATCTGCGCCTCAACGAACTGGAAATGGGCACGTTGATCTTCAAAACCGTCGGCGATGCGGACATAGTTGAGGCGTACGACGAGTTCGTTAACAAAAACCAGAACAACTGGTTGATGCGGGAGATCGTGTTGTACTGGCGTCGCACCCTCAAGCGTATCGATTTGACGTCACGTACCACCCTGGCGTTTGTCGAACCCGGCAGTTGTTTTGTCGGCGTACTGGCAGAATTTCTGTTCTCGGTGGATCGCAGCTATATGCTGGAAGGTCAGTTTGAAAACGATGATCGTCCCGCGCCGGTTGTGCGCCTGACCAGTTCCAACTTTGGTCCTTACCTCATGTCTAATGGCATAACTCGCCTGCAAACCCGCTTTCTGGGCGAGCCGGAAACTGTCGACGCCTGCGAAAACGCCAAGGGGCAGAGCCTGGATGCCAAGGCTAGCGAGGAGCTGGGCTTAATTACCTACTGCCTGGACTTTATCGATTGGGACGACGAGACCCGGGTGTTCATCGAAGAGCGCGCCAGTTTCTCCCCCGATTGCCTGACCGGCATGGAAGCCAATCTGCGCTTTGCGGGTCCGGAGACGATGGAAACCAAAATCTTCGGTCGCCTGACAGCCTGGCAGAACTGGATTTTCCAGCGCCCCAACGCCGTCGCCGAAAAAGGCGCCTTACAACTTTATGGCACCGGTGCGCGCCCCGAATACGACCTCAAGCGTGTTTAATATGTGAAGGTAGAAAAATAGCAACGATGAATCATATGAGGATAAAGTGATGAGTAACGCAGCGATCGAAGACGCTATCGTGGAAGTGAACTACGACGAATTGATTCCCAACAACGTAGACCTGTCCAATGACGCCCGATTGAAAAAGGCATTGGAAAGCTGGCACCCCAAGTATATCGACTGGTGGAACGAAGCTGGCCCCGAGGATACCCAGGAGCTGGAGGTCTACCTGCGGACGGCTGTTGGTGTAGACCCCAAAGGCTGGGCGAAGTTTGGCCATGTGAAAATGCCGGAATACCGCTGGGGTATTTTACTGGCTCCCAAAGAAGAGGGACGTACCATTCCCTTTGGCAAGCACAAAGGCGAGCCGGCTTGGCAGGAAGTGCCGGGCGAATACCGCGCCTTGTTGCGCCGCTTGATTGTGGTGCAGGGTGACACAGAGCCCGCATCTGTGGAGCAACAGCGCTACTTGAGTAAGACCGCTCCGTCTCTGTACGATATGCGCAACCTGTTCCAAGTGAATGTCGAAGAGGGACGCCACCTGTGGGCCATGGTATACCTGTTGGTGAAATATTTTGGTCGCGATGGCCGCGAAGAAGCCGAGGCCATGCTGGAGCGCCGCTCGGCCAACGAAGACAAGCCGCGTATTCTGGGTGCCTTTAATGAAAAAACCCCCGATTGGCTGTCTTTCTTTATGTTCACCTATTTCACGGATCGCGACGGCAAGATGCAGTTGGAATCACTGGCGCAGTCGGGGTTTGATCCCCTGTCGCGCACCTGTCGCTTTATGCTGACCGAAGAAGCCCATCATATGTTTGTGGGCGAAACCGGAGTCGGTCGTGTAATTCAGCGCACCTGTGACGCCATGAATGAAGCTGGTATCACAGATGCCAACGATATAGACGCCGTGCGCAAGCTGGGCGTGATCGATCTGCCGACGCTGCAGAAAAAAGTCAACTTCCACGCCAGTGTGACCTACGACCTGTTTGGTGCAGAGGTGTCCACCAATGCCGCGGCAGCATTTACCGCCGGGATCAAAGGCCGCTTTAATGAAACCAAGCTGGATGACGACCATGTGTTGACCAACGATGTCTACAACGTCGACCGCGTGGTTGATGGCCAATTGGTGGTGGAAGAAGAACCGGCACTGAACGCCATCAATGGTCGTCTGTTGGACGACTATATCAAGGATGCCACCGGGGGTGTGGGCCGTTGGAACAAAATCATCCAGAAAGCCGGTATCGATTTTGAGATCAAGCTTCCACACAAAGGGTTTAACCGCAAGATTGGCGAGTTTGCCGAAAACTTTATCTCTCCCGATGGTGAAGTTGTTAGCGAAAGCGAATGGAACAGCCAACAGGATTTCTGGTTGTGTTCCGATGCGGACGGTGAATATATCAATGCCTTGATGGTACCCTGCAAGGAGAAAGGAAAGTATGCGGGCTGGATTGCGGAGCCCCGTGTTGGCATCAATAACCAGTCCGGTGATTTTGAGTACGTAAAAATCAACTAATTCCGCTTTACCGAAATTGGCATTCGATCTGCACCTGAGTGTCAATTTCGGCCTTTTAAACGTTGCCCGTGGTTAGCTGCTATGAATTTGTTGCGTCAACACCTTATCGATCCCGAAATCTGCATTCGCTGCAATACCTGTGAAGAAACCTGCCCTGTCGATGCCATTACGCATGATGACAACAACTATGTTGTCGATGTGGAAAAGTGCAATATGTGCATGGATTGCATGTCGCCATGCCCCACAGGTTCTATTGATAACTGGCGCATGGTAACCGAGGCATATTCTCTGGACGAGCAACTGTCCTGGGAGGAGTTGCCAGAGGAAATTGATCATGGAGAACTTCTCGAAGAACCTCTCCATCAAGAAGCCAGAGAGCAAGAGGCCAGTGCCATTCTAGAGGTTGCTCACTCTGGACAGGGCGGTAAGGTGCTGCCACCTTATTCAGCGGCACACCCCTACATTAACCTGTATAACCGAGATCGCCCCATTATTGCCAAAGTCGCCGGCAACTATCGGATTACTGATGCCAGCGCCGACTCGGATATCCATCATATTGTCTTGGACTTCGGTTCCCAGACCTTTCCCGTGTTGGAAGGCCAAAGCATTGGCATAATCCCCCCCGGTGAAGATGAGAAAGGCCGCCCGCATCTTGTCAGGCTGTATTCCGCTGCCAGTCCCCGCGATGGTGAAAGGCCGGGCGTGAATAATCTGTCTTTGACGGTGAAACGCGTCCGTTACGAAGACAACGGAAAAACCGTTTGTGGCGTTGGCTCAAACTACGTCTGCGATCTTCAGAAAGGGGATGAGGTACAGGTCACCGGCCCCTTTGGATCGACATTCTTGATGCCAAATCATGCAGCTGCCAATATTATTATGATCTGTACCGGCACGGGGGCAGCCCCCTTTAGGGCAATGACCGAGTACCGCCGCCGGTATATGCCCGAAACCACTGGAAAATTAAAGTTGTACTTCGGCGCCCGCACGCCGGGAGAATTACCGTACTTTGGTCCGCTGAAAAAGCTTAGCGATGGCTTTATCGACAAGCAGTTGGTGTTCTCCCGCTTACCGGATGCTCCCAAAGAGTATGTGCAGCAGCGTATGGTCACACAGGCAAAAGACCTGGCGCCGTTGATACAGGCGGAAGAAACCTACGTCTACATCTGTGGCCTCAAGGAAATGGAGCAGGGGGTAGACGAAGCATTTGATGAAATCAGTAAGCAAAACGGGCTTGACTGGACCGACATCAAAGCGGGTATGAAACAGACCGGCCGCTATCATGTAGAAACGTATTGAGTGAATTAAGGACTTGGGGGCGCTAAAGAAGCCCTTGTTCAGCGCCATGTGCATTGGTGTTGGTCAGGGCATTGCCCTGATTATCGAACGGGTATAGTCGCCCGGTTCTAGAAAATTTGAGGAGTACCGATTTTGACAGTGGCGGAATTAGCTGACTCGGTTGAGAGTGAATTGGGCTACCTGGAGGTCAATGGGGTTAAACTGGAAGTCAAACATATTGCCGGACGTAACCCCAATGCACCAACGCTGATATTTTTACACGAAGGTTTGGGGTGCATTGAGATCTGGCGTGACTTTCCCGAAAAGTTGGCAGCACTGACGGGCTGTCCGGCTCTGGTCTACAACCGCCAGGGCTATGGCCGGTCGGCCCCTTGTGAGGTGCCGCGCCCGCTGACCTATATGCATATCGAAGCCATTGAGGTGTTACCCAAACTGTTGGCAGTGGCTGCTATCGGAGATCATATCCTCGTCGGGCATTCCGACGGCGGCTCAATATCCCTGATTCATGCCGGTTCCTGTGCAACGCCCGGGTTAAAGGCGGTTGTGACAATGGCGCCCCACGTGTTCTGCGAAGAATTGACCGTAACCTCCATTGCGCAAACTAATAGCGCCTATGAAAGCGGGAAATTACGCGAAGGCTTGGCCAAATATCATCACGAAAACGTCGATTGCGCCTTCTGGGGGTGGAACAAAGCCTGGCTGGCCCCGGCCTCTTTGCAGTGGAATATTGAAAAGTACTTACCAGAAATCAACGTGCCGCAATTGTTGCTGCAAGGTGAAGATGATCAATACGGCTCCGTCGCACAAGTGGAGTCCATTGCTGCCAAGTCGGGGGCTTCGGTCGAGGTTCGCATGTTGCCGGACTGTGGCCATTCGCCCTATAAGGAGCAGGAATCACAGAGTTTGTCGTTTGTCAGTGAGTTTATAACATTGATAATCAGTACGACACCACACTAGCTTCCGAAAGCAGAGGAGAGGAAAGAATGAGCAATTCAAATATACAGGCAGATCGTTTTGGTAATCCCAACATGTTTGGGTTGGCGGCTTTTGGCTTTTCTTTATTTTTGCTCGGAATGGAGCTGGTGGTTTCCCACGAAATTGCAGGTGCTGCGCTCTATGCAGTCTTTTTTGCCGGGATGCTGGAGTTTATTGCAGGCATGTGGATGCTCGCAAAGGGGGAAAGCTACTTTGCCACGATTTTAACGGTTTTTGGAATGTGGTTGCTGGGCTTTTTTTTACTGATGACGCAAGGTAAGGCAATCGGTGTTTTTAATGGCATGTCTGCCGGATGGTACATGTTGTCCATTGAGCCGCCCATAATCATGCTGGCAATTCCCGCTTTTATTCAGCGCAAAGGCGTATTGAGTGCAGCTTTTGTCGCGCTGTTCCTGCTGGTATTAGCGTTGGGACTCGGTTTTATGCTCAACAGCAGTACTTGGCTGTACGGGGCCGGGTTATGTGCATTCGTCGCCTGCATATGTATCTGGTCGCTGATGTGGCATCATGTGCAGCACTTGATCGATGAAATCAAACAACCATCTGAAAGTTCAAACGCGCATAAAGATGTGGCGATCGGGAAGCCGGACAAACTCGTAATAGCGAGGAATTAGGAATTATGAGATGGCACTCAGCGGGTTTACATTAAAATTCATAGGTGAGTTCTGCACCATAGGTCCGGGGTGGAGACAGAAAGTACCCCTGAAAAGCAAGCTCACTGGTGCTGAAGTTAACGCCAAAATCAAAGTAGACTTCATCCTTTAGATTGCGTCCAAACAGCGCCAATTTCAAATCACCTTCGTTGTTGGTAAAGGCAACACTGGCGTCATAAAGCTCGTATTGATCCAGCTCCGCGGTATTGAGGTCGTCTGCCCAAGTGTTGTTCACAAAAGAGTAAGACAGGCGCCAGGTTAAACTACCCATATCACCTAATGCCATGTCATAGGTCGCTGCCAGGTTAGTCGTGCTTTCAGGCACCATCAGGAAATTCAGCTGATCGGCGCTTTTACCGGTCACCTGACTTACGGCATTGTATTTGTCATAGGAGGCATCCACCCAACCAGTGGCCGCCTCCAGTACAAGCTGTTTTGTCAGCGCCACGACGATATCAAATTCCAAACCGCGAATAGTTGCTGTGGCCGCATTCAGGATCTCTTGACCACCGGTATCATTCAGTACGGTGCGTTGTAGATCATCAAACTCGTTGTTAAAAGCGGAAAAGTTTACCCGCGCCTTGCCGTCCAGCAATGTTGATTTAATACCGATCTCAAAAGCATCCACCACCTCTTCATCATAGGGGCCAGGTGTAGAGGCAGGCGTATCGGTGGCAAAGGTCAGATCGGTAAAACGGACGTTATAGCCGCCACTGCGAAAGCCGCGGGTGTAACTGGCGAAAACCATGACATCCGGATTGAGATTCCAGCTCAAACCCACTCTGGGCGTAAAGTTGCTCCAACGTTCATCGTCTTTAAACGCGGGTTGGCAGTCGTTCAGGCTGGCACCTGTTTCGAAGGGGGCCGATCGGCTGGCACAGTCACCGACGGCGTTCGGGTCGCCGATCAATCCGATTTCGGCCTCCTTTTCCTCTTCGGTATATCGCCCGCCCACAGTGAGGGTCAGGCTATCGCTAAGCAGTACGTCAGCTTGCGCAAACAAACCTGCAGTGGAGTGTTCAATGGTGGATACCCCTCGGTGGTCGCTGGTATCGAGCAACAAGCGGCGCTCCGCGTAGGTGTATTCTTGGTCAAACAGATATATACCTGTCGTTAGACTTATTGAATTATTCAAGTCTCCCGCCCAGCGGAGTTCCAGACTGGTTTGGTCCTGATCGATGCCAGTGCCGGTTGCAAAGTGCAAACGCATCCCCTGCAGACCATCAAGATCCGTATTTACCTGCTGTTCCAGATCGCGATAGCCCAGCACCGCTGTCAGTTTGCCACTCCAAAGATCCCAATTGGTTTCCAGCATGATGTTTAACCATTCGAGATTGCTACTGCCGGGCGTGCCTTGCAGGGTAAAGTGGTCTTTATAGGGATTAAATAGCTGTTGTCCGTCTACCCAAAAGGTTCGCATGGCGACAGCGTCACCCTCCATATCCCCAAATTCCATTACCAGGTCAGCATTAAAGATGCCTTTTTCATAAGTCAATGCCGGCCTGACCAACAGCGTGTCGGTCGCCCCTTGCTGGCCACCAATATTGTTATTGTCCCAATAACCGTCTCTGTCCTTGGTCATTGCGGCTAACTTGCCCCCCCACTCTCTATTGAGTGGCCCACTGACGATAACCGCCAAGTCTCGACGCTGATGGGAGCCCACCGTCGCCCGGATTTTTCCTTCAAACTCTTGCCCTGGGCGGACGGAACGCATGGAGATAGCACCGCCGGTAACATTTCTGCCAAACAGGGTCCCCTGTGGGCCACGCAAGACCTCAATCGCTTCCAAATCAAATAGATCGGTAACCACCCCATAAATGGTGCCATAGGAAATGCCATCCATAAGCACCCCAACGGCAGGATCAGCCGAAGGAATACTTTGGCCAACAGTCCCCATTCCCCGAATAACAAAGTTGGCCACGCCTGGAGAAGTTGTAATAGGGGTTAGGTTGGCGTTAGGGGTATTTAAACCGATATCTGTCAGGTTAACCGCAAACATGGCTTCAATCTTTTCGCCCGAATACGCCGTAATCGAAATAGGCACATCTTGGACGGCCTCGGCGACGGACTTTTTCTGCGCTGTGATAAGCACCTCCTCTATCAGAGAGCCTAAGCGATCCGTCGCCAGCACAGGGCTTGCTCCCACCATGGCCAATACCAATATACTTTGCTGCCACTGATTGCGGATTGAAGATGGGTGATGATTATGGATAGGCATCGCTTTCTCCTTGTCTCGCTAGAGTATAGCGTTATTTTTCTTCGACGACCTCAGCTCCCTTTGTCGGTTGTGCGATTGACGTAAAACCCTCTATTTAACACTGATCAGCACGTCTGTGTCCCCGGCCTCGGTCAACTCGCCAAATGCTTTTAACGAGAGTCCCCCCTGTTCTGCCAGAGCCAACAGCTCTGCTTCCGCTTCCGGCGCTGCGGCAATCAATAAACCACCGCTGGTTTGCGGGTCGCAGAGGATATGCTTCTGCTGTTCAGTCAGGCTGCCGATCTTGTGGCCGTAACTGTCATAGTTGCGGTGGGTCCCGCCGGGAATCGCCCCCTGTGCCAGGTAGTGCAGGGCGGTTTCGATCACCGGTACCTTGTCGAATGCAATCTCTGCATTGACACCACTGCCTTCACAGATCTCTGACAGGTGCCCCAGCAAGCCAAAACCGGTGACATCGGTGAGGGCGCTGATACCCGCCAGTTTGGACACCTGTTGGCCAAAGCTGTTGAGTTGGCACATCAGGTCGCGGGCTATAAATTGATGTTCGGGTTGCAAGATTTTCTGCTTCTGCGCCGTGGACAAAATGCCGATCCCCAGGGGTTTGGTGAGGTAGAGGCGGGCACCCACCTCGGCGGTGTTGTTTTGTTTCAGCTGCGCCAGCGGCACCGAGCCAGTGACTGCCAGGCCGAAGATGGGCTCTGGTGAATCGATACTGTGGCCGCCGGCCAGTTGGATGCCGGCTTCGGCACAAGCCTGGCGACCGCCCTCCACCACCTGCTGGGCCACCTCCGGCGGGAGGGTGTTGACGGGCCAACCGAGAATGGCGATGGCCATCATCGGCGTGCCGCCCATGGCGTAGATATCGCTGATGGCGTTGGTGGCGGCGATGCGGCCAAAGTCAAAGGCGTCGTCCACGATCGGCATAAAGAAGTCGGTGGTGCTGATAATGCCGATACCGTTGCCCATATCGTAGACCGCCGCATCGTCGCGGGAGCTGTTGCCCACCAGCAGGTTTTGGTCTGGTGGCACGCTGAGGGAGGACTGCAGGATCACGTCCAGCACTTTGGGGGAGATTTTGCAGCCGCAACCTGCGCCGTGACTGTATTCGGTCAATTTGATGGGCGAGTCCATAGGGTGTTCCAGTATCCGTGTTTGGCTAAAAATCGGCATTTTACGGCGAATTGCCTGGTCTGTCATAATGCGCGCCCACCTAATAACAGACGCAGTATTCTTACAGACAGCAGAACCACAGGAATAGAGGTAGGGCAACGTGGATAATTTCAACCTTTACAGCCAGTTTAGTCAGCATTTCCCGAAAGATGGCGACCAGATTGCAGATAAAGTGGCTATCGAGACCATCGGTGGCCTCACCATCAGCTATGCGGAGCTGGATGCCCGTTCGGCGCAGATGGCTAACCTGTTGACCAGTTTGGGCTTGCAGCGGGGCGACCGGGTCACCGCACAGATCGACAAGTCACCGGAAGGGCTGTTCCTGTACCTGGGCTGTGTTCGGGCGGGCTTTGTCTACCACCCCCTGAATACCGCCTACCAGAAAGCTGAGCTGGATTATTTTGTGGGCAATGCGGAACCGGCGGTGATTGTCTGTTCACAACCCTATTTTGCGGTGATGAGCGAGTTGGCGGGTATCTATGGGGTTAAACACGTCTACTCGTTACAGGCTGTCGGCAGCGGTAGCCTGGTAGAGGCCTGTCGGGACTGTGAGCGCCAGTTTGAGACAGTAATCAACCAGGCCGATGATATGGCGGCGCTGCTCTACTCCTCCGGTACCACCGGGCGCCCCAAGGGTATAATGCTCAGCCACCACAACCTGGCCTCCAACGCCATCACCCTGGTAGAGCAGTGGGGTTTTAGCGTGGATGACGTGCTCTTGCATGCGTTGCCCATCTTCCATGTGCACGGCCTGTTCGTGGCCATTGGCTGCGCCTTGATGAGTGGCGCCAAGATGCTGTACCTGCCCAAGTTCGATGTACAGCAGGTAATGCAATGCTTGCCTCAGTCTACGGTGATGATGGGGGTGCCCACTTTTTATACGCGCTTGCTGGCGGAATCCGCCTTTGGCACCGACACCTGCCGCAATATGCGCCTGTTTATCTCCGGTTCGGCACCGCTGCTGGAAGAGACCTTCGAGCAGTTTGTTGAACGCACCGGCCACACCATACTCGAGCGCTACGGTATGTCGGAGACCAGTATGAGTACCTCCAATCCGCTGCAGGGTGAGCGCAAGGCGGGTACCGTGGGCCCCACCCTGCCGGGGGTTAGCGCCCGGGTGGTGGATGGTGAGGGCAAGGAAGTCGCCGTGGGTGAGATCGGCGATCTGCAGGTGAAAGGCCCCAACGTCTTCAAGGGCTACTGGCGGATGCCGGAAAAAACCGCCGAGGACTTTACCGAGGACGGTTTCTTCAATACTGGCGACAAGGCCCGTATCGATGCAGATCACTATGTGGCTATTGTCGGCCGGGCCAAGGATATGGTGATCAGCGGTGGCTTGAATATCTATCCCAAGGAAGTGGAACTGGTGATCGACGATATCGACGGCGTGCTGGAAAGTGCCGTCATCGGCGTGCCGCACCCGGATTTTGGAGAGGCCGTGGTGGCGGTGGTGATCAACGAAGACGGTGCCCAGGTCTCCGAAGCGCAGGTGATCGAGGTCACCAAAGCCGAGTTGGCTAACTTCAAAGTGCCCAAACGGGTGGTGTTTATAGAAGCCCTGCCGCGCAATACCATGGGCAAAGTGCAAAAAGCGGCCTTGCGGGAGCAGTTTGCTGGTTTATTGCGCTAACTGCTGTTTAGGTCAACAATACTTGTCCATAATTGCACTTAGGTTGATATTGGTCGACCTAAGTGTCTAACAATCCTGATTTTACCCACTTAAGCCTTCTGGCACTCTTGCTCCCTCATTGGCTGACCTATCATTAGTACAGACGCGTATTGATGACAGAGCGGTCGGGTATTCACCACCCACTGTCAGCGCTGTTACCAGAGGAAGAGAAGATGTTAAACCTGAAGAATCCTGAACTCCTTCGCACCCAGTCCTATATCAATGGCCAGTGGGTGGATGCCGACAGTGGCGAAACGGTTGAGGTGCGCAACCCCGCCAATGGTGAAGTGATTGCCGACATTGCCAGTCTGGGCGCCGACGAGACCCGCCGGGCGATTGAAGCGGCCGAAGCTGCCATGCCCGCCTGGGCGGCGAAACCTGCCAAGGAGCGCGCCAATATCCTGCGCAACTGGTACAACCTGATTCTGGCCAATGTCGATGACCTGGCCCAGATTCTGACCCTGGAGCAGGGCAAACCCCTGGCCGAATCCAAGGGTGAGGTCACCTATGGGGCCAACTATATCGAGTGGTTTGCGGAAGAAGCCAAACGTATCTATGGCGACGTGATTCCGCACCCGTCCAACGACAAGCGCCTGGTGGTGATCAAGCAGCCGGTGGGGGTGGTGGCCTCCATCACGCCCTGGAACTTCCCCAACGCCATGATTACCCGCAAGGCGGGCCCGGCCCTGGCTGCGGGCTGTACCTTTGTCGGTAAACCGGCCACCGAAACCCCTTTGTCCGCCCTGGCCCTGGCGGCGCTGGCCGAGGAGGCGGGCATCCCCGCCGGGGTGTTTAATATGGTCTGCGGCAAGAGCTCCCGCGCCATTGGCGGCGAGATGACCTCGAACCCGATCGTGCGCAAGCTCACCTTCACCGGCTCCACTCCGGTGGGCAAGGTGTTGATGGAGCAGTGTGCCGGCACCGTGAAAAAGACCTCTATGGAGCTCGGCGGCAATGCGCCCTTTATCGTGTTTGACGATGCCGACCTGGATGCGGCGGTGGCCGGCGCCCTGGCGTCGAAGTACCGCAATGCCGGCCAGACCTGCGTCTGCTCCAATCGCATTCTGGTTCAGGAAGGGGTCTACGACGCCTTCGCGGAAAAACTGGCCGCTGCGGTGAATGCCCTGCACATAGGGAACGGTATGGAAGAGGGGGTCACCCTCGGGCCGTTGGTCAACGCCGGCGCCGCTCGGGATGTGGATTCGATGGTGAAAGATGCGCTGGATAACGGGGCTACCGCGGTGACCGGTGGTCAGTTATCGAGCCTGGGTGAGTGCTTCTATGAGCCCACCATCCTCACCAACGTCAACGACCAGATGCGTGTCTTCCGGGAAGAGATCTTTGGCCCGGTAGCACCGCTGTTCAAGTTCAGCACCGAGGAGGAGGCGATTCAGATGGCCAACGACACCGAGTTTGGTCTGGCTTCCTACTTCTACTCCCGCGATATCGGCCGTATCTGGCGTGTGGGCGAGGCGCTGGAGTACGGTATTGTGGGCATCAACGAAGGCATTATCTCCAACGAGATGGCTCCCTTTGGCGGCGTGAAGGAATCCGGTTCCGGCCGCGAAGGCTCCAAGTACGGGATCGACGACTACGTCGAGATCAAGTACCTGTGCATGGGCGGCCTCGACAAGTAAAACCCAGTGACTGCGCCGGCCCTCAGGGCCGGTGTCTGCCTCCGTTTCTGATCGACAGCATCGCCAAAGAGGCTTTAAAAGAGGCCCACTATCTGTATCCCGTACCGAAGTATATGGATAACAAACAGTAAGCCAGATGTTGCCTTAGTTCACCTACAGCCAACACTTTTTCAGTGATTGTTGTCGGCTGCCAAACATTCCTGCCCGAGGTCCTTGGGTCCCGATTGCTACCGCTTAGCGGTAGTTACCTAAAAATCTTTAATAATCAATAAGTTAAAAATTATTTGTGCTGCTTTGCCAAACCTGGCACAACCTCTGCAATATCTATTACGTCAACGGGCAAAACGCCTAAATTTTTCAAGACGATCACTGACTGTTAATACAGAGGAAACCATTATGTTGAAGATTGAAGATCTGGCTGTAAGCAAAGAACTGGACACCAAGGCTATGGGTAAAGTGGTGGGCGGTTTGAGTCTGCTGCCGCTGTTTGTGAATAACGCCGTTCGCATGGATAACAAGGTTGCGGATATGGATCAGGTTTTTGCTTTCGATCTGGACCAGATTAACGGCGGTATGCTGACTAACAACCAGGCACTCAAGAGCGAAAACGGCACCATCAATGCCGACGTTGATCAGAAGCTGGATCAGCGCAACGCCCTGGCACTGAGCGGCTTTGGTAACGCCACTATCCGTTAATCCCCGTTGCGCTGGCTCCGCCCCCCGCTATTCGAGCCAGCGCTTTTTTATTTTTTAGCATTTTTTCCAACGTTTTATCCAATCTGAGGTAGTTATTATGTTGAAGATCGAAGACCTTGCCGTAAGCAAAGAGCTGGACAGCAAAGCCATGAAATCCGTGGTTGGTGGCCTGAGCCTCCCTCTCTTCACGGACAAGTCCGTTACCAGCTACAACAAGGTAGCGGATATCAATCAGATGTTTGACTTTAAATTTGACCAGCGCAACGTTGGTGAGGAGATCAACAACCAGATGATCGACAACCGTAACGGTTTGATCGGGGCTGACGTTAGTCAGACCATGCGCCAGGGCAACGCGATGAGCGTATATGATATAGGCAATACCGATATCCGTTAATAGCCTCGATTCGCTGAAAAAAAAAAAAAGAGGGTAGCTTCGGCTATCCTCTTTTTTAGTGCATCGACTTGCCTGCGCTCCCGCCCGCTTTTCCCTCGCGATCCAGCAACTTCAAAAAATCCAGCTCCACCTGCTGACTGACATTGTGTCGGTGACTCTCAAACAGGGTGGCGACTTTCTCCCGATTAATCAGCTGTTGGTCCACCAGCACCCGGGTGAGCAGTTCCGAGCCTGGGGGTGGGTTGCGATCGTCAATTTTCTGTACCACAAATTGGTGGGTGCAGATGCCCTTAAAGGGACCACTTTTGTTGGTGGGCAAGATAAAGATAACCTGCAAGCCCAGCTTATCGGTCAGGTAGTCGAGAATACGGCGGCTGCGCTTCTCGTCCAGTTTGGAGAATGATTCGTCAATAATAATGGTGCGCAGGTGGCATTTGCCCTCGTGGAAGCGCATGGCGGACTGGAACGCGGCGGCCATGATCACGTAGAAGGGGGTCTCCAGCTGGCCGCCGGAGCCGGTGCCGTAGGTGGAGAGGCGTATGGGCTCTTTGCCTTCGGGTTTTTTCAGGATGTCGTAGGTGTGGTAGTTGCGGTAGTCGGCGATGCGCAGCAGCTCGTTGTGGGCTTTGACGTTGTCGTCCTGCAGCAACAGTTTTTTCAGGGAATCGAGGATCTCACGGGTCTCCGGTGACAGGGCTTCATCTTCGAACAGGGTTTTGTGCTCGCCGGTATGGGTGGGAGCAATCTGCATCACCTCGTTAAAACAGCGGAAATAGTTTTCAAACTCCCGCTTGCGGTCCCAGCAGAACTCGTAGGTTTCGTCGTCAAATTTGTGGTGCTGCAATTCCCTGTTGATCTGGGTGAGGGTTTTGGTGGACTGGTTGATCTGGGACAGGATCTCCTGCAACAGCTGATTGGTGAAGGTCTGGTCAAACTTGGCTTGGGCGTCGCGCAGAGTGTCCTGTTGCCGCACCAGGATATGGTTGTTGAGGCGCTGGTAGAGGTGGTCCAAGTCTGCCTGGGCACGGCGTGCCGCCCGGTAATAGCCTTCCGATTCGACGCCGGTCTCCAACAAGGTTTCAAAGGGATTGATTAACTGGTTTTGTTGTACCGGTTGTTGGTTATACTCGGCTATGGTGTCGCGAATATGGCGCAGGGTGTTCTCCATGGCGGTGTTGCGGTTCATCTCTGCCTGCAGCGCCTCGAGGCCTGCCTGCTCCAGCTCCCGGCCGGTGCTTTCCACAGCGTCCATAATCTGGCCTTCGTCAAAATCTTCTTCGTGGCGACGCCAGTCCACATAGAGGATCAGGGCTTCATCGGCTTTGTCTCCCAGAATCTCATCCTGTTTGGCCAGTAACGCCACCTTGGTCAACAGGGACTCGTTGGAGGGCTTTTCCGGATCCTTGTCCTGGCCGTAGAGCTCCGCGAGGTAACCACCCTTGCTCTGTGCCTGTTCGTTGATGCGCTCCTGCATCTGCTCGCACTGGACATTGAACTCTTCCAGCCGCGCTTCCAGCTCCGCAAAAGCGGACAGGTCTATATCGGCCAGTTGCCGCTGGTGGCGGTCGATGGTTTGCAGGGCAGCCAGGGCGCTCTCCAGTTGAGTTGTGGCTCTGGTGGGCTGGGTCTGGGCCAGTTGACGGATCAGCCGTTTGGCTTCGGCGGCCCGGTCGCGGGCGCTGTTGTAGCGTTTTTCCAGGTTGAGCAGGTTGTTTTGCAGGGCTGCCAGGCGTCGCTGGCGGGCACCCTTGCCACACATCAGGTTGGCGTCGTCGAGCATACAGCCAAACATGGCATAGGCACCGCTGCCCATACCGTCGCGTGTCAAACCCCGGGCGGTACGGCGCAACTCTTCGGCACTGTCCACCTGCTGGACATTCCAGTAATTGGCGGTGACATAGGCGTGCACGATCTCGTCGTCGAAATCCATCAGTTGCACAATGCTGCGCTCTTTCACGTTGAGCTGGCGCGCGTCCCGGTGGCAGCGCTCGCCCTGTACCACTTTGGCATTGCCTGCCAGTTTATTCACCAGGCGAATGGCATCGGCTTCGTACTCGGCATCCACCACGATATTAAAGCGGGCGCCCCCCATATAACCCTCGATGGCGTTTTGCCAGCTGTCGTCCAGGATGTCGATATGGTTGCCGATCACACGGGGATTACAGTTGGGGTACTTTTCACGCAACAGTTTGAGCGCGGCGGCGGTTTGGCGGGGGTAGCTGATGGCGGCGGAGCCCTGCAGCTTTTCTATTTCCGATTGACAGTTTTTGCGCTCGCGGGCGATGTCGGCCGCTTCGGCGTCCGCTTTTTGGGCGCTGTATTTTACCCGATCTGTCAGTGAGAAACCTTCGCTATCGGCTTCAGTGATACGTCGATGCAGCTCGTCAATGGCGTAGCCAACCGGGGTGTATTGCGTTAACAGGTGCTGCACATAGTCGGGCTCCAGATCCGGTTGTCGAACCAGTTGTCCCAGGTCCTCAGCGGCTTCCAGTGGTGACAGGGCTGCCTTAATGATGTTTGTGTAGGGAATCAACAGGTCGCGCCAGCTACTGTCACTGCTTTGAATATTGTGCAGTAACTGGATCAGGGCGCTTTGACAGCCCTGCAGCTGATTGTCAGTGCTCACCAGTTCGATGCCCAGCGCCGCCAGGTTTTGTCTGGTGGCGTCAATTTGAGTTTCCAGCTCCTGCTTGTTGCGGTAACTGGCCAAACCCCGGCAGCGTCCGGACACCTCTACCCGCTGTTCATCCAGGGTTTTGAATTCGGCACTGAGTTGGCGGATCTGCCGATCCGCGGTGTCGATAGCCTCATTAAGCTGTTGTTGGCGCTGCTTGGCCTGCAGGTATTCCGCGTGTTTCAGGCGTTTGGCCACGGCGGCGGCAATGGCGCGGTTCTCTTGGCGTTTTAACCACAGGCGAATAAACTTGTGGCAAAACTCCTGCCCCTGTTGCACCACCGATACGGCACTGGCGATATGGTCCGCTTCGACCCGCAAGCTGCCGATGGTTTTCATCATGGATGAGATCTGTTTAATCACTTCCCCGTTGTCGATGGCATCCAGGACCGAGCCACGCACAAAATCGTCCAGGTTTTTCACGGGCTGGTAGGCCATAAACTTCACAAAGGCCCGTACCATCTGTTTCATTTCATGGGCCGGCAGGCCGCCTTTGGCCTTGCCCAGGAGCAGGGCGTAGAGCCGGCAGAGGTAGTGCTCTTTATTGGTGAAGTGCTCCACGTTGGCTTTGCCAAAGCGGGTGCTCAGCATGGATTTAAAATCCCGCTCCAGGTCGAGCCAGTGTTCGCCATCACCACTTTTCAGGTCTTGCAGGCTCAGGTGGCGGTTGGGGAAGAGGTACATCTCCATGCGAATGACGTGAGCGGTGCGCTGGCTGCCGCTGTGATTAAGATTGGCGCGGGCACAGATCACAGCGGCAAACGGCAAACCGTTTTCGCCGGCGCCGGGTTCAAAGTTGATGCCCAGATAGCCGTCGGTGATACTCACCCGGGCGTAAGCGTTATCGTCACAGCCCAAAATATAGGACCCCAGTGTGCGGTGGGATTTGGTGCGGCTTTGCTGACTGGCTTCATCCTGACCGGGGTTGTATTTAAACAGGCCGGTGCGGGCCGCGGTCATAATGGTTTGTACGGCGTCACCAAAGGTCGTCTTGCCGGAACCGTTGCCGCCGGTGACAATGGTGAGCGGGCCGGGGTGGTATTCATCGTCGGGCAAGTTGGCCCAGTTGTGCAGGAAAACACTTTTTACATGCATGGTCAGTGGTCTCCACCTCCAGGGTTACCCGAGTTAAACAGACTGCCGTTATCCGTTGGCTGCAGTAGTGACAGGTCCTGCTCCTCTTCGACACCAGTGTCTTCACTCGCTGGAGCTTCTTCACCGGGCAGCTGTTTGCTGATGCCGGCAATCAAGTCGGCATAGGCCAGGCTGGTAATCACCGGACGGACCTTAATCCAACTGTCCCGCTCCTCCCAGGCCGACTGGGGGGCGTCGATAATGCGCAAGGCGTTGGCGGTGCGAAACGCCTCGGCGCGAGCGACACCGGTGGGGGCGGGGCGACCCAGATAGGTACGGAAGGACTGGTTCAACACTTCTACGGATATATTGGCGCAGCCGTTTTCATCGATATCCCCCTGGGCAATCGCCTGTTTGTAACTTTGGCTCAGTAATAACAGCAGACAGATATCGTCATTATTGAGTTTGCGTCGCAGGCCTTTAACCAGCTCGGTGTCTTCATCCTCCAGGGTTGGTCCTTTGGCACCGGGGGCAAAAAGGGCCACGTAACCCTGTTGCTCGTCGTGATAGACGCGAAACCCCATTGCCGATAAGTATTCGGCGACTGTCTCTTCCATGCGCTGATACAGGTAATAGATCTCTCGTTCGGTTTGGCTCTGTTCGCAGTAGAGTACCTGGTTGGCCAACAGGCGCCAGATCACCCGCTGGAACTCTGCGATCCCCAAGTTGTGTTCCGCCAGCTGTTTGCTGATTAATGCCGGGATGCTGTTCATTGGGCACGACTTTTATTTGGGTTCAATGCGAATGCGGTAATCCTTGCCGCTGTAGTAGGGGGTGTGCACCAGTTCCCCGGTCTCCTCAACGATAAATTTGACGTTGAGTTCATGGTTGTTGCTACCGAGGGAGGCAATGTGCATCGCGGTAAACAGGTCTTCCACCGAATCGATGCTGAGATAGCGGGAGCGGATCTGGTCGCTGTCGGCCAGTTGTGAGACCACCGCATCCACGATACGACTGTCTTCCACGGAAAAGGCCATATCCAGGGCACGGCGCACCGAGGCCTGCAGGCGTTCCTCTTCGCTGGGCGCGCGCCGTTCCACCACCGTGGTTTTTACTCGCTCCCGTACCCGTTTACCGTGGGGGCGGATCTCGTCAGGATTGACCAGTGCTACCCGCGCCAAGGGCACGTGGTCGCCGGCATTGCTGAGGATGCTGTCGGCCTCTTCCCGGGGCAGGTTGGCCAGACGGCGGCAAATCATATCAATATCCTGTTGTTCGCTGGCGTAGATGTGGGCCAGCTGTCGAATCACCAACTGGGAGCGGCGGGTGAAACCTTCCAGTACCTTGCGCAGTTCCGGCAGTTTGATGTCGCAGGCATTATCGATGCGGCGTTCAATCTGTTCCAGCAGCCAGATCAATATTGAGGCGTCGGCGTAGTTTAAAAACAGAGGGAATTCCCGGCGCAGGTCCATCTCCATGCGGGCCTTGTCTTCATCGGGGAGGGCGCGAATCGCTTCGAGACTGTCCTTGATTTCGGCCTGGTATTTCTTTACCGAGTCATCGGCCATCATCTTCGATACGTCGGGTATAAAGCGTTTTTCCAGGTATTCGAAGAATTCCTCCGAGGCCTGTTCCAGCTCCAGCTCGTCGGTAATCTGCTGAGCCTGTTGCTGTTGCATCAGCTCGATCTCTTCAATGCTCTCGTTAAAGTCGTTAAAGACTTCCTGGGCGAAGCGGTCCGCCTCTACCAGGTCGTAGGGGTCGCGTTTTTCCAGATAGAGGTAGAGGGCGCTGCGGGTGTTGCGGGTGTTGCGGTGATTGGCCCGGATGCGATCGCGGCCGATATCGACAAAACTTTTCGCAAAAACTCGCCCCACCGGCGTAAAGCGAAAGGCAGTGCGCATGGCCACATCGTCGTGGTAGTCCTCAATCCAGCCATCGCGCTTCAGGGCATTAAGCAGGGCGGGAGCGAGCTTGTCGTCGGAGCTGAGTCCGTCCTCGGCAAACCCTTCACTGTCCAGCTCCGGTGCCAGAGTCAGGGCCTGTAGAAAGATATCGATCACATCCTGGCGACTGAGGTGGTAGGAACAATCCGCCATGGGGCCGTTAAGCCTCAGGTAGAGGGCCTGGATGCACGCCCGCGCTTTCTCCCGGTACTTACCCACCAGGGGGCGGAAAAAGTGCGTTTGTGGTTCCTTAAAGAATTGCTTGGATTCTTGCATGATACTGACTCGAGTACCTGCGATAGTGCGCTGATTCACAGCTGAGAGAGATTCCTCGCCTTCACCCTAACAATATAGGCGCCAATAGAGGTTCCCTCAATGTTGGCACGCTCTTTGTGATATTCCTCCATGTCATGCAAATAATGCTAACTAATCATTTGAGGAATTTGTTGGCGTCCGGTAATCTACACACATCACTGACGAACACGAGGACATTGCCATGATCATTCAAGCCGTTTTTGCCATCGCCCTGACTCTTCTCGGTGTGATTGCCCGCGATGATCTGGCTGCGGCCCAAGGGTCCAAGTAAACGGTCCTCCCAGTCAGTTTTATCGCTCTTCTTTTTATCTCTCTCTTCTTTTTGCCCGCCTTGTGCGGGCATTTTTCAATTTCCCACCCGCAACTCCTTTAACCCTTAATCGTCGTCATTGCTATGCTGGTTTATAGGTGAATGGCACTTAATTAAGTGCCATTTGTTCATAGGCTATTCAGTTGTCGCGAGTAGGATAGAGCGATATTCAGGCGCAGCACCGGGCAGAAAATCATGAACCAACAAGCAAGCCTAGAGGCGGCCATTGCGACCAACCGCTTCGGCATGGGGGCAAAACCGGGGGAGCTGCGGATAGCGACCAAAACCCCCAGAGAGTGGTTGCTGTCGCAACTGCAACCGCCGCAATTTTCACCGGGATTGCCGGATATTCATGAGGCCTTTGAAATCCTGGCCCAACACCGACAACAGAAACAAGCCAGAAAAAAAGCCGCTGACCCGAAGGCGGACAGTGATAAAAAACAGCCTGCGGCCATGATGCAGAGCTCGCTCAATCGGATCTACCGGGACTTGTTGCCGACACCCTGGTCAACAGCGTGCGATCCGATTGCCCCTTCAGTTGGCGATTGCTGGATTTCTTTTCCAACCACTTCAGCGTCTCTGTCACCAATCCTCCCATGCGGGCATTGGCGCCCCTGCTGGAGCGGGAGGCCATAGCCCCGCACCTGTTTGGACGTTCTGAGACGATGTTGGTAGCGGTCACCCAGCACCAGGCCGATGTTCGGGAGTTGGCCCTGGCAATTACCGGCTGGAGCGTGGCGGGCCCGAAAAAAGATAAAAAAGCCGGTTTTATGTATCGCCCGGCGGGCCATCAAGCGCGCTGAAAGCCGGGAGCAGGCCCTCGCTCTGTTGTTTATGAGCCCCGAGTTCCAGCGGAGATAACCATGCTTAGACGACAACTGCTTAAAGGTTTGGGGACCGGGCTGGTGGTGTGGCATTGCCCGCTAATAGCGGCGACAACCAAATCGCGGCCCAAGCTGGTGTGGCTGTTATTGCGCGGTGGCCTGGATGCGCTGCACACGGTGATTCCGGTGTTTGACCCGCAGCTACTGAGTGTACGCCGGAGCTTGAGTCGGGAGCTGGTGACCAGTGCCATGCCGTTGGCGCGCGGTTTTGCTCTACACCCGGATCTGAAGACACTCTACCATTGGTATCAGCAACAACAGCTGTTGCCGATTGTGGCGGTGGCCTCCCCACAGCGCACCCGCTCCCATTTCAAAGCCCAGGATATTCTGGAAAGCGGTGTTTACCCGGTCGATCACGACAGCGGTTGGTTAAACCGTGCGGTACAGGCCTACCAGGGGCAGGGGCTGGCGGTGGCGCACTCGGTACCCATCAGTTTGCGCGGCAGTGAGCGGGCCAAAACCTGGTATCCGTCGCGACTGCCCAGTGCAGAAGAGGATCTGTATGCGCGACTGATGGCTCTGTATGAACATGACCCCTTGTTAGCGGCGCGTCTGCAGGAAGGCTTGGCGACCCGGGAACAGGTGGGCGACGTGATAGGCAACGGCAAGCACCGTCACTTTGGTGACCTGGCCAGCGCCTGCGGCAATTTGATGGCACAGCATTGGGGCTTGTCGGGCGGGCAGTTGGCGCAGGTATTCCCCGGTGTGACGGCCAGTTCACAGCACTTGGTGAACCTTGCTGTCCGGCATGGGGTGGTAAATAGCGCGTGATGCGAGACTGCGCCTTTGTCTTGTTCGTTTGTTATCGGCAAACAGTTATTTCAGTTTAGTTGGATCTGAACCATCACGATAATTGGAATTAGGATCCGCGAAATTGTTGCTGTTCACACATTGATAAAAAAGTTTCTTTTAAATTCAATGTGTTATCGCTTATTTTCCCGTTTGGTTAAAACTTGGCACAGCCTCTGCAATATCAATAGCGTAAACGGGCAACGGCCCAACACTTTTTTAACACAGCACTATTTCACACCAAGAGGTAAACACCATGTTGATGATCAAAGACCTGACCGCCGCCAAAGAACTGGACAGCAAAGCCATGACCCGTGTTGCAGGTGGTTTTAATCCCTTCGCCTTATTAGTAAACGCTTCAACCCACCTGGACAACAAAGTGGCCGATGTGGATCAGGTCTATGCCCTGAAACTGGATCAAATGAACGCCGGCAATGTTGTTAACAACCAGGCTCTGGCCTCTCGTAACGGCACCATCGGCGCCGACGTGAAACAGGATCTGCGCCAGGCTAACGACATGCGTATCTTTGGACTGGGCAATACCACTATCATCTAAGTCAAACTGAATTGGGTGAACCCAAAAAGGGGGGCAGTGTGGCACTGCCCCCCTTTGCGTTGTCGTAAAGAAAATTTGAGCAACGAGCTTATTCCGCCTCGTTAAACTCTTCCTCGTGTAACCAGGCTGCTTGCTTCAGTGTCTTCTTGGATTTGCTCCACTCTTCCAGCATCTCTTCGGCCATGTTGTGCAACTTTTCAATTTGTCCCGGTTTGTCGGTGCGAACGGTTAACTCCACGCGATGACCGTTGGGATCAAAGAAGTAGATAGACTTGATGATCTCGTGGTTGGTCACGCCCACTACATCCAGACCTTTGGCTTCCAGATCGGCTTTGGCTTGCAGCAGTTCTTCCTCGGTTTCCAACTCAAAGGCAATATGCTGGACCCAGTCCGGGGTGTTGGGGTCGCGGCCCATGGGCGGAGAGTTGGGGATCTCGAAGAAGGCCAGGATATTGCCGTTACCCGCATCCATAAACAGGTGCATATAGGGATCGGGTTCTTTTGTCGAGGGCACCTTGTCCTCGGAGATAGCCAGGATAAAGTCCATATTGAGGTAGTCGCGGTAAAACGCTACCGTCTCTTTAGCGTCTTTACAGCGGTAGGCCACGTGGTGGATCTGCTTGATATTCATAGGTGCTCCCGGTTTGTCGGAAAAGGGTGGAAAGGTGCCGGATATCGTTGCTGGGCAACATTAGTTACAACTGAAACTAATGTTGCCAGCTCAGGAGCGGTTTGGCAAGTAGGGATGAGGGGAAAAGGCAAAAAGCCCCGGTCACTTGATCTGGATCAAGTGACCGGGGTAAGGCGTTAAGTTGCTGACAGAGATAGAGAGATTACAGCGCGCTGACCAGGTGGCCGCCATCCACCGGCAGGGCCACGCCATTGATAAAGGAGCCGCCGTCGCCGGCCAGCAACAGCAGCGGGGCATCCAGCTCCGGCAGCTGGCCCAGGCGCTTGGCGGGGGTACTTTCGATGTAAGCGCGGCCCTTGTCCGACTCGAAATAGCCGGCATTCATCTCTGTTTTAAAGTAACCGGGGCAGAGGGCGTTGACGCGTATCCCCTTATAGCCCAGCTCAAGGGCCATGGCTTTGGTCATCTGTACCACACCGGCTTTGGAGATGGCGTAGGCGCTGTCGCCAAACCCCACTCGCAAGCCGAGGATGGAGGCCACATTGACGATGCTGCCGCTGAGGTTTTGCTTCAGCAGTCGCTGGGACACTTGACTGGCTACACGCCAGACACCTTTGAGGTTGGTGTCCATGGTGACGTCCCAGTCTGTTTCGTCGATGTTGATAAAGCGTTTGGAGTCGGCGACGCCGGCGTTGTTGATCAACACGGTAATCGGACCAAAGGTGGCTTCCCCCTGATCTAATGCGTTATTGATACTCTCGCTGTTGGTGACATCCATGGCCACCGCCAAGGCTTCACCGCCGTTGGCGATGATGTTGTCGACCACGCCTTTGAGCTTTTCGACACGACGGGCGCCGAGGATTACCTTGGCTCCAGCGTTAGCCAGGGTTTTGGCAAAATGCGCGCCGAGGCCGCTGGAGGCACCGGTGACCAGGGCGACTTTGTTTTTGAGGGAAAGTAGTTCGTTTGACATGGTTTGCTCTTTAGATATATGTCTTTAGTGTGCCAGGAGCGGACACACCCTTGAAAATTCACTCTGTTGCCGATATAACCGATTAGATCGCAGTGACGTGGTACAGGTGCCAATAGCGTAGTGGAGTGGAACCCTCCGAAGGGGACGGAGTCAATTTTTCACAAAAAACGTGAAAAAAAGCCGTCGTCCCCGACCGTCCCACTCCAGATTAGGTCACAATTTAGCACCGCGCCAGGCGCATAGGCGCCACTAACAACCGTCCGCATTTGCCACACATCGCTCAACACAACTCAACCGCCATATCGGCTAACGGCTGAACCAACGCCCCCATCTGCATTGCTTTTTCACTGGATGCATTGCCTTCCAAGGCGCGCTTCTTTATCCCTTGTAAAATTGCAGCAAAACGGAAGAAACTGAACACCAGATAGAAGCTCCAATGGGGAATACCGTCCAGCCCCATACGCTCACAATACTGGGCCACATAATCTTCCTCGGAGGGAATCCCCAGCGCTTTACGATCCAGACCGCCGAGACCCGGCATAACCCCTTCGTGGGGCATCCGCAACTGCATACACTGGTAAGCCAGGTCCGCGAACGGGTGGCCCAGGGTCGACAGCTCCCAGTCAACCAGCGCCAAAACACGAGATTCATTGGGATGGAACATCATATTGTCGAGCCGGAAATCCCCGTGGGCCAAAGCCACGCGACCGTCGTCGGTGGGCATATGGGCTGGCAACCACTCGATCAGCTTTTCCATCGCCGGGATAGTCTCGGTTTCCGAAGCGCGGTACTGATTGCTCCAGCGGCTTACCTGACGCTCAAAATAGTTGCCGGGACGGCCATAGTCACCCAGACCGGCGGTGTCGATATCCACCGAGTGCAGGGTTGCCAGCACCCGGTTCATCTCCGAGTAGATATCGCCGCGCTCTTCCGGGGTCGCTTCCGGCAGCGCCGGATCCCACATTACCCGACCGTCGATAAACTCCATCAGGTAAAACATGCTGCCGATGATACTGTCGTCTTCGCACAGGTGATAGGCCCTGGCCACAGGCACCTCGGTGTCGGCCAGGGCAGACATCACCCGGTACTCCCGGTCTACCGCGTGGGCGGACTTGAGCAGCTCGCCCGGCGGTTTGCGGCGCAACACGTATCTGCCGCTTTCCGAGTGGATCAAAAAGGTGGGATTGGACTGGCCGCCGGCAAACTTTTCAGCGGTCAGTGGGCCTTTAAAACCGGGAACCTGTTGCTCCAGGTAGGCGGCCAGCTTGTCCGTGTCAAAATCAAAGGTCGATGCAGACATCATGCACTCCGCTTTTTATTCAATGCGTAGGAGCCGCTTACTGTTGTGCGTAGCGGTCGATAATCTGTTTGCCCAACGCCATCTGGTGTACCTGGTCGGGACCATCCGCCTGACGACACCAGCGGGCGTAGTTAAAAGCCTCGGCCATAAAGTAGTCTTCAGTGAGGCCGCCGGCGCCGTGCATCTGCATACAGCGATCGATAACGTTCTGCACCAGCAGTGGCACTGTGGTTTTGGTGGCGGCGATCATATCCACCGAGGCGGGCACACCCAGTTCGTCCATTTTTTTACTGGTTTTTAACACCAGCAAGCGAGCCATCTCAATTTCCGAGAAGCACTTGGAGATGTCTTCGCGAATCGACTGGTGTTTGCTCAATGGCCGGCCAAAAGTAGAGCGGGACACCGCGCGCTGGCAGGCCAGCTCCAGGGAGCGCTGGGCGGCGCCGATCAAACGCATGCAATGGTGCATACGGCCCGGCCCCAGGCGGCCCTGGGCGATTTCAAAACCGCGGCCTTCACCCAGCAGCACGTTGTCCAGGGGGACGCGCACGTTGTCGAACACAATTTCGGCGTGGCCGATGGGCGCGTCATCGTAACCCAGGGTGGTCAGCGGACGGATAATCTGTACCCCCGGGGTGTCTTTGGGCACCAATACTTGAGTCTGCTGCTTGTGGCGGTTGGGATTGTCGGGATCGGATTTTCCCATCACGATAAAGATCTTGGTGCGTTCGTACATGGCACCGGTAATAAACCACTTGCGGCCGTTCAATACCCACTCGTCACCGGCTTTTTCGATGCGCAGCTGCACATTGGTGGCGTCGCTGGAGGCCACCTGGGGTTCGGTCATGGCGTAGGAGGAGCGGATCTCGCCGGCCAGCAGCGGTTTTAACCACTGTTCCTGCTGGGCCTTGGTGGCGTAGTTCATAAACACCTCCATATTCCCGGTGTCCGGTGCGTTACAGTTAAATACTTCCGGCGACCAGATCACGCGCCCCATCATCTCCCCCAGGGGAGCATAGTCAAAGTTGGTCAAACCGCCGTGATCGGTGTACTCGCCGTGGCTTTCGGGTACAAACAGGTTCCACAGACCCACCTCCTGGGCCTTGGCTTTCAGCTCGTCCATCAGTGGCAGAGGCGCAAAACGGTTTTCCGCGTTGTGGAGCTGCTCGGCGTAGGCTGTTTCGTTGGGGTAGATATACTCATCCATAAAGGCACTGAGTCTGGCCTGTAACTGTTGGGACTTCTCACTGAATGTAAACATGGCGGGTCTCCAAGACGACTTGTCGATTTGGTAACCATTATAGGCGCCCCAGGCGGATCAAAATAATTTATTATAGTTATAAGGGTGTATTGATTTAAGTGATGTGAAGGGGGCGTTCACCTGGATGCGAAAATCCGGATACAGGGACGCTATCGAACCACTTAAAACCTTAGCGCTCAAACATCCGACGCAAGTAGACCGACGTCTGTGTGCGTTCCACCCCTTTAATGGCAATGATCTTGTCGATCTCCCGGTCCAGGGCTTCGGTGGTTTCTCCCTGAACTGTGGCGCTCAAGTCAAATTGGCCGGAAATGGAGTAGAGGGCTCGCACTGCGGGCAGTTGCTCGATCTGTTCGGACACTGCTGGCAGCTGCTTCTGGTCGGCTTCGATCAGGACGTTGGCGCTGATCTGGCGCTGTAGATAGTCCGGGTGCAGGCGCACGGTATAGCCCTGAATAATGCGGCGGTGCTCCAGGCGACGGATATGCTCCTGTACCGTGGCGCGGGTCACACCCAGTTCCTTGGCCATCTCAGTGATATTGCGACGGCTGTTTTCCGTCAGCAGGGCCAGTAGTCTTTGATCCAGTGCGTCCATTGTTGGTCCCGTGGGGAGGGTTGATCCTGTGGAGGTGGCCCCCCTGCCTGTTATTCTCTCTGCGACAGCCACCACGATTTTACCTGTCGGGTAATAGTCGCGCTCGCTTTGCAATGTGTACTATACAACTTATCAAATCTGATAAAAGATGGCAGCAAAACGGCTAAATGATCCACCTCTTCGGTAGGTAACCTGGTCCAGGTCGCTGTCACCAGCCTCAAGGAATTTGTGTTGACTTACTCGCGATCTAATCCTCTCCCTGTGTTGACTCTGACCATTGCTCTGCTTTTTGCCTTGGCCGGCTGTTCAAATTCAGAACCCGCTGTTGAATCAGTGCGACCGGTCAAGGTGGTCGCCGCCAAGGTGCCCGACCATATACTGCGGGCCAGCTTTCCCGGGCGGGCGGAACCGGTAAAGGAGGTCAACCTGGCGTTTGAAGCCCCCGGAACCCTGGAAAAGTTGCCGGTGCAGGTGGGGGATGCGGTAAAAAAAGGGCAGTTGGTGGCCCAACTTAACCAACAGAGCTACAGGGCCCGGTTAGATGCCACCCAGGCCCGCTACCGCAAGGCGGTCAATGATGAGCGCCGATTGCGTCAGCTGTTGCAGGCAGGCAATGCACCCCAGACCCTCTACGACGATGCCCAAACCAACCTGGATGTATTGGCCAGCCAACTGGCTTTGGATGAGAAGACCCTGGCAGACACCACATTACGCGCCCCCTTTGATGGCCAGGTCTCGGCCATCTACCTGGACAACTACACCTTTGTCGGTGCCTCGATCCCGGTGGCGCGCATTGTGGACATGTCAAAAATCGAGATGTGGGTGGATATTCCAGAGTTTTTTGCGGTGATAGGGCGACAGATGGACAGCCACGATATCTATGTGGTGTTTGATGCGTATCCGGAGCACCGCATCCCCGCGAAAATCAAAGAGTGGGGCCAGGAAGCGAGTCGCGAGACCCGTACTTTCCCGGTGAGCTTGATTATCGATCAGCCTGAGACGTTCCGGATTCTGCCGGGTATGTCGGGCATGGCCTTTGCGGGCGGATCCCTGAAAACCCTGAATCTGGAAAACCTGGTGGAAGTGCCGCCATCAGCCCTGTTTACCCCGGTGGGGGAGAGCAGCCACTCGGTGTGGGTGGTGACCGATGGCAAAGTTCAGCGGCGTGAGGTAAAGGTACACCGTGCCAATAAACAGGGGCTGTTGATAAAAGCGGGGCTGCAAGCTGGTGAACAGGTGGTGGTGGCCGGTGTGCACAGCGTCCTCGATGGACAGCAGGTACGTATCCTGGGTGAGGAAGCCACCCGGTGATCAATCTCGCTAAGTTCAGCCTATCGCAAAAAAAGGTTACCTACTTCGCGGCTATTCTGTTGGCCCTGTCCGGCATCATGAGTTACCTGAATATGGGCTGGCTGGAGGATCCGGACTTTTCCGTGAAGATGGCCGCCATTGTGGTGGATTACCCCGGCGCTACTCCCGAAGAGGTGGAGCTGGAGGTGGTGGAGGTACTGGAGACCAAACTCCAGGAGATGCCACAGCTGAAGCACCTGATGTCCCTCAGTCGGGACGGGCGCGCGGTGATCAAGGCGGAAATCAAGGATCAGTACTGGTCCGCTGAACTGCCCCAGGTATGGGACGAACTGCGCCGCAAGGTGCGGGAGGTGGAACCTCATTTGCCTCAAGGCGCCTATCCGCCGGTGATTCGCGATGACTACGGTTTTGTATTCGGCTTTGTCTTGTCTTTGACCAGCGACGGCTTTGAACAACACGAGTTGACCCGGTACGCCAAGGATATCCGCCGCCAGTTGAGCCTGATGCCTGAGATCGCCCGCATCGACCTCTGGGGCGAGCAACAGCGGCAGGTGTTTGTGGAGTTTACCGCCGCAGACGTGGCTGAGTATGCCCTGGACGGCACTGCGCTGATGCGGGTGTTGCAAACCCAGAACCGGGTGGTGGATGCCGGCGTTATGGAGGTAGGGCGGCGCCAGTATGCTATCCAGGTGACCGGCGAACTGACCAGCCTGGAGGATATCGCCAATGTACTGGTCAGCGGTCGGGACAGTCAGGGTAAATCCCAACTGGTGCGTCTGGGGGATATTGCCGACCTCTCGTACGATTACCAGAACCCGCCCACCAGTCTGTTGCGTACCGATGCTCGTCCGGGCATCGCCCTGGCGTTGGCGCCGGTGCAGGGCAGCAACGTGGTCAAGGTGGGGCGCCAGGTAGAGCGGGAGCTGGCCCGTATCCAGGCGGCGTTGCCCGTTGGCTTAAAACTGCAAAAGGTGGCCTGGCAGTCGGACTATGTCGCCGAGGGCATCAACAGTTTTATGATCAACCTGGTGGAAGCCATAGTGATTGTACTGCTGGTGCTGAGCCTGACCATGGGCCCGCGCATGGGGCTGTTAATCGGTGCCGTGGGTCTGGGGCTGACAGTGCTCGGTAGCCTGACCCTGATGAAAATTCTGGGGATCGATCTGCACCGGGTCTCCCTGGGGGCACTGGTGGTGGCCATGGGCATGATGGTGGACAACGCCATCGTAGTGGCCGACGGCTTTGTGGTGCGGGTGCGCCAGGGTATGTCCCGGTTACAGGCGGCGGAGGAAGCGGCCAATGTGCCCTCGCTGCCGCTGTTGGGGGCTACCATTGTGGCGGTGATGGCGTTCTACCCGGTGTTCGCTTCCCCGGACAGCTCCGGCGAATACGCCCGCACTCTCTTTATTGTGGTGGGCCTGTCGCTGATGCTGAGCTGGGTAGTGTCCCAGACCATTATCCCGCTGCTGTGTGTGAATTGGATTGCCGTTGAACGGGGGGAGAACGGTCGCCAGGATGCTGTGGACAGTGGTCTCGCTATTTTCCGCCACACGTTGGTGTGGGCGATTCGCAGGCGGTTTGTGTTTTTATTGCTGGTCTGCGCCCTATTGGCCGGTGCGGTGGGTTTATTTCCAGCGGTGAAAACCCAGTTTTTCCCGGATGCCATCCGCAACCAGTTTATGGTGGATTACTGGGCGCCCGAGGGCACCCGGCTACCAGTGGTGGCGGAAGATCTCATCGCCATCGAGACTCAGCTGCAAAGTGACGAGCGGGTAAGCAGTGTCAGCAGTTTTATCGGCCAGGGGCCGCCGCGCTTCTATCTGCCGGTGGAGCCGGAACTGCCCAACCCGAGCTATGCCCAGTTGTTGGTCACCACCCATGCCGCGGAAGATGTGGACCGGTTAGTACGGGAGCTGCAACGCTGGGCCTCCGATAACCAGCCCCAGGCCATGGTGCGGGCGCGTAAGTTTGGCGTGGGTTCCGGCGATACCTGGCCCATTACCGTGCGGGTAATAGGTCCGGCGGAGGCGGACGCCGATACCCTGCGCAAGCTTGGCGCCCGCGTGGAAGCGGTGATGCGGGCGCACGGTGATATCGAACATATCAACAACGACTGGCGCCAGCGCAATTTGCAGGTGGAAAGCCGCTACAGTCTGCAGGAGGGCAGCTGGACCGGCCTGACCCGGGAAGATGTGGCCGAGGCCACCAAACGCGCTGTCGACGGCCAAGTGATCGGTCTGTTGCGAGAGCGGGATGAGCGTTACCCTATTGTGTTTCAGACCAAGGACCCCCGCCACGACGATACCCGGCTGACCTCGATCCAGGTGCGGCCATTGACCAGCCCCAGCAGTGTGCCCCTGAGTCAGGTGAGCAAGGCGATAACCTACGACTGGTACGACCCGATTATTCACCGCTACGATCGCCGCCGGACTATCAATGTGCAGGCGGTGGCGGTGGACCGCCCGGCCAGAAATGTGTTTAACGAGCTGCAACCGGAACTGGCCAACATCCCGCTGCCGCCCGGCTATCACCTGGAACTGGCCGGGGAGTTTGAATCCAGCCGCGATTCCATCGACAGCCTTAAACCGGGTCTGCCGGATGCCGCCGGGGTGATGGCGCTGATCGTGGTGGCACTGTTTAACGCGTATCGCCCGGCGCTGATCATTTTTGCCGTGGTGCCTTTTGCCATTATCGGCATTGTGCTGGGGCATATAGTCACGGGTGTACCGCTCGGTTTTATCTCTATCCTGGGCGGTTTTAGCCTGTCCGGTATGATGATCAAAAACGCGGTGGTGCTGCTGGACCAGCTCAACCTCAACAAAGCGGCGGGCATGAATGCCTACGACGCGCTGCTCAGCGCCGCCCAGTCGCGCCTGATGCCGGTGGTCAATGCCAGCCTCACCACCATTCTCGGCATGCTGCCGTTACTGCAGGATATTTTCTGGCAGTCCATGGCGGTGACCATTATGTTTGGTTTGATGGTAGGCACAGTCATGACCCTGCTGGTATTGCCGGTGTTGTATGTGGTGGTGTATAGGGTAAAGCAGGAGCGTCCATAAATGCCCGCTCCTGTCACAATCCCGCCACTCAATAACCAAAAACCTTAACCCGCCAACAGCGCTACCTTGGCCTGTTGCGCCGCATGAGCATCGCGGTATTCACTCTTCAAGCGCTCTATCAATTCCGCCGTAGTGGGTACGTCAGAGATACTTCCCACTCCCTGACCTGCTGACCAGATCTCCTTCCAGGGCTTGGCCTTATCGGTTTTCTCACCACTGTTCGCCTCATCCAGCTCCGCGCCAAAATCGATATGATCCGGCTTCTCCAGCGTCGTCAGATCCAGCCCGGCACGCTCGATACTCTGGCGGATAAAACTTGCAGGCACACCGGAAATCGCTGGGGTGTAGACAATATCCGCCGCGGTACTCTCTGTCAGCTGCCGCTTGTAATCCTCCTGCGCCTGACACTCCTGGGTGCCGATAAAACGCGTGCCCATATAGGCCAGATCAGCGCCCATCATCTGGGCAGCAGCAATATCGCTACCGCTGGACTGACAACCGGATAACAGCAGGGTTTTATCAAAGAACTGGCGAATCTCGTTGATCAGAGCAAACGGGCTCCAGTTACCGGCGTGACCACCGGCGCCCGCAGCTACAGCGATCAGGCCATCGACACCGACACTGGCGGCTTTTTTCGCGTGTTTGGCGTTGATCACGTCATGGAACACGAAGCCACCGTAATTGTGAATAGCATCTACCACTTCAGTCACCGCCCCCAGGGAAGTAATGATCAGGGGAACTTTGTGCTTTACACAGATGGCCAGGTCCGCTTTCAGGCGCGGGTTGCTCTTGTGCACAATCAGGTTTACACCGAAAGGGGCGGGTTTTTTGCCGGTTTCGGCTTCATAGCGCTCCAGCTCGGCGTTAATCTCAGTCAGCCACTGATCCAGTCCTTCCGTGCTGCGCTGGTTCAGGGCCGGGAAGGTGCCCACCACACCCCCTTTGCAGCACTCGATCACCAGTTGCGGACCCGACGCCAGGAACATAGGGGCGGCGACAACAGGGATACTTAAGCGATCTTTAAACAAATCAGGCAATGCCATGGGGAAACCTCTTCACTGAGTAAAATGCTGAACACAACAAATTCGATGGATAGGAGTGTAGAAAACTCACGATTTAGGTTAAAGTGGCGATATTGACAACCTAATGGTGAAATTTGACAGGCGCTGGTGGTTGGCCAGAGGCTGAGTTGAGGTGCTTATGTATCGCGTGGGTGTTGTACTGTTACCGGGGGTTTATCTCTCCAGTATGGGGGGACTGATCGATGTGTTTCAAATCGCCAATGCTCATATCCGCAACCGCCAGGGCGAGGGTGCGCCCCAGTTTCAGTGTGAGACGATCACCCAGACCGATCAGCCAGTGGTTGCCTCCGGCACGGTTCGCTTGCAGGCGGACACCACCATTGATCGGGCGCAGGAGTATGACTTGATCTACGTGCCCGGCTTTTTCTACTCCGGCATTAGCGCCTTTGAAGTCTTGGCCAACCAGCATAAACCCCTGCAACAGTGGCTGGTGTCCCGCTGGCAGCGCGGTACAGCAATTGCCACCAACTGCACCGGCACCTTTATGGTCGCCGAGACGGGCATGCTGGATGGTCGGGAAGCCACCACCACCTGGTGGTTGGAGCGGCAGTTTCGAGTGCGCTATCCGCGGGTCAAGCTTAATGCCAAAGCCCTGTTGACAGAAGACGAGCGGCTGTTCTGCAGTGGCGCGATGACCGCTTATCTGAATATGGCGGTGCAGTTTATTGAGCGCCACGCTGGCCCGGAGCTGGCGGCTCAATGTGCCAAGATCATGCTGATCGACACCAGTGAAAAGGCTCAGACGCCCTATCAGGACCTCTTGAGTGGTGACCCCAGCGCTGATCCGGTAGTGGCCAGGGCGCAATACTGGTTGCAAACCCACCTGCGGGACAGTGTGGATCAGGCCGCGTTGGCAGAAAAGATGGAGGTCAGCCAACGGACGCTGATTCGGCGCTTTAAAGCCGAGTTAGGGGTGCCGCCGCTGACCTATTTGCAAAACCTGCGCATCGAAACGGCCAAGCAGTTGCTGGAGAACACGGGATTGCCTTTGGCCGAGGTGATTGAACAGGTGGGTTATACGGATCTGAGCTCGTTTTCGCGGCTGTTCAAGCAGCGTATCGGCATTACACCCACCGCCTACCGTCAGCGTTTTCGGGCTGCCTAGGAGTGGGCCTTTAAAGGCCTGTCAGGGCGTCCAGTTCCGCTTTCAGTTCTGCCAGCTCGGCACTCCGTATCAGGTTTGTTTGCTCCTCCAACACCGCCGCCAGGGTTTCCTCGGTGGTGAGGGGGTTGGCCAGCACGACCCGGAAGACCGTAATGGTATCCCCCTGGTACCTGGGCGGACTCAGGCGGGTGCGGGAGACAAAGGATTTACCGTTGGCGCGCTGGGTTTTCTGGATCTGTTTGGTAATACGGTCCAGTACCTCGTTGATCGCCTGGCGTTTTTCGCTGTCGCCCTCGATCAGAATCTGCTGGATAGCCGCGGGAATATAGCGGTAGGCGAGGATATTGAGGGTGGGTTTGGCCACCAGCTCAAAATCCGGGTGGGCATCGATCAGCTCGGCAAAACCCTTGGCCCGCTCGATATTGCGATCGATCAGGATCTCATACCCCTTGCGGCCAATAATGTGGTACCCGGCGTGTACCAGCATCGCCATACCCGGGCGTGAGCCCTCCAGGGTGCGGCTGCCCAGATCTTTGGAGCCTTTGCGGATAATATATTCGGCGTGGTGTTCAATAGCCGACAGGGTTCGGGGGTCACGGAACACCACCATGCCGGCGCCCATGGGGACATACATCTGTTTGTGGGCATCCACCGTGACCGAGTCGGCGCGCTCGATGCCCTTTAACAGGGGGCGGTAGGTCTGGGAAAACAGGGTGGGGCCTCCCCAGGCGGCGTCGATATGGAAGTGGGCACCGTATTGTTCGGCAATATCCGCCATGGCCTCCAGGTCATCAACACTGCCGGTTTCGGTGGTACCGGCAATACCCACAATCGCCATTACCTTGATATTTTTGGCCTGCAACTCTTCGCACTTCTGTCGCAAGGCTGCGATCTCGATACAGTTTTCATCGTCGGTATCGATGGCGATGAGGTTTTGGCGGCCGATACCCAGGATATCGATGGCCTTGCCCATGGAGTAGTGACCACGGCGGGAGATCAGGATTGCCAGGCCGTTGAAACCGCTGTGTTGCAGGGCCGCAAACAGGCCTTCCGCCGCAATGCCGCCAAAACCGTCAGTGGCGGGGAAGAGCGCATTGCGGGCGGCCCAGAGGGCGGTGATATTGGCCACTGTGCCGCCGGAACAGAAAGCCCCCAGGGCGTGGTTGCGGTCGTGCATCCACTTGGCGTAGTAATCGTCATTCTGCTGGTAGATCAGGTGGTGCAGCATCGCCAGCACCTGGCGTTCCAGGGGGGTAAACGCCTTGGAGGTCTCGATTTTCACCAGGTTCTGGTTGAGTGCCATCATGATTTTGGACAGCGGCAACATAAAGTAGGGCAGTGGGGCTGCCATGTGCCCAATAAAGCCTGGTGCAGCAGTATGCACCGACTGGGCGACCAGTTTTTCCAGCAGGAAATCGGTGTAGTCGGAGACAAAGGAGGGCTGCTCGGGGATGGAAGCGTCGGAGAAGTCGCTCTCAATCTCTGCCAGGTCTTTTTCCAGCGCCACAATGCGGTCGCGTAAAAAGCCGGCCAGGTTATCGGAGATTTCCCGGTCGACCCCCCCCAGGGTGGAATCGGGCGCTTCTGGCACGGTAAAGATGCGGTAGAGGTTTTGAATATTGGCCTGGGCTGGGGTCCTGGTCTTTTCAGGGGCCTTCTTCTGGGCGGCGCCAGACAGGGGCTTGGAGGCAGTTATTGGCTTTTGACTCATAGTTAACCACAGCTTTCTGGCTCAAGCAGGGCCGCAAATTATGCCGAAACTGGCATTTTGCGGCAACATTTTGTGACTGTTAAGCATAACTTGGCCACTTGTATGGGCTGTTTAGTTGTCTTCACGGGAGTCTGTGTCTATGTTGAATAGGATTAGGGATATCCAAAAACGCGATGGGAGGCCACCGTTTTGCAACAGATGAACAAAAACACGATTTTGGTGATCGATGATACACCGTTCCATATCGACTTACTCCGTGGGTTGCTAAATGAGGACTACCATGTGATGGAAGCCCTGGATGGCGAAACTGCGCTGGAGATGGTGACCAAATCCCACCAGCCGGACCTTCTTTTGTTGGATGTGCGCATGCCGGGCATGGACGGTTTTGAACTGTGTGAGCGCCTCAAGGCCCTCCCCGGTTTTGCGGATATACCGGTGATTTTTCTGACTGCGCTGGACGACATTCAGGATAAAACCCACGCCTTTGCCCTGGGGGCTGTCGATTATTTGTGCAAGCCGTTTGACCCGGATGAGGTGATCAGCCGGGTCAAAACCTATATTAATTAGTGTATTCAGTCAAAACCCAATACGGATTTGATTTCCAGGAAGTCGTCAAAGCCGTGGGCGCCCCATTCGCGGCCGTTGCCAGACTGCTTATAGCCGCCAAAGGGGGCGTTAAAGTCCCCCGGTGCGCCGTTCAAATGCACCGACCCTGTGCGCAACTTCGCAGCCACTTTGCGGGCATGATCGATATCGCCGGATTGCACGTACCCCGCTAGCCCGTACACGGTATCATTGGCGATAGCGATCGCTTCCTCTTCACTGTGGTAGGGAATGAGCGTCAGTACCGGACCGAAGACCTCCTCGCGGGCGATAGTCATATCATTGCTGACATCGCCAAAGATGGTGGGTTTGACATAGTAGCCGGTCTCCAGGCCTTCCGGTTTGCCCAGTCCGCCGTAGATCAGGTCACTGCCCTCATCAATGGCCTTGGCGATCAGGCCCTGGACCTTGTTGTACTGGGCTTCACTGGCCAGGGGCCCCATGGTGGTTTTTGCGTCTTTGGGATCGCCCACCACCACCCGATCGGCGGCGTTCTGGGCATAGGCCATCGCTTCGTCCATCTTGGCGTAGGGCACCAGCATGCGTGTGGGCGCGTTGCAGGATTGCCCGGTATTGTTAAAGCAGGCCAATACACCGGCAGTGACCGCTTGCTTCAGATCTGCATCCCCGAGGATGATGTTGGCAGACTTGCCGCCCAACTCCTGGGCCACCCGCTTGACGGTATCGGCCGCCGCTTTGGCCACCTGGATACCGGCCCGGGTCGATCCGGTAAACGACAACATATCCACATCGGGATGGGCGGATAGAGGGGCCCCCACGCCGGGGCCGTCACCGTTGACCAGGTTGTAGACACCGGAGGGGATGCCCGCTTCGTGGATCATCTCCGTGAACAGATAGGCGGACAGAGGCGCGATTTCACTGGGCTTTAGCACCATTGTGCAGCCGCTGGCCAGGGCCGGTGCCACCTTGCAGGTAATCTGGTTGATCGGCCAGTTCCAGGGGGTGATTAAGCCACAGACGCCCACCGGTTCCTTAAACAGGGTGGTGGTGCCGAGCTTTTCTTCAAACTCAAAGGTTTTTAACACTTTCAGTGCGGTGGCGATATGGCCTTTGCCGGTGGCTGCCTGGGCCTTGGTCGCCAGGGTCATTGGCGCACCCATCTCGTCGGATATGGTCTGGGCCATCTCCTCGTAGCGGTTACTGTAGACCGCCAACAGTTTTTCCAACAGGCCGATACGCTCTTCACGGCTGCTGTGACCAAAGCTCTGGAACGCCTGCTTGGCGGCTGCCACAGCCTTGTTGACATCGTTTTTGTTACCGAGGCTGATGGTGGCAATGGGTTGTTCGGTCGCCGGGTTTAACACTGCAAACGGTTTCGGGGCGTCCGGTTCTACCCAGGCGCCGTTGATATAGAATTGGGTACAGGTTTTCATGGTCTGACCTTTAATGAGCTGGCTGCTTGTTGATTTTTGAGATGGCAATAGTATAGCGCTAACCCGTGCTTGTAATGGGGTTTTAGTACGTCAGGACAGAGGCGGTTACTCTTTGATCGGCTTCTGGGCGCTCAGCCGGTACTCGCCGGGGCTGACACCGGTCCACTGCTTAAACGCACGGGTAAAGGAGGCAGGCTCCACAAAACCCAGCTGCTCGCCAATGGTAGCCACGGGCAACCGCTCCCGCACCAGTTTGTCGATGGCCAGGTCGCGGCGAATCAGATCCTTGATCTGCTGAAAGCTGGTCTCTTCCGCCTGCAGTTTGCGTCGCAGGGTGGGTACACTCACACACAGTTCCTCCGCCACCCTGATAAAGTCCGGAATGCCTTTGCCGACCCGCTGTTGTTCCAGCATAAAGCTTTTGATGCGGGTGCTGTAACGATTGTCGCTACCGGGTATCACCATCAGGTCCGCCGGTGAGTGTTTTAAGTAACCTTTGATCTCCGGCCAATCTCTAACCAGTGGCAGCGATAGGTAACGGTTGCTGAAATAAAACGCGTTGCTGGTTTGCAGGAATTCGCGCGGGCAGGGGAAGAGGGATTGGTAACTTGCCACATGGGCGGGCTGTTGATACTGAAACGTGGCGCGATCCAGATAGAGACGCTGCCCGGTTATCCAGCAGATAAACCGGTGCATGGTGATCATCAAGAATTCGATCAGGTAATGATCGATGTCGAATTCGGGATTGACCAGATTGATATGAAAGCCGACCTGCTCATCGCCGATGTCCACACGCAACAGGAGATCTTCCCGGGTGGTTTGGTAGTAGCGCTGAATTTCCTTTAACAGCGCCTCCAGGGTATCGAACTGGCTAACGTAGCGTACCATCAGTGCAAAATGGCCGGGGATACAGCGGGTGCCACTCATGCCCAAAAATTCATCGCCGCTAAGCTCCCAGGCCCGTTGCACCAGGCTGACAAACTGGTCGGCGTGAACGATTCCCTGGTTTTCCTCATAAACGGTCGCAGAAATGCCCAGTTCCTTTAACAACACCTGACTGTCGACTCCGAGTCGTTCGGCACCCCGCAACACGGCGCGGGCAAAGTGACTGGGAATGGTGAGCATACTGTTGGGCATCGGGTTGTTCTAATTAATACAATAGTAACGAACCCGCCGATACCAGGCCAAGTAAATGTTTGCGAGGCCAGAATACGTTTAATAAGGGCAGGGTGGGATATTCATTTTACGCGAATATTCTATCCATTTGCGCAAACGCTGGTGGCTTTCATATCCAACCGCGCTAACCTGAAATTACAACGATAAATTAGGTGCCCATTAATGGGTTAAATGACGAGGTAAGCGATGAATCTCACACAGTTACTACAGCGTAATCTGCAACAGCGCCCCAATCAGGAAGCGGTCTATTTCAACGGTCAATCCTGGACCTACCGAGAATTTGGAGACCGTGTGGCGCGCCTGGCTGGTGCTCTGCAGCAACTGGGGGTTAGAGACGGGGCCCGGGTGGCGATGATGTCACTAAACTCCAGCCGTTATGTGGAGTACCTGTTTGCGGTGCCCTGGGCGGGCGGTGCGCTGAATCCCGTCAATATTCGCTGGAGTGCTGCGGAAATCGCCTACTCCCTGGAAGACTCGGATACCCGTATCCTGCTGGTGGACGATACTTTTGTGCCCATGGTGCCGGCGGTGCGGGAGAAGGCGCCGCTGCTGGAGCATGTGATCTATACCGGTGGCGGCGACACGCCCGAAGGACTCTTGAGTTACGAGCACCTGCTGGCGGTGGCGGAGGCGGTTGAAGACGCCTACCGGCACGGCGACGAGTTGGCCGGTGTGTTCTACACCGGCGGTACCACCGGCTTTCCCAAGGGGGTGATGCTGAGTCATACCAACCTGGTGAGTTCCACCGTCTGTTTTACAATGGGTGGGGATTTCCCGGAGGGCTGCCGCATGTTGCACGCAGCCCCTATGTTCCACCTGGCTGACCTCGCCAGTCTACTGACGGGCTTTATGCTAGGGGGCTCTCAGATTGTGGTGCCTGCGTTCGATGCCGAGGCGGTGGCCGCCGCAGTACGGGAGCAGGGGGTCACCGATATGTTACTGGTGCCAACGATGGTGCAGATGTTGCTGGATGCACCGGGGTTTGAGGCCGGCGACTTCGCGGGCCTGCAGCGTATCCTCTACGGTGCCTCTCCCATGCCGTTGGCGACCCTGGATAAAGCCAGTGAGCTGTTGCCACATCTGGAGTTTATTCAGGCCTACGGTATGACCGAGATGGCCCCAGTGGTCACTATTTCCCCGGCTATTAACCATAAAGCCGAGGCCCGCGCCTCGGGCCGTATTCGCAGTGCTGGTCTGGCGGGGCCCTTGCAGGAGGTCCGGATTGTGGATGAGGAGGGCAACGAAGTGCCCCGGGGGACCGTGGGAGAGATCGTCGCTCGCGGTCCCAATGTGATGCTGGGCTACTGGGGCAAACCCGAGCAGACGGCCGATGCCATTATCGACGGTTGGATGCACACGGGCGACGGCGGCTATATGGATGAGGATGGCTACCTGTTTGTGGTGGACCGGGTGAAGGATATGATTATCTCCGGTGGGGAGAATATCTACTCGGCGGAGGTGGAAAACGCCATTGCCCAGCACCCGCTGGTGGGGCAGTGCGCCGTAATCGGTGTCCCGTCCGACGAGTGGGGAGAAACGGTGCACGCCATTATTGTGCCCGCACCCGGCGCTAATGCGGCGTCTGAACTGGCTATCGAAACCCTGCGGGCCTTCTGCAAAGAGCGTATTGCCGGCTACAAGTGCCCGCGTTCGCTGGCGTTCGCCGACGCCCTGCCGCTGTCCGGGGCAGGCAAAGTCCTGAAAACCGAGCTTCGCAAGCCCTACTGGGAGGGGCGGGAGAAGGGGGTGGCGTAAAACGCTTGCTGCCCGATCCATTTAGACAAGTGGAATGATCGCTTTGGCGCTGTGCAAACCTGCACGGTTGCCACATGCTAGGTCGCTCTACCGGTGCTTGTGGTGATCTAGAGCATGAAAGAGCAGTTGTCTGTCCGCGCCTCCTGGGTATTGGCGATCATCGCCGCTTATGAGGAGACAGGCGGTGATGGTGATCTTATCCTTCAAGAGCAGGGGCTTAGTCGTGAAGGGCTCTGCCGTTTGGGTGCGCGTCTCTCCATCGGTCGAGGCCACAGGGTCTGGGCTGCCGTTCTGAGTCGGGTTAAAGAACCCAATTTTTGTCTCCAGGTGGGGCGGGATATGCCACCTTCCACTTTTGGTCCTTTGGGTTCACTGGTGTTGGCAGCGCCCAGTGCCATGGACGCTTTACAATATATCAGTCGCTACTTTGACGTGCTCTGCAACCTGGGCTCGGTGACTCTGGAGGAAGATGGCGACCGGTTACACTTTCGAGTCTCATCCTGGACCTCGATGGCGGATATGACCGCAGCCTCTATCTCTGCGTTTACCGTTGCCATTGTCAAAATGCTGCGCCTGCTCAGCGCCAAACAGCTCAATCCTGCTGGCGTGTGTTTGAGCTGTCGACCGGCGGCAGAGGAGGAGCATTACCGGCGCTTTTTCGCCTGCCCGGTGACCTTTGCCAGCGGCGAAAACCGTATCAGCTTTTGGCGCGCTGAGCTGGAACAACCGCTGCCCAATGCCAACCCGGAGTTGCTGCGCTATCTCGAACAACAGGTAATGGAAGAGATGGCGCGCATTCGACGCGTGGAGTTCTCGGCGCAAGTGTACGGCAAACTGTGCGAACTGCTGCCCCAGGGGCCAGTTACCCAGTGCCGGATCGCCCAGGCACTCAATGTCAGCGTGCGCAAACTGCAGTGGCAGCTGCAGCAGGAGAACACCTCCTATCGCGACATCTATAACCAGGTACGTTACTCCCTGGCATCCCAGTATCTGGCCGACAGCCGCATGAGTATCAGCGAAATTGCGTTGTCGCTGGGGTTCACCAACGTCAGCAATTTCTGTCGCACCTTCCGCCAGTGGCGAGCCTGCTCCCCTGGTGATTACCGGGCGCAGTTTCTGCCTTGTCACTGATTGGATTTTCTTTCTAACCCAAAAAATAATGACAAAAAGTTGAGGGGTTGGATTTGCCACTCGTCTTAAAGGGAATTCGGACGATGTGACAGCATGTATAAAAAACGATCATTCCGCTTGTGTTCAATGGCCCAGCTGGGCTTCTTACTGATTTTCTCCGGCTTGTTGCTGACGGCCAGTCAGGTATCCGCAGTCGCCCTGGACCGGGAGGCGCGTCGGATAACCTACGCCATGTCGTCGGAGCCGCCTGACCTTAATACCACGACCAGCACTGACCAGGTCAGCCATATGGTGCTGGATCATGTGATGGAAGGGTTGCTCACTTACGATAGTGAGAACAATCTGGCGCCGGGCGTGGCGGAGCGTTGGAAGCTGCGGGAAGACGGGGCCACCTTCTGGTTGCGGAAGGGGCTGCGGTGGAGTGACGGGCGGCCGCTACTGGCGAAAGACTTTGTCTTTGCCTGGCGCAAGGTGCTGGAACCGGCCACCGCCTCGGAGTACGCGTTTATTCTCTTTCCGCTGGTCAACGCCCAGGCCATAAACGAAGGCAAGCTGCCGATAGAGGCGCTGGGGATCAAAGCGGTTGACGATTACACCCTGGAGGTCCGTTTTGCCAAACCCTGCCCCTATTTCCTCGGCTTGACCGCGTTCTCCACCCTGTTTCCCATCAACGAAGCGTTTTACAACAGCCGCAACGGACGCTATGCCGCCGATGCCGGGGACCTGCTCTACAACGGTCCCTTCAAAATGACCGAGTGGGTACACGGTGCGTCACTGAAAATGGAGAAAAATCCCCACTATTGGAATCGCGAAGCCATCTGGTTAAATGAAGTCGATGTGCCCTATATCACCGATGATGGCAATGCCCGCCTAAACTTGTTGCGCGATAACCATATCGCTCTGGCCAACAACCTGGGCGAGCAGGTCCTGGGTGGAGCATTGCAGCAGCGAATGCAGATCAAGTCCTTCCTGGATGGCGGCATGTTTTACCTGGAATTCAATCATCGTCCTGACCGGGTGACACGTAACCGGAATCTGCGCAAGGCGATCCAGGCCGTCTTCAGTGCTGAAGACTATGTCTACAAAGTCTTGGGCACACCCGGCACCTATCCGGCTTACACCCTGTTCCCGCGCTGGATAAAAGGGGAGAAGCAAATGTTCAAACGGGAGCACCCGCCGCGCAAGCCGGAGATCAATCTCGAAAAGGCGCGCGCCTATCTGGTCGCGGCCAAAAAAGAACTGGGCTTGGAGAAATTTCCGCCGCTGAGCCTGCTGGCCGATGACGGTTCCGGCGGCAACCGCACCGCCGAATTTATGCAGACGCTGTTAAAGCAGACGCTGGATCTGGATGTAAAAGTGGATGTGCAGATCTTTAAGCAGCGACTGGCGAAAATGACAACGGGTGATTTTGACATGGTACTGTCTGGCTGGGGGCCGGATTACGATGACCCGCTGACCTACGGCGACCTGTTTATGTCTGTCAACCTCAATAATCGCGGTCGCTACAGCAGTGATACTTACGATCACTGGGTGAGTGTGGCCCAGTCGACCGTGGATGTGAAACAGCGCATGCAGGCGTTTGGCAAGTTGCAGGATATCCTGTTTGAGGATGTGGTGATCATCCCTATGTACGAGCGCGGCAAAGTGTATGTGCAACACCCCAAATTAAAACGTGTCATTCGCCGCGCGGTGGGTGGTGATCCCAATTTTAACTATGCGGTGATTAAAGAATGACGGCTTTTATCCTGAAACGTTTGTTATCCGGGGTGATTACCATCTGGTTTATCGCCACCGCCACCTTTGTCGGCATGCACGCCGTACCGGGCAATCCCTTGCTCAATGCCAAGGCGGCCAGCCCGGAGGTGCAGAAAAATCTGCAGGCCCGTTACGGTTTGGATAAACCGGTTACGACGCAATATGTGATTTTTCTCAACAACATGCTGCACGGGGAATTTGGCATCTCCTTTACCCAGAAAAATCGTCGGGTCAACGATATTATTGCCGAACATTTCCCAGTGTCGGCCACTCTGGGGGTACTGGCCCTGGTGATTGCCGCCGCCGGTGGGATTATCTGGGGGGCGGTCACGGCCCTTTATCGCGACAAGTGGCCAGATGCGACAATTATGCTGTTTGTGGTGGTGGCAGTCTCGGTGCCGAGTTTTGTGTTTGCCATGTTGGGGCAGTTAGGCATCTTAAAGCTCAATGAACTGTTGGGTTTTTCCCTGTTGCCGGTGGCGGGCTGGGGCAGCTTTGGCCATATGCTGGTACCGGCACTGGTACTGGGATTGGGCACGATGGCCTACCTGACACGTTTGATGCGTTCTTCCATGCTGGAGGTGACCAGCGCCGATTTTATTCGCACGGCCCGTGCCAAAGGGGTTTCCACACTGCGTATCTTCTTTAAGCACCAGTTGCGCAACGCCATTCTACCTGTGGTGACTGTGCTCGGGCCGGCGATTGCCGCCATTACCACCGGTGGCTTTGTGGTGGAACTGGTGTTTGCCATCCCGGGGCTCGGTCGCTATTTCGTACAGGCCGTGCAGCAGCTGGACTACACGGTGATTATGGGGACAACGGTCTTTTATGGAGCGTTTCTGGTAATTATGGTGTTGGCAGTGGATATCGTTTACGGTTTTATCGATCCGCGTATTCGCGTTGGCAAGAGTGGAGGTTGAAGGCAAAATGATGAATGCATTTCGACCAACGCCACAGGATTTTTATCCCCTGATTAAGCAGGACGAAGCCGATGTGGTGGTGCGCCCGTCGCTGTCCTATTGGCAGAATGCCTGGCGGCGGTTAAAGCGCAATCGGCGCGCGTTGATCTCCCTCTATATTGTGGTTTTTCTGCTGCTGTTTTCCTTTGCAGCACCACAGGTGTTTGAGTTCGACAGCCAAAGCCAGGATCTGACCCAGCTATCGAAGACGCCGGGACTGGAGCGACAGTCGCTGGTGGTGGATACCGCACCCTGGGAGGGACGGTTTGCCGCTCATCCAGCTACGGACGGACCGCTGCAGGCGGTGACCGATTTGCAGGTGATTGATGTTGCCCATACCGAGGCTGTGCGCCTGGCCTGGGCGCCTGTGGCCGGCGCCAGTTACTACCGCGTCTACCGGCACATTCTGAGACCATCTGGCGATAAAGACCTGGGGCTGCCACTTGGAGAGACAGAGTATGTAGATCAGGTCTCCTTCGAGGATCGCCTGAAACTGGATACTGTAAAGTATTACTACTCAGTGCAAGCCGTGAGTAAGATGGGGGAGGTTTCCCCCTATACGACCGTCGCGGTTCAACCGCGTCACGCCATCAGTGTTCGCGATGCTGTTGCGCGGGGGCTGCTGGAACCGGAGCAGTTACAGCAGCGTATCGGCACCGAAGTAACATTGAAACGCCACCTGTTGGGCACCGATTATCTGGGGCGCGATATGCTGGCGCGCCTGGTCTACGGCGGCCAAACTTCCCTGCTTATCGGTATCGTCGCCCCTCTGTTATTTGTGGCACTGGGCATTGTCTACGGTGGTCTTGCCGGTTACCTGGGCGGCCGTATCGATGAATTGATGATGCGGTTTGCGGATTTTGTGATTGCGCTGCCGTTTTTGCTGTTTATGATCCTGTTTCGGGTTGCCATGGGGATCGGTCCGGGAGAAAGTGGCATTGTGCCTATGCTGCTCGCGTTGGTGTTGTTGAGCTGGCCGGCGGTGGCCCGTCTGGTGCGCGGTCAGATGTTGCAAATTCGCGAGCAGCCGTTTGTGGATGCAGCCCGTCTGATGGGGGCCGGTTCGGGTTATTTGATTTTCCGCCATATGCTGCCCAATGTGATGGGGGTGGTACTGGTTTCCCTGACCTTTTCCATTCCTTCGGCGATTTTTACTGAGGCGTTTCTCTCCTTTATCGGTATGGGGGTGGCGCCACCGACACCCAGTTGGGGCTCGATGTGCAACGACGGGGTGAAGTCCTTTATGAGCCATCCCCACGAGCTGCTGTTCCCAGCGTTTATGATCAGTATCACGGTGTTGGCGTTTAACCTGTTGGGCGACGGTTTGCGCGATGCGCTGGATGCGCGCATGAAGGATTGACCATGAATCAGCCATTGAGAAAGACAGATAGAGAGAAAGCCCTGGAGGTTTCCAACCTGCATGTGGAGTTCGATACCTACGGTGGTGTTGTGCAGGCGGTGCGCGGTGTTTCCTTCGATGTTTGTCGCGGCGAAACCCTGGCCATTGTGGGGGAGTCCGGCTGTGGCAAGTCAGTGACGATGATGAGTGTGATGGGATTAATTCCCATGCCGCCGGGTCGCATTGTGGCAGGTACCGCCAAACTCAACGGCCGTGAAATGTTGGGCCTGTCGACGGCAGCGTTGAACAAAATTCGCGGTGCAGAAATTGGCATGATCTTTCAGGATCCCATGAGCGCCCTCAATCCCACCATGAAAGTGGGGGAGCAGATTGCCGAAACCCTGATGATCCACCGGGGGCTCAGCCATCGGGAGGGGTTGCGCAAAGCGGTGGAACTGCTGGATCGCACGAAAATGCCTGAGGCGCAAAAGCGCACCCGGCAATACCCCTTTGAATTTTCCGGGGGGATGTTGCAACGGGCGGTGATTGCCATGAGCCTGGCGTGTAACCCGTCGGTATTGATTGCGGATGAACCGACCACCGCGTTGGACGTGACCATCCAGAATCAGGTGTTGGAGCTGATGCGCGAAATCCAGCGCGAAGAGGAGATGGCGATTGTTCTAATCACCCACGACCTGGGGGTGGTGGCGCGCATGGCCGATAAGGTGGCAGTGATGTACGCCGGGCAGGTGGTGGAAAGCGGAGAGGTGGACGATATCTTCTACCGCAGCGCCCACCCCTATACTCTGGGTTTGCGCAGCGCCATGCCCTCACCGGAGATGCACACCGATCAGAAGTTATCCGCCATTGCCGGCAGTCCGCCGGACCTGTTTGCGCCGCCGGCGGGCTGCGGTTACTGTTCCCGCTGCCCCGACGCGCGCAATATCTGTGAAACTCAGGAGGCCGGTTTGATTCAAATGGGTGAAAATCACTATTCGCGCTGCTGGTTGCAACACGCCGAAGCCAATGTGGACATTGCCGAGCTGTATCAGCATATCCATCAGTTGCATGGGGGAGGGTAACCTTGTGTTGGTGAAAGTCGACAACTTGCAAAAACGTTTTGAGCTGGGTCGCCAGCAAACGCTACATGCCGTCGATGGCGTCTCCCTGGAGATTGAGGCCAATGCCATTGTCGGTTTGGTGGGGGAGAGTGGCTCCGGGAAATCTACCTTGGGCAAGTCCCTGATCGGCTTGTTGGACAAGTCGGGCGGGGATGTCTATTTCGACGGCGAGCGTCTGCCCGATCAGTACCGGGCGACGGATTTTCGCCGTTATGGCAAAGAGATGCAGATGATTTTTCAGGATCCCTATGCCTCCCTGAATCCCCGCATGACCGTGGAGGAGATTCTCACCGAACCCCTGTTACTGCACAGTGAAAACCGCTTGAGCAAACAGCAGCGACGCGAGTTGGCTGCGGAGTGGTTAACCCGGGTCAATCTGCACCCTGCCCATTTGGGCCGCTATCCCCACGAGTTTTCCGGCGGCCAGCGCCAACGCATCGGTATAGCCCGGGCGCTGATTACCGAACCCCGGTTTGTGGTGTGTGACGAACCCATTTCCGCGCTGGATGTATCGGTGCAAGCGCAGGTGGTGAACCTGCTGGGTGAACTGCAGGAAACCATGGGGCTGACGTTGTTGTTTATCGCCCACGACCTCTCGATGGTGCGTTACATTTCTGATGTCATGGTTGTGATGTACCTGGGTTCCGTGGTCGAGCAGGGACCGGCAGACCAGGTGTTTTTTACCCCCAGGCATCCCTACTCACAGGCGTTGACCGCATCCAACCCTCTGGCGGACCCCCATCAGGAAAAACAGCGCCGGCACCAATTGATACAGGGCGAGGTACCTTCGCCCGTCAATTTGCCGTCTGGCTGTCGTTTTGCGGGCCGTTGCAGTCAGGTATCCGAGCGCTGTCACCGGGAGCGACCGGCGTTAAAACCGGCGGACGGTGAACGTTTGGTGGCTTGTCATCTCTACGGTTAACACATAAAGTGACACAAATTCAGGAGGGTTAGAGACAATGATTCAGCGATTGGGGCTGTTTGTAGCGGCGGTGCTGACAATGGTGTTCGTGCTGTTAACCGGTTGCCGCTCCCACGAGGAGACGGCTAAAGCATATTCATCAGAACAGACCGCCATGACATTGCATCAACTGTTCGAAGACTACCGGGAAGCCAATTTCCAATTAAATCCCATGGAGGCGATGTACCAGGGTGACATGCGTTTTAATCACCGCTTGGGGGATGGGCTCAGCGATGACTATATTGCCCAGTCGTTATCATTGGAATCCGAGACCCTGGAACGCCTGGCCGCTATTAATCGCGATCGTCTCAACGCGCAGGATCAGCTCAGTTATGACTTTTTCCAATACTTGCGACAAACGCAGCGGGATTACTTTGCCGAAGGATTTGCGCGCAAAGACGCACTGCTGCCCGTCAGCCAGTTTTTCAGCCTGCCTAACTATATGGCGGTATTGGGCTCCGGTGCATCCACACAGCCGTTTGCCACGGTAGCGGATTACGACAACTGGCTCTCGCGCATGGGCGAGTTCAGCGACTGGACTCAACGAGCCATTGCGCGCATGGGCGAAGGGCTTGAGGAAGGCGTAGTTCAACCCCGGGTGTTGATCGAGCGTACCTTACCGCAACTACAGGCTCACCTGGTCGAGAAGGTGGAGCAGAGTATCTTCTACAAGCCAATTCAAAACATGCCCGCCAGCGTTGCTGATGCCGATAGACAGCGCTTGGAACAAGAGTACCGCAAAGCCATTAGCGAGCGTTTTATTCCCGCCTATCGCCAATTGCACGATTACCTTCAAAACGAGTATTTACCCAACACCCGAGAGACATTTGGCCTGGGACAGCTACCGGGTGGCAGTGCCTGGTACAACTTCAAGGTGCGCCAGCGTACGACCACCTCTCTGACACCGGGCGAAATTCACCAAATCGGGCTGGCGGAGACGGAAAAGCTGTTGCGCGAGATGGAAGCGGTGAAGGAGTCTGTCGGCTTTAAAGGCGACATGGCGGCGTTTTTTCAATTCCTGCGCCGTGACAGTCAATTCCACTATGCCTCGGAGGCAGCCCTGGTTAAAGCCTATGAGGATGTCAAAACACAGGTGGACATGGGTTTGCCCCAGCTGTTTGATGTGCAGCCGAAAGCGCCCTATATCGTCAAACCCATTGAACAGTTCCGGGCAGCCGCTTCCGCAGCAGCGGAGTACCGCGCGCCGGCACCCGATGGCAGCAAACCCGGCGTCTTTTATATCAATACCTATGACCTGAAAGCCCGTCCCACCTACATGCGGGAGGCGATCTCCATCCATGAAGCTGCCCCGGGTCACCATTTTCAGATCGCCCTGGCGCAGGAACTGGAAGGCTTGCCGGCATTTCGCCGCTTTAACCATGTCACCGCCTATGTGGAGGGGTGGGGCTTATACACGGAAACCCTGGGCAGGGATTTGGGACTGTATCAAGATCCCTACCAGTACTTCGGTTACCTGACCGCCGCCATGTGGCGCGCCTGCCGTCTGGTGGTGGATACCGGCCTGCACGCTAACGGCTGGTCGCGGCAGCAGGCGATCGATTTTATGAAAGCCCACACCGCGCTTGCCGATACCGATATCGTGGCGGAGGTGGAGCGCTATATGGCGATACCGGGGCAAGCGCTGGCCTACAAAATCGGCAAATTGAAGTTGCTGGAGCTGCGTCAGCGCGCCGAAAGCGCCCTCGGTGAGGCGTACGATATCCGGGATTACCACCGCGAGGTGTTAACCGACGGCGCTCTGCCACTGGGCATCCTGGAAGCCAAGGTGGATCGCTGGATTACCGAGACAAAGCGTGCAGAACTGTAAGCTTGCCATCTCAAGTGCTCTCAGTATTGGGAGCGCTTGAGCTATCCTCCTGTTCGGCACACACCGGTACCTCGGCTGCCGCTATCATCTGCTGTTCCAGGCTTTCCATCCGTGTCGCTACGCGAATGCGTTTTCCCGTAGACGGGTGCTTGACGGTCTCTCCCTTGGCGTAGCCGTGACGGTAACCCAGCCCCAATTTCCTTGCTTTAAAGCCTGATAGGGTGTGCGCCTCTGGCTTGAATACCCGCAAGGCCCCCAGGTGATCGGCCAGGTAGAGGGGTAATTGCCATTGACCGACCAATCGAGTGTCGGTGTCGGAAAAGTAGCGCCGGCTCCAGTGGGCGCTGCCATGGGTGTGCCAAAAGGCCACTATCTCATACTCCTTGGGAACCGGCAGGTGTGCGATGATCTGATCGGCACCCGCCTGTCCTGCGGCGACATTATAGATAAAGTGCTTAGGCCGTTGCCGGTGACGCAGTATTGCCCCCAGGTATTCCCGATCTTCAATGATGGACAGCGGATTAAAGTAATCGCTGGCTGCAATTACCGCTGCTTCGAGGCTGGTAAATATCGACCCTGACTCGGTTTGATCCGACAATATTTTCTGTTCAAGCGTCTCCACGGTTGTTGGGCGCTGGGCTTTGTGCACCTGGCATTGGAGGTCGGCGCTCGCTTCGGGGTTGAAACCGAGCGCTATGATCATGGCCGCGGGCAAACTCAGGTTGTGGCATAGGGTTCGAACGAGAGTTTTCATGGTTGTGATTCCTGGCACTGGTTGGCGTTGCGGTGTCGAAAGGACAGTGACAGTGTCGGAAAAAGCGCGGTGGCAGACCTGAAAGAAGCCGGATGAATGCTTCGGAAAAGATAAAATATGCTATAAAAAGGTTCGGAAAACCTTCGGATAGCATAAAATAACCCAGTTTTTCAGTGCGTTACTGCTTTATGGGTGTTGCCCTACCGCTCTGGGCACAGGAGGATTGATGGAAGCGTCCACGGTCGATTTCACCAAGGGTTTTATACTGGGCGAATGGCAGGTTGAGCCGCTCGCCGGTTGTTTTAGAAAAGCGGACCACACGGTCCACGTCGAACCCAAGGTGATGGATGTATTGCTGTGCCTGGCACGGGCGGGGGGGGAGATTGTCTCCCGCCAACAGTTGTTGCAAGAGGTATGGCCGGCAGTGGTGGTGAGTGAAGAGGTGTTGACCCGTGCCATCTCTGAATTGCGTAGCCTATTGGGGGATACTGCCCGTGAAAAGCGGTTTATTCGCACGGTGCCCAAGCGCGGTTATGCGCTGCTTATGGGCGCCGTTCCGCTACCGCCTCCAGTCCACAACCCGGAAGCGGTAGAGGCGCAACGCAAACAAAACGTGGAAGCCTCTGTAGCCGTGTCCGATGGTTCCGCGCGACAAGATACCCCGGGTTTGCCCTGGTACGGACAATTAATGCACCAGTTTTTACGGTTGTTGCAATCCATTGTCCAAAGTTTCGGCAAGGTGATGATCTACAGCGTGCTGGGTATCTGTGGTTTATTGCTAGTGCTGGGATTGGTAGCACTGCTGAATAGCGACGATACTTCCGGGGTTGTGGTTACCAGTGACAGTCCTGAGGGGAGGGAGATTCTTACACGGGTTCTGGATCATATCGATCATAAACTCGGTAATGCTGACCGCGGATTGACACTTGCGAAGGTCCAGACAATCGCGGTATTGCCGTTTGTGAATCTGTCGGCTAAACCGGACCAGGACTATTTTGTTGACGGGGTATCTGAGGACATTCGACAGGCGTTGATTGAGGTGCCTGGCATCAAGGTGGTAGCCCGCACTTCCTCGCGGGTATTCAAGGGGCGGGCGCAGGATGTACGCGAAATCGGCAAAGTGCTGGGCGCCGACGCACTGGTTGAAGGCACGGTGAGGGTTGATCGGGAGCGCGTGCGAGTGACAGTCCAGTTAACTGACGTCCGCGAGGGGGCCGACAGCGGTTTTCCATTCTGGGCCTCCAGTTACGATCGCGATCTGAAAGATGCTTTTACGATTCAGCAGCAGATTGCGCGGGAAGTGGCGAGCGAACTGGAGCTGCAACTAAAACCTCCAGCGGCGGCAAAACCGGTCAAGGCGGCAGCCTATGAAAAGTACTTGTTGGGACGTCACTACTGGCACCAGCGCACGGCGACCTCGTTACAACAGGCGATTCAGCAGTTCCAGGCAGCAATTGCGCTGGAACCGGAATACGCGCAGGCTTACTCCGGCCTGGCCGATGCCTACAGCTTCTCCACTCTCTATGCGGACCAGCCAAAGGCCGAAACCCTGGCGCTGGCCCGGCAGCATATGGAGCGGGCTTTGCGGCTCGATCCCCAACTGGCGGAAGCCCATGCCTCCAAAGGGGTGATTCTGGAGCTGGAGATGCGCACCCGGGAATCCCGCCGCGCCTATGAGCGTGCGATCCAGTTGAAGCCGGGGTACTCCATGGCCCATATGTGGTTGGGCAATGTATTGATGACGCTGGATGAGCTGCAGTTGGCTTACGCCGAGTACAGCGAAGCACTGGACCGCGATCCACTCCACCCCCAAATTCAGATCAATTATTTGTCTGTGATGCAGGCTATGGGGCGTTACCAGGAGGTGGTCGATTTGGGGGCACAGTTTTACGCTCAGTCGCAAAGCGAACACCTGTTAAAGCAGCGCATGCATGCTTTAAACGGCGCCGGTCGCTACAGCGCAGTCCTGGACTTTGCGCTACGGCACAACTTTTCTGACGAATATGCAAAATATGCCAGCGCCCTATTGATTGAAGCCCTCATACGCCTGGATCGATTGACCGAGGCGTCTCGACTGATGACACAAAATCACCAGCAGTTTGATCACTGGGAGTTGGCGCGCCTGGAAATGCTGTTGGCGCTCAAAAAGCACGACCGGTCGGCAATATTTGCGGTGGCAGGGCGCATTGAGGAAATGCCGGCGAGTGATGTCTGGACCAGTCGCGCCAGCTGTACCGACAAGCTATCGTCCAATGCTGCCCGCGCGGAATACTGGCGTGGACTGGGACACTATATCGCGCAGGAATATTCGCGAGCGGCCAGTTATTTTGCCAGCGCCCAGGAGAAAGGCGGCGGCTGCTGGATGGACCCGGACATCGAGCTGTCGTTGCTGTTGTACCGTGTGGATGTGGCGCAGTTGACCGATGCCGGCAATGCAGCCGCGTTGTTGCAGGAATTGTCGGTAAAATTACGCGACATGCAGGAAAAAGGCTGGCGACACCTGCCGTTGCAAATCACACAGTTGTCCTACTATGTGTTGTCTGGGCAGAAGCACAAATTGCCAGCCGAGTTGCAGCGAATGCAGCGGGAGGGGTTACAACCCTGGGGTACGCTGGGGCTGGATCCGTTTTTTCAGCGGCACCTGCAATTGGATAGTGAATTGACGAACCTGTTTCAACCCTTGCAGCAAGAGTTCGTGTTACAACAACGGAACAGCCAACATTACCAGTTTGCAAAATTTGGATTGTAATATTTTGAGGTAAAAAAAGGCCCACTGAGGTGGGCCAAAGGGATGCAAACAGACTACAAATCCAAACTGCTCAATTAGAACTTGTAGTTAACCTTGGTGTAGAAGTAACGTCCCATCCAGTCGTAGACCGTTGAAGTATTGGTCGATACGGACGGAATATACTCCGGCTCCTGATCGGTCAGGTTCTCGATACCACCGATAATGGTGAAGGCGCCGATATTGATACTGCCGGTCAGGTCGAAGTAGTGTACCGCGTCCACTTCTTCGATCACATCACCGTAAACCTTCAACAGCGGTTCGGCATCGGCTTCGTGAATATAGCGATGGCTCAAGCCGATATCCCAGTTTTCCTGTGCCAGGCTCAGTGACAGATTGGAACGGATACGGGGGAATCCGGCCCAGTCGCTGATATCGTTACCGATACGGTCAGTGTATTCCACAGTCTGGCCCGCCTGATCCGTTTCCTTGTACTCGATCAGGTAGTTACCCATCCAGTTGACACTGACACGACCAAAGTCGGTATCGATGGCATAGGCGGCTGAAATATCCACACCGCTGGTTTCCAACAGACCCAGGTTCTCGTTCAGCACTTCAAAGCGCACCACGTTGCCCTGGGCATTACGGCCGATACGGGCACAGTCGGGATGACTCAGGTTGGCCGAATTGTAGCAGTTGTTAATCACCGTTACCGGGTCGGGCTTGTCAACGGCATTTTCCACTTCCACTTCGTAGTAATCCACGGTCAGTGAGAAGTCTTCCAGCCAGTTGGGCGTGTAGACCATGCCGAAGGTCAGGGTGTCGGCTTCTTCCGCTTCCAGTTCCGGGTTGCCGCCCTGGGAGATACGCAGCTGGCCGGCGTTTTGCGTGTAACCGTCGGGGACGCCGGCGGCGGCACAGTTGGCGCCTACGGTGGTGCTGGCATCGCCACCCCAGCCGTGACAGGGATCACTGACGGAGTCGTAGGAGTCAGAAACACCGCCGTACAGCTCCATGATGTTAGGAGCACGGAAGGAGGTTGAGCTCACTGCACGGAAGCGCAGGTCCTCAATGGGGCTCCAGCTGACACCCAATTTGTAGGTGGTGTCGTCGCCGATGGTGTCGTAGTCGGAGTAGCGGAATGCCAGGTCCATGGACAGGTTTTCCGCCAGGGGTGCGCTTTTCAGCAGAGGTACGTTGAATTCCGCGTAGAGTTCTTTAACGGAGTAATCACCGGAGGTTGGCTGGGAGAAGTTACCGCCACTGTCACCGGCCTGGGTCACTGCGGACTTGCGACTGCCGCCTTCCTCTTCCCGGTATTCAAAACCGGCGGCAAAACCCACTTCTCCTGCGGGCAGTTCAAACAGTTCGCCGGACAGGTTGGCGGCGATCTGGGTCATTTCGTACTCATTGAACTCGGTATCGTCAAACAGGATGTAATCGGCAAATGCCTGGGTAACATCGTGACGCCCGAAGATATCGATGGCATCACCGGAGTTGGCGGCTGCGGCGGCACAGCCGGAATCGGCGGCACAGGCATCGGGGTCAACAGCGATACGCAGTTTGGTGACATTGACCTGATCCTGGGTTTCCTCGAAAGTTTCAGAACGTCCCCAGTTGAAGTGAGCGTCCCAGTTCCAGCCGTTGGAGAGCTCGCCTTCGAGGCCAAACAGGGTGCTCACAGTTTCACCCTGATAGTTATAAACGCGTTTGCCGGCGTCATGTGCGCGCCAGTCCATGGTAAAACCGGTGGCGGTGGGGTCTTCGGCCAGCTCTGCAGCCCTGATAAAGTCCAGCGCATCGGAGGGGATGTGCGGGTTGGTAAAGGGCACCGGGATCATATCGGTGTACTGGCCGTGTGAACCACTGATAGGGAGACCGGGGAAGAACTGTGTGCCCTCGCGATCGGTGTAGGACACCTCGGCGATTAAGTTAAGATTGTCATCAAGCTCGATATTGCTGCGCAGGAAAATCGAGGTCTTTTGGTTCGGGTTGAGCAGACTCATGTCAAACCCGAGGTTGTAGTTAAAACGGCAGGGCTCGTAGCCGTCGATGGCGTCGGCGCCGGCGCCGCCACAATCCGTATAGTCGAGGCCCGTGGTGGCATCCGGGGCAAAGGCGATCTTGTCACCGTCCGGTGTGTAGTAGGCGCCCCAGGGGGGAATGCCGCTGCCTTTTAGCTGGAAAGAACCCAGGTCGAGGATCACCGGATCCCGGGCCCAGTCGCGGTCCTTGTATTCCACGATTTTCTCTTCGGCGTAGGAGACGCCCAGGGTAATATTGCCGCGGTCAAAGTTGGTGCCCATCAACAGGGACATATCGTAGCGTTCGCCGTCCTCTTCACCGGAAATACCGCCTCCGGCACTCAGTTCAACGCCTTCAAAGTCGTCTTTGAGTATCACGTTGACGACGCCGGCAACTGCGTCGGAACCGTAGATAGCGGAGGAACCGTCACCCAGCACTTCAGCGCGCTCGACCATGTTCATGGGAATATTGTTGAGGTCGCCCACCAGGCCGGAACCGAGAATGGTGGAGACAAAACGGCGGCCGTTAACCAGCAACAGGGTGCGTTGCTCGTCGAGGTTGCGCAACTCCACCGAACGCACGCCCTGACCGGCGTTGCTGTTGTTTTCACTGGTGGCGTTCATGGTCACCGCCGGCAGGGTGGATAGCACCTCCTGCAGGGTGATGGCATTAGACTTGGCAATGGTTTCATTGCCGACAATGGTCATGGGGCCAACATAGTCCAAAGGGTCGCGGGCAATGCGAGACCCGGTAACAACAACTTCTTCCAGTGAATGGGCATCGGTATCTTCAGCGGATGCTACCGCGGGCAGCATCGCCGCTGTACTGAGCCCTAAAACAGCCAGTTTTACCGCCTTCGAAAGGGGATTTCTATTCGTCATGGTGACTTCCTCTTTATGTTTGTTATCGATCACAATATCTGTGTTTATATGGACAACAGTTATAAAACGAGTAAGTCGCCAAACCCCTCAAAAAAAATGTATAAAAATTCAGAAAATGGCAATTAAAATGCCTGGCTGACCCGGGCATACCAATAACGCCCCTTGGCGTCGTAGGTATAGGCGTCAAAATTGTCATTAAAGGTGGCCGCCACAAAGGGGGGATCTTCGTCGAAGAGGTTGTCGGTGCCCAGCGTTAAAGCCAGGCCCTGGCGGTAGGGTAGCCGGTAATTCATTTGCAGGTCATGGGTGGTCCAGGCCCGGATAGTACGGTAGCGGGAACTGAAGGGGATCTGTTCTGTTAGTGAACTGATGTAGTTGATGCTGTAACTGAGGTTGATATTGTCCGTGGGCGCCCAGCGGAGACTGCTACTGATTTTCCACTCGGGCAGGGCGCCATAGCCTTCGGTGGCAGCATCGACGTAGGTGCCGGCCAGATCCCGGGTGCCCGAGGCCTGATCGATCCTGTCTTCAAAAGCTCGCAAATAGGTGCCGTTGAGAGTACAGGTAAAGTTGCCGGCACGGGGGCGAAACCACTGATAGCGCATGGTAAAGTCCAGGCCTGCGATATCCCGCTCCCCGATATTGATAAAGGGGGCATAGACCTTGGCGATATTGCCCTTGTCATCGCGCACCACCAGGTCGTCAAAACTGTTAAACCAGGCGTTTTGCTCCACGATGGTCTGAGGGTTGGCATCGACGACGTTGCGCTGTGAAACCCAGAAGTGATCGGCGCTGAAGGAAAAACCGGGCCAGTGCAGGGGAGTCCACACCAGGCCGAGGCTGTGACTGCGGGACTCCTCAGGCTTAAGCGCTGTGTCGCCGCTAAACTCGGTCAAAAACTGTTTGCGTGTCGGATCGCTCTGCTGGTGGCAACCGGGCAGGAGCTCGACACTGTATTCCATCGCGCAGGGATCTTCCAGGAAAGCCTGGGTCTGGTAGCCGCCCTTGTGCAGTTCGTCCAGACTGGGGGCGCGGAAGCCCTCGGAATAGGTGGCGCGTAGCAGCAGGTCCGGGAGAGGGCGGTAACGCAAACCTATTTTGGGGGTAGTGCTTTTGCCAAAGTCACTATAATGTGAGTGGCGACCGGCGATCTCAAGGTCGAGGCTGTATACGCCTGCGCGGCGTGCAGCGAGAGGGATCTGGACTTCGAAGTAGGCCTCTTTCACGTCCCGTGAACCGACAGTGGACGCAAACGTGGTCATGCCGATATGAAAATCACCGGGATCGAGTCCGAAGGGGTGAACCTCGGTTTTTTCCCTGCGGATATCAACGCCTGCCGCAAACAGCAGGTTGCCGCTGGGCCACTGCGCCAGACGGGTATCCATATTGAAACTGATACCCTGCAGGCGACTGAAACCCTGGGTCGTAGAGGAAGAATTCAGATACGCCACCTGATCGGCATCGATGGCAGCGGGACCAAACAGGTTGAGGGGGACACAGCCATCAATCTCGACGCCTTGGCAGTTGGCTGACGGTCCCACGGCCCGTGCGACTCGTTGTCCACTGGCGAGGCCGCTTATGACCTCACGGGCTTTGCTCCTGCTCCAGTAAACCTGGGTGTCCCAGTGTAAACCGCCCCGGAACGCGTTGGAAAACCCTTCGATGCCCAGATTGAGGCGCTGGCTTCTGGCGATATTCAGCTGTTCCCGTGCCCCGAGTTCCAGGAGGCGGCGGCGTACATCGGTAATCGATTCGCCGAAAGAGTTGTAAATATTATCCGCAGCCAGGGTAATCGCCATCTCTTCAAAGGCGGTGAATAACGGCGTCGGTGCATAGGTGATTGTGGCTTCGTTTTTGGTATAGGCCAGCTCAGCGTTAAGGGTGAGTTGGTCAGTCAAGTCGTAACGGCCCGCAAGGTAGAGGCTGTGGCGGTCCGAGGGCGAGAGGGAGGAGGTGTAGTCGTTGTAGTTAAACAGGTCTTCGGCTGTGGCGTTGCGGAAGTCCGCAGGCGACGTGCCGGGGAGAAACTCGCCGTTACTGTCGGCGGTCAGGGTCACCACCCGCTCGTCAGAGAGGGTGATACGGCTGTTGGGCGTGGCGCTGGAACGGAGATCCGCACCGCCGCGCACGCGGCTGTCGGCACTGGCTGAGAAGGATCGGTCGCGACTGAATAGTGCCTTCTGATCATAGTAAGAGGCGGATAACAGCAGCGAAGCACGGTCACTGCTCTTGCCCCAAAGGAGGTGGGTGGAGAGGGTTTCCACATCCTGACGGCTGCTTTGACCGTAGTATTGTTGGACCTCCAGTCCGTCGTAATCAGTTTTCATAATGACATTGACAACCCCCGCAATGGCATCGGAGCCGTATACAGCGGAGGCGCCATCTTTCAGAATTTCGATCCGCTCTACAGCGGATGGAGGAATACTGTTGAGGTCCACGGCATCCCCGGCCATGCCGTCAAAAGCGACCCGCCGGCCATTGATCAGTACCAGGGTGTTGTTTTCGGGCAGTCCACGCAGGGTGATGGTGGCGGTGCCATCCCCGCCATTGCTGACAGCGGTGCTGGTTGAATTGCCAGACACCGCGGGCACAAATCTCAGGAACTCCCCCAGGGTTTGCGCGCCACTCAGCACCAGCTCAGGTGCCGAGATAATGTCTACGGCGGAAGCGCCTTCCAGGTCGGTGCGTTTCAGGCGTGATCCGGTAACAGAGCGACCGATGACGGCGATCTCCTCATAGGTTGTCGCTGTGCCGGCCGCGACTTCCTCGGTTTGCGGTCGGGGGACAATAGCCACAACATGGGAGCTGATTTCCCGAAATTGTAGCTGGGTGTCGGCCAACAGGTTGTCAAGTATCTGACGCGGCGTATAGGCTCCGTTCAACGCCGGTATCGAATGTTGGCTTAACAGGTGGGTCGGAAAAACAATGCTGAGATCACTGAGTTTGCCCAGTCTGATCAGTGCCGATGACAATTTTTGCGGGGCGAGCTGAATCTGCCGGGTCTCGTCCAGCCCTGCGTAGGCCGGTACACAGCCAGCGCTGAGCACCAATGCTCCCTGCATGAATTTGTGCCTTGCGCGAACTGCGATTCTCGCTAACAGTCCTGCTTCCCCTTGGGCCTTTCGATTAGTGGGGTGATCTGTCATGCACGGTGTAACTGCTCTCTGTGTTCCGGCAAAAACGTATTACCAGCACAATTGTTATAACTTCTATTTTTAATTTATTGATAAAGGGAGCTGTTATAGCTTATTCATTCGGCAGGTACAAGCGTTGCCCACTCGCTGATTGACCTGACTCGTCAGTCGCCAGATTAAAGCTGGTGACCAGAGCCTGTAGAGTCTCACCGGGCGCTTCCAGGCTAAAGGTGCCTGAAACCTTGAGGTGTATCAGGGAGGTATCGCTGGCATCCACGGGTTCTTCAAGGTAGCGATTCAGTTCCTCGATGGCTTGGGGCAGGGGAATGTCGTCAAACACCAGGGTTTTGTCTAGCCAGGCGATGGTCGCAGCGGCAGCAACTTTGCGCGGTTGACTGAGTCCGCGTCGGCCCAGAGTGACCTGTTGGTCAGCGGTAGCGTCTACGCTGGCGGGGGATGGTGTTGTCGCGTCGCGGGCTTCCTTGACTCGCACAATACCCTCGGTAACAGTAACCAGCGTCTGGTATGGCTGACGGTAGATGTTGAAGGCGGTGCCCACCGCCGTAATGGTGCCCGACCCCACATTCACAACAAACGGGCGCTGTTTGTTGGAGAAAACATCAAAGTAGACTTCACCTTTTACCAGCACCAGGTTGCGCTCCTCGTCGGTATAGGCCACTTGCAGGGTGGATTGAGTGTTCAGTTCAACCACGGAACCGTCCGGCAGGGCAATTTGCCGCTGCTCGCCAGCGGCGGTGCTGTGGGTCTGTACAGAGACGGTGGGTGCGCCCGGCAGCAGGGTGATGATGGCCACCAGTCCGGCGATGCAGGCCATGGCCAGCCCCCCCTGCCAGAGGTTGAAATCGGGCAGCCAATGCCGGCGACGCTCGGTAACCGCGGTATTGGGCGCGGGCATTGGGGTCGATTGGGCCGTGGGTGTAAAGGCTGCAGCCCCCAGGGTGTCCCAGGTATCGGCCATCTCGTCAAAGGCGCGGGTGTGGGCGTCGCTCTGGTTCAGCCAGCGGGAGAATTCGACTTTATCGCTATGTGACACGGCATCAGAGCGCAGACGGGCAATCCATGCCGCTGCTTCGTCAAGCAGTTCGTCTTGAGTTGGTCCATATTCCTGTGTCACTTTGGTGTCCAGCGTTTTATTTCGAGTATCGGTTTCGTTATTGCGACTCAACGTCGCGCCCGCATACTACCACAGTATTCCGCTTCCAGGCATGCCGTTTATGGGGCTCTACTGTATAGACGATTAACTCATCCATTCACTCATAAAAAGTTCTTCTTTTTTTTCAGCTCAGCGTTTTCCGCCAGATTAGGGGCCTGCTCCCTCGGTGTGGGTCAGGGCGCGCCGGCAGTGCTTCAGGGCTTGCAGAATATACTTCTCCACGCTGGACACCGAAACCCCCATATCCTTGGCAATTTCACCGTAGGAATACCCCTTGGTGCGGTGTAACAGAAACGCTTGACGGCATTTGAGGGGCAGTTGCTCCAGCACTCGGTCGATGGCATTGAGTTCGTGTCTGGCGCTCAGCAAGCGTTCGGGAGAGCAGTGGTCTGCAACGCCTTCGTCTTCCGTGGCCATCTGCTTGGAAAGTTCACCCTGAAGGTAGTTATGGTGTAGCTTTTCCCGGCGCAGCTGATCGATCGCCAAGTTGGCCGCGGTTTGGTACAGATAGGCTTTGGGATTTTCCAAATTGCCGCTTTCGGCCAGGTGCTGGATGCGGATAAAGGCATTTTGAGCGATATCTTCGGCATCTTCGGGGTTCTTCACCTTGCGGTTCAGGAAGCGTACCAGCCCGCTCGCATGGTTGGTAAAAAGCTTTTCCAGTAGTGTGCTATTGTCCTTTGCCATAGGGGTGTAATGCTCTGCCCGGTATCTTCTTGTTATCGCTATTTAAGATGGAAAGAGTTTATAACACAGTGCGCCGGTATGACACCGGGTTGATCATGCATGCGCCGGAATTTCTAAACTTAACTCGCCTGTGCCGCGTCGGAACTGCATGGGTGTATACCCGGTCCACACCTTGAACGCCCTGATGAAGGCACTGGCTTCGGCGTAACCGGTTTTTTCCGCCACCGCTTCAATACTCATACCCAGCCCCAGGTGATGAATGGCGATATCGCGCCGCACCTGGGCTTTGATGGCGCTGAAACTGCTGTTTTCGGCGCGAAGGCGGCGGCGCAGGGTTTGCGGCGAAGTCTTCATCTGCTCTGCCATCTCTTCAAGATTGGCGATGCTGCCGGTTTTGGCAAACTGTGCTCGCAGGTGTTTGCGCACAACAACGGAAAACTCGCCGTTGGCGTCCATGGGGAGATAGAGATCCAGGGGCGCGCGCCGCAAAAAGCCCTCCACGCTGTCCTCGTTCTGTACGATGGGCAGAACGAGTACGCTGCTATTGAGGGTGAGGCAGATATTCGGTTGTTCAAACAACACCGGCGCACCGTAGTACATATAAAGGTATTCCTGTTGATAGGGCGGCGGCGGGAAGTCCATGGTGACCTGTTCGGGAATCACGCGCTCATCACACAGCCAGCCCACGAAACGATGGATCGCCGTTAACAGACAATCGACCGGATAGCTGCCTGTCACCCGTTGACTGTCCAGGCGTTGGAGCTTCAGGTGAGTGTGGCCGTCTTTATGCTGCAAGGCGTATTTGAAACTGTTGGAGAACAGGTTGTAATAGTCGACGATGCGTTGCAGTGCGCAGCCAAGAGTACGGGCGTGCACCACGCTAAAGGCCATAAAGCGGAAAAACCCCAACGGCATCGGCTTATCCAGCAAGCCGTTGATTTCATCCTGCAACAGGCCGGTACAGTAGTTTTGCAACATCACCACCTTGTCGACAGGCAGCCGTTTTCCCGGTGTTGCGAGGTCCTGTTCTTCGATACCACACTTGCGCAGCAGGCGCGGGATATCCAGCCCGGTGCTACGGGCACCCACCAGGGAATGGCTGACCAACAGGGCATCAATTGTGACTGTTTTTGTCGATTCCATGGTTGTCTCATTGTCTGTGTGGCAATAAATATAGCGGATACGGATGTGATTTGTCACTTTTTATCAATTCAGGGTGAGTTGTTTTAGCATTGCCCCGGGGCGCTCTGCATCTATAATAAATTTACGATCCCTGTCAGTGAGGAAACCCCATGATCCCAAGAACCGTTTTTGAGCCCGAACACGAACAGTTCCGCGAAAGCGTGCGCAAATTTCTGGAGACCGAAGCGGTTCCCCATCACGCCCAATGGGAAAAAGAGGGTCAGATCGACCGCCAGCTGTGGTTCAAGGCCGCCGAGCAGGGGTTTCTGGCGCCGACGGTGCCGGAAGCCTACGGTGGTGTGGGTGTGGACTTCCGTTATAACGCTATCATTGACGAAGAGGTGAGCCGCCTGGGTTTGACCGGTATCGGTTTTGGCCTGCACTCGGATATCGCAGTGCCCTATATCCTGCACAATGGTTCTGAGGCGCAAAAGCAGAAGTACTTGCCGCGCTGTATCAGCGGTGAAATTGTGACCGCGATTGCCATGACCGAGCCGGGTACCGGTTCCGACCTGCAGGGGGTGAAAACCACCGCGGTGTTGGACGGTGACGAGTATGTGATCAACGGCTCCAAGACTTTTATTACCAATGGCCAGCAGGCGGACCTGGTGATTGTGGTGTGCAAGACCGATCCCAGTGCCGGCGCCAAGGGTATCAGCCTGATTTTGGTGGAAGCGGGCACCCCTGGTTTTGATAAGGGAACCAACCTGGAAAAGGTGGGTATGAAAGCCCAGGATACCTCGGAGCTGTTTTTCCAGGATGTGCGAGTGCCCAAGGAAAACCTGCTGGGCGAGGAGGGCAGGGGTTTTGTGTACCTGATGCAGGAGCTGCCCCAGGAACGTTTGAGTATTGCTCTTGTGGCGATGGCCTGCGCCGAGTCCATTCTGGCGCAAACGGTAGATTATGTGAACGAGCGCAAGGCTTTTGGCAAACCGATCGCCGCGTTCCAGAACACCCAGTTCAAACTGGCGGAGTTGGATGCGGACATTACCGCCCAGCGGGTGTTTGTGGACCGCTGCCTGGCGTTGCATGTCCAGGGCAAGCTGGATTCTGTGACTGCCTCTAAAGCCAAGTTGATCACCACTGAATTACAGGGCCGGGTGGTGGACGAATGCCTGCAATTGCACGGCGGTTATGGATATATGTGGGAATACCCGGTGGCCCGTGCTTTCGCGGATGCCCGTGTGCAGCGCATTTATGGGGGTACCAGTGAGGTGATGAAGCTGATTATTGCCCGTTCGCTGTTTCAGGACTAACGCTGCTGTTTACCCGCGCTGGATCCCCATGGCCATCAATGAGAAAGAGCTGGCTCGGATCCGGCGTTCCAACACGCTGCATAGCATCCTGTTGCCGCTGGTGGTCACAAGGGTTTGAGTGACCGGTGTGTTCGAGGCATAGGGTCACAAATGTGCCTTGAAGGCTCAGAAATGTGATTAACCCGATCTCCTTATGCGAATAGAATTCTCCTACAGCTAATAACAACGACAATTGTATTTATCTACCGCAGAGGAGAACAACATGTTCAAACAGAAGCAATTAGCCGCGTTGGTGGCCGCATCCGGTGTACTCTTGCCAGGCTTTGTCAGCGCCGCTCCACTGGAGCTGGAAGAGGTAGTAGTTACTGCGCAAAAGCGCGCCCAGAGTGTGCAGGATATCCCCATGTCGGTCAGCGCCTTTGACGGTGATTCCCTGCGGCAAATGGGCGCCACTGACTCCGCCTCCATCGTCGCCCGGACACCGGGGATGGGGGGCGCCAAAGACGGTGACTCCCAGAGCATTATTTCCATCCGCGGTATTTCCACGGGTGCTTTCAGTCCCGGCGCTGACAACAGTGTCGGTACCTATTTCAACGAAATTCCGGTCAGCCGCAATATCGGTGGCATGGGTTTTCTGGACATCGAGCGCGTTGAAGTTGTAAAAGGCCCCCAGGGTACCCTGTTTGGCCGCAACACCTCTTCCGGTGCCATCAGTATTACCAACGCCGCTGCCGACCTGCAGGAAGACACCCTGGACCTGATGGCCGGTGTGGGCAACGAGAGCCAACTGCAGTACGAAATCGTCGCCAACAAGGCCCTGTCCGACACCTTTGCTGTGCGCCTGGCGGCCAAGCACGATGAGCGTGACGGTACTGGCGAGAACGTTGACGGTGATGAGGTCAACAATCGTGACCACGACCAGTACCGCCTGAGTGTTCAGTGGGATGCTTCCGATCGCGTCAATGTGAAGGCGTTCTACGAAAAGTTTGAGGTACAGAACCGCTTCCAGACCTATATCGATCCGAATGAAATGTTCACTTCTCGTGTTTCCGCCAGCAGTGTCGGCGTACCCGAGCAGAAAGTGGATAATGATCTGTTTGTGGCCAACATCGTGGTTGATCTGAACGACAGTCTGACCCTGACGTCAAATACGGGCTACTTCGAAAGCGATATCCTCGCCATTCCCAACGATATTGGTGATGCCGGCCTGGCCGGTGGTGTAGCGCTGCCTTTCTACGCCATCACTTTCCAAGAACTGTGGGAAATTGAGCAGTTCTCCCAGGACTTCCGTATCAACGGCGCGACCGATAATACCGACTGGTTTGTGGGCGTCAGCTACTACAATGAGGAGGTGTTGGTGGATGGTGCCATTACAGTCGACCCCACCATACTCGAACTGCCCGGTGATGGCGTGCCCAGTGCCGACGACATCCCGGAAGCCAACATCGCCTCTAACGAGACCACCAGTTATGCCATCTTCGGTGACATTACCTGGAACCTGAGCGACACTCTGTCACTGACTGTCGGTGCCCGCTACACGGATGAAGAAAAAGAGGCTGCAGCCGAGACCATCAGCAACTTCGGTATTTGGTTGCCCACCACTGGCAAACCTACGGCGAAGAACGACTGGAACTCTTTCGATCCCCGTATCGCAATTGACTACCAGCTGAGTCCGGAAGTTCTGCTTTACGCTAACTGGGCCAAAGGTTTCAAATCTGGTGGTTTCAACCGTTTTGTAGATGCCAACAACCAGATCCTGGATTTTGATCCCGAAGAAAACAACGCGATAGAAGTGGGTATCAAGGCGGATATCTGGGATGATCGCGCGCGTATCAATGCCGCTGTATTCCAGTATGACTACACCAACTTCCAGTTGGAAACCGCCGTTGGCGCAGCGTTGCTGATCCAGAGCGAGTCAGATTTGACCAACCGCGGGTTCGAATTTGACGGTACTTTCCTGATTGGTGACAGCATCGATCTACGGGTTGCCTATGCATATATCGATGCTGAGTTCGATGATGCGCAAGCCGCCGGTATGGATATCTCCGGCAATAAAGCCGCTCGCGCGCCGGAGCAGAACTACTCGATATTACTGACCCATTCGGTACCCACCAATTTTGGTGAATTCACCTCCCGGATTGAGTATACACACACCGATGAGCAGTACTTCAGTGTTTTTGAAGCAGATAACTTCCTCAATGACAGTTATGATCTCGTCAATGTGCGCTTCTCACTGCGGTCTGACAATGATGCTTGGGACATTGCCCTGGTGGGTGAGAACGTGACTGACGAAGAGTATGTCAACTCCGCACTCGATCTGGGTATTCCGTTCTTTATGCCCGGAATGGGAGCCCTGTGGCGCGTAGAGGGCCGTTACAGCTTCTAACACCACTATAGGAGATGCGGCCCGTGCCGCATCTCCTCCGCCCCGTCGCGGCGGATACCGAAAAGCTGACCTAAAATTACAGTAAAAACGTTGCGGTGCCTTTTGATGACTCTCTCGACTTCGAAAGATCTAATTAACTCCAGAGGCGCCATTATCGCTGCCTTGGCAATCTCTGCCGTAGGGGCGGTGTTCTATAATCTGTTACCGCTGTTTATCGGCACCGCACAGGACCAGTTACAACTGTCCGACCAACGTGTGGGTTTGATTGGTTCTATTTTCTTCCTCGGTTATAACCTGGTCACCATATCCGCCTTTTTTTGGGTGCGTCGCTTTAGTTGGAAGGCTATTTGCCTTGTGTCTATGCCGCTGGCGGCATTGGCTTTATTGGGAGCGGTGTTCTTTCCGGGCTACCAAATGTTGCTGGTGAGTGTTTTTCTATCCGGAGGCGCCTTCAGTGCCTTTTACGGAGTAGGCGCAACAGCTTTGGGGGATACACGTAATCCCGCCAGGTGGTATGGTATGAAGATTGCTGTAGAAGCCCTGCTGGGAGCAGTGCTGTTGTTTCTGTTACCGCTTCTGGTGATCGGCACCTGGGGGTTTAATGGCCTGCTGGTGGGCATGGCTGTCACCGCATTGTTGGCGTTGCCATTTGTTGCGACCCTGCCAGACAGGGGAACCAAAGGCGCAGCGCATGAAATGGGCGACAAGCGTAGTGCGCTGGGGGCTGCCCATAAAATCGCTATAGTGTTGAGTTTGTTAGCCATCCTCTGTTTTTTTGTAGGTGCCAGCGCCGCCTGGAGTTTTGTCGAGCGCCTGGGTAACGACGGCGGCCACAACCGGGTAAACGTGGCAGCGATATTGGCGTTGACCTTGTTGTTCGCTGTGGCAGGTTCCCTGCTCGTGGCCTGGACCTCCGATCGTTTTGGTTACTTTAAACCCCACGCCCTGGCCATGTTGGGGTATCTCATAGCGCTTTCGTTACTGTCCGGGTCGGGTAATTTGTTGTATTACGGCATGGGCGCCTGCCTCTTGACCTTGAGCATTGGCGTCTCCATTCCGGTCCTGATAGCTGTGACGGCCATGCTCGACACCGATGGCCGCTATATCATTCTGTCGGTGCCTGCTCTGGGTATAGGGGCGATGCTTGGACCAGGCATTGCGGGCCTATTAACAGGCGGTGTTTCCTATACGCCTATTCTGTTCTTCACTGGAGTCTCCGGTCTTGTGTCTTTACTGTTGGTGGGGTTGGCACTTTATCTGGTAAAGTGCGGTAGCTTTTCCATCAACACAACAGAGCCCTACGAGGAAGTGCGTATTTCCGGTTGATGGCCGAGGCTGTACATGCTTGCTGAATCCACCCTTGCACTCTATCTGCTCAAACTGCTCGATGTATTGAGAGAACAGGGTATTGCCGTCAACCCTATCCTTAATCGCGCCGGTGTTACTGCCAAGGAGCTGGAGCACCGCGAGAGCGAACTGCCTATCCCAAAATATGTCAATGCCGTTGACATCGCCTGCCAGGAGTGCGGTCTGATCGATCTTGGATTCCGGGTGGGCGAACACACCAGCCCGTTGGAACACGGGGTCTTTGGTTATGCTTTGTTGAGCAGCCCGACACTGCTGGAAAGTCTGCAGCGTTATATTCGCTATCAGAGTCTGCCGGGACCACTGCTCAATATCCACTTTGAACACAATGATGCAGAGGCTTGTTTGGTGGCCTCACCCCGGCCGAACGGGCAACCGCTTACACCGGCGTGTGTGCGTTACTTTGTGCAGGAATGGCTGGTAGGCTGGAATCAGTGGAGCTCGCTGATTGGTGTTGATGGCAGCTTTTTCCATCGGGTGATTCTGGGTTTTGAACCCTTGCATAATGCCGCGCAGGAAAAACAGCTCTACGAACAACACCTCGGCTGTGAAGTCAGCTTTGGCGGCGACACAACCACAGCTATCTTTTCAGCCAGCCATCTCTCTCGTTCGCTGGAATACGCGGAACAACGTATCGGTTCCTATTGTGCGGAACAGTGTGAACGACTGCTTGCCTCCTTGAAGCTGGAAGGAGGTCTCACTGCGGATATACACCGCCACCTGGCCAATTCGCCGGGTAATCTTCCCAAAATGCAGGAAATGGCTGAAAAGCTCTGTCTCAGCGTCCGTACGCTCAGGCGGCGTCTGCTGGCGGAGGGCACCACCTATCAACAGCTGGTGGTAGAGTTTCGCATGGCCATGGCCCGGCGTTATTTGTTGGAAACCCCGCTGGCCGCCAACGATATCGCTGAGTTGGTGGGTTACGCCGATACGGCCAACTTCTATCACACTTTCCGCAAGGAAACGGGCACCACCCCCCAACAGTTTCGCGAGCTTGCGGCGGCCAGTTAGGTAGTGAAGCTACAATTGAGGCACTTGTGTTTGCCGCCAAGTCTTTAAGCCGCTGCCTATTCCCAACTCTGTTTCATTTTGGATAGGCCCCATTTTCTTTTAAGCCTGCACAAAAAAACCGGCAATAAACACGTTTATTGCCGGTGGGAGCAGAACATCCTTTTTCTTAGTGAAAACAGACGAGACGGAGAGAGTGTTTACGCCTGTGGATAGAGATAGATTTTTCCGCACTGCTTGCTGACTTGAATATCAAAGGCTTCGCCAGCGCGGGACATCGGGAATTCGTGGGTCACCATGACATCGATCATGCGCTGCACATCTTTATTCAGCAGAGCGCGCATCAGGCCTTCGCGGTCGATAGTGCGGACATCGTGTTGTCCCACCAGTTGATGGGCGGGATCGATCACGTGGTGCAGAGGGCTAAAGTCGATCTTGGCGCCGGGCGTATGGCCGCTAAAGTTTACCGTGCCGTACTTGCGGGTGGCGGCCATCAGCTTCTCCTGGTAATAGGTGACCCCTGAGCCGTCCACGGCGTGGTCTACCCCTTGGCCCTCATAGGTCAGTGCTTTGACCTGTTCCAGCCAGTCAGCATCGTCCGGGTTCACAAAGTGCTGTACACCCATATCGCGAAGCAGGCCCGCCCGGTAGGGGTTGCGCATCAAGGCAATCACGGTGGCGTTGCGGTAGAGGGCGCTGATAATATGGCCCATGGCAATAAAACCCACACCGCCGACCAGTACTGTTTCACCGGCCTTAACGTTCATCAACTCCTGGTTGGAAAAACCCACACCAAAGGAGCAGTTGGCGGCGGCGGCGTAACGGAAGTCCACCCCGTCGGGAATCCGGTACAAGTTCGCTTCGGGAGCGATGCGGTACTTGGCCATGGCAAATCCGCCGGATTCACTCTCGTTGCGGCACTCAATGCCCTTCAGGGCGGACTGTTCTACGCCGTGAATCTCTGGATCGTTATAGTCGCAGTAGGTAGGAGAGAGTCCGTGGCGACAAGCGTGACACTGGCCACAGTGGTCACCCTGAAACACCACCACCCGGTCGCCCACCTTATAGCTGGAACCGTCGTGTACCTCAACTACCGTGCCCACGCCTTCGTGACCCAAGTGTTCCGGATCGTCATGGAACTCAAAGTCATGTTCTGCCCAGATACGGGAGCCCTCCAGACAAACCGGAGCAATTTCCATCTGGATAATGGCGTAACCCGCTTTGATCTTGGGATAGGGTTTTTCAACAAGTTCAAACTTGCCTGGTTCGGGAATAGTGAGTACCAGGTTTGTTTTGCTCATACATCGCTCCTAGAGAAGGTTGCACAGCCTGGGCTGGCTACAGGAATCATGGATGATTTATTGTAAGGAGGAGGGTGAGGGGCGTGAATGATATTTCTGAACCATCCAGATACACTTCTGCACCCTGGGGTACAGGAGTGTCAGGCAGCCAGGGAGTATAGCCAGGCGATCTCCTCGGACCAGCGGCTGCTGTCGATGGTTTCCAGCACCATGGGGATATTGTCAAAGCGGGGATCGCCCATGATATAGCGAAAGACAGCGTCACCCAGCTCTCCCTGATCCAGGCTGTGGTGGCGATCTACACGGCTGCCCAGCTTGGATTTGGAGCCGTTCAGGTGCATCGCTTTCAGGTAGCTGAAGCCTACAATTTCCTCAAACGCCTGGAAAGTAGCCTCACAGCTTTCCAGGGTGCGCAGGTCATAACCGGCGGCGAAGGTGTGACAGGTATCCAGGCACACGCCGACCCGGCTCTTGTCCTCCACCTGGTCAATAATCGCTGCCAGGTGTTCGAAGCGGTAACCCAGGTTGGTGCCCTGGCCAGCGGTATTTTCGATCACGGCGGTGACACCACGGGTTTTAGCGAGGGCGAGATTGATCGATTCGGCAATTCGCGCGAGGCAGTCGGCTTCATCGATCTTGTTCAGATGGCTACCGGGGTGGAAGTTCAGCAGCTTCAAGCCCAGCGTTTCGCAGCGCCGCATCTCGTCGAGAAAGGCGGCTCGGGATTTTGCCAGGCCCTCTGCTTCCGGGTGGCCGAGATTAATCAGGTAACTGTCGTGAGGCAGAATAAAAGCGGGGTCGATGCCCACATTGTGACAATTGGCCTTAAAGGCATCGATGCTGGCTGAGGTCAAGGGTTTGGCCTGCCAGCGACGTTGGTTCTTGGTAAACAGCGCAAAAGCCTGGGCACCGATTTCGCGGGCATTCAAGGGGGCGTTTTCGACACCGCCGCTGGCAGAGACATGGGCTCCGATATACTTCATTTTGTGATTAGCTAGTGACAGTCAGTTTTCCTGTCACTCTACCGTTACCCACAGGTGTTTGTCTATGGTGACTTAAACCCGTCAATCGCTCACGTTAGATCTTGATGCCACCAAATGCCCGATCCAACAGCTCATTGCTAAGTCCGGCGGTAAGGCCATCGTCGGCCCCGAGAATAGTGCCCGTCACCGGTGCGGCCGCGGCACTTAACAGGAATTGTACAATGGGACCCATCTCCTCCGGCTGACGCACCTTGCCGCTTTGATTCATGGCGCGGATCTTGTCGAGTTCGCCGCCGGCGGCATCCTGTGCCAGGGACATCTCGGTGGGTACAATGCCGGGTAAAAAACCGTTGATCCGAATGCCTTGCGGCCCCAGCTCAATCGCCGCGGTTTTAATCAGGGCCTGCAATGCGGCTTTGGATGCGCTGTAGGCACCCATACCGGCGAGATAGACGCTGGCGGCGGGGGAGGAGGTGGCAACAATGCTGCTGCCTGCGGACATCAATGGCAGCGCCGTCTTTAAAACAGCGGCGATGCCAAACAGGTTGACATCAAAGGTTTGTTTTAAGGCCGCGAGATCCATCTCCCGACACTGCCCCGCCTCGGGTTCGATACCCGCATTCAGTACCAGCCCGTGAAGACGGCCTTCAAACGCCTCGGCGATCTGCATCATTGCCTCAGTTACCGACGCTTCGTCCCCGATATCCATGTTGATATAAAGGGCCTTGATACTTTGGGCAAGTTCCTTTCCCTCAGGGCGACGGCCGGTAATAACGACTTTAGCCCCTTGATCTGCCAGATACTTGGCAACACCCAGGCCGATGCCGCTGGTGCCGCCAATGATGGCGATAGGCTGTTGGCGTACAGAGAACAGGGATTGCATCGATTTGCCTCCACGTCTGTTTCATCGAGGTTTAATGGCTACCCGGGGCGGCGGCCGTGCCGGTGACTAATTCCAATAGCTGATTGCTTGGGCCATTGTGCATTCCCGCGTCCACAGACAGTGCCTGCCCGGTGATATAACGACTGGCGTCGGCGGCAAAGAACAGGAACACTGGGGCTATGTCCTCCTTGGGTTCGGCGTGACGCCCCAGTGCGGTCATGGTTTCCGAACAGCGTCGCTCTTCCGGGCTGTTGCCAAGGGCTGTATTGACGTAACCGGGGCAGATGCTGTTGACACGAATTTCGCGCGCGCCCAGTTCCAGCGCGGACATGGACACCATACTGTTGACTGCGGCTTTGGCCGCGGAGTAGACGCCGGAGCCGGGCATACTGAGCTTGCTGGCCATGGAGGAGGTGGCGATGATGCTGCCGCCGTCGTTCATGTTTTTCGGTGCGTGTTTGAGGCCGTAGAGCACACCCCACTGGTTGATTTTGGTGACCTTTTCCAGCATGCTTTGCTCGGTTTCTTCAAAAGTGGGGCCGACATCTCCGACGCCGGCGTTGAGCACCACGATATCCAGTTTGCCGCCAAGTGCATCCACCGATTGCACCAGGGACGCCTCCACGTTGGCTTCGTCCGCGACGTTACAGGGCACGAAGGTTGTGCCGATTTCGTTAGCCACCTCGGTGGCGTCGACAACATCGGCAATCACCACCTGAGCGCCGTTTTCCACAAAGATCTCCGCGATAGCGCGGCCAATGCCAGAGGAGCCCCCGGTAATATAAGCTCTTTTGCCGTTCAAATTAAACATTGCAAATTACCCCATACCACAAAATGTAATTGTGGGTAGGGTGGATTAGCGCAGCGTAATCCACCAAAGATGGTTGGTACCGAGGTTCTGGTGGATTTCGCTGCGCTAATCCACCCTACGGGTATGGTATAAACGGATATATCAGTTCAATCGGAATAACTACCCAGGCAATCTACACCGGGCAGGGTCAACGGATTTTCTTCGGGTACCGGTATCTCACACAACTCGATGATATTGCCAAACGGATCGCGGCAATAAACGACGTAGATCCCATTCTCGTTAGCGACAGGTTCGCCCAATACCTGACCTCCCAGTTCGATCAGCCGCTCGTATTCCTTGCGGCAATCGTCCACATAAAACGCCAAATGTCGAATCCCCAGCTCCTGGGGACCGAGATTTTGAGGCTGCTCGCCGGCCTGGGCCGGCGAGCTGTACTGCCACAACTCCAAAAAGCAGTTGTGGCCCCTCATCATATGTCCCTTGCAGGCACTGCCGGCTGTGCCGATGGCACGATCGGCGTCGGGGCAAGCGGCCCAGCCTTCGTTACTGATCACCTCAAAGCCAAACATCTTGCGGTAAAACGTCACCGCGGTTTCCAGGTCGGGTACGACGATGCCGGGGTGTGCAAAGGCCAATATCATCGGGTTTTCTCCCTGTGTGTAGCGAACTTAAAAGGTCTTTTCGGGTGCAAAATGTTCGGTCAGCATCAGCACATTACCGCCACAGGGCTCCAGCACGTAGGCGGTCAACAGGCTAGTCAGTGAATCCACTTCAGGAGCCTGCAGCTCTTTCATACCTGCCCAGAGGGCATCGTCATAAGCGCGTTGCACATCCTTAGCCTGATAGATTATCTCACTGATATAGGCTCCATGCTCTGCCTTGTGGGCTTTGTGCTGTTCAGTGCGGGCGTTTTGCAACACAAACAGGCTGCGGCGCGATACCGGGTCATAGTCCTTGTCGGTCATGACCACCACCTGATCCTCGCCGTCCTTGAACTCTTTCAACACTCGCAGGTCCATCACTTCACTGTACCACTTCACCATGGCGTCTACGTCGTTACACACCTCGGCATTGCCCACCATCTCCAGGCCGCACTGGCCGGAGGGGGCATGGGTAAACTCCTGCACGCGGAAGGTGTCGTCGGTGTACTCCATAATCTCGATCCAGCGACCCTCGGGGTCGTGAACAACAAAGCCGTCGTAGGTAGGGAATTCCTCAAAGGGCATCACTTCGGTGGCACCGTTGGCCAACAGGTGATCCATGGAGGCACGGGCATTGCTAGTGATCCAGCAAATGTGGTTGTAGCCGCGACCGTGGTCGGCCCACCAATTGCGCTCGTATTCAAATTGGAACGGGGGCGCCTCGATCTGGATCTGATAGGCGTGGCCGCCGCATCCCATAAAGGTGTAGTCGGAGTGCCCTTCGCCGGTCACATGAAACACCGCGCCGGAGAAGTAATTGGTAATGCCGTGGTGCCAGCGCAGGTAGGGCATCATATTCTCACGGGGCTTGTCATCATAGATACACAGGTGGTGGAGGGTGTAGTTCAGGTCTTTTGCGCTGGTCATCATATCTCTCCTGGCTGTTAATCGGGGATGTTAACGATGTTACGCCTAATTGGCCGGTTGCGAGTGGCATATTCGGCCATCAGTAGTGGCTTTTGAGGACAAATAAACTCGATGTAATTTGGCCTGACAGGGTGCTACATATGACCTTGCAAGATAGCTGCAGCTCCCCAAAAGATCTTCGTAAGTCTACCAGGGCTGCTAAGCTTATGGACATTGGATAGCCATATTAGCAAGTGGTCAAAGTGGCATCGCCGGACCAGTGAGCTAGGCGATCCTGGAGAACAACCTGATTGGGTGGAGCATCCACTGGATCAATGGCAAAGCTCAAGAGAGAGGGCTAAAGAATGAAGTTTCGATGCAAGCCGCTGCATTATGCGTTTTCACTGTTGGTCGCGCCGGGTGTCATCATTGCTGACGAATGGCAGCTGGAGGAGGTAGTTGTCACGGCTCAGAAGCGCTCCCAGAGCGCGCAGGATATCCCATTGGCGATCAGTGCTTTTGATGGTGACGAGTTGAAAGCCATGGGCGCGGTTGATTCCACGTCCATCGTCGCTCGCACGCCAGGTATGAACGGTGGCAAGGACTCCGACACCCAGTCGGTGATCTCTATTCGCGGGATCGGTACCTCTGCCTTCTCGCCAGGTACCGATAACTCGGTGGGCACCTACTACAACGAAGTGCCTGTCAGCCGCACGATCGGTGGCCACGGTTTTCTGGATGTCGAGCGCATTGAGGTGGTGAAAGGTCCCCAGGGCACTCTGTTTGGGCGCAACACCTCATCTGGCGCTATCAGTGTGACCAATAATGCCGCCGATCTCAGTGAGGATGCTCTGGATGTGACCGTGGGCGTGGGCACCGAAGACTACGCCATGGTCGAGCTGGTAGCGAACAAGGCTGTCAGCGACAAATTTGCGGTGCGTTTGGCCGGCAAGCACGATGAGCGCGATGGCACCTTCTCGGACCCCGATGGCACGGAGTTAAACAACCGCGATCACGACCAGTACCGGGTGGCCCTGCAGTGGCAGCCATCCAACGAGATAAATATCAAGTGGTTCTACGAACGATTTGAAAGTGATACCGATTGGGGCCCGGTGGCGCGCAACCAGGTTTTTGATAGCAAGGTTGATATCGAGGTGCCGCCGTCGGGGTTTGTGGAGTCTGATCTGTCGGTGTTGAATATCACGGTCGATCTGGCCGAGCATTACACCCTCACCGCCATCACCGGTTACTACGACAACGAAACCCGCTTTACGGCCGATATCGACGCCGCCGAGGCCGGTGCCGGCTTCGACGTGGGGGAACTTGCAGAACTGTGGGATATGGAGCAGTTCAACCAGGATATCCGCCTTAACTACACCGGTGAAACCTTTGACTGGTTTGTCGGAGCCAGTTACTACAATGAAAAAGTGTCGGTGGACAGCTTTGCCGAGTTGCGCGGTCTGGATCTCGATGCGGTGCTTGGTGGCGCACTGGGGGAACCGTTTCCGCTGCCCAATGAAAACGGCTTTGGCAGCAATGAAACCGACAGCTATGCCATTTACGGCGACCTGATATACCGCCCCACGGAGAAATTGACCATCACCCTCGGTGCCCGTTACACCGAAGAGGAGAAAGACGCAAAGGTAAACAACGACGGTATCGTGGTGTTCCCGGCGCAGGCGACGGCAGCGCCCCTGGAAGCTGACGAGGATTGGGATTCCTTCGATCCCCGACTGGCGTTTGACTATGCGCTGAACGAGGAAACCCTGCTTTATATCAGCTATGCCAAGGGCTTTAAGTCCGGGGGCTTTAACCGTCAACCCAACGGCTCAGGTACCACTATCTCGTCCGTTGATCCGGAAGAGAACGACGCCTATGAGGTGGGATTCAAGGCCGATTTGCTGGATAGTCGGGCACGGGTGAACGCCGCCTACTTCTTTTACGATTACACTGATTTCCAGAGTGAAGTGCAGCAGGCCGGTGTGTTAAATATCTTCAACGTTGGTAATCTGGAAACCCAGGGTGTTGAAATTGATGCAACGCTGCTGGTTAGCGAGAACCTGGATCTGCGTCTGGCCTATGCCTGGCTGGACAGTGAGGTTCAGGACGGTTTTGTGGATGCCGACCTTTTTGGCACCTCCCAAGTGTCTCTCAAAGGCAACGATGGATTGCGCGCGCCGGAGCATTCCTACTCCATCGCCGCTACCTACCACTACCCCATGGACGCCGGTGAGGTGGTGGCACGGCTGGAGTACAGTTATACAGACGATATGTTCTACAACGTGACCAACGACCTGCAGGCAGATGATTACGATCTGGTGAACCTGCGCCTGGCCTATGTGTCCGGTAACGACAAATGGAGCCTTGCCGTGGTCGGGGAAAATCTGACCGACGAAGAGTATGAGTCTTCGGTGGTGGCGCTGTTTGACGCCTTGTCGGTGCCCGGTATGAAGCGTACTGTGCGCGCCGAGCTGAGCTATAGCTTCTTCTAGCGTGTGGCAGCTGTGACCACCGTCAGGCGTGTCGGTACCACTACCACTCAGTGCAGCTTGCTCACCTGGCCACTCTGAGTCCGACACTCTATCGGTGGGATGCCAAAGTAGGATTTGAAAGCACGGCTAAAGGGCCCAGGCTGGGAGTAATCGAGCAGGTAAGCGATCTCCTGTACTGAGAGCCGGGTGGCTTCGAGGTAGTGGCGAGCCAGCGCCATGCGTACCTCCAACACAATCTGCTTGTAACTGGTCTCAGCCCTGTAAAGGCGTTTGCGTAACTGCGCCGTAGACAAACGCAGTGCCTCGGCAGCCTCCTCCAGGCGTAGCATCCGTCGCCCGGGCCGGCTTAATAGCAGCTGGCGTACCGCATGTGGTGTTCCGGCATCCTGTTCCCCGGGGCCCAGAATGCGTTCGCACATGGTGGTACAGATGTCGGACATGGCCCAGTTGGCGGTGGCAACCGGATAGTCGAGCCAGGCGACGGGAAAGCGGATCCCCGACTGCTCCTGGTCGAAAAAGTGGGGGCAGGAGAAGGCCTGGTCGTAAACCTCGGCATAATTCGGCGCTGGATAGGAAAAATTGACCTGTACCTGAGAGAGCTCCATCTCTGAACCCATCAGCTGCCGTATTAGGCTCCAGTTGCCCGCCAGGCTGTCTTCGACCACATCCTGATATTCGTGCATATGGGTAATATGGGGCACTGGGCGCAAGACGGCCGCATCACCTTCAACGCTCAGTACATCATCGAACCGGTCCGAGGTCAGCTCGTGGTAACGGATCAAAATTTCGATCGCCTTGCCGACGGTACCGCTGCTGGCTCCGGCGTAACCCACCATGCCCAGGTCCAGCAGCGACATGGTGGAGAACATCAGCAGGGTGATGCCCGGTACCTTGGTGCGAATCGAACGCAGCACCAGATCGAGCTTCTGCATGCTCAAGTTTTCGCCATTGAGGATATCGTCGCTAGAGAGTCCTGCCTGCATTAAGGCATCACGATAGAGTGCATTCCTCTCAGGGCCGAGACAGTCCTGTAAATGGCGGAAAGTGTTTGCCAGGATCCGAGCCTCTTCCGCCTGTTTGGAGATTACCGAGATTTCTGCGTTGCGTACCATATTGCCCTTTCCGTCCTCTAACAAGATGACAAGTGGAGTACACAATTGTAAATAGAAGGTTCAGAAATGTCATTAACCAGGTCGGGGGGGTGGCCTAGAATGACACTATTCTTTGTAAACACCTAATAGTAAAGGGCGTTTTACCTACTAACGAGAGCCCTTGGAGACGCAGTATGCAGACACTCGACAACAAAATTGCGGTGATTACCGGCGGTACCAGTGGTATCGGCCTGGCGGTCGCTAAAAACTATGTGCAATCCGGTGCGCGTGTGGTGATTTGCGGTCGCCGCGATGCCAGTGAGCTGGCGCAGGAAATTGGCGCAACTGCCAAGGTGTTGGATGTGACCAACGAAGAGCAAGTGAAAACCGTGTTGGCGGATATCGCTGCCGAACTGGGCAAGATCGACGTGGTGGTCAACAACGCCGGTATCGCCGAGAACGAAGGCAGCATTGAAGAATTCGACTCCGAGGGCATGAAGCGCATCATCGATATAAACCTGTTTGGCGCTTATTATGTTTTGAAATATGCCCCGGGAAATATGAATGACGGCGGCTCCATTATCAATACCGGTTCCGTCGCCGGTTCCGGCATTACCCACGCCGGTTCTGGCGCCTACGCCGCCAGCAAGGCTGGCGTGGCCTATCTGGGCCGCACCAGTGCCATTGAACTGGCGCCGCGTGCCATACGCGTCAATACCGTTTGCCCGGCGATGATTGCCGGTACCGGCATGATGACTGAAGACGACGGCGGCCCCGAGGCGCAATTCCTGGGCACCCTTACCGCGCTGGGCCGCATGGGGCGCCAGGATGAAGTGGTGGGAGCGTACAACTTCCTGGCCAGCGATGCCTCGACCTTTATTACCGGCCAGGAGATCCGCGTCGACGGTGGCGCCACCGCGGGTATTGGTTTGCCGATCTTTGGTGCGATTGCCGGTGAAGAGTAACAGTTTTTTTGTTGCGCCTTAGCGGTTAGGTGGGTATCGCCATGCCTGTAACGCCACAAAAAACCGTTGGCATTATTGCCAATCCGGCCTCCGGCAAAGACATTCGCCGTCTGATTGCCAGCGGAATGACAGTGACCAATCAGGAAAAGCAGAACACCATTATTCGCATGCTGCTGGCCATGGACGCTCTGGGTGTCGAGCGGGTGGAGATCATGCCCGACACCACCGGCATGGGACAGCGGGTGATTGACGAGATTGCGGGCGATCTCACAACCACTCGGGTTTCTGTGTTGGAGATGCCCTATATTCTCGGTACGCAAAAAGACAGTATCCGCGCCGCAGCGCTAATGGCGGAGCGAGACTTTGCCTGCATTATTGTGATGGGCGGTGACGGCACCAGTCGTGTCGTCAGTAAAAGTTGCGGCGAGGTACCATTGGTTCCCGTCTCAACGGGCACCAACAATGTGTTTCCGCAAATGATCGAGGGGACCCTGGTGGGTTTGGCTGCCGCTGCAGTTGCCAAAGGTGTATTAACCCAGGCCGAAGCCTGTGACCGGGCGCCACGTCTGGAACTGTTGCGCGACCATGTGCTGATCGATATTGCATTGGTAGATCTGGTGGTGGTCAGAGCGCGGGATATTGCCGCCCGAGCGGTATGGGAGCCGTCGACCATCCACTCGGTTTTTCTGACCCAGGCGGATCCCGCGGCTATAGGATTGTCTGCCATCGGTGGCCAGTTACAACCCATGCCCCGCTATAGCGGTCAGGCACTGAATATCCGTTTGGCCGAAAACGCTGCCGAAACCAAGCAGACGGTAATGGCGCCGATTGCACCCGGTTTGGTTAAAACCTTGCCCATCGCCGGGCACCAGCGATTTTCTGAGGGCGAGCAAATACCGCTGAACTTTTCGCCCTGTGTGATTGCGTTGGACGGCGAACGCGAAGTGGCGATTCGTGAAGGGGAAAGTTATGCGGTACGACTCAATCTTTGCGGCCCATGGGTCGTAAACGTGGAGCGCACGCTCGCGTTGGCAACGCAAAAACAGTATTTGTGTTTTAACGCCAGTCAAGACGGTAACCGTCAGGAATGGAACGCCGCTTGCGGCTTCTAAGATTTTTGAACTTATAACCAGGAGAGCGCTATGAATATGGCCTTAAGCAGTGCGATCACGCTAACCAAGGAGCAAATGGTCGAGCTCTTTACCAATCTGGTGCGCGCCAGTCACTATGACAAAATGATGTACCGTCGCATGATGCAGGGTAAGTTAATCGGTTTTTACCACCCGGCCGAGGGTGCTATCGCTCCCGGTGTCGGCGCCTGCACTTTTCTGAACAAGGATGACAACCTCAACCCCCACCACCGCGGTCACGGCATCACCCATATGATCAGTAAGGGCATTGATGTAAGCAGTTTTTTGGCCGAACACACGGGTAAGGACAGTGGTTGCTGCCTGGGGCGCTCCGCTTGGCACTTCTCCTATCCGGATCACAAGGTGTATCAGCAGTCCGGTTTTATCGGCCACAACTTTGCTCCCTCTGTGGGCTGGGGTTGGGCGGCCAAGCGTCGCAACCAGGGACAGGTGGTGATGAACTGTTCCGGTGATGGCTCCTACGGCGAAGGGCGTGCCCACGAATCCCTGTTGATGTGCCAGAACTGGAAGTTACCGGTGATTTTCTTCTGTGAAAACAACGGTATGGCGATTTTTGCGTCCGCTGAGGAGATGCACCCCACCGAGGATATTTCATCCTTGGCCCAAGGTTACGGTATGCCGGCGGTGATTCTTGATGGTCAGGATGTCTTTGCCGTAGCTGAAGTGGCGCTGGCGGCCATCGATCGCGCGCGCAAGGGTAAAGGGCCGTCTTTCATCGAATGTAAAACCATGCGTTACAACGAACACGATATCGGTACACCGGACCTGAAAGGATGGGAGGAGCGCTCCGAAGAGGAGCACGCTGAAATGCGTAAGCGCGAGCCTGTTGCTTTGGCCACTGAACGGGTGCTGGCCGACGGTATTCTGACCCAGGCAGAAATTGACGGCATTCACGAGGCGGCGTTAAGCGAAATTGAGGGTGTGGAAGCCTTTGCCGATAACAGCGAAATTGCCAAACCGACAGAAGAGGAACTGCTGGCTGCAGTGTTTGCGGACTAAGCCCCCCAGCTAGCGAACCAGAGCAGCAAGCAAGAGGAATTCGACGTTATGAGAACCATTACACTGATTGACGCTATTAAAGAAGCCTACCAGGAAGAGCTGCGCCGTGACGAGGACGTGTTTATGGTGGGCCAGGATATCCGTGGCGGTATCTTCCCCCATACCAAAGGTCTGGTAGAGGAATTTGGAGCCGACCGCATTGTCGATACCCCCATTGCGGAATCCGGTATGTACGGAGTTGCCCTGGGGGCGGCGCAGGAAGGCCTGCGTCCGATCGTAGATTTTATGTTCGGCGGTTTTTCCTATGTCACCTTTTCCGAGTGTTCGGTAACCACCGGTCAATACCACTTTTTGCACGGCTCCCAGCGCCCACTGCCGATTACTATGACCGCAGGGGTCGGCACCGGCCAGCGCCTGGCCAATGACCACGCCATGAGTATTCACGGTACCTTTGCCCACCACCCGGGTATCAAAGTGGCTATGCCCTCCACCCCTTATGATGCCAAAGGCATGTTTAAAGCGGCTATTCGCGATAACAATCCAGTCATGATCCCCTGGCATATGGGCATTATGATGTTAAAGGGTGAAGTGCCCGAAGAGGAGTATGTGGTGCCGCTGGGTGTCGCTGACGTTAAACGCGAAGGCTCCGACGTGACCGTATTGGCCAACAGCCTGCAGCTGCAAAACGCGTTAAAAGTGGCTGACAAACTGGAGAAAGAGGGGATCAGCTGTGAGGTGATCGACCCGCGCTCGTTTGTGCCTTTTGATCTCGACACGGTGTTGAAATCTCTCGAAAAAACCAACCGCCTGGTGGTGGTGGACGAGGACTGGGAATCCGGCTCATTTGCCAATACCGTTTCCGCCAAAGTGATGGAACACGGGTTTGATCTGCTGGATGCGCCGGTGACCCGCGTCACTCTGCCGGATATGCCGGTACCCGGTGGTTATATGGAAGATTATATCGCCCCCAACGTCAACAAAATTGAAGCGGCCATTCGCAGCGTGCTGGCCCGCATGGCTGCCTGAGGAGAATCGTACCATGGGAATTCAATACACCATGCCCAAACTGGCGATGGCCATGAACGAGGGCACCATCAACGAGTGGCTGGTCAATCACGGCGATAAGGTGGAAAAGGGCCAGCAGATTATGAACGTTGAGACCGAAAAGGTCTCTTATGAGTGCGAATCACCGGAGGCGGGCTACCTGTGCATTGTGGTACCCGAAGGCGAGACAGTACCTTGCGATACCCTGATTGCACATTTTTGTGAAAGTGAAGACGAGGTAGCGGCATTGATGGCCAGTGAGCCGGCCAATGACCATTCAGCCAATGCCCAGGACGCAGCGGCCGCACCCGTCGTGGCCGAACCGCCGGCAGCGACTGCAACTACTTCGGCTGTAGCGCCTGCACCTGCCGGTGCAGTGCCTGCGCGTGCCGCCGGCGAGCGCATTAAAGCTTCGCCGCTGGCAAAAAAAATGGCCCGCGACAACAACTTGAACCTGAATCTGATTGCCGGCACTGGCCCTGGTGGTCGTATTATCAAGTGTGATATCGAAGAGGCACTGGTACGTGGTGTTCAACAAGCCGCTGCTGCTGTGCCCCAAGGCGGCAGCATCGAGAAGGTGCGTATTCCACTTAAAGGTATGCGCAAGACTATTGCCGATCGCATGATGCAGAGCCTGCAAACCACCGCCCAGCTGTCGTCCAATTGGGAATCCGATATCACCGACTTGCTGGCCACCCGCAAAAAGTTTGTCGCCCGCGAACAGCAGCTGGGCACCAAGGTCTCGGTTAACGCCTTTATTATCAAGGCCATTTGTTACGCCATTAAGCAGGTGCCCATCACCAATGCCTGCCGTGAGGGCGATGACATCGTGATCTACGACAATGTCAATATGGGCATCGCCATTGCCATGCCCGGTACCACCGAATACGACAGCGGTCTGATGGTAGCGGTGTTGCACAATGTCGAGCGCAAAGGGCTAGTGGAAATCGATCTGGAGATGAAAGCCCTGATCAATCGTGTCCGCAACGGCGAGGCAACGCCGGAAGACCTGAGTGGCTCCACCATCACCCTGTCATCCACTGCCGGTATTGCACCTCCGGGATTGAGCACCACGCCGGTGTTGAACCTGCCCAACGCCGCGTTGGTGGGACCGTCAACGCCGGTGGAGAAACCGGTGGTGCACAACGGTGAAATCGTGCAGCGCACTATGATGCCGATGAGCTTTACCTTCGACCACTGCCTGCTCGACGGCGAGCCGGCGGCGCGGTTTATGACGGCGTTGCACGAAGCGCTGGAAAACCCGGAGTTGATGTTGGCGTAGATTAATCGTCAAAGCTCATATAATGCGTAGGGTGGATTAGCGCTAGCGTAATCCACCAATTCGGCGCTTGGAATCGAGGCTCTTGGTGGATTACGCTGCGCTAATCCACCCTTCACCAAGAGGTAACTTGGGTGGAAAAGAATTACGACCTAATCATTATCGGCGCCGGCCCCGGCGGTTACTGCGCCGCTATCCGTGCATCCCAACTGGGTCTGAAAACCGCGATTGTGGAAAAAGACAACCCGGGTGGCGTTTGCCTGAACTGGGGTTGTATCCCCTCCAAAAACCTGATTCACCAGGCGGAACTTTTCCACAGCTTGAGGGAGATGGAAGCGGTGGGGGTCAGCGTGGATCGCAATGGCCTGGACTACACTAAGGTCCAAGCCAAATCCCGCGATGTGGTCAAAACCCTGACTGGCGGTGTATCCGGGTTGCTCAAACGCAATAAAGTGGAACTGATCAAGGGCACGGCAAAAGTTACCGGTAAGGGCGAAGTGACAGTGACGGGCCCGGAGAGCGAAGTCAAATACAAGACCACCAATATTCTGATGGCCACCGGTTCGCGTCCCATGGAGATTCCCGGGTTTGAGTTTGACGAAAAGCAAGTACTGTCTTCCTCCGGTATTCTCGCCATGACCGAGCTGCCCAAGTCCATTGTGATCCTGGGCGCCGGTGCCATCGGCTGCGAGTTCGCCTATGTGATGAATAGCTTTGGTGTAGACGTCACCCTGGTGGAATTCGCCGACCACATTCTGCCCACCGAAGACTTTGAAACCACCGCGGTGCTGGATAAGTGTTTTCGCCGTGACGGCATCAAGGTATTGACCAAAACCCGGGCCACGGGGCTGGAAAAATCCACGGACGGGGTTAGGGTTAATGTAGAGGGTTCGGATGGCGAAGCCCAGCTGGTCGCGGAAAAAGCGCTGGTGGTGTTTGGTCGCAGCCCCAATACCGAAGGACTGGGATTGCGGGAAATGGGTGTCAAACTCGACGATCGCGGTTACGTCAATATCGGTGACTATTGTCAGACAGCTGCCGCTGGTATTTATGCCATCGGTGATATTACCGGCACCCCGGCGCTGGCCCATGTCGCCTCCAAGGAGGGGGAAATCGCCGTCGAGCACATGGCCGACCACGAGCCGTCGATTACGGCTGTAAATCCCGATGACGTGCCCTCGGCGATCTACTGCGAGCCCCAGGTGGCTGGTTTTGGCCTGCGCGAAGACAAGGCCAAGGCCGAAGGTATTAATGTGAAAAAGTCCGTATTCCACTACCCCGGTGCGGGCAAAACCATCGCCGTGGGCAAGCCCGACGGTATGGTCAAGGTGTTGTGCGATCCGGAGACCGATGAATTGCTGGGCGCCCACATCGTCGGCCATAACGCCACGGAGTTGTTGCATGAATTGTTGCTGGCCAAGCACACGGAGCTGTTACCCGAAGATGTAGAGTCGATGATCCATGCTCACCCGACCATCTCCGAGGCGATTATGGAAGCCATGCGCGGCGTCAACGGCAAACCGATTCACGGTTGAGGTAAACGGCAAGCGCAGTGCTTGCCAATAGGTAAAAAGTTAACAGTATATGATCGAGGCAGTAATTATGGACACTAAAGTACAGGCAATGATCGACAAATATGGTGTCACCGACGGCACCCGAGCCTTCCTCGCCCAGACCCACAAGATGTATATCAACGGAGAATTTGTCGACGCCGAAAACGGTGAGATGTCCGATGTACTGGAGCCCTGTACCGAAGGGGTGATAGCCTCAGTTCCAGTGGCGTCCAATGATGATGCCGACAAGGCAGTGGCCGCCGCACGCGCTGCATTTGACGGTGGCGAGTGGTCACAGTTAAAGCCCGCCGAGCGCGAGCGCCTGCTTAACCGCCTGGCAGACTTGGTGGAAGAAAACGCCCAGACCATCGCCGAGATTGAGGCCCTGGATGCGGGCAAGGCCATCGAAGGCTGCAAGGCAGTGGATATTGCCGGCTCTGTAGACTTGCTGCGTTATATGGCCGGTTGGGCGCGTAATATCGATGGCGCCACTCGCGATGTCTCCGTGCCTGGTGAACACTTTGCCTATACCCTGAAGCAGCCCGTCGGTGTGGTGGCCGCGATCGTGCCTTGGAACTGGCCCTTTAACATGGCCATCTGGAAACTGGCTGCGCCCCTGGCTGTGGGGTGTAGCCTGGTGCTGAAGCCGGCCCAGATCACCCCGCTGAGCATGCTGTATTTTGCCCAACTGTGTGAGAAGGCAGGTTTGCCGAAAGGCGCGCTAAATATTATCACCGGCCGCGGCAGCGCCGTGGGCAACTACCTGGTGGCTCACCCAGGCATCAACAAGGTGTCCTTTACCGGCTCTACACCAGTAGGACAAACCGTGGGCAAAGCGGCGATGGAAAATATCAATCACGTTACCCTGGAGCTGGGCGGAAAATCGCCTATGGTCGTATTTGAAGACGCCGAAATCGATCGCGTGGTGCAGGCTACGCAGCAGAGTATTTTCTTCAACACCGGCCAGGTGTGCAGCGGCGGCTCGCGCATGTATGTTCAGCGCGCCATTTACGATCAGGTAATCGAGGCTGTGGCAAATCGTGCCGCGGAAATGCGCCTTGGAGACTCCCTCGACAGTATCACGGAAATGGGTCCGGCGATTTCTGCAGCTCAGAAAAAAACCGTGATGGACTATATCGCCATCGGCAAGGAAGAGGGTGCTCGTGTGGTTTGCGGCGGTGAGGAGGTAGAGCGCGAAGGTTACTTTGTACCGCCGACTGTCTTTGCCGATTGCACCAACGATATGCGCATCGTGCAGGAAGAGATCTTCGGCCCGGTGTTGGCGGTGCTGCCGTTCGATACCGAAGACGAGGCCATTACGTTGGCCAACGACAATATCTATGGACTCACTGCCAGCGTTTTTACTCGCGACCTGTCCCGGGCTCATCGCTGTATTCAGCGCTTGGAGGCAGGCACTGTCTGGGTCAATACCCACGATATGATCGACAGCAACACCCCCTTTGGCGGTGTGAAGCAATCCGGTATCGGTAAGGATATGGGACCAGAGCAGCTGGATCACTTTTTGGAAACCAAGGCGGTTTGGATTGAGCTGTAGTCCCTATTGGGATAGGGATCCTATTTTTGTTCGCGAAAAGCCCTAATGGCCGAGATAGAAAAAAGTGCCCACCTCTAATGTGGGCACATCCAACATGAGCAATAGGAAAAGCGATGCTAGCCTGAGAGGAGGAACGTCAGTGAGTGACGGTGTGCTTGGCTGCATCGGGTGTTATTATCACTCATATATCGAGAATAAACCTGTCCTAGATCAACTAAATGACCGATCATTGTTTGTATCGGTATAGCTTGAGGCGCTTTTCCTGTAGGGCGTACTCCTATGGAGGTATTACTCTACTGCCAAAGAAAAATGCGGCCCTTAGAGAGAATTGGACTGACTAGCGGTAGTTTTCCAGGAGTTCCAGGTACGAGCCATCACCTTTTACCATATCAATACCCTCCTGCAATTGGCGAACCAATTCATTATTTACTGCTGGGTGAAAAGCGTAGTAGAGCTCCCCCTCCTTCAAAACCATAGCAGTGACAAAGTCCCGGTTGTCGAAACCTAGCTTCTTGATTAGCCAGCGGCTGCTGCGATCGCCACCTCACGCTTGAAAATATATGAGCTAATGAGATGCATGGAAAGACAGACACAGTTGCGAAAATGCTGTAAACCAATGCCATCTATTTGCTGTCTAAAGATTATTAAGTAGGAAAAATACTGGCTAAATTCAAAAAAATGAGGGCAATCGATGGCAAAAAAACTGTCAGCCCCCCAAATTCTGGCGCACATTCGACGACGTTGTCCACAGGCACAAGCAGGCTTATCGACTTACAAGGCCGAAATATCAGTTAAGCTGACCTCCGGCGCCGAGTGGGTTGTACCTTTGGAGGACCTTAGGGATACCCGGGTGCTTGACGAATTAGTTGCGGAAATGCTAACTCACAATGACACTGCAGTCATGCTGTCAGACAAAGACGTGACAAATTGTACGCAATCGCCTGGTACCGTCAAGTAACTCTACCCAACTGACATGAGGACAACGTATGCAAACCGTATTTATCTGGAGGGGGTCGGGCACAGGCCGGCGCAATCGGGGAGAAAGGTTTAGCGCTGGATCAAGGAGACGACTCCACCGAAAGATCCGAAAAAAGAGCGCTGCCGCAGTCAGACGATGGTTACGTTGCTGGTGGGTACTAAACGGGACAGGTGTAGACACACAGGGTAGTGTCGCCGAGATCCACATACAGGAAGTCATTGGTAGGTGTTCACGGAATTTTCTCACAGGGAATATCCGCAAAGATCCCCGAAATACTGTACATTTGCACCGTGTTTACGATTTTTTTAGGTAAAGCTTCCTTCCCTTAAGGATATTGCTAGGAAAGAGCAAGCGGGTGTTATCACCCAGGGCGTCTACGAAGCGACTAGTGGTGGAGGCTCGTAAACTTGGCCGTGATTTGTTTGAAGGTCTCAAGGGCGCTAGATTTGTCGGTTTCCGGAGGGAGAGTGTGGTGCTTATGGGTAAAACTTTATCCCTGGATCTGCGGGTGTTGTGGCCGCGAATTCACCCGCGCCAACCTGCGGGAATTGAGGGTCACCATGTGGATCACAATCATAACAATATCCCGCCGGATGGTAGCAACGTTGTGTTTTCTTGACATTAGCTCACTATGACTTCAAAAATTTCTCGGGGTCGATATCAGCCGGCAACGACTTTCTAACATGTCGGTCCGCTAGACCACGATACCTCCGCTCAGTCAAATGCAACTTCCGTTCGCATGGCCGCCGAAGCAAGACATTTAACGTCTGCTAGAATAACTAGTAAAAGATAGTCATCACCCAGCGCTAGACCAAATTTACCGAACAGGAATCAATGATGAGCACTATCATCCTGATGATGCTATTTGTCGTGGCTGGCTTCATGCTACAAATGGCCAAGACAGTGAGCGGGCATACTATGCCAGACTGGTTACCCTGGGCATCTTGGTCGATTGCACTGCTCTTGGCTGCCTCAACATTCTTTGTTGTGATTGAACAAGATCAAATCGGTCACCTGAAGCGCATTTACCTCGGTGCCGATATGCCACCAGGTCAGATCATCGCCTTCGAAGGACAAAACGGGCCACAAGCGAAGGTTCTCGGCCCCGGTTTTCACCTGATTCCACTGGTGGACATTCTTTATGAAGTCGAAGAATTCCCGGTGGTAGAAGTACCGAAGGGTTCCTACGGATTGCTGACCGCTAAAGATGGATCTCCGCTGCGCGACGAACAGTATATCGCCAGGGGCTGGCCGGAAGACAAGCTCAACGACATGCTCGACGCAGAGTATTTCTTGCGCAATGGCGGTCAGAAGGGACCGCAGTTAATCGTACTCAAACCTGGCTCCTACCGCATCAACCTCTATCTTTTTGATGTCGATATCCAGCCTGCTCTTAGTGTCGAGGCGGGTGAAGTCTCCGTGGTCAAATCCAACGTGCGGGAACGCGAGGACTGTCCGTCATACGTAGGAATGGCCAGCAGCGGAAAACCGAGTTATGGGGCTGAGCTGACTGTACCCCTCGTTTCAAAAGGCTGCGTTGGCGTCTGGGACAAACCCTTGCTTCCGGGCCGCTATTACCTCAATCATGAAGCCTACTCGTCCACGATTATTCCAACCCGCGCCCGGACCTGGGTGTACCACGGGGGGTATGAAAAACGCCGCATTGATCTGACCGTCAGCGACGACGGAAAAATCCAACAGGAAGCAAAATCACGGATGATAGCCCAGCCCAGCGGCGCTGCCGACGAAGCCATTGTCGTAACGGTTGAGGGCTGGCGTATTCCGCTAGATGTGCGAGTCGTGGTCCAGGTCGATCCCGCGGATGCTCCGCGCGTGGTGGCGTCAGTCGGTGGCCTTCAGGAAGTCGAAGACCGCATTGTCACTCCGGCTTTGCGTTCGATATTGCGCAACGTCACAGGGGGACCCGGCCGTAAAGCACTTGATCTGATCAATAAACGCGATGAGCTGGAATCGCTGGTTGAGAAAGCTATCTTTCTTGAAGGTATTAAAGCCGGTATCACGATAAAAGAGGTACGCTTCGGCGATCCCGCGATTCCTCCAGAGCTGCTGGTCGCACGTCAACGTCAGCAACTTGCGGATCAACTCGAGACCACCTATGAGCGTGAGCGCGCGGCCCAGCACAAGCGGATCGCTGTAGAGAAAAGTCGTTCCACGGCAGACCAGCAAAAAGACCTGGTGAAGGCGCAAATTGCGGTTCAGGTCGCAGAACTTGAAAAGCAACAGCAACGACTTAGAGGTGAAGGGGAAAAGCTTCGACTGATTGAAATCGCAAAAGGCCAGAAAGAACAGACAAACGTGCTCGGCCTGAAGAACGTATATCAACTGGCGGTGCTCGACAAAGTTCTCCAGTCCGCTGTTGCCAATCCGAATATCGTCAAGATCCCCTCAGTTTATGTGCAGGGTGCAGCGGGGGGCTTCGAAGGGCCCGCGGCCATTCTGGGGGCGAGCAACCTTGTACAATCTATCACTCGCACCAAGGAAACTGTCGTCGCCACACCAGAGGAAGACAGTGTTCCGTGAAGCAGCTGTCCCTGGCTAATTGTTAATTCACGCCCCTACCGGGCGTTCAAACAGTCCTCGACAGAACCCCCCAAGTTACTTGAATCCCACCGCTATATGAGTGTGATAGATTATTGCACCTCAATACTGATACGGCCAATAACATTGAGCAGTGGGGTCAGTTGTTCCAGTGCCGATCCTTCCAGCAACTTGATATGTGTGGCATCGGCATAACGCTGCCCCAACGTCGGGTCTACGGCCTGCCACTGCTGTTGTTGCCAAACCTCCACCCAGGTGTGATAGGCAAATGCGTTCAGGGTTTCGCTATACACAAGACCATTGACCACCCGGGCGGGAATCTGGCGGGCACGGGCGAGGGCGGTTAGCAGATAACTCTGGCCTTGGCATTCCGCCTTGCGACTTCCCAGCACGTCCAGCGCCGAGAAGCTGTCGTAGGGTACGGATTCGATATTGGCACCGATCCAGGTCACCATCTCCGCGATGACATCGTCGCCACCGGCTGTCGCAATCTCTTTTGCAAGGGCTGTGATCTGCGGGTGATAGGTGGGAATAGCGAGTTCGGCTGCCAGGTACGAGGCCGTGGGTTTCGCCGTGTTAGAATGCGCGGTCAAGGGTACGGGAGCGTTCGATTCCAAAATACAGTGTGTGCTCCCTTCAAGTTTATTACACTGTTGATGCCTGTTGCTGGGGACTGCAAAATTGGGGGGCAAACCGCTCAGGCTCACCGAAAGCCTTTTCAGTTTTCGGGGATTTTGTAGTGGTCGCTGCAAACGTACCAGACTGAACCCGAGCAGCGCTTCGCTTTTATTCAGCGCCGCTTCCAACAGATAACGCTGTGCCTGTTGCTCGTTTTCCAGATAGGCGATTAGGACACCACCCGCTGTGAGTTCCAGCTCCGGCAGACCGCCGTGATTGATCCAGGTATCGACACTGTGGCCGTGCAGCTCGGTCTTCAGTTTATAGGCGGTACCGCTGAACAGCTCACTGGACTCATAATCTTTCACACGCTGTTTCACTGTGGAAATCGACTGGGTTTCTCCGTCGTAGACGCTGTAACGATACTCGCGCCCAACGGCCAAACCCTCTAATACCGGGTAGAGTTGAATCATGCTGGTGGGATAAATCGCCTCGGAGGTAGGTAAGCGCTGTTCGCTAATCTGATCGCGCTGTTGAATATCGGCGGTCAGCTCGCCATTTTGGATGCTTCCTTCGATACTCAGTTGATTGCCATCCAGATCATAGTGATAGCGAAACGCCTGTAACCGCAATTGCTCGTCAATACGATCCCACGCCTGGAGCTGGACCCGTTTGTCAAATCCGAGAAAACGTAAATGCAAGCTGGCGGTGGAGGTCACTTCCCAGTGGTCATCCACGGGGGCAATCACATTGTGGGTAAAACCGATTTTTTTTCCGTTAAAGGCCAGGCCTGTCCAGTATTCCCGTTGCGGTAATTGTGAGAGTGTAAACTGCAGGGCGTCCGGCGGTGGTTCCACCGAGTCGAAATAGAGTGCCGCACAGCCACTGAGCAGACTGAGTAAAATGAGTGTCCAGAGTAGCAAAAATGGGCTACGATTTTTGCCTGGGATCCTAACCAGCATTGATCCCCCGCCAGCGCAATAGGTTGAGAAACTCCCGCCGCGTGCGCGGGCCATAGGTGAGGAAGCTGGGGTCGGGTCGGTGGCGGTAGTCCTCTTTTTCCGTACTGATTCGATCACGCGCCAGAAATTGCCGCACTTCCTCCGGTTGCATTTTATAGGGGCGGGTGGCGTTCAGCCCAAACACCTTGGCCCGCAGCTCGGGCGTAATTTTGGGGTAGCCGTGAGCTTCGCGCAGGCGCTCGTGAATTTGAAAACTGCGAAATGCCTGAATCTGATCCTGGGGGGAGCCGTACCAGATGGAGTCAGTGCCCCAGAGCAGATTGTCTTCGCCCACAAACTTCAACAGCTTGCCCAAGGTGTGTGCCGCACTGGTGGGATCGCGCATCAGAAAGCGCCAGGTGCTGCCGAGTTCGGCGTATACATTGCTATTAGGGGAGATGCCGTTATCAAGCAGTGACTGCACCAGACTGTCGACACCGTCGCGGCCTTTACTCGGCGCAAAAGGGCCTTCCGGCAATGCGGGATCAAAACCTGAGTGGTAAACGATAAAAGCCACATCGGGGTATTGCCTGGCCACGACGCCGATATCGTCGCAGCGGCTGTGCTCGTAGGAACGCCGCCCGAAGGGGATGCCCTTATGAATACAGATCACTTTGACACCGAGCTCCCGGGCTTTTTCAATCAGCTTTTGCCCAGTCTCCTCCTCGTACAGAAAATAACCGCGTCTCTTGGGGCCCCACTGGGTGTAAGTCTTCCAGGCGCTCACCCGCCAGCGCCCGGCCAGTTCATCCATGCTCTGCAGATCACCATCCTGATTGGGATTTACACGCCCGTGCAACAGCAGTCGCTGACTGCCTTCCAGGCGGTCGATCAGCCGCCGGCAGGCGTCGGCTTCCTCGATGGTCAGGGGCTCGCGGTCCCGGTGTGAGGGTACAAACGACAGCACCATCATATCGGTATCGCTGTCCATAAACACATCTTTGATAAAGGCTTCCTGGCCCAGGCACTGTAAATAGGAACGCGGTTGTTGTTGCTGTTGTGGCGGCAGGGCACATTGGGATTTAGGGGCCCAGGCAAAGGGGCGGCGACCCTCCGGGACACTGTTAATCCAGCGTCCCTGGGGATTTACAAAGTGGCCCTGGATATCGAAGATAAACTCTTTGCCGCCAAGGTGAGCGGCGGCCAGCTCCGGCTCCAACGCCGCTTCCTCAGGCAGCTCAAACCAGCCGCCCGATTCACCCCGGCTCGCATAAGCATGATTAAATGCCAGGAGTGTGGTAGCAGCACCACAGGCCGACACCAGAAAGCGTCGGCGGTCCAGACCGCAACGGCGGGCATTGTGTGCGGCCCAAGTGTGAGCCAGTTGGTTGGCCTGCCGGTGGAGTGGACTCAGGGGGCGGGGTACAAACTCCCCGTTACTGGTGCTATCGAGCTTGATCGGCAAGCGGTTGCCATTGGGATCGTTGGACATACTGTTTTCCCCTTGAAAGGGCCGGGGGAGCACTTTCGGAGGAAAGTGCTTATAACCGAAGACTAGAACAATCCGCCAATCTCTGCCGGTGAGCGTTTTGTGAGAGCCATCTACACTTAAGAGAGGTTTGGCTTGAGGAACTGTAGCAATGGATATCGGTGTAGTGAAAGAGATTAAAGACCGGGAAAACCGGGTTGCCCTGACCCCGGCTGGCGCCCAGACGTTGATAAACGCCGGGCACTCGGTGGCAGTGCAAGCTGGCGCAGGCGAAGGCTCGGGCTTTGCCGACGTTGAGTATCTCGCCGTCGGCTGCCAGCTGGTGACAGTGGAAGAGGCCTGGGACCGGGCACTGGTGCTCAAGATCAAGGAACCGTTGGCCAGCGAATTTGCTTACCTCAAAGACCAGATGTTGTTTACCTACTTCCACCTGGCAGGTGTCGACCCGGCCCTGACTCAAGCGTTGCTCAGTGCCGGGACTACCGCCATTGCCTACGAGACGGTGGAGGATAAAAACGGCAAGCTGCCGCTGCTGGCCCCGATGAGTGCCGTGGCGGGTAATATGGCGGTGACCATGGGCAGTTACTACCTGGCCAAATTCAACGGTGGCAAAGGTATGCTGCTGGGCCGGTTGCTGGGGCAACCTTTTGGCAAGGTGGTGGTGCTGGGGGATGGGGTGGTCGGCCGCCATGCGGCAGGGGTAGCGGCTGCGATGGGGGCCGAGGTAGTGATTTTTACCCGGCATACGGAACGGGAAATTGCCCTGAAACAGGAGGTCTCCCCCGACCTGCAGGTGGCCCAGTCGCTGCCACAGATTATTGCCCACGCGTTGCGGGACGCGGACCTGGTTGTAGGCGCGGTGTTACACAGGGGAGGGCGGGCGCCACACCTGGTGACAGAGGATATGGTGGCCAGTATGGAGCCCGGCTCGGTGATTGTGGACGTGAGTATCGACCAGGGCGGCTGTATCGAAACTTCGCGCCCCACGTCCCACTCTGACCCGGTGTACAACTACGAGGAAATTATTCATTACTGTGTCACCAATATGCCGGGAGCGTATCCGCGTGCCTCTACCCTGGCTTTGACTGTCGCGACACTGCCCTATACGCAGCGTCTGGCCGCATCCGGAGTGACCGCGTTGAGAGAGGACGCAGGGTTTGGCAAGGGGTTAAACACCTACCGGGGAAAAATCACCAATTGTCCCGTGGCAGAGAGCCTCGATTTAATGGGCAACTACAAGCCCTTGTCAGAAGTGGAATGAATGTCCGCCAGGGCAGCGTTTTACCTGCCCTGGCGTTAAACCCGATTGCTAATGGGGAAGACAGCTGATAACCGTTTCGATCTCTGCGTGAGTGTTGTAAATATGCGGTGACAACCGCAAGCCCAACGGTCGGACATCAAACAACACCCCAGCCTCGTTCAGTGCCTCCTGTACCTGATCCTGATTGGGGAATTTCAGCACCAGGGTGCCCCCCCGGGCTTTGGCGTCCGTAGGCGTGACCACACAACCCGGATCGATACTGTCGATCAAGGCTTGAGTTAATGTCTGGTTATGGGCCCGAATGGTCTTCACCCCAATCTTGTGAATCAGGTTAATGCTGTTGCTGGCCACCACATAGGGCAATACTGATGGCGTGCCGCCCCAAAAGCGGGAGGTGTCGTCGGCGTATTGAAAGTGGTGGATATCAAACTCCATCGGGTTCTGGTGAGAGAACCAACCCACATCCAGTGGCTCCAGAGTGGTTACTACCTGGGGATCCACCCAAATAAAGCCGGCACCGGGACCGCCACACAGCCATTTCACGCAGGAGCCCACCACTATATCCGCCTGCCACTGCTGCAGGTCGATAGGCACAATACCGCTGGACTGGGCGATATCCACAATCGAGGTGATATCCCGCAGGCGGCACAGCTGTGTGATAGCACCGACGGGAATCAACTTGCTGGTATTAAAGTGTACATGGGTAATCAGCACAGTGTGTACATCGTCGGTCAGTGCATCGTCCCAGGTATCCAGCTGTTGCACATCCGCTTCGGCTGGTAGGAAGCGGATTCGATAACCTTGGCGTTCGGCCTGTTGGATGGCAAACCCCACCGAGGGAAAGTCGTTCTCAGAGATCAGGATAACGTTTTTACCCGGTTTCGGCGGCAGGGCATACAAGGTTTTGGTCACCACGCTGGAAATATTGGTTTGCGGACAAAAGTGGCTCGCTTCCCCGTTAAACAGCTCGGCAAGTGCGTTTTTAAATTCCGCCAAACCTTCCAGCCACAGGCTCCAGGCATCCGGCTGACCGCGTTCCCAGGCCTCGAAAAAGTGTTTTTCGGTATGCTCCCGCGTGGAGTGTGGCATGCGCCCCACGGAATGGTTCAGCAAATAGATGCCCTTGGCGGGTACAAATGCGTCTTGGTACATAGGTGACTCCCTTTGCTCACTCAAGACAGGCGATTGCGCAATTTTTGAATATCGGCATAGCGGCTGGGAATATCATCCCGTTGGGCTGCAGAGCGCATATCACAGAGCTTTCGCAACCCCTTGAGCAATACCGGCAGGGGCGGTCCGCTGGCGGTCAGTCCGTCGTTGTTGGTCAGATGGTCTCTGTCGGCGGGACGCTCGATAAACTTGGCCACCAGTTGCTCGTGATGCTGGATAGCGGTTTGGCCGTGGGTTTCGCACACCTCCAGGAACATGGCGGCGTTTTTCTGGAACCAGTCCGCTTTGCCGTGGCTGTTAATCTGGTCGAGGAAGCTGTCCAACAAACTTCTGCGACGCATACAGTCGCGCAAAATCAGTTGTTCTTCCGGGCGCATAAACAGAAACTTGTCCACCAATAGCTGTGAATAGTAGGGGTCGTCGGCCCGGCACAGCCCGAGCAACAGATCGATGACATTGATGCCGGCAAAGTCACCGGCATTGGCGCCGCGGTATTCGTGCAGGCCCACCCGGTGGGGTTTATAGTAAGGGCGCACGCAATAGAAAAAGCGGTCGATATCCAGTTTTTCAAACAGAATATGGTTGTTTGCAATCACATCCTGTAAGGCGTTTCTGGCGGCCACCAGCAGGTCGTAAGTGACAGGGTGGGAAACGCCCAGCGGCAGGGTGTGCAACAGGGCTTCCGAGGCTCGGATATAGGCGAACACGCCACGGGTGTTGTAATCGAGAAAGACCTTTTCGTCGGCCAAGCTGGTAAACGATTTGTATACACCGTCGATGGCGCGGTTATGGGTCTCCAAGTGGGCGGAAGCGAAACGGGGAATAACTCCCAGGGAGGCACCCAGCTGCATCGCCAGGGCAGAGGCCTCGTCCAGCGGAGATTTGGTTTCCCGTGAGGGTTCGGTAATGTCGTGGCGGCGACAGGCGGCCATATAGAAACCCACATTGCCCAGCAGGTCAAAACCGCAGTCAAAACCCTCGTCTGTATTGCCTTCCTTCAGCAGTTGGGTGATAAATACCCTGCCTTCTTCCACCAGCTGTTGCTTGATATCGTTGCCAATACCGGCCACATTCTCCCGGGCCTCCTGCTGAAAGTAGAGTTCCTCCAGCTCGGTATTCATGGCTTTAAAGTCGTTGCGTATCCACTGATCAAACTCATACGCGTGGGGTGTCATCATAGCCTCGTACCTCGAGTGTTGTTGTGTTTCCGTGACACTATTCTACTCAGTCTTGAGTAGCGGTGTTGGCCAAATGTTGCTATGGTTTTGCTAATTATTAGAGCTTTCTTATAAATTGTAGACCCTGGCGAGCACAGTATGCCAAAAATTACGGACAAGACAGATCGGCGCATTCTGGCCATGCTGCAGGGGGACGCCCGTATCAGCAATGCGGAGCTGGCGGAGCAGGTGAATTTGTCCCCCACCCCCTGCCTGCGGCGGGTTCGGCGCCTGGAAGAGCAGGGGGTGATCAAACAGTATGTCACCGAACTGGATCGCGAGAAAATCGGCCTTCATATATCGGCTTTTGTGTTTATCCAGTTAGAGCGGAACAGTCTGGAGAATGCCGACGCGTTTGAAACAGCGATTGGCGAACTGGAGGAGGTGATGGATTGCTTTGTATTAACGGGCGAGCACGACTATCTCCTACGGGTAGTGTCCGAGGATCTGGGTACCTACGAGAAGTTTGTAAAAGAGAAACTGGCTGGTATCACCCAGGTGGCGAAGATTGATACCACCATTATCCTCAACCAGGTGATGTCGCGAAAATCCCTACCAATTCCGCGTTGATGGCCGACGACCGGCCCTAGTGGCCCAAAAAGCATGCATTCTATATGGGTTAGTATCGCTGGGGAAACATTGTAAATAAATAGTTTACGCGTAATATAAATTCGGATACTATGCTTGCCATAAATGGATAGTGTAGTGACCGTCGGTATTCAACGGTCTATAGCGAGTGTAATAAGAGTGAACAGTATGCTCGAAACGCTGACAACGGCGGTATTGATTGGGTTTGCGGGAGGTATGAACCCCGGCCCTCTGAGCATACTGGTGATCCAGCAGACCTTGCAGCAAGGGCTGTGGGAGGGGGTAAAGGCCGCCATGGTGCCTTTTGTGACCGACGGCCCCATCATTCTGCTATCGGTGGGGCTACTAGGCTATTTTAGCGGCAACCTCTGGTTTATGGCCGTTATCAGTGTGGTTGGAGGGCTCTACCTACTTTACCTGGGTTCAAAGATGCTGCTGTTCAGCGGCATTTGGGCAAAGGAGGGCAATCAGGGCGACATCGGGCTCAGGCAGATGGTCAAAGTCAATTTTTTAAACCCCAACCCCTACCTGTTTTGGACCACTGTGGGTGGTGCCTACATCGTTGGGGGGCAGCCGGCAATGGCGGCCGTATTCATATTTGCCCTGCTTTTGACTGTTGTGGGCACCAAATCCCTGATCGCATTTTTGACCAGTGTATTCAGAGAGCAAATTCGGGGGCAGGCCTATGCCTGGGTTACCCGGGGTTTGGGGCTGGTACTGGGCCTCTATGGTCTGATCTACCTGCAAAGGGCATATCTCGCAGTGCTTGCTTAGGCAACCTTCGAGGTTTCGAAGAGGGAACAAATCATATGGCAGCTGCTACCTTTAAAGTAAGAGTACCGGTGCGATTTGCAGACTGCGATCCGGCCGGCATTGTGTTTTATCCCCGGTATTTCGAGATGATTAACGGGGTGGTGGAAGACTGGATGGCGACGGCGCTGGATTGGTCGTTTACCCATTTGGTGATGGAACGCCAGGAAGGCTTGCCAACGGTGAAGATTGACTGTGAATTCCTGTCACCCAGCCGTATGGGGGATGAGCTTACCTTTGAATTGAAAGTGCTCAAATTAGGGAACAGTTCCCTGACGCTAAGGATAGAAGCGGCCAACGAAGGGCGGCCGGTCCTGAAGAGCACCAACGTGCTGGTATACAGCACACGAGAGGGCGAGGAAAAAAGCACGGCGGTACCCACTATTTTGCGGGAGCGTCTGCGGGCCTATTTGAACGAATCATAGCGATTGCTGTGGCGGTGAACAGTAAAAATCGGACAACACCCCATCACAACATCATAAGAGGGTACACACTATGTCTTCAACAAGCGTACTGAAAGATCTGGCTGGTCTGCTGACAAGCGGTGGTATCAAGGTGGTTGATTTAACGCGCACGCTGGAACCCAATACCCCCATTTTACAGCTGCCACCGGAGATGGGGTGGGGTGAATCCTGGCCGTTCAGCATGGAGGAAATTTCCAGCTACGATGATCGCGGACCCGCCTGGTACTGGAACAATATCAAATGCGGCGAGCATACCGGGACCCACTTCGACGCGCCTATCCATTGGGTCACAGGTAAAGATCACGAAAACCATGCGACCGATACGTTGCCGGCACAGAATTTTGTAGCCCCCGCGTTTGTGATCGATGCGGTGGCCGAAGCCGCTGCAAATCCGGACTTTTTGATGACGGTGGAATTTATCAAAGCCTGGGAGGAGAAGCACGGCCAGATTACCCCGGGTTCCTGGGTGTTGTACCGCACTGACTGGTCTAAAAAAACCAGCAACGAAGAGTACCTTAATATCAAGGAAGACGGGGGCCACACCCCCGGTTGGGACCCGGCTACCGTGAAGTTTTTAGCCGAAGAGCGCAATGTGATCGGAGTAGGTGTGGAGACCGTGGGTACCGACGCCGGTCTGGCACCGACACAAGATCCGATGTTCCCCTGTCACAACCTGATGCATGGCGCCAACAAGTGTGGCTTGGCGAGTCTGTGCAACCTGGATCAACTGCCGCCCACTGGGGCAGTGATTATAGCCCCGCCGCTAAAAATCAAAAACGGCTCCGGCAGTCCCTCACGGGTGTTGGCTCTCGTTGCCGGTTGATGGCAAACCGTAAGAGCAGCAGGGTAGTAACGTTCAGTAGTCTATTGGAGCATTGATCCCGAATGGCGGAAAGATCGTTTAAAAAAGAGGTGCAGGAGCTGCGCAAAGGCGCTGGTGAAGAGCTGCATGTGGAAGGCATTCTGGGTGTGACCAAAGCACTCCTGCAGGCCGGTGTGGCCTATGTGGGCGGTTATCAGGGTTCACCCATCTCCCATTTAATGGATGTGCTAAATGACGCCCAGGAGATTCTCGAAGAACTGGACGTACACTTTGAATCCAACGGCAGCGAAGCTACGGCCGCCGCCATGCTGGCTGCCTCGGTGAACTACCCGTTGCGCGGCGCCGTCGCCTGGAAATCCACCGTGGGCACCAATGTGGCGTCCGATGCTTTGGCCAACCTAGCTTCCGGCGGTGTCACCGGCGGGGCATTGGTAGTAGTGGGGGAAGACTACGGCGAGGGTTCCAGTATTATGCAAGAGCGGTCCCACGCTTTTGCCATGAAGTCCCAGATGTGGCTGTTGGACCCGCGTCCCAACCTGCCCATGATTACCGAGATGGTGGAGAAGGGGTTTGAGTTGTCCGAGGCCAGCAATACCCCGGTAATGCTGGAGCTGCGAATTCGTGCCTGCCATGTGTATGGCACCTTTATCGCAAAGGATAACCAGCGGCCGCGCATGACCGTGAAAGAAGCGAAGGCCGCTCCCAATCGCGATACCAGCCGTATCGTGTTGCCACCGTCCAACTTTTTGCACGAAAAAGAAAAAATCGAACACCGCCTGCCGGCCGCCATTCAGTTTATTAAAGAGCAGCAGTTAAACGAGTTTCTGCCGGGTGATACCGAGGAAGTCGGCCTGATTTTGCAGGGTGGCCTTTACAACACGGTAATCCGTGCCCTCAATATCCTGGGCTTGGCCGACAGCTTCGGCAATAGCGTGTTGCCCATGTACGTGATGAACGTCACTTACCCCTATATCGATGAAGAGATTGTCCAGTTCTGTGCCGGTAAAAAAGCCGTGTTGATGATTGAAGAGGGGCAGCCGGAGTATATCGAGCAGGCGGTCAGCCATATATTGCGCAAGGCGGATCTGCAAACTCGCCTGTTTGGTAAAGACGTCTTGCCTGTGTACGGGGAATATCAGGGCGCTGTGGTAAAAGCGGGGGTAGAGAAATTTCTGGCGGCGGTGGAGCCGGCCCTTTTGGATGAAAACCGGGGAGAGAGTGTTGCGGCAGACGAAAGCGTGGACTTTTTTGATCCAGAGGCAATCGGGGTTGAGGCGGCCAATACCGCTGAAGTCAAACCCGCTAACTACAATCTCATTCCGCTCAAACAACTGGAAAGCGAAATCCCGCCCAGGCCCGCGGGTTTTTGTGTGGGGTGCCCGGAGCGCCCCATCTTCAGCGCGATGAAGCAGGTGCAGCAGGAAACTGGCGACCTGCACGTGAGTTGCGATATCGGTTGCCACGTCTTTTCCATTTTGCCGCCCTTTAGCCTGGGCAATACCACCATGGGTTACGGTCTGGGGGCCGCAGGAGGGTCGGCTTTTAACGTCAAGTCCGACCGTCGCAATATCAGCGTTATGGGTGACGGCGGCTTTTGGCACAATGGTTTGACCAGCGGTATCAGTAACGCGGTGTTCAACCAGAGTGACGATGTGGTGGTGATTGTGGACAACAACTACTCTGCAGCCACTGGAGGCCAGGATATCCTCTCGTCGAAAGGTAAAGTTAAAAACCGCTCCACCCAGCACGCCATTGAAAAAGCTGTGCGCGGTGTAGGGGTGAACTGGGTGCACACTGTCGATACCTACGATGTATCGACCATGAAAGACACCCTCAAAGAAGCCATGACCACCCCGGCCAAAGGGCCCAAGGTGATCATTGCACAAAACGAATGTATGTTGAATAAACAACGCCGGGAAAAACCCGCCTTTAAAGCCAAGGTCAAAGGTGGCGAACGCGTTGTAAGAGAGCGCTTTTTTGTCGACAGCGATACCTGTACCGGTGATCACGCCTGTATCCGCTTGTCCGGCTGCCCGTCTTTGACGGTCAAAACCAATCCCAACCCGTTAAAGTCTGACCCGGTGGCTTATGTGGACAACGACTGTCTCGGTTGCGGTCTCTGTGGTGAAAATGCCCACACGGCGGTGTTGTGTCCGTCATTTGCGCGAATAGAAATCGTGTTTAACCCATCATTATGGGACCGCCTGGTCGGCGGTTTGCGACGCAGTGTGATCGGTTTTCTCCAAGACCGCATCGATCGTCGTTTGAAAAAATACGCGTTTTAAGGGAACCGGAAGAGCATGACAGTGATTGACCTGAACACCTCTGCATCCCCGATGCTGGAGTCCACGGTGCAGCCGATCAAGATCGCCATTTCCGCCATGGGCGGGCAGGGCGGCGGTGTGTTGGCCAACTGGATTCGGGACGTGGCGGAAACCCACGGTTACCTCGCCCAGTCCACCTCCGTGCCCGGCGTAGCCCAGCGTACTGGCGCTACCATCTATTACCTGGAAATTTTCCCGGAAGCGGAAGTTAAACGGGTGGAAAAAAAGCCCGTCCTGGGAATGACCCCCATCCCCGGTGATGTGGATCTGCTGATTGCCGCAGAACTGGTGGAAGCGGGCCGCGCCGTGCAGCGGGGTTTTGTCACACCCGAGAGGACCACCCTGATTGCTGCTACCCACCGTTCCTATACCGTTGCGGAAAAGCAACAGATGGGAAATGGCTTGGCGCACAGCGAGAAAATTCTGGAGGCTATTAAAAATGCCGCCAAGGACTGTATCGCCTTCGATATGGAAAAGTTGGCTCGGGATACCGGCTCTGTAATTAGCTCGGTGCTGTTTGGTGCCTTGGCCGGTACCAAGGTATTACCCTTTTCGAAGGCTGCCTTCGAAGAAGCGATTCGGAAAGGGGGCATTGCGGTAGAGACCAATTTGCGTGCCTTTGAAGCAGCCTACCAACGGGCGGAACAGCATCTGCTGGAAGCGCCCCAAACTGAATCGGATCAACAACTGCCCGTGCCAGCCAGTGCCGCAACGCCGGAAGGTGTCAAACTGCTGCAGCGGGTAAAAAATCAATTCCCAAGCGTTTGTCAGGGCATCATCTGCGAAGGCCTTCGACAGCTGGTGGACTACCAGGATTACGACTATGGAGCTTTCTACCTGGATCGGTTGGAAAGGGTGTTGGCCAAGGAGCCCAAGGGTAGTGACGAAACCGACGGTTATCTGTTAACCCGCGAGGTCGCCCGTCATCTGGCGCTGTGGATGGCGTTTCAGGATACCATCCGCGTAGCTGACCAGAAGACCCGCCGGGCGCGGAGCGAACGTATCCGCGCCGAGGTCAAAGCGCAATCCGATCAATTTGTCTACCCGGTGGAGTTCTTGCATCCGCGCCTGGAAGAGGTGTGCGATACGCTGCCCCGCGGTCTGGGCTCTTTTATAATGGGCTCCGCAGGTCTGAAAAAGCTGTTGTCACCGCTATTTCACAAAGGCCGCAAAATCCAGACGGGGAAGCTCAGCGGTTATCTGCTGATGTATTGCCTGGCCAGTCTGCGTTTTATGCGTCGTTCTACGCTGCGTTATGCGACGGAGAATCAGGCGATAGAAACCTGGCTGGAGCGGGTACTTGAACTGGCAGACAACAATTACCCGCTCGCGGTCCGTGTCGCCCAGGCGCAGCGGTTGATTAAAGGTTACGGTGCCACCCACAGTCGCGGCATGTCACGCTTTAACACCATTATGTCGGTGGTGGATGAGCGGGGTAAGGAGCTGTGCGGCGAAGATATTGCCGCACTGTGTGATGCCGCCTTGGCCGGTGAAGACGGCAAGGAGTTCGATGCCACTTTGGTAAAGTATACAAGCCGACACAACGCACATAATCCGGAATCCGCTTCTGCAGGCTGTACGGTAGTCTCTGCATAGTTGAATACCATCAATAACGCAAAGTTAGGTCGCCCTCTATCTCGCTAGGGGCGACCACTTCCCCGTGTTATTCCTCGTGCAAGAATGACCATTGTCCCCATGTCCCTCTGCTGTGATCAGCTCGGGTATACTTCCTATCTGCTATAATTTGAAAATTGCTGCTCTTTAGGTTGGTCGTTCCAGGCAGGGATTTTCACACATTGAAGCTAAGAAGATACCCAAAGGTTATGATCGCTAAAAACTATCTATGCATAAGTAGCTGGTTTTATATTCTGCTTTTTACCTTAAGCGGGCTTGCGCCAGTGCCATCGCTAGCACAGAAACCTGATGATGGTCAGTGGGAGATAGAGGAGGTAGTGATAACTGCGAGGAAGCGGGAGGAAAACCTTCAGGAAACACCAATTGCCGTGTCCGCGTATAGTGGTGATAATATGGAAAAACGCGGTGTCACCAAACTGAATGGTGTGGCGGAGTTTGCCCCCAATATGAGTTTTCAGAACAACCCCAGTTTTAGCGGCGCGTCCAATTCAGCATCCATCTATATTCGTGGCGTCGGGCAGAAAGAATTTTTACCCACCACCGAGCCGGGTGTAGGCCTTTATGTGGATGGTGTATATATCGCGCGTTCTGTAGGCGCGGTGCTGGACCTGGTGGATATCGCTCAAGTGGAGGTGTTGAGGGGGCCCCAAGGTACTTTGTTTGGGCGCAATACCATCGGTGGGGCCATCAGCATTACCAGCCAAAAGCCCGCCAGCACCTTCGGTGGGAAGGTCTCTGTAAGTGTAGGGACGGACAATGCCCTGGTGGTTAAGGGCAGTGTGGATCTGCCGTTCAGCGAGACACTGCTAAGCCGGCTGTCGGTGGCGGATATGTCACAAGATGGTTACGTGGAGCGGATCGACAGCGTGGAACTGGGGGATGACGAAACCAGCACCGGGCGTTTTAACTTGTTATGGACACCCCACAATGACCTGGAACTCAACGTGTCCACCGAACTTTCCCGTGACCGGGAGAATGGGCCGCCCCTGAGCCTGCTGGATATCAACTTTGATGGACCCGTCGATCCCAATACCCCCCCTTTTGCCACGATTCACAATATTGCCGCCAATGAGGCGGCGGGTGCAACAGACGGTTCGCCCTGCGCCACGTCGGCCAACAGGATCAATCTGGCTGTTCCAGACTGCTATGACTTGCGTTATCAATTGGGTGATAGCCGTAATGCAGGCTCTGCGCCGGCTACGTCGGAATCCGATTTTCAGGCTGCCAATCTTAACCTGACCTGGGAACGTCACCTTTAAATCCATCACCGCCTGGCGCGATCTGGATGCCGAATTTTCCCGTGATGGGGACCATTCACCACACCGCTTGGCCCAGTTTCACGATACCCTGGAGCAAACCCAGTACACCCAGGAGTTCCAATTGTTGGGCAGTAGCGAGGATAATAAACTGAACTGGATATTGGGGCTCTACTACTTCGACGAGGACGGGGAAAACGTCAACACGCTGGACTTTACTATTTCCAACTTTATCAGTGGCGGCGAGTTTGAGAATACGTCCAAGGCCGTATTTGGTCAGGCGACGCTGGATGTCACCGATTGGTTTAGCCTGACGTTGGGATTGCGTTACACCGAAGAAGACAAGGCCTTTAAGCCGGATCAGGTGATTTTACAAAACTACTTTGCCGGCAGCGGTGACCCTCTACTGGATGCCCCCTTTATGCAAGCGGGTAGTCGGATTCTGCCCCTGGCGACAGACAAACTGTCCATTTACGAAGTGACACCAATGGTTAACGCCGCTTTTCACCTGAGTGAGCAGGCCATGGTTTACACCAGCTATTCCGAAGGTTTTAAGAGTGGTGGTTTTACCCAACGGGTATTTCCGCCGTTAGTGGCGGGTGTTACCGCCCCGGCGGGGGCTTCCGACACCGACCTCATCCCGGACTTTGAGCCGGAATTTGTCGACGTTTATGAAGTGGGCTTAAAGTACACGGGTTGGGAAAATCGTCTTCAACTCAATACCGCAGCTTTCCACACCCGTTATGAAGATCTGCAGGTTCAGGTGTTCACCAGCGTTGCACCGGTGACCAAGAACGCGGCCTCCGCCAAAGTCAGCGGCTGGGAGATGGAGCTGAATCTGTTGCCGGCGGAAAATTGGCAGGTGGATGCCAGTTACGGCTGGCTTAATGCCCGCTACGAGGATATCGACTTTAACGAAACCTTTATCGTCCAGGGTAACGCATTTGAGCGGGTGCCGGAGCGCACCGCCAGCTTGGCGGTTAGCCGGGAATTTTATACGACTATCGGCAAATTTACCGCCCGGCTCGACTGGTCCTACCGCTCCAAGGAGCATACCCCAGAAATATCTTCAAGTGTCACGTGCCTTAATTTACTTGTAGTATTGCACTCGAAGCTAAAAACGAGTTGCTTGTTGACGCAACAACTCTGTTGCCAATCTCAGTCGGTTCTCAGGAGAGGAGACAAAAGACCATTGAATCGAAGATATGGAAGATTGAGGAGCAAGGAGCAAAAGTTTTCCTATCCCTTGTTCTTCGGTTGACCACATTTGCAGAAATTGATGACGGTTAAATATGCGGTTTCCCCAGGAAGGGTCTGCCAGCCAAACGCGGTTAGACTGCTTATCCACACCTCTAACCACTGTAAAGTGATCTTGTCCTTCGTGTTTCACATAAGCCAGCGCGGGAATTTTTAGCTGTTTCAACCGATCAAAGCTGGCGTCTACACTAACAGCCTTAAAACCAAATTTTCTAGCTCCGATGGATAATTCTGCGAAAGAAGCTGACAAATCGCCATCAAGATTTGGCACTTTATCCAGCACTCTGGATTCATCGGTATCTATATTATAAAAATGCCTCAAGATGGTAGCCAAACTTGCAGCGCCGCAGGAGTAGTCTTTTTCTTGCTTTTCGATGTCAGCGTCGCGCATAGTCTTCCATGTAATTGCTTTGTTCAGCTTTTCGGGTCCCAGTGCTGCTGTGCTTGCGGATATAACAAAAAGTAATGAATAAATAGCGTATTTCATTGCGAAAACTTTGTATATCAAGTTTGATTTACTAATTACCGAAATTTTAAAATAATTGCTACAAAAATCCATAAAAGAGAAATTGCAGTAAGTTTGGTTGTAATTGAACAAATTTTTAAGCCATTAAATTTGATTAAAGTCTCAATGGATATTCCAGAGCGGTTTCCTTCATACAGCCAGCAACCTAACGCAAGTCCAGGCATGTAAATTAGTATTTTAAATATTATATTTGTATCAATGTAACCAGTTATGCGGAAAAAGTCTGAAATTCTATACAGTAGCAGTGTCATAGAAACTCCTAATGTTAGAATGCAGCTCGCCATCAATAGAGCGTTTACTGCTCTATGGTAAATGTTTTTCACTATTATAAGCCTGTCTCTAGTTTGAAATAGATGCTAAATGGTTTTGCAGTATTGAAACTATTTTGATTTATTTCTACAAAGATAAAAATATTTCCGACTCAACTATACAATTAGCAAGAAATTACAGGCCAATTGACCGCGTTTTATAACTCAAGTTTCGGAGTTCAAAATCTCCAAGATTGGTCATTTAACAATCAGTCACTCATATTCTAGCTGAAGGGTAAAAGCATCTAGCTGGAGACTTTGAACAAAAAATTCATTTATCCGCCT